>JAESGW010000025.1_pt1 | contig 527985 bp, 496 predicted proteins | sample 9269791 | NCBI WGS metagenome assembly JAESGW01 (sample SAMN16773120, study PRJNA677053) | algae metagenome | isolation source: Aphanocapsa lilacina HA4352-LM1 and co-occurring heterotrophs from near cave... | place: USA: Maniniholo cave, near Haena, Kauai, HI | collected 2009-07-28
CCGGCAGAAGACTAACCTGCTCGCGACTCTCGCCGCTCTTGTATGTCCGATTCGTCATAACCAGAATCGTACATCAACTCGCAGCCCAAGCTAATCTTGCCCAGTCTCTTCGCTTCATCCGGGCTACGGCCGAACTCCTGGCGTTTCGACTTGCATCCCTTTCGCGCGCGACATCAGGAACAGCTCGAGCTCGACATACTCCGGAGCGCCGTAGGCGAACGGCTCGGCGCGGACGCCGACAAAGCAGCCTCGCAAGCGCCGTTGCAGCGAGCCCATGCCCTGCCATTCGAGCCGGTAGATCGGGTAGCCGGTCGGGTGCGCCTGCGGGATCACGGCGCTGGCAAGCTTTTGCCCGGCGTTGTCGTCGTGACAGTTGGCGCAGGAGAAGTTCAGTTGGCCGATGCGCTGGCGGTAAAGCGCCTCGCCACGCTGGCGGAACGGCGCGAGTCGCGCATCGTCCGGCGGAGCGATCGGCATGCCGCGCGACTGTTTGCCGACATAGGCGGAAAGCGCGAGCAATTCCCTGCCTTCCCACGCAAACGGCGCTGCTTGCTGCCTGGTTTCGCGGCAGGCGTTGATCCGGCCTTGCAGGTCGAGCGGACGCTGATGCTCGGCGCTAAAGGCCGGATAGCGTGCCGCGACGCCCTTCATGCTGGCCGCCGCATCCTGATGGCAGTCGGCGCAGGATTGGTAGGCACGGCCGGCCTTCGTGCTCCAGAGCGCTTCGCCATCGAGCACCGACAGCATGCCGGGATTGGTGGTGTCGTCCTGCTGCATCGCCTGCGTCTCGCGGCTCATGAAGTCGAAGCCGGAGCGGCGACCATCGGCACTCTGCGCGATAGCGGCGCCGGCGGCCGCCAGCAGGACCATGACCGCGGGTAGAACGCGGATCTTCATTCGACCACGAGCTTCGCCGATTCCATCTGCGCTTCGCCGCGATCGTCGATCCACGAGAAGACCAACAATCCACCTTCGCGCGCCACGGTCGTGAAGGCGATGAAGGGATTGGCGGCGATCGCCGGATAGAGGTCGGCGCGAAAGATCTCCTCGCCGTTCAGCGTGCAGACGAACTTCTGGATGATGTCGCGCGGAATGAAGGTGCCGTCGCCCTTCGGCCGGTAGCCGGTCTCCATCGGATGCGAGATCAGCGTCTTGATCTCGATGGTGTCGCCGCGTTTGGCCTTGGGAGGCACATTGATCAGCACGCGCGCCATATCAATTCTCCACGCAGGCAGGCAGCGTGACGATCAGCTCGGCCGAACCGGACCAGAACGTGCCGTCCGCGAGCTGCGCCACTGCGACGATGTTCTGCGAGTCGCCGAGGCGAATGCGCGTTGCGACGAAGGCGCGGCCCGAGCGCGGACTGAGATGGAAGGTGCCGATATTGGGCTGCGGGTTGCGCTCGTTGAACACGGCGATGGTCTTGACGAAATCCTGCTCGGTCATCGGGCTGTCGACGGTGATGGTCAGTGGCACCGAGTTGCCGTTCTCGACCAGTGGCGGGATGTCCATCGTCACCTTGCCCGGCTTGATTGTCGCGCCGACGGCGAACTCGCGAATGGCCGCCTGCATCGTCTCGCTGGTCGCGCCCGCTGGGCGGACGATCAGCGCCGACAGCGCGCCGGCGCCGGCGGCCAGCGCGTCGCGCCGCGAGAGGTTGAACGATGTCTTCGAACCGCTCATTGCGGGTCCTTCAATGTCGCGAGGAAGGCAACCACGTCCTCGATCTGCTCTGCGTCGAGGATCGGCTTGTCCTGCCACGCTGCGCCGACCCGCGTGAATCCGTTGTTGCGATAGTACGACGGCATGATCGTCGCCTCGTTCAATTTGGCGCTATCGACCAGCCGCAACCGGAGCTGGCCTTCGCTCCAGCGCGCGCCTGTGCCGCGCAAATCCGGCGCCAGCGTGCCTTGAAAGCGCTGCTCCGGGAAGGGGCCGGTGTGACACAGCAGGCAAAGTCCCTTCTGCCGGTCGGCAACGATCGCGCGGCCGCGCGCGGCATCGCCGCGTGTGCCGCTGAGAGACTCGACGATAGTGTCGCCTGTGATCTTGAAGGGACGCAGCTCGTCCGTCTTTGCCGGTGTCGTTGCGAACGCACAACAAATCCCCAGCGTCATGCCCGCGAAGGCGGGCATCCAGTACGCCGCAGCGCTAGCGATAATGTTCCAACGCTCTGGGATACTGGGTCCCCGCTTTCGCGAGGACGACGGTTGAGGGTGGGTTGAAGGCACTGGCCGACTAACCAAAGACTTCCGTCGTGACGGTTTGGAACCAGGTGTCTGCATAGGTCGCTTCGAGAGCCCGGAAGGACGCATTGGCATCGGCCGGGCTGACGCCGCCGGCGCCCTCGACGTCCGTGAGCACGCCGTTGACGGGGCGGTAAACGCCTGCGACCGAGATGCCATAGTCAGGCGCGACCAGACTGTAGCAGGTGTTGATGAGTTTTGGTTGCACAGGGGTTTCGCCGCGCAACAGGCTCGTCACCGCCGCGGCACAGACTTTCGCCTGGGCGTTGGCGGCGAAGGCCGATTTCGGCATGCCGCCGGCGATGGTGGCATCGCCAACGACGTGAATGCCCGGCGTCTGCCTGGATTCGAACGTGACCGGATCGATCGGGCACCAGCCTGAGCGATCGGCAACGCCGGCGAGCGGCGCGATCAGTCCGGCGCGCTGCGGCGGAATGACGTTGGCGACATCGGCCTTGTGACGGGCGAAGTCGGTCACAAGGGTTTTTTCCTTAGCAATGACTTCGGTCACCTTGCCGCCGGATGACAGCGACACCCATTCGAGGTTTGGATAGAGCGCCTTCCAGGCATCCTGAAACAGTTTCTGCTTCGAGAACGTGTCCTTCGCGTCGAGGATGAGCAGCTTTGCGCGGGGCTTCTGTGTCTTCAGGTAGTGCGCGATCAGGCTGGCGCGCTCGTAGGGCCCGGGCGGGCAGCGGAACGGATTGGCGGGCGCGACGATGATGACGGTGCCGCCGTCGTCCATGGCCTCGAGCTGGCGGCGGAGCAAGGTCGTCTGCTCTCCGGCCTTCCAGGCATGCGGCAGTGTTTGCGCCGCTTCCTCGTTGTAGCCGGGCAGGGCGTCGAAGCGCAGGTCGATGCCCGGCGCCAGCACCAGCCGGTCGTAGGGGAGCGCGGCGCCGTCGGCGAGCGTCACCTGCTTTCCCTGCGGATCGACACGGGTTGCGTTCTGTGCCGCGATGACGATGCCGTCTTTCTTCAGCGCGTCGTAACCGAACTGTTGCGCCGTCAAGGGCCGCAAGCCCGCCAGCACGCCGTTGCTGAACGGGCAGGCGGTGTAGGTCGCATTGGATTCGACCAGCGTCACGCTAAAGCCGTTGCGCTTCAATTCACGTGCGCATGTCGCGCCGGCGAAACCGCCACCGACCACGACGACGCGTGCAGGGGATTGCGCAAGCGCCGGAACGGGAAGCAGCGCCGCTGCGCTCGCGGCAGTCGCCGACTTCAGCAGCGCGCGGCGGTCAAGCAAGGTTGTGCTCATGGGCGCGTCCCTCCGAGCCACGCGGCAATCGCGCGCGTCTCGTCGTCGGTGTAGCCCTTCGCGATCCTGCCCATCACGGTCGCTTCGCGCCCGCCGTTGCGGAATGCCTCCATGGCGGTGACGATCTCCGCGGCGGGGCGGCCCTTCAGCGGTGGAACGGCGGGGCTGGCGATCTTCGCGTCATGACAGCCGGAGCATGACGATGCGCCTGCAGGCGCGGCGGCTGATTGGGCGGCCGCCGGTGCAATGAAGGCCAGCAGGCAGGCGATCACAGCAAAGGGTGTTCGCATGGTTCGATACTCAAACAGACGGAAAGTGCGGCAGCCCGTTGCGGGTGCCGCACTTGTCATTGCGGCCGTCTCAGGCCTTGCGCAGATCCGCCTTTGACAGTGGCATCTGGCGGATGCGCTTGCCGGTGGCGGCGAAGATCGCGTTCAATACTGCTGGCGCCGCCACGCAGATGGTCGGCTCGCCGACACCGCCCCAGAATCCGCCGGACGGCATGATCACCGACTCGACCGCCGGCATCTCGTCCATCCGCATCATCTGGTAGGTGTCGAAGTTCTCCTGTTCGACGCGGCCGTCCTTGATGGTGATCTCGCCATAGAGCATCGCCGTCAGGCCGTAGACGAACGAGCCCTCGATCTGCGCCTCGATCTGTTGCGGGTTGACCGCCACGCCGCAATCGGTGCCGGCGACGATGCGATGGATTTTCAGCACACCGGCATCGCTCACCGACACTTCGGCGCAGGCGGCGACATAGCTGCCATAGCCCATGTGCTGGGCGAGGCCGCGGAACACGCCCGCAGCCGCAGGCTTGCCCCAACCTGCCTTGTCGGCGACCGCGTTCAGCACCGCCAGGTGCTTTGGATGGTTGGCCATCAGCTTGCGGCGGAACTCCAGCGGATCCTGTTTGGCCGAATGCGCCAACTCGTCCATGAAGCACTCGAGATAGATCGCATTCTGGTTGTTGTTGACGCCGCGCCAGAAGCCCGGCGGCACATGCGGGTTGCGCATCGCATGGTCGATGAGCAGGTTCGGGATCGTGTAGCCGAACTGGCCTTCCGGTCCTTGCGGGTTCAGGCCCTGGAAGGTCGCGGGATCGCGGCCGTTCTGCAGCGCATTCGGAATGACCGTGGCGAGGATCGACTGCCCGGAGATCCGCATGTGCAGCGCGTTGAGGTTGCCGCTCGCGTCGAAGCCGCCGACCAGACGACATTGCGTCGTCGGGTGATACCAGCCGTGCAGCATGTCCTCTTCGCGCGACCAGATCGTCTTGATCGGCGTGCCGGGCATCTCCTTTGCGATCAGCACCGCGAAGCGCACGAAGTCATGGCTAGTGGCGCGCCGGCCGAAGCCGCCGCCGAGATGGTGGCGATAGACTTCGTTCTTGCCGGTGGGCAGGCCCGAGGCCTGGGTTGCCGTCGCGAGCGCCGCTTCGCCGTTTTGGGTTGCGGTCCAGACCTCGCACTTGTCCGCAGTCCATAGCGCCGTCGCGTTCATCGGCTCCATGGTGACGTGATGCTGGTAGGGATAGCCGTAGACAGCCTCGACGGTCCGCGCGGCACCGGCGAGCGCTGCTCTTGCGTCGCCGTTCTGGTTGCCCAGGAAGGCTTCCGTGGCTGTCAGCCCTTCCTTCTGTGCGGCGGCAATGTCGGCGTTCTGGACGCTGCCATTCGGCCCGTTGTCCCATTCGACGGGTAAGGCATCGAGCGCGGTCTTTGCCCGCCACCAGGTGTCGGCGATGACGGCGACGCCGGTGTCGGCGACCTGCACGACCTTCTTGACGCCCGGCATCTTCTCGACTTTCGCGGCGTCGAAGCTCTTGATCTTGCCACCGAACACCGGACAGTTTTTCAGCGCGGCGTTCAGCATGCCGGGCATGGTGTGGTCGATGCTGTAGATCAGCTTGCCGTTGACCTTCTCCGGCGTGTCGAGCCGCTTCAGCGGCTTGCCGGCAACGGTCCAGGTCTTCGGGTCTTTCAGCGGCACGTCTTTTGGCGCTTCGAGTTTGCCAGCTGCTTCGGCCACCTTGCCGAAGGTCGTCGATCGGCCGGAGGCTGTGTGGGTAATCACACCCTTGGCGACCGTGCACGATGAAGGCTCGACCTTCCACTCGTTGGCGGCCGCCTGCACCAGCATCATGCGTGCGGCTGCGCCGCCCTTGCGCACATACTCGTTCGACTGGCGGATGCCCTGGCTGCCGGCGGTCTGGAAGTTGCCCCAGATACGGCTGCGGGCGACGTTCTGGCCGGGGGTCGGATATTCGGTCGTCACCTTGGCCCAGTCGCATTCGAGCTCTTCGGCGACGAGCTGCGCCAGACCGGTGAGGGTGCCTTGCCCCATCTCGACGCGGGCGATGCGGATCACCACAGTGTCGTCCGGTTTGATCACCACCCAGGCGTTGATCTCGGGCGTTGCAGTTTGCGCCGCCGCCCTGGTCGCAAAGGGGACATGGAAGCCGAGCGCCAGGCCGCCTGCGGCGGCGGCGCTGGAAGCGATAAAGCTACGGCGGGAGAGTTCAGTCGCGGTGCTCATGATCCGTCTCCACTCAGCCGAGGTTCGTGGAGGCGAGCTTGATCGCCGCCTTGACGCGGTTGTAGGTGCCGCAGCGGCAGATGTTGGTCATCTCGCTGGCGATCTGGTCGTCGGTTGGTTTTGGCGTCGCCTGCAAGAGCGCGGCGGCGGCCATGATCTGTCCGGACTGGCAGTAGCCGCATTGCGGCACGTCGAGCTCGAGCCAGGCCTTCTGGATCGGATGGGTGACGTTGGGCGACAGGCCCTCGATGGTGACGATCTTCTGCTGCTCGGTGACAGCGCTGATCGGCATGCTGCAGGAGCGCGTGGCGACGCCGTCGATGTGCACGGTGCAGGCGCCGCATTGGGCGATGCCGCAGCCATACTTGGTGCCGGTCAGGCCGATCTGTTCACGGATCACCCAAAGCAGTGGAGTATCGGGCTCGACCTCCACCTCACGCACCGTGCCATTAATCGATAACCGCGCCATAGATGTCCCTCTCATACAGCGATCAGAAGATTTAGATCGAATCTAGAATTAGCACCGCCGTTCACTCAACGCGCTGCAACACGCCGTGTATCCCGAAGAATTGACCGCGTTGGCTGCACTTGGTCTCAAGCCTTGCGCAGATCTGTCTTCGACAGCGGCAATTGGCGGATGCGTTTGCCGGTCGCAGCAAAAATCGCGTTCGCCACCGCAGGTGCCGCCACGCAGATCGTCGGCTCGCCGACGCCGCCCCAGAAATCGCCGGACGGCATGATGATCGACTCCACCGCGGGCATCTGATCCAGCCGCATCATCGGATAGGTGTCGAAGTTCTCCTGTTCGACGCGGCCGTCCTTCACGGTGATGTCGCCGTAGAGGAAGGCCGTGAGGCCGTAGACGAACGAGCCTTCGATCTGCGCCTCGATCTGTTGCGGATTGACCGCATGGCCGCAGTCGGTCGCAGCGACGATGCGATGGATCTTCAGCACACCGGCGTCGCTGACCGAGACTTCAGCGCAGGCGGCGACATAGCTGCCGTAGCCCATGAACTGGGCAATGCCGCGATGGACGCCGGCGGGCGCTGGCTGGCCCCAGCCGCCCTTGGCTGCGACGGCGTTCAGCACTGCCAAGTGTCTTGGATGATTGACCAGCAGCTTGCGGCGGAATTCGAGTGGATCCTGCTTCGCCGAATGCGCCAGCTCGTCGATGAACGACTCCACATAGAACGAATTCGTATTGGTGTTGACGCCGCGCCAGAAGCCCGGCGGCACATGCGGGTTGCGCATCGCGTGGTCGATCAGGAGGTTCGGGACCGTGTAGCCGAACTGGCCTTCGGGTCCCTGCGGGTTCAACCCCTGGAAGGTCGTTCCATCGCGGCCGTTCTGCAGGGCGTTGGGATTGACCGTTGCGAGGATCGATTGCCCCGAGATCCGTATGTGCAGCGCATTCAGATTTCCGGCGGCGTCGAAGCCGCCGACCAGGCGGCACTGAGTGCTCGGATGATAGGCGCCGTGCGTCATGTCTTCCTCGCGCGACCAGATCATCTTGATCGGCGTGCCCGGCATCTGCTTCGCGGCGAGGATCGCGAACCGGACGAAGTCGTGGAAGCCGCGACGGCCGAAACCGCCGCCCAGCGTATGCCGGTAGACCTCGCACTTGCCGATCGGCAGGCCGGACGCCTGGACGGTGGTCGCAAGCGCGGCCTCGGCATTTTGCGTCGCGGTCCAGACCTCGCACTTGTCCTCGGTCCACAGCGCCGTCGCATTCATCGGCTCCATGGTGACGTGATGCTGGTGCGGGAAGCCGTAGACGGCTTCGACGGTCCGTGCGGCGCCGGCGAGCGCACCCTTGGCGTCACCATTCTGGTTGCCGACGAAGGTTTCGGTCGCCGTGAGGCCTTCCTTCTGCGCAGCCGCAATGTCCGCGCTCTGCACGCGCGCATTCGGCCCGTTGTCCCATTCGATCGGCAGGGCATCGAGCGCGATCTTTGCCCGCCACCAGGTGTCGGCGATGACGGCGACGCCAGTGTCGGCGATCTGCACCACTTTCTTGACGCCCGGCATCTTCTCGACCTTCGCTGCGTCAAAGCTCTTGATCTTGCCGCCGAACACCGGACAGTTCTTCAAAGCGGCGTTCAGCATGCCGGGAAGCTTGACGTCGATGGCGTAGAGGGCCTTGCCGTTGACCTTCTCCGGCGTATCGAGCCGCTTCAGCGGCTTGCCGGCGATGGTCCAGGTTTTCGGATCCTTCAGCACGATGTCCTTCGGCGCTTCGAGCTTCGCAGCTGCATCGGCCACCTTGCCGAAGGTCGTGGTCCGGCCCGAGGCCGTATGCGTGATCACGCCCTTGGCGACCGTGCACGATGAGGGCTCGACCTTCCATTCGCTGGCGGCTGCCTGCACCAGCATCATGCGGGCTGCGGCACCACCTTTGCGGACATAGTCATGGGAGTCGCGAACGCCGCGGCTGCCGCCGGTGGAGAAGTTGCCCCACACGCGATTGCGGGCGACGTTCTGGCCGGGGGTCGGATATTCGGTCGTCACCTTGGCCCAGTCGCATTCGAGCTCTTCGGCGACGAGCTGCGCCAGGCCGGTGAGGGTGCCTTGCCCCATCTCGACGCGGGCGACGCGGATCACCACCGTATCGTCGGGCTTGATCATCACCCAGGCGTTGATCTCGGGTGTCGCGGTTTGTGCGGCGGCCGGGCTTGAGAACGGAACGTGGAAGCCGAGCGCCAGGCCGCCAGCGGCGGCAGCGCCGGAGGTGATAAAACTGCGGCGGGAAAGTTCGATGTTCATGTTTGTCTCCCGATCGCTCAGCCGAGGTTCGTGGAGGCGAGCTTGATCGCCGCCTTGACGCGGTTGTAGGTGCCGCAGCGGCAGATGTTGGTCATCTCGCTGGCGATCTGGTCGTCGGTTGGTTTTGGCGTCGCCTGCAAGAGCGCGGCGGCGGCCATGATCTGGCCGGACTGGCAGTAGCCGCACTGCGGCACGTCGAGCTCGAGCCAGGCCTTCTGGATCGGATGGGTCACGCTCGGCGACAGGCCCTCGATGGTGACGATCTTCTGCTGCTCGGTGACGGCGCTGATCGGCATGCTGCAGGAGCGCGTGGCGACGCCGTCGATGTGCACGGTGCAGGCGCCGCATTGGGCGATGCCGCAGCCATACTTGGTGCCGGTCAGGCCGATCTGTTCGCGGATCACCCAAAGCAGCGGAGTATCGGGCTCGACCTCCACCTCACGCACCGTGCCGTTGATCGACAATCGCGCCATGGACGTCTCCCCGATTGGCTGACCTGTTTAGACAGGCTCTAAAAATTGCTGTAACGGGTCAAGCAGCGTACAGAAAAATGCGCGGCATTTCCCGAAGAGTTGACCGTGCGGATGGCGCCGATTTGAGGGAATAAAACTGCAGTACGGTAGAGTCTTGCGCTGTGCCATCGAACCGGCGATCTTTTGCCTTTCTTCCGCCAACGAGGCACTTCGATATTCTTGATGGGTGGAGCCAGGTGAATCGCGATTTCGAAATTGAAATGCTGACATGCTCCCCATTTCCTTACAGGAACCCCAGACCTATCCACGCGTTCTTAAACGCTGATCTTGCAGGCAGTTTTCAGTTCGTGGAGGCGGAATGAGAGGCGAAGGCAGTTTCGGCAAGCGGCGGATTCTGTGCGTCTTCCCGCGCTACTCTCCCTCGTTCGGTACGTTTGAATACTCCTATCCGCTGACGGACGGGGTTCGCGCATTCATGCCGCCGCAGGGCCTGCTGGTCATCGCCGCGTACCTCCCGGCGGACTGGGAGGTGCGTTTCATCGACGAGAACATGAAGCCCGCGACCGACGCCGACTTCGAATGGGCGGAGGCGGTGTTCGTCAGCGGCATGCACATCCAGCGGCGGCAGATGAACGACATCTGCCGCCGGGCGCATGTCTTCGAGCTTCCGGTGGCGCTCGGCGGGCCGTCGGTGAGCGCGTGTCCGGACTACTATCCGTCGTTCGACTATCTTCACGTCGGCGAACTCGGCGACGCCACCGATCAATTGATCGCACGCCTGGCGCAGGACACGACGCGGCCGGAGCAGCAGGTCGTGTTCAAGACCGACGAGCGCGTCGAGATGTCAAAATTCCCGGTGCCGGCCTACGAGCTGGCCCAGATCGACCGCTACTTCCTCGGCAGCATCCAGTATTCGAGCGGATGCCCCTATCAATGCGAATTCTGCGACATCCCGGGCCTGTACGGGCGCAACCCGCGGCTGAAGACGCCGCAGCAGGTGGTCGCCGAGCTCGACAAGCTGCTCGAGTGCGGCCTCTCAGGCTCGGTCTACTTCGTCGACGACAATTTCATCGGCAATCGCAAGGCGGCGCTCGACCTGCTTCCGCATCTGGTGGAATGGCAGAAGCGCCAAGGCTTCCGCCTCCGCCTGTCGTGCGAGGCGACGCTGAACATCGCCAAGCGGCCGGAGATCCTCGCGCTGATGCGGGAGGCGTACTTCATCACCATCTTCTGCGGCATCGAGACGCCGGATCCGAACGCGCTGAAGGCGATCTCCAAGGATCACAACATGATGGTGCCGATCATGGACGCCGTCAGGACGCTCAACGACTACGGCATGGAGGTGGTGTCGGGCATCATCCTCGGCCTCGACACCGACACGCCGGAGACGGGTAAGCATCTGCTCGAATTCATCGAGCAGTCGCAAATCCCTCTGCTGACCATCAATCTCCTGCAGGCGCTGCCGAAGACGCCGCTGTGGGATCGTCTGGCGCGGGAAGGGCGGCTGATCGAGGACGACGACCGCGATTCCAACGTCAAATTCCGCCTGCCGTACGAGCACGTGGTCACGAGCTGGCGCAACTGCATGAAGAACGCCTATCGGCCCGAGAAGCTGTACGAGCGCTACCAGCACCAGGTGGAGCATACCTTCCCGAAACGGCTGCAGCTGCGTGCCAGCGATCGTGCGTTCTCCTGGCGCGACGTCCGCCGCGGAATGAAGATGCTGGCGCGGATCATCTGGAGGGTCGGCATTACCGGCGACTACAAGCGCGTGTTCTGGAGGTTCGCGCTGCCGCGTCTGGTCCGCGGCGACGTGGAGGCCCTGATCGCCACGGCCCTGATTTCCCACCACCTGATCATGTTCTCGCGCGAGGCGTCCGGCGGGTTGCAGAACGCGTCGAACTATTCGACGCGGCTGCGAGAGGCGGCGAGTGTTGCCAAATAGTCGCGTTCAGGTTCCAGGCGCAAAGCGCTGAAACATATATTGTTTTTGACGCCGGGCAGGCGCGTTCAAGGGCTGCTCAAGCGGAGTTGAGCGCTGGAGCATGGCGCAAAACGTGCTAGAGCTTGCGCAGCGCGGAACCGGTTCGGGCCGGACGCCCGTGCCGCGCGGGTTCGGACTCTAGAAGCGGATTCTCAATGCTTGATCAGACGTCGCAAAAGGCGGGCGGCACGAAAGCGGCCCGCACGTTGCCAAGCATTGCGTTCGGCATCGAACGACTGGGGCTGGTGGCGATGCGCACACCGATCACGTCGGTGGTCATCCTGCTGCTGCTTTGCGTCGGCGCCTTCTTCGGTCTCGAACGCATCAAGATCGATGACTCGCTGAGCCAACTGTTTCGGTCGAACACCAAGGAATTCCGTCAGTACGAGGAGGTCACCAAGCGCTTCCCGGCGACCGAATTCGACGTGCTGGTGGTGGTCGAGGGCAAGTCGCTGCTTGCGCGCCCCTCGCTGGAGAAGCTTCGCGATCTTGTCACGGACATTCAGCTCGTCGACGGAACGCGCGGAATTATCTCGCTTTTCTCCGCCCGCCAGGCGCCGGAGCCGGGCAAGCTGCCGGCCGCACTGTTTCCGGACAAGCTGCCCGAGGGCGCGGCCTACGACAAATTCATCGAGACCGTCAGAACCAACGAGATCTTGCGCGGCAAGCTTCTTTCCGACGACGGCACGCTGGCGCTGATCGTGCTGGCGCTCGATCCGCAGGTGGTATCGAGCAACCGGCTTGGGCCGGTGGTCGGTGAAATCCGCAAATTGCTGTCCGACACCGTGCAGGGCACAGACCTGGTCGGCCAGCTCTCGGGCGTGCCGATCATGCAGCTCGAAATTCGCAACGCGGTGGCGCGCGACGGCATCATCTACAACGTCGCCGGCGTGCTCGCCGGCTGCCTGATCGCGATCGTGTTCTTCCGGCGTATCTCGTTCATGATCATCGCGGCGTTCCCGCCGATCCTCGCGATCCTGCTCTCGCTCGGAACGCTGGGCTGGTTCGGCTTCAGCCTGAACATGTTTTTGAACGTGATGACGCCACTCATCATGGTGATCAGCTTCTCCGACTCGATGCAGCTGACATTCGCCGCGCGCGACCGGCTGATCGCGGGGGAAGACAAGGCCTCGGCCTTCCGCAACGCCGTGCTCGTGGTCGGGCCCGCCTGCGTGCTGACGCATTGCACGGCGGGGCTCTCGTTCGTGGCGCTGATGTTCTCGAATTCGGACCTGATCCGCGCCTTCGGCGAAGCAGGGCTGACCGCAACCGTGATCGCGCTGGTCGCCGTGCTGTCGCTGGTGCCGCTGTTCGGCATATTGCTGGTGCGCCACGAAGAGGTGTTTGCGGAAAAGATCAAAGCGGCCGATTGGGGCGTCAACGCGCTGCGCGCGTTCTGCGCGTGGATCGCTGTGCGGATGACGGCGCGGCCCGGGCTCTGGAGCCTGATCGGCTTCCTGGTCGTGGCAGGGCTTACCGTCGTCTACTACAACCATCTCGAACCGCGTTACCGGCTGGCCGACCAGGTGCCCGACAAGAAGCAGGCGGTGGAGGCCTCGAGCCGGCTCGACGCCAAGCTCACCGGTGCGAACCCGATTGACGTCCTGATCGAGTTTCCGAAGGGCAAGAACCTGTATGCAGATGAAAGCCTGCAGGCCGTCGCCGAGGTGCATGCGACGATCGAGAAGCAGGCGGGCGTCGGCAACGTCTGGTCGGTCGAGACGCTGCGCCGCTGGCTTTCGGAAAAGGTCGGCCGCAACGATACGGCCACGCTGAAGGAATATGTTGATCTGCTGCCGGCCTATCTGACGCGGCGCTTCATTACCGAGCAGCTGGATGCCGTCGTCGTCTCCGGCCGCGTGCCGGATCTGGATTCCGCCGACATCCTGCCCGTCATCGAAAAACTCGATGCGGCACTGAACGACGTGCGCAAGAAGCACCCGGGCTACGAGATCGCGGTGACCGGGCTGTCGGCGATCGCCGCGCGCAACTCAGCCGACATGATCGGCAAGCTCAACGCGGCCCTGACGGTGGAATTCCTGCTGGTGGCCGCCTTCATCGGCCTGGCGTTCCGCTCCGTGGTCGTCATGCTGGTCAGCATCCTGCCGGGCATCTTCCCGGTGGTGCTGTCGGGCACGGTGCTGTGGCTGACCGGGGAGGGCCTGCAGTTCGCATCCGTGGTGGCGCTCATTGTCTCGTTCGGATTGGGCTTGAGCGCAACGATTCACTTCCTCAACCGGCTGCGGCTCGAGAACACGCCGGACACGACGGCGGAGGCCGCGGTCGAAAAGGCCACGATCCTGGTCGGACCGGCGCTGATCCTGACCACAGTGGTGCTGGCGTGCGGACTGGTCGTGACGGTGTTTTCGGACTTGCCGTCGCTCCGCCTGTTCGGCTGGCTCAGCGCGTTCTCGATGGTCGCAGCGCTCGTCGCCGACCTGTTCATTCTGCGGCCGACGGCGATGTATCTGATCAAGCTCGCCGAGCGAATTCGCGGCGGCCACAAGCCTGCGATTTGAGCCGGTCGTCATTGCGCGGCCAAAAAAACAAACGCCGGGAAAGAGGTTTCCCGGCGTCTCTCAAATCAGAATGTGAAGTGACTTTTGTTTTGCGCGTATTCTTGTCGCAAAATCGGTATCCACTTTTGCGGAATACGCGCTAGCGCGTCAGCGTGATGTCGACGCCGCGCAGGTCGGTGTTCTGCGAACGGATGGCGATGGTCTGCTTGTTGCCGCTGGTGCGCATGGAGAGCGACGCGGCGAAGCCGTTGGCTTCCACGAGCGCATCGATCTCGCCGCCGTTGACCTTGCCGCCGAGCGAGCCATTGACGTTACGGCTGGTCTCGCTCCAGGTCCCTGACAGCGTGTTGCCGGATGCGGTGACGTTGGTGGTCAGGTCGAAGCGATAGCTGTCGCTGGCGCAGCGCAGCACCTGGCTCAGGCCCGCGCCTTCGACGGTGTAGGTCGCGCGGCAGCGGATGCGCTCGCTGGCACCGTCCTTGATCAGGATATGCCCCGTTCCCGACCACGCACCGGCCAGGTTTGCGAACGGGCCGCTCTGCGCCTGGCCCGGAGAGGCGGCCAGCAGCGTCATGGAAACGGCGAATGCGGCGCTACCGAGCAGCCGCCGGAAGGTCGAACCGGCCTTGGTCATCTGTGGAATACCGTGGTTGGTCATGAGGGTCCCAGAAAGCGATACGGGCCTGTATGGAACAGGCTTCATTGGTTGCAATGCGCCAGAAAACCCGCGCGCGCAGCTATCCGATACCGATTTACCCACCCGGATCAGCGTAACCGCTGCTCAAGTCCCTTCGCGCCAACGTGTGTCGGCGCGAACCTATATAAGGTTCATAATGGAGGGAACAAATGGGATCGGCGGCCCCTGTGGTCCTAAAATTTGTGCATAGCTTGCGGGAGGCGGTCGGCGCGCCGAAATTGCTCGGGAAAGAGCCTGTTCAGGACACGGCTTTGGCGACCACGACGACGTTCTCGTCGCGACCCGCCCGCCGCGTCAGCGCCTCACGCCGCAGTTGCAACGTGTCGCGGACGAACTCGTAGCCCAGGCGGAAAGTGTCGAGACCGTCGGCTGAGACGCTGCCATCGCGCAGTCCTGCGACAACCTGCTTGAGGATCGCTTCGAACTGCTCCTGCAGTTCGTCCAGCGTCTCGATCGTCTTGGCATCCTCGATCTTCTCGCCGATTTCGAGCAGTTCGGCCGCCAACGCACCGGCCTTCTCGGGTGCGACGCGCGTGAAGGCGGTGTAGAGGCCGACGAAGATCGACCCGATGATGCTCAAGGCGGCGATGCCGACATAGATCAATTCGCTGTAGCGCTCGAGGAACGATTTCGTGTCGTCGTTGAAATATTGCGCGGCGCCGCGATGCGCGGAGATGAAGGAGTCCTTGTCGGTGTCGGCAGGCTCGATGTGCGAGCCAAAACCGTCGTCGAGCGTGAGCTGCGACTTGTTCTCGAACACGCTGCGCGCAAGCTCGATGCCCTTCTGCTCGGGCAGAGCGGCTTGGGCGATCAGCATCCACTGCAGGCCGATCGATTGCACGTCGTCATCCGGGACTTGGGGCGAGGAGGAGAGCAGGCCTTCCTCGATGGTCTCGGCGAAGGTGCCGGGGATTTTCCGTTCTATCGCCTTGGCTTCGGGAATGGGGTTGAGCGTAAACGCCTGGGCTTTGGCCAGCCGTTCGAAGCTGCGGTCCTTGCCGATCCGTGCGGCATTCTCGATCGCGATCACGGCGGCAAAGGCGTTCGGCGCGAGCAGCTTGTCGATCGCCGAGGTGGTCGGAACAGTCTGCAGCGACGTGCGCGGGTTGGCGACGTCGGAGGAGGCAAGCACGCGTCGAGCGAAGCTCTCGTTGCGGTCGTCATTGCCGAGCACTGCGATCTTCTTGCCTTTCAGCCCTTCGAGGTTCGTGAGTTTCTTGCCCTTCGGCGAGAGCAGCAGCACGAGATCCTTGTCGAGCACGGCGATCGCCCGCGCTCGGCTCGGCACCTTCTGATCGGTGCGCAGGATGGCGAGATCCGCCTGCTTGCGCTCGAAGGCGGCCAGCGCCTTGTCGCTGTCGGAGTTTTTCGCGACCTTCAATCGAAGCGAGGAGTTGTTTGCCTGCAGGACGTTCGCAAGCCTCGCGGCGAACCGGGCTTCGACACCGGACTCGGCTGCGACTGCAAATGTCAGCGTCGAGGTGTGGCGAAACCAGACGCGTGCCGCCCATACGGTCACCGCGGTCAGCACCAGCGTGGCGATGACGAAGAGAACGACCTGCTTGCGGTTGCTCAATGTGCGAAAGACGCCGTCGACCGGCTCGGGAATGCCGACACCGGAGGTCTCTTCCGTCGCATTCAAAAATTCCGCGGCCTTGCGGCCCTGAAAAAAACCGACCATCGGCGACCTGTCAGCAATCGCGCCGCCTGCTTTGCGCGCGCGTCACCGGGGGACCGCCCCGATATGGTAAATCTCGCGCAAACCCAGGCGCGGCCGGCAAATGATAGTGCAGGGGATGCGGATTGCAATCGATCTGCGGTCCTATCGTTACTGCGGCAATTACGTCCCGAACTGCACCAGAACCGGTTCAAAACCGTCGAAATTTGCAACGGCCAGACTGTCCGGCCCGACGAAGTTCACGCCGGTCCAGGTGCCGGCGGTCATGATCTGGCCCGTCCTGACGCCGGAGGTCTTGCGCAAGGCATTGACCAGCGCGACCACGGGAGCCACCGGATCGCCAACTGGATGCGTGCCGGTGCCGGCCGAGATATCGGTGCCATCCACCGTCAGCACGATTTCGAGCTTCGACCAGTCGATGCTTCTCCAGTCAGGGCGCGGCGTGCCGCAGACGATGCCGCCCTGGATGATGCAATCGGCGAGCTTTTCCAGCGTCGACAGCGGTCCGGGCTCAGCGTAGCGGGAGTCCAACAGCTCAATGGCGGGAAAGGCTTCGACCGCGTCCTCGACCTCGCTGCGCGAGTAGTCGCGGTCGCGCGCGGGCAAATCCTTCAGAAAGCGAAATGCGATCTCGGCCTCGATGCCGCGCAGGTGCGTGGAGCTTTTTTCCACGTGCCCGGGGTTTGTTTGAACGACCTCCTTCAGGATCGGCGCACGCGACATGGTGCCGGTCTTGTCGAGCCCGACCTTCCAGCCGCCGACCGTTGCGTTCAAGAGCACCATCGTCGCGTCCTGGATCGCGTGGCCTTCGTCGATACTCTTTGGCTGAAGCTCGAGGGGCAGTGGCGTGCGCTTCGCGCCGGTACGCCGAGCTTCGGCGAGGAGCTTCGCTGCAGCATTGATGTCGTTCTCGTTCACTGTCGCCTCCTTCGAACCTGTTTGCGGTCCGCTGATGCCGTTGTCTTAGCGCGTGGCGTTTGCGGAACCAAGGCATTCCCCTTGCTCAAGGCCATGCGCCAATTTCGCCCTTGCGGGACGCAGCGGGCGCGGCCAAGGTCGCCGCCAAGACTTAAAGCGCCGAAAGCCGGCGGCAACAGCGAGGAAACGTCGTGAGCGGACAACTTGTGCGATTTGAAGTCGAAGACGGCATCGGCGTCATCACCGTGGACAATCCGCCGGTGAATGCGCTGAGCCCTGGCGTGCCGGAAGGCATTCTTGAATCCCTCGCCAAGGGCAACAAGGACCCGAACGTCAAGGCGATGGTGTTGATCGGCGCGGGCCGCAGTTTTATTGCCGGCGCAGACATCCGCCAGTTCGGCAAGGGCGCCAAGCGGCTTGGCATCGGCGAACGTCCGGTCGACCTGCTGGAGAAAAGCGAGAAGCCGATCGTCGCGGCAATCCACGGCTTTGCGCTCGGCGGCGGGCTCGAGACAGCCATGGCCTGCAACTACCGCATCGCCAAGAAGGCGACGAAAGTCGGCCTGCCGGAGGTGCTGATCGGCCTCTTGCCGGGCGGCGCAGGCACCCAGCGCCTGCCGCGTCTGATCGGCCCGAAGACCGCGCTCGACATGATCGTAACCGGCCGCCACGTGCCGGCCGAGGAGGCCAAGGGCTACGGCATCCTCGATGCGCTGGTCGACGACAAGGCTGATCTCCGCGCCGAGGCGATCAAGTTCGCCAAGAGCATTGCCGACAAGAAGCCGCCGGTCGTCAGCAAGATGACCACGAAGTTCGACGAGTACAAGAACGATCCGGGCATGTTCGACAAGATGCGCAAGAGCATCGAGAAGAAGGCCAAGGGCCAGCCCGCGCCGTTCGCCTGCATCGACGCGGTCGAAGCTGCGGTGACGCTGCCCTACGAGCAGGGCCTCGTGCGCGAGCGCGAGCTGTTTGCGCCTTTGGAGAATTCCGACGCCTCGAAGGGTTTGCGCTACGCGTTCTTCGCCGAACGCCAGGCCGGCCGTCTGCCTGAACTGCCGGCGGGAGCGAAGCCGAAGAAGATCGAGAAGGGCGCGGTGATCGGCGCCGGCACCATGGGCGGCGGCATCGCCATGAGCTTTGCCGACTTCGGCGTGCCGGTGAAGATCCTCGAGGCGTCGCAGGAGGCGCTCGATCGCGGCATGAAGCGGGTGAAGGACAATTATGCCGTCGCGGTGAAGCGCGGTAGCATCACGCAAGAGCAAATGGACGAGCGGCTGAAGCTGATCGAGCCGGTGCTGTCCTACGACGTTATCGGCGATGCGGACGTGGTGATCGAGGCCGTATTCGAGGAGCTCGGCGTCAAGCAGGAGATTTTCCGGAAGCTTGATGCGGTGATGAAGCCCGGCGCGCTGCTGCTGTCGAATACGTCGACCATCGACATCGATAAAATTGGCGCGGATGTGAAGCGCAAGAAGGATGTCGCCGGCGCACACTTCTTCAGCCCGGCGAACGTCATGCGGCTGCTCGAAGTGGTGGAGGGGACGGAGAGCTCGCCCGAGACCATTGCGGCGACGATGCACCTCGGCAAGCAGATCGGCAAGGTCAGCGCCTGGGCCGGCAACACCGACGGCTTCGTCGCCAACCGAAGCCGTGGTCCGTTCACCGCCGAGGCCAGCATCCTTCTGGAAGACGGCGCGCTGCCTGAGCAAGTGGACAAGGTGCTGCTCGAGTTCGGCTACCCGATGGGCCCGTTCGCGGTTGGTGACCTCGCCGGTCTCGACATCGGCTGGGCGGTGCGCAAGCGCAAGGCTGCAGAAGACCCGAGCTTCCGCAAGAACCCGATCGCCGACAGGCTCTGCGAGATGGGCCGCTTCGGCCAGAAGACCGGCGCCGGCTGGTACCGCTACGAGAAGGGCGACCGCACGCCTTATCCCGATCCGATCGTCGCGCAGACGATCAAGGAGGTCACCACAAGCCTCGGCATCAAGCAGCGCAGCTTTACCGAGGAAGAAATCCTGCGGCGGCTGCTGTTCGCCTCGGTGAACGAGGCCTGCAAGATCCTCGAAGAGAAGAAGGCGCGTCGCGCCAGCGACGTTGATATCATGTGGCTCTATGGTTTCGGCTTCCCGCGCTACCGCGGCGGGCTGATGTTCTGGGCCGACACCATCGGCTCGAAGGACATCTACGAGCAGATCGTGCGCTGGCACAACGAGCTCGGCCCGCGCTGGCGGCCGTCGGCGCTGCTGAAAGAGGTCGCTGCGAAGGGCGGCAAGCTGAGCGAGATCGTGATGATGGAGTGAGTGTCTATAAATGGCTGCGACTTAGAGGCCCTCGTCATGGTCGAGAATTCACGGCTCCCTCGCTTTGCCGTCCTTATCGATGCTGACAATACTTCGCCCAAGATTGTCGAGGGCCTCTTTGAGGAGATTGCCAAATTTGGTGAAGCGAGTGTTCGCCGAATCTACGGTGACTTTTCGAGTTCGCGCCTGAAGTCCTGGATAGAAATTCTTCAGAAGCACGCAATCGATCCCTATCAGCAGTTTGCTTACACGACGGGGAAGAATGCATCCGACATCGCTCTGGTCATTGATGCGATGGATCTTCTGCATAGCGGACGGCTCGACGGATTTTGCCTGGTGTCTTCCGACAGCGATTTTACGCGGCTAGCCTCCAGGCTTCGCGAGCAAGGTGCGGACGTGTATGGGTTTGGCGCACAGAAGACACCAGAGAGTTTCAAACAGGCCTGTCGAAGATTTATTTACACGGAGAACCTGATTGCGGACGCGCAACCAACCGGTCTCAACGCAACTCAATCGCGATCCCTGGAGCGCCCAAGTGCCGCCCTGTCCCTCCTGACCAAGGCCGTCGCGCAGATCGACAGCGAAGACGGCTGGGTAAACCTTGGCGCGGTTGGAACGCAGCTATCGAATCTTGCTTCAGATTTCGATGTTCGGACCTATGGTTTCCGAAAGCTCAGTGATCTGGTGCGGAGTACGGGCGCGTTCGAAATCGACGCGACTGCAGGTAAGAATATACGCATTCGAGTTAAGCAAAAGAACGAAGCACGGTCGGCCCAAAAGGCAAGGTAATAGAGCTCGCGGAAGCAGTCGGAAATTCGTCGGAGACTACGCGCCGAGATAGCCGAAGCACGCGGGCGCCTGGACCGCAGCCCCGGTCAAGTTGTAGCTACTCGGCGGCGACCTGCTTCGCCGGCTTCGCCTTGCGGCTCTTGGTCCACTCCTCGAAGCGCTGGATCACGACGAACATCGACGGCACGAACAGCACGGCGAGGCAGGTCGAGGCGATCATGCCGGTGAACACGGTGATGCCGATCGACTTGCGCGCGCTGGCGCCGGCGCCGGTGGCGATCACCAGCGGCACGACGCTGAGGATGAAGGCGATCGACGTCATCAGGATCGGCCGGAAGCGGGCGCGGGCGGCCTGGACCGCGGACTCGACGATCGACAGCCCTTCGTGCAGGCGCCGCTCGCGCGCGACCTCGACGATCAGGATCGCGTTCTTGGCGGACAGCGCGATCAGCAGGATCAGGCCGATCTGCACATAGAGATTGGCGTCGATCTTGAGTGCGATCAGGACCGAGGCCGGCCCGACCAGCGCCAGCGGCACCGACAGCACGATCGACAGCGGCGCGTACCAGCTCTCGTACTGGCCAGCGAGCACCAGATAGACGAGGAGGAGGCCGAGGGCGAACACCAGATACATCTGGTTGCCGACGATCTTCTCCTGATACGACATCGCGCTCCATTCGTAGCTCGTGCCGGCCGGCAGCGTGCTCTTGGCGATCTGCTCCATCAGCGTCATCGCCTGGCCCGACGAGAAGCCCTGAGCCGGCATGCCCATCACCATCGCCGACGGATAAAGATTGTAGAGGCTGATCAGCGGCGGGCCCGTGGTCGGCACGACCTGGGCGAGGGTGCCGATCGGAACGATGCCGCCCTGCTGGTTGCGCACGGTCAGCTGTGCGATCTCCTCAGGCCGCAGGCGAAACCGCGCATCAGCCTGGACGTAGGCCTGGAAGGTGCGGCCGAATTTGTTGAACTGGACGACGAAGGTCGACCCCATGAAGGTCTGGATGGTTGAGAACACCTGATCGACGCTGACATGCAGGGTCTGCGCCTTCACCCGATCGACATCGATACGGTACTGCGGCGCGTCGGAGCGGAAGGTGGTCTGTACCCGCTGCAGGCCGCTTTGGCTCTCGGCCGCTGCAACGACGGCGTTGGCCAGCGTCTGCAGTTTGGTGAAATCGAAGCTGCCGTCACGCATTTCGAGCTGCATGGTGAAGCCAGAGGCGTTGCCGATGCCCTGGATCGGCGGCGGCGGGACGACAAGCACGCGCGCATCCAGCACCTGCTGCATGGACTGGTTCATGCCGTTGAACAGCGACAGCAGGTCCTGGCCGGCGCCGCGCTGGCTCCAGGGCTTCAACGTGACGTAGGCGACGCCGGCATTGGCGAGCGAAGCCGAATTGTCGAGTGCCGAGATGCCGGCCACGGTCACCACCTGATCGACGCCTGGCGTGTCGCGCGCGATCTTTGCGATCTGGTCCATGGCCTTCTGGGTCCGCTCCAGCGACGCGCCATCCGGAAGTTGGGCTGCGACCAGCACGTAGCCTTGATCCTCGATCGGGATGAAACCGCTCGGAACACGCGTCAGCCCCCAGCCTGCGAGCGCGACGATGGTAAGGCCGACGACAACCGAGATGCCGCTGTGCGACGCCATCCGGTCGATCAGCCAGACATAGCCGCGCTCGAGTTTGTCGTAGCCGTGGTTGAACCCGCGGTAGATGAAGTTGCGCTGTTCCGGCGGCACCGGCGCACGCATCCACAGGGCGGCCTGCGTCGGCTTCAGTGTAGCGGCGTTGATCGCGCTCAGAATTGCGGTGGCGGCAATCACCAGCGCGAACTGGGCGTACATCTGGCCGGTCAGGCCGGGCATGAACGCCGCCGGGATGAACACCGACATCAGCACCAGCGTGATGCCGATGATGGGGCCGAACAGCTCGTCCATCGCCTTGATCGCGGCGTCGTGCGAGGACAGGCCGCGCTCGATGTTGTGGGCGACGCCTTCGACGATGACGATGGCATCGTCCACGACGATGCCGATCGCGAGCACGATGGCGAACAGGGTCGACAGGTTTACCGTGAAGCCGAGCGCGGCCATGGCCGCGAACGCGCCGATGATCGTCACCGGCACGGTGGTGGCCGGGATCAGCATTGCCCGCCAGTCCTGCAGGAACAGCAGGATGACGAAGAGGACGAGGAAGGCCGCCTCGATCAGGGTCTTGTAGACCTCCTTGATCGCCTCCTCGACGAACAGGGTGGTGTTGAAGGGAATCTCGAAGGTGAGGCCTTTTGGAAACTCCCGCGCCAGTTCTTCCATGCGCTTGCGCACTGTCTGTTCGACGTTCAGGGCGTTGGCACCCGGCGCCTGGAACACGGCAATGCCGGCCGCCGGACGGTCGTTGACCTTGAAGATCTGTCCGTAGGTCTGGGCGCCGAGCTCGACGCGGCCGACGTCGCGAAGGCGCGTGATCTCGCCGGCATTGCCGGTCTTGACGATCACGTTCTCGAACTGCTCGACGTCGGCGAGCCGGCCAGCGACTGTCACGGTGAACTGGAAAGGTGTATCCGCCGGCGTCGGTGGCGCGCCGATCTGTCCCGCCGCGACCTGCTGGCTCTGCTGCTGCAGTGACTGCGTCACGTCCTGGGTGGTCAGGCCCCGGGCCCTCAGCTTGTCCGGATCGAGCCAGATGCGCATCGAATACTGGCCGGCACCGAACACCAGCACGCTGCCGACGCCGGGCAGCCGCGCCAACTCGTCCTTCAGGCGGATGGTGCCGTAGTTCGCAAGGAACAAGCTGTCGAAGGTGTTGTCCGGCGACGTCAGCGTCACGAACATCAGGATCGCGGTCGATTGTTTCTGGACGGTGACGCCCTGATTCTGCACAGCGCTGGGCAGCTGGGAGAGAGCGGCCGAGACGCGGTTCTGCACCAGCACCTGCGCGAAGTTCAGATCGGTGCCGACCGCGAACGTGACCACCAGCGTGTAGGTCCCGTCCGAGGTGCTCATCGATTGCATGTAGATCATGTTCTCGACGCCGTTCACCTGCTGCTCGATCGGCAGCGCGACGGTGTCGACGAGGGTGCGCGCGTCAGCGCCCGGATAGCGGGTCTGCACCTGCACGGTCGGCGGCGTGACATTGGGGTATTGCGCGACCGGCAGCGACCAGAGCGCCACCGCGCCGATGACGATCATCAGGATCGCCAGCACGTTGGCGAGGACCGGCCGGTTGATGAAGAAGCGGGAGATCATTGCAGGCGGTCCGTTACTTTGCCGCCGTCTGCGTCTGCGGATCGACCTTCTGGCCCGGAACGGCACGCAAGAGACCTGCGATGATCACGCGCTCGCCGGATTTGAGGCCGTCCTCGATCACCGCGGACTCGCCGACGGTGGGGCCGACCGTGACCTTGCGCTGCTGCACGGTGTTGTCGCCATCGACGACGAGCACGTAGCGGCCGGCCTGGTCGGAGCCGAGCGCGACCGACGGCACCAGCATTGCCGGCGTCTCCTCGAGCGGCACCCGCACCCGCACGAAGAAGCCCGGCAGCAGCAGCCGTTGCTCATTCGGCAGCACTGCGCGCGCAGCGAGCGTGCCGGTGCCCGGGTCCACCGTGGGTGCGACGTAGTCGAGCTTGCCCTTGTGCGGGTAGCCGCGATCGGTCTGCAGCCCGATCTCGACCGACGTGCCGATCAGCTCGAGCGCCGTCTCGCCGCGCTTGACCAGCATGTCGCGGACGCGGAGCACGTCGCGCTCGCTGGCGTTGAAATTCACGTAAATCGGATTCAACTGGACGATTGTAGCAAGTGCCTGCGTGCCCGAGACGCCGACCAATTCGCCGATCGAGACCTGGCGTGCCGTGACGATGCCGTCGAACGGTGCGACGACGCGCGTGTAGTCGAGGTTGATCTGCGCCTGCTTGGTGTCGCCCTGTGCCTGCTGGAGCTTGGCCTTGGCCCCATCGCGGGTGGCGGTCGAGCTGTCGAGGGTGGCCTTGGAGACTGCCTGCCGCGCTACGAGCTCCTGCTGGCGGTCGAAGTCGGCCTGCGCCTGCGTCAAGGTCGCTGCCGCGCCGGCTTCCGCGGCCTGCGCCTGCTGCAGCTTGAGCTGATAGGGCTCCGGCTCGATGGTGAAGAGGTGATCACCCTTCTTCACCGGCGTGCCGTCCTGATAGGCGATTTCCGTCAGGAAGCCTGAGACGCGCGCTACCAGGTTGGCCGAGTTCATAGCGGCAGCGTTGCCGGTGGTCTCGAAATACCGCGTGACCTTCTGTTCGACCGGCGTTGCGACCGTCACCTTCGGCGGTGGCGGCGCCACATAGGTGTTGTTCTGCCCGCAGCCGGCCAGCAAAATGGCCAGGACGATAGCTGCGGCGGTGACGCGTCTTTCTTGAAGCAGATCAATCATCGACAATCCCGCCTGGTCTCGGTGACCGCCCATTGTAACAGGCTTCGGTGATTGTCCGTTGTACCAGATTTATGGGATGGACGCCCCGTTCCGCTGAAATGTGAGCAACGTCGTGACCCCGGATGGTCGGTTTGTAATAAAATCGCCCGCGGGGATGTGCTGCGATGCGTCAGGTGCCGATGCTTCGGTCTTCCCTGGCGCTGGTAACGGCCCGGGTCGCGCGGACATGCTTGTCCATCCGCCGGAATGCGAGGTCTGGTTGCTGAGCTTCGATCGCGTCGGCGATGCGGTTGTGGACGCTGACCGCCGCCTTGCGAACGCCCATCGTGTCGTACTCGTCCGCCATGGTCGACATCGCCACGCCGAACGACATGGAAAACATGAAGGCCGCGAGCAGATCGTTGCGGCTCGCCATCGCCACCGCGTTGTGCCACTCGATGTTGACGGCCGCAAACTGAGCCCGATCCGACACCGCCTGCGCCAGGTCGTCGTTGAGCGCCCTTAGCCTTGCGACATCGGCCGTGCTGCGCCGCTCAGCGGCAAGGCGCGCGAGCGTCGGCTCGATGGTCTCGCGTGTCTCCTGCAACGTTCTGAGCGACAGCTTGCGGCCGATGACGAACTGGTTGATGAAATGCGCCATCGACTCCTTGCCGGGCAGGGTGACGATGTTACCGCCGAGGCGCCCGTGGCGCGGCCGGACAAGACCTTCCACCGCCAGCATCCGCAAGGCCTCGCGCACCGATCCGCGGCTCAAGCCCGTCTGGCTCACCAATTCGCGCTCGCTGGGCAGGCTTTCGCCCTCCCGAACGCCACCCCCCAGGATGGTCTCACGCAGCTTGGCGGCGAGTACATCGTACGACTTCGGCACGGAGACGCGGGCCAGAAGCGGTTTGCTTGCGGATTTTGCCATCGCGCGGATCCCGAAGGTTGTCCTGGTTCGAAACGATTTAATGGTATGAGCAAATAACAGATTGTGCCAGTATTCGCCTAATAGACTAGCTGCTGCGGTGCAATAGACAGCGGCAATCCTCAAGGGGGAGGCGAATGATAACGATGCGCGCGGGCACGGCGGCCGTTCTGGGTCTGATTTTCATGGGCTTCGCGCAGTGCCCGACGGCAACCGCGCAATCATATCCGTCCCGACAGGTGAGCCTGGTCGTGCCGTTCCCCGCAGGCAGCGCAACCGACGGCGTCGCACGACGGCTCGCGGACAGCCTGAAGGAGGCGACCGGAGCGACGGTGATCGTCGAGAACAAGCCCGGCGCCGACGGCAACCTCGCAGCATTGTCGGTGCTGCGTGCCGAGCCCGACGGCTATTCGATATTCGTCACCACGAACTCGACGCACGCGGCGAACGCCAACCTGTTCAATGCGATGCCGTACGATCCGAAAGCGGATTTCGCAGCCGTAGCAGGCGTCATGACCATTCCGATGATGCTGACGGTGAAACCGGAATTCCCGGCGAAATCCATCAGCGAGTTCGTCACCTATGCAAAAGGCCGCGAAAAGCCGCTGGCATTCGCGAGTGGCAACACGTCGAGCCGCGGCGCGGCGGAGCTGTTTCGCTCGCGCGCCGGCGTTCCGATGCAGCACGTGCCTTATCGGGGCATGCCGCAGGCGCTGACCGACGTCGTCGGCGGCCAGGTGGAGCTGATCTTCGCCGATACATCGACCGGAATAGGACTGGTCCGCGACGGCACCTTGCGGGCGATCGCGGTCACGGCGCCGAAACGGCTGACCTCTCTGCCGGATGTGCCGACGATCGCCGAGAGCGGATTGCCGGGCTACGAGTTCGCCGCCTGGGTCGGCGTGTTCGTTCACGCGAAGACGCCGCGGGCGATCGTGACGAAGCTGAACCAGCTCGTCACCGCCTTCGTCAACAATCCCGCGACGACAGCCTATCTCCAGACCATCGGCGCGACGCCGTTTCCGTCGACGCCGGAGCAACTGGCGGCCTTCGCCGAAGCCGACACGAAGCGCTGGGCGGAGATCGTCGACGTAGCCAAGATGGAGAAGAAATAGCCCGGCATAAAATGGTCAAACCAATATGGCGTGACGTCGGATTAGCCGGGACGCCGCTTCAACAACGCATCAAATCAATAAGAACCATAGGGAGGGCTCAAATGGCGATCCAAAGGGCAGTGATTCAGGCAATCGTAGCGGGGGCGGTGCTGATTGGCGCGACAGCTGCGATGGCGCAGAGCGCAGAGAATTATCCGTCACGGGTCGTCAAATTCATCGTGCCGGCCAGCGCCGGCGGGCCAAGTGATATCGTCGCGCGGCTGGTTGCCGACAAGCTGAGCCAGTCGCTCGGTCAACCCGTCATCGTCGAGAACCGGCCGGGCGGCTCACTGATGATCGGCACCAGCGCCGTCGCCAAGAGCGATCCGGACGGTTACACGCTGCTGGTGACCACCAGCACGCCGATCGTCACCGTGCCGTTCACGATGACGAACGTGCCTTATGATGTGCAGCAGGATCTCGTCACGGTCTCGCATCTCGGCTCGACGCCGCTGGTGCTTTATGTCGCCAACGCAAGTCCTGCCAAGAGCCTCAAGGACGTGCTGGAGATCGCGAAGGCCAAACCCGAGCGGGCGAATTATGGCTCGTACGGCACGGGCTCCAGTGCGCACATCCTGAATGAGCATGTGGTCCGGCAAACCGGCGTCAAGATGGTTCACATCCCCTACAAGGGCGTTGCGCCCGAGCTGCAGGACCTCGCTGGTGGACAAATCCTCACCGCGGTTGCCGACATCGGCTCGGCGGCGCCGCTGGTGCAGGGCGGACAGATCCGGCCAGTCGCGGTGACGGGCTCGAAACGGTCGACGTTGCTGGCCGACATCCCGACGTTCGCGGAACAGGGTGTCGGTGGGCTCGAGCCATTCTCGCCCTGGTGGGGCGTGTTCGCGCCGCGAAAGACGCCGAAGCCGATTGTCGACCGGCTGTCGAGCGATATCCAGAAGATCGTCAAGTCACCGGAATTCAACGCCAAGATGGCAGGCTTGGGCATCGAGCCGACCGGCTTGCTGTCGGAGGAGGCCGATCGCACCACCCGGGAGGAGATGGCGCGCTGGAAGGGGATCATCGGCAACCTGTCCGACGTGAAGTTCGAATAGCCCAGGCGTAGATCCCATGAGAGCGCTGCTTTGCGAGCGATGGGCTCACTACAGTGAGCTCAAGCTCGCCGATGTCCCCCGGCCCGCGCTGAATCCGGGTCAGGTTCGTATCGCGGTCAAATTCGCGACACTCGGCTTCGGCCAGACGCTGGTCGTGTCCGGCAAGTATCAGCGCAGGCCGCCATTGCCGTTCGTTCCGGGAACCGAGATCGCCGGCCACGTGTTGGAGGTCGCGAGCGACGTGACGGCCTTCAAGCCCGGCGATCGAGTGGTGGCCGCGCTCGACTGGGGCGGCTACGCGGAGGAGGCCGTTGCTACCGCGCTGACGACCTGGCCGGCGCCGGACGGTATCGACCTCGCCGACGCGGTCAACGTTCCTCTGAGCTACGGCACCTCGTATGCAGCGCTACACTGGCGCGCGCGGATCCGGCGCGGCGAGACGCTTGTGGTGTTCGGGGCGGCGGGCGGCGTGGGTCTCGCCGCCGTGAAGCTTGGCCGGCTCGCGGGCGCGCGCGTGATCGCTGTGGCCGGGAGCAAGGCGCGCGTCGATCTCGCCATCAGCCATGGTGCGGATGCCGGTATCGTCCACGGCAGCGCCGACCTCGGGCGCGATCTCAAGGCGCTGTCCGGCGGTCGAGGTGCCGACATCGTCTTCGATCCGGTCGGCGGCAGCATGTTCGATCAGGCCTTGAAGTGCGTCGCGCCGGAGGGGCGCATCCTGGTCATCGGATTTGCGAGCGGCACCATCCCGCAAGTCCCGGCCAATCTGCTCCTGGTGAAGAACGTCGACGTGATCGGCTTCAATCTTGGTTTGTACATCGGCTGGACTCCGGTCGACGAGCGTGCTGCCTACGCCGAGCGCATGGGGCAAATGGTCCAGACTTTGTTCGCGCTGATCGCACGCGGAGAGCTGCCGCCGCTGCACGCCGATCAGTTTCCGCTGGAGCATTTCGTTCAGGCGTTCGACTCGGTCGTCGAGCGACGATCCGTCGGCCGTACCGTTCTGAAAATCACTCCTTGAAGAAGGAGTGATTTAACGGCGCTAGTTCAATTCGAAGCGGATCGGCAGCTTCTTCGGGCCGTTGACGAAGGTCGCCTGGGTCATCTTCACGTCGCCGTCCAGCGCCAGCGATTTCAGGCGCGGCAGCAGTTCCTCGAACAGGATGCGCATCTCCAGCTTGGCAAGATATTGGCCAAGACAGAGGTGGGCGCCGTAGCCGAAGGCGAGGTGGCGGTTGGGCTTGCGGTCGGAGCGGAACGTGAAGGGTTCCTCGAACACCTCTTCGTCGCGATTGCCTGACGCGTAGCACAGCATCAGCCAGTCGCCCTTGGCGATGGCACGGCCGCCCAGTTCAGTGTCGGCGGTCGCCGACCGCATGAAGTGCTTGACGGGCGTCACCCAGCGGATCGCCTCGTCGACCAGGCCGGGGATCAGCTCAGGATTGGCTTTGACCCGTGCAAACTCCTGCGGATCTTCGGCCAGCGCCCAGATCGCGCCGGCGGTGGACGACGACGTGGTGTCGTGGCCGGCGGTCGCAACGATCATGTAGTAGCTGGTGATGTCATGCGGCGGCATGTATGCGCCGTCGATCTTCGCATTGGCGATGACGCTGGCGAGGTCGTCGCGCGGATTGGCGCGCCGGTCGGCGGTGATCCTGCCGAAATAGGCGCCGAAATCCTCGACCACCGACACGATCGCTGCCGAAAGCTGCTCCGCGCTGAGCACCTCCTTGACCCGTGCCGTGTCCGGGTCCTGCGGCCCGAACAGCTCCTGGGTCAGCTTCAGCATTCGCCCCTCGTCCTGCTCCGGCACGCCCAGGATCTGCATGATGACATGCAGCGGATAGCCGAGGGCCACGTCGGCGACGAAGTCGCAGCGGCCGCCATGCGCGGCCATCTTGTCGACCGCGCCTCGCGCAATCGTCCGGACACGATCCTCGAACGCCCGCAGATTGCCCGGCATGAACCAGTTCTGCGTCAAGGCGCGATATTTCGGGTGATCCGGAGCATCCATCTGCACCAGTGAGCGCACCAGGTTCGGCCCGCCGGTGATTTTTCGTGTGCGTTCCTCAAAGGCTCTGGTCGTGACCGTGGTCGGCCGATCCGCATTGTGAAACAGCTCGCTCTGCCGGCTTACGGTCTGAATGTGGGCATGCTTGGTGACGACCCAGAATGGATCGAAGCGTTCCGGCCGCGCGATACCGAGCGGGTTGTTGGCGCGCAGCCAGCGGTAGGCATCGTGCAGGCGATGGTCGGCGTAAGCCCTCGGATCGACCAGCGTCTCGGCGATGTCGATCGGAATATCGAGATCGTTGTTCAGCATTGGCGTTTCCCCGACGGCTCGACAGTCAGCAGAGTATCAGAACCAGGCCGCAATTGCTCGGTCGTCATCCCGGCTTATGCAGGTGGTCGCGCTTGATCTTCCGGGCCAACGACCATTTGTGGACCTCGGTCGGGCCGTCGTAGATGCGGAAGGCGCGGACCTCGCGGAACACCTGCTCGACGATGGTGTCTTGCGTTACGCCGGTGCCGCCCATCACCTGGACGCAGCGATCGGCCACACGAAACAACGCGTCGGACACAGCAACCTTGGCCATCGAGCTTTCTGCTGTGCCGAGCGAGCCGGTGTCGAGCACATCCGCGCACCAGTCGATCATCAGCTCGGCCTGCTTGAGGTCGATGAGATTGTCGGCGAGCTGGAAGCCGACGCCTTCATGATCGATCAGCAGCTTGCCGAACCCCTGCCGCTTGCAGACGTAATCGACCGCGATCTCCTGCGCGCGTGTCGCGGCCCCATGCCAGCGCATGCAATGCGACAGCCGGGCAGGGCTCAGGCGTACCTGCGCGTACTTGAAGCCTTCGCCGCTTTCGCCAAGCATCTGGTCGGCGGGGACGCGCAGGTTGTCGATGGCGACCACGGCGTGGCCGCCGGGCATCGACGAGTCGATGGTATCGAGCACGCGTTCGATACGGATCGCAGGATTGGGCAGGTCGACCAGGAACATGCAGGCGCCCTCGGCCGACTTCGCCATGACGATCCCGACTTTGGCGCCGTCGGCTCCCGTAATGAAGGCCTTGCGGCCGTTGATCACCCAGTGGTTGCCGCTCTTCTGCGCAGTGGATTGCATCATCGAGGGATCGGAGCCGGCGCCGTTCTCGGTGGCAGGCTCGGTCATGAAGAATGCCGAACGCGCCTCGCCGTTTACCAGCGGCTCGAGAAAGCGTTTCTTTTGCTCCGGGCTGCCGACCTTGCCCAGGAGATACATGTTGCCTTCGTCGGGGGCGGCCGTATTGCAAGCGAGCGGACCGAGCGGCGACAGCCCGGTCTTCTTCAAAACATGTGCGGTCTCGCGTTGGGTGAGGTGGCTGCCATCGGGGAGAATGTGCGGCGTCAGCACGCCCGCCGCGCGCGCCCGCGATCGCATTTCGTCGACGAGACTGTCGGCCGGTCCGTGACTGGAGCGGCGCGGGTCCTGCTCGTAGGGGATGATGGTCTGACGGACGAATGCTTCGACCCGGGCAGCGATCTGCTCGGCGCGTGGCGAGATGTTGCTCATGCATTCTCCGGTTTATTCAGGACACGTCGCGAGGCGGAACGGCACCGCACAGAGGGCGATGATTGCCGTCGGACCGCGGCTCTTGCAAGGCACTAACCGGATAAACATTGCGCTAAATATCCGGGCGATCGTCATTCCTTTATTGGGCGGCGCGGGCTAGGCTCCCTCACGGAGGCACGGTGCTCGATACGGGAGAGCAAAATGCGACAGCGCAGTCGCGCCGAAAATGCTGCGGCCGAACGACCAGCCAGCCCGTCCCAGCGCAGCCACGCCCGCGAGGTCATGGCCGCGGTCCCGTGGTTTTTTCATTGCAAACCCGCGACCCTCGACCGGTTCGTGGCGCAAGGACGCATTCGCGCCTTTAGCCTCGACGAAGCGATTTGCCGTCAGGGCGAGAAGGTGCAGGCGATGATCGTCATCCTGAGCGGGACCGTCGAAATCTCCTCGGTGGCGCCAAGCGGGAAGCGGCACGTGCTGACGCATTTGCGGAGCGGCGGGCTGTTCAACCTGGTGCCGTTGCTCGACGACGGCCCGGCGATCTACGATTCACGCGCGCACCAGCCGACGTCGACGCTGCTTGTCCCGGGCACCGTGGTGCTTGCCGCGCTCGACGAAGAGCCGGCGTTGGCGCGGGATTTGATGCACCTGCTGTCGTTCCGGACCCGCAAGCTGTCCGGCTATATTTCCGATGAAGCCCTGATGCCATTGCCCACGCGCTGTGCGCGCCTGTTCCTGTCGCTGATCGAGTATCACGGCGTGCGACAGGGCGACGGCTTCCTGATCGACCTCAAGCTGTCGCAGGAGGAGTTGGCGGAGATGCTCGGCCGCACGCGCCAGAGCGTCAATCAGGAAATCCGCACCCTCGAGGAAGCCGGCATTATCGAGACCGCCTATTCGCGCTTCGTCGTGCGCGACGTCGAGGCTCTCAAGGCGCTGGCTGAAGAATACTGATCAGCTGTGCAAGGAACTTCAATCTGTCGGCTTTTTGACAGATTAGGTTTGGCGCGCTCCCTAAGCACTCCCACGCAGGAGCTCTCGGCAAGAGGGCCAAACAGCGTGGGGTTTTATTTGCGTTCCGATGACGAGCCGCAGCGGGAAAAACCGCTTCGGGCGACCAAGCACAGCATCACCGTCGACAAACGAACCGTCAGCATCAGCCTCGAAACGCCGTTCTGGGACGGCTTTCGGGACATCGCACGACTCAAGGGGATGACGCACGCGCAGCTGATCGGCGCGATCATTGCCGAGCATGGCACGGCCAACCTGTCGTCGGCCGTTCGGGTGTTCGTTCTCGATCACTACCGGGGCCAGGTAGCCCAAGCGGGGAAGATTATCGGCTAGCGGCTCTTTGCGTTCACTTCACCACACCGTCCGCACGCAGCTTGCGGATGTCGTCCGCGCTGAAACCGGCGGACGCCAGCACCTCGTCGTTATGCTGGCCGATCGCCGGCGCGCGTTTCGGCTTGGTCTTGTCCTCGCCGGCGATCCAGAACGGGCTCGACACCGTCAATGTCGAGCCGTCTTCGGTCGGCACCAGCGCACCAGCGATTTTGGCCTGCTCGTCGTTCGGCACGTCGGCCATGGTGTAGACGGTGCCGAACACGACGCCGTTCTTGTCGAGGATCGCGCTCCATTCGGCGAGGGTCTTTTCGGCGAAGACCTTGTCCAGCACCGAGGTCAGCGCGACGCCATGCTCCCTGCGGTCGGGTGTGGTCTGAAACCGTGGATCGTCGAGCAGGGGCGATTGCACCGCCTTGCGGAACACGTCCCAACGGTTGTCGTTGTGCACGACGGAGAGCATCAGCCACTTGCCGTCACGGCAGCGGTAGCCGTTGCGCCAGGGCATCGCGTGTTCCGAGCGTGGCGGGTGCGGTTGGGCGAAGTCGCCGCACAGGGCCGACTGAACCGAGCAAGCGTTCGCCCACAGCCCGTTCTCCAGCAGCGACGAGCCGACGTGGGAGCCCTCACCGGTCTTCTCGCGTCGGTAGAGCGCCGTGACGATCGCAGCGTAAAAACCCATGGCCGAGGGATGGTCGCCCATGCCTGGCGGCGAGCGCACCGGAGCCGTATCACTGGCGCGAATGAGATCCATCATGCCTGTGCGCGCCCACCAGACGGTGGCGTCGAAGCCGGGTTTGTTCGCCTCGGGACCTGACTCGCCATAGCCAGTGAACGAGCCATAGATCAGCCGCGGATTGAGCGCCGAGATGTCGTCATAGGTGACGCGCAGCCGCTTGCGAACGTTCGGCGGAAAGTTGGTAATGAAGACGTCGGCTTCGCTGACGAGTTTGTAGAGGATGGCGCGGCCGGCGTCGGAGGCGATGTTGATGGCCAGGCTCTTCTTGTTGCGCGAGTCCATCACCCAGTTCGGGTTCATCTGTGCCTGCGATCCCGGCAGCGGCTGGCCGGGGGTGCGGTAGGGATCGCCGGTCAGCGGCTCGACCTTGATGACCTCGGCGCCGAAGTCCGACAACACGGTCGCCGCCGCAGGAGCCGCGATGTAGCTCGCGCAATCGATGACTTTCAGACCTTCAAACAGCGACACGCGTGTCTCCTTTTCGGCGAGCGGCTTTGCCGCTTCGTCTAGATCAAGTGGTTGCATTCCGGAAGCGGGGCCGGGCGAAGGGGCCTATTCCGCGGCATCCTGTGCGGCTGCCTTCTTCTTCGGCTTTGGCGGCAGGGCCACCGTGCCGATGATGTCGCGTTCTTCCAGCGCCTTCAGTTCGGCATCACTCAGGCCAAGGACCTCGCGCAGCACCTCGTGATTGTCGCGCCCGAGCGTCGGGGCCAGCGAGCGCACCGGGGTGGGCTTCTCCGCGTCACCTTCGCGATATGCGTTCAGCGGCAACAGATGCGGGCCGACGAAGACTTTGTCGACGCTTTGCCAGTGACCGATGGCGAGCAGGTGCGGGTCGTGGGCGAGGTCCATCGGGACCTTGGCAATGCCGGCGGGCACACCTGCGGCCTGCAGCTTTACCATCGCCGAATCCGGACGAACGATGCTGGTCCACCTGGCGATCTCGGCCTCGATCATCTCCTCGTGCTGACGCCGGCCGTGCGCGGTCTTGAGCTGCGGGTCAGCAGCGAGGTCCGGCCGGCGCATAGCCTTGCACAGCGCCTGCCATTCGTCGTCGTTGCGCACCGAGATGGTCAGCCACTGATCCTCGCCCATGGCCGGGAAGCATCCCTGCGGCACATAGTGCGGATGGCGGTTGCCGATGCGCGGCGCGGTGGTTCCGGTCGCCGATTGCTCGACGATCGATGGCGCAGCCATCGGCAGCACGCATTGCACCTGCGAGAGGTCGACGTGCTGGCCTTCGCCGGTGTTCTTCTGATGCATCAGGCCGAGCAGTAGCGAGGTCGCGCCGTTCAAGCCGCCGATCGGGTCGCCATAGGCGATGTGGCTCATCGATGGCGGGTCGTGTTCGAAACCCTGCACGGTCGGCAGGCCGGAGGCCTGCTCCAGCGTGGAGCCGTAGGCGCGGCCGTTGCGCCAGGGTCCACTCATGCCGAAGGCCGGCATCGTCACGACGACCAGCTTCGGATTGATCTTCAGCATCGCCGCCGGATCGAACCCGAGTCGCGGCAGCACGTCGGCGGCGTAGTTGTCGATCACTGCGTTCGCCTGTTGCAGCAACCGCGTCAGCAGCGAGCGGCCTTCTTCAGACGTGAGATCGAGGGTGATGCCGCGCTTGTTGCGGTTCATGACCTGGATCCAGTGCGTCTTCTCGTAGGTCCGTTCCTCGTGATAGGGCGGGCGCGTGTCGGTGCCGCGGAACCAGTCCGGATACTGGACCGACTCCACCTTGATGACATCGGCGCCGAGGTCGGCGAGCTGTCGTGTTGCCGATGGTCCGGCCCAGCCCATGGTGAGATCGACGATGCGCACGCCCTTAAGCGGCAGCGATGTATCGGCGGCGACGGCGCCCTTGGCCACGCGGGTGCGCTGAGGCAGCGAGGCGGCATCATGCTCGCCCGCGAGTGGGGCAGGACCGTTCGGTCTCGGGGGCGTCCGCAGCAGCGTCTGCGGCAGCACCGGGCCTTCGAATTCCGCCTTGCCGATCTTGATGGCTCCGAACGAGCCGCGCTCGCGGTGAAACGGCTGCGCGAGCAATTCGCGCATGTTCGGCACCACCGCCAGCGGCACGCGGTATTCGATGCCGAGCTCGAACCATTCGTTTGCCGTCCGGGTCTTGAAGATCGGCGCGAAGATTTGCCGAAGCTCGGCAGCATGAATGAAGCGGTCCAGGCCCTTCGAGTATTTCATCTCGCGGCTGAGCTCGGGCTTGCCGATGATCTGGCAAATGCCGGTCCACTGCGCCGGCGTTGCGACAGTGACGCCGAGGATGCCGTCCGCGGTTTCCCAGGTGCCGGACGGATAGCCGCGGCCGAAGATGTTGATGCCGCTACGCACGCGGGAGAAGCCGAACTCCAGCGCGATGGCTGTGTCGAACTCGGTGACCTGCAGCAGCGCTTCGTAGATGCTGGTGCGGTAGCGCCGCGCGCCGTTTTCGCGGCTGTAAAGTGCGGCCACACTCGGTATGAAGGCCGTCAACCCGCCGAACACGGCGGCCTGGCCGTCGCGGCCGAGCATCGGCGGGCCTTCGACCGCACCGATCAGCTTCACCATGCCGGCGAGGCTACGGACGACCGCCTCGGTCGGCTGGTACTTGCTGTAGGGCCCGCTGTCGCCGAACCAGGAGATGGCGGTGATGGCGAGGCCGGGATCGGTCTTGCGCAGGTCGTCGTGCGAGAGGGGCGAAGCCTTGATCTCGTCCGGCTGGCGTCCGTCGAGCAGCAGGTCGGCAGTCTTGAGCAGTGTTCGGATGCGCTCGACGTCTGCGCCCTTGGTGAGGTCCGCGGTGACGCTCCGCTTGTTGGTATTCAGCCAGGCGAAATGTGCGCTCTCGCGCCGGCCACCTCCGGCATCGACCAGCACCCCAAGGGCACGCGACGGATCGCCGCCCGGCGGCTCAACCTTGATGACGTCCGCGCCGAAGTCGGCGAATTGCTTGCCGCAATAACTGAGCGCGTCGCCGGTACCGATTTCGACGACGCGCAATCCTTCCAGAGGTAATTCAGGCATCTATGATTTCAGAGACCGAGCACGGCCTTCGCCAGGATGTTGTGCTGCACCTCGCTGGTGCCGCCGTAGATCGTGACCTTGCGGTTGTTGAGATAGACGCCGGTGGCAACGCCGGCCCAGTCGGGTCCGATGGCGTCCTCGTCGCTTTCGGCCTCGAGTGCCAGCCGCTGCGCAAACGGTCCGGCAACCTCCATATAGAGGTGAGTCAGTTCCTGCCGCAGCTCGCTGGAGCGTAGCTTCAGCAGCGAGGAGAGGGGGTTTGGCGCGTCGCCGCGTTCCTTCCTGGAATCGCCGTCGAGGATGCGCATGGTGGTGATCTCATGCGCCTTGGCCTCGACCTCGAGCGCCAGCAGACGGTTGCGGAACGACGGGTCCTCGATGATCGGTTTGCCGTTCTTGATCTCGGCCATCGCCAGCTTGCGCAGGTGCTGCATCCGCTCGCGCATGGCGCCAACGCGGGCGGCGCCGGTGCGCTCGTTGCCGAGCAGGAATTTCGCGCAATCCCAGCCCTTGTTCTCCTGACCGATCAATTGATCGACCGGAACCTTCACGTCCTCGAAGAAGCACTGGTTGACCTCGGCGCCGCCTTCCATGGTGTACACGGGGCGTACGCTGACACCGGGGCTCTTCATGTCGAACAACAGGAACGAGATGCCTTCCTGCTTCTTCGCCTTCGGGTCGGTGCGGACGAGGCAGAAGATCCAGTCGGCATATTGCGCGTTGGTGGTCCACATCTTCGAGCCGTTGACGATATAGTGGTCGCCTTCGCGGCGCGCGCTGGTCTTCAGCGACGCGAGGTCGGAGCCGGAACCAGGCTCGGAGAAGCCCTGGCACCACCAGTCGTCGCAGTTGGCCATCCGTGGCAGGAAGCGCTTCTTTTGCTCCTCCGTGCCGAAATGGGCCACGACCGGGCCGCACAGGCCGACATTCATGCCGTTCGGCAGCGGCGCCGGCGCGGTTTCCAGTTCCTCGCGCAGGATGAAGCGCTTGGTCGCCGACCAGTCCTGTCCGCCCCATTCGACCGGCCAGTGCGGCACGGCCCAGCCCTTGGCGTTGAGCTTCCGGTGCCAGCCGACGATGTCTTCCTTGTTCGGCACCACACCATCGATCAGCTTCTGCTTCAGTTCGGCCGGCAGGTTCTGCTTGATCCATGCGCGCACTTCGTCGCGAAACGCCAGCTCTTCGGCGGTGAAGCTCATATCCATCAGCGTTTCTCCGACTTCCCCCTGGAACGCGGGCAGCGCCGCGTTACGTATTTTGGAACAGCGATCATTCTCGCCTTGCCTTGCACAAACTATACACGGCGTGCGCGAGGGGACCACTGCCGGGCAAATCCGCTAGCCATTCCTTTTTTGCACGACCCCAAGGCAAATATCGGGCTCGCGGCCCCGCACGACCCCATGACAAATGGCGGCAGGGACGAACGCCGCCAAAGGCTGAACACCTGAGAAGGCACAAGGACCCGAGGTCAACCTCGTGAACGCTGGTTGTGACGATTTGCGCGCGGCGCTTGCGCCGTGATTAGATCGCTCAAGGCCACCGTTTCGACAGAAGGGCAGGACAGCCGCATGAGTATCAAGGGTAAAGCTTACATCATGGGGGCTTACGAGCACCCCACGCGCAAGGCGCCGGACAAATCCGTTCCGCAAATCCATGCCGAAGCAGCGATGGGCGCGCTGAAGGACGCTGGCCTGACTAAGGACGACGTCGACGCCTACTTCTGCGCTGGCGACGCGCCCGGCCTCGGCCCGCTCAGCATGGTCGACTACATGGGTCTCAAGGTGAAACATGTCGACTCGACCGATGTCGGCGGTTCGTCCTACATCCTGCACGTCGCGCACGCGGCCGAGGCGATTGCCGCCGGCAAGTGCTCGGTGGCGCTGATCACGCTTGCCGGCAAGCCGCTGACCTCGCCGGTGCCGCGTGCGGTGATCCCGACCGCGCCGGACGCGTCTTATGAATCGCCGTACGGAATCGTCGTTGCCAACTCCTACGGCATGTGCGCGATGCGCCACATGCACGAATACGGCACCACGAGCGAGCAACTGGCCTGGATCAAGGTCGCGGCTTCGCACCACGCGCAGTATAACGAGCACGCGTTCCTGCGCGATGTCGTCACCGTCGAGCAGGTCGTCAACTCGCCGATCATCTCCAACCCGCTGCACCGGCTCGACTGCTGCGTCATCACCGACGGCGGCGGCGCGCTGATCGTCACCAGCCCGGAGGTGGCCAAGAGCCTGAAACGGCCGCTGGTGAAGGTCATCGGCGCGGGCGAGTCGCCCAAGGGCCAGGCCGGTGGCGATACCGACCTGACCTATTCGGGCGCGCGCTGGTCCGGCCCGATCGCCTACGCCGAAGCCGGCGTGAAGCCGTCGGATATCAAGTACGCGTCGATCTACGACAGCTTCACCATCACGGTGCTGATGCAGATCGAGGATCTCGGCTTCTGCGAGAAGGGCCAGGGCGGCAAGTTCGTCTCCGACGGCAACCTGATCTCGGGCGTCGGCAAGCTGCCGTTCAACACCGACGGCGGCGGGTTGTGCAACAACCATCCGGCCAACCGCGGCGGCATCACCAAGGTGATCGAGGCGGTGCGCCAGCTGCGTGGCGAAGCGCACCCGAAGGTGCAGGTTAAGAATTGCGATATCGCGATGGCGCACGGCACGGGCGGTTCGCTCGGCGTCCGCCACGGCGCGGCAACCCTGATCATGGAGCGTGCGTGATGGCTGAGCGTCAATTTCCGGCGGCAATCCCCAACCCCGAGAGCCAGCCCTATTGGGACGCAGCCGCGCAAGGCAAGCTGCTGATCAAAGCCTGCAAGGGCTGCAAGAAGAACTTCTTCTACCCGCGTTCGATCTGCCCGTTCTGTGCTTCGTCCGACACGGAGTGGAAGGAAGCCTCGGGCAAGGCCGAAATCTATACGCACTCGACCATGCGCCGGGTGCCGGAGCCTTACACGCTGGCCTATGTGACGCTGGCCGAAGGCCCGAAGATGCTGACAAACATTGTCGACTGCGACGTCGACAAGCTGAAGATCGGCCAGAAGGTGCATGTCGTCTTCAAGCCGGCCAAGGAAGGCCCGCCGATCCCGGCGTTCGCACCGGACTGAGGCTGAAGCGATTAGCGGCGCGGATGGTTTTCAGCCGACCGCGCCGTTCGCTTGAATAAGAAGAATAAAGACCCCGGCGTCCGTCGGACGTGCCTGCGGCGTGAGGGAGAGATATGGACTTCGGTCTCAACGACGAACAAAAACTGCTGAAAGACAGCGTCGACCGGCTGCTGGCCGAAAAGTACGACTTCAACACGCGCAAGAAGTTCTCCGAGAGCAAGCTCGGCTGGAGCCGCGAGATGTGGAACCAGTATGCTGAGCTGGGCCTGCTCGGCGTCAGCTTCAGCGAGGAGCATGGCGGCATCGGCGGCGGTCCGGTCGAGACCTCGATTGTGATGGAGGCGCTCGGGCGGTCGATCGCACTCGAGCCGTACGTGCCGACGGTGGTGATCGGCGGTGGGTTCATTCAGGCTGCGGGCACCGACAAGCAGAAGGCCGAGATGCTGCCGGCGATCGCCGAGGGCAAATTGCTGCTGGCCTTCGCCTACACCGAACGGCATTCACGCTTCGACCTTGCCGACGTCACCACCAAGGCGCGCAAGGACGGCAATGGCTGGGTGCTGGACGGCGAAAAGGCGCTGGTCTGGCATGGCGACAGCGCCGACAAGATCCTCGTCACAGCACGCGTCTCCGGCAATCAGCGCGACAAAGACGGGATCGGCATCTTCATCGTCGATGGCAAGGCCAGTGGCCTGACGCGCAAGCCGATGAAGCTGGCGGACAGCCATCAGGGCGCGGACATCATCCTCAAGGGTGTGAAGGTCGGGCCTGAGGACGTCATTGGCGAGCCGGGCAGGGCGTATCCTTTGATCGAGCGGGTAGTCGATCGCGCCATCGCTGCGACGATCTCGGAATCAATTGGCTGCATGGACGAGATGCTTGCCACCACGACCGAATACCTGAAGACCCGCGAACAGTTCGGCCGGCCACTGTCGAGCTTCCAGGCGCTGCAGCACCGGGCCGTCGACATGCTGATGAACGTCGAGCAGGCGCGCAGCATGTCGATCCTGGCGACGGTGATGTCGGATCAGTCCGACAACAGCGAGCGGCGCAAGTCGATTTCGGGGGCCAAGGTGCATGTCGCCAAGGCATCGCGCTACGTCGGCGAGCAGGCGATCCAGCTGCATGGCGGCATTGCCATGACCATGGAATACAAGGCCGGGCACTATTTCCGCCGCCTGGTCTCGATCCAGACCCAGTTCGGTGACCTCGATCATCACATGGAGCTGTTGTCCGATGCCGGTGGGCTTGCGCCGGTCGAGGATTGATCTGCACCTATTAAGGAGATTGGCCATGTCGAAGACGTTCGCGCCCTACAGCATCGTGGCGTTCAACGCGGCAAAGCTCTCCGAGAACAAGATGCACGACGACACGGTGGCCAAGAAATTCGGCTTCACCGGCGGTCTCGTGCCCGGCGTCGATGTCTTCGGCTATATGAGCCACGCACCGCTCACGGTCTGGGGCCGGGCGTTCCTCGAACGCGGTCACATGGAAGGCCGCTTCGGCAAGCCGCTCTATGATGGTGAGACCGCGACCGTCACCGCCACGGAGCGCGAAGGCGGCCTCGACATTCAGCTCGAGAGCCGTGGCGTCGTCTGCGGCACCGCCCGCGCGACGCTGCCAGCGACATCGGCATCCGCCGTGCTCGACGACTTCAAGCTGGCAACGCCACCGGACCACGAGCGCCGCCCGCCAGCCGACGAGCAGAGCTACAAGGTCGGCAACTGGCTGAACATCCACCCGTTCACGTTCTCCGAGGAACAGCAGGCGGACTACCTGAAGAGCATCTGCGAGGCCGATCCGATCTACGCCAAGGAAGGCATCATTCATCCCGGCACGATCCTGCGCGCCTGCAACTGGGCGCTGACCCACAACGCGAAGATGGGGCCCTGGATCCACGTCGGCAGCACGATCCAGCAGCTGACGCCGGGCCATGTCGGCGACGAGATCTCGGTGCGCGCGCTTGTGGCGAAGAATTACGAGAACAAGGGCCACAAGATCGTCGAACTCGACGCACTGGTGATCGCGGGCAAAGCGCCAATCGCCCGCGTCGCCCACGCCGCGATCTACGAGCCGCGGCAGGTGAAGGCAGCGTAGGCCGCAGTCGTCATGCGAGCGAAGCGAAGCAATCCAGCGCGCGCGTCAGCGCACCAATAAAAAGGCTGAGCTTGCCGCTATTGCCGCGCTTCCTTGTTTGCGCGCTCACGCGCGCAGCTGGATTGCTTCGCTTCGCTCGCAATGACGAGTGTATTCAATTGTCAAACAGCCCGACGCACGCGTCTCCAGACATGCGTCATCGCCCCTGTTCTTTGTCCGGCCTGGGGCTGCCGGTCTTCTCCTTGCACTCCCTTGAAAAGAGGGCGTGCGGAACACAGGGCGAAAGGCCGCGCCCGCGGCACCCGTATGCTTGTCGCATCCGGGCAAATCCGTATGCCGACGCGTTGGCACACGGCGATGGTTCAGCCCAAACGTTGAGCTGAACCGGACCACAAACGAAGCCTTCGCCTGCGTTCCGCACGCGCCGGATTAACGGCTTGCCGAATCCAGCGGAGCCATCTCTGGCTCACTTGACTGAAATCCGAGGGAATTCCCAGATTACTGGACCGCTTGGGCCGTCCGCCCTCGGCGCCGGTCGTCTCCCTTTCGCCGCCGCTACTTAACGGCGACGAAGGGCCGGCACCGCGACGGACCCGTCGCATCCTGCCCCGAGGCGCTGACGATTAGCGCACTCGCTCTCCCATCGGGGCCGGACCGGGACTGTATATTCCTATCAAGAAGGAATAGCAATTTCGGATTCAGAGAAATAAGAAGGCTACTGACAGAATCTGGTCAGCATCGCTTCTCTCGTCCGGATCACATCGAGATGACGGCTGAAAAGCCCTAATTTGGCCTTGGATTCCGCATGCTCGGAAGCGTGTGGAAGTAGTCGCGGACGATGATGCCGAAATCCTGAGACGGCTTGCGCTCGCACTCCGCCATAAGCCCCTCCAGCTGAGCACGACTATCACCGCCCAGGTTCCTGAGCATGGGCGTGCCTGCCTGCAGAAACATCGCGTTCTGGCTGCTCCAGAAACCTTGCGCATAGTAGATCAAGAGAAGTCCCGCCGCCTTTGGTCCTTCGCGATACATCTTGAGGACCGTCGCACACGGGCTGGCGCCGGCACCTGCGATAATTAGCTCCCGCTCTTGAGCATTCGCCGACACGCAAGCAAGCACAATGGCCGCTGCACCTAGTAGAGCACGCATGAATGATCCCGCCCCCTGAACAAGCCAGCGAGAGAATATCAGCGGCCCGCGTGCATGTGTAGGGGGCTGCAACTAATCTGCGCGTTCAGATCTTCGCCTTCAAAAACGCTGCCGCACTCTCGATCATCGTTTTCGCCAGCGGCAGGTGACGGACGCGGTTGATGAAGCCGTGGTTCAGGCCCTCGGCGAGAATGAACTGGTCACCGCTGCGCAGGGCGCGGAGCTTCTCGTAGAACTGCACCGAGTCATCATGCAGGACGTCGCATTCGGCGGCGCAAACCCAGGCGGGCGGCATCAGTTTCAGGTCGCCGTTCATCGGCGTGATCGCGGGGTCGTCGGCGTTTGCCTTGCCGAGATAGATGTCGAAGAACATCTTCATGCGGTCGCGCGACAGGCCGAAGCGCCCGTCGCCGAAATGCAGGTATGACGGCGTGTCGAACGCGTTGCCAAGCACGCCGTAGAACAAGAGTTGCGCCTTGAAGGCCGCCGGCTGGCGCTGGGCTATGACCGCGGCAAGGTTGCCGCCGGCCGATGCGCCGGCGATGGCCAGGCGCGAGGGATCGCCGCCGTGCTTCCTGCCTTCGGCAACGATCCAGCGCAGCGTCGCCTCGCAATCGTTCAGGCCGGCCGGGAAGGGATGTTCCGGCGCCAGGCGATAGCTGGTCGAGACGACGACGGCGCCGGACTCGGCCGCGAGATAGCGCGCCAGCGGCTCGGTCTCCTCGATGCTGCCGAACGCCCAGCCGCCGCCATGGATCAGCAGCACCATCGGTGCGGCTTCCGCCGCCGTCGGTCGGTAGACCCGGGCGCGGACCGGGCCTGCTTCGCCCGGCACGCTGACGTCCGTCGTCTGGTAGGGGACCGGCGCGCCCTCGCACCAGTAGCCGCCGATGCTGGCGCGCAGCGCGCGCTCTTCCGGAATGGTGGCGGGGACAGGCTTGCCTTCGCGCAGTTTCGCTTCGATCGCCATCACCTCGCGCATCGCAGCGCTCGGCTCTGCGCCGGGGCGCATGGCCTTCGCTTCAGCCTGAGCCATCGTCGCCCCCTCTATGCCGCCTTCGATTTTGCGTCCTGGATCGCCTGCCACACGCGCTCTGGCGTGAGCGGCATGTTCAAGTGCTTCACGCCGAATTCGCCGAGCGCGTCCATCACGGCATTGACGACGGTCGAGAGGCTGCCGGCGCAGCCCGCTTCGCCGCAGCCCTTGGTGCCGAGCGGATTGGTCGTCGCGGGCGAGGGATGATCGTCGAGCACCATGTCCGGAATGTCGCTGGCGCGCGGCATGGCGTAGTCCATGAACGAGCCGGTGATCGGCTGGCCACTGGAGTCGTAGCTGACGCACTCCATCAGCGCCTGGCCGATGCCCTGGGCGACACCGCCGTGCACCTGGCCTGCGACCATCAACGGGTTCACCACCACGCCGAAATCATTGACGCCGGTGTATTTCATGATCGCGATCGTGCCCGTTTCGGGATCGACCTCAACCTCGGCCACGTGACAGCCGTTGGGGAACGTCGACTGGATTTCGCTGGTGACATGATCGACATCGAGCGAGGAGGGCCCGCCGTTGCCTTTGCCGTCCTGCAGCCGCTTGGCGAGGTCGAGGATGTTAATGCCGCGGTCGGTGCCGGCGATAGTGAATTGGCCACCGGCGAACTCGATATCCGCCGATGACGCCTCGAGCACGTGGGCAGCGGCTTCCTTGCCCTTCTCGATGACCAGCGCCGAGGCTTCGACGACGGCCTGGCCGCTGGCCGTGATCGAGCGCGATCCGCCGGTACCGTTGCCGGCGTGGACGATGTTGCTGTCGCCCTGCACGAGGCGGATCTTGTCGAACGGGACACCGAGCCGGTCGGCCAGCACCTGCGAATAGGGCGAGGCGTGACCCTGGCCGTAATCCAGGGTGCCGGTGATCAGGGTGACGCCGCCGTCCTTGTCGAAGACGATCCTGCCCAGCTCCTTGCCCGGAGGGGCGGTGACCTCGAGATAGGCGCCGACGGCGATGCCGCGCAGCTTGCCCTTCTTGCGGCTCTCCTTCTTGCGCTTGGCGAAGCCGGCATAGTCCGCCGCCTTCAGCGCATTCGCCATCACGCCGGGGAAATCGCCGCTGTCATACTGCAGGCCGGAGGAGGCCAAGTAGGGCATCTGCGCACTCTTCACGAGGTTCTTCTTGCGCAGCGCGATCCGGTCGGTGCCCATCTCGTCGGCGGCGCGCTCGATCAGCCGCTCCATGAAGTAGTTGGCTTCGGGACGGCCGGCACCGCGATAGGCGCCCATCACCGTGGTGTTGGTCAGCACGCACTTGATGTTCACCTCGATCAGCGGCGTCTTGTAGACGCTGGCGATATTCTTGGCGATGCCGAGCGAGAGCGGGCTCGGCATCACGCCCGCGAGATAGCCGCCGACATTGCCAAAGCCATTCACACGCACGGCGAGGAAGTTGCCGTCGGCGTCGAGCGCGAGCTCGGCGGTCACCTCGCTGGCGCGGCCATGGCTGTCAGACAGGAAGCTGCCCGAGCGCTCGTCAGTCCACTTCACCGGACGGCCCAGCATCTTCGAGGCGTGCAGGATGCAGGTGTATTCCGGATAGTTGACGGACTTCATGCCGAACGAGCCGCCTACATTGCCGGTGAGGATGCGGATCTGGTCGGCCTTCACCTTGAGCAGCGTCGCGAGCAGAACGCGGTTGCCGGCTACGCCCTGGGTCGGCACATGCAGGGTGTAGAAGTCGCGCGCCTTGTCGTAGTCGCCGATGCCCGACCGTGGCTCCATGGCGACCACGGCGACGCGGGTGTTGTCGAGATCAAGCTTGACGCTGTGCGCGGCCTTGGCGAACGCCTCATCGACCTTGGCCGTGTCGCCATAGTGATAGTCGAGGACCATGTTGTTCGGCACGCTCTCATAGAGCTGCGGCGCACCCGGCTTGATCGCCTCCGCGGCGCTCGTCACTGCGGGCAGGGCGTCGATGTCGAGTGCCACGGCTTCCGCCGCGTCCTTCGCCTGCGCCAGCGTCTCGGCGACGACGACGGCGATCGGATCGCCGACGAAGCGCACCTTGCCGACCGCCAGGATCGGCTTGTTGGATTGCAGGAGGGCCGAGCCGTCCTTGCTCTTCAGCGGCATGCGGCTGACGAAATTGCCGTAGCCGGCCGCCACCATGTCCTCGCCGGTCCAGATGCCCAGCACGCCCGGCATCGCCTTCGCGTCGGTCGTGTCGACCTGCTTGAGCACGCCGTGCGGGTGGGTGGAGCGGACGATCACCGCATGGGCCTGTCGAGGCAGGTTCAGGTCATCGGTATATTTCCCCTTGCCGCGAACCAGGGTGTCGTCCTCCTTGCGAAGGACCGGCTGCCCGATGCCGTACTTTTGCGCTGCAATGGTATTTTCGACAGAACGGGACGACGGGTGGTCTTGCATTACGGAAATCCGGCTCGATGAAAGGAATTCGGCTGTGTTTTCGGGGGTGTGCGGGCAACCTAACGAATTGCTGCGACAGCGACAATGACGATTGCGGCATGCCACTAGTGCGCTGGATTTGACGTTCGCGCCGGCATTTGCCGCGAGTCCGAGGTGCGAACGTCAAATCCAAAAAGCGCACTAGCATCATAAAGTTGCTAATGTCCCTCTTGGTTCTAACGTTCGCAAATGAGAGTGCCGCAAGGTGATGCGAACGTTAGAACCGGGACATTAGTACCCGTCTGGCGGTGGTCATGCTTCGCCGCAATTGTGGCAGGGACCTCACCTTGCACGAGATTTCGGCACTGCTAGAGTCTGCCTGAATCGGAAACATTCGAGCCGCCTGGGCAATGGTCCGCGGCCGCAGGATTTTGAGATGGAACAGGAGTCGTGGCCGCGCCAAGGCGCGGTGCCGCGCAATGAGGCGCACGGGCACGGCGCGCCTCGCTCTGAGGCCCGCCGCAACGCGTATGATACGGCGTATGCGGCGCTCGATCTCGGCACCAACAACTGCCGGCTGCTGATCGCACGCCCGACCGAGGGCGGGTTTCGCATCGTCGATTCCTTTTCGCGCATCATCCGGCTTGGCGAGGGCATCGCCCAGACTGGGCGGATTTCCGAGGCGGCGATCGACCGCGCGCTCGGCGCTTTGCGCATCTGCCGGGATAAGATCGTCACCAAGCGCGCGGCACGGACGCGGCTGATTGCGACCGAAGCCTGCCGCGCTGCATCGAACCGTGACGATTTTCGCGAGCGGGTGGACCGCGAGCTCGGCATCCGCCTCGAGGTGATCGACCGGGAGACCGAAGCGATGCTGGCGGTCACCGGTTGTCTGCCGCTGCTCGACCCGCACGCGCGGGGAGCGATCCTGTTCGACATCGGTGGCGGCTCGTCGGAGCTGGTGCGGCTGGACGTCGATCCCGCAAGGCCGCACGCTGCGCCGAAGATCACGGGGTGGGTCTCGCTGCCGGTCGGCGTGGTCACGCTGGCCGAGCGCCGCGGCGGCGTGCATGTCACGACAGAGTCCTACGCGGCGATGATCGACGAGGTCGCCGAGATGCTCGCGCCGTTCGCAAAGGAACACGGCGACGACATCGACGGCATGCACCTTTTGGGCACGTCCGGCACGGTGACGACCGTCGCCGGCATCTACCTCAATCTCCCCCGCTACGACCGCCGGCAGGTGGACGGGGTCTGGATGAACGACGCCGACGTGACCGCGACCGTGCAGCGGCTGCTGGCAATGAGCTACGAGGAACGGGTGAACAACGCCTGCATCGGCACCGAGCGCGGCGACCTGGTGCTCGCCGGCTGCGCCATCCTCGACGCCATCCGCAACGCGTTTCCGTGCCCGCGCCTGCGCATCGCCGACCGTGGCCTGCGCGAGGGCATGCTGGTGCAGATGATGCGCGAAGACGGCATCTTGCGGACGGCTTGACGTGGCAAAAGACAAAACCGGGCGGCTGCACGTCACCGTCAGGAGCAAGGGGAAGCGAAAGCTCTCCTCGAAACTCTGGCTGGAGCGCCAGCTCAACGACCCTTATGTGCTGCGCGCCAAGAGTGAAGGTTTTCGCTCGCGCGCGGCCTACAAGCTGAAAGAGATCGACGACAAGTACAAGCTCCTGAAGCCCGGCATGGCGGTGGTCGATCTGGGTGCCGCACCCGGCGGTTGGAGCCAGATCGCGGCGGCGAAGGTCGGCGCGGTGGACGGCAAGGGCAAGGTCGTCGCGATCGATCTCCTGGAGATGCCCGAGATCGCCGGCGTGACGTTCGCGCAGCTTGATTTTCTGGACAACGACGCGCCAGCAAAGCTGCGCGCGATGCTTGGCGGCGGCGCCGACCTCGTGATGTCGGACATGGCGGCAAACACCACCGGCCATCGCAAGACCGATCAGCTCCGCATCATTGGCCTGGTCGAGACGGCTGCGGCCTTTGCCTGCGAGGTGCTGCGGCCCGGCGGTGCATTCCTGGCAAAAGTGTTTCAGAGCGGCGCGGAAGCGGAATTACTGACGCAGCTCAAGCGCGACTTCGCCACCATCCGCCACGTCAAGCCGGCGGCAAGCCGACAGGATTCCTCGGAGCGATATTTGCTGGCGACGGGGTTTCGAGGAGTGCATCAGGAGACCTGAGCACCGTCTGCGCCGGTGCGAACTGGTCGAACAGGATGTTCGCCGCGTCTCGCGCGCTTTCGGGCGCGGTGATGGTCAGATATACGCCGTTCGCGTCGCCGCGCAGGTCGAAATCGAGGAAGCCGCAACACAAGCTTTCCACCTGTACGACCTCGTACACCTTCTCGGCGGCTTCGACCGCGTAGGTGAGATGCAGCTTGAGCGGCTCGCGCTTTGCTGCCTGCGCGGAACGGCGTGCGAGGGTTCGGATTCGCTCGAGCTGTAGCTTGCGATCCTGGGGCGTCAGCGAGCATGCAATCGGCACGCGCAGCTCGGCCTCTTCCGCAGCGACGGAGGCGCTGCAGCCGCAGGCTGCTTGCGGCACGGCGCAACTGGCCGGCCTTGCGCGCCACCATGGCAGCGCCAGAAGTAGTGCGATCACGCCAGCTACACCGATCGCGCCGAACCAGCCGAGCAGTCCGAAGCCGACGCCCGCGAACAGCGAGCCGAGAAATGTGCCCGCGAAAAGAATGCCGGCACCGGGCAGCAGGCAACACGCGGCACATGCGGCGCCAAGCCCGAGGAAGATGGCCGCGGGCTTCAAAGCCATCGTGAGCAATCGCATGTGTCTCTCCGTTGTGATTTGCCGGAAGTCTACGACCTCAAGTAACTTGAGGTTCAAGGAGAAAAACATGCGCAATGCCAACGGTATGAGTATCGGCTCTCTGGCCGGCCGGAGCAGATGCACGGTGCCGGCGATCCGCTACTACGAACAGATCGGACTGCTGCCGCGGGCAGAGCGGGGCGCAGGAGGCCAGCGTGTCTACGGCGAAGCGGACTTCCGCCGCCTGACTTTCATTCGTCGGTGCCGCGACTTCGGTTTCCCGATCGAACAGGTGAGAGAACTGGTGGCGCTGATCGGCTCGCCGGATCGCGACTGTGTCGAGGCTGGCAACATCGCCCGCGGGCACCTTGATGATGTCCGCCGCAAGCTGAAGGAGCTGAGGGCGCTCGAGCGCAGCTTGAAACAGTTCGCCGACGACTGCGCCGCGCGATGCGCGGGCGGTCCTGCCGAGGCCTGCGTTATGCTGGAAGAGCTGGCGCGGCCTTGTTGCGGGTCCGGCAAGTCCTGACGCCGCGCGACGGCCGCCCGCACAGCTACCCCAGCCGCTGATCGCGGTTGTCGTCCGTCTCTTCGATCGCTGTCTTGTGTGCGGCCTTATCCACTTCCTTCTGGCTGGAGATCTCCTTGGCGCGTCGGCCGGAGACCTGGTGGCCGGCGTCCGAGGGCATCAGCGCGAAGACGATGGCGGAGGAGGCGGAGATCAGCGCCACCACCACGAAGGCGGGCGCGAAATCCGATGCGGCAAGCTCGCTGCCCTTGCGCATCAGCAGCGTCAGCTCCACCGAGAAGGCGCCGACCGCGACGCCGGCGGAAATGGCCAGCTGCTGGGTGACGCTGACCAGCGTCGTCGCCCGGCTCATGCGCGCCATGTCGACTTCGGCGTAGCCGATGGTGTTGATCGCCGTGAACTGCAGCGAGCGGAAGAAGCCGCCGACGATCAGCAGCACCAGGATCAGCGACAGCGGGGTGGTCGGCGTGAACAGCGCGCAGACGCCGAGGAAGATGGCGCTGACGATCGCATCGGTCACCATGATGTTGCGGAAGCCGAACGTGTTGATCATGCGCGCAGCCAGGGTCTTCATGAACAGCGCGCCGACCGCCGAGCCGAAGGTGATCAGCCCGGACTGGAATGGCGAGAGGCCGAAGCCGACCTGCAGCAAGAGCGGCAGCAGGAATGGCAGCGCACCGATGCCAAGGCGGAACAGGAAGCCTCCGACGATGGCCGCGCGCATCGTCTTCAGCCGCAGCAGGCTGAAATCCAGCACCGGGAAGGCGACGCGCTTGTAGTGCAGCACATAGAGCGTCATCGAGATCGCGCCGCAGACGAGGAAGGCGACGACGACGGGCCAGGGCAGGATGTTGATGCCTGCGACCGACAAGCCGAAGGCAATGCCGCCGAGGCCTAGCCCTGCGAGAACGAAACCCTTGAAGTCGAACGGCTGGATGTCGTCGCTCTTGATCGGATCGATATAGCGCTGCGCCATATAGATGCCGAGGATGCCGATCGGGATGTTGATCAGGAAGATGTAGTGCCAGGAGAAGAAGGTGGTGATGAAGCCGCCGAGCGCGGGGCCGACCACCGGGCCGATCAGCGCCGGCGCAGTCACCCAGGCCATTGCCGAGACCAGATCGCGCTTGTCGATCGAGCGCAGCAGCACCAGACGGCCGACCGGCGTCATCATCGCGCCGCCGATGCCCTCGATCGTTCGCGCGATCACGAAATGCTCGATGGTCTGCGCCACCGCGCAACCGATCGATCCGAGCATGAAGACGACGATGGCGCTGGTGAACACACGCCTTGCGCCGAACCGGTCCGCCACCCAGCCGCTCGCCGGAATGAAGACCGCCAGCGCCAGCAGATAGGACGTGATGGCGAGCTTCAGTGTCAGCGGGCTGGTGCCGATGTCGGCGGCGATCGCCGGAAGCGACGTTGCGATGACGGTCGCGTCCATGTTCTCCATGAACAGGGCCGCCGCAACGATCAGGGGAATGATTCTTTCTTTTCGCATCCAGGGAATGAAATGATCGACACTAGCGCTCCGTTTCCGAAGTTCGCATCACTTTGCCGCACACGCGTCGTGCGAACTTCGGAAACATAAGGAGCACTAGCAACTTTATGATTCTAGTGCGGTTTTGAATTTGAAATTCCTGCGACGGACTCGCCGCGAAATTGGCAGGAATTTCAAATTCACCGCACTAGTCGTGTCCTAGTGGGTCCCTTTGAGCCTGTCACCGGCGCGTGCTGCAGGCCTGCTATCCCGGGAAAAAGTGCCGAAAAACGCGCGCAAAAGCGCGTTCTGCGGCGTCTGGGCCTATGCAGGGTGAAACTACCGTGCTAACCACCAGCGCCAATCCAAACCAAGGGATCTCGATTCGGCCGCGGAGCATCGCGGGCCGCATGGAGACCTATCATCGTTTCGCAAGTGGGCGCGAAACCGGAGGATGTGGCGATGAACAGTGTTCAAGGCTTGCGTAACGGCATTCGCGAAGCGTTCACCTTCGACGATGTGCTCCTGAGACCCGGCCTGTCGGAAATCCTTCCATCCGAAGCCGACGTCCGCTCCCGCCTGACGCGCGCTGTTGCCCTCAATATCCCCGTCATCGCCTCCGCCATGGACACCGTCACCGAGGCGCGCATGGCCATCGCCATGGCGCAGGCCGGCGGCATCGGCGTCATCCACCGCAACTTCGATATCGACGGCCAGGCGGCGCAGGTGCGCCAGGTAAAGAAATACGAATCCGGCATGGTGGTGAACCCACTCACCATCGGTCCTGACGAAAAACTCGTCGATGCACTGAACCTCATGAAGGAGAACGGCATCTCCGGCATTCCTGTGGTCATCGGCGGCGATGTCCGCAGACCAGGCAAGCTGGTCGGCATTCTGACCAACCGCGACGTTCGCTTTGCCACCGATCCGGACCAGAAGGTCTCCGAGCTGATGACGAAGGAAAAGCTCGTCACGGTGCGCGAGGGTGTCAGCCAAAGCGAAGCAAAGCGGTTGCTGCATCAGCATCGGCTCGAAAAGCTTCTGGTGGTCGACGACCAGTACCGTTGCGTCGGACTTGTCACCGTGAAGGACATCGAAAAGGCAGTTGCCCATCCGAACGCCAGCAAGGACGAGCAGGGCCGCCTGCGCGTCGCGGCCGCAACCACGATCGGCGACAACGGGTTCGAGCGTACGGAAAAGCTGATCGATGCCGGCGTCGATGTCGTCGTGGTCGATACCGCGCACGGCCATTCCTCGCGCGTGCTGGAGGCGGTGAACCGTATCAAGCGTCTGTCGAACGCGGTGCAGGTGGTGGCGGGCAACGTGGTGACGACGGAAGGCGCGCAGGCGCTGATCGATTCCGGCGCGGACGCGATCAAGGTCGGCATCGGCCCCGGCTCGATCTGCACGACACGGATCGTTGCCGGCGTCGGGATGCCGCAACTCACCGCGATCATGGACGCGGTGGAGGCGGCGAAGAAGGCCGGCATTCCGGTGATTGCCGATGGCGGCATCAAATATTCGGGCGATCTCGCCAAGGCGCTGGCGGCAGGCGCCGACATTGCGATGGTCGGCTCACTGCTGGCCGGCACCGACGAGACGCCGGGCGAAGTGTTCCTGTGGCAGGGCCGATCCTACAAGGCCTATCGCGGCATGGGTTCGGTCGGTGCGATGGCGCGCGGCTCGGCCGACCGCTACTTCCAGCAGGACATCAAGGACACGCTGAAGCTGGTGCCGGAGGGCATCGAGGGGCAGGTGCCCTACAAGGGGCCCGTCGGCAACGTGGTGCATCAGCTGGTCGGCGGCTTGCGCGCGGCGATGGGCTATGTCGGCGCCAAGAACCTCGACGAATTCCACCAGAAGGCCGAGTTCGTCCGTATCACCGGCGCGGGCCTGCGCGAGAGCCACGTGCACGACGTCACGATCACACGTGAGGCGCCGAACTATCCGGGCGGGGTGTAAACGCCATTCAAGGCATAGCCGTGCGAAGAACGGCATCGCCTCGCTTGCAATGACGATGCCGCGCGGCTTGCCATCGCCGCTCAGGCGTCGGATGATCGCTCCGCAGTGAACGAGATGCGCGAGCGAAATCGCGCCAAGGGTTCCAGAAGCGGCGGGGCGGGTGGCGGCACAAGAACAACAACATGACGAGCCGGAAGCCGCGCCCGAGCAGGGCTATCGCAACACCATCATCTCCGGCACTTGCCTGAGCATCGCCTGGTTCGGTGACAGCGTCATTTACATCGTGCTGCCCCTCTATGCGGCCTCGTTTGGCCTCGACGCTCTTCTCGTCGGCGTGTTGCTCTCGGTCAACCGGGTCGTCCGCATCATCGGCTATGGCTGGGTCGCGCCGCTGGCGCGCCGGTTCGGCGCGAACATGCTGACGGCGGGGGCGTGTACAGCCGCGGCGCTGACCACGATCGGCTACGGCCTTGCGACGAGTTTCGTCGTCTTCTTCATCGTCCGCTGCATCTGGGGCGGCGCGTGGGGCATCCTCAACCTCCTCATGACAGCGTACGCCTACGGCGACGGGCGCGGCGCGGGAAAACGCATCGGCGTCGCGCGGGCGGCGAGCATCGCGGGACCGCTGCTGGCGTTGCTCGCGGTCGGCCCGCTTTGCGTCAGCATCGGTCCGCACCAGATGTTCGTCCTGTATGGGGTGCTGAGTCTCGCTGCGATTCCGATCGCCTTCATGCTGCCGCCGTTGCGCGCGGCGCCGAAGGATGACGCGCGCCCGGAGAGACGCTGGGCGCCGACGCCGCTGAACATCCTGTTCTTCGGCCTGTCGTTTGCCGCCGATGGCGTGCTCGGCACGACGATCTCGGTGCTGCTCTCCGGTTACATGTCGACGTCGCAGGCGATCATCGGCGCCGGTCTGATCATGGCGTTCCGGCATGTGGTCGGCATTTCGCTGGCTTTCGTCAGCGGCCCGATCACCGACCGCATCGGTGCGCATCGCTTGCTGATCCCCTGCACGCTGGTGGTCGTGGCTGGGTTGGCGACGGTCGCCGCCGGGTTCATCTATGTCGGTGCACTCGTGATCATCTGCTCGCGCGGCATCCTGCAGACGGCCGGTCCGGTGCTGGCGGCGCAGAAGTCGACGGACCGTATTGCCGCGCTCGCATCCTATTCCACCTGGAGCGATGTCGGCCTCGCTGGCGGCGCATTTCTCGGTACGGTCGGTGTTGCGTGGCTGGGTTATGCGCCCACATATTCGCTGATGGCGGTCGCCCTTCTGTTCGCGACCGCCTGGCAGTTCTTCGATTCCAGAAAGCCGGCGGCCTGACGGGCCGTACCGGCAGTAAAAAGGGGAAAACGTCCATGGCCTCCGCACAACGCATCGTCCTTGCATCGCGCCCGGTGGGCGAACCGAAGCCTGAGAACTTCCGCCTGGAGGAGGTGCCGGTGCCGTCCCTGGGTTCCGGGCAGGTGCTGCTGCGGACGATCTGGCTGTCGCTCGACCCCTACATGCGCGGGCGCATGAGCGATGCGGCGTCCTATGCCCAGCCGGTGCAGATCGATCAGGTGATGGAAGGCGGCACCGTCAATGAGGTCGTCGCCTCCAACATTCCTGATTTCAAGCCGGGCGACGTCGTGCTTGGCCGGGCGGGCTGGCAGACGCATTTCGTGTCGGACGGCAAGGGCCTGCGCAAGATCGACGCGAAGGCGGCGCCGACCTCGACCGCGCTTGGCGTGCTCGGCATGCCGGGCATGACCGCGTACACGGGCCTGCTCGATATCGGCAAGCCGCAGCCGGGCGAGACGGTCGTGGTTGCCGCGGCCTCGGGTGCGGTGGGATCGGCGGTCGGCCAGATCGCCAGGATCAAGGGCGCGCGCGCCATCGGCATCGCCGGTGGTGCCGAGAAATGCAAATACGTGAAGGACGTGCTCGGCTTCGACGATTGCGTCGATCATCGTGATCCCGACATGGCGGCGAAGCTGAAGGCGGCTTGCCCGAAGGGCATCGATGTCTATTTCGAGAATGTCGGCGGCAAGGTGTTCGAGGCGGTGCTGCCGCAGCTCAACCCGTTCGCGCGCCTACCGGTGTGCGGGCTGATCTCGCAATACAACGCCTTCGAGGAAGAGAAGGGCGGCAAGGCGATGTCGTTCCTGATGCGCAACGTGCTGACCAAGCGCCTCACCATCCGCGGCTTCATCGTCAGCGACTTCGCCTCGCGCTACAACGACTTCATCACCGACATGACGAAGTGGTTCGCGGAAGGCAAGCTGAAGCACCGCGAGACGGTCGAGGAAGGCCTCGCCAACGCGCCGCGCGCTTTCATGGGCATGCTGCGCGGTGAGAATTTCGGCAAGCAGCTTGTGCGGATCGGGCCGGACAAGGCGTAGGTTGAGTTTCGCGGAGACTCCACCACACAGGGTCGTCCCTGCGAAGGCAGGGACCCATAGCCTCCGAGATTATTGGCTATTCGGAGCGTTAGTTGCCTTAAGGCAACTTGCGCCCGTCGCATCATTCGCGTCACGGCGTATGGGTCCCTGCCTTCGCAGGGACGACGCCGAGATTGGATTTAATGTCGTCACGCCTCAAGCGCTACAGCCAGCCCGTGGGGTCGTCGATCGGGCGGCCGTCGATGGCACGGACCATGCCGCGAATGACGCGGAAGACCTGCCAGACCGCGAGCACGACCCAGATGACGATGCCGATGCCGACGATCAGCAGGACTGCGCCGATGAGGCCGGCAACGAGACTGATCCAGAAGGTGCGGATCGCCGACGTCATGTGCGACTCGAACGGCGTACCGGCAAGCTCGCCGCGCTTCACATAGGCGATGATCAGCCCGACGATCATCGTGATGAAGGCAGTGAAGTAGGAGGCGATGTAGAGGCCCCAGACGATCATCGCCCAGGTTTTCGGATCGGTGCCGCTTTCGGTCGTCTGCATCGACATGGCGCGCTGTCCCCACTGCATGTCGTCATTTCGTAACGATACGCAGGAAGCCTAACGTCAGCCAGTCAGCGTGTCCACGGCCTGCCGGCGCTTTTCAGAACAATCCAAAGCGCTTGTCGATCGGCTTGCCGTCGACCGCGCGCAGGAAGCCGCGGAAGATGCGGACCAGTTGCCAGATCATCAGCGGGACGAAGACGAGGCCGGCGAGGTCGAACGGCGCGGCTATTCCGAACGCCGTGACGATGACGGTCACCCAGAACGTCACGATCGCGTAGGTCATGTGCGACTCGGCGGGCGTGCCCTTGAGCTCCGGACGCTTCACATAGGCGATGATCGCGCCGATAAGCATCGTCAGGCCGAGGGTAATCAGCGAGGCGACATAGAGCGCCCAGATGATGATCGGCCAGTTCGCGCTCTTGGCCGCTCCCGGCGCCCGGTCTTGCGATTGCTCAATCGACATTTGAAACTCTTCGAGGCGATGCTCGGAGGCCTGATCCAGCTTCGCTGAACAGACTCCAACTTGCTTATGTTTGGATGACCTCAGATCACGCGATAGCGGATCGCAAAATTGTCGTCGACCAGCGGCCGCTCGCGGTCGCCCCTGCCGGTGGCGACGAAGTCCACCAGGTGCCACGGGCTGAATTCGGCCGAGCGGCTCGGATTGGCCGCAAGGCGGATCTTGAACTGGCGCTGCGGCTGGCCGGGCAGGTTGAGCACGAGAATGCGCTGTGCGGTGCGAAATTCGATCGGCACCGAGCCTTTGAGGATCGCGCGTCCGTCGTCGCTGGCCGACCAGTCACCGCTGCGCAGTTGCGCAATGGCCTGATTGACGTCGGTGTGCAGTTCGACCTGGGCCTCGCGCTTGGTCGAGCCGGTCGCGATCACCGGCGGGAGGCGGATTTCGAATTCGATGGACCGGGCACCGGCGTTCAGGCCGAGATGTTCCATCGCGCTCAGGCGCAGGTTCGAGCCGGCTGCGAAGATCACGGCCAGCGCGGTGGCGATCACGAGACTGCTCTGGGCGCCTTCGCGCATCGACCGCACCCGGCCGGACAAGCGCAGCGTCAGTCCGATCGCCAGCAGGAAGCCGGCGGCTGCACCAAGCTGGTTGAAGAGGTGGAAGGTGTCCGGCAGCACGTTGGCCGTCAGCGGCATGCCGAGCACGTGCATGACGCCGAGGGCGGCAAACCCGGCGGCGATCCAACCGAGGGCGGCGCCGGCAAAACCTGCAACAATGGCAAGGACGTAGGCCATGACGATCCAACGGGCAAAATAGCGCCTGATGGCAATTTTCAGGCGTCTTATGCATTTGGTCTGGCCCCGGTCGGGAAGGTTCAAGACCCCTCGATTGTCACGGTTAATTGAGCCATATCACATACAGGGAGCGCCGCGGGGACGGCGCCAGGGGGAGGCCACCATGTCAGTCACCGAAGTCCTGCTGCCGGTTTTTGTGCTTGTTGCGCTGAGCTTCATCCTCTTGTTCTGGATGGGGAAAGAACGGATCGGCGCACTGTCATCGCGGCAAGTGCAGATGAAGGACATCGCGCTGGACGAGCCGAATTGGCCGACGAAGCCGACGCAGCTCGCCAACTGCCTGAAAAATCAGTTCGAGTTCCCGTTGTTGTTCTATGTGCTCGTTGCTATTGCGCTGCCGCTGCGGCAGACGGACCTGCTGTTCGTGCTGCTGTCCTGGGTGTTCGTGGTGACACGCTATGCGCATGCGGGCATTTTCGTCACGTCCAACAACGTCAGGAGCCGCTCGCTCGCTTTCTTCGCCGGCGTGCTGGTGCTGCTGGTGATGTGGATCGTCTTCGCATTCAAGATCCTTCGTGTGGTTTGAGCCGAAGGCGTCGTATCCCCGATTGGAACTGCATGACTCCTGCTGCCCGCCTTTCTGCCGCGATGGAGGTGCTCGCCGCCATCGACACGCAGCGCGTTCCCGCCGCGAACGCGCTCAAGGACTGGGGCGTCGCACATCGCTTTGCCGGCTCCGGCGATCGGGCCGCGATCGCCGGTCTCGTCTACGACGTGCTGCGGCGGCGGTCGTCGTCAGCGTGGCTGATGGATGACGACAGCCCGCGCGGGCGCCTGCTCGGCATGCTGAAGCTCGAGCGCGGGATGGCCTTAGACAAGATTGAAAAGCTCTGCGACGGCGGGCGGTTTTCGCCGGCGCCGCTCAGCGAGGCCGAGCGCACGGCGCTGACGTCGCGCAGCCTGGACGGCGCGCCCGCCCATGTCGCGGGCGACTATCCCGAGTGGCTCGACGGGGAGTTCGCGAGCGTGTTCGGCGATGAACGAATTGCGGAGACGAGTGCGATGGCGCGCCGTGCGCCGCTCGATCTGCGCATCAACACACTGAAGGCGGAGCCGGGCAAGACGATCGCCGCGCTGCGTCACCTTGGTGGGAAGCCGACGCAGTGGTCGCCACTGGGCATCCGCATCGAGCTCGACGCGGACGCCCGCAGCCCCGGCATTCAGGCCGAGCCCGAATTCATCAAGGGCGGGATCGAGGTTCAGGACGAAGGCTCGCAGCTTGCCGCGCTGTTCTCAGGCGCGAAATCCGGCGAGCAGGTAATCGACCTGTGTGCCGGGGCCGGCGGCAAAACGCTGGCGCTGGCGGCGATGATGGGGGGACGCGGCCGCCTGATTGCGACGGATCGCGACAAGCGACAGCTTGCGCCGATCCACGAGCGGCTGTCGCGCGCAGGCGTGCACAATGCCGACGTCCGCACACCGCGGGACGGCGATCCGCTGCAGGGTCTCGACGGCACGTCGGATCTCGTGGTGATCGATGCGCCGTGCACCGGCACCGGAACATGGCGGCGCAATCCGGACGCGAAATGGCGCATGCGTCCCGGTGCGCTGGAGCAACGCCTGAAGGATCAGATCGAGGTGCTCGATCGCGCGGCGCGGCTTGTCAAGCCTTCCGGCCGCATCGCCTACGTTACTTGCTCAGTGTTGCCGCAAGAGAACAGTGAACAGATTCGTTCGTTCATCTCCCGTCATCCGGGTTTTGAAATTGTCCATGCGACAAATGTCACCGCTCCACTGGGGGAACGCGCGGAGGCGTTTCGCAATGCGGCGAAGCTATCCACCGAAGGTGTGTTGATGACGCCACAGCGGACGAAAACCGACGGGTTTTTTGTATCTGTCTTGAAAAGACCGCATTAGCCGGGCGGTCGTAAGGCGTTAAAATAGAGTTAAGCGGCGACGTTGTGTTGCCCGCGATGAAAGGAACATGACGTTGAAAAAGGTTTTGCTTCTGGCGTTGCTTGCCAGCTCGGTCGCCACCAACGCCTTCGCGCAAGATGCCACGCGCGCCTCGCAGGAACGCGCCTGCGGCCGTGACGTCTCGCGCTTCTGCAAGCCCGTGATGGACGCCGGCGACATGGTTATCCTGAGCTGCCTGCAGCAGAACCGGACCAAGATCTCGCCCGCGTGCCAGAAGGTGTTGAAGGATAACGGCGTTTGAGAAGACGCTAGAGTCTGATCCAGCTTCGCTGAATCAGACTCGTCTTTCATGCCTGCTTAGACGAGATGGTTCGCTGAACCCTGCACGATGAGACCTGCGTTCGCGCCGACCTGGCCGACACGCAGGTACTCGCAGATCGTCTGCCCGCGATCGTTGGTGTAGTGCACCACCACGCTGTTCGGGCTGGTGAAGAACCCCGTCGGGGTGAAGTGAAGGTTGGGAAGCAGGGCAAGCGCCTTGCTCCAATAGGCGCGAAGGTTCTGCTTTCCGCGCACCGAACCCTGCACCGTGAATCCCAGTCGGATGATGCCGTCCGAGGTCATCTCGGCGTCCTCGGCATAGAGCGCGAGGATGCGGTCGAGATCGCGTGAATTCCACGCCGAGACCCAGGCCTCGCCCAGCGCGACCAGGTCAGGGTGCGTGTCATCGGACATGGGGTTTCCATATAGGTCAGTATTACTGACATATATGGATTTGTCGAGCCAAATGTGGATTATTGGAACAGCTGGCGCAGACATGTTGCCGTGCGGCATCGTTGCGTTTATTTGCTGTCCATGACCCCAGCCAATGCAAAGCTTGAGTCGTCGCCGTCCTCGGCGCCGGCGCATGACAAGATTCTCATCATCGATTTCGGCAGCCAGGTAACGCAGCTGATCGCGCGGCGTGTGCGCGAGGAGGGCGTCTATTCCGAAATCGTGCCGTTCCAGAAAGCCGAAGCCGCGTTCGCTGCGATGAAGCCGAAGGCGGTGATCCTCTCCGGTGGCCCGGAGTCCGTGCATGAAGCCGGCTCGCCCCGCGCGCCGCAGGTGATCTTCGAATCCGGCGTGCCGGTGCTCGGCATCTGCTACGGCCAGATGACCATGGCAGCCCAGCTCGGCGGGACGGTGGAGGGCGGACACCATCGCGAGTTCGGCCGCGCCGATGTCGAGGTGAAGGCCAAGAGCCATCTGTTCGAAGCGGACTGGAAGGTCGGCGAACAGCATCAGGTCTGGATGAGCCACGGCGACCGCATCACCGAGATGCCGCCGGGCTTCGAGGTCGCAGGTGTTTCACAGAATGCGCCGTTCGCGATCATCCAGGACGAGAAGCGCAAATACTACGGGCTGATGTTCCACCCGGAGGTGGTGCACACGCCGGACGGCGCAAAGCTGATCCGCAATTTCGTGCGCAAGGTCGCAGGGCTGAAGGGCGACTGGACCATGCGCGCCTTCCGCGACGAGGCGATCGAGAAGATCCGCGCGCAGGTCGGCAAGGGCAGGGTGATCTGCGGCCTCTCCGGCGGCGTCGATTCCGCGGTCGCCGCGGTGCTGATCCACGAAGCGATCGGCAGCCAGCTCACTTGCGTGTTCGTCGACCACGGCCTGTTGCGGCTGGCTGAAGCTGAGACGGTCGTGAACCTGTTCCGCAATCACTACAACATTCCGCTGGTTCACGTTGATGCGTCGAAGCAATTTTTAGGTGAACTCGCCGGCGTCACCGACCCGGAGCAGAAGCGCAAGACGATCGGCCGGCTGTTCATCGATGTGTTCGAGGCGGAGGCGAAGAAGATCGCAAAAGAAGGTCAAGGTCCGGCGGAATTCCTGGCGCAGGGCACGCTTTACCCAGACGTGATTGAGAGCGTCTCATTCACCGGCGGCCCGTCGGTGACGATCAAGTCGCACCACAATGTCGGTGGCCTGCCGGCGCGCATGAACATGAAGCTGGTCGAGCCGCTGCGCGAACTGTTCAAGGACGAGGTGCGCGTGCTCGGCCGCGAGCTCGGGCTTCCCGACGTGTTCGTCGGCCGGCATCCGTTTCCGGGACCGGGTCTCGCGATCCGCTGCCCGGGCGACATCACGGTGGACAAGCTCGACATCCTGCGCAAGGCGGATGCGATCTACATCGAGGAGATCCGCCGCGCCGGACTCTACGACACGATCTGGCAGGCGTTCGCGGTGCTCTTGCCGGTGAAGACCGTCGGCGTGATGGGCGACGGCCGCACCTATGACTATGTCGTCGGCTTGCGCGCGGTGACCTCGACCGACGGCATGACCGCCGACTTCTATCCCTTCGACATGAAGTTCCTCGGCCAGGCCGCGACGCGCATCATCAACGAAGTGAAGGGCGTCAATCGCGTGGTGTACGACGTGACGAGCAAGCCGCCTGGGACGATCGAGTGGGAGTGATTGAGTGCAGCAATCGAAATGGCAGCTGCTACTCGGTTTCGGGCTTATCGGGACGATGCTTATCGCTCTGTATTATGTTGTATCGTCTCTGGCCCGGGTTGTAGGAGCACTGGATCAGCCGCTGATAGTGGCAATCTTGGCTGCGGCGGCGACGGTTCTCACCTCGACGATAACGGTAGTGGTTGGCCGAATCTTCGAACGCAAGAAGGAGATTGAAGCCCATTTTCGACAACGCAAATATGATCAGTACGATGAATTGCTCAAGCTCCTATACGAGCAGTTCGATCAACAAGTTCAGGCGACATCATCAGGCGATGACACCAGCAAACGTCTTCGCGAGTGGCAGCGAAAGCTAATCCTGTTTGCCGGTCCGAAGGCAATTTCAGCCTTCGTCGTGTGGATGACAAATCTAAAGAGCGGCAATCCTACCGTCCAAACCGTCTTCTTGATGGAAGATTTTTTCAAGGCATTGCGATCAGATTTGGGAGTTTCAAATCGGGGAATAGAGCGTGGCCTTTTCGCTAATCTGATCCTTCGCCATACGGATGTGATGCTCGCCGCGGCAAAGAACAATCCGAACATCTCGCTTGCCGAGTTAGCACGGATCGAGGAAGAGCTGGGGCTCAACAAGCCGTACGAAGTGCCCGCGGCGAAGCCAGAAAGCGGTTCACCTGCTCTAAGCAAGACGCAGGACTAATCGAAGTGGGCTCGTCGATGCTGTTGCAAGCCGAAATGGCGCGCGCCTTACAATCAAACGCAGCCGCGAAGGTTTTCATCGTCGGTCACACCGACAATCAGGGTGCACCGGATGCGAACCTTGCACTGTCGAAGGCACGCGCGCAGGCTGTGGTCGATGCGCTGACGAACGGCTACAAGATCGACGGCAAGCGGCTGTCCGCGTCCGGGGTGGCGAGCTACGCGCCGCTGGCCAGCAATGCCAATGAAAATGGCCGCGCACGCAATCGCCGTGTTGAAATGGTGCTGCAATAGTCAGGGCGTGAGATGAGACACCGCATCGCCTTCGCCGGCTTCAATCTTGAATCGGTGACGGCCGTGCCGCAGGTGGCCGGCCGCGATGCGTTCGAGCGGGTCTGCGTCCGCGGGACCGAACTGGTCACGAGATTTCGCGGCACGAACACGGTTCCGGGCGGCTGCCTGAAGGTTTGCGAGGCGGAGGGCGCCGAGCTGGTGCCGCTATTCCACACGCTGCTGGGTGCGCTTGGGCCAGCGTCAGACGAGGCGATCGAACACTTTACGCGAGAGATCGTCGAAGGGCTGGGCCGCTGCGGTCCGCTCGACGGGGTGATCCTGTTTTTGCACGGGGCTTGCTGGGCTGCCGGCTATGAGGATGTCGAGCGGTCCATCATCGCCGCGGTGAGCGCCGCGGCGCCGTCCCTGCCGATCGCGGTCGCGCTCGACTATCACGGCAACATCGACCGTGAGACTCTGCGCGACGCCGATATCGCTGTTGCCTATCGCCACTCGCCGCACATCGACATGGGTGAGACCGGCGAGCGCGCGGCGCGGGCGTTGCTGCGCTCGCTGCGCGAAAAACGCCGTCCCGGTCTCGCGGTGGCGCGTCCCGGCGTTGTCATTCCCTCGATCATGTCGGCCACGGCGCTGCAGCCGCTCGCCGGGATCATCGCCGAAGCGCGCGCGAGCGAAGCGGCTGGCGATTGCGACATCTCGGTGATGGCCGGCTTCTCCTATGCCGACAGCGCCAACACCGGCATGTCGGTGATCTGTGTCGATTGGGACGGGCAGGAGGCGGCCGAGGCAAAGGCCGAGGCCTTTTCTGCGCGGCTGCATGAGGCAAGGCATGCCATCGCCTCCGCCATTCCAATCCTGACGGCCGACGAGGCTTTGGCCGATCTCGCCCGGCGTCCGGCACGCGGGCGGCCGATCGTGCTGCTCGAGCACGCCGACCGGATGAATGACTCGACCCATCTGCTGCGGGTCCTGCTCGAACGCGACGTCGGGCGGGTCAATGTGCCGTTCCTGCTAGATCCCGAAACCGCCGCGCAGGCGCATGCTGCGGGGGCAGGCGCGGAGATTGCTGTGGCGCTCGCCGGCAAAACTGCGCCGGAGACGGGCGGGCCGGTAGAGGCCGTCGCGCGGGTGATCTGGTCGGGACAGAAATCCTTCACTGTCTCAGGGCGCTACCAGCGCGGCTCCTTCGTCGATCTCGGCCTCACGGCGCTTCTCGATATCGGCCGGATCCGCGTCTCGGTCGTGTCCCACTTCGCCTTCGCGGTCGATGGCGACCCATTCTTCATCTTTGGTGAGCGGCTCGAGGACTACGACGTCATCCTGCTCCGATCGAAGACCCATTTCCGCGATTTCTACGAGCCTTTGGCCGACCGCATCCTCGTGGTCGACACGCCCGATCTCGGCCCAGCCGATGTGCGGCTGATCCCATACAGCCAACTCGATACCGCCAGAGCCTATCCGTGGCGGGACGATGCCGCGCCGACACCATAGCCAGCCACAAGCGAGGGGACAGATGAGCATTCAATTCAGGAGTTTCATCGTCCGGCGCTCCCTTCGGCGAGATTGATGATGACGACCTTTCCTTGTCCACCGATCGCAGACGCTGACTGGCCGGCGCAGATTGCCGAGATGAGAACCGGTTTCGCCGGCGCGCTCAACGTCTATCGGACAATGGCGCATCACCCGGAACTGCTGCGGGCCTGGGCGCCGCTGCGCCAGCATGTGGTGAAGGACAGCGCGCTCGGGGCGGAGCGCTCCGAAGTGGTGATCCTGCGCGCCGCGCACCGGATGGGTTCGCCCTATGAGTGGGCCCATCATGTCAGCCGGGCCCGGATGCTCGGGATGACCGATGAGCGCATCGCCGCGATGCGCGCGATGCCGGAGGGCGAGGACGGGCTTATCGCTCGCGCTGTCGATGCGCTGTTCGATCAGCGGCGCCTGCCGTCCGACCTCGAGGCTGAACTTGCAGAAGCGCTTGGGCGCAAGGCGGTCTTCGACCTGATCGCGACGGTCGGCTTCTATTCCGTGCTCGGCTATATTCTGATGACCTACGACACGCCGATCGACGCTCCCGTTGCCGCGGAAATGGCGAAACGACCGCTGTCGGGCGGATAGCGAAGCGGCTGGGTATCACGACACGCGCTGGCGTTCCGCAGCCTCCGGCACGATAGCCGCCGCCGGCGGCTCTCGTCCGGTCATCATGTCAGAAGCCTTGTCCGCGATCATCATTGTCGACGCATTGAGATTTGCGGAAATCATCCTCGGCATGATCGATGCGTCGACGACGCGTAAGCCTTCGAGGCCGTGCACCTTGAGCTGATCGTCGACGACGGCATTTGGATCGGTCGCAGGTCCCATCCGGCACGTGCAGCCCGGATGAAACGTCGTTTGCGCGCGCTGGGCTGCGGCAGCCAAGAGCTCGTCGTGGGTTTGCGCCTGCGGCCCTGGGAAATCCTCATAGGCGTAGTAGGGCGCAAGCGGCGCCGAAGCCAGAAGCCGGCGCGCCAGCCGCATTCCGGCGACCAGCACACGCCGGTCGACTTCTTCGGCAAGATAGTTGGTCTGGATGCTCGGCGGCTCGAATGGGTCGTTCGAACGGCAGCGGACGTAGCCTCGGCTTTCGGGGCGTTGCTGCCAGGAGGCCACCGTCATGCCGGGCTCCTCCTCCAGCTTGCCTTGCTCGCCTTCCTTGTAGCTCGCCGGCGTGAACGTCATTTGCAGGTCGGACGATTCAGCAGTCTCTCCTGAATGCCAGAAGCAATAGACCAGCGTCGGCGAGAGGCTGAGGATGCCGCGTCGGGCAAAACCCCATTTGATCGCCTCCAGCGCCAGATCCAGGCCGCGCACCCGTTCGTTGATCGTCCTGATGTTTTTGACGCGCGCGACAGTGCGGGGGGCGTAGTGGTCCTGAAGGCCCTCGCCAACGCCTTTCAGCGCGTGGTGAACGGGGATGCCGAGCGATTGCAGCAGCGAGGACGAGCCGACGCCCGAGAGCTGCAACACCTGCGGCGAATTATAGGCACCGGCGGACAGTATGACTTCCCGGCGCGCGCGGATCTCGACCGTTTCTCCGCCGCGCCCGCCCTTTGCATATCGCACGCCGATGGCTTTCTTGCCTTCAAAGACGATCGACGTCGTGTGCGCGCGTGTGCGGACCTCGACATTCGGTCGTTTCATCGCGGGGTGGAGAAACGCGGTGGCCGCGCTGACGCGCCGCCCGTTGTGGATCGTCGTCTGGGCGTAGGAAACGCCTTCCTGAATCGTGCCGTTGTAGTCGGGGTTGCGCGGGATGCCGAACTCCACGGCTCCGGCGATGAAGGCATCGCAAAGCGGATGGCGCCAGCTGATATCCGTGACCACGAGGTTGCCGTCACGGCCGCGGAAGGTTGCGTCGCCTTCGCCGATGCGCCGCTCGAGACGCTTGAAGTAGGGCAGCACATCGGCATAGCCCCAGCCGCGGTTGCCGAATTGCGCCCAGGTATCGAAATCCTGGCGCTGGCCGCGATTGTAGATGTGGCCGTTGATCGAGCTCGATCCGCCAAGCGTCTTGCCGCGGGGTGCATAGACCCGCCGCCCGCCGGTCCACGGGCCAGGCTCCTGCGAGTAACACCAGTTGATGGCGGGGTCGTAGAACGTCTTGATGAAGCCCGCAGGCAGATGGATGTAGGGGTTCCAGTCGGTTGGGCCGGCCTCGAGCACGCAGATGGTCGTGCTGCTGTTCTGGCTGAGCCGATTGGTGAGAACGCTACCGGCGGAGCCGGCGCCCACGATGATGTAGTCGAAAGTGTCCATTCCGGCCCGACAGTACGAGATATCGTGAGGCGTCGCTCGGTAAGACGAACTTGCCCCCGTCCATGACCGTAGCATGGCTCGCGATGCCGAGACAAAGCGCTGGGCCGGACACCATTCGATGACTGAAGCCCATGCTTCTTCCCGGCCGCCGGGGAGGTGACCAGTGGCCGGGCGCGTCAGTGGAGTCCGTTACTGGACCTGTCGCACCGCCTCGGCGATCGTCGTGAACAACCGGTCGATCTCGGCGTCGGCGATGATGAGGGGCGGCGACAGCACCAGTGCGTCGGCGACCGAGCGCACGAGAACGCCTTTCTCGAAGCAGCAATTGGCCACTTCGGTGCCGCGCGCGCCGGGCGCACCGGCTCGCGATTCCATCTCGATGGCGCCGAGCAGGCCGATATTGCGGATGTCGATGATGTGCGGCAGGCCCTTCAACGCGTGCGCCGCGGATTCCCAGCGCGGCGCCGCGCCAGCAGCACGCTCGAAAATCTTCTGGTCGCGATAGACGTCGAGTGTGGCGATGCCGGCGGCGCAGGCTAGCGGATGGCCGGAATAGGTATAGCCGTGGAACAATTCAATCATGTTTTCCGGCCCGCGCATGAAAGTGTCCCACACCTTGTCGTGGGCGATGACGCCGCCCATCGGAACGGCGCCGTTGGTCATGCCCTTGGCGCAGGTGATGAGGTCGGGCGTCACGCCGATGACGCTCGAAGCGAAGGCGCCGCCCAGGCGACCGAAGCCGGTGATGACCTCGTCGAAGATCAGCAGGATGCCGTGCTTGTCGCAGATCTCCCGCAGACGTTCGAGATAACCCTGCGGCGGCGGCAGCACGCCGCCCGAGCCGATAACCGGCTCGACGATCACGGCCGCGATGGTCGACGGGTCGTGCAAGGCGGCAATTGACTCCAGCTCGTCGGCGAGATGGGCGCCCCAGGCGGGCTGTCCCTTCGAAAAGGCATTGTGCGCAAGATCGTGCGTGTGATTGAGGTGATCGGTCTCCGGGAGAAAGGGGCCGAAATCCTTGCGGTGCCGGCCGATGCCGGAGACCGACAGGCCGCCCCAGCCCATGCCGTGATAGCCCTTGGCGCGACCAATGAAGCGCGTGCGACCGGCTTCGCCCCGGGCGCGATAGTAGGCGCGTGCAATCTTCAGCGCGGTGTCGACGGCTTCGGACCCCGAGTTCACGAAGAACACGTGGTCCATGCCGGCAGGTGCGATTTCAGTGAGGCGTGCCGCGAACTCGAAGGCCAGCGGATGGCTCATCTGGAAGGACGGCACATAGTCGATCTGCTCGGCGGCGGCCTGGATCGCCTGCACGATCGGCCGCTGGTTGTGGCCGGCATTGACGCACCAAAGGCCAGCCATGCCGTCGAGCACCTGCCGCCCATCCGTCGTCGTGTAATACATTCCGTCGGCGCCGGCGAAGAGCCGCGGGTTCGCCTTGAAGGCTCGGTTGGGGGTGAAGGGCAGCCAGTAGGGCTCCATGCGGTTGCGGTTCGGCGGCGTCATGACGTTCATGTTGAAGTCCTCATACGAGCGGGCGGATGCGGGTGGGGTTCCGTCGATGGCGGAGCCAGGTGTGTATTATGCAAACAAAATGCACTTTTCAAAGAAGGAGGGAAAGGGCAATGTCGGTGAGTGCTTGGGAGAATGAGGCGGAGGATAGCGCCGATGGTCGGCGCGCGGCCTGCGACCGCTGCCGGAATGCATTTGATGACTGATCTTTGGAAACTCGACGGCGTCGAAACCGCCGCCCTGATCCGCGCGCGCAAAATTTCGGCGCGCGAGGTGATCGCAGCGACCCTTGCACGACTGGACGCGGTCAATCCCGCGGTCAACGGCGTCGTGCTTGCCCTGCACGAGGAGGCGCTGGCCGCGGCCGACGAGGCTGATCGCGCGTTGGCGCGGGGTGATACGGTCGGGCCGCTGCATGGCGTGCCGGCCACGACCAAGATCAACCTCGATCAGAAGGGTTGCCCGACCGACGGCGGCGTCGCCGCCTTCAAGGACCTGATGGCGGACCGGGACAATCCCGTGATCGCCAACATGCGCGCGGCGGGCATGATCATCGTCGGCCGCACCAATGCGCCGGCGTTCTCGATGCGCTGGTTCACCGATAACGAGTTGCACGGCGCCACACTCAATCCCTGGAGCCGCGATCACACGGCGGGCGGGTCGAGTGGCGGCGCCGCGGCGGCGACGGCGGCCGGCATCGGTGCCATCGCCCAGGGCAACGATATCGCGGGCTCGGTCCGCTTTCCTGCCTATTGCTGCGGCCTCGTTGGCCTGCGGCCGACTTACGGACGCGTTCCGGGATTCAACTTCACCGCCACCGGCAAGCGGACCATTTCTTCGGCGCTGATGGCCGTGCAGGGACCATTGACGCGCACCGTGCGCGATGCTCGTGCGGCGCTGACGGCGATGGCCGCCGGCAGCGCCTACGACAATCGCTGGGTCGACGTGCCGCTCGAGGGTCCGCCGGCGAAGAAGCCCATCCGCGTGGCCATGGTCATCGACCCGGCGGAGCGGGGCGGCGTGGCGCCTGAGGTCGCGGCGGCGATCCGACAGGCGGCCGGCTGGCTGACCGACGCCGGCTATGCCGTCGAGGACGTCTCACCGCCGGAGTTCGGTGCTGTCATCGACCTGTGGAACCGCATGGCCATGGACGATGTGATCGCCCAGTTGGAGCCGTCGGTCGCCAAATGGGGCGATCAGGCGATCAAGACCTCGCTTGGGCTGTGGCGCGAAGTTTTTCCGACGCGCCCCGCAAGCGAGGTGCTCGACGCGCTCGCCGATCGCGACCGGCTGCTGCGTCTGTGGCAGCTCTTCCTCGAGGAGCGGCCGCTGATCCTGACGCACAGTTGCGCGGAACTGCCCTTCAGAGTCGGTCTGGACCTGGTCGACGCAGCGGCCACAAAGCGCATGATGACTGCGCAGTCGACCCAGCTCGCCGTGCCCGTGCTGGGTTTGCCTGCGATCTCCGTGCCGACCGGGGTCGCCAAGGGCCTGCCGGTGGGCGTGCAGCTGATCGCCGGGCGCTACCGCGAGGATCTCTGCCTTGCCGCTGCCGAGGCGATCGAGGCACGCGCCGGCTTGCGGACGCCGATCGATCCGTTCTTTTCCTGATCAGCTTCGGCGGTGGGTGCACCGCCGGCGCCGCCATAGACCCGCGCTGTCTGATCGATATGGCGAGAGAGGAGCATCGCCGCCCATTCGCGGTCGCCCGACGCGATCGCGTCGAGGATCTCCAGATGCTCTCTTGACGATTGGGCGATGCGTTCGGGGGCGAGGCGCGGGAAGGTGCTGTATTCGCCGAACCGGCGCAGCGCGTTCTGCCGGCTCACGGCCTGCAGCAGGTAGCGGTTACCCGACCAGGCCGCGAGCGTCTCGTGGAAGGCGCGATTGGTCTCGATCCAGATGCGTGGGTCGACGGGCCGGCCTCCGGAAAGCAATGCCTGATAGGCTTCCCGCAGTCGCTGCAGCTCGCCCATGTCCGCGGCAAAGGTGGGTTCGCGCAGGCCCGCGCATTCGACGATCATCCTGAAGCGGTAGCTTTCAGCGACCGCCTCGCGCGATTCCAGCGCTTCTGCGAATTGCCAGCCATGGCCACGCCGCCGCTGGATCAGTCCGTCATCGGCCAGCTTCATCAGCACACGTCGCAAGGCGCCGCGCGACACACGATAGCGCGGCATCAACTCGGCCTCGGAGACCTCTGCGGGAATACGGCCGCGTGCCCGGTCCGCGAGCAACGAAGCGCCAAGCTTGTCGAACGGCGAGCGGGGCAGGCGAGCGGTCGCGCTCCTGGTACCGTTGAGCTTGCGCGACAGGATGAACCCGCGGCCAGGCGCCAGCCGCACGTAGCCGAGACCTTCGAGCACTTCCAGGGCCGCACGCACCGGTGTCCGGGAGACGCCGAAGGCCCGCGCCAGCACCAGTTCGCGCACCGGCGCGCCGGCGGACAAGGATTCCTTGCCGATGTGGGCGAGGATCTGCCGGGCCAGCTCGTTCTGCAGCGGCGTCGCGCCGCCGGCGGTCCTCCGCGTTTTCGCCAAAATGGTCCTCCGTCTGCCGCGGAACCTTATCCCGGAAAGTGCCTTGCCGTCGCCTACAAAGAGTGCTTTTCGTCGACACAAAAATATGGCTGAATTCGAACGTGGTAAAGGACCCGCGGGCAACGGCAGGGGACACGACACGATGGCGGATGGCGGCAACGCGGCGCCGAGCTTCTACGATCGCAAACGCACGACGGTCTGGGCGTGCCGGGCGGACCCGCGCTTCTCCTGGTGCGCCTACGTGCCGGAGGCCTTCACACCGGAAACGGCCCGCCATTACCGCCTGCTGGTCTCCGTGCACGGCACCGGTCGCATGATGACCCTCTATCGCGATGCCTTCACAGCCTTTGCCGAAGAGCACCGTTTCATCGTCCTGGCGCCGCTTTTCCCCGGCGGCATCACCTCGGCCGACGATCTGTCGAGCTACAAGCTGCTGCGCACCGGCGCGCTGCATTACGACGCCATCCTGCTGTCGATGGTCGACGAGATCGCTGCGAAATATCGCATCGATACCCGCCGCTTCGCCTTGTTCGGCTTCTCCGGCGGCGGCCATTTCGCGCATCGCTTCTTCTACCTTCACCCCAAGCGTCTGTCGGCGGTCTCGATCGGCGCCCCCGGCGTCGTGACCTTGCTTGACCGCGAGCGCGATTTCTGGGTCGGCGTTCGCAATTTCGAAGCCGTCTTCGGCAAGAAGCTCGATATCGAAGCCTTGCGCTCGGTGCCGGTTCACATGGTGGTGGGCGGCAACGACACCGAGACCTGGGAGATCACACTGAAGCCGGGTGGGAGCTGGTGGATGGATGGTGCCGACCTCGCGGCAGGCGACCGCCAGAACCGGCTGCGTATGCTCAAGACGAGCTTCGAGGCGGCCGGCATCGCCGTGCGCCACGACACCGTGCCGGGAGCGGCGCACTGGGTCGAGCCGATGGTCCCCGCGGTCACGGATTTTCTTGCAGGCGTACTCGCCGGGGACAGACGCTGAACAACAAGACACCTAACAGCAAGCACTTGGGAGCAGGGCAATGAGAACAATCACGTTGGCGGCGGTCGCTGCCTTGTCGTTCGCTTCGCCGGCCGCGGCACAGAAGAGTGGCGGTACGCTCACCTTCGCGCTCAACTCCGACATCCGCAGCGTCGAGCTCGGCATCAACCGCGACGCCAACACCGACACCGTGATGCAAATCCTGTTCGAGGGGCTCGTCGCGCACCGTGCCGATCTCAGCGTCGGTCCGGCGCTGGCGCAGTCGTGGACGGTGTCGGACGACGGCAAGACCTATACGTTCAAGCTGCGCGACGGCGCCCGCTTCCACAATGGCGCCCCCGTGACCTCGGCCGAAGTCAAATGGACCTGGGACCGGATGATGTCCCTGGCCGGCTGGGGCTGCAAACGCAATTTCGACGGCGGAGCCGGGCTGAAGGTGCTCTCCGTCGAAGCGCCCGATCCGGCGACGGTCGTCTACACGCTCGCCGCGCCGCAGGCGATCTTCCTCAAACAGCTCGCCAACGTGCAGTGCCACGTGCTGGTCGCCCATCCTTCCAGCGCCGGGCCCGACGGCAAGTGGGTTTCGCCGGTGGGGTCCGGACCATACAAGATGAAGGAATGGAAGCGCGGCGAGTCCGTCACACTGGAGCGCCATGACGGCTACAAGCCGGCGGCCGAAAAGCGGGACGGCTATGCCGGCGCCCGCACGGCCTACGCCGACCTCGTCGTCTTCCGTGTCATTCCCGACGCCAGCGCCGCCGAGGCCGCGCTGCTCACCGGCGCGATCGACATCCTGCCGGCGGTTGAAACCGCACGTGTCGATGATCTCAAGAAGCGCGGCATCATCGTTCAGAGCACACCTGGCTTGAGCTGGGGTCCGCTCCTGATCCAGACGCAGGATCCGTTGATGTCGAACGTCAAGATACGCCGTGCCATGGCCCATGCGATCGATCTCGACCAGATCGCCGAGGCGCGCACCGAAGGATTGGCGAAGGGAAATCCGTCGGTCGTGAGCGAGTCGAGCGCCTACTTCGACAAGCAATTCCTCGAATGGCCGAAATTCGATCCGGCGCGCGCGGCGGCACTATTGAAGGAGGCCGGATATGCCGGCCAGGTCATCAAGATCCAGACCAACAAACGCTACACCGGCATGTACGAACGTTCGGTGATCGTGCAGGCGATGCTGACGGCGGCCGGCTTCAAGGCCGAGCTCGAGATGCTCGATTGGGCGACGCAGCTCGACAACTACTTGAAGGGCAATTTTCAGGTGCAGTCGTTCGGATACTCGGCGCGTCTCGATCCCGCCCTGATGTATGCCGCAGTGATCGGCGACAAGTCGAAGCTGAAGTCGGCGCAGTGGGACGATCCTGTCGCGATCGAAATGCTGGCCGAGAGTTTGCAGACGGGCGACGAAGGCAAGCGCAAGGAGCTCTTCCTCAAGCTTCACAAGATGATGGCCGAGACAGTGCCGATCATCGGCTGCTACTTCGATCCGAACATCGATGCGACGCGGCCCAATGTGCGCGGCTACCAGACCTGGGCCGCTGATCGTCCCATTCCCTGGGGCGTGTGGAAGGAGTGACGGTTGCCTTGAGTGCATCGCCGCAGGTGGCTTCCACCAGAGGCGCTCCGGTACAAAGCATCGATCGCTATGACTGACGTCTGAGGATTAGGCGGCTTTTTGCCGCCTTTCGTCCGCGAAGTACGCGACAACCAGCCGTAAAGAACAGTGAACAGAACACCTGGTGCCCGCGTGCGTGGTTGAGTCCTTCGGATCGATGGCTAACATCGCGAAATCCCAATCGAGTGGAATATCGCATGAAGTCTCGAAACCTGAACGTTGCGGCTCTGGCGCCCAAAGTGCCCAAGCTCTCGCGCGACCGTGTGCCCGCTGGTCTCTCGGTGGTTGATTGGCAACGCGGCTTGCGCCGGCAATTCGGCCGTGAGCAGGCCTTTAAACTCGAGAATCTCGGCACTGCACCGTTCTTCTCCGAGTTCCGGGTCAGCAACCCCGCCTCGAAGGCGAGCTATCGCGTGGTGATTCGGGGCAGGGGACCCGGCGGGAATTTCTGTTCGTGCCCGGACTACTCGACCAGCGAGCTGGGAACCTGCAAGCACCTTGAGTTCACGCTCGGCCGGCTTGAGAAGAAGCGTGGCGCCAAGGCGGCATTTGCGCGCGGCTACAAGCCTGCATTTTCCGAACTCTTTCTGCGCAATGAAGGTAAACGCTGTGTGCATTTCCGTGCAGGAACGGATTGTCCGCAACCGGTCGCCGAGGCCGCCGCCGGCTTGTTCGACCCCGAGCATGGCTGGATGTTGCCGGACGATCGTTTCGGCGAGCTCGAGCACTTCATGACGACAGTATCGAAGAGCGGTCATGAATTGCGAGCCTATGACGACGCACTCGATTTCGTCGCGGGAAGGCGGGATGCCGAGCATCGGGCCGCAAAGCTTGCGCGGCTGTTTCCACGCGTCGCCGATCCGAAGCTGCGTTCAATTCTGAAGGTGCCGCTCTATCCTTATCAGGCCGAAGGCACGCTGTTTGCGGTGCGCGCCGGCCGTGCACTGATCGGCGACGATATGGGACTGGGCAAGACCATACAGGCGATCGCTGCGGCGGAAATACTGGCCAAGCATTTCGGTGTCTCCAGGGTCCTGGTCGTCTGTCCGACCTCCCTGAAATACCAGTGGCAAAGCGAGATGGCGCGTTTCGCCGGGCGGCAGGGCAAGAAGGCGGCGCGTGTGATCAGTGGAGGCCGCGCGCAGCGGCAGAACGAATTCGCTTCGGAGGATTTCTGCAAGATCACCAATTACGAGAAGCTGCAGCCCGATCTCGACCTGATCATGGGTTGGGCGCCAGAACTCGTCATCGTCGATGAAGCCCAACGGGTGAAGAACTGGAACACCATTGCGGCGCGCGCGCTCAAGCGCATCGATAGCTCCTATGCAATCGTCCTCACTGGCACGCCACTGGAAAACAAGCTGGAAGAATTGATTTCGATCGTCCAGTTCGTCGATCAGCACCGGCTGGGTCCGACCTGGAAGTTGCTGCATGAGCACCAGGTCAAGGACGAAGGTGGACGCGTCACCGGCTACACCGCGCTGCAGGAAATCGGCCAGACTCTGGCGCCGATCATGATCCGCCGGCGCAAATCCGAGGTGCTGCAGCAGCTGCCCAGCCGGACTGACCAGAACTTGCTGGTGCCGATGACTGAGAGGCAAATGGATTTTCACAAGGAGAACGCCGACGAGGTAGCGAAGATCATCCGTCGCTGGCGCAGGACCAGGTTCTTGTCGGACATCGATCAGCGGCGGCTGATGTGCGCCCTGCAGAACATGCGGATGTCCTGCAACAGTACTTATTTGCTGGACCAGGAAACCGACCACGGCGTCAAGGCTGACGAGCTGGCAGCGCTGCTCGACGAATTATTCGCGGACGCCGAGGCCAAGGCGGTGGTGTTCTCACAATGGACGCGGACACACGACATCGTCATCCGCCGTCTCGAGGAGCGCGGGATCGGCTATGTCAGCTTCCATGGCGGCGTTCCGTCGGACAAACGGCCGGCGCTGATCGAGCGGTTCCGGAATGACCCCGCCTGCCGCGTATTCCTGTCGAGCGATGCCGGCAGCACGGGCCTCAACCTGCAACATGCCTCGACCTTGGTGAACATGGATATGCCGTGGAATCCGGCGGTCCTCGAACAGCGGATCGCCCGTATCCATCGCATGGGTCAGCTGCGGCCGGTTAGGATCGTGAATTTTGTGGCAAAGGGCACGATCGAGGAGGGCATGCTCTCGGTGCTCGCCTTCAAGCGCTCGCTATCATCGGGAATTCTCGATGGCGGCAGCGGAGAGATTTCGCTTGGTGGTTCGCGCCTCAACCGCTTCATGAAGGAGGTTGAAAGCGTCACCGGAAACATGGGCGAGAGCGAAGTCATCACGCCCGCTGAGGAGGCGGGAGCAGCGGTCGCAGCGCAAGATCCCGGAACCCTTGCCGGTGCGAGTGTCGACGTAGACGTTGACCGGGTAGGGAAGGCAATACGACCGGCCAACGGCGCCGGAGCGCTGTTGGGTGATACGGGTACCGATCCATGGCAAGCTCTCGCGCAGATGGGGACACAGCTTGTTAGCGCACTTGCCGCTGCCGGCGACGCCGGCGCTGTGGCGCATCCATGGATCGAGCGCGATCCGGCCACCGGCGTGCAGAGTCTGAAGGTGCCGCTGCCACCGCCCGAGACCGCACGACAACTGGCCGACGCGTTTGCCGCACTGGCAGAAAGTCTGCGCGGGAGGGCCGCATAGCGAGGGCGCCTCGCGCACAAATGAAATTTCACGAAGCTGGCCGCGGGGATTGACCGCGACGACGTACCTTTCGCTCTTCATCTCGCGAGGGTGCTCGGCGGCTTCGCCGCATTCTGGACCAACGACATGTCCGACGATCTGAACTGGCTTTCCGCGCGTGAGATGGCCCGGCGCTTTGCCAAGGGCGAGCTGTCGCCGGTCGATGTCCTGGAAGCCACCCTGACGCAACTGCGCAAGGTCGATCCAGTTCTGAACGCCGTCTGCCTGCTGGACGAGCCGCAGGGCCGGCGCATGGCGAAAGAGTCCGCGGAACGCTGGCGCAGCGGTTCGCCGCTTGGACCGCTCGACGGTGTGCCGATCGCGATCAAGGACTCTGCGCATGTCGCCGGCTGGCCGTTTCGCTTCGGCTCCCGTGCGACGGCAACGACCCCGAGTGTGGAGGATACCCCCGCCGTTGCCCGTCTGCGTGAGGCGGGGCCGTATTCTTCTGCAAGACAACGACTCCCGAATTCGGCTGGAAGGGCATCACACACGGGCCGCTGAGCGGCATCACCCGCAATCCCTGGGACACCTCGCGCACGCCCGGCGGTTCCAGCGGCGGCTCGGCCGCTTTGGTGGCGACCGGCGTCGTGCCGATCGCAACCGGCGGCGATGGCGGCGGGTCGCTGCGCATCCCTGCAGCGTTCAGTGGCGCCTTCGCCCTGAAGCCGAGCTACGGCGTCGTCCCGAATTTCCTCGGGCCATTGGGCTCGCTCGCAGTCTCCGGCGGCCTGACGCGCGATGTCGCCGACAGCGCGCTGCTGCTGAACGTGCTCACGCGGCCGGAGCCTCGCGATTCCTTCGCCATTCCGTATCGCGGCATCGACTATCTCGATCAGCTCGATGGCGGCGTGGCGGGCTTGCGGATCGCCTGGTCGCCCGATCTCGGATTCGGGGTTGCTGATCCTGCCGTCGTCGCCGGCATGCAGCCGGCGATCGATGCACTGGTGAAGGCTGGCGCCAACGTGCAGCCTGTTTCGCTGGATCTGTCCGGCATGCGACACACCATGGACGTGATCTGGCGCGCATCGCATGCCGCGATCGTGCGTGATTTCAACGGCGCGCAATTGGCGGCGCTCGATCCCGGGTTCCTGCGGCTGGTCACGGCCGCCCAGAATATGTCGGCGAGCGAACTGCAGGCGGCCAATGCCGACATGCGCGCGCTCAGTCAAACGATGCAGGCGTTTCACCAGGATTACGATCTGCTGCTGACACCGACCGTTCCGATCACAGCCTTCGCTGCCGGCATCGACACCCCCGACGCGGCGCGCTTTCCGCAATGGTTCGACTGGACACCGTTGACATGGCCGTTCAACCTCAGCCGCCAGCCCGCGGCTTCGGTGCCTTGCGGATTTGTCGAAGGTCTGCCGATCGGATTGCAGATCGTCGGGCCGATGTTCGCAGAGGAGAATATCCTCCGCGCCAGCCGCTGTGTCGAGCAGGCCTGCGCCACCGGTGCGCGGCCTCGCATGGAGGAGAAGGCACGATGAACAAGCAGGACGTAAGGTCGCTGTTCGCGCATCTGGAGCAGGGGGACGGCGTGAAATTCTTCGAGCATGTCGCTGACGATGTCGACTGGACGGTGGAGGGGACCCATCCACTTGCCGGCCGCTACCGCTCGAAGCAGGACTTTGTGGCAGGCACCTTCGCGAAACTTGCCAAGGTGCTGCCGGAAGGTACGCAGCTTTCGACACAGAATATCCTGGTCGACGACGACTGGGCGATTGTCGAGCTGCGCTCGATGGCAACGGCGCGCAATGGCATGCGGTTCGATAACCATTACTGCTGGCTCTGCCGATTCGCCGGCGGCAGGATCGTGGAAGTGCGCGCCTATCTGGACAGTTGGCTGGTCGGTGAACTCTTCCGTCAGAACCCGATCAACGAGAACGCGCCCGCCGGGGTCTGATGCGGCGCCCTTGTTGGTGGCGCCGCCAACTGATGCGTATCAGTTCAGGTCCAACGCTTTGAGCGTCTCTGCCACGCGCTGCCTTGCCGATTGCGGAAGCGGCAGGATGGGGCGCGGCGGCTCGGCGCGGCAGATGCCGAGCAGGTCGGCGCTCGCGTAGATCACGCGCAGGCCGGAAAATTCCTTGAACAAGGCCCAGAACGGCTCCATGCGGGCGTTCAGCGCCCGTACCTTGGCAGCGTCGCCACTCTGCGCCGCCTGCACGAAGGCCATGCTGACACGCGGGAAGAGGCCAGCGATAACGCTGTACCAGGCGTCTCCGCCGGCAAGCAGCGCCTCGACCGCGTTCCAGTCAACGCTGTAGCCAACCGAAAAGCCCTCCGGAGTGAGGCGGCGCAGCTCCGCCAGATGGGCGGCAACAGCGGACGCCTCTGGCGCCGGACCTTTCACACCGATGACGCCGGCAAGGCGGCTGAGCCGGCCGACGAGCGCAGGGCTGAAGCGGAAATGCGTCGTGCCGAAGTTGTCGTAGATGCACAGGGGCAGGCGGCTCTCTTCGGCCACCGTGCGGAAGTGTTCGAACACCTCCTCGTCGTTGAGGGGCGTGTATGACACCGGCGCCAGAAGGCCGACGGCGGCACCAGCGTCTTTTGCATCCTGTGCCAGCTTGATGGTTTCGTCGGTACGCAGTGCGCCGATGCCAACCAGGATCGGCGATCGCCCGGCGGACTCATTGAGGGCGGCATCAAGCGCCCGGCGCCGCTCGGCGCGCGAGAAGTAGGGATAGGAGCCGGTGCTGCCGAGCACGCAAATCGAATGGACCCGCGCCGCGCAAAGCCGGTCGATGAGGGTTCGCAGCGCTGCGAGCTGAACCTGGCCGCTGGCGTCGGACGGGGTGATGGGAAACGCTGAAAGACCGGTCGGGATCGTCATCGTCAAACCTCCGAATGATGCTGTTAGTTTACGCGAACCGCTTCGCCCCCGCCACGCAAAGCGCGACCAGTCCGCTCACGGCCACCATCGTCCAGGCGACGGGCTCATGCAGCAGTAGGCCAGCGAGCGACAAACCGAAGAAGGGCTGAAGCAACTGCAGCTGTCCGACCACGGCGATCCCGCCGAGCGCGAGCCCGCGATACCAGAACACGAAGCCGACCAGCATACTGAACACCGAAACATAGGCGAGGCCTGTCCAGGCCGGCGCGCTGATGCCGGTCCACACGTCGGGCAGGGTCGCCAGGGCCAGCACCAGCATGATCGGCAGCGACAGCACGAGCGCCCATGAGATCACCTGCCAGCCGCCGAGACGGCGGGACAGCGTCGCACCCTCGGCGTAGCCGAGGCCGCAGACCAGGATCGCCGCCGCCATCAGCAGGTCGCCTGTAAGCGACGCGCCGCCGCCTTGCGAGAGTGCGAAGCCCGCAACCGCCGATGCGCCGAGGATCGAGAACAGCCAGAAGGCGGGCCTCGGCCGTTCGCCGCCCCGCAGCACGGCGAAAAGCGCGGTCGCAAGCGGGAGTACCCCGACGAAGACGATCGAATGCGCGGAAGTGATGTGCTGAAGCGCCAGCGCCGTCAGCAACGGAAACCCGACCACCACGCCAAGAGCGACGATCGTGAGCGAGACAAGATCGCTCGAGGCGGGTCGCTTTTGCCGCAGCGCTGCGAGCAGCAATATCCCGAGAGCGGCGGCGATCACCGCGCGCGCAGAGGTGAGGAACACCGGCGTGAAGTCGGCGACCGCAACCCGCGTGGCGGGCAGGGAGCCGCTGAAGATGATCACGCCCAGGAGGCCGCTGCCCCATCCCTTCATCGTCGGCTGCAACGGCGTTCTTCCCCGGTTCACGACACGATAGGTAGCCCGACGGGGCTAGGCGCGACAGGGACGGTCCAGTACAATTCGACAGAACTGTATTGCTCTGATGACCCATACACTTTGAGGTGTTTCGCCATGACCGACGAAGCGGGCACACGCACCGGCGAGGTGATGGAGGCGATCCGCCACAAGATGGCGACCCGCACGCTCGCCGCCGGCGAGAAGCTTCCCTCTATCCGCAGCTTCGCCGCTTCCATGCGCGTGTCGCCATCGACCGTGGTCGAGGCTTACGATCGGCTGGCCGCGCAAGGCGTGATCCGGTCCCGGCGGGGCTCGGGCTTCTACGTCTCGGGAGCCACGCCGCCGCTTTCGCTGGCAGAGGTCGAGCCCCGTCGCGACCGGGCCATTGATCCGCTCTGGGTGTCGCGCCAATCGCTCGATGCCAACGCCGAAACGCTCAAGCCTGGATGCGGCTGGATGCCATCCGACTGGATGCCAAATGCAGCCATTCGCCGTGCAATCCGACGCCTCGCGAAGTCCGACGACGCGGCCCTCGCAGACTACGGCAACACTCGTGGCGCGCTCGCGCTGCGCCGGCTTCTGGTGCGGCAGTTCGCAGGGGAGGGGATTGAAGCTGGCGCAGACCAGATTCTCCTGACGTCCTCGGGCACGCAGGCAATCGACCTGGTTTGCCGCTACCTGCTGCAACCCGGCGACACGGTCGTCGTCGACGATCCCTGCTACTTCAATTTCCAGGCGCTGCTGCGGGCCCATCGCGTAAAGATCGTTGGCGTTCCCTACACGCCGACCGGGCCTGATCCATCCGTCTTCGCGGAACTGCTCGCAGCGCATCGTCCGCGCCTCTACATCACCAATTCCGCGCTTCACAATCCGACCGGCGCGACGATCTCCCCGCAGACGGCGCACCGAATCCTGAATACGGCGGCAGCCCACGAGCTGACCATCGTCGAGGACGACATTTTCGCCGACTTCGAACCCGAGCCGTCTCCGCGCCTCGCTGCCCTCGACGGCCTTACCCGCGTGATCCGGGTCGGCAGCTTCTCCAAGACTCTTTCCGGCTCGATCCGCTGCGGCTATATCGCTGCCAGCGCAGATTGGATCGAGGCGCTTGTCGATCTTCAGGTCGCGACAGCCTTCGGTGGTCCAAGCCCCGTCGCGACTGAACTGGTCTTCGGCACCTTGAGCGATGGCAGCTACCGCAAGCACCTGGATGCGCTGAGACCGCGCCTGTCGAAAGCGCGCCGCGAGGTGAGCGCGAAGCTCGCGGCGCTCGGCATTCAGCCGTGGCTCATGCCGCGGGGCGGCTTCTATCTGTGGTGTCGCTTGCCGGACGGCCGCGACGCAGCCGGCGTTGCCCGCAACGCACTGCGACAGAACCTCGTGCTCGCCCCCGGCAACGTCTTCAGCATCACTCAATCCGCATCGGAGTTTATGCGTTTCAATGTGGCGCAGATGGCGGACCGCCGTGTCTTTGCTGTTCTCGAGCGCGCCCTCGCAGAAGAGATGAAGTAGCGTGGGCTAACTGGCGTTGCCCGCACCCTCCTGCTTCAAGGCGTCAACGAGGAATGCGCTCAGCGCGCGGACAGCGGCGCTGCGGCCTGGCGCCACGTGAAGGGCGATTTCAGACGCGGGAAGGGCGGGTAATCCGTCGGCCGTGCCCAGCAGCCGCAGCCCTGAGCGTGCAGTGCCTGCCTTGACGACGGTCAGGATGGCCCCGGATGCGGCCATGGCCTCAACCGCGCCAATGCTGGAGCTGCTGAACAGGATCCGCCAGTGCAGGCCCGCGTCGTTCAGCGCGGCAAGTGCCCATTCACGATACATGTTGGGCGCCTTCAGCAGAGCCAGCAGCAGCGGCTCCGTCAACGCGAAATCATGACGGTCCGAGCAAGCCCAGGCAGTGCGCTCGGTCCGCAAGACCTCGCCGCGGCCATCGCCGGCCTTTTGGGTCGCAAGGACGAGATCGAACTCCTCGCCCAGGCGGTTCAGCAGGTCTCGCGTGAATCCGGTGGTGACCTCGAGTTCAACATTGGGATGAGACCGTGCGAAGCTCGCCAGTGTCTCCGGCAGCACGATCGTTGCGTAGTCGTCCATGACGGCGAGCCGCACGGGTCCGCTCACGCTCTGCGCGTTGACCACCTCCAGCGCTTCGTCGTGCAGGGCGACGATGCGGCGCGCATAGCCGAGAAATTCCTCTCCGGCGCGGGTGAGAAGGACTTCTTGCGGGGAGCGCTGAAGCAACGTCTGGCCCGCCAGCTCTTCGAGCCGGCGAATCTGCGTGCTGATCGTCGACTGGCTGCGGAAGAGGGCGGAGGCCGCCCGTGTGAAGCTCCGAACCTCGGCGATCGTCACAAAGCATCGCAGAAGGTCGATGTCGATGTTGCGTAGCATTGGGGTCTATCCCTGCGGCACCGCCGTTGGGGCGGAACGACGCAACCTAGCATACCCGGACCCGCGGGCTTGATCGGGTCCGCCGATGGTTCGGATCGACAAAACCAATTTTGGCCAGGCCGAACGTGCTACTAGCTTGTCCCGAATTTCCTTCCTTCAAGCTCCTTTTCTGAGAGATCAGGTATGCCGCAATTGAGATCCGACACCACGACCAAGGGCCGCAACATGGCAGGCGCGCGCGGGCTGTGGCGCGCGACGGGCATGAAGGACGGCGATTTCGGCAAGCCCATTATCGCGGTAGTGAACTCCTTCACGCAGTTCGTCCCCGGCCATGTCCATCTCAAGGATCTTGGCCAACTCGTGGCGCGCGAGATCGAGCAGGCGGGCGGCGTCGCCAAGGAGTTCAACACCATCGCGGTCGACGACGGCATCGCCATGGGCCACGACGGCATGCTCTACAGCCTGCCGTCGCGCGAGCTCATCGCCGACAGCGTCGAGTACATGGTCAATGCCCATTGCGCCGACGCCATGGTCTGCATCTCGAACTGCGACAAGATCACGCCCGGCATGCTGATGGCGACGATGCGGCTGAACATTCCGACCGTCTTCGTCTCTGGCGGACCGATGGAGGCCGGCAAGTTCATAGCCGAGGGCGTGCTGAAGAAGGTCGACCTCGTCGATGCGATGATCGCGGCCGCCGACGACCGCGTCAGCCAGGCCGATGTCGAGGTGATCGAGCGTTCCGCATGCCCGACCTGCGGTTCCTGCTCGGGTATGTTCACCGCCAATTCGATGAACTGCCTCACCGAAGCACTCGGCCTCGCCTTGCCGGGCAACGGCTCGACGCTCGCGACCCATCTCGACCGCAAGCGCCTGTTCGTCGAGGCGGGCCATCTGATCGTCGACATCGCCCGGCGCTGGTACGAGCAGGATGACGCCTCGGTGCTGCCGCGTCATATCGCGAGCTTTGCGGCTTTCGAGAATGCGATGACGCTCGACATCGCCATGGGCGGCTCGACCAACACGGTGCTGCACCTGCTCGCCGCCGCGCACGAAGGGGAAGTGGGCTTCACCATGGCCGACATCGACCGGCTGTCGCGACGCGTGCCGGTGCTGTGCAAGGTCGCGCCCGCAGTCGCCAACGTTCACATGGAGGACGTCCACCGTGCCGGCGGCATCATGGCGATCCTGGGCGAGCTCGACCGCGCGGGACTGATCGACACCTCGCTGCCGACCGTGCACAGCGCGAGCTTGGGCGACGCACTGGAACGCTGGGACGTCAGGCGGACGCAGAGCGAGGCGGTCCGCAGCTTCTACAGCGCCGCGCCCGGTGGGGTGCCAACGCAGACCGCCTTCAGCCAGGAGCGACGGTTCGCCGACCTCGACCTCGACAGGGAGAAGGGTGTGATCCGCGACAAGGCACACGCGCATTCGCAGGATGGCGGGCTCGCCGTGCTGTTCGGCAACATCGCGCTCGACGGCTGCATCGTGAAGACGGCCGGCGTCGACGCCTCGATCCTGACCTTCTCGGGTCCGGCCGTGATCTTCGAGAGCCAGGATGCAGCAGTCGAGGGAATCCTCGGCGGCAAGATCAAGGCAGGCGATATCGTCCTGATCCGCTATGAAGGGCCGCGTGGCGGACCCGGCATGCAGGAGATGCTCTATCCGACGAGCTATCTGAAGTCGAAAGGGCTCGGAAAGGCCTGCGCGCTTGTCACCGACGGACGGTTTTCCGGTGGCTCATCGGGCCTCTCCATCGGCCATGTCTCGCCCGAAGCGGCCGAAGGCGGCGCGATCGGTCTCGTCGAGAACGGCGACATCATCGCGATCGACATTCCTCGTCGCAGCATCAACCTGCAGGTCGACGACGTCGAGCTCGTGCGCCGTCGCGCCGCAATGGTCGCGAAGGGCGATCGTAGCTGGAAGCCGGTGGCCCCACGCAAGCGGAAGATCACGACCGCGCTGAAGGCCTATGCCGCTCTGACGACCAGCGCAGCGAAAGGCGCAGTGCGCGCAACGTTTGGGGACAATTAGATCTGAGTTGCCGCGGCCATGGCCGTTTCGCATGCAAGCATGCAGAGCGAACGCCATACTTCGCAGCCGAATTGTGTATCCTCAAGCCGTCCATGCAATGTGAAGAGGCGGCCTGATGTCTCCCCCTGTGACCCGCGTCCGAAGCGACGAGGCGCTGCCGCCATCCGCTGATGTCGTCGTGATCGGGGGCGGCATCGCCGGTGTCGCCGCGGCCTATGCCATCGCGAAGAAGGGCCATTCCGTCGCGGTGGTCGAGAAGGGTTATATCGCTGGCGAGCAGTCGAGCCGGAACTGGGGCTTTTGCCGGCAGCAGAACCGCGATCTGCGCGAGCTGCCGTTGGCCCAGCGCGCCCTCGAAATGTGGGCGGGCCTGAACGAGGAACTCGGCGCCGAGACCGGTTTCCGCCGTGCCGGACTTATCTACGCGACGACACGGCAGGATGATCTCGACGCCTGGACGCGCTGGTGCGAACAGGCGCGGGCGTTCCAGATGCACAGCCGCGTGCTCTCGGGGACCGAAGCGAAAGCGATGACCCCCGGCAGCACCGATGGCTGGATCGGCGGCGTGCATTCTCCGACCGACGGCAAGGCGGAGCCGGCTTTGGCCGTCCCTGCCATCGCTGAAGGCGCACGCCGGCTCGGCGCGACGATTCATCAAGACTGCGCGGCGCGCGGGCTGGAGACCACGGCCGGCCGCGTTTCGGCGGTGGTGACCGAGAAGGGAACGATCCGCACCAGCGCGGTGCTCGTCGCCAGCGGTGTCTGGACCTCGATGTTCTGCCGCCATCACGGCATCGACATGCCGCTCGCCGGCGTGCGCTCGACGTCCTTCTTTACGGCGCCGGCTCCTGAGGTCACTCCGGGCGGCCTGTCGACGCCGGACATTGCCTTCCGGCGCCGGCTCGACGGCGGCTACACGATCGGCATCGGCGGGCGCGGCCTGCTCGAGCTGACGCCGCAGGGGCTGAAGTATGCAAAGCCATTCTGGCGCACGTTCAAGAAGCGCTACAGGCTGATCACCATCCGCGCCGGCAAGTCGTTCTTCGAGGGTCCCGAAGCCTTCCTGCGCTGGAGCAACGACAGCATCTCGCCATTCGAGCGCATGCGCACCTACGATCCGCCGGCGCAGGAGAAGCTGATCAGCTTTGCGCTCAAGCGCATAGGCGAGATCTATCCCGAACTCGCCAACGTGAAGATCATGCACAAATACGGCGGACTGATCGATTTCACACCCGACTGGGTGCCGGTGATTTCCGCGATCGACAAGCTGCCGGGCCTGCATGTCTCGGCGGGCTTCAGCGGCCATGGCTTCGGCGTCGGACCGGCAGCGGGCCGGCTGGCTGCGGATCTCATGACGGGCGACGCGCCGATCGTCGATCCGCACCCCTATCGCTACAGCCGCCTCATCGACGGCACTGATCTCGGCGAGCCCGGCATGATGTAATCGGCACGGGTGTCGCGCTACGCGTCACCCGGCGGCGGACCACGATCGGCGCCGGGATCTCGGCCGGCGGCGGCCATAGCCAACCTGCCAAGGTAATGCGCCCAACCCTTGTTGTGGCCGTCGCACTGCGCCGCGTTGGGAAGACCGCTGTGAGTCATGCGAAGCAAGGTGCCACCGTCCCGGTCGATCAAGTCGATCTCGATCAGGCTCGATCCCGGCGGCACCTCCTCGCTTCCCTCCCAACCGAAGCTGTAAGCCAGGCGGTGAACCGGCACGACCTCGCGGAACGATCCGCGCGCCGCACGCTCGTTGATACCTTTGAGAAGATAGAGTCCGCCCGGATGCAGCTCGGTCCTAGCCTCGGTGCCCATCCAGCTCAGGATCTTTTCGGGATCGGTCAGGAACGCGAAGACGGTGGCGGGTGGGGCTGCGATTTGGGTCTCACGCCGGACCACGAGCGGTTCAGTCATCGGAGTCTCGCTTGATCGCGGCTGCGCGGACGGCAGCGCCGGGCCGGTGCGCGGGAGAATAACGCGTGACAAGGGAGCCGCGTCAACCCGATGATCGGTTCCATGGAACTCTCTTCGACGCTCGCCTGGCTCGTCGACGCGGCCAGCGAGTCATCAGGGGCTGACCGGTTGCTCGCCGAAGTCGGCGCACGTCTGCTCGCCGATGGCCTGCCCCTCGCGGGCGGCGCTCTCAGCCTGGCCGTGCCGCATCCGCTCATTGCACGGCGCACATGGCTCTGGCGAGCCGAGAGTGGAGAAGTGATCGAGGCCTTGGGGTTCGTGGGAGCAGGGTTCACAACCACAGAAGCGGCGAATTCGTCCGGCGATGCTGGCCGGCGCTGGCTTGCGGAACTCGCTGCCGGCCTCGTGCATGAGGACACGATTGGGTCGAGACCGGACTCACCGTCGCTCGGCTGGATCGGGCCGCGTCCGTTCACCCCCGGTGAGGCCGATGAGTTGCGCCAGGCCGCGCGCTTCGCAGCGGCGCCGCTCGCCGCGCTCGCGGCACGCGCCACGCTGACGGCGGCTCTCGAGGCCTATCTCGGCCGGCGCAGCGCCGCGCGCGTGCTGGCGGGTCCGTTACGGCGCGATATCGGCGAGACCATCCAGGCAGCGCTGCTCTATGCCGATCTGCGTGGCTTCACGGCCTTGTCCGAGAGCAATCCACCCGCGGCGGTCATCTCGGCTCTCGATGCCTGGTTCGATCGCATCGCCAGTCCGGTCCACGCCTTCGGCGGCGAAGTGCTGAAATTCATCGGCGACGGCGTGCTTGCGATCTTCCCGGTCGGCGAAGGGGAACCCCGTAACGCCTGCGACGCTGCCTTGCGCGCGGTCACCGCCGCGCAGGCCGGAATGGCGCATCTCGATGCTGCGCGTCGCGAGCAGGGACTGTCGCCTCTGCCCTTTGGCGCGGCCCTGCACCTCGGCGAGATCCTGTGGGGCAATATCGGTGCTGCGGATCGGCTGGATTTCACGGCGATCGGTCCCGCCGTCAATCTGGTCAGCCGGTTGGAAGGGTTATGCCGGCCGCTCGACAAGGCCGTGCTTGTCTCAGGCGCATTCGCCGCCGAGACCGGAGCATCATTGATCCCACTCGGAACGCATGCCCTGCGCGGCATCGCATCTCCATGCGCCGTCTTCACCGTGGCCTGAAGCAATGCCCGATCTCAGGCCACCAGGTCGCGAACAGGCGAACCGTCACCGCTGGAGGTGTTGTCTGGCGGGGACTGCTCACGCACCATGCGTCTCGTAATCTCAATCGTCTCGGCGTCAGCCGGGAAGAGCATTTCCAACGCAAGCTCTGCCAGCGTCACGTCGTTAGGCGTGCCGAAAACGGTCACGGTATTCAGGAATGACACAGTGCCCAGACGTGTGGCGATACGAAGTGGTGTTGCCAGGCGCTGCGACGCCTCGAAGCCGCCGAGCGGTTCGGCATTGGGTGGGACGGGGTAGGCCGCTATTTCTGTATGCAACCGCTGAATGACCGGGTCGGCCCGGGTCTCGATCTGTTGGCGCAGGACGGTCAACGAGTGCGCGCGCCATTCCGCGAAGTTGACGATCCGTGGACCCATTCCGTCCGGATGCAGGATGAGACGCATCGCGTTGATGGGCGCACGCAAAAGGTCCGCCGAGCAGCCTTCGTAAAGCTGCGGAAGCGCCGAATTCGATAGCACCACATTCCAGTGCCGATCGACCGCGAAGGCCGGGTAGGGCCTGTGAGCCCTCAGTACATTATCAATGGCGTTCTTTGCCGCCTGCAATTCTTCCAGCGGACGCTCCTGGAAGGCAGGGGCGAAGCCCGCGGCGAGAAGCAATGCGTTCTGATCGCGAAGAGGGACATCCAGGTATTCAACAAGGCGCGTGATCATTTCACGACTGGGCTGCGACTTGCCGGTCTCAAGGCACGACAGATGCCTGGTCGAACTCCCCGCAGCGTGTGCGAGGTCGGCCTGCGTCATGCGCCGTCGCTCGCGCCAACGCCGAAGGAGGATGCCGAAAGGCAGCGCATGACCTGTCATCCCGGCATCCTAATCCCCGATCCGATGGGACTCCATGACCTCAGAGGTCAAGTGGCGGCCCGCGGAACCGTCGCTTTTTGACTTGTGGCGTCATCGATTTCTGCCGGCGTCTGAACGAATTCTGGCGTGCGAGGGACGCCGGTTGCCGCGTCTGTTCGAACTCTCACTGCAAACCTTCGAGGTAGGACATGCCCAGGACCATTCACTACCTGCTCGCACTTCTGGTGAGTGCGGCGCTTGCGATGGCTGCTCTCGCTCAGGACGCCAGATTGCCAATTGGAGAGAAAGTCATGCTCGATCCTCAGACACTAGCCGACCGATACGTTGCTGTATGGAATGAAAAGGATGAGAAACGCAGGCGGGAGACCATTGCGTCGCTTTGGGTGCCGGATGGCCAGCACTTCGTCGAAGGGCGTCAGGCGCGGGGCTATGAGGAACTGGAGAAGCGGATCCGAGGATCACACGAAAAAAATGTCAGGGATGATCGTAACCGGTCTCGCGCGGCGCCCGGTGCCCGCCGTCTGCACGACGTCGTGACATTCCATTGGGAGATGCTACCCGCCGACGCTGACACGGTCATGGTCAGGGGCCTGCAGTTTCTGATCATCAACGACGAGGGCCGGATTCTCATCGATTATCAGTTCTTTCCAGCCTAGCTGGCGACTCGATGTCCCAAGGCACGTAGCCGGGCACTTTGCGGTCTGTGTGGACCGCCCGGCGGTACCTTTCAGGCGGTCTCATACCAACGGATAGCAGGGGTCACCGCACGTACAATCGTCCCGGAGCGGGCCGCTCGGCATTGTTCGAGCCGCGCAGAGGCGCGGATCGAGAGAGAGAGAACAATGTCCAGAGATGGCAACAAGGTTGCGATCGTGACCGGAGGCTCGCGAGGCATCGGTGCGGCGATCGCAGAGCGGCTGGCGGGCGATGGCTTTACGGTCGTCATCAATTATGCGGGCAAGATGGCCGAGGCCGAGGCCCAGGTCGCGAAGATCAGGAAGGCGGGCGGTCGGGCGCTCACCGAGCAGGCCGATGTGAGTGATGCTGCCGCGGTCCGGCGCATGTTCGATGCAGTGGAGGAGGCTTGCGGTGGCGTCGATGTGCTGGTGAACAATGCCGGCATCATGCGGCTCGCGACGCTGGAAGCAAGCGACGATGCGCTCATCGACAGCCAGATCGCGATCAACCTGAAGGGCACCATCAATACGCTGCGCGAAGCATCGCGGCGGCTGCGCGAGGGTGGACGGATCATCAACATGTCGTCGAGCGTGGTGGGCCTCTATCAGCCGACCTACGCCGTCTACGCTGCCACGAAGGCCGGCGTCGAGGCGATGACGCATATCCTCTCGCGGGAACTGCGCGGCCGCAACATCACGGTCAACGCGGTGGCACCCGGGCCACGGCTACAGCTCTCTTCCTGGACGGCAAGTCGCAGGAGGTCATTGACCGCTTCGCAAAGCTCGCGCCGCTCGAGCGACTTGGCCAGCCGGAAGACATCGCCAACACGGTCGCCTTTCTGGCCGGTCCGGATGGCGTATGGATCAACGGTCAAATACTGCGCGCCAACGGCGGGACCATCTGAGCGGTTTCCGCAACTCATCCGAACTCGAGCGAACGAAGGGACAAGTGTCATGAACAACAAGATCATTCTCGTTACTGGTGCGTCCAGCGGCTTCGGCCGTCTCGCGGCGGAAGCGCTGGCCAAGGCAGGCCACACCGTCTACGCCTCGATGCGCGACACGAAGGGGCGCAACAAACCGCACGTGGAGGCGATTGCCGGGTTCTCCAGGGACACTGGCGCCGACTTGCGCACCGTCGAGCTCGACGTGCAGTCGCAGCCGTCGGTCAACAAGGCGGTCGAGCAAATCATCGCCGCCGGCGGTCGCATCGATGTGCTGATGCACAATGCGGGGCACATGGTGTTCGGTCCGGCCGAAGCTTTCACGCCGGAGCAGTATGCGCAGCTCTATGACGTCAACGTGCTGAGCACGCAACGGGTCAACCGCGCGGTGCTGCCGCACATGCGCCGCCAGAAGCAGGGCCTGCTGGTCTGGGTGTCGAGTTCGAGTTCGGCCGGCGGCACTCCGCCATATTTGGCCCCGTACTTCGGCGCCAAGGCAGCGATGGATGCGATCGCGGTTCAGTATGCCCGCGAGCTGTCGCGCTGGGGCATCGAGACGTCGCTCATTGTGCCGGGCGCCTTCACCAGCGGCACCAACCACTTTGCGCACGCCGGCCGACGCAGCGCGCGCGGCGGAATATGAAGCCGGCCCCTATGCGGGCTTCGGCGATGAGGTGCAGAAGGCGTTCGCGGCAATCGTGCCCGCTGACGCGGATGCGGCGCTCGTTGCCGATGCCATCGTCAAGGTCGTCGATACGCCCTTCGGCAAGCGTCCTTTCCGCGTGCATATCGACCCCACCGAGGATGGCGCCGACGTCGGCTTCACCGTGCTGGACAGGATGCGCGCAGAGATGCTGCACCGGGTGGGTCTTTCGGACCTTCTGAAGCCGAAGGAGCTTGTCTGAGGTCGTCGTCGGACGGAGCCGCGCCAGTGCACGGCTCCGTCCGATAGTTGAACGACAGTACTTGCGGTCCGCAATCAGGAACCTCGCTTGGGCCGGCGGACGGCTCTGACCTTGCCGGTGTTTCCGCCACCGCAGAAGAACCGGTCGCCGCTATCGGCCTCGAGACCCGACACGTTTGCACCAGACGGCATCTCGAGTGCCTCCAGAACGTCGCCCGTTTGCGGATCGATGCGCCTCAACTCGCTCGCGTCATGTTCCCACGTGGCGTGCCAGAGGTCGCCATCGACCCAGGTGACTCCCGTAACGAACCGGTTGGACTCGATGGTGCGAAGGACCGCCCCCGTTTCGGGATCGACCTGATGGATCTTCCGCTCCTGATACTGGCCCACCCAGAGCGTTCCTTCGGCCCATGCGAGGCCGGAGTCGCCGCCGCCACCGGGTGCCGGGATCGTTGCGAGCACACGGCCGCTCTTGGGGTCGATCTTCTGGATGCGTTTCTCGGCGATCTGAAACAGGTGCTGGCCATCGAAGGCCGTTCCTGCATGTGCGGCGACATCGATCGAGCGCTGTATGGTGCCGCTGTCCGGGTCGAGGGCGTTCAGCTTGTCTCCAGACGCAAACCAGACATGCTGACCGTCATGGGAGACGCCAGCGACGCTGTCGACGCCCGGAAAGGGCCCATACTCACGTAGAACTTCGGCTGCTGATCGCTTCATGCATTCATCCTGGTCAACGTTTCATGCATGCATCCTAGTCGATCGGTAGCGGAGCCGGGAGTAACAAGGTTGTCGTGAAACCCGGCACGGGCGGAGTCATCCATCGACGGGCTCGCCCGCGACCGAACGACTGCACCTTGCCTGCTTCCGCAAGCTCGCCGAGCGCCCGCTGCACGGTGCGGGGGCTCGCTCCCAGCGCAAGCGACAGGGCCGAGCTCGACCACGACTCGCCGTCGGCGAGGAAGGCAAGCACCGCCGCTTGCTTCTCTTCGACCGGACGCGCCAGCACGACGACCTCTTGTGCGCGGCGCGCCTCCAGCGCGAAGCCCTGCTTCGTCGCGTTTACGCCAGCCAGCGTCCGTAGCATCGTGCGCAGCCGCCCGACCTCGACGCGCAGCCGCGCCCGATGCGATTCATCGGCGGACTTCGCCCGGAACGCGCGTGCGACAAGTGCATCCCTCGACACGTCCCCCGGCCACGCCTCGGCGAGTGCGCGGGCGAGCACGAACAGCACGGGGCGCCTTGCGAGGGAGACCACGGTGCGCGCGTCACGCACGACGTGCCGGCAGGCATCCACGACCAGAGCCTTCGAGGTCTGCAATGCCTCGATGTCCTCGAGCAGGAACGGGCGTTCCTTGCCACCCGCAATCAGCCGCGCTGCGGGTGTGGTCAGCACACGCGAGGCGCTTTCGACCTCCGCCGTCAGCGCAGGGATACGGGCGTGGCGCGCGGCGTCTTCGGCGCGCGCCAAGGCAGCGCGCGCCGCCTTCGTCCGGAGGCGTCGCATCGCGATCCCCGCAACCACCAGTTCGTGGGCGGTTCGCGATGCAGGAGGAAAGGGCGTCGGGTCGAGGTCGGCAAGGGTGCGTTCGGCTTCGTCGATGCGGCCGATCAGCAGCAGCCGCCGGACCTGGAGATAGCGCGCATGCGCAGCGTTCAGCTTGTCGCCGTGCGCTTCGAGGGTCGTCCTCGCCGCCTCGAGCGCCTTCGTGGGCCAGCCGAGGTCGCGGGAGACGAGGGCGATCTCGGCTTCGGCGACCACGCACCGCGCGCGGGCCATAGCCTCCTTCGGTCCGAAGGCGCGCGCCGCATTTCGCACGAGAGTCTTGGCGCGAACGAGATCGCCGAGCTGCGCCATGGCGATGCCGCGAAGCGCAAGTGCAGGCGCGTCGCTACGGAGCGCAACGCGATTCAATGCGCCGAGGGGATCACCCGCCGCCAGTGCACGCGCCGCGGCCGTAATCAGTGAATCCATCGGAATCCCGTCACACTTGTCACTCCCGCCGTTCGACGGCGCCTGCCTATTCTATCTCATGATCAACGCGATCAGGGAGAGACGAACATGGCAACCGGCACTCCGTCGCCAGCTAAAGTCGTGTCGCGTGAGGAATGGCTTGCGGCCCGCAAGGCACTCCTCACCAAAGAACGAGCCATGACCCACGAACTCGATGCACTTCGCGCCGAGCGCCGGCGGCTGCCGTGGGTCAAGGTCGAGAAGCCTTACGTGTTCCAGGGCCCCTACGGCAAGTGCACGCTCGCGGAGCTGTTCGGGGACCACAGCCAGCTCGCCGTCTATCACTTCATGCTGACGCCGGGGTCCGATCACATCTGCAAAGGCTGCTCCTTCATCGCCGATCATATCGACGCGGCGCGGCAGCACTTTGAGCACGCCGACCTGGCGTTTACTGCGATCTCGCGCGCGCCGCTGGAACGGATCGAGCAGGTTAGGCGGCGCCTGGGCTGGACCTTTCCGTGGGTTTCCTCGCACGGCAGCGACTTCAACTTCGACTTCGGCGTGTCGTTCAAGAAGGAGGACATCGCCGCCGGCCGCGCCATCTACAACTACGGTACGCCGATCGAGCGCAGCGAAGACATGCACGGCACGAGCATCTTTGCGAGAGACGAGAGCGGCGACGTCTTCCACACCTACTCAACCTACCACCGCGGCAACGAGCTGCTGATGGGCGCCTTCAACTGGCTCGATCTCGCGCCAAAGGGCCGCAACGAGATAGGCGAGGTCAAAAGCTGGGTGAGGCTGCACGACGAATACGAAACGCGTGACCAACACAACTGCTGTCGCTGACGTCCCGAGTCAACAAACACCAGAAGGAGCAATGGCATATGCCGGATATCTTGCACAGAGTTGGAATCAAAGCGTCCCCAAACAAGGTCTACAATGCGCTCAACACCCTCGAAGGTCTTTCCGGCTGGTGGACCGCCGATACGCAAGGGGAATGCAAGGCCGGCGGCGTGATCCGGTTTCGCTTTGGCGAGCGCGGCGGCTTCGACATGAAGGTGCTCGAGCTCGATCCGACCAGGCGTGTGCTCTGGCAAGTGGTCGAAGGACCCGAGGAATGGGTCGGCACCAGGATAAGCTGGGAGCTGAAACAGGAAGGCGACTGGACGCTCATCTTCTTCCAGCACCGGGGATGGAAGGAGCCGGGGGAGTTCATGCACCACTGCAGCACCAAGTGGGCGATTTTCCTGATGAGCGTTAAATCGCTCGTCGAAACCGGGAAGGGCGCTCCCTACCCGAACGACACGCCGATCGGCAACTGGGACTGAAGCCGCATCCGCAACCGACGTCTTATACAGGAGAGAAAATGTGAGCGAAGCCTATACCGGTGGATGCGCGTGCGGTGCGATCCGCTATGAAATTTCTGCCGAACCGATGGTGATGATCCACTGCCAGTGCCGCGACTGTCAGCGCAAGAGCGGCACCGGGCACGGATCCTACCTGACCTTCCCGTCGCGCTCTGCCGTGAAGCTCGAGGGCGAGGCGAAGCATTGGGACATCGTCGCCGACAGCGGCAATGTGAAGACGCGGGCGTTCTGCCCCGCCTGCGGCTCGCCAGTGTATCTGACTTTTGCGGCCGCGCCGGACGTGTTCGTCATCCACGCCGCGAGTCTGGATGATCCGAGCCGGTTCGAGCCGCAGTTGGTGACGTACGGCATACGCGGCCACGCCTGGGATCCCCTCGATCCGGCCCTGCAGGTATTCGACAAGATGCCGGACTGAGGGCGCTTGAGCTTCCCAATGACGCGCAGGCCCGGAGATCCCGGGCCTGTGTGTCCTTCTCCGTCCTGCCGTGCGTCAGGCCGCCTGCTTCAGCGCTGTCTTCAGCTTCTCTTCATTGGCGTTCGACATGGACGTCTTGAGCACGCGGGGCTTGAAGGGTTCGATCTCGGAGAGAACCTTGTCCTCGGTCATCTCCTTGACCTGAATGAAGAGCGCGGATGACCCGGCGGGGATCGTTTCGCCGAGCTTCTTGATGAAGTCGTCGTTGATCCCGAAGTCCGTGATCGCGCCGGACAGCGCTCCGGTTCCGGCGCCCGCCAGAGCGCCGAGAGCCATTCCGGCGAGCGGATTCAAGAGCAGCAGCCCGACCAGGGTCCCCCACGAGGCGCCGAGCGAACCGCCTTGGGCCGCGCCGATCGCGGCGAGGTTGACCGCCTGCTTGATGTGAACCTTGCCGTCGGGAGTGCGCTCCACGACGCAGGCATCCTCCAGATCAATCAGCTTCTCCTTCTGCATTCCGCGTGTTTTGTTCAAGACCTCGTCTGCCGTGTGGATGCCGTCGAAGCCAAGTACGATCAGGGTGCTCATGGATGTTGTCCTTACGATGCGGGTTGGAGGAAAAAAGGAACCAGGCGCAGCTATCCGCCGTGTATCGCGATCCAGTCGCCCGACGACATTCCGTTTGGCCGGGTGCTGCGCGCCCAGGTGTCATTTCTGGCGCGACGATTGACGGCGGCGTTCGAATTGAAAGAGCGCGCCTGTGCGCGGGCCGAATGGCTCTGCCGCGCGCCTTGCTGCGCCCAGGACGGGGATGAGGACGTCGGCACCAGGATGATGGCCGCCAGGCCGAGAATTGCGAGCAGCTTCACGGGGTTGGAAAGCATCTGCGACCTCCATTGAGGTTCACGTGCGCGGAACAATGGTTCCGGACTGCCAGGCCCCTCGACACGACGGCATTACACAGTCACGGCGATCCTTCGGCCATCGGGGTTTGACCTGAGCAGACAGCGATAAGAACCCTGTAAATCTTCGGCTGAAGATCAGGTCGAGACTTCGCCTTTGACCGCAATGCGCTGTGGCGACAGCAGGCAAAGCCGGCCGTCGTTCCGGACGGCGAGCGTCTGGATATGGAAGCAGGTATCGTCGCCGTCCCTGGCTTCCATGACTGGCGAGGGTGCGGAGATGATCGGAACGCCGGCGCATTCGCCGATCCAGTCGGTATGGCGATGGCCGTGCATGAGAACGACGCGGCCAGAGGTGCTGCGGAGCTTGCGGACGAACCAGCTGCCGTTGACCAGCGCCGTGCCAATTCGCTCCGACAGGACTTTCGCCGGCCTCGGATATTCGACGACATGGTGGTGCAGCGCCAAGATCCAGCATGCATCCGGATACTGCGTCGCCGCGATCTCAATTCCCTGCATCTGCTCGGATGTCATCATGCCAAGCGCATTGGTGAAGGAGAAATGCGTATCCGCATTTGAGTTCAGGAGAACGACGCCAAGCCCGTCGTTGCGGTCGGGCGGCACGATCATCGGAAAGGAAGCCGCCCAGAGATCGTCCAGGCGCCTGGCCAGGAATGGCCTTGCGGTGTCGAGAAATCTCGCAATTTCCGGATAATGCGGCTCAAGCGCCTGAGCGAGACTGCCGCCAATACGGCCGCCGGCGCGATCGATCAGTCTGACACGTTCGCCCTGGACGACATCGGCGGCCGACAGGAATCGAAGCCGCCGAAGGCGTCTGTTGGGGCTTGTCGGGAGGTCGAGGCGGGCGGGATTGGCGCGATCGACGATGTTGAGGTCGTGATTGCCCGGCAGGATCAGGATGCGTTCGAGCAGCCGGGGATGCGCCCGCAACGCATCGAGCAACTCCGACCATTCTGCGGATCGGCCGGCGTCAGTCAGGTCGCCCGTGATCAGAATTGCATCGAGTGGATCGTCTGCGTGAACTCTGTCCAGACGGGTCAGGAGTTTCTCCAGACGAACGTTGCCGCGTGGACCTGATCGACCGCTCTCGATCCGAAAGCCGTACGGCTCGCCGACCGCGTGAATATCGGACAAGTGGGCGATGCGCCACTTGCGCCGGATATTCTGGTCTGGAGAAAACCCACCGTAATCGCGCGGCTGAGGCATGCAGGCGTCGGCAAATGCCCAGACAAGGGCGGCGATTGCCAGATAGGATGCGACCAGCACGACGCTGTTGGCGAGAGCGATAGACACCAGATGATGCGGCGAGGCGAGATCGGAGATGCTCGCCATCCAGCGTGAGGCCGGCCAGGCAAGCAGCGCGACAGCCGTCGCCGCGCCGGACATCGCAGCACCGGCGGCGAGCGAGGTGAGAACACCGAAGGTGGCGCGTCGGATTCCTCCGGCCGGCAGTTTGAGGAGTTTTCCGGCAAGGTGCCGCATCACCTCACGGCACGTGGCATAGACCGGTTCGATGGCCAGCGAGTTCAGCGACCAGAAGCTGCTTTCCGCCATCCGGAAAATCGATCGCGCGCCCAGCAACCCGGCGCATGCAAAGAGCGCGAGCAGCAAGATGGGCCAGATTCCGATCAGAGGCGATGCAATCTTGTCCTTGATGAGGATTATCCACGCAGAAGCGATGAGCGGCGTGAGGCCGAGCAAGAGCCCTGGAAGGACGAAAAGCATTACCCAAGAAACAACGAGCTTGGCCGGGCTGATTTCCGCAAACAGGCTGCCTGCCAGCGACAGCATAGATCGGCGTTTGGTGCTGGAAGCGTCGTCCTCGATGTCGCCATCGCGCGGATCGATAGTCGGCTTCATCGCCGGCGTCTGAGCGGCGGACAGACGTGCAGGGTGCTCCGTATTCAAGGTCTGCCTGGTGCGCCTGCCGGCGGCAGCGCAGTCTTTTCATCTTGGGATATGGATCGCGGGAGCGGTTTGTCGCCCAGGCAATCCTCGACGTAGAATCTCAACATCGCGACCCGGCCGATCGCAACCAGCGGCACCGCGAGCGCGATTCCCATCACGCCGAACAATGATCCAAGCAGAACAATCGCGACCAGGATCCAGGCTGGCGGGATTTCGACGGCCTGACGCAGGATGAGTGGACCAATGATGTATCCCTCGATCGATTGCACGACCGTGTAGATGCCGACTGACCAGATCAGCATCGAAAGGCCGAGTGGCATGGCCACGAGGCCGATCGGAATCGCGGCGGCGATCGGACCGAGGTACGGGATGAAGTTCGACAGCCCCGCCTGCAGGCCCAGCAGGAAGGCGCCCGGGAGGCCGACGAAATAGAGAACAACCCAGACGCAGATCGTCATGAGGACGATCCGGATCACCTGTCCCACGAGCCACAGTTGCAGGATGGCGCCCATCTCGTTCAACACCTCGCGCACGCGGGCTCGGTACGAAGGCTTGACGAGCAGAACGATGCTATCGCGATACATCCCCGGACTGAACGCGAAGAGTATTCCGAGAAACAGGATGATGAGGGTGTTTGCCAGGAAATTGGATGCCGTCCCGACGGCCATCTGCGCATGCCCGAAAAGCTTGCCGTGGTCAGGGAACCAGCGGGAGAAGTCGCGGCCGCCTTCCGGGCCGAACCATTCGATCCCGAAGTTCAGCAGGTAAGTCTGCAGAACGTCCAGTTGGGCATCGATGACCCGCACGACGTATCGGGTTTGCTCCGGAAGGTTTCCTGCACCCCAGACGATGCCAAGGACGACGAGCGCGCAAAGGATGACAATGACGAGGGTCAGCCGCCAGCTTCGGCTGGCGGGAAAGACCGGTTCGAGCGCGCGCGCACAGGCATGAAAGAACGACGCGAACAACACGCCTGCGAAGATGACGAGCAGGCTGGAAGCCAGATGCCAGAGAAGGAAGAGGCCCGCTGCCGTTGCAAGCAGCACGAGGCCTGTCGTGAGACTGTCTCGCCAGCCGGCCGTCGCGACGCCGGAGGTCTCCGACAACGCGGATCGAACGGTCCAGCCCTGTTCAGTCATTGAGGCCCCGCGCGCGGCGTGGTTGTTTGCCGCGATCAAGGATGACTGGTTGCCCGCCTGTCTTCCAGTGCAAATTTATCGATCAGGTATGATGCGAGGGCGCATCAAACACGCGTCCGACGAACGGTGATGTGCGGCGCAGCATATACGGTCGGCCGTACGGCAACATTTCGCATCGCCTCCGGCTTACCGTAGAAATCGAATGCGGCTTTCCACTCCGAACAATGAGGGTTTTCCCGGATCGTCGCGGGTTGCGATGTTCGCTTCAATCGAAGCCTTCTCAATGGAGGTTGACATGATCCGCTCACGTGCATACTGCGCAGCTGTCTTCGCCCTTCCTCTGCTGATCGTTTCGACGGTAGCGGACGCCCAGCAGCGCGCGCGCAAGGACCAGATGAGTGACGAAGCGATTGCCGCGCGGACGGAATGCTTCCGCGAAGCGCAGGCGCGATTCCCCGGGCCGACCGGAGGGAACGTCAGCATCAACAGCCAGCGGGAAACTGCCTACAGGACCTGCGCGCAGCGCAAGGGCATTCGGCCCTGACCGATAGCTGCGAGCCCTTGCCTGACGAGGTTGGGTCTGCTCGCCGATCACGACTGGCGTGAATGCCCGCAGACCCCCTCCGGGCGAACCACGGGGCTCGCGCCGGACCTTGGCCGGGCCCGGCTGATTACGTGCCCGGGTGATGTTACACCCTCAACGTGCCGCGATCATCGCGGCACCCAGGGCAAGCGCCAGGAACAGCATGGAGGCGCTGCCCACAGGCCATTGCCGCAAGGCGCCATCCAGTTGGTCGAACAGTCTGCCGTCGATCGCAGCGCTCTGCTTGGAGCCGCCGGGTTCTGTCCGCTGTAAGCGCAGAATGCCGATTGCCAGCGTCCCGCCGAGAATGGCCGGCCAGAACGCTTTTGCTATCGCCGAAGGCTCAAACACATCGGCCAGCTTCACGAACGGAATTGGCGGATGGCTGGTTGGCAGTTCCGGCCGTCCGACCTGCAAGACGTCAAGTGCGGGGAAAGCGGCGAGGCCCAGCAGCAGAGAGGTCAGCGCCAGGACCAATGCGGCGACTTGCTGAGAGCGGGGCACATTCACGCGCAGCTTCAGCGGCGCTTACGCCGGCGCTAGCGCATGCAAGAGCACGACAAACAAATAGGTGCTGGTGAGAACGCTGCCGATGGACATGATCCAGTCCCACCACCACTGCGCAGTTGCGACAGGGGAGGCGAGCAATAGCGATTTCGCCAGGAAGCCACCGCCGGGCGGCAGGCCGATGAGCGCGAAGCCGCCGCAGGCAAATGCCAGGATCGGTATCGGCAGTGCGCGGCCGGCGCCCGCAAGGCCCGCAACGCGGTCGTGCCCCAAGCCGGCGTAGATCATTCCCGCGGCGAGGAACATGCCGGCCTTCGCCGTGGCGTGCGACATCGTCTGCAACATGCCTCCGGCTAGCGCCGGTCCGCTCTCGAGCTGTTCCGATACGGCGCTCAAAGCGAGCGGAAACATCAGGAACAGATAGCCGATCTGCGCCACGGTGGAGTAGGCGACCAGCAGCTTCAGCCGCTGTTGCCGCAACGCCATGATGCCGCCGAAGATCACCGCGGCGGCGCCTAGGCTACCCAGCATCTGAACGCCTTGCAGTCCCGGCAACGCGGGCATCACATCGAACCAAAGCCTGACGACGACGAAGAACGACCCCTTGACCACCAGGGCCGACAGAACGGCGCTCGCCGCGGCAGGGGCGCCGGCGTGGGCGGGTGGCAGCCACAGATGCAGAGGGAACAGGGCGGTCTTGGCCAGAAGACCTGTCGTCATCAGCGCTGCTGCGAGAATCGTGACGAAATCCGCGCGGACCACGCGCGACAGCATGAGCGTGTCCAGCGTTCCGTAGATGCCGTAGAGCAGCGCCGCGCCGAGCAGGTAGATAACCGAGCCGAAAACGGCAAACAGCAGATAGCGCAGCGCTGCCTGCAGGGTCTCGGCGCGGCCATCGAGGCTCACCAGCGGCACTGCAGCGAACGTCAACAGCTCAAGAGCGACGTACAGGGTGAAGAGGTCGCCCGCAAGGCACACCATGTTCAGGGCGCCGGAGATACCCAGTATCAGGATCCAGAAGGCGAACGGCGCGCGGGTTTCGACGGAATCCACCGGCGTACGGAAGTCGGTGCGGGCGAAGATGGCGATGCCGCACATCACTCCGGCACTCATGATCATCATGGCTGCAGACAGGCCGTCGGCACGCAACGTGATGCCAAGCGGAGGATTCCAGTTGCCAACGATGTATGTCAGTGGCCGGCCGGCCTGCCAGACTTCGGCGAAAATGACGGCAGTCGCGCCAAGAAGTGCGGGCAGAGCGAATATAGCGATCCGTTCGGCATGGCGCCCGCCGAGCATCAGCGACGGCAGGATGCCGATGACCGGCAGCATGATTGCAATGACAAGCAGCGCGTCGCTTGTCGCCGCCGGCGAGATCGGGAGCGCGTTCGTCATCACGGCCCATCGTCTGGTCCCGTGCTACCGGGATCGCTGGAGCTCAATGTGACGCGGCCGGTCTTGTCGGAGATCCGCACCACCAGCGCCAAAGCCATGGCGGTGGCAGCGAAGGCAACAACGATTGCGGTTATCATCAGCGCCTGCGGCACCGGGTCGCCGCCGAGGCCTGCAGCAGCGCCTCTCTTGGCGATGACCCCGAAGAACAGGAAAGCGCCACCGCCGAGCAGATTGAAAGCAAGGATTTTGCGTAACGGTTCGGGATTGGTGATGAACCCATATAATCCGAGGCCGATAAGCGCCGAGCCGGTGAGGCCGAAGAGCGTCAGGGAGTTCATGGTTGGCGCACCCGTTCTGGAGGACCCGCCGCAAGCAGAGCGAGCGTTGCGCCGATCGACAGCGTCAGTGCGACCTCGATGGTCACGATGAGGAGCTTTGCATGATCGGGCGGATAGGCGAGGAAGCCGCCGGCGAATGCGAATCCCGCAAGGCCAATGCCGACGAATAATGCCGGCCCGACGACCAGAAGCAGCCGCAGCGCAAAGTGGTTTATCGACGGGACACGCTTCAGGCCTGCGATCATGACCAGGAGCCACACCGCGGCGAGCACGGTGCCACCCTGAAAGGCCCCGCCTGGCTTCGTCGCACCAATCCAGCACATGTAGACGCCGAACATGACCGCGATCGGCGTCAGCAGTTGGCCGAGGAAATCCAGCGTGTCGCTGGGGTGGGCGTAGACGCGCAAGCCCGGCACGCCCGGCCACATACGGTCGGATGCAAGCGACCAGACGCCCACGAGGGCAAGAAGCAGCACGACCTTTTCGAGCAGCGTGTCGAGTGCGCGGTAGACGAACAGAACGCCGGCCACGGGATTGCCAAGGCCGCTTTGCGCGAGATTCTCCATCACCAGCGGAGCGAGCGATGGGGCGACATCGGGCGGGACGAGCACGGCATACGCAAGGCCGGCCGAGATCAGCGCGCAGGGTACGGCGGCCCCAAAACGGACAAAGGCACTGGTCTGTGCTGGATTGGGGTCTGCGGGGCCAAGACGAGCGACGGCGCTGAGCAAAAGCATGCCCGTCATGCCGCCGCCGATCGCAGCTTCCGTCAGTGCGACATCAACGGCCGCGAGCCTGACCCAGGCAATGGTCAGCAACAAGCCGTAGACGATGAAGCCGATGACAGCCGCGCAGTGATCGCGGATCGCGAGGATCCATCCGCCGACCGCCAATATCAAAGCGGCGAGAGCGAGATCGAATGTCAGCGGTGCGTTCATCGCTGTCGGGCCTTTTGCCGGACAAACCCCGCAAGAAGCTGCGTGACGACGGCGCCGCACAGCTGCACGAGCAGCCAGACGCCAACCAGCTTTATTGCGGCCGCAAACCCGTCCGCCTGCAGCGACAGGCCAAGGACGATGAAGCCAAGGCCGAGGTTGTCCACCTTGGTAAGGGCATGCAGCCTAGTCAGTGTGTCCGGAAAGCGAAGCAGGCCGACCGTGCCTGCCATGAGGAAGAAGGCGCCGACCAGTACGGCAACGACCGTTGCGATATCAAGTGCGCGACTCATCCGCAGTCGTTGCCTTTCTCCCCTCCGGATCCGATGCGCTTCGGACGAACGCAACTGCCGCGAATGCAGCGAGCAGCGCCAGCATGAGCGCGACATCGACGATCGACGGCGTTGCGGTCGCTGCCGCGAGCAAAAGCAGGATGGCTGCGCCGCTGGTGCCGAGCAGTTGCACCGCCATGATGAGGTCGGCCGACGAAGGGCGACGGGAGATGCCAAACAGGCCGAGCGCAACGGTCGCGAGTACCAACGTTGCCATGACAAACAAGAAATCCGTCATCGCGTGCCCCCACACATGCGCGCGAAAAGCGCTTCCTCCGCGGCCAGCTGATCGGCCACGGGCTGCGTCTGATCGAGACAGTGAATGAGGAGGCCGCCCTCTGCGGCCGGTCCGGACGGCAGCGTCCCCGGCAGCAAGCTTGTCACGGCACAGAATGCGTTGCGTCGTGTGCCCGGCGGGAAGAGAGGTTGATAGGCCACGAACCCCGGCTGCAGCGGCAGGCGGGGATGGAGCGCACGCCAGGCTACGTCAAAGCCGGCGATCACAGCTTGACGCAGAAAGCGCGAGACAAAGCCAGCCAGTCGCAACGGATGCAGGTGTCCAGCGCCGGGAGGCATCAGGTGCAGACTTGTCCAGGTCGCTGCCGCCACGGCAACCACGCCCGCCGGGAGGTCGGACGGATTGCCACCGGTGAGGATCAGCCAGCATCCGAGAAATCCGGCCGCACGACCGCTCGCGCTGCGCATCACGTTGCCGGCGGGGCGGGAAGGGCGCTCCGTGACGTCGCGTTGGATTTGTCCATTGGACGGGCTCATGACGCGTTGCTTCTTTCGAGGGACGCGCTTCGCAGGTCAGGCGCAATTGACGGCGCTGACCGGCCGGTTGTTGCCGGGCCGTCGGCCGGCGGAGTGGCCGAACGCCTGTCGGCGATCCGCTCGCGTGCCTCGAACCAGGCCACATACAGCGTGGGCAGGAAGACGAGCGTGAGGATCGTTCCGACGAGCAATCCACCCATGATGGCGTAGGCCATCGGTCCCCAGAACACCGTGGGCGCGATCGGAATCATGCCGAGGACAGTCGAGACCGCCGTCAGCATGATCGGACGGAATCGGGAGCTGCTGGCATCGATGGCCGCTTGCTGAATGCTCTTTCCCGCAGCGCGCTCGGCGTCGATCTGTCCGATCAGGATCACCGCATTTTTTGTGATCATCCCCAGCAACGCGAGCACGCCGAGAATGGCGACGAAGCCGAGCGGCTTGCCCGACAGCAACAGCGCGGCGACCACGCCCACGAGGCCGAGCGGGGCGACGCTGAGGACCAGAAACAGCCGCTGGAAGCTGCGCAGCTGCACCATGAGAACGGTAAACATGATGAGCAGCATCGCCGGCACGACCGCGATAACGGACGCTTGCGATTTCTGGCTTTCTTCGACAGTGCCGCCGACGGCGATGTTGTAGGATCCGGGCAACGTCTTTCCCAGGGCGCCGATCGCCGGTGCGAGCGCGTTGATCACCGTTTCCGGCAAAGTTCCCGGCACGACGTCGGCTTGCACGGTCAGCGTCGGAACGCGGTCGCGCCGCCAGACCAGCGGATACTCCTGCTCATAGCCGAATGTCGCGAATTGGCTGAGCGGAACGGTTTGTCCGTTCGGCAGCGGCACCTGCAGGGTGCGCAGCGTCGCCAGCGAGACGCGCTGCTCGTCGGTCGCGCGCACGACGACGTCGACCAGGTAGATGTCGTCGCGCACCTGAGTAACGGAACTACCGGATATGACGGTGTTGAACACCTCGGCCAGCGACCGCGAGCTCAAGCCCAGCAAGCGGGCCTCATCCTGGTTGACGCGGATGCGTATCTGCCGCGCCGGTTCGATCCAGTCGAAATTGACCTTCTCGGCCTGCGGGTTTGCCGCGATGACCTGGGCGACGTTGAATGCGATCTCGCGCACCTTCGCGGCTTCCGGCCCGCTGACCCGATATTGGATGGGCCAGCCGACCGGAGGTCCGAGCTCGAGTGGCGAAATTCTTGCAACGGTGCTTGGGAACTCCTTGGCGAGGAAATCCTCGAGCTTCTTTCGAAGCCGTTCGCGCGCGGCGACATCCTTTGCCACGATGACCGACTGGGCAAAGAAATCATTGGGCAACTGGACATTGAGCGGCAGATAGAAACGGATCGCACCACGGCCGACATAGGTGCTCCAGCGCGCCACATCTGCATCGCCCTTGAGCGAGGCGTCGAGACGCTGGGCGGCCGTTTCGCTCGCAAAGATGGAGGCGTTCTGAGGCAGACTGAGGTCGACCAGGAGTTCGGGACGGTCCGATGACGGAAAGAACTGCCTGGGGATGAGCGGAAGCGAAAGCAGCGACAAGACGAAAAGCGCGAGCGTCAGGCCGATCGTCAGCCACCTGATCCGGATGGCATAGGTCAGGAACGACTGATACCAGCGCAGGATCCTGCCGGGGCCAGAGTCCTTGGCTGCCTTGGGCGGGCGGAGGATGACCACCCCGAGCAACGGCGCGAACACCACCGCCACGAACCATGACACGATAAGCGCAATGGCGACAACCGCAAACAGCGAGAACGTATATTCGCCGGCAGAGCTGGCGGCGAAACCGACCGGAACGAACCCGGCAATGGTCACCAGGGTGCCGGCGAGCATCGCAAACGCGTAGGTTCGGAAGGCGAATGTCGCGGCCTCGACCTTGTCGTCGCCCTGTGCCAGCCGGGTGAGCGTGGCGTCGGTCGTCGTCATCGCATCGTCGACGAGCAGGGCGAGGGCGATGATGAGCGCGCCCAGCGAGATACGCTGCATGTCGATGCTCGCAAGGCCCATGATTGGAAAGACGATCGCGAGCGTGAGCGGAATGGAAAGTGCGATGATCAGTCCCGGTCGAACGCCCAGGCTGATGAAGCTGACGACAAGGATGATCGCGATCGCCTGCAGAAGCGATGTCATGAACTCCGAGATCGCGCCTTCGACAGTGACGGCCTGATCGGCCACGAGGATCGGTTCGATGCCGATCGGAAGATCCTTGCGGATCTCGGCCATCGTCTGCTTGATATTTCTGCCGAGCGCCAGAATATCGCCGCCATCGCGCATGGAGATGGCAAGGCCGATGGCCGGCTCGCCGTTCACGCGGAGCATCGGCTGCGGCGGATCGGCGAAGCCGCGGCGGATCTGCGCGATATCGCTCAGGCGGAGCATGCGCCCGCCGACGGCGAAGTTGATGTTTGATATGTCGGCTTCCGACTGAAATGCGCCCGATATCCGCAGCGAAAGGCTTTCCTGACCCGACTGGATGGTGCCGGCGGGTTGGACGACATTCTGCGCCTGGAGAGCGCTCACGAGCGCGGACCGGTCGATGCCCAGGCTTGCCAGTTCCTTCATCGAGAATTCGACGAAGATCTTCTCGTCCTGGGCGCCGAGCAGTTCGATCTTCGAGACGTCTGGAACGAGAAGCAGTCTGGAACGAATTGCCTCCACGCGATCGCGGAGTTCGCGATGCGTAAAGCCGTCGCTCGTGAAGCCGTAGATGATGCCGAATGTGTCGCCGAAGTCGTCGTTGAATCCCGGTCCGACGACCCCGGCGGGCAAGGTGTGGCGGATGTCACCGACGCTCTTGCGAACGTGATACCAGGTGTCGGTGACCTCCCTGGCGGTCGCGCTGCCTTCCAGGTTCACGAAGATCGTCGTCACGCCGGCCTTCGTATAGCTGCGCAGGAAGTCGAGGTGAGGGGTCTCCTGCAGCTTGCGTTCGATCCGCTCGGTGACCTGCTTGAGCGTCTCTTCGACGGTCGCGCCCGGCCATGCGGCCTGCACCACCATCGTCTTGATGATGAACGTTGGATCTTCGCTGCGCCCAAGACGCGAGTAGGAGAGGATACCCGCGGCCACCGCAACGATCATCAGATAGGCGACAAGCGGCCTGTGTTTGAGCGCCCATTCCGAGAGATTGAAGTTCATGGTTCAGATCCGAGCAGCCGAACCTGCTGACCCGGATGCAAGGCCTGCACGCCTGCCGTGACAATGACTTCGCCGGTATCGAGCCCCTGCGACACGACCACGTGTGCCTGATCGAAGCGCAGGACATCGACGTTACGCGTCGAGACGGTGCGGTTTGCAGGATCGACGATCCACACGGCGGGCTGTTGGTTCGCTCGTGTCAGGGCCGCGGCCGGGATTTCAATGACCGGCGCTGAGTCCATTTCCATGCGTCCGACGACGCTGGCGCCGAGCAGCATCTGCGGCGGGGGATTCGTCAGGCCGACCTTGACCTCGAACGTCCGGGTCGTCGGGTTGGCTTGCGCTGCGACTTCGCGAACGCGTCCGTGAGCGACGACCGACGGATCGTCCGCGAGGCTGACCGTAATCTGCGGATCGGTGGGCGCCGTTCGCAGCAACTGCGCGGGTATGTCGAAGACCGCGTCGCGGCCCCCTTTGCGTGCAAGGCGGATGATGACCTGGCCGGCCTGAACGACTTCGCCGGCGCGGGGCCCTGTTTCGGTGATGATGCCCGGCGCGTCTGCCCTGAGTTCGGTGAAGCTCACCAGGTCGTGGGCTGTCTTCAACTGGGCCTCGGCGGCGTCGACCTGGGATTGCGTCGTTTGGCGTGCCTGTTCGGCCTGGTCGAAATTCACCCGGGTGGTCCAGCCTTGCGCCAGCAGCGTTTCCTGCCGTTCGAAGTGATTGCGAGCCTGGGTCAACTGGCCTTGCGCAGCCGCGAGAGCGGCCTTCGCCTGTCGCAGCGTGTTCAGCTCATTCTGGGACTCCAGGCGCGCCAGCACCTGGCCGGGTTGAACGGGATCACCGAGGCGGGTGTTGTTCTCGATGATGCGGCCTGCGATGCGGAATCCGAGCGCAGCCTCGTCCTCGGCCTGGATGCGGCCGGCAAGGGCGATCGGCGTCCCCGCCTGGCGCTTTTCGACGGTGATGGTGCGCACCGGACGTGCCTCCGGCGCGGCCGCTTGCTGCTCGCCGCCGCATGCTGCGAGCGCCAGGCAGATTGCCGAGCCCATCAACACAGTCCGTACTGCTGACGGTCGGCGCATGCGCGTTCGCTTTACAGACATGAACTGGCCTCGCCTGTCGGGCTCGCAGGCGCTTCAAGCGCCGGAATCAGGAGAGACTCCGGCGTGATGTTTCGAAGCAATGCGTAGAGTTACTTGCGTTGAGCGCGTTGAAGCTGGGGATTGGGAACGCAGGAGCCGCCGCGCCCGCTCGACGATTGGATGCATTGCTGCCTGCTTGTGTAACGGCACCGCGTACCGCCTTCAGGTTCGCCACGGAGGCAATATGCGAAAACCTTTGCCCGCGACGAGAGTTCGTTTGCCTAGGCCGCAGTCGTGACAGTTGCTGACGGCATGACGGAAATAATCGCGGCCAGTGCGAGGCCTAAGGCAACACTCTTCATGGGTTACTCCTGTCAGACATGTCTCCGTTTCGGAGACGAGCAGGGCGCTTGAAGTCGTATCGGCGATTGGAATCAACGCATTGAGGCGCTGGCTTTGGAATACGGCCTAACCCTGAAACGAGACGCGGAGAGTCCCTAAACGACGCTTTCGTGAACCGCCTCGACCAAATGTCAGTTTCGCCGATCCTCATCATCGGCGATATGTCGACAGCACTGGCGCTCACAACCGAGAACGAGAAGGATCGATGTGATGCCCACGATCACCACCAGAGACGGCGTTGAGATTTTCTACAAGGATTGGGGCAGCGGGCAGCCTATCGTGTTCAGCCACGGCTGGCCGCTTTCAGCGGACGACTGGGACGCCCAGATGCTCTTCTTTCAGAGCCGCGGCTTCCGTGTCATCGCGCATGACCGTCGCGGCCACGGCCGCTCGAGCCAGGTCGGAGGCGGCCATGACATGGATCACTATGCCGACGACCTCGCGGCGCTGACGACGCATCTTGACCTCAAGAACGCCGTCCATGTCGGCCACTCCACCGGTGGCGGCGAAGTCGTGCATTACATTGCCCGCCATGGCGAAAGCCGCGTGGCGAAGGCTGCGATCATCAGCGCCGTGCCGCCGCTGATGGTGAAGACGGCGGCCAATCCGGGCGGGCTGCCCAAGGAAGTGTTCGACGGCTTGCAGGCGCAGCTCGCTGCCAGCCGCGCGCAATTCTACTACGATCTGCCGGCCGGACCGTTCTATGGCTACAACCGGCCCGGCGCAAAGCCGTCGCAGGGCACCATCTGGAACTGGTGGCGCCAGGGCATGATGGGCGGCGCCAAGGCGCACTACGACGGCATCGTCGCCTTTTCCCAGACCGACTTCACCGAGGACCTGAAGAAGATCACGGTGCCGGTGCTGGTGATGCACGGCGACGACGACCAGATCGTGCCCCACGCCGACTCTGCGCCGCTGTCGGCAAAACTCTTGAAGAACGGCATCCTGAAAACCTACAAGGGCTTTCCGCACGGCATGCCGACCACCGAGGCCGAAACCATCAATGCCGATCTGCTGGCTTTCATCAGGGGCTAACGATTGCGGGGCGTCCGAGGCGCCTCAACCAGGCGTAACGGTTTCGATGCGCTTTCAATTCGATACTACAGGCCGCCACGTCTGACGGAGATGCCTGTGACGACCCGGAGGACATTCGTTCAGAAAATAGTGGCGGCCACAGCAACCGCAATGATGCCGACATGTGTGGTCGGCCAGCCCTCAACGCTAGCGACGCGCCCGATCCCATCAACCGGCGAGATGATCCCGGTCGTCGGTCTCGGCACCTGGATCACGTTCAACGTCGGCGAGGATCTGGTGCTTAGGGACGCATGCAAAGATGTGATGGCCGCCTTCTTCGAGGCGGGCGGGCGAATGATCGATTCCTCGCCCATGTACGGATCATCTCAGCCTGTCATTGGGTACGGTCTCGAAAGGCTCGGCCGGCGCGACGCGCTGTTTTCGGCGGAAAAGGTCTGGACATCCTCTGCCGAGAACGGACCGGCCCAGATCGAGCGGTCGCGACGTTACTGGGGTGTGCCCCGCTTCGATCTCGTCCAGGTGCATAATTTGGTGGCCTGGAGGGCGCACCTCCAAACACTGTCCAAGATGAAGGCGGCCGGGCAGGTTCGCTATCTTGGTATCACCACGTCGGAGGGACGGCGGCACGATCTCTTCGAGGAGATCATGCGCAGCCAGCCGATCGACTTCGTCCAACTTACCTACAACATCGTCGATCGCGAGGCAGAAGGCAGGCTCCTGCCACTGGCTGCGGATAGAGGGATTGCCGTGATCGTCAACCGGCCCTTCCGCGAGGGTGCTCTGACGCGGCGGCTCGAAGGCAAACCGCTGCCCAAATGGACAACCGACATTGACGCCTCGACTTGGGCACAGTTCATCCTGAAATTCATCGTCTCGCATCCGTCCGTCACGGTCGCGATCCCGGCGACCACCAGCGTCGATCATGTCCGCGAGAACATGGCGGCAGCTTCCGGTCCGCTTCCCGATAGGGCTATGCGCGAGCGGATGGCAGCCTACGCGCGCGATCTCTGATGACGGAATGGTGGACCTACCGGCTGGAAGATTTCCTGCTGTTCGCTCCGCGTGTCTATTGGCGGATGTTCGAGCTGCACAACACCACGCTGTGGCCCTTGCATGCCCTGACGCTCGCCGCCGGCATCGCGATCGTCCTTGTCCTTCTCCAGAGGCCACTCCGCCACGACCGCTGGATCGTGCTCGTCCTCGCCGTGCTCTGGGCCTTCGTCGGATGGTCATTCCTGTGGAATCGTTATGCGGCGATAAATTGGGCGATCGAGTATTTCGCGCCGCTTTTCGCATTCGAAGCGATCCTGCTGCTGATCGCCGGCACAGTGTTCAACGGTCTCATCGTTGACCGGCGCGACATCGTCGGCTGGATCGGGCTCGTCCTCGTGGCGCTCGGTATTGCTGCCTATCCATTTTTTGCACCGCTTTTCGGCCGGCCCTGGTCCGGCACCGAAATCTTCGGCATCGCGCCCGATCCCACCGCGATGGCCACGCTTGGCTTCCTGCTCCTGGTGCGCGGCTGGCCGTCCCTGCTGCTTATGCTGATCCCGATTCTATGGTTGCTGCTCAGCGGCCTGACGCTCTGGACGATGGGCGATCCGCAAGCGGCGCTCCCGCTTTTCGGGGTCGCTATGCCGTGTGCGGCGCTTGTCCTTCGCGCGATCAGACCGAACGTGTGAATCAGAGGCTAGGCATCGCGCGCGCGTTCAGCGCCAGAGATTCGTCTTGGCAAGATCGACGATCTCGTCGGCGCGGCCGTTCAGGATCGCCTTGACCATGTAGAGCGAGAAGCCCTTCGCCATCTCGACGGTGATGGAAGGGGGCATGGCCAGCTCCGACCGGTTGCCGACCGCATCGATGAGAACGGGACCGACCTGTCGTCTAGCGCAAATCGGCGACGTTCCCATTGCCGCTGTCGTAGCGGCTGAACTCGCTCGCCAGAAAATCCAGGAACACGCGCAGCTTCGGCGCCAGATGACGGCGCGAAGGATAGACCGCGTAGATGCTGGTTTCATCGGCTGACCAGTCATCGAGAACAGCACGCAGGTCGCCGCGCACGAGGTCGTCGTGCACATAAATTCTTGGAATGAGGCTCAGCCCGAAGCCGGCGCGCAAGGCGTCGCGCACGGCGAGGCTTGAGCTTACGCGGTAGCGACCCTCGACCGGTATGCGCGCTACGTCCTCGCCCTTCCTGAACGTCCAGGCCTGCGCGTGTCCGGACAGGCTGAACTGAACGAGCTGGTGCGCATGCAGTTCGCCGGGTTCGCGCGGGATGCCGCAGCGCTCGAAATAGGCGGGCGCTCCGCACATCACGTGCGAGAGAACCATCAGCTTTCGAGCCACGAGGCTGGAGTCTTCGAGAACGTCGCTGCCGCGGATCGCGACGTCGTGACCTTCCTTGACGAGGTCGATGCGGCGGTCGTTGAGATCGAGATCCAGTGAGATGTTCGGATAGCGATCGAGGAACGCAGGGATCGACCGCGACAGCGCCACCACGGTCAAGGTGACGGGGGCATTCACGCGAAGCAGGCCGGAGGGGGCGTCATGCAGGGCGCCGACAGAAGCGTTCGCCTCCTGAAGATCGTCCAGCACCCGAACGACACGTTGAAAGTAAAGTGTGCCCGCCTCGGTGAGGCTCATCCGGCGGGTCGTCCTGTTGATCAGGCGAACGGCCAGCTGGGCCTCAAGCTCGGAAATGTTCTTGCTGACTGCGGCCGGCGACAGGCGTAGCCGCCGCGCCGCCTCGGCGAAGCTTCCGAGCTCCGCCGCCATGCGGAAGACCCTGAGCGCGGTGAGTTCGTCCATCCGCTATTCACTTCTGGTAAAGAGTGTATCTCTGACTGGCCTTATTATCGCATAACTGATGATGAATTACTCTGGGAAGGCACATAGGGAAGGTGGCCACCGGCTGCCCGAGAGGACATGCCATGAGCCGCCACAGCGACCTGCTGATCACCGCCATCGCGCCGGCCGTCTGGGGCTCGACCTATATCGTCACGACGGAGCTGCTGCCGGCCGGTTATCCCATCACCGCGGCTCTGCTGCGCGCGCTGCCGGCGGGCCTTCTGCTGTTGCTGGTCGTGCGCAGCCTTCCGCAGGCCGGCTGGTGGGGGCGCGTCTTCGTGCTGGGCGCGCTCAATTTCTCGATCTTCTGGATATTGTTGTTCGTTGCGGCCTACCGTCTTCCCGGCGGCGTGGCCGCGACAGTTGGGGCGGTTCAGCCGCTGATCGTCCTGTTCGTCGCACGGGCCGTGCTGCAAACGCCGGTCCGATCGAGCGCGATCATCGCGAGCCTGGGCGGGATTGTCGGAGTCGCATTGCTTGTGCTCACGCCGCGCGCAGCGCTGGATCCTGTCGGCATCGCGGCCGGAATTGGCGGCGCGGTCTCGATGGCCTTCGGCACCGTGCTAACCCGCCGCTGGCAGCCGCCGGTATCGCCGCTGACCTTCACGGCCTGGCAATTGACAGCCGGGGGCGTGCTGCTGCTTCCCGTCGCTCTGATCGCCGAACCGAGCCTGCCGTCGCTCACTGCGGCGAACTGGGCTGGGTTCGCGTATCTCACGCTGATCGGCGCAGCCCTGACTTACGTTCTCTGGTTCCGTGGCGTTGCGCGGCTGGAGCCGGCGGCTGTCTCGTCGCTCGGCCTGCTCAGCCCCGTCACGGCCGTGCTGCTCGGCTGGATCATCCTTCAACAAGACCTCACGCTGATCCAGTTGTCGGGCATGCTGCTGGTGATCGGCAGCGTGTATTTGAGCCAACGTGCCGCGTCAGGCGGAGCAGGGCCGGCCGCAGTCATTCCGCAAGTGCATCCCGTCGATGGCGGTCGATTGTCGAAAAGACCGTCAGCGGAAGCAGCATCGCCGTAAGGTTAGGCCGCGCGGACTCGCCGATGATTTGACCGAAGCGCTCCCAGCAGCATCCAGCCGAAGACGAGCAACCCCGCCAGCGGCAGCAACGCGAACAGGTAGGCGCCGCCGGGTCCCCGGGTGAGGAGAACCATCTTTGCGTCGGCGGGATCGTACCAGCAAGGCTGGACCGTACCGACCGCGAAGCGCTCGAGCTGTCGCTGCGAACGGCCGATCCTGCCGATGCTGACGGCGCCCGCCGGCGGGGCGGCCGTTGAGTATGTCTCCATGCCGAGCACGCTGTAGCGGACGGCAAATTCAGGTGCGTATGTGGTCGACTTATTTCTGCCGCTGCTTTGGATGGTGCGGATCGTCGAGTCGAAGACTTGGCAAGACGCCTCGCGATAGTCGGTGTAGCTGCGCAGATCGGTACGCGCGAGGCTGACGAAGAAGAGGAGGAATCCGGCCGAGACGCAGACGGCAACCCACGAACTGACCGCAATGTAACGACCGCCGCCGTTGCGCGATGCCATGCGCGTGACGATCGCCGCCCCAGCAAGCGTGATGCCGAGCACTGCGAAGACGACCAGTCCGGCGCGGGTTATCCCAACCGGCCCAATGCGGATAACGTTCGGATTCGGCGCGGTCGCCAACTCCGGCGCGGTTTCGACGCGAAGATATCCGGAGGGTAGGGTCGAGATCTCGGTGACGAGGGGAGCTAGCGTTCCGGCCGCGTCGCGGCGGGTCAGCAGATCGATGCGGCATCGCTTGATTGCGCCGGCGGGGAACAGCCCCTCGTGCCAGACGATCCGGTCGTTGTCGTCGGGTGCAGCGGTGGAGCAGTTGCCGTCGGCGCGAATGAAGTATCCGCGCGGCAGGCTCGTGACGACACGCGCGTAGCCTCCGCCCATGCCGCTGACGCCGCCTGTGTTGACGACGGTGACGGTGTAACGCACGACGTCACCTGCGATCACCTTTGCCGGCTCATGCGACGCGGTCGATGTGGAGAAATCCGGCGCCGCGGCTACCGCCGGGCCCGCCATGGCCACGGCGAGGATGAGGCCGAGCCACCACCTGTTGATCGAGATCATTCGCGCTTTCATTTCAGATAGCGGAATGCAGGAAGCGGCCGCTCTCCTCGAATAGTGCGCGGACCGTTCAACAAGGTTCAATGCGAAGCGGCAGCACGGACGCCCCTCCGCCGCAGACGCGTTTTCTCGCCTTGACAAGAAAAATTGTCAATGCCACAAGGCGGCATGCTCGACCTCGATGTGATTGCCGAGCCGGCGCGTGCGGCGCTGGCGCTCGACCCGATCAAGCGCCGCATTCTGGCGGAGCTGACAGCGCCGGCATCGGCGGCATCGCTTGCGGGCCGTGTCGGGCTGACGCGCCAGAAAGTGAACTACCATCTGCGCGCGCTCGAAGCTCACAAGCTCGTCGAGCCGGCGGAAGAGCGTCAGTGGGGCGGCCTGACCGAACGGTTGATGGTGGCGACGGCGACCTCGTATGTCGTGTCGCCGGCGGCGCTCGGGCCGATCGGCGCAGATCCCGCACGCAGCCGCGATCGGCTGTCCGCCAGCTATCTGATTGCACTGGCCGCGCGCATCGTGCGCGAGGTCGGGGAGCTTTGGGCAGGTGCACGCAAGGCCGACAAGCGTCTCGCCACACTCTCGATCGATACCGTCATCCGCTTCAAGTCGCCCGCCGAGCGCGCCGCATTCACCGCCGATCTCACTAACGCGATCACGTCACTCGCCGCCCGCTATCACGATGAGAAAGCGCCGCAGGGACGGCCGCATCGGCTGGTGGTCGCGGCATATCCCGCACCCACGAAAGTCTGAAAGGGACGTTGCGATGCCAATCAAAAAGGATGGAAGCGGCAAACGCTGGGTGGAGATGGAGGTCATCGTTCCGGGAAATCCGGAGCAGGTGTGGCAGGCCATGGCGACCGGCGCCGGCAACGCCGCCTGGTTCACCAAGGCCGAGATCGAAGAGCGCGTCGGCGGTGTGCTCAGATTCGATTTCGGACCGATGGGAAGTTCATCGGGCGAAGTAACCACGTGGGAGCCGCCGCACCGGTTCGGCTATGTGGAGCGCGAGTGGATGGAGGGTGCGCCGCCGGTGGCGACCGAGATCACCATCACCAGTCGTGCAGGCGACAAGTGCGTCGTGCGCATGGTGCATTCGCTGTTTGCATCGTCCGATGATTGGGACGATCAGATGGAGGGCTTCGAGGGTGGCTGGCCCGGCTTCTTCGAGGTGCTGCGCATTTATCTCCCGTATTTCGCAGGAAGGAAGGCGGCCTCGTTCCAGGCCATGGCCAGCATCGAAGGCGATCAGCTTGCGGCCTGGAAGCGCTTCGTGGAGGCGCTCGACCTGGTCGGCCCCAATGTCGGCGAACAGCGGACGACGCCGCAGCAGCCGCAGAGACTGTCCGGCGTGGTCGAGCATGTCCTGCAGAACAGCAAGCTGCAGGTCATCTTGATGCGGCTCGACACGCCGGGGCCTGGCGTCGCGATGATCGGCGGCTTCGGAGCAGGCGAGCGTTTCAATCTCAGCATGTCCATCTACTTCTATGGCGATGACGCTGCGGCGCTCGCGGCGGTGAGCGCAGACAAGTGGCGCGCCTGGCTCGGCGAGACGTTTGCGGCCGGACCGTGAGTCTACGGTCCTCACTCGACGGGGTAGGGTCCGCTCTCGAAGATCTGGCTGTGATAGCCCTTGACGCCGACGGCTCGTGCAAGATCGCTCAAGGGCGATCCGCCCGCGCGAACCCGATCGAGCACGCTCGCGAAATCATGCACCGGCCGCCAGCCGAGGTCCTCGCGGGCGAGCCGGTTGACGTAGACGCGATCGATCGACGGGTACATCGACCAGCCCAGTCGCGCGTAGGTGTCGTCGAAAGCGACATGGCGCCTGACGACGCCTGGCGCGTTGGTCCGCAATTCGGCCAGATCGTGTTCGCCGAAGGGCGTGGTGGCACTGATGATATAGCGGGCGAAGCCGATGTCCGCGGCGCGCTCGGCTGCGAGCAGATGGGCAGACACGACATCTTCGATGTCGACGCGGCGATGAAGGAACTCGTTCGTTTGCGCGTTCTCGGTGCTGTAGGCGGCGCGCACCGCGACGTTGTCCTGCTCCTCGGGAAAGAACCGCGACGTTCGGAGGATGATACAGGGCAGGCGGTCCCTGTGATGAGCGAGCCAGCACAGGTCCTCTGCGGCGAGCTTTGTGACCCCGTAGATGTTCTTCGAACGGGGAACGACATCCTCGGTGATCCAAGCCGCGGGCCCATTCGGCGGCGGCGTCAGCGCATCGCCAAAAGCGCTGGTCGTGCTGGTGAACACAAACGCTGACACGCCCTCGGCACGAGCCGCGTCGAGCAGGTTCAGCGTGCCGGTAATGTTGGTGTCGACGAAATCCCGGCGCGAATGGGTGGCGACATGGGGCTTGTGCAGCGTCGCGGCATGCAGGACGGCATCGATGCCCTTCATGCACGCCGTGACGAAGTCGCGGTCCGTGATAGACCCGGTGCGCTGCGTGAACGCACCGGGATTCACGTCGACGGAGACAACATCTGCGTTTCGCATCCGCAGAACGCGAACGAGTGCCTCACCGAGATGTCCGGAACTGCCCGTGACCAGATACTTCATGCGCCTGATTTGCGATGATTTGGCTCAACAGGCAATCGGCGAGGATTGTCGGCAATCCGTCACATCTCTTTCTTGATGTATTCGACCATCTGATCGACCACGGTGCCCCAGCCGTCGTGGAATCCCATTTCCTCGTGCTTTTTGCGTCCGTCCTCATCGCGGTGAATGGCATATGCGACATAGCGCGTGCCCTTGCCGCTCGGTTCGAGCGTCAGCATGGCGGTGAAGAACGGTTCCTTCGACGGACGATAGCCCGGCAGTAGCGCGTCGGTGAACACCAGTCGCTCGTTCGGAACGACCTCGAGGTAGCAGCCGAGGTTGGGGAATTCCTGGCCCTCGGGCGAGCGCATCGTAGTGCGGAAGATGCCGCCGGGCCTGAGATCGATCTCGCACTCAGTCGTCGTCCACGGCCGTGGGCAGAACCAATGCCGCAAATGCTCCGGCGTCGTCCACGCCTTCCACACCAGTTCGCGAGGCACGTCGACGACGCGTTCCAGGACAAGGTCGAGCTTCGGATCGGGCTTGATGATCGAGAGTTGCGTCACGTGTTCTTCTCCTTCATTACCAAAAGATAGCTGTCGAGTTGGTCGAGACGGGTGTTCCAGAACGTGCGCTGTTCGGCGAGCCAGTCTTCCGCTTCTTGCAGGCGTTTCGGCACAAGCTGGTAGGTCCTGACGCGCCCGGTCTTGCCGGAGCGCACCAGGCCGTAGCCTTCAAGAATCCTCAGATGCTCGACGAACGAGGGCAGAGCCATGTCGAATGGCTTCGCGAGTTCGCTGACCGAGGCCGGGCTGCGGCTCAAACGTTCCAGCACATGGCGGCGCGTCGGATCGGCGAGCGCCCGGAAGACGCCGTCGACGGAAGTGCTCGTGCTGTCGGTCCGTGGCCGCACCGTGAAGGCTCCGGTTTCGATGTCCCGCGATACTTAGGAACAAACCTAAGTGTGTGCAAGCCCCCGAAAGGTTCAAACCGCCTAAGCGATAATCGGTTCACCTGCGGAGATGTTCATGGTATGTTCCAATCAGTTTCCTTGAGTTCGGTCCGCGATTTGTCTGAGCAGCTTGATCTTCCGGGATTTGAAGCAGAAGCGGATCTGAAGCATCGGCTGTTTTTCGCGCTGCTTCCTCAGCCAGCCGAGGCTGCGCGGATCTCCCGTCTTGGGCAGAAGCTTCGTCGTGAGGCCGGACTGAAAGGCGAGCCCGTTTCGGCCGATCGCCTGCATGTGTCGCTGCATGGCCTTTGCGAGGGTCGAGACTTGCCGGAGCAACTGGTGACTGCAGCCCGCGAAGCGGGCGATTCCATCTGCCTGCCGCAGTTCGACGTCGCGTTTGATTGCGCTGGAAGCTTCGGCGGCCATGGCGGGCGCGACAAACGTCCGTTCGTCTTGTGGTCGACCGACGAAGTCGATCTGCTGATGTTGTTTCATCGCGCGCTAGCAAAGGCGATGGCGCAGGCCGGATTGAGCAGGTGCATCGCCTCCCAATTCACGCCGCACATTACCTTATTGTATGACGGCCGTATCGCAGCCAAGCGTGCGATCGAACCCGTTCGCTTTCGCGCGCACGAGTTTGTCCTGGTCGACAGCCTGATCCGCGAGGGCCTCCAAGGCCGCCATGTGGTGATCGCCCGCTGGCCGCTTGGGGGATGACGCGCGATGCTGTTTTCTCAATTCTTCGGAGCGAACGGGCTGACCCAGCCGCCGGCCTGCGCAGGGGCGCTCGCCGGAAAGGCCTGCGTCAGATAGTCGAGCAGCAGCTTTCGCGTTTCCTCGTCCGGCTCGAGCATGCCGTGCTTCGCCGTCATGAAACGCAAGGTTTCGTCCCAGCGAGCGCGATCCATGCCCTGGCGGCCGACAACCTTGAACGAATGGCAGCCGATGCAGAAGCCGAAGGTTTCGTCGCGTCCTTTGAAGTCGGGTAGGGAGTCCGGGGTCTCTTCGATCGTCGTCGCGCTCTGGGCTGCGGCTGCCGCAATGAATGCCACGGCGAGGGCGGTCGCACATGCGACCGCCACGATGTTCCGCCGCATGCTCAACCGACCAGCACCGCGATGCGATGGAACGGGTTCGCACCATATCCTTGCGGATTCCAGTTCGTCGCCACATGCGGTTGCGCGACGCCGCGTGAGTCCGTCGCCCGCACCCAGAGCTCGAAATATCCATCGCTCGGCAGCGTGAGCGTGCCGCTCCAGCGGACCCAGTCGTAGCGGTTCTTCGGCTTGGCCATGTCCATCGGCAGCCAGCGCTGACCGGCATCGAGCGAAACCTCAACCTTCTGAACCTCGTTGTCGCCGTCCCAGGCCGCGCCCCGGATCGGCAGTTGCCGCGTGCCCGCCGCAACCCGTGCGCCGTTCGCAGGCGCCGTGATGATCGAGCGGGTCGGCATCGAGGTCATGTCGGTGAAGTTGGTTTTTCCATCGACGTTCGATCCCGGAATGATCGGGATCGTCGGCACCCGATACGACGTTCCGCCCATGCCCTGGCCGTCGTGGGGATTCTGGCGGACGAGTACGCGCGTCAGCCACTTCGAGGAGAGCGATCCCGGCCAGCCCGGCACGATCAGCCGCAGCGGCCCGCCATGGACGTGCGGCAGCGGCTCGCCGTTCATGGCCCAGACCAGCATCGTGTGCGGCTCAAGTGCCTTCTCGATCGGCATGCCGCGCGAGATGGCATCCTTGGTCGTGTCGCCGGAGAGATGCGGGTCCGCGCCGTAATGGCCGGTGAATTTCGAATTCTCTCGCAGTCCTGCCGCCTTGAGCACGTCCGCCAGCTTGACGCCGGTCCACGCCGCGCAACCGGCGCCGCCATTGGTCCACGGGTTGCCGCGCGCCGACGGCTGGAAGAAGGAACGGCCGTTGCCGCCGCATTCCATGACCATGCGCATGGTCTGCGGCGTGAACCGTGACTTCAATTCGGCGACGCTGAGAGTCAGAGGCTTGTCGACCTCACCTTCGACCTTGAAGGTCCAGGCGTCGCCCTGCTTGGTGTCCTCAGGGATATTGCCGTTGTTGCGGATGAAGAATTTCGAATTGGGCGTCGTATCGTCATCCAGCAGGCTCTCCGGCGTTTCCGCCACCAAGGGGCGGTCGCCGAGCACAGCGAGACCTTTGTCCTTGCCGGGATAGTCCAGGACTTGCGGCGCCTTGGGTGCTGCGCCCGAAGCCGGGGTGCCTTGCGCTGATGCCGACGACATGAGCCCGATGCCTTTGCTGGAGGCCAGAGGCAGGCCGAGAGCGGCTGCGGCGCTCGCGGCGGCAAGGCCGCCGGTGAGCAGCGTGCGCCGCGATGACAAGTATTCTTCGCCTGGGCCGGCACTTTTCACCTCATGGTCGGCGGCCGGCCGCAATTCGGCTTCCCTGAGCATGGTGTTCCTCCGAGGATTGTTGTGTCTCACGCACGTGACAACGCGTGAGGGTGCCACATTATCCCCGGATTCGACCCCGGCGAGCAATTAGTCATCATATCCATGTGACTGGAGGGCTGATTGCGTCAGCCCTGCCTGCGGCTTACGAGCCAGCCGCCAAGCCAGGCGCTCGGCAGCGACGAGAGCGCGAGCAGGATCGGGTACCAGGCCGGGCCCATATCGGCCATGATCGCGCCGACCGCACCAAGCGAGCTCAGTACGAAACCGATACCGCCGAGGATCAGCGCGTGGCGCATCGCATTGCGCGGCGCAAGTCGCGCGGCGAGATAGCAACCGAAGGTGTCGTAGACCAGGCGGTAGGAGAGGGCGAGCAGGTTCAGGCTCGTCTCGCGCATCGGCTCGCCCCACGGCGGATAGATGCCAAGCGAATGCAAGACCTGATCGGTGGCGAGCGAGAGCACAAAGATCGCGACAAAGCCTGCGATGACGGCAAATGTGCTGCGCCAGACACTGCGCGGAAGGATGTCGTCGACGGTCGTTTCGCTCATTGTGCAATCCCCAATATGACCACAGGCGACGGCGCGACATAAACGGGCCGCGCCGCCGTCGGTGCGTGAGTGTCAGGCTGCCGCGGCCTTTTCGAGTGTGGCCACGTCGATCTTCTGCATCTTGAGCATCGCTTGCGTCACGCGGGTAGCCTTGGCTGCGTCCAGGTCGGTCATCAACGCCATCAGCTTCACCGGCACGATCTGCCACGACAGGCCGAACTTGTCCTTGAGCCAGCCGCATTGCGACGGCTGGCCGCCATCGGCCGTCAGCTTGTCCCAGAACATGTCGACCTCGGCCTGATCCTTGCACTCCACAAAGAACGACACCGCCTCGTTGAATTTGAAGTGAGGGCCACCATTGAGGGCCTTGAAGGCGCGACCTTCGATAGTGAAATTGATCGCGAGCACCTTGCCCTGCTTGCCGGCGCCGTGCTCGCCCCAGCCTTCACCCCAGCGCATTACATGGTCGATTTTCGAGTCCGAGAAGATCGAGACGTAATAGTTCACCGCCTCTTCGGCGTTGCCGTCGAACCAAAGACAAGGGGCGATCTTTCGCATTGCAGACTCCGTTCATGCTTTCGGTTGGGAATAGGGATGGATCAAGCCGAGTAGCTGAGCTTCGGATACCAGTCCTTGCCGCGCCCTTCGGGCGTGCAATCGAGAATGGTCCAGATCGGCATCAGGTCCGGGGCGCCGCGCGGATCCTGTCCGGGATCGGCCTGGGCGAAGCCCATCTCGCCGCCCCAGAAGTGGCGGATGGTGCCGTTGCCGCGGGTGAAGATATTGAACGCCGCATCGTCTCCGCCCTCCTTGGTGATGGCGTGGTAGTCGCGGCTGAACTCGCCGGTGCTGTCGGAGTAGAGCGGCAGATGGTGCCAGCCGCGCACGCGCTTGAACGCGACCAGCCGTTCGATCGGCGAGCGGGCGACAACGGCGAACGCGACGCGCTGCTGGAGGTCCGGCACCTCGCCATCCCACGCGCTGAGCAACGACGTGCACATGGGGCAGGGCTGTTCGCGCTGCGGTCCGTACATGTAGTTGTAGACGACGAGCGTTTGCTTGTTGCCGAACAGGTCGGCAAACGACGCAGGTCCTTTCTCACCGACAAATGCGTAAGCCTTCTTGACCTCGCCGCCCGGCGGCAGCTTGCGGCGCTGCTCGGCGACACGCTCGATATGCCGGCGCAGCTCGATCTCTTCGGCCAGCAGCGCATCACGCGCGGCACGATATTCGGAAGACTCGTTCGGATAGCGCACGCCATTGGCCTTCACGAGTTCTGCAACAGGTTTGAGTGCTTGGTTGCTCATCGGACTATGCTCCGTTTGCTCGACACGCCGCCCAGGCCCGGTTGTTCTGCGTTATTCTCACCATCGCTCACGGCTTCTGCTTCCGCCGCTTGCGCGCCACTTCGATTTCCGGGCGCTTACGCGCCATTTCGGTTTCCGGGCGCTTGCGTGCTTTCGGTTCCGCCTGCATCTCGCCAAGCAGCGCATCGAGGCGGTCGAAACTCGCTTCCCAGAACGCGCTGTAGCGCTCCAGCCACTGGTTCGCCTCTTCAAGTCGTTTTGCTTCGATCCGGCACGGCCGGCGCTGCGCGTCGCGGCCGCGCGAGATCAGGCCGGCATGCTCGAGCACCTTCAGATGCTTGGAGATCGCCGGTTGGCTCATCGCGAACGGTTTTGCGAGTTCCATCACCGACGCCTCGCCGGAGGCGAGCCGCGCAATGATCGCCCGTCGAGTTGGATCGGCGAGTGCGGCGAACGTGGCGTCGAGGCGGGCAGATGGGGTCATCGCATAACCATGAATGTATATAACCAAAGAGTTATATACACAGCATGGCGGCGTCAAGCGATTTGTATGCTCGGTTCCGTCGGGTCATAATCGTGACGCGCAACAGGAGCTTCGCGTGACCATCACGATCTACGGAATCAAGAACTGCGACACGATGAAGAAGGCCCGCGCGTGGCTCGATACGCACCGCGTCGCCTATCAATTCCACGACTACAAGGCCGAAGGCATCGACAAGAAGCGGCTGGAAGGGTGGGCCAAGAGCGTCGGCTGGGAAACGCTGCTCAACCGGGCAGGCACGACGTTCCGGAAACTGCCGGAGCAGGACAAGCAGGGACTGACCGCAACCAAGGCGATCGCGCTGATGCTCGATCAGCCGTCGATGATCAAGCGGCCGGTGCTCGAGCTTGGCAGCAAGCTCGTCGTCGGCTTCAAGCCGGAGATCTACAAGGCCGAGGTCAAGGCCTAGTCGCGGCACCGCAAGTCGCACCGCCGCACGGAACAACACAGCGACGCCGTTGTCCTGCGCAATGCTGCATGCAATTCCGCACAGCGAGAGGAACTTGTGCGCGCCCGCACTGCTGTCCTAAGGTCGCCTGAGCACGCCTCGCTTTTCTGGCCGCCCGGCTGGACCATCCAAGCGAACGATAACGCGCCCAGCCGGCCGCGCCGGCGAAGACAGCGGGAGGATCATGCCCATCAATAAACGTATCGGCTCCGCACAGGAGGCCCTGGCGGATGTCCGTGACGGCTCGACTGTCATGATTTCAGGATTTGGCGGCGCCGGCTTTCCGAATGTCCTCATTCAGGCGCTGCGCGATCGCGCGCCGAAGGACATGACCCTGATCGTCAATTCGGCGACGCACCGGCTCTCGTTTACGCATGAGCTGATCGACGCCGGCCTCGTGCGCAAGGTGGTCTGCAGCGCGGCGCGCGGACGCGAGAAGGGACTGTCGCCGTTCGAGCAGCTCTGGAAGGACGGCAAGATCGAACTGGTCTGCTTGCCGCAGGGCACGCTCGCCGAGGCTATCCGCGCCGGCGGCGCCGGCATCCCGGCGTTCTACACACCGGTCGGCGTCGGTACGGAGTTGACCAAGGGCAAGGAAGTACGTGTTTTCGGCGGGCGCGAGCACGTGCTCGAAGAGGCGCTGACGGCCGATCTGGCGATCATTCGCGCCGACACCGCGGATCGCTTCGGCAACCTGACGTTTCGTTATGCGCAAGCCAATTTCGGCCCGGCCATGGCGACGGCGGCAAAGCTTTCCGTCGCCGAAGTCGGGTCGGTCAGCGACGAGCCGATACCGCACGATCAGGTGCAACTGCCGGGCGTCTATGTCGACCGCGTTGTCGTCGCCTCGGAGATCAAGCCATGAAGCTCAATCGCAGCCAGATGGTATGGCGCGCCGCCCAGGACATCGGTGACGGGTGGCTGGTCAATCTCGGGATCGGCTTGCCGGTGGCGGTCGCCGATCACATTCCGAAGGGGCTCGACGTATTGTTCCACTCGGAAAACGGCGTTGTTGGCGTCGGTCCGGTGGCGGGGGCCAATCAGGCGGACAGCGACCTGGTCGACGCAGGAAGCCGGCAGATCACCCTGCGGCCGGGAGCGTCGATCGTCGATTCCGCCTGGTCGTTCTCGATGATCCGCGGCGGGCATATCGACGTGACCATCCTCGGCGCATTCGAAGTCGCCGCGAACGGCGATCTGGCGAACTGGGACATGAAGATTCCGCACAAGGGGCCGCTGGTGGGCGGCGCGATGGATCTCGCCGCGGCCGCAAAGTCGGTGTGGATCGTCATGGAGCACAATACCCGTTCGGGCGGACCGCGTGTCGTCAAGGAGTGCACGCTGCCGCTGACCGCGCAGCGATGCGTGAAGCGCATCTATACCGACCTCGCCGTCATGGAGATCGGCCCGTCCGGCGTGATCGTGCACGAGATCGTCGAAGGCATTTCGCGTGACGAGCTGCAGAAGCGCTCAGGGGCGCCGCTGACATTTGCACCCGGCTGCAAGGTACTAACCACGCCGGCGCTAGCCGACGTCGAAGCGCAATAACCACGAGTACGGGAGACGCGTCATGGAAATCTCGCTATCGGGCCGCACGGCGATCGTCACCGGCGGCAGCAAGGGCATCGGCTACGCCATCGCCACACGGTTCGTGAACTCCGGCGCGGACGTGATGATCTGCGCGCGCGGGCGCGAAGCGCTCGACGAGGCGGTGAAGTCGATCGGCGCCCAGGCGGCAAATGCGAAAGGCGGCAACGCGCGCGGCAGGATTGCCGGCACAGCCGGCGACGTTGCGAAGCCGGACGACGTGAAGCGTATCTATGACGAGACCGTGAAGGCCTTTGGCAAGGTCGACATCCTGGTCAACAATGCCGGCGTCTCCCGCGCCGGCGCGTTCGAGACCCTGACCGACGAACGGATGCAGGAAGATCTCGACCAGAAACTGTTCGCGGCAATCCGCATGACGCGCCTGGTCTGGCCGCAGATGAAGGAGCGGCGCTGGGGCCGCGTCATCAACGTCCTGAACATCGGCGCCAAGGCGCCGCGGGCGGCCAGCGCGCCGACCTCGATCTCGCGTGCCGCCGGCATGGCGCTGACCAAGGTGCTGGCGGGCGAGGGCGCCCCGCACAATGTATTGGTCAACGCGCTCCTGGTGGGCATCATCGAGGCCGACCAGCACGTGCAAGCCGCCAAGCGCACCGGCGTTGCGATCGACGAGTATATGGCGCAGCGCGCTAAGACGATCCCACTCGGCCGTCCGGGCAAGGCGGAGGAGTTTGCGAACATCGCCTGCTTCCTCGCCTCCGATCAGGGCGGCTATGTCACAGGAACGGCGACCAACGTGGATGGCGGAACATCGCCGGTCGTGTAGGACGGCGCGCGTAGCGAGATCAGCGCGAACGACCCGCGCAGACTCGAACATGTTTTTCGCTCACTGGTTGCGATGTTCAGGAATTCGCCGGCTGCGCGCTCACAAAGATCGCGCGAGGGCCTCTGGCGAAATCTGCTCCACGCCCTTTGCGCCGCGTTTGCAGCTCTTCGCCACTGGTTGCCCGTCCGCCGGAACCAGGCCGCGACCGAGCAGCCGCTCGTCATCGGCCAATACGGCGTAGCCAAGCACCGCCGCGATCACGAGCGCCGAACTTCCGAAACATGCGAGGTATTTCATCGGTCCATCCTCGGCCAGGGACACGCCTTCGTGCCCAACGCGGCGGGCGGGTTCGCACAATCGAGGTGGAAAATCAGTGACCTAAATCACAGTCCGACGAGGTGCGAGTGAACCCGGCCCGCATCCGACGCTACGCGGCCTCAGCGGCTTGCTGTGGCGAACTTCGGATTCGAGACGCTGGGTTCAGAGTTCGACGACGTCGCCGGCCTGTGCGGCAGGTAAGTCGCCGGCTGCGCCTCGTGTTTCGCGCGTGGCCTGACCGAGCGTGAGCTCCTGATCGATCACGGCGCGCAGCGTGTATTCGGGCAGCTTGTCCGGGTCACGCAACAGGTTGTTGATCTCGAACTTGCCGTCGTCGCTGATCGACTTCAGCGAGGCGATGAGGTGACTGACCTCGCCGTCATTGAAGAACGGCAGCAGCAGCCGCTCCTGGACGACCGAGCGCCCGTTGATATCCTTCACGGTCGAGATGCTGAAGGCGGGCAGGCCGCGGCTTGCGCATTTGCCATAAAGCGGCAGCACCAGTGCTTTCATGTTCGGCTGCAGGTAATCTCGCAGGTTGGTGCCGATGTTGTTGCTTTGGGCTGTGCCGTAGGCCTGCGCCGCAGTGGAGCCGTTGCTGTCGATGATAAAGTGGAAATCGTCGCCTTCGCGCTTCACCACATAGTAGATGAGCTCGCGCATCTCTTCTTCAAGCCGCGCAGGATGGTAGGCGCCGATTGGCGGAAAGCCGCTGAAGCGGCTTCGCAAGCGCAGCCAGGTGTTCAGCAGGTCGCGTTGTTTCACCGACCGGACGACCGCAGGGGCAGCGCTTTCGAAGTACATCGAGAGGATCCGTGGTGACGGCACGTGCTCGCGACAAGCCGCCGTCGGCAATGGCTTCGGGTATCAGCAATCCCAGTCAGCTACCGAAACTGGATTAAGGAAGGCTTTCGCGGAGTGTGCAAAACACCCCTCGCTCCGCGGTGCGTACGCGTCCATGCCACGCCGATACGGTATGATTGCACCACTGATGCACGCAGACCGGCGTGCGACCATTGGCTACCTCGGGGGCCGTCAAATCGGTCGGATTGCCCAGCGATACGGCTTGCGGAGCGCTTGATCTTCAACGCATATTCCGCTCCCACGAGGGTCGGCGAAGAGAACAAGAAGTTCCAACCGCTTCAAGACGGGCAGGCCGAAGAGAAACGTTCCAGAACCTCAGCCGCAACGCTGTTGCTGCATGAGGTTGCAAGGGGATTTTGCTTGAGCGGCGAGTTCATTTTGGAGACCCGCGGCCTGACGAAGGAATTCGCGGGCTTCGTTGCGGTCCACGATGTCAATCTCAAGGTGCGCAGGGGACATATCCACGCGTTGATCGGCCCGAACGGCGCCGGCAAGACGACCTGCTTCAACCTGCTTTCGAAATTCCTGCAGCCGTCGCGCGGCGAGATTCTTTATAATGGCAACGATATCACTCAGCTCAAGCCGGCCGATATTGCCCGGCTCGGACTTGTCCGTTCGTTTCAGATTTCAGCGGTTTTTCCGCACCTGACGGCGCTGGAGAATGTCCGCGTTGCTTTGCAGCGCCAGCACGGCAGCTCGTTCGATTTCTGGCGTTCCAAGTCGGTGCTGGACCGCTTCAACGATCGCGCTCACGAGCTGTTGAACGACGTCGGGCTCGATGAGTTCGCGAACGTGATCGCGGTCGAGATGCCCTATGGACGCAAGCGCGCGCTCGAGATCGCGACCACGCTGGCGCTCGAGCCGGAAATGATGCTGCTCGACGAACCGATGGCCGGTATGGGCCACGAGGACATCGACAAGATTTCCACGCTGATCAAGCGGATCGCAAAGAACCACACCATCCTGATGGTGGAGCACAACCTGAGCGTGGTGGCGAACCTGTCCAACATCATCACTGTGCTGACGCGCGGGCGTGTGCTGGCCGAAGGCTCCTACGCAGATCTGACCAAGGACGAGCGCGTGAAGGAAGCCTACCTTGGAGCGGGCCATGGCTAATCAAATGGCTGCGCAATCGGTGACCGCACCGCAGGCATCCGCTGCGGCGAACGTTGTGCTGCAGGTCGGCAACCTCGAAAGCTGGTACGGCGAGTCGCACATCCTGCACGGTGTGAACTTCGACGTCCGCGGTGGTGAGGTCGTCACGCTGCTCGGGCGCAACGGCGCCGGCAAGACGACCACGCTGAAATCGGTGATGGGCATCATCGGCAAGCGCCGCGGCTCGATTACCTTCGAAGGCAAGGAGATCATCCGTACGTCGTCGGACCGGATTGCCCGCCTCGGCGTCGCCCTGTGCCCGGAAGAGCGCGGGATTTTCGCGACCCTCGACGTGCGCGAAAACCTGATGCTGCCGCCGCAGGTTCGCAGCGGCGGGTTGTCGCTCGACCAGATTTTCGAGCTGTTTCCGAACATCAAGGAAAGGCTCAACAGCCAGGGCACGAAGCTGTCCGGCGGCGAGCAGCAGATGCTGGCGATCGCCCGTATCCTGCGCACCGGTGCCCGCTTCCTGATGCTCGACGAGCCGACCGAGGGTCTTGCGCCGGTTATTATTCAACAGATCGGCAAAACCATCGCAAAACTGAAAGAGCAGGGTTTTACCATCCTGCTGGTGGAGCAGAACTTCCGCTTCGCCTCTACCGTCGCCGACCGGTTTTATGTGATGGAACACGGTAAGATCATTGATACATTTGCCAATTCCGAGTTGCAGGCAAATATGGACAAGCTTCACACCTATCTCGGCGTCTGAACGCTCTGAGACAAACGACAAGTCTATAAACGACAACTCTCAAGGAGGAACGATGAAACGATCTCTTGCAGCGCTGACACTGACCAGTGCGCTGGTGGTGGCAAGCAGTGCCTTCGCCCAAACCATGGACAAGAACGTCAAGATCGGCGTTCTCAACGATCAGTCGAGCCTTTATGCCGACATCACCGGCGCCGGCTCCGCGCTCGCCGCCCGGATGGCGGTCGAGGATTCCGGACTTGTGGCCAAGGGCTGGAAGATCGACGTGATCGCGGCCGATCACCAGAACAAGCCGGACGTCGGCACCAACATCGCGCGGCAATGGTTCGACGTAGAGAAGGTCGACGCCATCGCCGACGTGCCGACATCGAGCGTGGCGCTCGCCGTCAACAACATCGTCAAGGAAAAGAACGGCGTCTTCCTGAATTCAGGTGCTGCCGCTTCCGATCTGACCACCACGCAGTGCTCGCCGAATACAGTGCACTGGACCTATGACACTTACCTGCTTGCCAACGGCACCGGCAAGGCGCTGGTGAAGGCCGGTGGCGACACCTGGTTCTTCCTGACCGCGGACTATGCGTTCGGCCACGCACTGGAGCGGGATACGTCGGCAGTGGTCACGGCGAACGGTGGCAAGGTTCTCGGTGTCGTTCGGCATCCGCTCAACACGTCGGATTTCTCGTCGTTCCTGCTGCAGGCCCAGGCCTCGAAGGCGAAGATCGTCGGCCTTGCCAATGCCGGCGGCGACACCACCAACTCGATCAAGCAAGCGTCCGAATTCGGCATTGTCTCGGGCGGCCAGAAGCTTGCCGGGCTGCTGCTGTTCATTTCCGACGTCAACGCGCTCGGCCTGAAGACGGCGCAGGGGCTGAACTTCACCGAGACGTTCTACTGGGATCTGAACGACCAGACGCGCGCTTTCTCCAAGAAGTTCTCCGAGCGCATGACCAACAAGGCCATGCCGTCCATGGTCCAGGCCGGCGTGTACGGCGCTACACTGCACTATCTGAAGTCGCTGGAAGCGCTTGGCGGCAATCCGCATGACGGCCTCAAGGCTGTCGCCAAGATGAAGGAATTGCCGACGGATGATCCGCTGTTCGGCAAAGGCACGATCCGGGCCGACGGACGCAAATTGCATCCCGGCTACCTGTTCGAAGTGAAGAAGCCCTCGGAATCGAAATATCCGTGGGACTACTACAAGCTCATTTCGACGATCCCGGCGGAAGAAGCCTTCACACCGGTGGACAAGAGCCCCTGTCCGCTGCTGAAGAAGTAGGATTTGTCGACGCCCGGCAGCTCACCGCTGCCGGGCGCCCCGCCTTGATTGGGTGTTTTCTTTGATCGGAATTGCGTGACGATGGGGATCAATACGCAGGCACTGCTGGCGCAGCTCCTGGTCGGGCTGATCAATGGCTCGTTTTATGCGCTGTTGAGCCTCGGGCTCGCCGTGATTTTCGGCATGCTCAATATCATCAATTTCGCGCACGGCGCGCTCTACATGATGGGCGCCTTTGTTGCGTACTTCCTGCTGAGCATCTTCGGCCTCAACTACTGGTACGCACTGGTGCTTGCGCCGATCATCGTCGGCGCATTCGGAATGCTGCTCGAACGGACGATGCTGCAATGGCTCACCGGTCTCGACCATCTTTACGGCTTGCTGCTAACCTTTGGCCTCGCCCTGATCATCCAGGGATTGTTCCAGAACTATTTCGGCTCGTCCGGCCTGCCATACGCCATCCCGACGGAGCTGCAGGGTGGCACCAATCTCGGCTTCATGTTCCTGCCGACCTACCGCGCCTGGGTGGTGGTATTCTCGCTGACCATCTGCCTGCTCACCTGGTTCATGATCGAGAAGACCCGGCTCGGCGCCTATCTGCGCGCGGCCACCGAAAATCCTACCCTTGTGCGTGCCTTTGGCATCAACGTTCCGCGCATGATCACGCTGACCTATGGACTCGGCGTCGGCCTCGCCGCACTCGCAGGCGTGCTGTCCGCACCGATCAATCAGGTGCGGCCGCTGATGGGCGCCGACCTGATCATCGTCGTGTTCGCCGTGGTGGTGATCGGCGGCATGGGATCGATCATGGGATCGATCGTCACCGGCTTCATGCTCGGCGTGCTTGAAGGCCTGACCAAGTATTTCTATCCAGAAGCGTCGAACACCGTCGTGTTCGTATTCATGGTGCTGGTGCTGCTGTTGAAGCCCACCGGATTGACGGGCAGGGCGGCTTAACGATGACCAGCATCACCGAAAACGCCGATGTCCGGTTGCCGACGCAGTCGCGCAGCGACCACGTGATCGCAATGGCGGTCATGATCGTGGTCCTTGCCGCGCTGCCGTTTTCGGGAATCTATCCGTACTTCATCATGACGGCGCTGTGCTTTGCCTTGTTTGCTTGCGCCTTCAATCTTCTGATCGGCTATGGCGGACTGCTGTCGTTCGGCCACGCCATGTTTCTCGGCACCGCCGGTTACATCACGGCGCACGCGATCAAGGAATGGGGTTTTCCGCCGGAACTCGGGATTCTCGCAGGCACCCTTGCGTCCGCAGCGCTTGGCGTCATCAGCGGGCTCGTCGCGATCCGCCGGCAGGGCATCTACTTTGCGATGATTACGCTGGCCCTGTCGCAGCTCCTGTACTTTGTCTATCTGCAGGCGAAGTTCACTCACGGCGAGGACGGGATCCAGAGCGTTCCGGTGGGCAAGCTGTTCGGTGTGCTCAACCTGTCGCAGCCGCTGACGCTCTACTACGTGGTGCTTGCGTTCTTCCTGTTCGGGTTTCTTGTGATCTACCGGGCGATCAATTCGCCGTTCGGCGAAGTGCTGAAAGCGATCCGCGAGAACGAGCCACGTGCGATCTCGCTCGGCTATCGGACAGACCAGTACAAGCTGCTTGCGTTCATCCTTTCCGGGACGCTCGCGGGGCTTGCCGGCGCGGTCAAGGTGCTGATCTCCCAGAACGCCTCGCTGACCGACGTGCACTGGACCATGTCGGGCGAAGTCGTGCTGATGGTCCTGCTCGGCGGCCTCGGCACCATCTTCGGGCCCGTCGTCGGCGCTTTCGTCATCATCGCCATGCAACAGTACCTGGCCGGGTTCGGTCAGTGGGTGCTGGTGATTCAGGGCGTCATCTTCGTCGTCTGCGTGCTGGCATTCCGCCGTGGCATCATCGGCGAAATCGCCCACTACCTGCGCCGTTCGCTCTGAAATCGGCCCCACAAAGCGGTGGATGAGCCGCTCGGGTGGGTCGCAAATTCGCTTGCTGCCCCCGAAAAGCTGTATGACACATTTGTGACAATGCGCCGTCCCGGCGCATCGGGGATGTCGGATGCTGCGCTTGTTTCGGGCCCTTCTACCGCGCGAAGAGCAGTTCTTCGTGCTTTTCAATCAACACGCGCAAACCCTCGTGGCCGGGGCCGACGCGTTACAGGGCGTGCTGCGGGGTGGTCCGGATATCCAGACATACTGCCAGCTCGTCACCAAGCATGAGAGCGAAGCCGACAACATCACCCGGCAAGTGCTGACCGCAGTTCGCCGTACCTTCATCACGCCGTTCGACCGCGTCGACATCAAGAACCTGATCACCTCGATGGACGATGCCATCGACCAGATGGAGCAGACGGCAAAGGCCGTCATGCTGTTCGAGGTTGAGGAGTTCGAGCAGCCGATGCGCGAGATGGGCCAGATCATTGCCGACTGCGCCGGCCTCGTCGTGCGTGCGGTGCCGCTATTGCAGTCGATCGGCCAGAACGTCGGGACGATCACGCTGATCACGGAAGAGCTGACCAAGCTGGAAGGCCGCGTCGACGACCTGCACGACATCGGGCTGAAGGAGCTGTTCCTGAAACACCGCAACGCCAACACGATGGACTTCATCGTCGGGGCGGAGATCTACGATCATCTCGAGAAGGTGGCCGATCGCTTCGACGATGTCGCCAACGAGATCAACAGCATCATGATCGAGCAGGTTTAGGACCCAATTGTGGATGCCTCACTGGCCCTACCGGTCCTGCTCGGTCTGATCTTCGTCGCGCTGGCGTTCGACTTCCTGAACGGCCTGCACGACGCGGCGAACTCGATTGCGACGATCGTCTCGACCCGTGTGCTGCGCCCGCAATATGCGGTGGCGTGGGCGGCGTTCTTCAACTTCATCGCATTCCTGTTCTTCGGCCTGCACGTGGCTGAGACGCTCGGTACCGGCATCATCGATCCGGGTGTCGTCGATCCGCAGGTGATCTTCGCGGCGCTGATGGGGGCCATCGTCTGGAACCTCTTGACCTGGTGGCTCGGGATCCCGTCTTCGAGCTCGCATGCGCTGATCGGCGGTCTGGTCGGCGGCGGCCTGGCAAAGGCTGGCTTCAGTGCGCTGGTGTGGACCGGGCTGACCAAGACGCTGGCCGCGATCGTGTTGTCGCCGCTCGTCGGATTCCTGCTGGCGCTGGTGCTGGTCGCGGTCGTGTCCTGGCTTTCGGTCCGATCGACACCGTTCGTGGTCGATCGCGCGTTTCGCGTGCTGCAGTTCGTGTCCGCCTCGCTCTATTCGCTCGGCCACGGAGCCAACGACGCCCAGAAGACCATGGGCATCATCGCCGTGCTGCTGTTCTCGCAAGGCTATCTCGGCAATCAGTTCTACGTCCCGTTCTGGGTGGTGATCACCTGTCAGGCGATGATGGGTCTCGGCACGCTCATGGGCGGCTGGCGGATCGTCAAGACCATGGGCTCGCGCATCACCCGCCTGACGCCAATGCAGGGGTTTTGCGCCGAGACCGGGGGTGCTGCGACGCTGTTTGCCGCCACGGCGCTGGGCGTTCCGGTCTCGACCACGCACACCATCACCGGCGCTATCGTCGGCGTCGGTGCCGCGCGCCGCGTCTCCGCCGTGCGCTGGAACATCGCAAGCTCGATCGTCGTCGCCTGGGTCATCACGATCCCGGCGTCGGCCTTCATTGCCGCGGTGACCTACGGAGTGGTCGCGGTCCTCAAGTGACCGCCTTCAGCCCGGCGATGCCGGCGACGATCATGCCGATGCAAACCAGACGGATCACGGTCGCGGGCTCATTGAAGAGATAGATGCCGAGGATTGCCACGCCGACCGTGCCGATCCCGGTCCAGACCGCGTAAGCGGTTCCGACGGGCAGCCATTTGAGCGCGATGCCCAGCAGCACGATGCTGGCGATCATGCAGGTGACCGTGAGCACGCTTGGCACCAGTTTTGTGAAGCCCTCGGTGTATTTCAGCCCGATCGCCCAGCCGATCTCCAGAAGTCCGGCAAGAAACAGGATGGTCCAGGCCATGCGGCCCTCCTTCAAAAAGGGCAGGGCCGTCCCTGCGGGGAACATCTGGCGTGGGGTCGTCCCCGCGCGATCGATTGCCCGCTCTATATGGAGATTCTGGCTCGAATCGCAACTGCGTCTGGCGCGTAGCCCCTTGATCCCGCCGCGTTTTGCCGTCACAAGGCAGCCGCCATGCGCGACACCACGGCCCCCGAGATTCTGAAAGAGAACGCTGCGCCACCGGCGACTTCGCTCGCCGGCGAGGTCGCGCGCCGCCGCACGTTCGCGATCATCTCGCACCCGGACGCCGGCAAGACCACGCTGACCGAGAAGCTCTTGCTGTTCGGCGGCGCGATCAATCTTGCGGGCCAGGTGAAGGCGAAGGCCGACCGGCGCAACACCCGCTCGGACTGGATGAAGATCGAGCGCGAGCGCGGCATTTCGGTTGTCACCTCGGTGATGACCTTCGAGTTCGACGGCCTGGTGTTCAACCTGCTCGACACGCCGGGCCACGAGGACTTTTCGGAGGATACCTACCGCACGCTGACCGCGGTCGACTCGGCAGTGATGGTGATCGACGCCGCCAAGGGCATCGAGGCGCGCACGCGAAAACTGTTCGAGGTGTGCCGCCTGCGCGACATCCCGATCATCACCTTCATCAACAAGATGGATCGCGACAGCCGCGACCCGTTCGAGCTGCTCGACGAGATCGAAAAGACGCTGGCGCTCGACACCGCGCCGGTGACCTGGCCGATCGGGCGCGGACGTGATTTCGCCGGCACCTACGATATCGCGACCGGTGGGGTGCGGCTTCTGGAGTCGGACGCGAAAACCGGCACCGCACAGAAGATCGCCATCGAAGATCTTGCGAAGAAGAATCCGAACCTGGACGCGAAGGCGATCAAGGACGAGCTCGAGCTCGTCTCGGAAGCCTGCAAGCCGTTCGACCTCGAGGCTTTCCGCGAGGGCCATCTGACGCCGGTGTTCTTCGGCAGCGCGCTGCGCAACTTCGGCGTCGGCGATCTCCTGGAAGGCCTCGGCCGCCATGCGCCGCCGCCGCGGGCGCAGGACTCCAACATCCGCCGCATCGAGGCGGACGAGCCGAAGATGACCGCGTTCGTGTTCAAGATCCAGGCGAACATGGATCCGAACCATCGCGACCGCATCGCGTTTGCCCGGCTATGCTCGGGCAAGCTCGTCCGTGGCATGAAGGCGAAGCTCGTGCGCACCGGAAAGCCGATGCCGCTGTCGTCGCCGCAGTTCTTCTTCGCGCAGGATCGCTCGGTCGCCGATGAGGCCTTCGCCGGCGACGTGGTCGGCATTCCCAACCACGGCACGCTTCGGATCGGCGATACGCTGACCGAGGGCGAGGATGTCGTCTTCGTCGGTGTGCCGAGCTTCGCGCCGGAAATCGTCCGCCGGGTGCGGCTGACCGATGCGATGAAGGCCAAGAAGCTGAAGGAAGCCCTGCAACAGATGTCGGAGGAGGGCGTTGTGCAGGTGTTCCGTCCGCGCGATGGCGCGCCGGCACTGGTCGGCGTGGTCGGGCAACTGCAGCTCGACGTGCTGAAGGCTCGGCTTGACGCTGAATACGGCCTGCCGGTCGACTTCGAGCAGAGCGAGTTCCAGCTGGCACGCTGGATTTCATCGGACGACCCGAAGAAGCTGGACACGTTCCTCGCCGCGAACGGCTCGGGCGTCGCCGACGATGTCGACGGCGATCCGGTGTTCCTGGCGCGCAATCAATTCTATCTCGACTACACGCGTGAGCGCGCCGAAGGCATCGCGTTCACGAATGTGAAGGACGTCAAGAAGAAGGCTTAGTATTCGCGCGCCGCCCACGCGGGCTTTTGCTTTTGCAGGCGCTCATTGCAGGAAACCCATTCGTGACGAAGTTCTTTTCTGGTCTCGCTATTGTCGCGTTTGCCATTGCCTTCGTGCCGGCTCTCGCCGCGGCTCAAGTCGGTTCCAGTCAAAGCAAACAACTGGTGCTCGGAACACGTCCCGCGACAGACGCGAGGAAGCCGGCCGGGCAACTGAATACGTTGAACGATCTGTTCGCGGCGCTGAACGCCTGCTGGAAGCCGCCGCCGCTGGAGAATGCCCACCCCGGCATGCAGATAACGATGCGGTTCTCGTTCAATCGCGACGGCAGGATGATCGGTCCGCCACAGGTCACTTATGCGACGGCCGAAGTGACCCCCGAAAACGCGCGATGTCTACCGCGAGGCGTTCACGCAATCGCTGGTGGGCTGCACGCCATTCCCGCTTACCAGCGGCCTTGCCGGTGCCATCGCCGGGCGGCCAATGTCCCTTCGCATCGTCGACCATCGGGATAATTCGGCGGTCAAGCCACGAGCGTAAGTGCGCCTGCGGGCGCTGGTCGCGGGCTTGCGTCGGCCCCGGCAGGGAATATCTCTGGCATATGTTCGACGCACCCATCACCAGACGTTCATTTATGGCAACGTTTATTGCCTGTCTGGTCGTTCTGGCGTCCGCCATTGCGCTCGGGCTCACGCCCGCCGCTGCGCAAATTGACCCGCGCACGTGCGGTGTGCTCGACGGGCCGGGCTGTAATCCGAACCAGTGCAGCATTCTCGATGGACCGGGGTGTCAGGCCCAGGCGCAGGGCGGCGGCGTCGGCGAGAACCTGCAGCTGACACTCGGCACCCGGGCCGCAGGCGACGCCAAGAAGCCGGCCGGCGATCTGAACACCCTACGCGACCTGTTTGCAGCGTTGCTCGCCTGCTGGTTGCCGCCTGCCGTCGAGAATGCGTATCCGGGCATGCAGATGTCGATGCGCTTTTCGCTCACCCGCGACGGCAAGCTGATCGGCAACCCGCGCGTCACCTTTGCGAGCCGCGAGGTGAGCCAGAAGACCCGCGACCTCTACCGCGATGCGTTCACACAGTCGCTTCAGGGCTGCGCGCCGTTTGCCATCACCAGGAGCTTTGGCGGCGCGATCGCTGGACGCCCGATCGTCGTCCGCGTCATCGAAAACCGCGATGATGTCGCCAAGACGAAGCCGCGGGTGTGATCTCGCAATGAGTTAGCGGCCTTCCACCTTCGCCTTGATATTCGAAAGGCCCAACTTCGCTTCCTCATCGAACAGCCGCAACTGATCCGCGGTCGCCGCCTTCGGTCGCTGCGGGTTGCGCACCGTGCGGACGAAGCGCGTGCCGCCGCTGGCCTGCTCGAAATTGTACTGCACCACGACCAGGCCGATGAAGCTGGTGTAGGTAAGCCCGATCCACAGGGACGGGCGGTCGCAGGCGATCACCACCCAGTCGAGGTTGACGGGGCCCGTGCGGGTGCTCCAGTGCTCGTGGAAGGTGTCGCCGAACCGCATCGGCCGGTTCTCGCAGTCGATCTGATGTGACGACGGCAGCCATTCGGGCCACGACTTCGGATTGGTGACGTAGTCGAAGATCTTCTCCGCGGGAGCGGCGATGATGATGTCGTTGCTATGCTCGAACGGGAAGGTCGGGGGCATCACGTTTCGTCAGTCCGATCGTCGTCTAGTTGATCTTGATATCCGCCGCCTTGATGACGTCGGCCCAGAGCTTCTTCTCGGCAGCGATTCTCGCGCGCAATTCCTCCGGCGACGATGGTGCCGGGTCGATCAGCTGCGTCTTCAATTTCTCCTTCACCGACGGATTGTCCAGCGCCTTGCGCACCTCTGCGTTGATCTGGGCGATCATCGCCGGTGGTGTGCCGGCGGGTGCGATGAGCGCGTTCCAGGCATCCGACTCCACGTCGATGCCGCTTTCCTTCAGCGTCGGCACATCGGGCAGGTAGGGCGAACGCTTCGGCGTGGACACCGCCAGGACCTTGATCTTGCCCTCGCCGAGCTGCGGCACGACCGCGCTTGCGGGCAAGCACGCGACCTGGACGTCGCCGCGGATCACAGCGGTGACCGCCGCGGGCGACCCGCCATAGGGCACATGCACCATCTTGGCGCCGGCCTTCACGCCGATCGCTTCCATCGTCAGGTGCGACAGCGAGCCGGGGCCGATCGAGCCATAGGTGATCTTGGTCGGATCCTTCTTCAGCAATGCGACGAATTCGGCGACGGTGTTGACGCCGAGCGAGGTGGGCACCACCAGCGCGCTCGGCAGCGTCGTCAGCATCGTCACCGGCGCGATGTCCTTTTCCGGATCGTACGGCAGCTTCGAAAACAGGTTGACGTTGATCGCAAGCGGTCCGCCGAGCGAGATGCCGATGGTCGTGCCATCGGGTGCGGATTTTGCCACCACGTCGGTGCCGGTGTTGCGGCCCGCGCCGGCACGGTTGTCGACGACGACGCTGACGCCCGGATTGCGGGACTGGATGTCCTCGGCGATCAGCCGACCGATGATGTCGGGCGTGGAGCCGGCCGCGAACGGCACCACCAGCTTCACTGGCTTGGTCGGCCAGATCTTCTCGGCTTGCTGTGCGGTTGCAGCGGGTGCCAGCACGACAAACGCTATCGCGACGGACAGATAAGTCCTGATACTCATGACGCGAATACTCATAACGATGGTCGTTTCCTCGAACTTGCGCCGGTTTGGCGCTTGTCGTTAACCGTTGCCCGCAGGTGCCCCGCATTCCGGCATTGCGTGCGTGCTTTGGCGGCATTGCACACGAACCGGCAAAGATGATACCCGGCCCTTTGCCCTGAGGCTGGCGCGAACCATATCTGCGCCGCCGGGCCGGTGGAAGGCCTTGAACAGGCCAGGCGGGAGAACATCGTGGGGCTGATCGTCATGGTCGCCGGGCTCGCCGTATTCCTCGGCACGCACCTGGTCACAACACATCGCGATCTGCGTGCGGCGCTGTTCGCGCGCTATGGCGCGAGCGCCTACAAAGTCGCCTATAGCGTCCTGTCCGCGATCGGCCTCGTGCTGATCGTCTACGGCTTCTCCAGATATCGTGCGACCGGCTGGATCAACGTCTGGTATCCGCCGGTGGGCATGCGCCACCTGGCTCTTGCGCTGATGCTGCCTGCGACGATTATCTTCGCCTCGGCCTACCTGCGCGGCCACATCTGGCGCTTCATGAAGCACCCGATGCTCGTCGCGATCAAGATCTGGGCGCTGGCGCATCTGCTCGCCAACGGCGATCTCGGCTCGATCATCCTGTTCGGTTCGTTCCTCGTATGGGCGGTGTTCGACCGCATCACGCTGAAGAGCCGCGAGGATCTGGGCGGCCCGCCGATCCCGTTCGGCGGCACGCGGAACGACGTGCTGGCCGTCGTCGTTGGCTGTGTGGCCTACGTCGCGCTGGTGTTCGCGTTCCATCCTGCCGTGATCGGCGTTCCCGTCGTCGGAGTTTGAGTGATGTCCGTGCAGACTGCCGTCAAGCGTGTCACCGCGCCTGATATCCGCGCCCGTAAGGATGGCGAGCCGATCGTCATGCTGACCTCGTATCACGCGCATACGGCGAGCCTCGTCGACCGCTTCTGCGACGTCATCCTGGTCGGCGATTCGCTCGGCAACGTGATGCACGGCTTCGAGACCACGGTACCCGTCACGCTCGACATGATGATCCTGCAGGGGCGTGCGGTGATGCGCGGCTCGAAGCATGCGCTGGTCGTGGTCGACATGCCGTTCGGCTCCTATGAGGCGTCGAAGGAGCAGGCATTTCACTCCGCCGCGCGCATCATGAAGGAGACGCACTGTGGCGCGGTGAAGCTCGAAGGCGGCAAGCGCATGGCCGAGACGATCGCCTTTCTCACTCAGCGCGGCATTCCGGTGATGGGCCATATCGGCCTGACGCCGCAGTCGATCAACACTCTCGGCACGTTCCGCGCGCAGGGGCGCGACGAGGCGAGCTCGGCGCTGATCGAGGAGGATGCGAAGGCGGTTGCGGAAGCCGGTGCATTCTCGATGGTGATCGAGGCGGTGGCCGAACCGCTGGCGAGGAAGATCACAAAATCCATCGACGTGCCGACCATCGGCATCGGCGCAAGTGCTGCCTGCGACGGCCAGGTGCTGGTGCTGGAGGACATGCTCGGCCTGTCACCGTGGACGCCGAAATTCGTCAAGCGCTATGGCAATCTCGGCCCGGCGATCCAGACGGCGATCGAGGCTTATGCAGCCGATGTGCGCGCGCGGACCTTTCCCGGGCCGGAGCATGTGTACGGGGTGGCGAAGCCGAAGACCGAGGCGAAGGGTTGATTTCCACAAACACGCGCTGCGCTTGTGTGTTAACGCTTTGAAACCACAGGCTTTGCCTTGCCCTCGCCATACCGGTAGGGTAACCGCCAGCGCACTGGGGTGGCGCTCGCAGGCGTTTCGCCTGCCTTTCGGGACGCCGACTGGCCTGTCGTTCAGCCGGTGTTGCAGGGATTGATCCTAAGTGTCTGAGATATTTGACGAAGTCCAAGAAGAGGTTAGGCGTGAGCAGCTCAAGAAGCTGTGGGAGCGCTACGCTACGCTGATCGTAACGGTGGCGTTTCTGATCGTCGCCGGCGTCGGCGGCTGGCGCGGCTACCTCTATTGGGAAGGCAAGAGGGCGCAGGAAGCGGGCGCGCAATTCGAGGCCGCCGCGACCCTTGCCGAGCAGAAGAAGAGCGCTGAGGCCGAGGCGGCATTCCTGAAGATCGCCAGCGAGGCGCCGCAGGGCTATCGCACGCTGGCAAAATTCCGCGCCGCAGCCGAACTTGCCACGCGTGACGTCCCCGGCGCGGTGAAGCTTTACGACGCGATCGCCGCCGACCGGAACGCCAGCCCAGCCGAGCAGGATCTGGCGGCGTTGCGCGCAGGCGCACTGCTGGTCGATACGGCGCCCTACGCCGAGATCAAGGCGCGGCTCGAGCCGCTGACCGGGCCGAACCGCACCTATCGCCACAGCGCGCGCGAGATGCTTGCCGTCTCTGCCTGGCGCAACAAGGACATGACCGCCGCGCGGCAATGGATCGATACGATCACGACGGATTCGTTGTCGCCTCAGACCTTGCGCTCACGCATGGAGGCGCTGCTGGCGTTGTTGCCGCCGGTGGCGAAGGGCTAAACGATGCATAAGCCGATTGACCGCATCAATTCAGTACCGCGCCGCGTCTCGCGCCTGATCGCAGGCGCATTCGTGCTTTGCTTTGTCGGCGTGCTCGGAGGCTGCAGCAGCCTGTCGACGCCGGCTTGGGATCCGACAGACTTGCTGGACTTCCTTGACACCAAGAAGAAGGCGCCGGGCGAGCGCAAGCCGGTGTTCCCCGAAGGCGTGCCGGGAATCTCCCAAGGCGTTCCGAAGGAGATGGTGCGAGGCAGCGCTGAGTCGCGTGCATCCGTCGAAGGGCAGGCCGCTGCCGCGCCGGTCGAAACGCAGCCCGCGCCGTCACCGGCCAAGCGGTCGAGGACAGCGGCAAAGCGTCCACCGCAGGCCGATCCCCAGGTCGAGATCGCCCCGGACGACGTCAACGTCGACGAGCCACCGCCACCGCCACGCCGTCAGGCACAGCGGCCCCAGCGCGCGCAACAGCCACAGGCGGAACAGCAGGCGAATCCTTTCCCGGCGCCGCTGCCACGCTAGAGTCTGATCCAGCTTCGCTGTAAGCGTTTGATTGCATCCTCGCCCGCGATGCTTCGCGGGCGTCTTTTGGCGTCGAGACATGGCCTTCACCATTGCATTGATCGGACGCCCCAACGTCGGCAAGTCGACGTTGTTTAATCGTCTCGTCGGACAGAAGCTGGCGCTGGTCGACGACCAGCCGGGCGTGACGCGCGACCGCCGCGAGGGCGATGCGCGTCTGGGCGACCTCCGCTTCACGGTCATCGACACCGCTGGCCTCGACGAGGGCGCCAAGGGATCGCTCACGGCGCGCATGCGCACGCAGACGGCGATGGCGATCGAGGCGGCCGACGCGCTGATGTTCATCATCGATTCCCGGGCGGGCCTGACGCCGCAGGACCGCGCCTTCGCCGACCTGGCGCGCCGGGCGAACAAGCCGGTCGTGCTGATCGCGAACAAGAGCGAAGGCAGGCTGGCTCAGGCGGCCGCCGCAGAAGCATTCGCGCTTGGACTTGGCGAGCCCATTCCGATTTCGGCCGAGCATGGCGACGGCACCAGCGACCTCTACGACGCGCTGGCGGCAATCATGCCGGCACCCATCGATGAGCTCGAGGATGAAACCAACGCACCGGAGGCGGGCGACGCCGAGACCCGGCCGATCCGCGTGGCGATCGTCGGACGTCCCAATGCCGGCAAGTCGACAGTCATCAATCAGCTGCTCGGCGAGGAGCGGCTCCTGACCAGCCCGGAAGCCGGCACCACGCGGGATTCCATCGCCGTCGATGTCGTCCGGCAGGGGCGCGCGTTCCGGGTGTTCGACACCGCAGGGCTGCGCCGCCGCTCGCGCATCGAGGCGAAACTGGAGAAGCTGTCCGTCGCCGACACGCTGCGCGCAATCCGCTTTGCGGAGGTCGTGGTGCTGGTGATGGATTCGCAGAACCGTTTCGAGGAGCAGGACCTGCGCATTGCCGACCTGGTCGAACGCGAGGGACGCGCGCTGGTGATCGCGGTCAACAAATGGGATCTGGTCGAGCGCAAGGGCGGCGAGATCGGCAAGCTGCGCGAGACGGCGGACCGTCTGCTGCCACAGGTGCGCGGCGTGCCGCTGGTGGCCATATCCGGGCTGACCGGCGACGGCCTTGATCGGCTGATGAAGGCGGTGGAGGAGGCCTACGCGGTCTGGAACCTCCGCGCCCCGACCAGCGCGCTCAATCGCTGGTTCGAGCAGGCGATCGCCGCCAATCCGCCGCCTGCGGTCTCGGGCCGGCGGCTGAAGCTCAACTATGTGACGCAGCCGAAAGCCCGGCCGCCGAGTTTCGTGGTGTTCTGCTCCCGTGCGGATGCCGTGCCGGAAAGCTACAAGCGCTATCTCGTCAACAGCCTGCGCGAGGTATTCGACATGCCGGGCACGCCGGTCCGCATCATCCTGCGCGAGAAGGCGAACCCGTTCGAGCACAAGCGGAAGAAGATCAGGTGAGCGAAGCAGGCGGCGAGCCGGCGGCGCAAACAGCGCCCGCAACGGCCGGCCGCGCCGCCTTCGGCTTCATCTTCGTCACCGTGCTGCTCGACATGATGGCGCTCGGCGTCGTCATTCCGGTGCTGCCGAAGCTGGTGGAGAGCTTCCTCGACAACGATACGGTCGCCGCCGCCCGATGGTTCGGGCTGTTCGGCACGGTCTGGGCGTTGATGCAGTTCGTCTTCTCGCCGCTGTTCGGCGCGCTGTCGGACCGGTTCGGACGCCGTCCGATCATCCTGATGTCGAACTTCGGCCTGGCCTTCGATTACGTGCTGATGGCGCTTGCGCCGTCGCTCGGCTGGCTGTTTGTCGGCCGGGTGATCTCCGGCGTCACGACGGCGAGCGTTTCGACTGCGTTCGCCTATATTGCCGACGTGACGGCGCCGGAGAAGCGCGCGCAGGCCTTCGGCTTGATCGGTGCGGCGTTCGGCGCCGGTTTCATCCTTGGGCCCGCCGTCGGCGGTCTGCTTGGCGGCATCGATCCGCGGCTGCCGTTCTGGCTCGCGGCCGGGTTCAGCTTCGCCAATGCGATGTACGGCCTGTTCGTCCTGCCGGAGTCGTTGCCGCGTGAACGCCGGTCGCCGTTCCGCTGGCAGAACGCCAATCCCGTCGGGTCGCTCAAGCTGCTGCGGTCCAATACCGGCCTGATGGGTCTGGCCAGCGTCAACTTCATCTCGCAGCTCGCGCATGTGGTGCTGCCGAGCGCGTTCGTGCTCTACGCCGGCTATCGCTACGACTGGGATGCGACGATGGTCGGCATTACGCTGGCGATCGTCGGCGCCTGCTCGATGGTGGTGCAGGCCGCCCTGGTCGGGCCGTTCGTGAAGCGGTTCGGCGAGCGGCGATCGGCGCTGTTCGGCTTCGCCTGCGGCGCAGTCGGCTTTGCGATCTACGGGCTGGCTCCCACGGGCTACCTGTCCTGGCTCGGCATTCCGCTGCAGGCGATGTGGGGGCTTTCCAATCCATCGATCCAATCGCTGATGAGCCGCATCGTCAGCCCGACCCAGCAGGGGCAACTGCAGGGCGCCAATACCAGTGTGGCGAGCCTGGCCCAGCTCTTTGGCCCCGGCATCTTTACGCTGACGCTGGCCTGGTCGGTCGGCAGCGGCGTGCCGATCGCGCTGTCCGGCGCACCGTTCCTGCTGGCGGCCGCGATGCTGGTCCTGGCCGGCGTGCTGGTCGCGTATCTGGTCGCGAAGCCGCAGGAGCCAGCGCTTCAGCGACACTAGCCAAATTCTGATTCAGTTTTCAAACAGCCCCCGGCTTCGCTCTTCGAGCTACGCCGGGCACGCGCGCCCGTCGCCAGACATGCGTCATCGCCCCCGTTCCTTGTCCGGCCTGGGGCTGCCGGTCTTCTGTTGCCTTCCCTAGCCCCCGAGAGGGCGTGCGGAACGACTGGGCGTTTCACCGCACCCGCGGCCCCGTGTGCAAAAGGGGTAAAAAAAGCGCACACGAGCTCCTGACGAACGCAGCTCCACGCCTGCGTTCCGCACGCGATGAGTTTATTCGGGCTTGCTGCATCACGCCTCTGGTGGGCTCGTAGCGCCGGCACCTTGTTGACGAAGCAACCACGCGAAGCCGTTCGCGTGGGGATGCACTTGGACCCGATCGCCTGCACCGGGTTCGCCGGCCTCATCCGCCACGGGATCGACACACACCCGCCCTCGGTCCAGGCCTCACCAGCGCACGCAACCATCGCATCCCGCCCCACAAGCCGTGGCGATCTAGACTCACCCTCTCACCGGGGCGGGATTGGCGTAGAATATTCCTAGCCACTGGGAAATACAATAGCCTAGGCACGAAATCTTATTGCTTTTTTTCTGAGAAACAGAAAAACGGCGAAGGTGGCGTTTCAGTCTCAGTCTGCCGTCCGATCGACCGTAAAGCGATTTTACGGGCGCATGCGGTACTGCGCCCGCGGCTCGCTGCTGCTTGTGCTGGTGTCGGCCTAAGCAAAATGATAATCAGCTAGAGCTGAGGTGCCATCGTTTTGATGAGGAGAGTGGAGCACCACCATGACGGAGCGCAAACCTCCGGGCGCGAACTGGGAGCCGTGGATCGAAACGCAGCTCCGTGCCGCCATGGAAGCGGGAGCCTTCGATAACCTGCCGGGGGCCGGCAAACCCATCCCGAATAATCTCGGTCAGGGATACGACCCGGACTGGTGGGTAAAGCAACTCGCCGAGCGTGAGCAGGTCTCAATGCTGCCGCCGTCGCTCGAGCTTCTCCGCAAGGTGGAGAAGGAACTCGCCGCGATCGAGAAGCTTGATGACGAGGCGACCATCCGTGCTCGCCTTGCCGCGCTCAACGCCGAGATCGCCAAGCTCAACGCGACGTTGGTGGAGGGGCCGCCGACGCGCCTCGGCACGCTGGACGTCGATCAGGTCGTGGCGCAGTGGCGGCAAGCCCGCTCCGCCATTCCTCGGTAGCTCTCCGGTAGCGGCCGTGCCGAATGTGGCTGGTAATCCCGTGACGTTTGCGAGATGATCCGCGGCGCCTGTTAAAGAGAGCGTCAGCGCGTCAAGGAAGCGGCCGACAGAGCCGCACCAAGGATGCTCGATAGCCGGCGGGGAGGGAGGAAGCCATGCCGACGAGCAAGGCTCTCAAATTGGGCTGGCAAGTCGCCTGCCTTTGCCTCCTTGCCATCTTCGTGCCCGCGCTCCTGACATCCCTTGGCTATTCGCTGACCGATGCCTTGGGCCCGGGCCCTGGCTTCTTTCCGTTCTGGCTCAGCCTCATCGGCGCGGTCCTTTCCGCCGCGATTTTGGTGCAGGTGACACTGGCCAAGCCGGCCGATGGCACCGCCATCAGCCTTGCACCCACTAGCCTTGGATCCATCAGCCTTGGACCCATCAGCCCCGCACCCATCAGCGTTGCACCGGACCGGCGGATGGCGCTGCAGGCGATCGGCGTACTCATTGCCCTGACGGCGGCTGCAGCCCTGTTCGAGCCTCTCGGGTACCGGCTGACCATGCTGCCCTTCATCGTCGGCGTGCTGCTCATTCTCGGCGCACGGTCGGCGATCGCAATTGCGCTGACGGCACTCGCGGGGAGCTTCGGCGTCTTCCACGTCTTCTATCACTGGCTCAAGGTGCCATTACCGATCGGCGCATTCGGGGTGTGAAGCAGGGGGCACGCGATGGACACGCTTGCGCATCTGATGGCGGGCCTGACAGCGGCGCTCAGCCTGCAGAACCTCGCCTTTGCGCTCATCGGCTGCGTCCTCGGTACCCTCATCGGCGTGCTGCCCGGCCTCGGGCCTGCCGCCGGCACCGCAATCCTGATACCGCTGACGTTCAAGCTCGACCCGACCGGCGCTCTCATCATGCTTTCCGCCATCTACTATGGCGCAATGTATGGAGGCACGGTGACCTCGGTGCTGATCAACGTGCCGGGCGAGGCCGCGTCAGTGATCACCTGTATCGACGGGCACCAGATGGCCAAGCAGGGCCGCGGCGGCACCGCGCTCGGCATCGCAGCGATCGGCTCATTTGTCGGCGGAATCGTTGCGACCACGGCGCTGATCGTCGTCGCCCCGCCGCTCGCGCAGGTCGCCTTGAAGTTCGGTCCGCCGGAATTCTTCGCGCTGATGCTGGTCGGCCTTTGCCTCATCACCGGCCTCGGCGGCCGTTCACTGCTCGCCGGACTCACCATGGCAGTGCTCGGGCTTCTGATTGCCATGATCGGGATCGATCCCGTGCGCGGGGCGCCGCGCTTCACGCTCGGCATTCCGAGTCTTTATGATGGCCTCGGCTTCATTCCCGTCGTGATGGGCCTGTTCGGCGTCGCGGAAATCCTGCTCGCCCTCCAGCAGCCGCGTCGCCAGGTCATCAAGACCGACCTCGCCTCATTGCTGCCTTCGCGTGAGGAGTGGCGCCGCTCCATCGGCGCTATCGGGCGCGGAACCGGCATCGGCTTTTTCCTGGGGCTTATTCCGGGTGTCGGGTCGATCATTCCGACGTTCGTGGCGTATGTCTTCGAGAAGCGTCTCTCGAAGACGCCAGAGCGGTTCGGGCACGGCGCCATCGAAGGCGTGGCGGCACCCGAGAGCGCCAACAACGCCTACGCCAATGCCGCGATGATTCCGCTGCTGACGCTTGGCATCCCAAGCTCGCCGACGATTGCGGTGCTGATGGGTGCGTTCATCATCAACGGGCTCACCCCGGGGCCGTTCCTCTTCCAGGAGCGCCCGGACCTTGTCTGGGCCGTGATCGCGAGCTTCTTTCTCGGCAATATCCTGCTGCTCGTTCTGAATTTGCCTTTCGTCGGCTTATGGGCGCGCATCCTGCATCTGCCCTATCCCTATGTGTGCGTCGGCACCCTTCTGTTTTGCGTCATCGGTGCCTACAGCCTGCAGCAGAACGTGTTCGATATCGGCGTCATGATCGCCTGCGGCATCATCGGCTATGGCATGCGCAAGATCGACATGCCGATCGCCCCCCTGGTCCTGGGGTTGATTCTCGGACCGTTCCTCGAGAAGTCGCTCAGAACGTCGCTCGAGATGTCGGCCGGCGACTTCTCTATTTTCTTTACGCGCCCGCTCTGCCTCACGCTGCTCGTGCTGGCAGCTATCGTGCTCGTTGCCTCAGCGTTGCGGCTGCCGCCGCGCGAACTCCGGGAGGCATCTACCACCTGACAGAAACTTAGAATGTGAGACTTCGAAGCATAAGAAGGAGGACGAGGAAATGCACAAGCTCATGAAATGCCTCTCCGTTGCGGCCATTGTACTCGCCGCGGTGACCGGTGCCGCCAGGGCGCAGCAGGATTTTCCCAACAAGCCGATCCAGCTGTTGGTCGCCTTTCCGGCGGGAGGATCGACTGATATTGCGGCGCGCATCGTCGCATCCATCGCCGAGAAGGCGCTGGGACAGCCGATCGTGATCGTCAACCGCGGCGGCGCCGGCGGCCAGATCGGGTGGACCGAATTGGTGCGTCAGAGGCCCGATGGGTACTACATCGGCTTCATCAACCTGCCCGCTACCAATACGGTGATCCTCGATCCGGAGCGCAGGGCGATCTTCACCGAGAAGGACTTCACACCGATCATCAACCAGGTGCTGGATCCTGGGGTGATCTGGGTCAGGGCGGACAGCCCCTACAAGACCGTACAGGACCTCATCGACGCGGCCAAGAAATCGCCGGGAACGATCCGCGCCGCCACGACCGGCATCCTGTCGGACGACCACCTGGCGATCCTGATGACCGAGGAAGCGGCGCCCGGCGCAAAGTTCCGTCTCGTGCATCTGGAAGGCGGCGCTGCGCAATTCAAGGAGATCATGGCCGGCAACATCGATGTCGCGTTCGACAATGTCGGCAGCATCGTCAAGCGCGTCCAGTCGGGCGAGGTGCGGGCGTTGGCCGTGATGGATGATGTGCGGTCCAAGTTCCTGCCCGACGTGCCAACGATGAAAGAGCTCGGATTTCCGACGGTGATCTCGAGCTCGACGCGCGGCATCGCCGGTCCGAAGGAGATGCCGGCGCCGCTCGTGGCCAAGCTGCGCGACGTTTTCAAGAAGGCGATGGAAGACCCCGAGCACGTGAAGAAGCTCGAGGAGCAGGGCATCGCCATCAAGATCATGGTTGGCGATGAGTACGAAAAGTACTTCGCCGACACGCACGCCCAGGCGAAGAAGTATACGGAGTGGGCCAGGAGCCGACAGCCCTGATGGTGCCGGCTGATCCTCGCGGCGCGTCGATCGTGGCTTTCCGCAGGTAACGCTTCAAGTCGGGCGCGGCGCTGGCATAGCGGCGCGCCGGAGCGGCGATGAACTCGGCTGCCAGACCACTACGAGCGTTCACCCCCCACCGCGGGTGGGGGGCGGAGTCCCCGCGGATGCAATGGTTAAGCACCAAGAACATCTGCCTGGGGTGAAACATGGAAACTGCCCGGTTTGCCAATCCCACGTCCGTCGCGCTCACGTTGCGCGCGTTCCGTCGTTTTCCGGAACAGGTCGCATTCGTCTGGGATACGGGGCGGCTAACCTATGCCGGGGCCGCCAAGCTTATCGGCGGCATGCAACATGCCATGCAGCGTGCCGGTCTGCGCAAAGGGATGCGCCTGGCGCTCCTGAGCGGCAATCGTGCCGAGGCGTGGTGTGCCGGCGTCGCCGCCCAGGGACTGGGGCTTTCGATCACATGGCTGCATCCACTCGGTAGCCTGTCTGATCACAGCGACCAGGTGACGGATTCCGAGGCAGGCGCGCTCGTCGTCGATGTGCCCGCGTATCGCGACCGCGGCGGTGAGCTTGCTGCGCGAACCGGCCTGAAGACCGTCCTGACGCTCGGGGCGGCGGACTACGGGACCGACCTCCTTGCGCAAGCCGAAGCCGCCGGCGAGGTCGAGGCGCGGGATGTTTCCTCGAGCGAGGACTGTGCCATCGTCAACTACACCGGCGGCACGACAGGCAGGTCGAAAGGCGTGCTGCGCAGGCATCGCTCGACCGCCCAGGTGACACTGGCGGTTCTCGGCGAATTTCAGCTGCCGCCTGCGCCCCGCTACCTCGCTGCGGCGCCCATCACACACGTCGCAGGCTCGCTCGTCCTGCCGACCCTGATGCTGGGCGGCACCGTGCATCTGTCGAAGGGGTTCGATCCCGAAAAGCTGCTGTCCATTGTCGCAAGCGAGCGCATCAACATGACTTTGCTGGTGCCGACGATGATCTACGTGCTGCTCGATCATCCCAAATTCTCCAAGGACGCGCTCTCCTCGCTCGAGCTCCTGCTGTATGGCGCCTCGCCAATGTCGCCGACACGGCTGATCGAAGGGCTGGAGCGGATCGGGCCTGTGTTTTCCCAGCTCTACGGCCAGACCGAATGCTATCCCGTCAGCCTCCTGCGCAAGGCCGATCATGACAAATCGCGCCCGGAGCTGTTCGGCTCTTGCGGCTACCCCGTCGCCGGCTGTGACGTGAAGCTTCTGCGTCCAGACGGGCAGGAGGCAATCATCGGCGAGGCCGGCGAAATCTGCGTTCGCGCACCGTGGACCATGGACGAGTACTGGAAACGTCCGGAGCAGACGGCGGAAACCCTGGACGGGGAATGGCTGCATACCGGCGACATCGCCCGCGCCGACGAGCGCGGCTACCTCTATATCGTCGATCGCAAGAAGGACATGATCGTGACCGGTGGCTTCAACGTCTACCCGCGAGAGGTCGAGGACGTTCTGATGGCACACAGCGGCGTCGCCCAGGCGGCCGTCATTGCGACGCCGGATCCGAAATGGGGAGAAGCGGTGACTGCGGTGGTTGTCCCGAAGTCCGGTAGCATTGTCACCGCGGAAGAGCTTGTCGCGCTGGTCAAGGAGCAAAAAGGCGGCCCTCACGCGCCGAAACGTGTCGAGTTCGTCGACGCGCTGCCGGTCACGGCGGTCGGCAAGGTCGACAAGAAGCTGCTGCGCGAAAAGTACTGGGCCGGGCAGACACGCATGGTCGGCTGAGCGATCGGAGTTCTTGCGGGCGCTTTCGGGGTAGGCGGCGCGAAAGCGCGGGTCCATAGTCGACCTGCAAGCTTTACACCCGGGCCGCATCAGGATGCCGAAAGGTCCGCCATCGTCGCCAAGGCAAGAGCCGTCCGGCTCCCTCGCGCCAGTCGTCACGACCAAGCTCGTACCCCCGCGCTCGGGCGGGCGCATCGTCGGCCGCGAGCGGCTTGTCAAGCAACTACTCGACGCCCGTCGCCTGCGTTGCATCGTCCTGCAAGGTCCTGCCGGATGCGGCAAGACGACGGCCATGATGGCCTGGCGGCAGGCACTGCTGCCGCTCGACTTCGACGTCGCGTGGCTGACGCTCTCGCCCGATGACAACGAGCTGACGCGGTGGCTGGACTATTTGCTCGCAAGCCTTGCAAAGGTCGATCCCGAACTGACGCGTGACGCGGCGCAGTTGGCGGGGCGTGGCACCGACAGCGAGGCGGTGGAGCGAACGATCATCGCACTCGTGCGTGCCATTGCCACGCATCGGCGCGAGCTTGTGATGATCCTCGACGACCTGCACTTCGTGACGGACGGCGGTGCTCTCGATGCACTGCAGTTCCTGCTCGATTACGCTCCCGGCAACCTGCATCTTGTCTTTGCCTCGCGTAGCGTGATGCCTGTGTCGCTGGCGCGGTTGCGCAATCAGGGACTCGTGCTTGAGCTCGACCTGCGCGACCTGCGCTTTCTGCCGGCCGAGTCGGAGGAATTCCTGCGCGCGCAGATCGGTCAGATCGAGCGGCGCGAGGCCCAGCTGCTGCATGAACTGACCGACGGCTGGGTCGCCGGGTTGCAGCTCCTGTGCATCGACCGGAAGAAGCGCGTCGGTATCGACAACGCTGCCGCCGACGGGACCTCACAACATGTTCGCTTGCAGGATGCGCGCGCCTTCGCCGACTACTTCGAGCGCGAGGTGCTGTCCCGCCTGCCTGCGGAGGAGGTCGATTTGCTGGAGCGGGCTGCGGTCTGCAACCGCTTTTCGGCGTCGCTGTGTGCAGCGTTGCTCGGCCGTCCGGACGCGTTGCCACAAACGGCTGCGTTGCTGGCACGTCTGGAACGGGACAATGTTTTCCTCCTGCAGGTCGAAGGCGCTGATCGCGAGCTTTGGTACCGTCTGCATCCTCTGCTCGGCGAAACGTTACGCGCACGGTTGAATCGGCGGAGTGCGGCGGAGCGGCAAGCCGTACATGCTGCGGCCTGGACCTGGTTCCGCGATCGCGGCTTGCTCGACGAGGCAGTCCGGCATGCCGTGCTGGCGGGAGAAGAATCGGCCGCGGCCGACTTGCTCGAACAGTGCGCGCAGGACCTGTTCGCACGTGGCGATCTGCGCAAGCTCATCAGTCTGGTGCGGGCCTTGCCGCTGCAGCAGGTGCAGACGCGGATCCAGCTGCGGTTGTGGCTGACCCGGTCGCAGCTCTACGCGCGCGAGCTGGATGCCTGTGCGGCGAGCCTCGAAAGACTGCAGGCGGACATTCCGGAACACGACGCGAGCAATCGCTTCGCCATGACCTTGCTGCGGGCGACGCTCGCCGTGCAGCGGGACGATACAGACGAGGCCATGTCAATCCTGCCGGAGCTGCTGCAGCCCCCCGCGGACGCCGATGCCTTCGCAATCGGCGGCCGCAACAACATCCTGTCATGGCTCTACATGCATCGCGGGGAGTTCGAGCGGGCGCGACAGGTGCAGACCGACCCACCGCGGCTGCTTCCCGGCGGGGCACCGCTGATGGGATCGGCCGCCGGGTTTCTGCAAGGGCGCTGCCTCGTTGGGCTGAGCCATGCGCTTGAAGGTCACATGACGCTCGCCGAACGGGTCTATCGCGACGTCCTTCACCAGGCCGAGCAGGGCGGCAGCGCCTGGATCGATCCGGCGTATCTCGCGGCCGCGCTGCTCGGCGAGGTGCTCTATGAGGCGAACGACATCGAGGCGGCGTTGCGCTTGCTCGAGGATCGCGTCGACGTGCTCGAACGTGTCTCGATTCCGGACTCGGTGCTGCGGGTCTTGATCGTGCTCTCACGCTCGCACCGGCTGGCCGGGCGCCAACTGGAAGCATTTGCCTACCTCGAACGCCTTCAGGACTATGCGGGCAATCTCCGTCTCGATCGATTGCTGGCCTACAGCCTCGATGAGCAGTTGCACCATCATTTGCAACGCAACGAGTTCGAGGTCGCGAAACGGCTCATCGAGGCGATCGCGGCCATCGATGCGCGCCATCCGCAAGCAGAGAACAGCACCCTGTTCGAGATCGGCGTCATCAGGCGGCGCGCGGAGATCCGCTGGTTACTGGCGATGGGGGACTTCGAGAATGCGGCCGCGCTGCTTGGTCGATTGGTGTCGATCTGCGAAGCGCGGGGTCGCCGGCAGCTCGTCGCCCAATTCAAGCTGCAAAGCGCGCTGATAAATCACCGGCTGGGCCGGGTTGCAGCGATGCGGGCGGATATCGCCGATGCGTTGCGGCTCGGCCAGCGGCTCGGCCTCGTACGCAGCCTGCTTGATATCGACGCTGCTGCCATCCGCCTCATCAGCGACTTCGTCCGCGAGACCGAGCCCGATCCCTTGCTGACCTTCTATATCGAGCGGCTCAAGACCGCGGCGAGCACCAGCGCTGCGGCTTCCACAAGCCGGGTGGCGCCGTCGGCGGACAATGGCGAGATCCTGAGCGACCGGGAAAGCGAGGTCATGCGATTGCTTGGCGAGGCGATGCCGAACAAGAAGATCGCAAGGACGCTCGGCCTGTCCCCCGAGACCGTCAAATGGCATCTGAAGAACATCTACGGCAAGCTCGGCGTCTCAAGCCGCGATGAGGCCGTCGCGCGCATGCGTGACCTTGCGCGATAGCTCGCACAGGTGCGGCGATCCCCGAGGGCCGACTTGCGCGCATGACAGGGGAGGCTTGCGTCCCTCGCGGCCCTGCGCCCCCCGACCGGGGTGGGGAGGTTGGTCCGGCGCCGGCCCATAAGCGGGCGCATGAGCCAAGCATCTTGGCCTCCCAGCGCTGGAGCGCCCCATGGATATCTCCCGAACTGTCTTTCGTGACGATCACGAGATCTTTCGCGCCACCGCGCGCCGATTTCTGGAACGCGAGTGCGTGCCGCGGCAGGACGAGTGGGACGACGCCGGCAAGGTGGATCGCGAAACGTGGTTGAAGGCGGGCCGTGAAGGCATGCTCTGCGTGACGCTGCCGGTCGAATACGGCGGCGGCGGTGGCGATTTCGGGCATGCCGCGGTGCTGGCCGAGGAAACGGCGCGGCTCGGCGTCAGCGGGCCGAGTTTTGGCATGCATTCGGATATCATCGCGCCCTACATCGCCCGCATCGGCAACGAGGAGCAGAAGCGCAAGTGGCTGCCCGGCGCCTGCAGCGGCGAGATCATTCTCGCCATCGCGATGACCGAGCCCGGCACGGGCAGTGACCTCAAGGCGGTTCGCACCACTGCGGTCAGGGACGGTGGCGAGTACGTCATCAACGGCGCGAAGACGTTCATCAGCAACGGGCTGATCTCCGACCTTGTCATCGTCGTATGCAAGACCGATCCGGCGGCCGGTGCGAAGGGGGTCAGCCTCATCGTCGTCGAGACGAACCGACCCGGCTTTCGCCGTGGACGCAAGCTGAAGAAGGTCGGGCAATACGCCCAGGACACCGCAGAACTGTTCTTCGACGATGTACGCGTGCCGGCAAGCAACCTGCTCGGCGAGGAGGGCAAGGGTTTCGCCTACCTGATGGGCGAACTTCCGCAGGAGCGCTTCTCGATCGCCATCGGCGCGGCGGCACGGCTGGAGGCGGCGCTCGAACAGACGCTGGCGTATGTGAAGGAGCGGAAGGCCTTCGATCAGACGGTGTGGGATTTCCAGAACACGAAATTCAAGCTCGCCGACATCAAGGCACAGGCGATCGCCGTTCGGCTGATGATCGATCACTATCTTGCCGAACACATGCGGCGTCGGCTCACGCTCGAAGAATCTGCGATCGCAAAACTGTTCTCGACCGAGACGCTGGGCAAGGCCCTGGACGAGATGGTGCAGCTGCACGGTGGTTACGGCTACATGCTCGAATATCCGGTGGCGCGTTCGTTCGTCGATATGCGCGTCTCGCGCATCTATGGCGGCACGAGCGAGGTGATGCGGAATCTGATCTCGCGCAAACTCTGAAACCTGCGCTTGTTTCCATGCGATTTCGATGAGGTAGTCCCATGAATGATCTGTTGAGCTTGAATGGGCGGGTTGCCCTCATCTCCGGGGCCGGGCAGGGCGTCGGCCGCCAGATCGCGCTGCATTTCGCCGAGCACGGCGCGGCCGGGGTCGTGGTCAACGATTACTTCGTCGATCGCGCGCAGGCCGTGGCGAAGGAAATCGAGGCGATCGGCGGCAAGGCGATCGCCGTACGGGCAGACGTTACCGATCTCGCCGCGGTGAAGGCGATGGTCGCTGAAGCCGAGAAGGCGTTCGGTGGCATCGATATTCTCGTCAACAACGCCGGCAATGCCGGCGCGACACCGGATCCGGATGCCCGCAAGCCATTCTGGGAAACCGGCCCCGAAGCCTGGGACAGCTTTATTCGCGTCAATCTCTACGGCGTGATCAACTGCGCCGGCGCATGCATCCCGAAGATGATCGAACGCAAGGCCGGGCGCATCATCACCATTATCTCGGATGCGGGACGTGCCGGTGAAGCGGGTCTTGAAGTCTATTCAGGTGCAAAGGCCGGGGCAGCGGGCTTTACCCGCGGCATCGCACGGTCGCTCGGCCGCCATCAGATTACGGCGAACTGCATTGCCATTGCGGCCACCGCGACGCCTGCCATCGAGCATCGCCTGAAGGGCGATCCGGACATGCTCAAGCGGATGATGGAGAAATACGTCATCCGCCGTCCCGGACAGCCCGCCGACGTTGCGAACATGGCGTTGTTTCTCGCCTCCGGCGCCAGCTCCTGGATCACAGGCCAGACCTACCCGGTCAACGGCGGCTTCTCTTTTGCAATGTGAGGTGACGAAAATGGCAGACGGCAGCGACCGGATCCTGATCGAGCGCCGCGGACGCGTTCTGGTCATTACCATCAACCGGCCCGAGGCAAAGAACGCCTTCGACGCCGTCTCGGCGCGCGGCATGCACGCGGCGATGGATGTTCTCGACGCGGAAGACGAACTCTTCGTCGGCGTGATCACTGGTGCAGGCGGTACGTTTTCCGCTGGCGCAGACCTGAAAGCGGTGGCGCGTGGTGAGCGTGCCGTCACGGATCGTGGCGGATTTGGCATGTTCCGTCGTCCGTCCCGCAAACCGCTGATCGCCGCGGTCGAGGGCTTTGCCGTCGGCGGCGGGCTCGAGCTCTGCCTGAGTTGCGACCTGATCGTCGCTGCGCGCGACGCCAAGATGGGTTTGCCGGAAGTCCGGCACAACGTCGCCGCCGTCGGTGGCGGGCTGTTTCGGCTGCCGCGGCGAATTCCCTATCATGTCGCCATGGAGCTCGCGCTCACCGGCGGCTTCGAGAATGCGGAGTTCTTCCACCGGTACGGCCTGGTCAATCGGATTGCCGAGCCGGGCAAGGCGCTGGACGGGGCGCTTGTCTTTGCCGAGCAACTGCTGGTCAACGGGCCCACCGCGCTCTCAGCTTCGAAGGAGATCATCTTCCGCTCGCCCAACTGGACCGACGAGGAAGCCTGGACCGCGCAGGCGCCGATCGCAGCTCGTGCGTTCGATGCAGAGGATCGGGCCGAGGGCCTGAAAGCATTCGCAGAGAAGCGCAAGCCTGTGTGGCGTGGCCGCTAGCGACGGGATCGGAGCTCGCCAATGATCGCGCTGAAACTATTGAAACCGGAACTCTACGCTGCCGATGCAGCGAAAGCGGGTGCAGCGGTGCTGCGCGGCGGACGCTGCAAGTGCGGTCACGTGTTCTTTCCCATGCAGAGCTACGGATGCGAAAAGTGCGGCCGAGCCGGCCCCGATCTGCAACCGGTCGATCTGAAGGGAGAGGGGGTGCTTGCGGCATCGGTCACGGTGCATATGCACGCGCGGCCCGAGCGTGTTGCTCCGTTTACGATCGGCACGATCAAACTTGATGACGGCCCGGTGCTGCGCGCGCTGCTGATGGGGCCGGTCGACGACCTCGCGCCCGGATGCCGCATGATCGCGATGCTGACGTCGGTCGAATCGACCGACCTGCTTGATCTGCGCTTCGTGGTGGCGCGCCAGCCACGAAGGGACATGGAGCCATGCCGATGATGATCAGCAAGCTCCGTCCGGTCTATGTCGTCGGCATCGGCTGGCACCGTTACCAGTCGCCGAGCGAGACGCCATTTGTGCAACTGGGCCTGACTGCGATCCGTGCGGCGCTGGCTGATGCAGGGCTGGAGTGGCCCGGGGTCGAAACGGCCTATGTCGCGAACGCGCGCCTGCCCATGGCCGCTGGGCGACCGATCCTGCGTCATCTTGGCGCCACGGGCATTCCGCTCGTGCACATCGAAAATGCTTCGGCGTCCGGCTCCGCTGCGTTCCGTCAGGCTTGCGTCGATGTCGCAAGTGGAATGGTCGACGTTGCGCTGGCTGTCGGACTCGACAAGGTGGCGCCGACAGTCCGTGCGGAAACCCAGACCGGAATTCTGGATCTCGCCGAAGATGCCATCGTCCCGTTCACCCATTTCGCTCTTTTGGCCGACCAGTACGCTCACCGCAACGGGACGACCGCCGAGGACATTGCGCGTGTCGCGGTAAAAAACCATCGCAACGGCGCGAAGAACGCGAACGCGCAGCGGCAAAAGGAGCGCACACTCGCTGAAGTGCTGGCGGGAAAACCCGTATCGGGCTCGTTCACGCCGCTCCAATGCTGCCCGGTCGGCGAGGGCGGTGCGGCGGTGATTGTTGCCTCGGAAGACGGCATCAAGCGCTTCGGCCTCGACGCTTCGCGCGCGATCCGCGTGACCGCTTCCGCAGCGCGCAGCCAGCGTGTCTACGAGGACGATAGTCGCTACGACGCCAACCTGACCGCGGAGACGACGCATCTCGCCCTGAAAGAGGCGGGCGTGCTGCCGTCAAAACTCGACGTCGTCGAACTGCACGACGCCTTTACGGTCGAGGAGCTGGAGTATGTCGAGGCGATGGGGATCTGCGGCGAGGGAGAAGCCGTGCATCTCCTGAAGAGTGACGCCTTCGACATCGGCGGTCAGTGCGCGATCAACCCGTCCGGTGGGCTGATCGCCATGGGTCACCCGATCGGACCGACCGGCATCGGGCAGGTCGGCGAAGTCGTGCTGCAGCTTCGCGGCGAAGCTGGCGCGCGACAGCACAAGGGGGCGGCGATCGGGCTTGCGCACATGGTTGGGATTGGCGCCGTTTGCTACGTGCACGTTCTTTGCCGGTAGCGCGCGACGCAGGAGCACCCCCACCCGCTGCGGGGGGCGCGAACTGCGCAATCCCCCGTCAGATTGATCCGCCAGAACAACAAAACCGACGGACACTTTTCGAGGAAACGACAATGATTCGATGGATCAATACATCACGTCAGCGGCTTCTCGTACGTCGCCGCCTGACCGGCCGCCGCGTGGGTATCGCACTGGCGGCCGTGGCCGTACTCTGCGGTTCAACGACCGTCCATGCACAGACCTATCCGGCCAAGCCAATCACTATCGTCGTGCCAGGCGCACCTGGTGGCGCCACCGATGCGTTTGGCCGGGCACTGGCGCAAAGCATGAGCGCGAGCCTCGGGCAGACAGTCATCGTCGAGAACAAGGCCGGCGCGTCCGGCATGCTGGCTGCACAGGCGGTGGCCCAGGCGGCGCCTGACGGGTACACGCTGCTGCTCACGCATGCCGCGCCGATCCAGAACGCGCCTTACATGGGCAAGGTCCCTTACGATGTGCGGCGCGACCTTGCGTTCATCGCGCAGATCGGCTCGGCGCCGTTGATGGTCGCCGTCGGCAAGAGCGTTCCGGCGAAGGATATGAAGGAGTTCATCGCCTGGGCACAGAAAAACAAGGGCAAGATCAGCTATGGTTCGTACGGGGCCGGGAGCGGCGGGCACCTGATCAGCGCCTTCCTGAACCAGTCGCGCCAGCTCGATATGGCGCATGCCGCGTACAAGGGTGAGGCGCAGCTCATCCAGGATCTGATCGGCGGCCACGTTCCGTGGGGCGTGCTGTCGATGGGAAGCCTCGCGCCGCATCTGGCGAGCGGAAACCTGCGCGCGCTCGCGATCACTAGCGACAGCCGTTCGCAGGAGCATCCTGACGTGCCGACGATGGCGGAGTCCGGATTCCCCGAGCCTGAGCTGAGGCCGGTGGGTTGGGTCGGCGTGCTGGCGCCAGCGGCCATCCCTGGGCCGGTGCTTGCGCTCGTCGAGAAGCAGGTACTCGCGTCACTGCAGTCGCCGGGCATGACGAAGCTCCTGAAGAGCTACGCGATCGAGGTCACCAGCCTGGGAGCAGCCAAGTTTCGCAGCGAGTATGAGGCAACCGATCCAATCGTCGGGCGCATGATCGAGATGTCGGGCGCGAAACAGGAATAGTCAGTCGCCACCGGCGCCAGCGCTTCAGGTCCGGGATCTTCAGGAACGCCTGCGCCACCAGCACGAACACGTTCAGGTAAAGCGCGAACAGCGCGGTTGCGACAGCGACGGGAAATATGCGAGTGGATCCGGGATGACCGACCTCGTGGGGAGACTCCGGTGTTTCCCAACTATGCAGCCACATCGGTGCGTATCAGCTCGTCAAGGGATTGTTCGACAGCGCGGGGCGTGATCCCGAGATCGGCGAACCCGAGGGCGTTTTGCGACGCCACGCTGTCGATTTCCATCAACTCCACCTGGCCGCGCGTCAGGGGCGGACTGGGTAGTGTCTCGGCCATCCAAGCCAACGCATGCCAGGCGGCAAACGGCACGGGGATCAGCCGCGGCCTGAGACCGGCGGCCCGCGCAACTGTCTCGAGCAGCTCCCGATAGGAGAAGACGCGCGGGCCACAGCACTCGATGATCGCGCCGCGCGTCTGCTCCTGTTCGACGACTCTCACGATCGCATCGCCCACATCCTCTACATGCGCGGGTTGAAGTTTGGTCTCGCCCTCGCCGAACATCGGATATGCCGGCAGCTGCCGGAGCAGCTTGAGGATCATATTCAGGAAGGCATCGTCAGGACCGAACATGACCGCCGGCTGGATAAGGGTGGCATCGGCGAAGGCGTCGCGAACCGCCCGTTCGCCTTCGCCGCGGCTGCGGATGTAGGGCGAGGACGAGGCTGCGTCGGAGCCGATGCCGGAGACATGTATCAGCCGCTGAACACCGGCCTCACGCGCGAGCCGGGCCAGGCGGGCCGCAGCGGCGATGTGCACTGATTGAAAGGTGCTGGTCCCATCCTCGACGTAGAGGCTGACGGCATTCACGACGCCATAGGTGTCGCGAACGGCGCTCGCGACCGACAGCTCGTCATGAATATCCGCCATGATCGGAAGCAGGCTGGAATCATCGTCGGCAAACAGCTCGCGGGTGCGGGCGGGATGCCTGGACGCAATCCCGACAGTGAACCCGCGCTCTCGCAGGCGACGCACCACGCGACGTCCGAGAAATCCGGTTCCGCCGAATACTGTGACATTGCGGCTTATGTCGTGGTCCTCCCGCTATCTGTATATGAGCACGGGGACCGGACTCTGGCTCACGACCTCGTTGGCCTGGCTGCCGAGCACGAGCTTCGACAGGCCACGGCGACCGTGCGACGCCATCACAATGAGGTCGCTACCCGCGGTTTTTGCCGTTTGCACGATGCCTTGCGCCGGTAACTGGTCGTTGACATGAATCACATAGCAAGCCACGCCCTTCATCCTGGCGGCAGCGCTCACGTCGGCAAGGATGTTCGCTGCACTGGTCGAGGCGGCCTCCTCGTACTCCTGAATCGGCAAAGCGACGGTCGCATCCCCCATTGCGAACGCCGGGAAGGGCTCGGTGACGGTGACCGCTGTTACTTTCGCTCCCAGGGCCTTGGCGAGAGCCAATCCGTGCGCGACAGCGTTGGTCGCCAATTCCGAACCGTCGGTCGCGATCAGCAGATGTCGGTACATGGGATCCTCCTTGATCGTCCATCTCCGCGGTGCAGCGGCCGAAATGGCCGTCCGCCAGGATCATGCTCCAGAAACGAGTTGTTGGCTCATCGTTCGCCGGATGGTCTGCCTTGAAAATCGTGCGTGCCGAACGCGACGGCCGCCGGGCGTCCGTCGGGCAATCCGCCACCCGGATCGGTGACGAAGCTAGCGGCCGCCGCGCTTGAAGTATTGCACCGCGCGCTCGTGCTTCTCGGCGGCAGCGCGCGTCGCAAACGTTCCCAAGTTCCGGCGCCTACCGGTGGTCCGGTCCTTCTTCCGCGAATACAGGCGATATCCGCCGGATTTGAGCTTTCGGATCATCTCTGCAGGGCCTCTTCCGCTCGGCAAGCTTCAGGCCTTGAGGCCAATCCGATGCGAGGTGAAGAGTTTCGCGGGGAGCTCTATTTTTCCAGCCTTGCCGAGGCGATCAAGGCGGGATCCGGTTCCCGGATGAAGAGATCCTTCCCCCGATCGCGTCGAGGCAAGCTTTTCCGGATCTTGCTTCAGCTCAGGTCACAACCATCGTCTCCGGGCGGAAGCGCATCGCGGCGCGCGTGCCGGCGTAGAGGAAGAAGGCCAGGACCACCAGCTGCGCGATCAGGAACGGTGCCTCGGCCTGGGTCGGCGCCAGCGCCTTCAGGCCCGGGATCTTCTGGAACGCCTGCACCACCAGCACGAACACGTTCAGGTAAAGCGCGAACAGCGCGGTCGCGACATAGACCCAGCGCCAGGAATCCTTCAGGCGGAACGAGTAGCGCGCGGCGGCGGCGATCGCCAGCACGACCAGGGAGATGATGCCGAAGATGTGCGACGGCAGCAGCTTCGTGAAGGGAAACAGAAAGCCGGTGACGCTGGTGGCGACAGTGGTGATCAGGAAGATCGCCGTCCAGCTTTCGAGCCGCCGGCTGTCGAACATGCCGACCAGCACGATGAAGCCTGTGACGATGCCGATCAGGCTGAGTAGAACGTGGATGAGGGTGAGGGCGTCCATGGCGAGTGCTCCGTTGCGTCGCTATTTTACGTCCACTCGACGAAAAGAGCTACGTCCGCTGCAATCGACTTAAGACGGTGGATGAAAACTCAGCATCTTGCGGCTTGGGTAGTCATAAATCTTGCCGGTCTCGCTCCACGACGGCAGACACAGCGGCACGATCTGCTCGGCGACCTGTTCGGGCGTGTCGAGTGTCAACGGGTCCTCACCCGGCATCAGGATCGCGCGCATGCGGGTCCGGATCGGTCCCGGATTAAACAGATTGACCCTGAGCGGCATGTTCGCGCTCTCGTTGGCCCAGACGCGCGCCAGCCCTTCGAGGGCCGCCTTCGAGGCGGCATAGGGGCCGGCATAGGCGGTCGCCTTGGCGGCGGCTGCGGAGGAGATGAACACCGCGCGAGGCGCGTCTGATTGCTTCAACAGCGGCTCCATGCAGCGCACGAGCTGGAAGTTCGCGTTGACGTTGACGGCGATGGTGTCGCTCCACGACTTCATGTCGATGTGACCGAGCGGCGAGACAGGGCCGAGCACAGCGGCGTTGCCGACCAGCACGTCGAGCTTGCCGTGGCGCTCATGCAGGGCGGCGCCGAGGCGGGCGATGCCATCGAGGTCGGTCATGTCGAGCGGCACCAGCGTCGCGGTGCCGCCCAAAACCTTGATCGCATCGTCGAGCTCTTCGAGGCCGCCGACGGTCCGGGCCACCGCGACCACATGCGCACCTGCGCGCGACAGCGCCAGCGCGGTGGCATGGCCGATGCCGCGCGAGGCACCGGTGACGAGAGCGATACGGGAGGCGAGGGGCTTTGTCATGATCGGGCCGTCTTATGGTACTTTGCGGCTTGGAAATCAAATGCTTAAGGGGGCGGAATGCCGGTCTATGTGGCCATGCTCAGAGGCGTCAATGCCGGCGGAAATCCGCTGAAAATGGAGTGGCTGCGCGAGGCCTGCGGCGAACTCGGCTTCGGTGAGGTACGGACCTATCTGCAGAGCGGCAACGTAGTGCTGTCATCCAAACTCGGTGCCGCGGCGGTGGCGAAAAAGCTGAAAGAGCGGATCAACGGCCAGACGCGGCTGCCGGTCCCCGTCGTTGTCCGCACGGCCGGTGAGATGGAGGACATTGCCGCAGACAACCCCTTCCTCAGGCGGAAAGGGATCGACGCCACAAAGCTCCACGTCACGTTTCTTGAGAAGCCGCCGCTGAAGCCCGATACGGCAAAGCTCGACAAGCTTGCCGGCTCCCGCGACGAATACTCCCTGGCCGGGCGCGGGCGCGAAGTCTATCTGCACTGTCCGATCAACTACGGCCAGACCAAACTTTCCAACGCGGCAATCGAGAAAGTTCTCGGGGCCGCGACGACACGCAACTGGAACAGCGTGACGGCGCTCAGCGCGATGGCGAACGAGTAGCTGAGCTCAATGTTGGCGTTCACCCGTATGGGGGTGTCGGCACCCCAGCCAGCGAAGACGCGAACGTCTCAGGGAGGGTCGTTGTTCGTGCCAGTGCCAACCGAGGGGCCCCGATCCTCTCGATTGTCTGGCTCGACCTTTGTTCCTTGCCGAAAAGCAAAGAAGATAAGCACGACAAGTAGCAGCCCACCGCCAATTGCAATGAACTGCTGAGACATTGACTAGAACTCTAGCTCGCTTCCGCCAGCAGCGACAGCTGCCGCGGTTGCGGGGCGGTCTCAGCGCGGTCGGTCAGCGGCGTCGGGTAGTCGCCGGTGAAATAGTGGTCGGTGAATTTCGGCTGCGCCGGATCGCGCCCGGGCTCGCCCATCGCGCGGTAGAGGCCGTCGATCGACAGGAACGCCAGCGAATCCGCGCCGACGATCTGGCGCATCTCTTCGAGGTCGTGGGTCGCAGCCAGCAGGCTTTCGCGGTCCGGCATGTCGATGCCGTAATAGTCCGGGTGGGTGATCGGCGGCGAGGCGATGCGGAAATGCACTTCGGAGGCGCCCGCGTCGCGCATCATCTTGACGATCTTCTTCGAGGTCGTGCCGCGCACCAGGCTGTCGTCGATCAGGATGATGCGCTTGCCGGCGATCGCCGCGCGGTTGGCCGAATGCTTCATGCGTACGCCGAGCTCGCGCACGCTCTGGGTCGGCTGGATGAAGGTGCGGCCGACATAGTGGTTGCGGATGATGCCGAGCTCAAACGGAATGCCGGATTCGTGGCTGTAGCCGATCGCGGCCGGTACGCCGGAGTCCGGCACCGGCACGACGACGTCGGCGGCCACGTTGCTCTCCCGCGCAAGCTCTGCGCCGATCGCCTTGCGCACATCGTAGATGGGGCGGCCGCCGAGGATCGAATCCGGGCGCGAGAAGTAGATATATTCGAACAGGCAGGGACGGGGCCGCATCGGCGGGAACGGCTTGTGGCTCTGGGTGCCGGCCTCGTCGAACACGATCACCTCGCCGTGCTCGATGTCGCGGACATATTTGGCGCCGATGATGTCGAGCGCGCAGGTCTCCGAGGTCAGGATCGGGCAGCCGTCGAGGTCGCCGAGCACCAGCGGGCGGATGCCGAGCGGGTCGCGGGCGCCGACCAGCTTCTTGTTGGTGAGCGAGACCAGCGAGTAGGCGCCCTCGATCGCGCGCAGCGCCTCGATGTAGCGGTCGATGAAATGGTTGCGGCGGGATTGCGCGACCAGGTGCAGGATCACCTCGGTGTCGGTGGTCGACTGCATCATGGCGCCGCCGCGCACGAGCTCGCGACGCAGCGTCAGGCCGTTGGTCAGGTTGCCGTTGTGGGCGACGGCAAAGCCGCCGGCGTTCAGTTCGGCGAACAGCGGCTGCACGTTGCGCAGGATGGTTTCGCCGGTGGTGGAATAGCGCACATGGCCGACGGCGGAGGTGCCGGGCAGGCGGTCGATCACGTCGCGTTTGGAGAAGGTGTCACCGACCAGGCCGAGGCGGCGTTCAGAGTGGAAGCGCGTGCCATCGAAGGAGACGATGCCGGCGGCTTCCTGGCCGCGGTGCTGCAGGGCGTGCAGGCCGAGCGCGGTGATGGCGGCGGCGTCCGGATGTCCGAAGATACCGAACACGCCGCACTCCTCGCGCAGCTTGTCGGCATCGAGGTCGAGATGATCGTCGAGCGCCTCGTCGGCGTCGCCGGAAACCTTGCTGGTCATATCCATCGCGCCTCTCGCTCTCAAAAAGGGCTCAACGCCCCGTCGTCGACTTGCCTTCGATCAACTGGCGAAGCCCGTCACGCTGGGTTTTCGAGTACCCGCCGGTATCGGTCGCGACTGCCGCATTCTGCGGAAGCGCCGGCGACGCGTCCGTCTGCTCGTCCTTGTCGCGCTTCAGTCTCTTCAAGATGGTGGTTTCCGGGTCGTCCGGCAACATCGACATCAGCCAATTTCCGGTCGATTGCAGCACGCTGAGCGACTTCGCCGTGCGCACCCAGTCCGGCTGCTGCTTGTCGGGAACCAGCCATGCAAAGAACAGGAAGGCGACCACCACGATGAGCAGACCGCGGCCGAGCCCGAACAGGAAGCCCAGGGTGCGGTCGAGCGCGCCGATGCGCGAATCCAGCACCATGTCGGAGATCTTCGAGGTGATGATGGTGGCAACCACCAGGGTGCCGATGAACACGCCGGCGATCACGGCGATGGCCGCGATGGTGTCGTTCTGGAAGTAGGCTTTGGCCTGCGGCAGCAGGCGCGGGAAGGCGTAGAGGGTGGCGACCGCGGCCGTAGCCCACGCGGCGATCGACAGAATCTCGCGCATGAAGCCGCGGATCATCGCCAGCAGGCCCGACAGCAGCATGACCGACAGCACGATGATATCGAGAAGGGTAATTGGCATCTGCTCGTCAGGTCCGCTTCAACTGCTCGGGCGAATCGGCGTTCGGACGCCTGCTTCTAGTGACGATGCAACGAGGCATCCCGCAAGGCCGCCTATTATGGTTCCAGAGCATTAAGTTAGGGTGTGTCCGAAGTCATGGTGGCCGTGCCGGGCGTTGTATAGCGGCGCGGCGGTGCCCCGTCACCCGTCTTGTCGGGCTTTCCCAGCGGCCTAATACGGCAATTTGACTGGGTTTTCGGCCGAATCTCGCGTTTGGCCGGAGCTATTCGTCGTTCGCCGCCGGGCTCCGGTCCGGCACCCGGCGCTTGCTGCCCTTGGCGGCGATTTCGGACACGAGGCTCACGAGCGAGCCCACGGAATGCAGCGAAAGGCCCGCATCGCCCCCGCCGTCGCTGCGCGTCATTTCGGGCAGCACCGCGCGCGCAAAACCGAGCTTGGCCGCCTCCTTCAGCCGCGCGGGCATCTGCGACACCGGGCGCACCGCCCCCGAGAGCGAGACCTCGCCGAAATAGACCGCGTCGGCCGGCAGGGGCGCATTCGCGAGCGACGAAACGAGCGCTGCGGCGGCGGCGAGATCGGCGGCCGGCTCCTGGATGCGCAGGCCGCCCGCGACGTTCAGGTAAACGTCGTGGCCGGAAAGCTTTACGCCGCAATGTGCTTCCAGAACTGCAAGCACCATCGACAGCCGGCTCGGGTCCCAGCCGACCACCGCGCGGCGCGGCGTGCCGAGCGAGGTCGGCGCCACCAGCGCCTGCAATTCGACCAGCACCGGCCGCGTGCCCTCGACGCCGGCGAACACGGCCGTGCCGGGCGTACCGAGATCGCGTTCGGACAGAAACAGCTCGGACGGGTTGTGCACTTCCCGCAACCCCAGCCCCGTCATCTCGAACACGCCGATCTCGTCGGTCGGGCCGAAGCGGTTCTTCACCGCGCGCAGGATACGGAACTGCTGGGTGCCTTCGCCCTCGAAGGAGAGCACCGCGTCCACCATGTGCTCGACCACGCGCGGGCCGGCGATCTGGCCGTCCTTGGTGACGTGGCCGACCAGGATCAGGGCGGTTCCGGACTTCTTGGCAAATCGGATCAGCGCCTGCGCCGATGCGCGGACTTGCGTCACTGTGCCGGGCGCCGACTCCACCGTGTCGGTCCACATGGTCTGGATCGAGTCGATGATGACGAGGCGAGGGCCGGGGCCTTCCGAGAGCGTTGCGATGATGTCTTCAACCGACGTCTCAGCGGCGAGCTGCACCGGCGCGGTCGCAAGGCCAAGCCGCTCGGCGCGCAGCCGCACCTGCGCCACGGCCTCTTCGCCGGAGATGTAGACCGCGCGGTGTTTGGCCTTGGCCATGAGGCTCGTGGCCTGGATCAGTAGCGTCGACTTGCCGATGCCGGGATCACCGCCCAGGAGGATCACCGAGCCGCGCACAAAACCACCGCCGGTGACGCGGTCGAGCTCGGCCATGCCGGACGCAAGCCGCGGCGCGTCCTTGCTTTCGCCGGTCAGCGATTCAAGCTTGAAGGTGCGGCCCTTGCGCTTCGCGCGAATGCTGGCGGGGACGTTCGCCGACCCGGACGTGTCCTCCTCGGAGAGCGTATTCCACTCGCCGCACGCCTCGCACTTGCCCTGCCAGCGGCCGAAGGCAGCGCCGCAGTTCTGGCAGACGAAGGAGAGGGCGGCTTTGGCCATGGGAGCGAATCTGACGGTTGGATTTGCCTCAGCCCATACCACGCCCCCCGATCCCGGCACTACGTCGAGCGGGCAGGAGACCATAGCCGGGCGAGCGGACTTGGGCCGGTTCGCCGGGAATGGTCCGGGCCGGCGATGGGCGCATTGGACCGCCAGGAGTGCGTCTAGGCCGAACGTATGTGCGGTCCCGCATCAGGTCGCGATAGACGGAATCCGGCAAATGCCTAAAATGCGGGCCGCATGCGAGCCCCCCGAAAACTCAACGACCTGTTCTACACCGAACTGATCGGTCAGATTTACGCGGCCGCGCTCAATCCGCCCGGATGGCGCGATGTCGTGAACACCCTGGCACAGGTCTATCCCGATGCGCGCATTGCCCTGTTCGCGCACCGCAACGGACGGCCGTCGCAAGCGATGACGTTGCACCATAACTTCGACGAGGCGGACCTGCGCGCCTATGTCGACTACTACGTGACGAACAGCCCTCACGTTAAGCATGTGGACCGCTTGATAGTCGGGCGCCCGACCTTTTCGGAGGAGTATGTCAGCGTTGAGGAACTGAAGCGCACCGAGCATTACAACGATTTTGTTCGACCGCGGCGCCTCGGCTACCATGCAACCGGCGTGTTGCTGGAGCGTCGCCCGGACGGGCTTACGGCGCTCTCGTTCGCGGATCGAGAGGACAACGCGCGCCGCCGTGCGCATCAAATGCAACTGCTGAATGTGATTTCACCGCATGTCCTTCGTGCCATCAGTCTCAGCCGTACGACAGCGCAGCGGCGAGCTGCGGCGGACGCGACAGCGGGGATGTTCAACCTCTGGGCCAGCGCGGCATTCGTGCTCGACGGTGAAGGGCGCATGGTGACGATGAACGATGCCGCGGTCGAACTGCTGGACAATGAAGACTGCATTGCGCTGGATCGGACGGGTGCGCTCAGGAGCTTTGACGTCGGCGTCAGCCGCAGGCTGGAGGCCGCAATCCGCGGTTGCCTGGACGTCCGCGACAAGCTCGATCCGACAATGTGCGGCGCGCTTCGAGACGGAGTTTCTCTGCCGAGGCGAACGCCCGGGCCGGCGCTGCAGGCAATGGTCTGGCCGCTTCCCTTCGTCGACGAGCATTCGGCATTCGGAGCCGCGCCAGGCCGCGTGCTTATGGTGATTTTCGATCCGGGACAGCCACACCGAATGGGGGTCGGCTGGATTGCGCGGAGGTTCGGTCTCACAGCGAAGGAAGACGCGCTGCTGGAATTGCTGGTCAATGGCAGCACGCTTGCGCAGGCGGCGGAGATGGCTGGCATCCGCCTGTCGACTGCACGTACGCAGCTGAAGAGGATTCAGTTCAAGACCGGCTGCAGCCGGCAGGTCGACCTGGTGCGGCTGGCGCTGTCGAGGCCGACGATCCGCCAGAATTGATGGCAGCCAGCGCGACTGTCTCCACAACCTGATGTCGCTCGCCTTCCTCGTGCGGCGCGATTGCGTGCGACCGTGAGTTGCCGGAAACCGTGAAATCGACGGTGCCAGAATGCCGAAAATTCCGATGCTTACAAAGCGCAGGATTTGATTGGTGAATTCTTCAAACGTGGCGCGCTCGACTGATGCGGTCCTCATGCGAGCGGATTCCCATGCCCAAGACGAGGAAGACGGCCAAGGAACTCGCAGACCTGATCGCGGCGCAAATCGGCGTTCGCGAGCTGTCGATCGGCGTGCGCCAGGATCACGCCTATGGCTGGCAGCCGCTGGTGGAATATGCCCCCGGCAACCAGCTCGGCTTTCAGCGCCGCGCCGACGAAATCGCCGACAGGTTGCGAAGCGAGTACGAGCTGAAAGAGTAGCGATCGAAGCTCATTGCGGAGCGGGAGCGGGTGCGGGCGCCGGAGTAGCGGGTGTCGTCGTTGCGGGCGCAGGTGCCGGCGACGCGGCCGCGGGCGTCACGCGTGCGCCGCGGGTGCTGAGGCACAGCGCAGCATAGCCCTGCTCGGGCCAGGCGCCGATGTTCAGATTCTTCGTCGTCGTGCGCTGGTTCGGCTGGAAGACGCCGTAGATGATCGACGTGTAGGTGACGAGCGTCTTGCCGGTTTTGTCCTTGATGGTGCATTCGACCTCGATGTCGCGCAGTGCGAAGTCGTTCGGATTGCGCGTATCTGCCGTCACCCGCAGCGGCGGCTTGGTCGAGGTTTTCACCATCCTGATTTCGACGTTGGTGACCGGCACGATCTGCGCGGCGGCGGGGTCCGGGCGGACGACAAGACCCGGTGCAATGATCAAGCATGCGATGATCGGAAAAACGTTGCGCACTGCGGCCTCCGCTCGCCTGTCGCCTTTTCTCAATGGTCGCCAGCTAATCCGGCTCTATGGCAATAATTGTGGTCGGCAACCTCGTTACGGAAGAGCCGCCAGGCCGCCGCCGCGATACACGCGCTGATAGCGATTGCCGAGGCTGGTCAGCACTTCGTAGCCGATCGTACCAAAATGATGTGCGAGTTCGTCGACGGTGACGCCATCGCCGACCAGTGTCACCATCTGGCCGCGCCGCGGCGGCGAGGGCAGGTCGGTGACGTCGATGGCCATCAGATCCATCGAGATGCGGCCGGCGATCGGGCACCGCTTGCCGGCGACCAGCGCCTCTGCGGTGCGCACACCGTCGACGCCGCCGGCGGCACGGAAATAGCCGTCCGCATAGCCGGCTGCGACGATCGCCAGCTTGGTCGGGCGGCGGGCGGTCCAGGTCGCGCCGTAGCCGACCGTCTCGCCCTTCTCGACATTGCGCACCTGCGCGACGCGCGCCTTCACGTCGACCACCTGCTGCATCGGGTTGTCGGACTCCGGCGTCGGATTGACGCCGTAGAGGGCCGCGCCGGGCCGCACCAGATCGAACTGGTACTGCGGTCCGAGAAAGACGCCGGATGAATTTGACAGCGAGGCGGGGATGCCGGTGAACAGCCGCGCGACCTCGCGGAATGCGGCGGCCTGCCTGCCGTTGAGGGGATGTTGCAGGTCTTCGGCGCAGGCCAGATGGCTCATCACCAGCGTGATGCCGTGATCCGGCTGCGCGGCGCGCGCCGAAAGCGCTTGCGCCTCGGCGATGCCGATCCCGAGTCGATTCATGCCGGTGTCGATGTGGATGGCGGCACCGCCTGAATAGCCGTTGACCTTGCAGAAGGCGTCCCACTCCGCAAGCTCGGCGAGGTCGCCGATCACCGGCCGGCAATTCAGTTCAGCGAATGTCGGGCCTGTGCCTGCGAAAAAGCCGTTCAGCACATAGATCGTCGCTTGCGGCGCGGCCGCGCGCGCGCGGCGCGCTTCCTCCAAGGTCGCAACGAAGAACGTCTTGCAGCCGGCGTGGTTGAGCGCGCGGGTGACCTGTTCGACGCCGCAGCCATAGGCGTTCGCCTTTACGACGCCGGCGCATTCGGCTGGCACACCGCGCCCTTCCAGCTTACGCCAGTTGGCGACAATGGCGTCAAGGTCGACCGTGAGCACGCCGTTTGCGGCCGCATCCAGGGGCTTTGCCTCGCCCGCAGCTGCTTCGCTGCTTGATACGATGCTCGATATGGAAGCTAACGTCTGCACCATCTCGCACTGCCTGGCCCGCCGGGCGCTCATGTCCGGTTTGTTTGCGCGGCACAATACGCTGCAACGGTGAGGGGTCAACCGGCCACGCCGAACGACCGCAGGCGTGTTTTTACCGGCGGTCGGGCAAATGCCCGTCAGGCGCGAGATCCGAGAAGCGCGTGATCGAGGCCTCGAATTGCAGTTCGACCATGCCGGTCGGGCCGTGACGCTGCTTGCCGATGATCACTTCGGCCTTGCCGTGCGCGAGATCCATATCGGTCTGCCACTTCTCGTACTCGGGCGTGCCGGGCCGCGGCTCCTTGTTCTGCAGATAGTATTCTTCACGGTACAGGAACAGCACCACGTCGGCATCCTGCTCGATCGATCCGGACTCGCGCAGGTCCGAGAGCTGCGGACGTTTGTCCTCGCGGTTTTCCACCTGACGCGACAGCTGCGACAGCGCCACGATGGGGACCTGCAGCTCCTTGCCAAGCGCCTTCAGGCTGGTGGTGATCTCGGTGACTTCCTGCACGCGGTTGTCGGACTTCTTTGACGACCCCGAGAGCAGCTGGATGTAGTCGATGATCAGCAGGTCCAGTCCCTTTTGCCGCTTCAGCCGCCGCGCGCGTGCGCAGAGCTGGGCGATCGACAGACCGCCGGTCTCGTCGATGTAGAACGGCAGCGACTGCAGCTCGATGGCGTTGTCGCGGATCTTCTCGAACTCGGCTTCGGTGATGCCGCCGCGGCGGATGGTGCTCGATGGAATGCCGGTCCGCTCGGCGACGATACGGGTCGCGAGCTGCTCGGCCGACATTTCCAGGGAGAAGAAGCCGACGATACCGCCGTCGACGGTTTTCATCTGGCCGTCGGCTTGCACTTCGCCACGATAGGTCTTGGCGATGTTGTAGCCGATGTTGCTGGCGAGCGACGTCTTCGCCATGCCCGGGCGTCCGGCAATGATGATCAAGTCGGACGACTGCAGTCCGCCCATCTTGGCGTCGAGCGCACGCAGGCCGGTCGCAATGCCCGACAAGCCGCCGTCGCGCTTATAGGCGTTGGCCGCCATGTCGACCGCAGCGGTCAGCGCATTCGCGAAGCGCTGGAACCCGCCGTCATAGCGGCCGCTCTCGGCGATCTCGTAGAGGCGCTTTTCCGCCTCCTCGATCTGCTGGCGCGGGGGAGAGTCGACCGGGGAGTCGAACGCCTCGTTGACCAGGTCCTCGCCGATGCGGATCAGATCGCGGCGCAGCGCAAGATCGTAGATCGTGCGGCCGTAATCCTGCGCATTGATGATCGTGGTCGCCTCCGCGGCAAGCCGGGCGAGATACTGCGCCACCGTCATGCCGCCGATGTCGGTCTCGGCCGGAACGAAGGTCTTCAGCGTCACCGGCGTTGCGATCTTGTTCAACCGGATCAGGCTGCCGGCGACCTCATAGAGATGCTGATGGATCGGCTCGAAGAAATGCCGCGGCTCGAGAAAGTCCGACACGCGATAGAACGCGTCGTTGTTAACGAGGATCGCGCCCAGCAAACTCTGCTCCGCCTCGATATTGTGCGGGGCGGTACGATAGGCGGGCGCGCCGGCGGGAGGCGCCAGTCTCAGGGCGGTCGAATCAGATGGGGCCATGGAAAGGAAAGCAGGACAATGAAGTTTGACGGGAACGCGGCGAACCTTGCCAATGGACGGGCGATAGAGCACTTCGCGCTGCACCGGCGATATGGGCGATTGCGACTTATCCCCCAGTTCACATCATTCCACATGGCGACAGACGAAAAATTTTTCGGCCCGCGTTCTCTGCTTGACTGAACGCCGCTTATCCGGCGCACCGCTGACGAGTCTAATTCGACCGCCGGTTGAAGCCGCACCGCAACCGCTCGTGCGCATCGGCGATATAGCTTGCGTGTCATCGGCGCGAAGCCGGGCAGAACTCCCACGTCCGCACCAGTCGTTCGTCGTAGAGCTGTTCAGAGTCTTCCCTGCGCGATGACATGCTCAAGCATGCCGACTGCGACGATGCGGTCGAAGCGGTGCCGTCGGGGAGGGTGAACGAGAGCCGGGCTGGATAAAGGCCGACAGGAGAAGGTGAAGCAGCGATCCCTGACGGGTTATCCACAGCCGTCACGGAGATCATCATCTTGCTATTATAGAGTCAGGCATTCGGCGGCTCCCGGCGACTGCGGCCGGCGCAAAACAGTCAACAAATTTCCGCAGTTTGCTGAACATATTCAAATGAATCACGGGCGATTGATCGTCCGCTGTCTGCCCTTCCATTCGCGTCACAATCGGCTAGAACGTGACAGCGAATTGGCGGGGCAATATCCGTAACCGGAGGTCTGAATGAAGAGCCGAGCGCTCAGTTTTGCGGCTTTGGCGCTTCTCGTCGGCCTGTGCGGATGGACCGAGGTGCGGCCCGCCGCCGCGCAAGCGCTCGATGCGGGCAAGCCGCCGGCGCAGATTTTCTCGGGAACCTGTTCCGCCTGCCATCGGTCGCCGCGCGGGCTCGTCCGCAATGTCTCGGCGGGGTCCCTGCCGAGCTTCCTGCGTCAGCATTATACGACCGGAAACGATATGGCCGGCACGATGGCTGCTTATGTGCTTGGCAACGGAGGTGCTGATCGCGTGGCCGAGCCGGCGCCGAAGCGCGAGCCGAAGCAGGAAGCCAGACCGGAGCGACCTGAGCCCAGACCTGAGCCGAAGCAAAGGGCCAAGTCGGATGCGACGGAGGTAGCCGCCCGCAACCCCGACCAGAAAGAGCTGTCCAAGTCGGCAAAGCAGAGGGCCGCCAAAAAGGGCGCGACCGAACCGTCGCCGGCCGCCAAGGATAGCCCCGTCGGAGAGCCCGAAAAGACCGAGGCTGCAAAGCCGGAAACGCCCGCCGCTGAGCCGGCGAAGGCGGAAGCCGTAGAGTGCAAGGTCGAAGAACCGGCCAAACAGACGGCCACTGCTGCCGATGACAGCAAGCCAGGTTTCGCGCTGTCGGACCCGCCGCGGCAGCCGACAGCGCTGCTGACGCTGCCGGGGTTCCCAGCGCCGACCCCTGAGCCGGAACCTGAGCCGGTCGCGACTGCGGCTGCGCCGGCCACCGGATGCGACCCGGCTGCGAGCACCACCGCTGCCGCCGTGCACGCCGAGGAGCCGGCGAAAGAGCAGCAAAAGGAGCAGCCTGCGCAGGCGGCACCGCCGACCCAGCCCGCACCGGCACCCGTGGCGGAAGCACCGAAGCCCGAGCCGTTGCGGTCCGCCGTGACGGAGGCCGCCAGCCCGGCGGTCGACATCATGCAGGAAGAGCTGCATGCGCCGCGCCCGCCGCGCACAGGCCAGAAGAAGCGCGCGCCGCCGCAGTAGCTCGCGGCCTACCGCAAGGCTCGCAAGAAAAAAGGCGCCGGCCCAAGCCAGCGCCTTTGTCGTTTTGGCTCGCAGATGTCGGCGATCAGGCCGGCTTGTCTTCGGTCGCCTCGGAGGCTTCGCCCTCGTCCTTGCGCGCTTCCGGATCGAAAAACTCCTCCGCTGCCGCGAGTGCCTCGGCGGCCTCGTCCTGCTCCTCGCGGCGGACCGTGACGTCCTCACCGCGCTTGATGCGCTCGGCTTCATCGGCGTTGCGGGCAACGGTCACCGTGACCGTCACTTCGACTTCCGGATGCACGGCGATCTCGATCTTGTGCTTGCCGATCGTCTTCAGCGGCGCGTCGAGCATGATCTGGCCGCGCGTGACCTTGATGCCCTCGGCCTCGAACAGCGTGACGAGATCGCGGCTCGACACCGAGCCATAGAGCGCACCGGTTTCGGACGCCTGGCGCAGCACCACGACGTCGCGGCCGTCGATCTTGGTCGCAGCCTTCTCGGCCTCGCCCTTGGCCTTGAGGTTGCGCGCCTCGAGCTCGGCCTTCATGCCGTCGAACTTCTCGCGGTTGTCCTTGGTCGCGCGCAGTGCCTTGCCGCGCGGCAAGAGGAAATTGCGGGCGAATCCGTCACGGACGCGGACGACTTCGCCCATCTGTCCAAGTTTCGCGACGCGTTCCAGCAAGATGACTTCCATGATTGTCTCCGTTTCGTTGGATGAGTTGATTGTCAGGATGAAAGGGTGGGCGGGCTGGCGGTGTTGGCGAAACGCCGGCGCAGGCCGAGTGGGCCGTCGATCAAGCCGAGCATCAGCACGAGCAGCAGGGTCCAGACCAGAAGGAGGATCGCGCAATAGGCAGCGATCAGCCACCAGGTGGACGATTGGGTGATGACATGCAGCACTGCAAAGCCGACAAAAAGATAGGCCAGCAGCATCGCGGCACTGACCATCTGCGACAGCATCCCGATCAGTCCGCCAGCGAACGACAGCGCCAGCGCGACGGCGAGAACCAGCATTGCGACATGCGGCAGCTCGATGCGGCGCAGATCGGGCCAGGGCCTGCGCAAGCGGCCTGATTTGAGCACGACCCTGCTGGCGAGCCACAGATTGAGTGTCAGCATCAGCATCACTGACAGCGTTGCGGCAGCCGGAAAGAGCTGCGCGACCATGTCCAGAACCTGATCGGTATCGGTATTAGGCGCGGCTGCGCCACGCGCGCTGAGCATGCGCCCGAGCGCGCTGCGCAACCCCTTCGCGACCGACTCGTAGTCGCTTCCGACCATCAGCAGCACGCCGATGGTCACGATGAGGAAGGCAAAGGCGCCGATCCAGAGCAGCAGCCGGCCGAGCGGGTACCATTCCAGAGCGTCGGCAGGAGCAGGCGACGAGCCGTTGAGGCCAGGCGCGACGGCCGCAGGCTTTGCCAGCAGCGCCAGATATCCGAGCCAGAATGCAGGCAGACCGACCGTGATGACAAAGGCGAAGAACAATGCGGGGCCGAAAAAGAGGCCGAGGCCGGCGCCCGCAACGAGCGCCCCGACCAGCGCGCTGGCCGGGCCCCAACCCAGCGCTGCCACCATCAGCGGAAGCGGCGCGAGATTGGACAGAAAAATCGAGATCATCGCGCCGGAGATCAGCGACACGAACATCAACGCGGACGCGCAGCCGGCCGCGACGGCAATCAGCATGTTCATCATCAGCTGTCCCGCTCCTTTCGAGCGGTTAGAAGCGGATCGTTGCCGTCCGCTTCAACCATCGGCCGCGGGTAAATTCCCGAAGCCTTATGAATGTTCGCAACCGCGCGAGCGTTATGTGCTCGCGCGTACCGTCAACGGATAACGTAAGGCAGCAGGCCGAGGAAGCGCGAACGCTTGATCGCGCGCGCAAGCTCGCGCTGCTTCTTCGCCGAAACCGCGGTGATGCGGCTCGGCACGATCTTGCCGCGCTCGGACACGTAGCGGACCAGGAGCTTCGCGTCCTTGTAGTCGATCTTCGGCGCGTTGGTGCCGGTGAACGGGCAGGTCTTCCGGCGGCGGAAGAACGGGCGGCGCTGGGTGTTTGCAGCCATGGCCATCGTGCTTACTCCTCGGTCGCTGCGGCGGCAGCAGGGGCTTCATCTTCGCGCGGACGGCGCGGCGGACGATCGCCGCGGTCCCCACGATCGCCGCGGTCGCGGTCGCCGCGGAAGCCACCGCCAAATCCGCCGCCACCGAAGCCGCGCTCGCCACGCTCATCGCGGTCGCGCTCGGCCTTGCGCATCATCGCCGAGGGACCTTCCTCGAGCTCGTCGACGCGCACGGTGAGATAGCGGATGACGTCTTCGTGGATGCGCTCCTGACGCTCGATCTCGGCAACGATGGCGGTGGGGCCATCGATGTTGAGCAGCGTGAAGTGCGCCTTGCGATTCTTGTTCATGCGGTAGGTGAGGGAGCGGATGCCCCACGACTCGGTCTTGGTGACCTTGCCGCCCAACTGCTCGACCACGCCCTTGATCTGGGTGGTCAGCTCTTCGACCTGCTGGGGGCTCGCATCCTGGCGCGCGAGAAACACATGCTCGTAAAGAGGCATGAAAGTCCTTTCCTAGGTTGGCGCAGCGTCCGGCGGCAAGCCCTTCGAACCCTTCGGGAAAGGTTCGTTCAAAAGCTCAGAAGGCGGGAACACCGGATGACGGGCCAATTGGCCCTGCCGCATCAATCGATAGGGATTGCTGAGACCATCCGTTCAGCTCCCGGCCGGAAGCGACGAATGGCGCGCGTTATAGGGGATTTTGGCGGCTTGGCAAGCAAAAGGTCCCGCGCCTCGAGGCGGCTACCAGCAAGGCTCTGATCCGGCTCGGGGAGGCTCCTTGACCGGATTGTTTGTATATCATACAAATATGGGACGGAGTTCAGCGATGGCCAAGCCGCAGGTTCCGCGCCCCAAACACGCCGTCCGCGCGACACGCACGGCCGGGCGACAGATGCGCTCGCGGCTGCTCGATGCCGCAAGCGGACTGTTCAAGGAGCGGGGCCTGTCCGGCGTATCGATCGCCGAAATTGCCACGGCCGCAGACGCCTTCCCAAGCCAGATCACTTACTACTTCCGCTCCAAGGAAGCGTTGTTCGTCGAGGCTGCCTGCCGCGATGTGCTTTATGCCGGCAGCGCTGCCGAGGAGGCCGCTGCGGGAGCGCCAACGCCGGGCGACTACACGCGCGCGCTGGTCGAGAGCGTCATGCGTGCCGACGCGCTCGGATTTTTCATCGAGGCGCTGACGCTGACGCGGCGGCGGCAGGATCTTGCGCCTCTGATCGAACGCACCATCGAGCGGCTGCATGCCGAGGGCCTGCGCGCCTACGAAGGTCAGATCGAACAGCACGGCTGGCGCTCGCGGCTCGATCCAGCAACCTCGGCGCGACGCTTCTGGGCGCTCGCGCTCGGCATCGCCCTTGAAGGCCATGCCACCGGCCGTGCGAGCGAGGAGCTCGCCGCCGAAATGCTGCGCGTGCTCGACGCGCAGGCCGATCCGAATCCGCGGGAGCAGCGGCTCAAGCTGGTCGCTACGGCTTCGCGCAAGGTTTCATCCGATCCGGAGACGTCGTCATGACTGCGGTCCGTGTTCTTGCCCGCGACATCATGAGCGCAGAGCAGCTCGCCGAGGTGCGCGAGCGCTCATCCTGGAAGGGGATCGCGCTGATCGTTCACGCGTGGGCGGTGATATTCGGCGCGATCGCGCTGGTGGCGTGGTGGCCCAATCCGCTGACATTCCTGCTTGCGGTTGCGATCATCGGCTCGCGCCAGCTCGGACTTGCGATCCTCATGCACGAGGGCGCCCATGGCGGGCTTGCCCGCGACGAGAAGCTGAATTTGTGGCTGGCACAATGGTTCTGCGCCTATCCGGTGTTCGCCGAGACGCGCGCCTACCGCCGCTATCACCTCAAGCATCATGCGCATACGCAGCAGGAGGACGATCCCGACCTTGTGCTGTCGGCACCGTTCCCGATCACGCCCGCGAGCTATCGGCGAAAATTCCTGCGCGATATCACCGGGCAGTCCGGCTATCAGCAGCGCAAGGCGCAGTTCCTGAATGCGCTTGGCCAGCCGGAGTGGCCGCTGGCGCAGCGCGCGAAACACTTCTGGTCGAAGCTCGGGCCGCAGATTACGGCCAACGCCGTCCTGTTCACAGGCCTCGCCATCGCCGGCGTGTGGTGGGCTTACCCGCTGCTATGGCTGTTGCCGTTCCTGACCTGGCAGATGGTGATCACGCGCATCCGCAATATCGCCGAGCATGCGGTCGTGCCGGACAGCAACGATCCCTTGCGCAACACCCGCACGACGCGCACGAACATTCTCGAGCGGCTGTTCATCGCTCCGTACTACGTCAACTACCATCTTGAGCATCACCTGCTTTACTACGTGCCTTGCTACAACCTGCCGCGCGTGCACCACATTCTCTCCACAGGTCCACATGCGGCACGCATGGAGGTGCAGCCGAGCTACGCCACCGTGCTGCGTCTGGCGATGTCGAAGCCGAACAGCGAGGATCGGCCCGGCGAACTCGTCGGCCACGCCCGCCGCGCCCAGGCCGGGCTGAAAGTGGAAGCCGATCAGGCTGCGTCCGGATTCTAGCACCACCGGCCTAGCCATACGGCTGCGCTTTTTCCGCAGCTTGACATTCCGCCCCTGCCGGTCTTTGACGGCGCAACTTCATGGCGAGCCCTTAAAGGCTGCGCCGGTCGGGGCGGAAGCGGACATGGCAATCGCGTTTACTTTTCCGGGGCAGGGGTCGCAGGCGGTCGGTATGGGCAAGGCGCTTGCCGATGCGTTCCCCGTTGCGCGGGCAGTCTTCGACGAGGTCGATGCGGCGCTCGGCGAGAAGCTCACCGACATCATCTGGAACGGGCCTGCCGAGACGCTGATGCTCACCGAGAACGCGCAGCCGGCATTGATGGCGGTGTCGATCGCGACCTTGCGCGTGCTCGAAGCCGAAGCGGGTCTGCTGGTGAAGGATGCGAAGTTCGTCGCCGGCCATTCGCTCGGCGAGTATTCCGCGCTTGCGGCCGCCGGCGCGTTGTCGGTGTCCGACGCGGCGAAGCTGCTGCGCGCGCGCGGCCGCGCGATGCAGAAGGCGGTGCCGGTCGGCGTCGGCGCAATGGCCGCCTTGCTCGGCCTCGACTTCGACGCCGCGGTGGCCACGGCCAGGGAAGCAGCTCAAGGCCAGGTCTGCGATCCCGCCAACGACAACGGCGGCGGCCAGGTCGTCGTCTCCGGCAACAAGGAAGCGGTCGACCGCGCGGTGGAGATCGCCAAGGGCAAGGGCGCCAAGCGCGCGATGTTGCTGCCGGTCTCCGCGCCGTTCCACTGCAGCCTGATGCAGCCTGCCGCCGACGTGATGGCCGATGCGCTGTCGAAGGCTGCGATCAACAAGCCCGTTGTGCCGCTCGTCTCCAACGTGCTCGCCTCCGCGATCAGCGATCCGGACGAGATCCGCCGCCGTCTTGTCGAGCAGGTCACCGGCACGGTGCGCTGGCGCGAGTCGGTTGCGTACATGGCGAGCGAAGGCGTCACGAAATTCTTCGAGATCGGCGCGGGCAAAGTGCTGACCGGTCTGGTCAAGCGCATCGCCGATGGGGCGACCGGCGTTTCGGTCGGCTCGCCCGCGGACATTGCGGCCGTCAAGGCCGCCGGCTGATTCCCCCGAACAGGAGGCCTCCTCGTCATGTTCGATCTGACTGGCAAGACCGCTCTCGTGACCGGCGCCACCGGGGGCATCGGTAGTGCGATCGCGCGGGCATTTCACAAGCAGGGCGCGACGGTGGCGCTGTCCGGCACGCGCCGCGAAGTGCTCGACACCATCGCCGGCGAATTGAAAGAGCGCGTGCATGTGCTCACCTGTAACCTGTCGAACACCGACGAGGTCGAGGCGCTGGTTCCGTCGGCCGAGAAGGCGATGGGGCAGCTCGACATTCTCGTCTGCAACGCAGGCATCACGCGCGACAATCTATTCGTGCAGATGAAGGACGAGGAATGGGAGCAGGTTATCGCCGTCAACTTGTCGGCGACGTTTCGCCTGACGCGTGCTGCGACCAAGCTGATGATGCGCAAGCGCTTCGGCCGCCTGATCGGAATCACCTCGGTGGTCGGTGTGACCGGCAACGCGGGGCAGGGCAATTATACGGCGGCAAAGGCCGGCATGATCGGCATGTTCAAGTCGATCGGGCAGGAGTATGCGAAGCGCAACGTCACCGCCAATTGCATCGCGCCGGGCTTCATCGCGACCGCAATGACGGACGCGTTGAACGAGAAACAGCGGGCAGCGATTCTTGAAAAGGTTCCGGCAGGCCGACTCGGTGGGCCCGACGATATCGCGGCGGCGGCCGTTTACCTTGCCTCGACCGAAGCCGCCTATGTCACCGGTCAGACGCTGCATGTAAACGGCGGAATGGCAATGATTTGAGGATGATAAGCCTTGCCACTGCGTCGGGAAACCGCGGCGGGCGTGCTGGCCAAGGCCTGGGAAGTATGGTACCGAACCCGATAAATGGGGGCGAGGAAACGACGGGATTGCAGGACGGCTCGAGCCCGTATATCTCCCGGCCAGACACCCACCTTCTGTCACTTAACGGTCGACGCAACCTGGACAGTGAGACGTAGTTAGATGTAGGCGCGAGGCCCGCTCCAAAGGGACTTGCGTCAGAGTACCACCAGAACGGCTCGGATCGGCCAACGGTCGGGTCTTAAGGAAATAGCACGAGGTTGAGACGATGAGTGACATTGCCGAGCGGGTTAAGAAGATTGTGGTCGAGCACCTCGGTGTGGAGCCGGAGAAGGTGGTCGAAGGCGCAAGCTTCATCGACGATCTCGGCGCGGACAGTCTCGACACCGTCGAACTCGTGATGGCGTTCGAAGAAGAGTTCGGCTGCGAAATCCCGGACGATGCCGCCGAGACGATTTTGACCGTCGGCGACGCGACGAAGTTTCTCGAAAAGAACGCAAAGAGCTGACGCGCCCGGATCAGGCCTCCGCGGATCGCGCGGCCTCGACGGGCTGTCGCGATTGCGGACAGGGCTCTGACGGCGCTTTGCCGGAGTGCCAACAATGAGGCGGGTTGTCGTCACGGGCCTCGGCATGGTGTCGCCGCTCGGCTGCGGAGTCGAGCCTGCGTGGAAGCGCTTGCTCAACGGCGACAGCGGTGCCCGCCGGATCGAGACCTTCGACGTCTCCGATATTCCAACCAAGATCGGTTGTGTAGTGCCGCGCGGCGATGGTAGCGACGGCACCTTCAATGCCGACCAGTGGATGGACCCGAAGGACCAGCGCAAGGTCGACGAGTTCATCGTGTTCGCGATGGCTGCCGCCAGGCAGGCGCTCGACGACGCAGACTGGCATCCGAAAACGCCGGAGGACCAGTTCGCGACCGGCACGATGATCGGCTCGGGCATTGGCGGCATCGAAGGCATCGCCGAGACCGCCATCACGCTGAAGGAGCGTGGGCCCCGGCGCGTGTCGCCGTTCTTCATCCCCGGCAGCCTGATCAACCTCGCATCGGGATACGTTTCAATCGCGCACGGCCTGAAGGGCCCGAATCACGCCGTCGTCACCGCCTGCTCGACCGGCGCGCACGCGATCGGTGATGCGGCGCGGCTGATCGCACTGAGCGATGCCGACGTGATGGTCGCTGGCGGCACCGAATCGCCGATCAACCGCATTTCGTTCGCCGGCTTCTGCGCATTGCGGGCGATGTCGACCGGCTTCAACGATACGCCTGAGAAGGCGTCGCGCCCCTACGACAAGGACCGCGACGGCTTCGTGATGGGCGAGGGCGCGGGCGTGGTCGTGCTCGAAGAGTACGAGCATGCGAAGAAGCGTGGCGCGAAGATCTACGCCGAGGTGATCGGCTACGGGATGTCAGGCGATGCTTTCCACATCACCGCGCCGGCGCAGGACGGCGACGGCGCCTATCGCAGCATGAGTGCGGCGCTGAAGCGCGCGGGCCTTGCGGCCTCCGATCTCGACTACATCAACGCGCACGGTACCTCGACGCCGCTCGGCGACGAGATCGAGCTCGCCGCGGTGGAGCGGCTGGTCGGCAATGCCGCCTCGAAGATTTCCATGTCGTCGACGAAGTCGTCCACCGGACACCTGCTCGGCGCTGCCGGCGCGATCGAAGCGATCTTCTCGATTCTCGCAATGCGCGATAGTATCGCGCCGCCGACTCTCAATCTCGACAATCCATCCGTCGAGACGGCGATCGATCTCGTGCCGCACAAGGCAAGGCAGCGGTCGATCAACGTGGCGCTGTCGAACTCGTTTGGTTTCGGCGGCACCAACGCGTCGCTGATCATGAGGCGTGTCGACAGTTAAATCCCTGAAATGGCAAGAACTTCACCCTTTTGCCATATTAAGAGCTAACGTCGCGAACACGGCTCACACGCAAATCAGGATCAGGTTCGAGGATGTCTGAAAGGGCGCCGATTTCTCCGCGAAGTCCGCGAGCAGCGCTCGAGCCGGAGCAGCTGCCGCCGCCGCCGAAGCGGTCGCGTGGGGCGCGCAATCCGCTGGTGGTTGCCGGCAATGCCATTTTCACGATCATCCTGTTGTTGATGATCGGCGCCGGCGGCGGATATTTCTACGCCAGGCAGGCGATCGAAGCGCCGGGTCCGCTGGCCGAAGACCGCATCGTCAACATCCCGCGCACGGCCGGCACCGGCGACATCGCCGATATCCTGCAACGTGAGGGCGTCATCAACATCAACCGCTGGGCTTTCCTCGGCAGCGTGGTGGCGATGAAGGCAAGGTCCGAGCTCAAGGCGGGCGAATATCAGTTCCAGAAGCGCGCCAGCCTGCGCGACGTGATCAACACCATGGTCACCGGCAAGGTGGTTCAGCATGCGCTGACCATCCCTGAGGGACTCACATCCGAGCAGATTGTTGCGCGTCTGCTCGAGAACGACGTGCTCGCGGGCCAGGTGCGCGAAATTCCGCGTGAAGGCACGCTGCTGCCGGAGACCTACCGGTTCGAGCGCGGCACCACGCGCGAGCAGGTGATCCAACGCATGCAGCAGGCGCAACAGCGCGTGATTGCCGAGATCTGGGAGCGCCGCAGCCGCGACGTTCCGATTCGCTCGGCCGAGCAGCTGGTGACGCTGGCATCGATCGTCGAGAAGGAGACCGGGCGTCCCGACGAGCGCACGCGCGTCGCCGCCGTGTTCGCCAACCGCCTGCAGAAGAAGATGAAGCTACAGTCCGATCCGACCATCATCTATGGCCTGGTCGGCGGCAAGGGCACGCTCGGACGCCAGATCAAGCGCAGCGAGATCCAGCAGCCGACGCCTTACAATACCTATGTGATCGAAGGATTGCCGCCGGGACCGATCGCCAATCCCGGCCGCGCCTCGCTGGAGGCGACCGCGAATCCGGCACGCACGCGCGAACTCTTCTTCGTCGCGGACGGCACCGGAGGACACACGTTCACCGAAACCTACGACCAGCATCAGCGCCATGTCACGAAGCTGCGCACGATCGAGAAGCAGCAGGTGATCGATACGGCCGAGCCGGAAGAATCGACCGCGAGCGCCGCGCCCGCGTCCGACCAGCAACCCGCAGCGGCAGAAACGCCGGCCCGTCCCTCACCGGCGGCCAAGAAGCGAAGCACGCCGCCACCGGCGCGTACGCCGCCAACCGCCCAGAACGCCACCACGCCCCCGCCGACCGTTCAGCGCTGACGGCGTCCCACAAGCTGGGACAGTCGTGGGCGCTGGCATCGCGTCCGTTCGTGCTAATCTGGCGCTTGCGAATCCTAGTTCAGGGCCTTTTCGGGATCATTCATGGCGTTATCGAGCATGACCGGCTTTGCGCGTAGCCACGACGCCTGCGGCGCCTACGCGTTCGAATGGGAGCTGCGCTCGGTCAACGCCAAGGGGTTCGATCTGCGCATGCGCCTGCCGCCCGGCTGGGACGCGGTGGAACCCCTGGTGCGGAAGCGGGCGACCGAACTGCTGGCGCGCGGCACCGTCTATGCCAATCTCTCCGTCAAGCGCGCCGACGCCGGCCCGGTCATCCGCGTCAACGACGAGGTGCTGGCGTCGGTGATGAAGGTCGCAGCCGATCTGTCGGCGAAGCTCGCAGCAGCGCCGCCGACGGTGGACGGCATTCTTGCGATCAAGGGCGTGCTCGAGGTGTCCGAGCCGGACGAGATCGAGGCGGAGCGAGAGGCTGCGGAGGCCGCTGTCCTCAAGGCCTTCGACCGCGCGCTCAGCGGACTGGTCGAGATGCGCCACCGCGAGGGAACGTCGTTGCAGCAAATCCTGACCTCCCGGCTGGATGAGATCGCGGTGCTCGCCAAACGCGCGGATGCGGCGCCTGGCCGGCAGGCCGACGCGGTCAAGGCGAAGCTCGCCGAGCAGGTTGCGATGCTGCTCGACTCCTCGGAACGCTTCGATGCCGACCGGCTGCATCAGGAGGCGATCATGATCGCTGCGAAGGCCGATATCCGCGAGGAGCTCGACCGGATCGCATCGCATGTCGCGCAGGCGCGCGAGCTGATCGGCAAGGGCGGCGCGGTGGGGCGCAGGCTCGACTTCCTTGCCCAGGAATTCAACCGCGAGGTGAATACCACCTGCTCGAAATCAAACGATCTCGAACTGACCAACATCGGCCTCGAGATGAAGAGCGTGGTCGAGCAGTTCCGCGAGCAGGTGCAAAACCTGGAATGAGAGGCGAAGGGCGATGGCGGACGGAGTTGAACGGCGCGGTCTGATGTTCGTGCTGTCGTCGCCGTCCGGCGCGGGCAAGACGACGCTGGCGCGCGAGCTCATGAGCAAGACGGCCGGCCTGCAAATGTCGGTGTCGGTGACGACGCGGCCGAAGCGGCCGGGCGAGGTCGAAGGCAGGGACTACTTCTTCATCGACAAGCCGCGTTTCGACGCCATGGTGAAGAACAACGAGCTGCTGGAGCACGCGCCGGTGTTCGACCATTTCTACGGCACGCCGCGTGCGCCGGTCGAGGCGGCGCTGTCGGCGGGGCGCGATGTGCTGTTCGACATCGACTGGCAGGGCACGCAGCAGCTGCGCGAAAAGGCGGAGCAGGATGTGGTCAGCGTGTTCATCCTGCCGCCATCCGCGGCCGATCTGGAGAAGCGGCTGCATACCCGTGCGCAGGACTCCGATGCCGTTATCCGCGGCCGCATGAGCCGCGCCAGTCACGAGATGAGCCACTGGGCCGAATACGATTTCATCGTCATCAATCGCGCGGTCGACGAGGCGTTTGCCGAGGTGCAGGCGATCCTGAAGGCGGAACGGCTGCGCCGCAACCGACGCACCGGCCTGACTGCCTTCGTGCGGGACCTGCAGAAGCAATTGGAGCCATGAACGCCCGGGCGACGCGGTGGCCCTTCCCCGAGCGTCGGCGCGACGTGTAGTCTGGCCCGGCTCAAGATGTAAACGACCGCGGCACGCGGCACAGGGCAGGGAAACAAGACCATGGCAGGCATTCTCGACGGCAAGACAGCGCTTGTGACCGGAGGCGCCTCAGGGATCGGCCGCGCGACCGCGGTCGCCATGAGCCGGGAAGGGGCACGGGTCGCGGTGGCCGATCTCACCGAGGACAGCGCGGCCGGCACGGTCGCGTTGATCAACGCCGCGGGCGGCCAGGCGATTGCCATCGGCGGCGACGTCACCAAGGAAGCCGATGTCGCAGCGCTGGTGGCGCGCACGGTTGCCGCCTTCGGGCGGCTGGATTGCGCGTTCAACAATGCCGGCATCTCAGGCCGCGCGGTCGGCCCGGCGGGACAGCGGACCCATGAGCTGGGCCGGGAGTCGTTCGACGGCATGCTGGCCGTCAACCTGACAGGCGTCTTCATGTGCATGAAGCACGAGATCGCGCAGATGCTCGCGCAAGGTGGCGGCGGCGCCATCGTCAACACATCGTCGATTGCCGGTTTGATCGGCCTGCCGGGCGCCACGCACTATGTCGCCGCCAAGCACGGCGTGGTCGGACTGACGAAGACGGCGGCGATGGAATACGCGCAGGACGGAATTCGCGTGAACTGCGTCAATCCGGGCTACGTCGAGACGCCGATGACCGAGGAGACGATGAAGACGCGTTTCGATGCAATCATGGAAAAGGTGCCGATGAAGCGCCTCGGCGTACCGGGCGAAATCGCCGAAGCCGTCGTCTGGATGTGCTCGGACAAGGCGTCGTTCATGACCGGCGCCTCGCACGTGATCGACGGCGGGTATTACGCGGCCTGACGCCCGTGCCTTAGTTCGTTAGCACGATGCGGCCGACGACCTTGCCGGCGCGCAGCTCCTCGATCCACTTCTGGGTCTCGGCCATCGGCTTTTCCTGCATCGGCACGGCCTTCACCTTGCCGGCGCGGGCCAGCGCCATCAGCTCTTTCGCCTCTTCGAGCGTGCCGGTCATGAAGCCCTCGATGGTCATGCGCTTGTAGATCCATTGCACCATCGGCAGGCTGAAGTTGCCGCCCATCAGCCCGGAGACGACGATCTTGCCGCCGCGCGCCAGCACCGACACGCCGAACGCCATCGAGCGGTCGTTGCCGGCGAAATCGACCACGCAGTCGAAGCCGCCGTCGGTCTCCTTGATGATGCGCCGGGCCACTTCCGGCTCCTTCGGGTCGTAAGCCACCGCTGCGCCGTTCTTCAGCGCAGCTTCGCGTGCGCTCTCGCTGAGATCGGCGACGGAAACCGGCTGCTTGAACATCGCCTGCGCCAGCGACAGGCCCATCATGCCGACGCCGCCGAGACCGATCAGCAGGATGTTGCGCTGGCGCGGGCGGTCGACCAGGCGCTTCAGCGCACCGTAGGCGGTGATCCCCGAGCACATCAGCGCCGCCGCCATGTCGACCGGCACCGGATCGTAGTCGAGCAGATATTTTGCGTCGGGCACGAGCACGTGGCTGGCGAAGCCGCCGTCGATCGAGACGCCGACGAAGCGGTTGCGCGCGCACAGGTTCTCGTCGCCGGCGAGGCAGTCGCGACACTTGCCGCAGCCGATCCAGGGAAACACCGCCACCTTCTTGCCGACGATGCCCTTTGGTGCATCGGGACCGACTTCATCGACCACGCCGGCGATCTCGTGGCCAAGCGTGAACGGGAGCGTCATGCCGCGCGTGGTGTCGAGGCGATTGCCGCCGCCGAGATCCGCGTAGCCGTCCTGGATGTGCAGGTCCGAATGACACAGTCCGCAGCGAGCGATGCGCACGAGCACTTCGCCGCCTTGCGGCTTCGGTGTCTCGACGACAGTTTCGCAGAGCGGAGCATCGAACTTGACGAGCGATTGCCGACGCATCAATGCCATGGTGTTTCTCCCTGCAAAACTGATTTTAACGGGCGGCGCGTATATTGGATAATTCGCGCGCCATGGCAACAAAGCCCTCGATCGGGATGGTCTCCGCACGCCGGGTGGGTTCGACGCCGGCTGCGGCCGTGAGGAGCGCCGGATCCGTTCCGAGCGACTTCAGGCTCTGGCGCAGCATCTTTCGCCGCTGGCCGAACGCGGCTTCGGTGACGCGCTCCAGCGTCTGTCGGTCGCACGGCAGCGGCTGCTGGCGCGGGATCAGGCGCACGACCGACGAGGTCACCTTCGGCGCGGGAACGAACGCGCTGGGGGCCACGTCGAACATGATCTTCGCCTCGGTCCGCCATCCGGCGAATACGCCGAGGCGTCCGTAAGCGTCATCGTCGACGGCGGCCGTGATGCGCTCGGCGACCTCGCGCTGAAACATCAGCACCATGGCGTCGTACCATGGTGGCCACGGCTCCGCGCTGAGCCAGCCCGTGAGCAGTGCGGTGGCGATGTTGTAGGGCAGGTTGGCGACGATCTTGGCGCGCTCGCCGTTGAGCATCGGCCGCGGATCGAATGCGAGCGCGTCTGCGGCGACGATCTCGAGCCGCCCGGGATAGCGGGCTGCGATCTCGGCCAGCGCTGCCAAAGCACGCTTGTCGCGCTCGACGGCAATCACGCGTCGTGCGCCGAGCGCGAGCAACGCTCGCGTCAGTCCGCCGGGACCGGGGCCGATTTCGACGATGGTGTGCGTGTCCAGGCTGCCTGCGGTCCGCGCAATGCGCGCCGTCAGGTTGAGATCGAGCAGGAAGTTCTGGCCGAGCGATTTGCGCGCCGACAGCTCGTGGCGGCGAATGACGTCGCGCAATGGAGGCAGATCGTCGATCGCGCCCACGTCACGAGGCCGGCGAGCCGCTCGCCATGCGCGCGGCCAGACGAAGCGCTGCGATCAGGCTCGACGGATTGGCGCGGCCGGTGCCGGCGATGTCGAAGGCGGTCCCGTGATCCGGCGATGTGCGGATGAAGGACAGGCCGAGCGTGACGTTGACGGCGTCGTCGAACGCCAACGTCTTGATAGGGATCAGCGCCTGGTCGTGATACATGCAGACCGCGCAGTCGTAGGTCTTGCGTGCGGCTTCGTGGAACATGGTATCGGCGGGCAGCGGTCCGCGCGCGTCGATGCCGGCGTCCTTCAATGCAGCCACGGCTGGCGCGACGATCTCTTGGTCCTCGGTGCCAAGCGATCCATATTCGCCGGCATGCGGGTTCAATCCGCTGACGGCGATCCTCGGATGAGCGAGGCCGAAATAGCGCCTGAGTTCATTCGCGGCGATGGTGCAGGTCTCGACGATGTCCCGCGTCGTCAGCTGCGCGACGGCCTCGCGCAGCGCCACGTGGATCGTTACCGGGATGACGGCGAGCACCGGCGACCAGAGCATCATCACGGGGCGCGCCGGCGGCCCGCCGTCTGCCGCGAGTTCGGCGAGAAATTCTGTATGTCCGGGGTGCTTGAAGCCCGCGCGATAGACGACGCTTTTGGCGATCGGGTTGGTAACGACGGCCGCCGCGCGGCCGGTACGGACGTCCTCGACCGCGTGCCGGATCGAGGTGAGGGCTGCTGCCGCGCTTGAATCGTCGGGCTGGCCTGGTTCGGCGGTTGCCACAACGCCGGTTTCGACGACGGGCAGGCTCTCGGCAAATGCCGCGACTGCGTCAGCCGGCGCGACGCTTGTGACGGGCACCTTCAGCCCGAGCTTTCGCGCGCGGGCATCGAGGAAGCGCTTGTCGCCCGCAAGATAGAACGGCGGAAGCTTAAGCTCCCTGCGGCGCATCCAGGCGGTGAGCGCAATGTCCGGGCCAATGCCGGCCGGTTCACCCAGAGTCAGCGCCAGCGGCTTGATCGGCATCTACTGGCGGTACTCGATCATCGACGAACGCCGCGCTTCCTGCAGATACTTCTTCGCCTGGGCTTCGTACTTCTGCGTGAACAGCTTCTCGCGCGCTTCGCGCTTCTCCGGCGATTCGGTGCTCGGCGCGCGGCTGCACAGCGCCACCATTTCGACGCCCTGCCGCGTCACTTCCGGCGGCGTCAGCTGGCCGATCGTCGTCTTGTCCAGAAGCTCGCGCAGAGGTGCCGGCAGATCGGCGGAGGTCTTTACCACCTGGTCCTTGATCACGCCGTCACGCATGGCCCGGAACAGGCTTTCCGCCTGTTCGCAGCTCTGAACCCGGCCGCGAAGCGTTTCCGCTTCTTTCCTCCGCAGCTCGACCGCTGACTGCGCCGAACCTTTTGGCACGAACAGCACCACCGGCCGCATCTTGTATTCGAAGCTGCCGGTCTGCTCCTTGCCGTCGCCCTTGACCTCGATCGCGGAGGCGACGTCCTTCTCGCCGACGATCAGGCTCTGGCCGTAGCGGCCGCGGACCAGTTGCGCCCAGATGAAATCGGCCTTGAGCCGCGCCTTCAGGGCGTCCGGCCGAATGCCGCGGCCTTCCAGAACCTTGTTCAGCTGCTCCGACGTCAGCCGCATCCGCGCGCCCATGGTCGCGTACTGGGTCTCGACCTCGGCCGCAGTCATATCGAGATTGAACTTCTTGCCTTCCTTGATCTTGACGCGGTCGTTGATGAGTTCTTCCAGCGCCTCCTGACGGCTCGCGTTCTTGCCGCCTGACAACGCGATGAGCTTGGTGCGCTGCTCGATGTCGAAATTGGTGATCGGATCGCCGTTGACCACGACGACCGCATTCTGCGCGCGCGCAGCTACCGGCGCGAGCGACATTGACAGAATTGCGATCAATGCCGCGAGGGCGCTTGAACGCAGGGAAGGTGGCATCGATAGCATTCGCGAACTCATCATCGTTTCCAATCCGGCTGCGCCGGCATCGAAAATTCAAGGACGAACCTGGCTACGACGGCATCGCATGCGACACTACTGGCCGAACAGCGACGAGGGGAGGAACGACGAGCCACCCGACGTGGTCGGCGTGGCGGTCTGGCTGAACGACGTCGTTCCAATCGTGCGCAGGCCGATCTGCAGCATTATGCTGTGGTTAGTGACCGGATTACCGCTGTAGCTGTAGTCGGTAACATAATTCATCGCCAGCACGAAGCAATCGTCGACGTAGCCCGCGCCCACGATCGTCTGATTAACTTTGTCCGATAGCAGATCATAGCGCACACCGCCGGACACGACCCAGTTGCTCGCGACCTTGATGGATGCCGTGCCAAGCACGCCTTCACGGCGGTTCAGGAACCCGAGTTCCGGCTGCTTGTCGTAGTTGCCGTAAAGCAGGCTGACCGACCAGCGATCAAAGTTGGCCTTGGTTTCGAGTTCGAGGCGGCGCATGTCCCAAGAGGACTCATCGAGCCGCGAGCGCGCCGAGAACGTCAGCGTACTGTTCGGCTGATAGGAAACCCGCGTGACATAGTCGGAGCGGTCGCTCTCGAGGCCTGAGTCGAGCCCGGTATTGGTCAGGTCACCGGCCGCAAAGGAGTTCCGGCCGAACAGGTGGAACGACTGGCCGAACAGGAAGTTCACGAAACCGCCGCGATCGAACTGGGTCGTGCCCTGAATGCCGACGTTGGCCCGTCCGCCGCCTTCGCTGCGATCCCAGCCGGAGAACTTGTCGACCCGGAACAGATTGGTGTCGTCGAACACGAGGCTCTGCGCATCCTCGTTCGGCAGCTGACCGATCTTCTGCTCGTTCGGGCGGACGATCACCTGCGCGATCGGCTCGATCGTCTGCGAACCCCACGGCTGCACGCTGATGAACGGATAGCGATACTCCACGCCGACGGTCGGCATCACCCGACCGGCGTTGATGTCGCCCGCCGGCAGGAAGTTGGTGACGCCGATGTCGTTCTTGACGTTGGCATGGTTGATGTCAGCGCGCACCGAAGCGAACGGCGTCCAGATCTGGCCGATCGAGTCGGTGAAGCTTCGCCGCCAGGTGGCTTCGCCCGACAGCCGCGTGTAGTCGCCGGCAATGCCGCGCAGCAGGCAGTTCGCCGGCGTCTTCACCGTCGGATCGGCGCTTGTCGGCAGACACAAACCGAGCGACTGGGCGGTCGCGGTGATCGGATTGTAGGAGATCGATTCGCGGCTGAGGCTGGTCAGGTTGGCACGGAAGCTCAGCTCGCCGCCGAACACGGGACGATTGTACACGTTCGCGTAGTCGATCACCGGGTGGATGATCGGAATCTGCCGCTGCGTGTCGGCCTCGGAGAAGCCGTAGAAATACATCGTTCGCGCGTCGAAGAACGAACGCGTGCCGACGCCGGTGAGATAGAGCTGCGAGACGGCGTCGGTCGGCACCGTCGAGAACACCGCGACCGGCGATCTGAAGCGGCTGAGCGAGTAGTCCTGGAAGAACGTGCGGTCTGAGACCAGCGTTCCATCCCAGCCCCAGCTCCATTTGTCATTGATGGCAAAACGACCCGAGGTCTCGACGCCACCGCGCCAGTCGCGATAGCCGGGCGTCGAAGGGCCGCCGGCGCGGAGGAACTCATCCTTGTCGAGCTGGCGGATACCGTAGGCGCGGATGTCATAGGCGCCGTTGATCAGCCGCTGCCGGAACTCGCCCTGCATCAGCAGGCCCTGCTTGGTTGTGATGCGCGGGGTCAGCGTCAGGTCGTAGTCGGGCGCGAGCGCGATGTAGTAGGGCGTCTGCAGGCCGTAGCCATACTTCGAGTTCGTTGAGGTCACCGGCATCAGGAAGCCGGTCTTGCGCTTCACGGTCGGATCGGGCGTGTAGAAGTACGGCAGGTAGGCCATCGGCACGCCGAAAAATTCCAGCCGCGCGCTCTCGAAGTAGAGCATCTTCTCGCCCTGGTCGTGGATCACGCGCGCAGCCTTGACCTGCCACAGCGGCGGCTTCTTCGGGTCGTCCTTGCAGGCCTCGCAGGCGGTGTAGACGCCGTTCTGGAAGACTGTGAAATTTCCGCCGCTGCGGTCGGCGCGGGTCGCAGCCATCCGGGTGCGGTCAGCGGTATCGACGCGCAGCGAATCGACGAAGCCGTCGCGATAGTCGTCGCTCAATTCCAGATGGCCTGCATAGGTGATGCGGCCTTCCTGGTCGGTCAGGCGAACGTTGCCGTCGGCGAACAGCCGCTTGGTCTTCTGGTTGTAGGTGACGCGATCGGCCTCGAGCGTCGTGCCGTTGTAGAAAATCTGCACGCCGCCGACGGCTGCGACGAGCGAATTGACGTTGTCGTAGTTCACCTCCTGCGCCTGCACGAGCATCTGCCCGTCGTTCGTGCTGCGGGCGGGCGGAGGTGTCGGCTTGGGCGGAAGCGGGTTGTAATAGACCTGCGCGAGCGACGGCGTCGGCGCTGTGACCAGCAGGGCCGGTGCGACCGCGACGAGCGCAAGCAGCAGGCGTGCGCCAACGCTCGCGCAACGCACACTCGTGCGGCGCCGGAAGGCGCGCGTCAACACGCGGCGGGTGGCGACTGTCACCGTCACTACCCGTCCTCCTGATGTAGCAAGGCCAGCAAACCGGCGAGGCTGCCAACCGCAACGGGCAGCCACGCCGCGGTGATAGGATGCATCAACTCGGCCTTGCTCAGATCTTCTGTGACTTTCGACAGCACATAAAGCAGAAAGCCTGCTGCGATGCCACTCAAAACCATCTTCTGGACACCGCCGAGACGGAAGAAGCGCAGGCTCACGGCGGATGCCAAAAGCACCATTGCTGCAAGTAAAAACGGCTTCGACAGCAGCTTCTGGTATTGCAGCCGATAGCCGGCCGTGGAGAGCCCGGAATTCTCCGACGAAGTGATGTATTCCGGCAACTCCCAGAACGACACGGATTCGGGATTGGCGAAGTTTCCGCGCACCTGATCGCGCGTCAGGCTGGTCGTGAGTCGGTAGCTGTCCTCGACCAGAACCGGCTCGATGAAGGTGTGACGGCGTACGTTCTTGAACAGCCAGTAGCCGTCTTCCAGCGTCGCCTCGCGCGCCTCGATTCGCTCACTGAAGCGGCCGGACGGATCGAATCGGAAGACGTTCAGTCCCGACAGCAATTCGCCGCGTCGCTGGCTGCTTGCGGCGTTGATGATCGTCTGCCCTTCGCTGGTCGCCTGATTGAGCCAGAAGCCGTGCGCGTCCTGCAGCATCTGCGTGCGGTCGCCGAACAGCTGGATCTCGTTGAGCTGCGCCTGCTCCTGCAGGCTGGCGGACACCGGATTGTAGATCGTCGTCGCCAGCACGCCCATGACGAGCGCGCTCGCGAGTGCCGGCGTCAGGAATTGCCAGGCGGACACGCCGGCCGAACGCGCGACCACCAGTTCCAGCCGGCGCGACAGGTTCAGGTAGCAGGACATGGCCGCGATCAGCACGCAGAACGGCATCAGCCGCTCGAGCAACTGCGGCACGCGGAACAGCGAGGTCTGCACGACGAGCCAGGTGGATGCGTCGATCTCCCGGGTCTTCCGCGTCATCTCGATGTAGTCGACCAGCACGATGAGAATGAACACGCCGAGGAACACGGCGATCGCGGCACCGACGAACTTTCCGGCGAAGTAGCGCGCGAGCGTGTTTGTGATCATCGCGATACCCGTTTCACGATGCGGCGAACCGGCGCGTGATGCGCCCGATCAGGTTGCTCAGGGTATCGATGACGACCGGCGGCGGCTCCAGCACGATCACGCGGGTGATCACCCAGGCGCTGAAGGCAAGGGTCAGGAACAGCAGCGCGTATTGGAAGGGCGCTGCGAAGATCGATGTGGCGGCGAGCACGGTGCACGCAAAGCCGATCAGGCGCAGCACGGCCAGCGAGGCGACGGCGCTGGAAATCGACATCGCCCGGCTTTGCCGGGTGGTGCGGGGCGCGCCCAGAAACGCGAAGGTGAGTGCCATGAAGGCAAACGGGTAGAGCGGCGAGGTCAGCCGCTCATGCATCTCGGCGCGGAATTGCCCTGGAAATTGCTTGAACATCGGATCTTCCGGGTCGGGATCAAGCAGGTCCCAGAGGTAGCGTTCGCGGATCGAATAGCTGATGTTCGCGGCCGCGCTGCCGACCTTGGTCATGTCGAAGGCGTTGCGGTCGAACACGACGAAAGCCGGATCGCGCCGGCCCGCCTCAAACCGTTGCAGGTTGCCGTCGTCGAGGATCAGGAACGAGCCGCGCTCGTTCTTCAGGACCGTGCCGCGCTCGGCAATGATCGTCACGCGCTCCTTCGGGTCGCGCCGGTCGTCGATGAAAACGCCGACCAGCAGCCCGCCCGGCTGCCGCTCGCGAATCCGCAAGGTGAGATTGCGTTCGATCTCGACGAATTTCCCGGTCTGCAGCACGTTGCTGAGCACGTCCGCGGTGATCTCCCGCTGCCAGCTCTTGAGGCGGCGCAGTCCATCCGGAGCTATATAGGCCGAGATGACGAAGATCATCGCGGAGACGAGCACCGTCACATAGAAGAACGGACGGAACAGGCGCCACGGCTGGATGCCGGCGGCGTTCATGACAATGATCTCGGAATCGGTGGAGAGCTTGTTGAGGACGTAGGCAACGGCGATCACCAGCGCGATCGGCGCGATCACGAGCACCAGGTAGGGAATGGCAAGGCCGGTCAGCCCGACGAACACCAGCACGGTCTGGCCCTGGCTGGTCATCACATCGATGCCGCGCAACGCCTGCGTGATCCAGATGACGCCAGTCAGCGTGACCAGCACGAGGATGAACCCTGCCAATGTCTGCCGGAAAATATAGCTGTCGATCGACCCCATCGCGCAGCGCGACCCCATCCCCAAAAAGCCGAAAACCAGTTGTTCCCGCTCTCATCCCCACAAGAGCTCAGGAACGCCTCGGCCGAATACCGACAGACACTACCATCTCCTTGATTGGTCAACAAAATGGCCGGGGGGTGGCAACTGCCAAAGCGGGGTAAATTATTGGTTAATTGTGGCCCCCGGGCTACGGTTTGGCCCCCGCCTGTGGAATTCTTCGGCAGCGGCCCGGAGGCGGCCGGGACGGTGCTATTGGCAGGCAGCGCCGGGACGGGCCATAGTGCTGCAAGCCGCCCGCCCGGGTCCGCTGTTTTCTCGCTACGCCACCTTACGTTCTGGAGGTTTCCGATGTCCGACGCCGTTAAGATCGGCTTCGTTCCGTTTTCTGCCGCGCCCAAGGGTGTTCTGGTATTGTTCACGGACGAGACCCTGAAATTCGGGCCCGCGTCGGCGAAAATACTGGGCTCGGCGGCCGAGACGGTGAAGCGCGCGGCGACGGCGAGCAGCTTCAAGGGCAAGAGCGGCAGCTCGCTCGATATCCTTGCGCCGTCCAACCTGAAGGTTGACCGGCTGATCGTGGCCGGCACCGGCAAGGCCGGCGCGCTGAAGGCGGAGGACTACATCAAGATCGGCGGCGCCACCGTCGCCCGGCTGAAATCCGGTGTCGATTCGGTCACGATCGTCGCTGAATTGCCCGATGGCGCCATGAAGCCGGCCGATGTTGCGTCGATCGCATCGGGCCTGCGCCTGCGCGCCTACAGCTTCGACCGCTACAAGACCAGGAAGAAGGACGACGATTCGAAACTGAAGGCGAACGTGTCGATAGCGGTCGAAGATGTCGGTACAGCGAAGAAAGCGTTTGCACCGGCAGACAGCGTCACCGACGGCGTCCTGATTGCGCGCGATCTGGTGAACGAGCCGCCGAATGTCCTGTATCCGGAGGAATTCGCCAAACGCGCGTCGCAACTGCGCAAGCTCGGCGTTCGCATCGAGATCTTCGACAAGAAGGCGATGACCAAGCTCGGCATGGGCGCGCTGCTCGGCGTCGCGCAAGGGTCGGTCCGCGAGGGCCGTATGGTCATCATGCGCTGGGATGGCGGCAAGAAAGGCGACAAGCCCGTCGCTTTTGTCGGCAAGGGCGTCTGCTTCGACACCGGCGGTATTTCCATCAAGGGCGCGGCCAGCATGGAGGAGATGAAGGGCGACATGGCAGGTGCTGCCTGTGTCGTCGGCCTGATGCATGCGCTCGCTGCGCGAAAGGCAAAGGTCAACGCCATCGGCGCCATCGGCCTGGTGGAAAACATGCCGGACGGCAATGCGCAGCGACCGGGCGATATCGTCACCACGATGTCCGGCCAGACCATCGAGATCATCAACACCGACGCAGAAGGTCGGCTCGTGCTCGCCGACGTGCTTTGGTATGTGGCGAAAACCTTCAAGCCGAAATTCATGGTCGACCTTGCAACGCTGACCGGCGCGATCATGGTGGCGCTCGGCACCGAGCATGCCGGCCTGTTCTCCAACGACGATGAGCTGTCTGAACGGTTGACGCTCGCGGGGCGGGCGACCGGCGAGCACGTGTGGCGGATGCCGCTCGGTCCCGCCTACGACAAGCTGATCGATTCGAAATTCGCCGACATGAAAAACACCGGCGGGCGCTACGGCGGCTCGATCACGGCGGCGCAGCTGCTGCAGCGGTTCGTCGACGGTACGCCCTGGGCGCATCTCGATATCGCCGGCACCGGAATTGGGGCACCCTCGAGCGACATCAACACGTCGTTCGGCACCGGCTACGGCGTCCGGCTGCTGGACCGGCTGGTGGCGGACCATTACGAAGCGAAGAAATGACCGAGGTGCTGTTCTACCATCTGGAGAACCAGCCGGTGGAGCGGGTGTTGCCGCCGCTCCTGGAGAAGTCGCTGGAACGCGGATGGCGCGTGGTGGTTCAGGCCGCCTCGGAAGAACGGGCCGATGCGCTCGACTCGCACCTTTGGACCTATCGCGACGATTCGTTTTTGCCGCACGGCACCTGGCGCGATCGCGACGCCGCCGAGCAGCCGATCATACTCGCCGTGAACGGCGACAACCCGAACAAGGCATCGGTGCGGTTCCTGATCGACTGCTCCGAGCTCCCCGCCGATGCGGACGCTTATGAACGTCTCGTCCTCGTGTTCAATGGCGAGGATGAGGACGCGACCGCGGCGGCTCGCGTGGCCTGGTCGGCCAGCAAGGCAAAAGGATTCGACGTGACCTATTGGCAGCCGGACGAGCACGGCCGCTGGCAGCGCAAGGCCTGACGGTTGCAACGCAAGGTGAGTTGAGTGCGCTAACAGCTTGTGGCATTAAGCATCTTTCCGAACTAGGATTGCTGCTTGCGCAGAGGGTCATGGTGATGCCGCAAACCCTCTGTCTTGTGTCTCGTAAGCTTTGAGTCGCAGATTTCGAGTCGTTGGGGTGGTGTGTTCCGGGTTTCTCGCATGAACAGGTTGGTGCAAGCGCATCGCCGAGGGATGGTGGCTGGCGTGCTGTTCGCAGCAGCGCCGCTGCTGGCTGGCTGCGGCGGTATGGATTTTTCGCTGAAGGACGCCGAGTGGTTCAATCGGCCAGCGATGTTCTCGCGAAGCCTCAGCATCGAAACACCGCCGTTGTCCGACGGTCGTCCAGTGTCGGCTGCGGACCTGATAAGCGCCGAAGGCTACTGCGCCGGCATGGCGTCGCCCGCCGATACGAACGCGATGGCCCAGACTGCGCCAAGTGCGGTCGATCAGGTTCAGGGCAGTGCTGGCGTCGCTATCGGCCGCACTGAATGCGAGGTCGCCCGCGCTGCGGGCGCGCCAGACAATGTTTCGATTTCGAGCGAGCGCGGCCAGCGCCTCACGGTGCTGACCTATGTGCGCGGCCCGCGTCCCGGCATCTACCGTTTCGCCGACGGACGGATGACCTCGATGGAGCGCGGCACCGAGCCTGAACCGCAGCCGCGCAACGCCAAGGGCCAGCGCGCCAAGCGCCAAGGTTGAAGCGTCAAGGCTGTGTTGGTCCAGCCAGGCTCGAGAATTTCGCTACGTTCAGCCTGAAGCCGCTTCGAGCGACGCGCTTGCCGTCAGCCAATCGTCTTCGGCCCGTTGCAAGGCTTCCGCAGCGGCGCTACGCGCCTTGCTGAGTTGAGCGGCCTTTGCCGGCTCGCGCGCGAAGATATCCGGCAACGCCAGTGCGGCATCGATCTTGGCGATGATGCCGTTGATGCGTTCGATCTCCGCCTCGGCCTCGTTGATCCTTTGCCGAAGCGGAATTGCCTTCGCCGACCTTGGCCGCGGCGCTTCGGCGGCTTGCTCGCGTTCGTTGCGGTCGCGTTGCGGCGTGCGCAGACCGCGCGCCGACAGCACCTCGCGGCGGTAGTCATCGAGATCGCCGTCGTAGGGGGTGACCGCGCGGTCCGCCACCACCCATAACCGATCGGCACAGGCGTCGATCAGGTAGCGGTCATGGCTGACCATGATGACGGCGCCCGGGAAGTCGTTGATCGCCTCGGCCAGCGCCGCGCGGCTGTCGATGTCGAGATGGTTGGTCGGCTCGTCGAGAATGATCAGTTGCGGCGCGTAGAAGGTTGCGAGCCCAAGCAGCAGCCGCGCCTTCTCGCCGCCCGACAGGTTCTTCACCGGCGTGTCGGCGGCGGCCCCTGAAAAGCCGATCGAACCGGCGCGGGCGCGCACCTTCGCCTCGGGGGCGTCGGGGAGCAGCTTGCGGATGTGGGTGTAGGGCGAGCCGTCCTCGTTCAGTTCGTCGAGCTGGTGCTGCGCGAAATATCCGACGGCAAGCTTGTCGGCCCGCGTCACGCGGCCTGCAAACGGCGCGAGGCGGCCCGCGAGCAGCTTGACCAGGGTCGACTTGCCGTTGCCGTTCTGGCCGAGCAGGGCGATGCGGTCGTCATTGTCGATCCGCAATGTGACACGACCCAGTACCGGCCTTTCCGGATCGTAGCCGACGGTCACGTCGTCGACGGCGATGATCGGCGGCGACAGCAATTTCTCCGGCTCGGGAAAGACGATCTCGCGCACGTCCTGCGTCACCAGCGCTGCGATCGGCTGCATCCTTTCCAGCATCTTCACGCGTGACTGCGCCTGGCGCGCCTTCGACGCCTTGGCCTTGAAGCGGTCGACGAACGCCTGCAGGCGCTTGCGCTCCGCTTCCTGCCGCTTGACCTGTTTGGCGTCGAGCAGCTCGCGCTCGGCGCGCTGCTTTTCGAATGACGAGTAGCCGCCGCGATAGAGCGTCAGCTTGGCGCGGTCGAGATGCAGGATCTGGTCGACGGAATTTTCCAGCAGGTCGCGGTCGTGGCTGACGATGATCACGGTGCGCGGATAGCGCGAGAGATGATCCTCCAACCACAACGTGCCTTCGAGGTCGAGATAGTTGGTCGGCTCGTCGAGCAGCAGCAGGTCGGGCTCCGCAAACAGCGTCGCGGCAAGTGCGACGCGCATGCGCCACCCGCCGGAAAATTCCGCGCATGGACGCGCCTGGTCATCGGTCGAGAATCCAAGGCCCGACAGGATGGCGGCGGCCCGTGCCGGTGCGGAATGCGCGTCGATGTCGGCGAGGCGGGTCTGGATGTCGGCGATCCGGTGCGGATCATGCGCGGTCTCGGCCTCGCGGAGCAGCGCGGCGCGTTCGAGGTCGGCTGCGAGCACTACCTCGATCAGGCTCTCCGGCCCGCCTGGGGCCTCTTGTGCAAGGCTGCCGACCCGCCAGCGCGGCGGGATGGCGATCTGCCCGCTCTCGGTCGGGATGTCGCCGCGGATCGCCTGGAACAGCGTCGATTTGCCTGTGCCGTTCCGCCCCACAAGGCCGACGCGTGCGCCAGGCGTGATCTGCGCGGTGGCATGATCGATCAACAGCCGGCCCGCGATGCGGACGGAGATGTCGGTGATGGACAGCATGCGGCCTTTTCACCGCTTCGACCGCACAAGGCAACCGCTTTGTGGGGCGGTCTGTGGGCTTGGCGAGGATGTGCAAGCTCTAGCGGCGCTTGTCGCTTGCGATCTCGCGTGCCTCGCGGTCGCGCATCTCGTCCAGCAGCCTCTGCAGCCGGTCCGGGAAGCGCTGATCGGCGTTGATCGACTGTCGGAGCCTCTCACCGATGCCGCGCGCTACGGCCCGGCTGGTCGTTGCATCCAGCTGGATGTTTTCGGTGGTGCGTCCGGCCATGACCTGTTCCATAAGCTGCACTCGCTTTCGCATGGTCAAGCGGCCACGTCCCTGTTTGGTTGCCGGTGCGGGGCAATGATGTTGCGGATTTCGTAAATTTTGACTGAACTGCGTTCTTCAGGTCACGCTGCCAGGTTCCGCGGAACCTCAAAGCCCCGGCCGCACGTGCGACTGGGGCTTTTTGGCATTCCGGGGATCAGACGGATCAGAACGCGCAGACGTTCACGGTGCGCCAGCGCAGGCCCTTGCGGGTCTGGACCAGACGCTTCTCGAGGCAGCTCGGCGCGAGCAGCGGCGCGCCGACGACCAGCGGCGGGGCCACGTAAACGCGGTGATGATGCGGGTGCCAGTGCGGGTGGTAGCCGGGACCAACCTTCACGGTGAACGCGGACGCTGCGGTCGGGGCAAGCGCGGCGGCGCCAAGCGTGACAGCGGCAGCGAGACCGAGGGCGAATTTACGGATCAAGATTGAACTCCATCGATGCGGCGATAAACGCCTGTGTTGTGTCCCGTGCAATCTTCGTCGCGGCATCGTCAGAATGCGTTCAAACGGCGGTTGTGATTTTTACCCGCGCGGTGGCGCATCTTGAGCAAACAAAAAACCCCCGGCCGCGGGGAGCGGCCGGGGCGCGCGATAGTTAACCTTGGCAAAGCTCAGTAGCGGCAGACATTAACCGTGCGGTAGCGCGGGCCCCACGGGGTCGGCACCAGCCGTTGCTGGATGCAGCCATGATGGCGGAAGTGCGCATGCGCCCCACGCCAGCCGTGCCATCCGCGATGCACGCCGAAGCCATGATGGCCGCCGCGGTAGTGCGAGCCGTCATGATGGCCACCACGGTAGTGCGGGCCGTCGTAATAGGCGGACGCGCTGGTCGGTGCGAAAGCTGCGATGCCGAGCGAGGCGGCCGCGACGAGACCAAGAGCGAGCTTGCGAAGCATTGTCGTCTCCATCCAAGGACGCTTTCGAGAAGCGTCCGGCGTTGCGAGCGGTCCGTTCGATCGTCTGCTGTTCGTCCGGTACGGCCACCCAATGCGGAAGAGACTAGCGGGGCGTGGCTGAACGGCCGCGCAGTGCCGGTTTCAGACTGAGTTCATGTTCGTGAATTCGCGGAAAGCTGGATGACATCGCCGTTATCTTGGGCGGCGGGGAGACGGGGCGGGCAACACGGCCGGCGCAGGCTGACGGGCGCTTGCCGCCGCTGGTTCGCGCCGTTATAAGCCCGGCACCTTGTTAACCATCGCACCTTCTGAAGGACCAGATCATGGCGATTGAGCGTACCTTTTCGATCATCAAGCCGGACGCGACCGCCCGCAACCTGACGGGCGCCGTCAACGCCATCATCGAAAAGGCGGGACTTCGCATCATCGCGCAAAAGCGTATCCGCATGACCAAAGAGCAGGCGGAAACCTTCTACGCCGTGCACAAGGCGCGCCCGTTCTTCGGCGAACTGGTCGAGTTCATGACGTCCGCTCCCGTCGTCGTGCAGGTGCTCGAGGGCGACAATGCCATCGCCCGCTACCGCGATGTGATGGGCGCAACCGATCCGTCGAAGGCGGCGGAGGGGACCATCCGCAAGGTGCACGCGAAGTCGATCGGCGAGAACTCGGTGCACGGTTCGGATGCTGCCGAGACCGCCGCGATCGAGATCGCGCAGTTCTTCTCCGGCAACGAAATCGTCGGCTAAAGCTTACTCCCCGGCGCGATCATGATCGCGTCGGTTGCCACTGCGCCTTCCGTGACGCAGCGCTCGCCGTCGATGCGCACGCGCATGTCGGCGACCAGCCGCACCGCGGCCGGGTAGATCTGGTGCTCGACGACCAGGATCCGCTCCGACAGCGTCTCCGCGGTGTCGTCGTCCTTCACCGCCACCGCGCCCTGGACCACGATCGGCCCTGCATCGGTGTCCGGCGTGACGAAGTGGACCGTCGCGCCGGAAATCTTCACGCCGGCCTTTAGCGCCTGGCCGTGCGGATCGAGACCGGGGAACGCCGGCAGCAGCGAGGGATGAATGTTCAGCATGCGGCCGTGCCAGCGCTGGACGAATTCGGCCGTGAACAGCCGCATGAAACCCGCAAGGCAGACGAGGTCGACGCTGCGCTGATCGAGCACGGTCTGCAGCGCCTTTTCAAACGCCGCGCGATCCTTGCCGAATGGCTTGCTTTCGACGACGTCGACCGGGATACCGGCCGCGCGCGCTCTGGCGATGCCGGTGGCATCGGCCTTGTTCGAAATCACGACGGCGATCTCGGCCGGGAAGTCCTGCGTCCGCGCAGCCTCGATCAGCGCGCTCATGTTGGAGCCGCGGCCGGAGATCAGGATGGCGACGCGGCGCCTCATCGCGTCAGGGCCTCAGGTCGAGGTGATTGTCGTAGACGACGCGCTGCTCGCCATCGGCCTCGATGACGGTGCCGAGGTGCGACACGCTCTCGCCGCTGCTCGTCAGCACCTCCATCACCCTGGCGACCGCGTCGGGCTTGACGATCGCCACCATACCGATGCCGCAATTGAAGGTGCGCAGCATTTCAAGTTCGGCAATTCCGGCTTGCGCGGCGAGCCATTTGAACACCGGCAGCACATGCAGCTGCGCCAGGTCGATGCGGACGCCGAGGCCTTGCGGCAGCACACGCGGAATGTTGTCGGTGAAGCCGCCGCCGGTGATGTGCGCAAGGCCTTTCACCGCGCCGGTCTCGCGGATCGCACGCAGGCACGATTTGACATAGAGCTTGGTCGGCGTCAGCAGCGCGCCGCCGAGCGTCATCACCGGCGCGAAGGGGGCCGGTGCGCCAAAGCTTACGCCCGACAGCTCGACCACCTTGCGGACCAGCGAGAAGCCGTTCGAATGCACGCCCGATGACGCGAGCCCGACGACGGCGTCGCCCGCCGCTATGTCGCGCGATGGCAGGAGCGTGCCGCGTTCGGCGGCGCCGACCGCAAAACCGGCCAGGTCGTAGTCGCCGTCCTTGTAGAGGCCCGGCATCTCCGCGGTCTCGCCGCCGATCAGCGCGCAGCCGGATTCCCGGCAGCCTTCGGCGACGCCGGCAACGATTGCCGCCGTCGCCTCCGGATCGAGCTTGCCGCAGGCGAAATAGTCGAGGAAGAACAGCGGTTCGGCACCCTGGACCACCAGGTCGTTCACCGACATGGCCACCAGGTCGATGCCGATGCCGGCATGGATGCCGGTTTCGATGGCGATCTTCACCTTGGTGCCGACGCCGTCGGTGGCGGCGACCAGGACCGGGTCCTTGAAGCCTGCCGCCTTCAGGTCGAACAGGCCGCCGAAGCCGCCGATCTCGGCGTCGGCCCCCGGCCGGGCGGTGGCCCGGACCAGCGGCTTGATCAGGTCGACCAGACGGTTGCCGGCGTCGATGTCCACGCCCGCATCGGCGTAGGTGAGGCTGTTCTTGCGCTCAGTCATGCGGTTTCCTGTTGCCAAACCGGTGGTTACGCAGGATTCCGCTCCCGCGCAATGGCTCGCACCACGCTCTCAACTGTACTATGTAGACAACCAGCCGGGTCGGACGCCTTCAGGGGAGGGGGCGACACCTTGGCGCGTCCGGAACAAACACGTGAACCTTCCAAATCTTATTACTCTGGGCCGGATTCTGCTGGTTCCAGTCATCATCTGGGCGATCACCTCCGGCCAGATGGCGGTGGCTTTCGTGCTGTTCTTCATCGCCGGCGTCAGCGACGCCGTGGATGGCTTCCTCGCCAAGCGCTTCGACATGCAAAGCGAGATCGGTGCGCTGCTTGATCCCCTGGCGGACAAGTGCCTGCTGGTGTCGATCTACATCGCGCTCGGTATCACCGCCGACATTCCGCGCTGGCTCGTCATCCTGGTGGTCTCGCGCGACATCATCATCATCGGCGCGGTGATCGTCTCCTGGCTGGTCGATCGGCCGATTCCGATGAAGCCGCTGATGGTGTCGAAGCTGAACACTGTGGCGCAGGTCGTCTATGCCGGGCTGGTGCTGGCTGCACTCGGTTTCGGCTTCGTGTTCACGCCGTTCGATATTATCCTGATGGGCATCGTCACCGTGCTGACGTTGTTGTCGGTGAGCTTGTATCTCGTCGAATGGGTTCGCCATATGAACACGTTCGAGCCCGGACACTAGCAACTGCGGTCGTCTTTGAGGAGTTGAGTGAAGTGGCGGCAGGAGCGCAACCACGGCAACTGGCCTTTGCGCTGCCGCATACGGAAAGCCTTTCGCGCGAGGACTTCCTTGCAGGGCCGGGCAACGCCGCAGCCGTCGACCTGATCGACCGCTGGCCGGACTGGCCGGGCCGTGTCGTCATGCTGGTGGGCGATGCGGGCTCCGGCAAAAGCCATCTCGCTTCGATCTGGGCCGCCAATGCTGGCGCGCGTTCGACGACGGCGCGGAGCCTGACGGCGGAGGCAGTGCCCGGCGCGCTCGCAACCGGCGCCCTGGTGATCGAGGACCTGGCGCCGTCGGAAATCGACGAGCGCGCGCTGTTTCATCTGCTCAACCTTGCGCGCCAGGAAGAGGCCGACGTGCTGATGACGGCGCAGACGCAGCCGGCAGGCTGGTCGCTTCAACTGCCGGACCTGCAGTCGCGGTTGCGCGCTGTACCGATCGTCGCGCTGGCGCCGCCGGACGACGGGCTGCTGCGCGCGCTGATCGTCAAGCTCTGCATGGATCGGCAGCTCAGTGTCGATGAGGCGCTGGTGAACTATGTCGCAAGCCGCATCGAGCGGTCGTTTGCGGCTGCGCGTGCTGCGGTCGAGCTGCTGGACGCGGAGGCCTTGCGGCTGCGGCGGCCGGTGACCCGGGCGCTGGCGGCGGAACTCCTCCGCGGTCCCGCGGCTTGACGCCCGGTGGGGGCGGTCCATCATGTCATTGAAACGTCATGGCGGATGGCGAAGGTGCGCCATCTTGGAAAGACCGCAAACAACGGCTCCCCGCCAAACCTCGGCTGACCCTTGATGGACTCCTCAGAAGCCATTGTTCTAGAAGAAAAAAAGGCTCATCCCGTAGTCCCGCCTACGGTCGCGGAGGCAGGCCCTGAGCGATTCATCAACCGCGAGCTCTCGTGGCTCCATTTCAACCGGCGGGTGCTCGAGGAGGCGGTCAATACCCTGCATCCGGCGTTGGAACGGCTGCGGTTCCTGTCGATTTCGGCGAATAACCTTGACGAGTTCTTCATGGTCCGCGTCGCCGCGCTGAAGGCGCAGGTGCGGGAGGGAATCGTCGAAAAGAGCCCGGACGGTTTGTCGCCGGCCGAGCAACTTGCCCGGATCAACGAGGCGGTCTCTGCGCTTGCAAGCGACCAGCAGGGGATCTGGCGTGACCTGCGCACGATCCTGGCCGATGCCGGTATCGTGCTGGTGGAAGGCCGCGACGTATCGAAGTCGGATCGTAGCTGGATCGAGGATCACTTTCTTCACAACATCTTTCCGCTGCTGACGCCGCTGGCGATCGACCCGGCGCATCCGTTCCCGTTCATTCCGAACCTCGGCTTCTCGATTGCGTTACAGCTGTCACGCACCTCCGACGGCAAGGCGATGAACGCCTTGATCCGCATGCCCGGCAAAATCGACCGTTTCATCCGTCTGCCGTCCGGCAAGGACGAGGCGATGCGGCTGATGACGCTGGAGCAGGCGACCGGTCTGTTCATCGGCCGGCTCTTTCCCGGCTACACGGTGAAGGGGCAGGGCGCGTTTCGCATCATCCGCGACTCGGAAATCGAAATCGAGGAAGAGGCTGAAGATCTTGTCCGCGTGTTCGAGACGGCGCTGAAGCGGCGCCGCCGCGGATCGGCGATCCGCCTCGAGATCGAGGCGGCGATGCCGGAGGAATTGCGCGCGTTCGTGCAGCGCGCGCTGGCTGCGGCCGACGACGAGGTGTTCCTGGTCGACGGCGTGCTGGCGCTGAACGAGCTATCGCAACTGACGCGGCTCGACCGGCCTGACCTGGAATTCGTGCCTTACGTACCCCGTCATCCCGAGCGCGTGCGCGATCATGGCGGCGACATCTTCGCGGCCATCCGCCAGAAGGATCTCGTCGTCCACCACCCCTACGAGTCGTTCGACGTCGTCGTGCAGTTCCTGCAGCAGGCTGCGCGCGATCCGGACGTGGTCGCGATCAAGCAGACGCTCTACCGCACGTCCTCGAATTCTCCCATCGTTCGCACGCTGATCGAGGCGGCGGAAGCCGGCAAGTCGGTGACTGCGCTGATCGAATTAAAGGCGCGTTTCGACGAAGAGGCGAACATCCGCTGGGCGCGCGACATGGAGCGTGCCGGCGTGCAGGTGGTCTATGGCTTCATCGAGCTGAAGACGCACGCGAAGCTGTCGCTGGTGGTGCGGCGCGAGGGCGGCAACCTTGCGACCTACGTTCACGTCGGTACCGGCAACTATCATCCGGTGACCGCACGCATCTACACTGATCTGTCGTACTTCACGTCCGATGCGACGATCGCTCGCGATGCGGCGCGGGTGTTCAACTACATCACCGGCTACGCGGAGCCGATCGATATCGAGAAGATGGCGGTTTCGCCGCTGACACTGCGCAAGCGTATCCTCGAGCACATCCACGGCGAAACCTCTCATGCCAGACAAGGCAAGACCGCCGCGATCTGGATGAAGATGAATTCGCTGGTCGATCCCGACATCATCGACGCGCTGTATGAGGCGTCGAATGCGGGCGTCTCGATCGATCTCGTGGTGCGCGGTATCTGCTGCTTGCGGCCGGGCCTGGCGGGCCTGTCGGAGAACATCCGCGTCAAATCGATCATCGGCCGGTTCCTCGAACACGGCCGAGTCTACTGCTTTGGTATGGGGCATGGCCTGCCTTCGCCGAAAGCAGCTGTGTATATTTCGTCCGCCGACATGATGCCGCGCAATCTCGACCGCCGCGTCGAGGTGCTCTGTCCGTTGCAAAATCCCACTGTGCATCAACAGGTTCTGGACCAGATCATGGTCGCCAACCTGAAGGATAACGAGCAAAGCTGGCAGTTGTTGCCGGACGGATCGTCAACGCGTATGAAGGCCGCGAAAGGCGACGAGCCCTTCAACGTGCACAAATACTTCATGACGAATCCAAGTCTCTCGGGCCGTGGCAAGTCGCTCAAAGAATCTTCACCGCGGCGTCTCACGCGCCGGTCGGAACGTCAGCAGTCATCTGCCTAGGCTGACGCAGCTTCGCCATGCCCGGCTGACGCATGCTTCGCGCAAATCGGGTCCCGCGGTCGCAGTCATCGACATCGGCTCGAACTCGGTTCGTCTCGTCGTCTACGAGGCGCTGTCGCGCAGCCTGACGCCGTTCTTCAACGAAAAGATCCTCTGCGGCCTTGGCCGCGAGGTGCATTCGTCGGGCCTGCTGGCGCCGGACGCGGTGGCGCGCGCGCTGGCCGCGTTGCGGCGATTCCGCGGCCTCTGCCGCGTCATGCATGTCGGCCACACCTATGTGGTGGCGACTGCCGCCTGCCGCGAAGCAAACAACGGACCGGAATTCATCGCCAAGGCCGAGCGCATTCTCGGCACCCGGATCGAGATCCTTTCCGGCGCGCGTGAAGCAAAGCTGTCGGCGCTCGGCGTTGTGTCGGCAGTCTACCAGCCGGACGGAATCGTCGGCGATCTCGGTGGCGGCTCGCTCGAACTGGTCGACATCCGCGGCAAGCGCGTCGGTGCCGGTGTGAGTCTGCCGCTCGGCGGGCTCGCGCTGCAGGACATGTCGCACAAGTCGATCAAGCGCGCCGACCGGATCGTCAGGGACGAGCTCGAAGGCTTGAGCGCGTTGAAAGCCGGGCGCGGCCGCACATTCTATGCCGTCGGCGGCACCTGGCGTTCGCTGGCGCGGCTGCACATTTCGCACACGGACTATCCGCTGCGCGTGATGCACGGCTACGCGATCCCGGCGGACGAGGCGCTGGCCTTCGCCCGCAGGGTGAAGCTCATGACGCCGGGGCGCGCCATGCCGGAAATCGAAGCTGTCGCCGATGCGCGGCGCCCGCTGCTGGCCTATGCGGCGCTGGTGCTGGAGCACATTATCCGCATCGCGAGGCCGAAGACGATCGTGATTTCCACCTTCGGCGTGCGCGAGGGGTTGTTGTTCTCGAAGCTGCCCGCGCGCGAGCAGGTCAAGGACGGGCTGATTGCCGCCGCGCAAGATCTCAACGTGCTGCGCTCGCGGTCGCCGAAGCACGCCGAGGAGCTGTTCGACTGGACCAGTCGCTTCGTCAAGGCCGCCAATATCTCCGAGACACCGGAAGAACGCCGCTGGCGCCACGCGGCTTGCCTCGTTGCCGATATCGGCTGGCGCGCGCATCCGGACTATCGCGGTGAGCAGTCGCTGAACCTGATCGCCAACGGCAATTTCGGCGCGATCGATCACGAGGGACGCGCCTTCCTCGGGCTCACGGTCTACTACCGCTATGCCGGGCTCGGCGAAGCGCACGACGAGCTGTCGCCGCGGGTGTCCGAGCTGATCTCCGAAGGCATGATCGGCTGGGCGCAGATCCTCGGCACCGCGATCCGCGTCGCGCATCTGATCTCGGCGGCGCAGCCCGGCGTCCTTGGCGCCACGCACTTCCAGCGGCGCGGGCGCAAGATCACGCTGGTGCTCGACCCGCGCGTTGCCGCACTCGCCGGCGACCGCATCTCCAACCGCTTCCGGCAGCTGACGCGGCTGATGGGCCTGACGTCGGTAATTGAACGGCGTTAACTTCGGCTGACCCGAACGACCCGCCCCTTGTCGACCGCCAGCGCAAGCTGGCCGTGCTTGAGCGCCAGCGCAGATTCGCCGAACAACTCGCGCCGCCAGCCGTGCAGGGCGGGGACGTCGGCTTCATCGTCCGCTGCGATCTGCTCGAGGTCGTCGATGGTGGCGATCACCTTTGCCGCGACGTGGTTCTTCTCGGCTGTCATGCGCAGCAGCACCTTGAGCAGCTCTACCGTGGCCGATCCCGCGGCATTGCCGCGTGGCTTGTCGAGTTTCGGCAGGCTGTGCGGATCGCGCGAGAGGCCACGCTCGACCGCGGCGACGATGTCGCTACCCCACTTCGAGCGCTCGAAACCCTTCGGGATCGAGCGCAGGTGCGCAAGCTTTTCCAGCGACGTCGGTGCGTGGGTGGCGATGTCGCCGATAGCGTCGTCCTTCAGCACGCGGCTGCGCGGCACGTCACGCGTCTGGGCCTCGCGTTCGCGCCAGGCGGCAACCTCCATCAGCACGGCGAGCTCCTTCGGCTTGCGCACCCGCGCCTTCAGCCGTTCCCACGCGCGTGACGGTTCGTTGTCGTAGGTGCGCGGCGAGGTGAGCACCTCCATCTCCTCGGACACCCAGTCGCTGCGGCTGCGCTTCTTCAGGTCCGCGTCGAGCGCCTTGAACACGTCGCGCAGGTGCGTCACGTCCGCTTCCGCGTAGACGATCTGCTCCTTGCTCAAGGGGCGCCGCGACCAATCGGTGAAGCGGTGGGTCTTGTCGGGACGGTGTCCGGCGACCTTTTCCACCAGCGCGTCATAGGCAATGCTGTCGCCATAGCCGAGCACCATGGCGGCGACCTGGGTGTCGAAGATCGGGTGCGGCAGGATGCCGGCGCGGTGCCAGACGATCTCGATGTCCTGTCGCGCCGCATGAAACACCTTCAGCACCGCCTCATTGCTCATCAGTGCAAAGAACGGGGCAAGGTCGATGCCGTCGGCCAGCGCATCGATGACCACGGCCTCGTCCGGGCTGGCCATCTGGATCACGCAGAGCAGGGGGTAGTAGGTCGTCTCCCGAAGGAATTCGGTGTCGACCGTGATGACGGGATGTTTGGCGAGGCGCTCGCAGGCGCCGGCGAGGTCCCTGGATGTGGTAATCAATTGCATGGCCGCTGAATAACGCAGCTTTAGGGGCTTGTCGCCCTTCAAATGGACCCGGACAGCGTTGATTCCAGCCATGTTTCTGCCCGGAACGCGGTCCGGTGCCGCTGCAGCAGCCCTGCCGCATTCGGTTGCCGCAAAGCGCCACGTCGGCTAAACCGGCCCGCGTCTACGCACGGATTCTCGCGCGTTTTCCAAGCCTTCAGGGTCAACATGCATCGCTACCGCTCCCACACCTGCGGCGCGCTTCGCGCCAGCCACATCGACGAGACGGTCCGCCTGTCCGGCTGGGTCCATCGCGTGCGGGATCACGGCGGCCTCCTGTTCATAGATCTGCGCGACCACTACGGCCTGGCGCAATGCGTCGCCGATCCCGATTCGCCGGCCTTCAAGGCCGCCGAGACGCTGCGCTCGGAATGGGTGGTGCGGATCGACGGCAAGGTTCGCCGCAGGCCGGATGGCACCGAGAACCCCGACTTGCCCACGGGCGAGGTCGAGCTGTTCATCTCCGAGATCGAGGTGCTGGGGCCGGCGGGCGAGTTGCCGCTGCCGGTGTTCGGCGATCTGGAATATCCCGAGGACGTGCGGCTGAAGTACCGCTTCCTCGACCTGCGGCGCGAGCGGCTGCACAAGAACATCATGACGCGCGGCGCGATCATCGACTCGATGCGCCGGCGCATGAAGGAAAGCGGCTTCTTCGAATTCCAGACGCCGATCCTGACCGCTTCGTCGCCCGAGGGTGCGCGCGACTTCCTCGTGCCGAGCCGCGTCCATCCCGGCAAATTCTACGCGCTGCCGCAGGCGCCGCAGCAGTACAAGCAGCTCCTGATGATGTCGGGCTTCGATCGGTACTTCCAGATCGCGCCATGTTTCCGCGACGAGGACCCGCGCGCCGACCGGCTGCCCGGCGAGTTCTACCAGCTCGACGTCGAGATGAGTTTTGTCACCCAGGACGACGTGTTCGCGACCATGGAGCCCGTCATCACCGGCGTGTTCAATGAGTTCGCCGAGGGCAAGCCGGTGACGCAGGGCTGGCCGCGCATTCCTTTTGCCGAGGCGATGCAGAAGTACGGCACCGACAAGCCGGACCTGCGCAACCCGCTGATCATGCAGGACGTGTCGGAGCATTTCCGCGGTTCGGGCTTCAAGGTGTTCGCGCGCATGCTCGAAGACCCGCGCAACCGGGTGTGGGCCATTCCCGGTCCGGGCGGCGGCAGCCGCGCGTTCTGCGACCGCATGAACTCATGGGCGCAGGGCGAAGGCCAGCCCGGCATGGGTTACATCATGTGGCGCGAAGGCGGAGAGGGCGCGGGTCCGCTCGCCAACAACATCGGGGCTGAACGCACCGCTGCGATCCGTGCTCAATTCGGCTTGAAGGACGGCGATGCGGCCTTCTTCGTAGCCGGCGATCCGGCGAAGTTCATGCGCTTCGCAGGGCAAGCACGCACGAAAGTGGGCGAGGAGTTGAACGTCGTCGACAAGGAGCGCTTCGAGCTTGCGTGGATCGTCGACTTCCCGATGTATGAGTACAACGAGGAAGACGAGCGCGTCGATTTCTCGCACAACCCGTTCTCGATGCCACAAGGCGGGCTGGAGGAGCTGCTCAACACCAACGACCCGCTGACGATCAAGGCGTTCCAGTACGACATCGTCTGCAACGGCTACGAGATCACCTCGGGCGGCATCCGCAACCACGTTCCGGCTGCGATGGTGAAGGCGTTCGAGATCGCGGGCTACAGCGAGGCCGACGTGATCGAGCGGTTCGGTGGCATGTACCGCGCCTTCCAATATGGCGCGCCGCCGCACGGCGGTTTGGCGGCAGGCGTTGACCGAATTGTGATGCTGCTTTGCGGTACGACCAACCTGCGCGAAATTTCACTCTTCCCGATGAACCAGCGTGCCGAAGATTTGCTCATGGGCGCGCCATCGGAAGCGACGCCGAAGCAGTTGAGGGAGCTTCACATCCGGCTCAATTTGCCGCAGAACTAAGCCTCAACGATAACTGGACGCCCGACGTGTGATTGGGGCGTCAGAGGAAATGCATGTCGTCGTCATCAGGTTCTGAAGACCTCAACGCTGCGGCACTCGCGTATCATCGGCTGCCGCGGCCCGGGAAGCTCGAAATCCAGGCCACCAAGCCGCTCGGCAATCAGCGCGACCTGGCGCTGGCTTATTCGCCGGGCGTGGCGGCCGCCTGCGAGGCGATTGCCGCCGACCCGCAGGAAGCGGCTTCGCTGACCAGCCGCGCCAATCTCGTCGCCGTGGTGTCGAACGGCACCGCCGTGCTCGGTCTCGGCAACATCGGACCGCTGGCCTCGAAGCCGGTGATGGAGGGCAAGGCGGTTCTGTTCAAGAAATTCGCCGGTATCGACGTGTTCGATATCGAGATCAACGCGGACACGATCGAGCGCGTGGTCGAGACGGTGGCGGCGCTGGAGCCGACGTTCGGCGGCATCAACCTGGAAGATATCAAGGCGCCGCAGTGCTTCGACATCGAGACGCAGCTGAAAGAGCGCATGAAGATCCCGGTCTTTCATGACGACCAGCACGGCACCGCCATCATCGTCGCTGCTGCGGTCCAGAACGCGCTGCTGCTGAACGGCAAGAAGATCGAGGACGTGAAGATCGCCGCCGCCGGCGCCGGTGCTGCCTCGCTCGCCTGCCTTAATCTGCTGGTTGCGATGGGCGCGAAGAAGTCGAACATCTACGTTTGCGACCAGGACGGCGTGGTGCACGAAGGCCGCAACACGCGCATGGACCGCTGGAAGTCGCAATACGCGCGCAAGACCGACAAGCGAACCCTCGGCGAGGTGATTGTCGGCGCCGATATTTTCCTGGGCCTGTCAGGGCCGAACGTGCTGTCGCAGGAGATGGTGGCCAAGATGGCCGAGCAGCCGCTGGTGATGGCGCTTGCCAATCCGACGCCGGAGATCATGCCGGATGACGTTCGCGCGGTCAGGCCCGATGCGATGATCTGCACCGGGCGCTCGGACTTTCCGAACCAGGTGAACAACGTCCTGTGCTTCCCCTTCATGTTCCGCGGCGCGCTCGACTGTGGCGCCACCGCGATCAACGAGGACATGAAGCATGCCGCAGCCTCGGCGATCGCCGCGCTGGCGCGCGAAGCGCCGTCCGACGTGGTCGCGCGCGCCTATGAGGGCGAGGTGCTCGGCTTCGGGCCAGGCTCGCTCATTCCGTCGCCGTTCGATCCGCGGCTGATCCTGCGCATTGCGCCTGCGGTCGCGAAGGCGGCGATGGCGTCGGGCGTGGCTTCGCGGCCGATCGCCGACTTCGATGCCTATCAGGAAACACTCGAGCGCTTCGCGTTCCGCTCCGGCTTCGTAATGAAGCCGGTGTTTGCCAAGGCGCGCGCGCAGCCGATGCGGGTGATCTATGCCGAGGGCGAGGACGAGCGCATCCTGCAGGCGACCCAGGCGGTGCTTGAAGAGAAGCTCGCAAGGCCCATTCTGGTCGGCCGGCCGACGGTGGTCGAGGCCCGGCTTAAGCGGTTCGGCCTGTCGATCCGCGCGGGGCGCGACTTCGATCTCGTCAATCCGGAGGAGGATCCGCGTTATCGCTCCTACGTGCAGGACTATATCGATGCCGCCGGCCGCAGCGGCATCACGCCGGAGGCAGCCGCCACGCTTGTGCGCACCAACAACACGGTGATCGCGGCGCTGGCCGTGCTGCGCGGCGAAGCCGACGCCATGCTGTGCGGCGTCGAGGGGCGTTATCTCAGCCATCTGCGGCGGGTGCGCGAGATCATCGGCTTTGCGCCGGGGATGCAGGAGTTTGCCGCGCTGGCGCTGGTCATCACCACGAAGGGCGCGTTCTTCATCACCGACACCCATGTGCGGCCCGATCCGTCGGCCGAGGAACTCGCCGAGATCGCAGCGCTTGCCGCGAAGCACGTCGAGCGTTTCGGGTTGAAGCCGAAGATCGCCTTCCTGTCGCATTCGAACTTCGGCAGCTACGACACGGCATCGGCGCGCAAGATGCGGCGCGCGACGGCGCTGTTGCACAGCGCGCATCCGGAACTCGAGGCCGATGGCGAGATGCATAGCGATTCGGCGCTGTCGCCGCCGTCGCGCGAGCGCGTCCTGCCGCACACTTGCCTGGAAGGCGTCGCCAATATCCTGGTGATGCCCAATCTCGATGCCGCCAACATCGCTTATCAGATGACCAAGGCGCTGACCGACGCGTTGCCGGTCGGTCCCATTCTCATCGGGCCCGCGCGGCCGGTGCACATCCTGACGCCATCCGTCACCGCGCGCGGCGTGCTGAACATGACGGCCGTGGCGGCGGTCGAGGCGCAGGAGCAGGCAGGGCGCGTCCAGCCGACCCTTTTCGCTTAGGGTCGGCAGTTTAGAATCCCTCGTAGAATCCCGCGCTGCTGCGCAGCAGACCGCGACAATTGCGGCAAAAGCCGGACATTCCGCGATCGATCATGGTTTGAAAAAAGCCCGCCGGAGGGCCATAATCCGCTCCGGGTGGATTCAGAGGAGATTCTACAATGCGTTATCTGGGAGCTACGCTGCTGCTTGCGTCCGCAATGGCGTTGCCGCTGCAGGAGGCCAAGGCGCAGGATCCGCTCGCCACGATCGTCGGAGGCGCGATCGGCGCCGGTGTCGGCGCAGCAGCGACCGGTGGGCGCGCAGCAGGCGCGATCGCAGGTGGCGTGATCGGCGCGACCGCTGCGGCTGCGATTACGTTCCAGCCGCGCCCCGGTGGCTACTACTGGTATGACAATCGCTGCTGGTACCGCTATCCGAACGGCGAGTATCGCCTGGTTCGCCGCGGCTACTGCGGCTAAGCGGGTCCACGCCTGCATGGGAATGGGGCCGTCATGCTTATGACGGCCTTTTTTCATGTATACTGATCACGCTTCGTTTCGGGGGATCGACCGATGCTGATGACGATAGGCCGGGTGCTGTTCGCGTTGCTGTTCATTTTTTCCGGCGCATCGAAGTTTTTCGACATTGGTTCGACCGCGTCGATCATCGAAACCAAGGTCGGAATTCCGGAAGTCGCGGCCGCCTATGCCAGCCAGGTCGAGGCTGCCGCCGGCATGACGCCGTTTCGCCTGATGGCGTTCATCGCCGCCGGTGTCGAGGTCATTTGCGGGCTGATGATCGCATTCAATCTCGGCGCGCGCTTCTTCGCCTTCATCCTGGTCATCTTCGTCATGCTGGCGACCTTCTACGTGCATGACTTCTGGAATCAGGCCGGCGGCAGTGAGCGGCTCGAGAACATCGTCCATGTGATGAAGAACATCTCGATCATCGGCGCGCTCTTGATGATCATCGGCTACCGGCCTGTCTCCGTGCCCGTCGCGGAGCCGATCTACCACGACCGGGTGGCGTTGTAGGCTGGGCTAAGCCCGCGCCCACTTCACGAGCGCAACTTCTCTTGCCGCATCGAGCATGCGCGTCTCCGCAGGCGCGAAGCCGTGCTTGTGCAGGATATCCCCGGGCGTCGACTGCGGGATGCCGCTGAACACCGGCACGCCGCCGGGCAGTTGTACGCGCGCGGCAACCGTCAGCCAGAAGACGTCGTAGCGCGGCAGAAACAAGTCGAAGATCTCGGTGCCGCCGATGATGGCGACGAGCCCTGAACTGACGCCGAGATGGGCCGCGGCGTCTTCGAGCGTGGCGCCTGCCGGATTCCAGCGCACGGCGTTGTGATCCTCCGGATCGGGCGCGACGCTCGCGATCTTGCGCGTGGCAACGACGCGCTTGCGGTTCGGCGAATTGCGCTGGCCCTCATGCGAATTGCGGCCGTGCACGATCAGGTCGGCCCTGTCGAGCTTGGCTTCGAAGAAGCGCTGGTCTGCCTCGATCGTCAATTCAGGTGGATGGTTTCCGGGCGTGCGGGCGAGCATGCCGTCGGCGGAGACGATCGCGCAGCCTTCGAAACGAAGAGCCACGGTTAGTCGGATGCCTTTGGCGCGCCGTCGAGCTGGCGTGCGATCGCGGTGATCACCCGCGTGTCGGTCGGCTCGACGCGTTCGGGGAAGACGTCGACGATATGGCCGTCACGGCCGATCAGGTACTTGTGAAAATTCCAGCGCGGCAGATCCTTCGGCCGCTCGGTCGCTGCCCACTTGTAGAACGGATGCGCATCGGGTCCACGGACATCGGCCTTGGCCGCGATCGGAAATGACACACCGTACTGGTGGTGCGCCGTCTCGGTGATCTCCTTCTCGCCGCCGGGCTCCTGACGGCCAAAATCGTTCGACGGCACGCCGATGACGACGAGGCCGCGCTCACCGAACTTCGTCCAGAGCTCCTGCAGACCCGCATATTGCGGCGTAAACCCGCACAGCGACGCCGTGTTGACGATCAGCATCGGCTTGCCGGTGTAGTCGGCGAGATTGATCGTCTCGCCCTTCAGCGCCTGGAACGAAAATCCATATGCAGTGCGGCTGGTCATGGCGGCCTGTCCAAACGCTGGCGAGGCTGCGCCTGCAAGCATCAGTGCCAGCAACTGCCTGCAGTCGAAGGTCATGGTTCCGAGCCCGTGGGCGGCGAGGTTTTTCGGGGTGCGAGTTTCGTCCTAAAGGACGGGATTTGCAAACACGATCTCATTCATTCAGTTGTGATCAGCTGCGCCGGGCATTTTGCCGCCAGGCGGCCGGCGGAAGGCCGTAGGCGCGGGCAAACGCGCGATTGAACGCTGCTTCCGTCCCGTATCCGGCGTCGTCCGCGACCTTGCTGATGGACTTGCTGGTCGAACTGAGCGCCATGCTGGCGAGACACAGACGCCAGTCACGCACGTAGCGCATTGGCGAGGTCTGCAGCATTGCTTCGAACCGCTCCGCCAGCGTGCTGCGCGACAGTCCGGAAGCGGTCGAAAGCGTCGGTACCGACCAATCCCGCTTTGGATCGTCATGGATCAAGGCAAGACATCGACCCAGCGAAGGGTCGGCGAGCGCGGCAAGCCATCCGGCCTGTGTTCCCGCCGTAATGATACGATGGCGAAGAATCTCGATGAAGGTGATTTCCGTGAGCCGTTCGAGCATCGACAGCGAACCGGTCCGCGGCCTGTCGACCTCAGCGACAATCTGGCCGATCGTTGCGCTCAGCCATTCGGTGCCTGTTGCCCCGCGGGTGCGCACATGCAGCAGCGGGGGAAGGGCGTTGCGCAAGGGCCGGAAGTTCATTGCGTCGCACTGCAGGAAGCCGCAAAGCAGCCGCACGCGTTTGCCGCCTTCACCGTATCGAAGCACGGGTATTTCCCGCCACGGCATCGGCGGCAGATCCTGCATCGGGGTGATGAGCCTGCCGTTCGTGCCGGCGCCAAGTTGATGGCCGGTGCCGAACGGAAAGGCAGCCACGTCGCCCGCGACAAGAATGGACTCCTGGCCGTCCATCTTCAGCCAGCATGATCCTTCGACCATGATGTGAAAAGGGATCGCATGCGAGGGACCTCCGGCCGCGCGCGCGAGCGAAGGCTCGGCGTCTGTCTGCCACACACCGGTCGGCATCACACAGAACTGCAGGGAGCCGGAGAGGCGGATGGTGCGCAGCACATTCGACAGCACGTCGCCCTCCAGCGGGCTGTTCGAGGGCAGCGCCAGCGGCTTTTCGGCCAACTCTTTTAGCGGTCCAGCCAAAGACACCTCTCCTTCGCCCGACCTAAAGGAACGGAACGGGGACGTACACCAACCCGAGAGGATACTACGATGCAAGCTGAAACCGACAAACTGGTCGTCCTGGTCACCAGGGGGATCGATTCGGAATTGTCGTCAGTCGCGTTCACCATTGCCAACGGCGGCCTGACCGCCGGCCTGAAGGTTTCGATGTTTCTCACCAGCACGGCGATCGATCTCGTGCGCAAGGGCGGTCAGCGACTGACCCAGGTCGCGCCGCTTGAGCCGCTGGCCGCATTGATCGCGGATTTTCAGAAGCGCGGCGGTGTCATCTGGGCCTGTCCGCCCTGCGTCAAGTCGCGCGGCTACGAGCAGTCCGATCTGCTCGACGGCGTGATTATCGTCGGCGCCAGCGCCATGCACGAAGAGATCAAGAAGGGCGCGGCAACGCTGTCGTTCTGACGCGTCAGGCGTTCTGTGAGCCCGAACACGCTACTCGGGCTCGCTGCGCCTGGTCAGACGAGCATGTCGAGCGGCACGTTGAGCTCGGCGGCAATGCGCTTGAGAGCGTCGGTCGTGCCCTTGCGACGGCCGGTCTCCAGGTCAGAGATGTAGCCCTGTCCGATGCCTGTTTTGAACGTCAAGTACATCTGCGTAACGTCGCGCCATTCGCGCAGCACGCGGATCGGGTTCTCACCACTCGCGATGCGGTCGACGACTTCTTTCGGGATCAGCGGCGCACCAGCCGCGATTTCCTTACGCGCGCGGGCGACGATGCGAGCGGTGCCGGCATCCTCGTCAGCCTCGGCTGCGCGGGTAACCAACGCCTCGTATTCAGCGCGCGGCAAGATCGCGACCTCGCCCTTTTTGGTCTTCTCGAAACGAACAGTCACGGTGACCTCTCAGTCGTAGATTTCGCGGCGGTGACCGACGGCCGCGACGACAATCGTCTCACCCTCTTCGATGAAGATGACGCGCCAATCGCCGACGCGCAACCGGCACCCGGCCTGGCCTTTCAGCCGCTTCACATCTCCTTGCCCGGTCTCAGCGAAAGCCGTCAGCTTGGCGTCGATCCGCCGGCGGACGTCGGTCGTAAGCTTGGTCCATTGGCGGAGTGCGGCGGGTGTAAAGACGACGGTCGCCATCTACGTAATATCGCAAATCGCGATACTGCTGTCAAGCGATATATCGCGCCTAGCGATATTCAGACGGCTCGTCGCGCGCCTGTCAGCGCAGCGGTACGATGAAGTCGGTGCCTCTGCCGGTTTCCCAGCCGTTGAGCCCGTGATCGGAGATCAGCAGCGAGCCGCCGGGCGAGATGATCGCGGCGATCCTTTCCATGGCCTCAGCCGGAATGGTGATGCGGTCAAGGGCTTCTGACGCGTTGAGCGCCGGGATCACGTTCGATTGCACGGCAGCGGGAGCAGCCCGCGTTCCTTGCCGCGCAGCACGGCGCGCATCGCTTCTGCGCACGACCTGCGGCAGCGAGACCACCGACCATTGCAACAGGTTGGTGTCGTCCTTGTCTCCGCGCGCGGTGAAAACATGCGTGCCGAGCGGGCGATCCGCCTCAGCGATCTCGACCGGAATATCGAACACCGGCTCATAGCCGTGGCGAATGTAGAGCTTCTTGTCCTTGCGGCTGATGAAGACCGCGACGTGGCTTTGCCGGCGCGGCGTCGCGACAACGGCGGGTTTGGCCGGCGCGGGTGTCGCAACAGGTGCAGCGGTCTCGGCGGGTTTCGCGATCTCGGGCGACTTCGCGATGTCGGCTGGCTTGGCGATCTCCCGCGCCGCGTCCGCCGGCTTGGTGTCCACAGGCTTCGTGTCAGCCGGAGCTGCGACCGATTTCGGCTCGGCCTCATTCGGCGCTGGAGCATCTGCCCTGTCGGCGCTGCCCACGCTGTCGTCAGTGTTCGTTCGGTCTTCCGGCTGCACCGCCAAATCGCTGCCAGACGCTTCGGTAACCTTCTCGACTGGCTTTTCGGCCGTGCTCGCTTCTGTCTTTGCGGTCTCGTCGGCCTTGGCGACGCCTGCGGTCGCGGCCTTTGCCTCAGGTTGCGCTTCGGCACCCTTGGATCGGGCAGGCGCCGATTGCGCTACGTCCGTCAGCGTGCCTTTCATGCCGGCGATCGCATCGCGCGCATCCGCCGTGCGCTGTGCTTCCGATTTCGTTGATGTGGCGACGGTCGTTGCAGGGACAGCCGACACGGTCGGCGGCGGCGCTATTTTGGCGACCAGCTTGGGATGCGAGAAATTTGCCGGCGACACTTCGCCAGGTGCCACGATCACGCGCGTGCCCATCCTGGTCCAGGTCCAGAGCCGCGCAGCGAACTCGTTCGGCAAACGGATGCAACCGTGCGATGCGGCGTACCCGGGCAGGGGGCCCGTATGCATCGCGACGCCCGACCAGGTGATGCGCTGCATGTACGGCATCGACGCGCCGTAGAGGTTGGACACGTGGTGGCGGTTCTTCTGGATAATGCTGAAGACGCCCATCGGCGTCGGATGCGATTTCGTCCCCGTCGAGACCGGTGCTTCCGCGAACAATCCGTTGCTGTCGTAGATCTTGACCCGCTGCCGCTCGACCGAGACTGCGATCACCAGCGGCCCGACCGGCTTTGCGGCCTTGTTGGCGACGGCCTCCGCCGGATCTGCCTTGCGCTTGATCTTGGCACGCTTCGGCCTTGCCGGCCGGTACTCCGAGTAGTCGGCTGGGCCCCAGTTCCAGAATGACTGGGCGTGAGCTCCCTCTGGTACCGCAAACAGCGCTGCCGCGGCCATCAAGGCCACCCGGCGCGCCCACCTCGTTGCAGATGCAGAGTGTTTCGCAGTTGTGCGGCCAGTCCGGTGACCACCGCTGACAAGATGTTGCCCGCTCAAGCCCCAATTCCTTCCTGCCGGTCCAAACGGGCGGTATTCCACCGTTCGAATCCCCTGTTTCTTACCCCATCAGTGTCTCAGAGAGGTAAAAGGTTCATGAGCAACCCCAAGGATTTAGGGTGGCTGCGCCGAAAAAGCCACAGCCGCACGGGCGGTTGCTTAAAGCTTAAGCCAATCTGGCGCGCCAAGCTGCTTAAAAGCCGGTTCTGCCATGCCTACATAGGCTTCCGGTCGATCCCCTGGAGCAATTCATGAACATCTCGAAAGCAGGAACCCTTCGCCGGCTTTTTGGTGCGGCGGTTCTTGGCGTTCTGCTGTCCGGAACAGTTGCGTCGTTCGCGCTTGCCGCCGACGAGCCCGACCTGATCTTCCGTCGCTCCACGGTGTTCAAGTGGCTGTCGCCGAACGACAAGCTCGCCACCTATGCTGCCGATGACCCGGAAGTTGACGGCGTGGCCTGCCACTTCACCGTGCCGGAGAAGGGCGGCTTCAAGGGCTGGCTCGGGCTTGCGGAGGAGGTGTCGGACATCTCGCTCGCCTGCCGGCAGATCGGGCCGATCCGCTTCAAGACGAAATTCGAGCAGGGCGAGGACATGTTTCGCCAGCGCCGCTCGCTGTTCTTCAAGAAGATGCAGATCGTGCGCGGCTGCGACACGAAGCGGAATGTGCTCGTCTACATGGTCTATTCGGACAGGCTCATCGACGGCTCGCCGAAGAACTCGACCTCGACGGTGCCGATCATGCCGTGGGGTGCCGGCGACACTATCCAGAAGTGCACTGACTACGTGACCCACTAAAAGCAGAGCACATTAACGCACGCCGTCATGCCGGCGGCGGCTATCGCGCCGGGGTACAGGCGCTGCTAGTGTTCGGCCCGGAGCTCGCTGCGGCGCGGCGAGCGCGTTCGAGTGTTTGGGGGATGTTGTGGCGAGGCTTTACCTGGTGCGGCACGCGAAGCCGGCATCGAGCTACGGCGATTCGGTTGATCCGGGGCTTGATGAGACGGGCCTCGCGCAGGCGGTTCACGCAGCCGAGGTGCTGAAAGATCTGCCGAACCGGCTTCCGGTCTACACCAGCCCACTGCGACGCTGCCGCGAAACCGCAAAGCCGCTGGCGGACCTTTGGGGCGTGCAGCCGATTGTCCTGCCGGAGATTGGCGAGGTGCCGTCGCCGCCGCTGTCGCTGAAGGAGCGGCAGGAGTGGCTGCGCAACGCCATGGCGTCCGACTGGGCCAACCTGCAGGCGACCGCGCCGCAAGGCTCGCCGGACTATTCCGCCTGGCGCTCGGCACTGCTCGACGCGATCCGCGCGATGGCCGGCGATGCCGTGATCTTCAGCCACTTCATCGCAATCAACGTCGTCGTCGGCGCAGCGAAACAGAGCGAGCAGGTGTTGAGCTTTCGCCCCGACCACGCCTCGGTGACGACGGTCGATGTCGGCGACAGCGGCATTGCGATCGCGACGCTCGGGCGCGAGGTTGGAGCCGCGGGCGACGCCAACGTGCTGCTCGGTCGATAGCGGACGTCGTCGGCTCAGCCGCTGGCCGGATCGCTAATCTTTCAGCACCCGGATACCATTTTCGCCGTCAGGAATGTGTCATCTGCACGTCGCGGATGAAACAAATCTCCGCGCGGAGGAAATCATATTACGCGTCTCACGCAGAAGTCCCGAAACCGTGAGCGCGTATCACTGCGTCCAACGACATCGCGATCTTGCGACACGGGACAGACGTTATGCGCGCGATCCTCTTCATCGTCACTTTCACGCTGGTGTTTTGCGGTGCCTCGGTCGCCGGTTCGACCGATCGCCTGCCGAACGCCGGCCTGTTCGTGCTCAATGTTGCGCCCATCGCGCTCGATGCTCCGACTGTCGTCGCCAGCCGCTAACTCAACAAACACAGCGCAACGCGCCATTGGGACATAGAAAAGAAATGCCGAACTTACTCGTCGCTGCTGCAGTCATGGCCGGAGTTCTGGCCGGGAGCGCGCAAGCTGCGCCCACCGTGCCGCTGAAAACTGAGCGCGACCTGTTCGTGTCGGTCTGTACGCCGCGCATGAGCGCGCGCATCGCCAAGCAGCCGGAGATCGTGTGCGGCTGTCTGCACGATAACGCCGTGTCGCGCGAAGAGGACACCGAGCTGCGTCTGGCACTGATCCGCGGTGTCGAGGAGACGGGCGTTCCGAGCATCCAGTACGCCTGGGTGCCGAACAAGTCGCAAGAACGCGTCGTCGAAGCGCTCGACAAGGTCGCAGCGCCGACGCTCGCCTGCATGTTCGGGCCGACCCGCTAGGACATGCGTCGAGCTTACGCGCCGAACTCGATGAAGCTGACGATCGCGCCGAAGCAAGCCAGTGCGGGTCCGCCGTAGCGGGCGAGGTCGCCCCACTGGGCATCGAACACGCGTAGCTCAATGCGTTGGCGGCGGGCGATGCCGAGCCAGCCGATGAGGCTGACCAGAAGCCCGGTGGTCAGAAGAGCAAGGCCGATGACGTACGGGGCGGACTGCATGGTGCGCTCTCTCGTTGGCGATTCCTGTTCTGAAGGGTTTGTGCGGTCTGCGCGCGGGCACGTTCACACAGTAGCCTGAAGAAATCTTGCGCAGTGTGCGGCAAGTCACGTGGGCCGAAAGCCCGCCGCAGCGCCGGCGCCCGAATTCCGGTTAGGAGAATCTACCGCTTCACGCTGTTGCGCGCGACGCACTGTCTCGTGCGCACCACGCCCGTAGCCGTGAGGTTCGCACCGGCGACTTCCTTGATCTGTCCGGCAGGGCACGTGCCGTCATCGACATATACACGCTGGCCGAGCCGGAGCTCGCCGGCATCCGGCTCGCGCGTCAGTATGGTCACGGCCCACAGCGACAGCGCTGCAGCCATCATGCGTCGAACCGGAAGGTGCATCGCGTTTCCCCGACAGGCAGTTGTTTCGGTAGGCGATCCGAATCCACGCAATCAGGCTAAGCCTGGTGCGATTAGTCTGCAACGAATTCGAACCGAACGGGCTCGGCGCGCGACCAACGGCGGCAAATCCAGCCACGTGGGGCCAATGCCGCATCCAAACATCTTTCGCTTCGAGGACCATCCCGAGGCGCGTACCTTTCCGCGTACCACGCCCGAGGCGATCGCCGCGATGTCGCGGCGACAGGGCGTGCGCGTCCTGACGGACTGGGCGGCATTTCTGCTGGAGCGCAACGGCTACGACTTCAACACGGTCACGGCGGGCAAGCCGATGCGTGCGCCGTTCAAATATGCCGAGACCGCCTTGTACATGTTCGGCGTCGGCACCGGTTTCGAATTCAACGATCTCGACGAGGTGTTGCGCGAAGAGACGGCACTCGAGCAGCCGTACCGGCGCCTGCTGACGCCGATCGGCATGTGCGCGAGCGGCGACCTCATCGCGCAAATCACCGCGGGACCGATGTTCGGCGGCGTCGTCATGATCGACCGCAACGTGCACGTGAGTTTCGCTCCGGCGGATTTCGAGAAGCAGGCAAAGCGGCCGCTCTCGCATGAGGACACGGGCACGGTGATCGATCTCATGACCGGCTTCGGCCTTCTCGTTCCGCTGGCGGAATCCCTGCAAGGCTTCTTCGACCTGCTGATCGTGGAGACGGAGAACGACGGCTCCGTCATCAACGTGCAGATCAGCCAGCCGGAGTAGGACCGGGCGAGGGAGGTTACTTGTTTTCGATCTTCAGCCCGCTCGGGCCGACATTGATCGACAGCCCTTCGGGCTTCTTTCGCTCCTGATAGAGATTGTAGCCGAGCACAGCGACGGCCACGACCAGCGCGCCGACAAGCGCGTAAAGAATGTTGCGGTTCATCATGCTCTCAGCTCCCGCAACCAGAACGTCGCACAGGAACAAAAGTTCCGCAGGCTCAGCCGGGAGGTGTGGTCGCGAGGCCGCGTCGCGCGTCAGTGCGCGACGGTCTTCGAAAACAGGTTGATGACGATGACGCCGGCGATGATCAGCGCAAGCCCGACCAGCGCGGGCATGTCGAGCTTCTGACCGAACCAGGCAAGACCGATCAGCGCGATCAGCACGATGCCGAGCCCCGACCAGATTGCGTAGGCGACGCCGACCGGCATCACGCGCAAGGTCAGCGACAGGAAGTAGAACGCCGCTCCATAGCAGATGAGCGTCAGCACCAGCGGCTTCGGCTTCGTGAACTGATCGGAAGCCTGCAGCGCCGAGGTGCCGATCGTCTCGAACACCACCGCCGTCATCAGATAAAAATAGGTTGCCATCGCACCCTGCCTTGAGCGTGAAGAATCGGAAGGCCTGAAAGTCAGGCCCTGCTTATGGCCCACAGGCCGGTTCGCCAACTGGCGTTATGCTGCAATGTCGTTACACTTGGTCATCAAACATTCACGAAGTGCAGTGACCCGAGTCACAGCCAGGATATGAAGCGATGGCCCTTAACGACGATCAGCGGCGAATTCTTGACGCGGTGGGCGCAGCATTCGATGCGCAGCTCACGGTGACGACAGACTTTGTCTCGATCCCCTCAACGCGCGGCGCGGAGGGGCCTTGCCAGGACATGATCGGCGACCTCTTGCGCGCACGCGGCTACGAGGTCGACGACTGGCCGATCGATGTGGATGTGCTGAAGGACCTGCGCGGCTTCGGTCCGATCGAGCACGATTTCTCCCGTGCCCGCACGGTGGTCGGCACTTATCGTCCACCGACAACGAAGGGAAAATCGCTGATCCTGCAGGGCCACTGCGACGTGGTGCCGGCGGGCCCGCTCGACATGTGGGAGACGCCGCCGTTCGCGCCGGTGATCCGCGACGGCCGCATGTACGGCCGTGGCGCTGGCGACATGAAGTCCGGCACCATTGCCGCGCTGTTTGCGCTCGATGCGATCCGCTGCGCAGGCTTCAGGCCTGCTGCGCGGATTCATTTCCAGTCGGTGATCGAGGAGGAGAGCACAGGCCTCGGTGCGCTCTCGACCATCCAGCGCGGCTACCGCGCCGACTGCGCCTTCATTCCGGAGCCGACTGGCGGCAAGCTGATGCGCTCGCAGGTCGGCGTGATCTGGTTTCGCGTCAAGGTGCGCGGCAAGCCCGTACACGTGGCCGAGGCGGGCGTCGGCGCCAATGCGATCAAGGCCGCCTATCACCTGATCCATGCGCTCGAAGGCCTCGAGGAGGAATGGAACGAGCGGGCGAAGGCGGACAAGCATTTCAACGCCGTCAACCACCCGATCAATTTCAATCCTGGCATCATCCGCGGCGGCGACTGGGCATCCAGCGTGCCGGCGTGGTGCGAGCTCGAATGCCGGCTCGCCGTGCTGCCCGGATGGTCGGTGAGCGCGTGCCAGGAGGAGATCGTCGCCTGTATCAATGCGGCCGCGCGCCAGCACTCGTTCCTCGACAAGAACAAGCCGGTGGTCGAGTGGAACGGCTTTCAGTGCGAGGGCTACGAGCTGACCGGCGCGGCCGAGTCTGAGGCCGCGCTGCAGCGCAGTTTCGGCGCGGTGTATGGCGGGGAGTTGCCGGAGCATGTGTCCACGGCGACCACCGATACGCGCTATTACGGCCTCAACGCCGGTATCCCGAGCCTCTGTTTCGGCGCCAACGCCGAGCGCGCGCACGGCTTCAACGAATGCGTCGAGCTGGAATCGCTGCGCAAGTCCACCGCCACGATGGCGCTGTTCATCGCCGACTGGTGCGGCATCGAGAAAATCTAGAACGACGGGACGAAACTCGTGCAGGACACAGCCAGCAAGGCCGACGAGGCAAAATGGGCGCGATGGCGCGCCGTCGCCAATCTTTATCACGCGTTCTTCACGGGCCTGATCCTGACCGTGGTGACGCGGAAAGGCACGGCCGCGGCCGAAGAGTTCGTCTTTCGCGTGTTCCGCCGCCAGCAGGAGGAGCGGTTTCTGGCCGGCCTCGACAAGCTGGGGCTGAGCAAGCTGCCGCCCGCGGTTGCGGCCGCGCAGTATCACTATCTCTCCAACTGGATCGGCGGCGTGTTCGTCGAATACATGTACGAGAGCGACCACAAGGCATGGATCCGCTATCCGCCGCCGCGCTGGATCTGGCAGGGCACGGCGATCTGCGGCATTCCGATGGAGGTCTCGCGCGCGATGCTGCGCGGCTGGCATGCCAACAATGGCGTCGCGCTGAAGAACCTGAAGCTCGGCTTCGTCTGCACCAAGCAGACCGTCGACGTGCAAGACGGCCTTGAGGGCTACTATTACGAGTATGACCGCGAGCTCGGCCTCGACGAACGGTTGGTCTTCGCGCGCCATCTCGAGGCGCCGCCGTTCGACCCCGCCAAGGCGCCGGCGCTGCCGGTCGACGCCTGGCCGAAACCCCGCCTGGAGAAGGCCTATCGCAACTACGCGATGGAATATGTGCGGTCCGCGGCCCCGGTCATGGTGCAACTGTTCGGGCCGGAGGATGCTGGCCATCTCCTGCACCGGACCGGCAAGCTGATCGGTATGCAGTTCTTCCCCGAGATCGCCTCGGCCTTTCCCGGCCAGACGCAACCCCTCGCGGCCGCCGGCTTTTCAGCGCTGCTGTCGGACGTGCTGGTCGCACAGGATGACCCGTCCGCCGTGGCCGAGCAGGGCGGCAGCTTCGCCGTCACCCAGCAAGGCTGGCGGCTGATGGCCGATGTCGCCGACTATCACCCGGCGTGCGGGCAGGTGCTGGTCGGCCTGGTCGAGGGGCTGGCGGCGGCCTCGGGCCGAAACGTCAGCCTGGGCGCGGCCCTTCCGCTGGACGGAACGGCTGCCAGCGCATTTGTGTGGACGATCCGTGGGCGCTAAAGTCCGGTCCGGGTGGACTGCAAACGACAGATTGGGCGAACGGACCGTATGGACAACGGGCTGTATTTTATTCGCGTCGAGCCGGCCGGTGGCGGCAGGGCGGAAAACGGCGGGGTTCTGGTCTTGCGCAATGGCAAGATCCTGGGCGGCGACGCGTTCTTCTACTACGTCGGCAGCTACAGCGGCGGGGCCGGCAGCTGGAAGGGTGAGTTCTCGACCAAGCAGCATACGCGCAGCGACCTCGCCAAGCCGGTGTTCGGTGGCAAGGAGGTGACCGTCGCCTTTGCCGGCAGCTACACCGAGGGCGATGCCGAGATGCAGGTGATGTGCGTCGGCGGCGGCTATCGTGTCACCCTGCGGCGGATCGCCGATGCGTGAGTGCGCCCATGCGCGGGCAGGGGTGCAGCAGCCTCTCGCGGTAGGCTAGACAGCCTCGCGCGATGTCAGATTTGGAAATGGGCGAAAAGCCCCCGAAGCCGCGTGCGGCCGAAATGGATGGGCTGCCGTGGGAGCAGCGGCGCTGGGCGATCATCGCCATCGCCATGGCAGTCGCGATGAGTTCGCTCGACGGCTCGATCGCCAATGTCGCCTTGCCGACCATGGCCGCCGACCTGAAAATCACGCCGGCGCAGATCGTCTGGGTGGTCAACGCCGTGCAGATCGCCATGGTGGCGACGCTGTTGCCGTTGGCTGCACTCGGCGAGATCGTCGGCCATCAGCGCATCTACTACGGCGGTCTCATCCTGTTCGGTATCGGCGCGATCGGTTGCGCGCTGGCGCCCACCTTCGAGATGCTGGTCACGGCAAGACTGATCCAGGGGCTCGGCTCCAGCGGCATGATGAGCGTCAACTCGGCGCTGATCCGCTTCATCTGGCCGAGACGCATCCTCGGCCGCGGCGTCGGCGTCAACGCCATGGTGGTGTCGACCGGCATCACGCTGGGGCCCACGGTCGCCTCGATCATCCTGTCGGTCGCGCCATGGCCCTGGCTGTTTGCGGTGAACATTCCGTTCGTGGTGATCGCGCTGATCCTCTCGGTGCGGGTGCTGCCGCCGATGCCGCGCGCGAAACACAAGTTCGATTTTCTCGGCGCGGTGCTCGCTGCCGGCTGCATGGGGCTTCTGGTGTTTGCGCTCGGCAGCGCTGCGCGCAACCAGTCCGCGCTGATGACCGCCGGCCAGCTCGCGCTGGCTGCAACCTGCGGCGTCGCGCTGATCCGCAGGCAGTCTGACCATCCGGCGCCGATGATCCCGGTCGATCTTTTTCGCATCCCGATCTTCGCGCTGTCAGTGATGACAGCGATTTGCTCGTTCGCCACGCAAGGCCTCGCCTTTGTGTCGCTGCCGTTTCTGCTGATCGGGGTGCTCGGCCGTTCCCAGGTCGAGACGGGTTTTCTCATCACGCCCTGGCCGGTGGTGGTGGCGATCATGGCGCCGATTGCCGGCTTCCTCGCCGACCGCTATCGCGTCGGCCTCCTGGGTGGCATCGGCCTTGCGATCTTGAGCTTCGGCATGCTGATGCTGGCGACCGTTCCCAAGGATGCCAGCGTGTTCGACATCGGCTGGCGCATGGCGCTGTGCGGTTGCGGCTTCGGCTTCTTCCAGTCGCCGAACATGAAGGCGTTGCTGTTGAGTGCGCCGTCCTCGCGCGCGGGCGGCGCGAGCGGCATGGTCGCTACCGCACGCCTGACCGGACAGACGATCGGCGCGGCGCTGGCCGCCTTCTGCTTCAGCATCGGCAATGGCAACGGCCCCGTGCTGGCGCTCAGCTTCGGCGTTGCTTTTGCGGCCGTCGGCAGCGCCGCGAGCTTCCTGCGGTTGCGTTATCGCAACGACGGGCCGGTGGTGATCTAACGCAAAACCCCGGAGGTGATCCGGGGCTGGGATTAGAACACATCCAGAAAAGCCTAAGCCCGGCGGATTGCTCGCGACGGCTTGCGCTCGACCACGACAGCGCGCTGGGTGCCGGAGGAGGGGATCGCAACCACGCGGCCGGTACGGGCGGCCTTGCGGGCTTCCTTCTCGATCGTCGCCAGCACCACGTCGGCGGGTGTGCCGGTGAGATCGGCGGCGAAATCCGCCTGCTGCTGCGGATCGTCGGTGACGCCCTGGGCTGCGAAAATAGCTTCCTCAAGCGTTGGCGGCTCGACGCGTACGCGCCGTGTGCCCTGCTTGGTTTTCCATTCCGCGCCCATCAGTGAACCTTTCGAAGATTTGCTAGTGCAAGCATTACCCGTGCCGGATTTAGGCCAACTTTTTTGCGGCACAATGAACAAAGTGCCGCAACAAGGCTGCTATGCGTTAACTCGCGCGATTGCCTTATCCTTCAGCACGATTATTGGTCGTTCTATGCACGATTGGTGCCATTTTTCCGCATCAAGATTGAACTAATTGATGAAGAACGGGCTCTACAACATCCATATCGAGATGCTGGACGGCGTTTCGGGCCGCAATGGCGGCATCATGGTTCTGCGTGACGGCATCATCCGCGGTGGTGATTCGCACTTCTACTACACCGGCTCCTACAGCTTTGCCGACGGCAAGTGGAAGGGCGAGCTGATCAACAACGAGCACACGCCGACCGGTGGCTTGCGTCCGGTATTCGGCGGCCGCGAGGTCGGCATCGGCTTTGCCGGCACCTACACCGACGAAGGCGCGGAGGGCTTTGCCACCGCACTCGCCGGCAAGCGCAGCATCCGTTTTCGCGCGGTGCTGCGCCTGCTGGTCGAGACTTGAGGCCTGACGCCGCGCATACGGAACTTTTGTGACAGGGGAACGTTCGTGTGCGGCATTTAAGGACCGCCCATGCGATCGCTGCTGGATATTACCGATAATTTTCGCCTGCTGCCGCATCTGCTGGCGCTAACGGTCGCCTACCTGCTGGCGCTGCCGATCGGCTGGAACAGGGAGAAGGAAGAGCGCAGCGCGGGCCTGCGCACGTTTCCGCTGGTCGCGATCGCGACCTGCGGCATCGTCCAGGCAACCGAACATGTGCTGCAGGGCCACCCCGAAGGCACCGCGCGCATCATCGAAGGCCTGATGACCGGCATGGGTTTTATTGGCGGCGGCGCGATCCTGAAGACCGAGAACACGGTACGCGGCACCGCGACCGCGGCGAGCCTGTGGGCTACCGGCGCGACAGGTGCTGCGGTCGGACTCGGCGCCTACGACGTCGCGGTGATGATCTCGCTGATCACGTTTCTCACGCTGTGGCTGCTGGCCCCGTTCAAGGTCGAGCCGAAGACCGGGAAAGAGAAGAAGTAAACTCACATTCCGCTCGCGGCCTTGTTATCGCAGCCCACCGCCGTTCTGCGCATCGCCGGGAACCCTGCTGTGCTATCGAGTTGGGTCGCAAGTTTGTGGTGCCGCCGAGGCATGCCATGCGAAGATCCATGCTCCCGCTTGCCGCCGCCGTGTTCGTCGCTGCGACTGCGATCGGCGGCCTGCCGGGCCGCGCCGAGACCACCTATGCGTGGTGCGCGATCTCGTCCACCGGCGGGCTGGGCCAGCCGCTCTGCCATTTTGCGACCCGCGAGCAGTGCACGAATTTCCTCAACGGCCTGTCCGGCTCCTGCCAGCCGAATGCGCGCGCCACAGTACAAACGCAGCCGGGCAAACGCAGCGCACCGTAAGGAGGCGGTCGCGTATGAAGATATTATTGTCGTCGTTGTCCGCCGCGGCCTTCGTCGCAATTGCTGCGGCGTCGTTGGCCACGCCGAGCCGCGCCGAGGTCGATTACCCTTGGTGCTCGCTGAGTTCGACTGGCCAGTCCGGACTTCCGTCCTGCCGTTTCTCGACACAGGCGCAGTGCCAGGCGTCCGTCGCAGGCTCCGGCTGGTGTCAGCGCAACTCCCGCATCGTCTGGCAGGAGCAGCAGGCGGCGCAGCGACGCGTTGGTGGCACCAGGTAGCGCCAATGCCGAAGAAGAGCGCGGGCGTGCTGATGTGGAAGCGCCAGGGCAGCGCTTTATGCGTTCTGCTCGTGCATCCCGGCGGGCCGTTCTGGCTCAACAAGGATGCCGGCGCGTGGTCGCTGCCGAAGGGCGAATACGACGATGCGGAGGACCCGCTCGCCGCTGCAAGGCGCGAGCTGGTCGAGGAGCTCGGCCCGGCGGCCGCGGTTGCCACAGCGGCGCCGGACGATGCCTTCGTGCCGCTCGGCGAGGTGAAGCAGAAGGGCGGCAAGGTCGTCACGGCCTTCGCGCTTGAAGCCGACTTCGACGTGACGCGGCTCGCCTCCAACACCTTCGAGATCGAGTGGCCGCCGAAGAGCGGCAAGCGCCAGGCGTTTCCCGAAGCCGACCGCGCCGACTGGTTCACCCTCGATGCGGCAAGAGTGAAGATCCTGCCCGGCCAGCTTGAGTTGCTGGCGCGCGTGGATACGCTTGCCTCATCGAAACAGGGTCGGAAAGACTAGATGCCCGAGACGGCCAAACAGAAGCGAGCGCTGAGCCAGCCGGCGCAGGTTGCGGGCCAGTGCCTGTGCGGCGCCGTGCGCTTCGAGATCGATGCGCCGGCGTTCTGGGCCTGGCACGACCACACCCGCGCGACGCGGGTTGCGCACGGCGCCGCTTACGCCACCTATGTCGGAAGTTGGCGCAAGCGTTTCCGCTTCACCGAGGGGGCCGAACATGTCGCCCGCTACGAGGACAAGGAGACGCGAACCGTCCGCTGTTTCTGCAAGCGCTGCGGCACGCCGGTGGCCTACGAACGCGCGCGCTCGCCGCACATGGTCAACATCCCGCGCGCCCTGTTTGCGGCCCGCACCGGCCGCCAGCCGCTCTATCACATCGGCATCGAGGAGCAGCAGGAGTGGATCTATCTCGGCGAGCCGCTGGTGCCGCTGAAGGGTTTTCCGGGCGTGGTTTGGGAGCGGCCGCGGAAAAAGAAGATCAAGGAGTTTCCGTTTTCCTAGCGCAGCGACGCTGACAGAAAAATCACCGCCGCGAGGCAGCCGAGCCGTGCAACTGGCTCCATTTGTCCAGCAGCGCGTACCGCGGGAAGGTTCGTTCCTCGGCGGATTGGTCATTGTCCTACGCAGGCGAATGGTCCATCAAAGCGGCCAGTATCGCCAAGCCGCTGTTCTGATTAAGGTGCGTCCGGGTTGGCGCAGCGGGATGGTTCACCTTGCAGGAAGGCCTCTACAAGACCGAGTACTGGGTGGGCGACAGGGTCGGCCGCAGCGTGATGTGCGTGCATGCGGGCCAGATGCTCGGTGGCAACTCGGCCTTTGCGCATATCGGCACCTACGTGACCCGCGACGGCGAAACCGCCGCCGAGATCGAGACGCGGCGTCATAATGAGGATCCGAACTATCGCCCGTTCATCGGCCAGGACGTCGGTACGATCAGCGTCAGGGGCAGGCAGACCGGCGACGGCCAATACCTGTTCGAAGGGACGTCGCCGCAATTGCCCCCCGGCGCCATCTTCCGCACAAGGCTCTGGACGATCGACAGCGAGACGGCGCCAGTGGTCGGCGCGGTAGGCCCGGACGGTATCGTCAACGGCCTGTACTCGATCCACATCCGCACCCTCGATGGCATCGACGGCGGCCTGACCGGCGTCACGCTGCTGCACGAGGGCCGCATCCTCGGCGGCGACGCGTTCTTCTACTATATCGGCACCTACACCTCGGCGAACGGCCGGTGGAAAGGCGAGATGCTCAACCAGGAGCACACGCCGGCCAAGGGCGAGATCCCGGTGTTCGGCGGCCACGAAATCGGCATCGGCTTCTCCGGGACCTGCGATGAAAACAGCGCCGAGCTCGAGGCCACGGCCTTCGCCGGCAAGCGCAGCCTTCGCCTGACCGCGGCGCTGAAGCTGATCCGCAGGGCTTAGGCTGCCATAAGTCCGCCGCCAGTCTGTTTCCTTCCGCATGCGTTCTGCCTAATGTGCCCTCGGATCGGCGCAGCGGGACGGTTGCCTTGAAGGAAGGCCTCTACAAGTGTGTGTACTCTGTGGGCGACTCCGTCGGCCGCAGCGTGATGTACGTGCACGGCGGGCAGATGCTCGGCGGCAACTCGGCGTTCGCGCATTTCGGCACCTACGTGATCCGTGACGACGAGACCGTCGCCGAGATCGAGACCCGGCGCCACAACGAGGATCCGAGCTATCGCGCGATGCTTGGCCAGGACAAGGGCTCGATCAACGTCAAGGGCAGGTTCATCGACGGGCGATATTGCTTCGAGGGCACCACGCCGCAGATCCCAGGCGCCATCTTCCGCTCGCAGATGTGGCCGATCGACAGCGAGACCGCGCCCGCAGGCGGTGCGGTCGGCGAGGGCGGCATCGCCAACGGCCTCTACGCGATCCACATTCGGACCCTGGACGGCGTCGATGGCGGGTTGAACGGCGTGATGCTGTTGCACGAGGGCCGCGTCCTCGGCGGCGACGCGTTCTTCTACTACGTCGGCACTTACACCTCGGCCAATGGGCGCTGGAAGGGCGAGATGCTCAATCAGGAGCACACGCCGGCGAAGGGCGAGGTCCCCGTGTTCGGCGGCCACGAGGTCGGCATCGGCTTCTCCGGGACCTGCGACGAGAACGGCGGGGAGCTCCAGGCCACGGCGTTTGCCGGCAAGCGCAGCCTGCGCCTGACCGCGTCGCTGAAGCTGATCCGCAGGGCGTGAAGCAGGCAGGTTCGGCCTTTCAGGCCTACTTCGCCTTCGCCTTTTCGGACTTGGCCTTGCGCTTGATGTCCATGCCATGCGCCCGCTTGTAGGTCTGGATGTCCTTGAAGCGGCCTTCCTTGTCACGCACGGCGTACAGTTTTGTGCCGGTTGAACTCCGGTGGGTCGTACGCTTGGCCATGCAAGCCTCCTGGTGCCGTTCATTCAGGTCGACGTGATCGCAAAAGCATCAACGTCGTTCTCTGCGCCCAGGTTCCATTGACGCCAGGGCTGCCGGCATCGTTGCCCGCGCGCGGCGGCATCGGTCTCCAGCCACATGTTCGCCGACGGATCGATGAACAGCGTGATCGCGTCGAACGGCACGGCAACGCGCGTCTTCACGCCCTTGAACCACAGCGTCACCTCGAACCGCTCCTCGGTCACCTTCAGGCGCTCGAACTGATGCTGCAGGATGATGGTCATGGTCTCCGGATATTGCGCCATCAACTGCGCCGGCAGGGCGACGCCAGTCGACGTGGTCTGGAACGTGATCGAGTAATGATGCTTGCCGCGTAAGCCTCGCTTGGCGACGTCGGCGAGCGCTTCGCGCATGACCTCGCGCTGCTGCATCACTCGCGCGCCACAGGCGAATTCCGGCTTCGGTACCGGCGGTGACACCGACAGGCCGACCAGCAGGGCGGCAACGAGCAAATTCAAGGCGATCTCCCCTCAGGACCGAGCGTTGCCGTTGGTCGCCGGGACATGCGCCGGGGTTCAGTGGCTCACTTGTACAGGTATTGCACCCAGTATTCCGCATCCCGATAGGTCGTCTCGAGATAGCCAGGGTGTTTGCGGCGGACGGCTGTCATCGCGCGATCGATGTGGGTGTCGAGACCGCCCATGAGCTCGAACTGCCTGAAGCAGGTGTCCTCGAAACTCACGGCCGCGACGATCGCCGCTTTCAGTTCGGCATCGCTTGCGTGCGGATGCGCCTGCTTGAGCCAGTCGAAGGTCGGGCCCTCGTGGGCAAAATCGCGGTCGCGTTTGAGCTTCGCCGTAATCTCGGCCATCGGCGTCGCCCGCGCGATCCGTTGTTGCTCCGGCGTCATCGGCGGAAGCAGGCCTTCGTTCAACTCATGCTTCTGCCGCCAGAGCGCAAAGGCCGCATCCTTCAAGGGCAGCATCGCGGCTTTCGCGATGATGCGCGCCGCGTCAGCGCGCAAGCGCGCCATGCCTTCCGGGTCTGGCCGCCAGGATGCGTCGTCGGTCATCCGTAAAGGTTCCTATGTTCCCACCGCCGATGATCCCTCATAGTCGGGCCTCCAGGACGAAACGTTCAATCGGGGAGGGACTTGCTGGCCATGAGCAGGGTCTACGTTGCGGGCAGCATCATCATGGACGTGGTCGCGACCACGACGCGTGCCCCAAAGGTCGGCGAGACGGTGCTGGGCAAGGACATGTTCTTCTTCCCCGGCGGCAAGGGCGCTAACCAGGCCGTGGCCGCAGCGCGGCTGGGCGCGCAAACGTCACTGATCGGCCGGATCGGCCGCGACAATTTTGGCGCCGATCTCAGGGCATTTCTGGCGGCGCAGGGGATCGATCTCCGCCATGTGCGCGAATCCGAGACCGCTTCCACCGGCACCGCCCTGATCGTGGTGGCGGAGAAAGACAACGCCATCGTCGTCGTTCCCGCCGCCAATGCGGAGCTCACGGCGCAGGACGTCGAGAGCGCCGACTTCGGCCCTGGCGATGTGCTGGTCAGCCAGTTCGAAATCCCTCCACCCACCATCATGGCCTTCTTCGCCCGCGGCCGTGCCGTGGGCGCGCGCACCATTTTCAATCCCGCGCCTGCGCTGGAGCTCGATCGCGGCTTGCTGGCGCTGGCCGATCTGGTGATCCTCAATGAGACGGAGCTGGCCGCCTTCACGCAGCGGCACGTGGATGCGAGCACGACGCCCGCCGGGATCGCCGACGTCGCAAGAGCGCTGCGAACCAGTGCCGAGCAGGCAATCTGCGTCACCATCGGCAGCCGCGGGGCGGTTGCCGTCGTGGGCGACGAGACGCATTGCATCGCGGGCAGGGCAGTCGAGGTTGCGGACACCACAGGCGCCGGCGACTGCTTCACCGGCGCCGTCGCAGCCGAGCTCGCGCGTGGCCGGCCGCTCCGCGACGCGCTGGAATTCGCCAACCGCGCAGCCTCGATGTGCGTGCAGCGGATGGGCGCGGGCCCGTCGATGCCGAGCCGTGACGAAGTGACGGAAACAGCAGCGAATTTGCCGGGCTGATTGCCCACAAGGCGTTGAACCTTCGACGCAAACCGCGCGACTACTGACGTGCAGGGGCGTTTCTGCCGGCCTCCCACCGGCTTAGGGCTGAAATTCAGAACTCATCGAACGGTCGTCGCTCAGCGCGACGGTCAACGGGATATGTCATGAAGACCGAATGGATGGTGATCGCAGCACTCGTTGCGCTCGCGAGCTATGCCGTTGTGGTGTTCAACGGTCTCATCCGTCACCGCAATCTCGTCCGCGAGGGCTGGAGCGGCGTCGATGTGCAGCTGCGCCGGCGCAGCGACCTCATTCCCAACCTCGTGCAGACCGTGAAGACCTATGCCGCGCACGAGCGTGGCTTGTTCGAAGACATCACCCAGCGGCGCAGCGCAACGCTGTTGATGGCGGCGAGGCCGGAGAAGGCCGCAGCCGAACAGGCGCTGCAGGGCTCGCTCGGCCGGCTGGTTGCGATCGCCGAAGCCTATCCGCAACTCAAGGCCGATCAGAACTTCCTGAAACTGCAGGAGCAGCTCGCCGAGATCGAGGACCAGCTGCAGATGGCGCGTCGCTATTTCAACGGCACCGTGCGCGATTTCAACATCCGCATTCAGTCGTTCCCCGACGTCATTTTGGCGCGGACGCTTGGCTTTCGTGAAGAGCATTTCTTCCAGATCGACGCAGCGTCGGCCGCCGTCCCGGTCGTCAGTCTGCGAGAGGCATGACCATGACGATGCTGCAACGACTTGGCGCCGCCCTGCTTCTGCTCGCGGCTGCGCTGACGCCTGCCTCTGCCGCCGAGCGCATCACGCAGTTCGTCAGCGACGTCCATGTTCAGCGCAACGGCGATCTCGAGGTCGCCGAGACCATCGCCGTGATGGCTGAAGGGCAGACCATCAAGCGCGGCTTCCTGCGCGACTTTCCGACCAGCTATGCCAACAGGGACGGCACGCGGGTCGAGGTCGACTTCGACGTGCATGGCGTGACGCGCAATGGTGCACCAGAACCGTTTGCGGTCGAGCGGCTTGCCAACGGCTATCGCATCCGTATCGGCAGCGCCGACAAGGTCCTCGAATTCGGCGTGCACACCTACGTCATCACCTATCGCACGACGCGGCAGATCGGATTTTTCGCCGGCTTCGATGAATTGTACTGGAATGCGACCGGCACCGGCTGGACGATGCCGATCGAGATGGCGGAGGCGCGCATCACGCTGCCGGAGAACGTACCGTTCCGGCAAGTCGCGTTCTACACCGGGCCGCAAGGCGCCAAAGATCGCGACGCGAACATCGTCAAGCAGGACGGCGGCACCATCGTCTTCCGCATCACAAAGCCGTTGCCGGCGCGAAGCGGACTCACGGTCGCCGCCGGCTGGGAGAAGGGTCTGATCGCGGCTCCGAGCAGCCTCGATCGGGCCGGTCACTGGCTGCGCGACAACCTGCCACTTGGCGCCACCGTCTTCGGCCTGGCCTTGCTGCTCGGCTACTACATTTACGCTTGGCATAACGTTGGCCGCGATCCTCGCGCCGGCACCATCGTGCCGCTGTTCGGTCCGCCGAAGGGGATGTCGGCGGCGGCGGTGCGCTACGTCTCCCAGATGGGGTTTGACAACAAGGCCTTCACCGCTGCGGTGATCGAGCTCGGCGTGCGAGGCCATATCAAACTTGTCGAAACCGAAGGCGGCATGAAGATCGTGCCGCGCGGCAGCGGCAAGCCACTTGGTGCGCCGGAGCAGGCGGTGGCCGCCAGCCTGTTCGGCGAGCGTAAATCGCCGATCGAGCTTGAGCCGGAAAATCACGCGATCTTCAAGGGCGCGCGGGAAGCGCTGCACGATAGTCTCACGGCCGCCTACGCCGGAAAGCTGTTCCAGGATCACACATCGTGGTCGTTGCTGGGGCTGCTCGCTTCGCTTGCGCTGATCGCAATCGTGTTGCTGTCGGTGTTCGTCGGCTGGGGGAGCGAGGCGGGCGTGGCCGTTCTTTGCGGCCAGGTGTCGCTGATCCCCGCGGTCTTTGTCGCCTGCATCGTCGCGTTCACCGGCCTGCCGCGCAGCGTCGCCGGCGTTGTATTCCTGGCCTTCGGCTGCGTGTTTGCGTCTTTGTTCGGCATCGGCAACTATGAGATGATCACGGAGGGTCATCACGGGTGGGTCAACCTGGTGCCCGCGTCGGTGCCGCTGATCGTCATCCCGATCGCGTCCTCGGCATTCTCCTGGATGAAGGCGCATACACGCGAGGGACGCCGGATCACCGACCAGATCGAAGGCTTTCGGCAGTATCTCGGCGTCGCCGAGGAAGACCGGCTCAACGCACTGAACCCGCCGGAGAAGACGCCGGAGCTGTTCGAGAAGTTTCTTCCCTATGCGGTCGCGCTCGATGTCGAGAACGCATGGGCGGCGAAATTCGAGACGCTGCTGGCCGCGGCTCCGGCAACGGATATGACGGAGACCTGGTATTCAGCCAGACGTGACAAGACCAATACGCCTGCGGCCCTTGCAAGCTACTTCGGCGAGGAACTGACGCAAACCATTGCATCGGCCTCAACGCCACCCGGTTCGAGCGGGAGCAGCAGCGGCAGCGATTCCTCAAGCAGCGGCTCCAGCGGTGGCGGCTCGTCAGGCGGTGGTGGCGGAGGCGGGGGCGGCAGCGGCTGGTAAGGACTAGCGGCTCAGCGACAGTCCCATGCCGCTCAGGTCGAGATTGATCATCAGCCCGGTCTGCACGCCGCTGAGCTCCAGCACCGCGCCCTTCTGGTTGGCGAGCACGATCGCCTGCGGTCCGCGGATGACGGTGCCGCCGGCTCCGGCGGCGCCATACACGCCCTCGATGTCGGACGGGCGGAAGATGTTGGTGACCCGGCCGCGCAGGTAGGTCTGCGATCCGCCGAAGGTGAAGCCGTAGCTCAAGCCGCCGATCGAAAGCGGATAGGTGCGCCCGCGGAACGTGAGCGTGCCCGAGCCGACCGCACCGCCGATGACGAAGCCCGCCTTGACGAAGTTGAGGCGTACAGTGCCGCTGTCGGCGCGCGCGGTCGAGGCGATGCACACGGCCAGCATGCCGGCGAGGGCGAGAACGAAACTGGTGCGAAGATGTTGAAACATGCCGGCTCCTGCGATTTCGAGGCAGCGCGAGCCTATGCGCCGTGACCGATTCGCAACAGGCCGTTACAGAGTTTTGGCCGTCTCGCTGCGGCGTTCACGGACGAAAAGACAGCGAGCCGAATCGCGTTATGGTGAAACCATGACGATCGGATGGCGGTTCATTGGCGAGATCTGGAGCGCGCACAAGCGCCCGATGGTTCTCGAATGCGTTGTGCCCATTGCCGACCGCAAGGAGGCCGAAGCGATCGCCAGGCAGCGATTGGCTGGCGCCGACTCCATCACGGCGATCGAGATGCTTCAGCCCGGCAGCTCGCATGAACAGACGGCCCGTCCATAAAAAACGCCGATGCTTCGCATCGGCTATGGGCGACATGCGGGGCTGAGCGTCAGCGGTTACGCGCAAGTCCGCCGTCAACGCCGCGATATCGTTCGATTAACCGGCCGGAAACTACGGACACGTAGAATTTCGCGATCTTTGCCTGTGTAATTTTTTTGGACGTGCCTGTCGCGCCCGCTACTTGCTGCCTTCGACAGTATCGGAATACTGCCGTGAATGATGTGATTATGAAAGACCTGCAGGACGCCCTCAGTGGTGGGTCGTCCGATCGTCGCTCCGCCACGCTGCAACGGCTGGCGGAATTGCTCCTCTCTGAAGGCAGCCGTCTCACCGCGGAGCAGATCGGCATCTTCGATGCCGTCCTGGCCGACGTTGCCAAGGCATGCGACGCGGAAGCGCTGGTGGATCTCGCGCGCAAGCTCGCGCCCGTTGCGTTTGCGCCGGCCGCGACTGTGAAGCAACTGGCCCGCCATTCCGACATCAACGTGGCCGGGCCCGTGCTGTCCGAATGCACGAGGTTGTCGAACGACGATCTGATGGAAGCCGCCGCGTCGCATGGACAGAACCATCTGCTCGCAATTGCGAAGCGCAAGGTGATCGACGAGGCACTCAGCGACGTGCTGATCGAGCTCGGAAACCGGGACGTTCGCTACAGCATCGCCAGCAATGAAGGCGCGAAGGTTTCGCCCAAAGGCTTCAGGCATCTGGTCGCCTCGGCCGACGGTGACGCGCTGATGACGGAGAAGACCGGCCTGCGGCCGGACCTGCCATTGGCGCTTCTGACGACGCTGCTGCAGCATACCAACAGTGCTGTCCGTTCACGCCTGCTGGCGAAAACGCCGGCCCACCGGCGCGCCGATGTTCAGCGTTCGGTCGAACTGGTTGAAAAGAAGGTCGAGCAGCAGGCGGAGCGCACGCACGACTTTCGCTCCGCGACCGACGTCGTTCAGAACCTGAAGAAGGACGGCCGCCTGACGGAGAGCAAGCTCGCCGACTTTGCCAGACAGAGGCAATATGAGGCGACCATCGTCGCGCTGGCAGCGCTGGCGTCGGCGCCGATCGAGTTGATCCGGCCTCTGATGCGGGCGCATCGCAGCGAGGGTCTGGTGGTCGCATGCCGCGCGGCCGAGCTCTCCTGGGAGACCACCGAGGCCGTGGTCCTCGGCCGCCTGACGACATCCAAGGAGGAGCTCCAGAAGCTCCGGCGGCGGTTCGACGAGCTGTCCGTCTCCATCGCCAAGCGAACGCTGCATATCTGGACAGAGCAAGCGTTCAAGCCGCGCAGGGTCGCATCCTGAACGGCGAGGGCCGATTTGGGCCTATTGTGACTTGGGTCTATTGAGACTTGGGCTTGGCCGATTTCAGGAAATGCACGCCAATCTCGTCGCCGTTGACGCGGATCAGCTCGCAACGCCGGTAGACTTTGCCGGTCTTGCTCAGCAGCAGGAAGAACTCCTTGAGCTGAAGCCCCTCGATGGAGGTGCTGACGACCAGCCGTGCGCCGGTATCGGAGACGTCGATCATCTTGCACGGACGCCGCCACGTGCCGTCGATCGCAATCATGTCGACATCGATCCCGCGTTCAAATGACACGCGGATCGATTTGCGGGCGCCCCAGCTTTTCTTCATCGCTGCGCCTGGCGGAGTGCGTCGCCAAACTGCGCAACGGCGGTAACATGATCCGATACAGCCATTGGAGAAAATTCCGTTGTCGGAAATTTTCGAAGGCCGGCAGCTTGGCAATGCGGCTAAAGCAAGCCGGTGAGAAAATGCGTCATGAACGAAACGAATCGTACCTTAGGGTCGGCAAAGGCTTTGTAAACACACGAAGGCGGGATGGTGATTGGCGAGGTCAGGCCGATGCCGAAAACCGAGTAGCGGACTTTGCGCGCCGGATGGGGGCCGCGCTTCGCGCGGACCCGTTGGCTTGGCTGGGACGATGTCCCTGTATTCAATTGTCAAACAACCCCGGCCCGTAGCCCGGATGGAGCGAAGCGTAATCCGGGATTCCAATTGCAGAGTCAGCCCCGGATTTCGCTGCGCTTCATCCAGGCTACGGACAAAATTCATCGCCCCGTGTTCACTCCGGCCACAGGGCTGCCGGTCTTCTCTTTGCACTTCCCTTGGAAAGAGGGCGTGCGGAACGCTTGGGCGAAAGACCGCGCCCGCGGCACCCGCATACTTGTCGCATGCGGGCAATCTGTAGTGGTGGTTCGGCCCATCGCCGACGAAAATCGCCGAACGCCAGGCTGAACCGAACCACGGAAGCAGTCTTCGCCTGCGTTCCGCACGCGCCGGATTAACGGCTTGCCGGATTCCAGCGGAGCCAGGCCCGGCTCACTTGACCAAATACGGAAGACCTCACCGTATTGCTGGACCGCTTGGGCCGTCCGCCCTCGGCACCGGTCGTCATCCCTTTCGGCGCCGTGGCTCATCACCGCGACGCAAATTGGGCCGGCACCGCGACGGACCCGTCGCATCCCACCCCGAGGCGCTGACGATTAGCGCACTCGCTCTCCCATCGGGGCGGGACGAGGACTGTATATTCCTATCCAGAAGGAATAGCAATTTCGGATTCAGCGAAATATGAAGGCTACTGACAGAATCTGGTTTGGGTGATTTTCCGCAATCTCTGCAACGCGACGAGGGCGTGGCTCAAGCCGTTTGCGACTGCTTCACGGGCGGAACGAGGCTCAGGGCCAGCCGGAGTGTCGACACCATGATTTTACGACTCCATTGCCGTGCGTTGAGCTAGGATCGTCTTTGGAACTGCGCCCCGTAATGCCCCGCGGCTGAAAGGGGGAGCTGCGGTCTTGGTTGTTCAACGAACGTGAACCAGGAGCACCGCACATGGCAACGTGGATACCCGATCCCAGCTTTTATCCTTCCCCGCGCATGGCCGCGAAGGCCGCACCTGAGACCGTGGCGTATGTCGCCGCGTTCGACCCCGACCGACGAACGCCGGACGGGATCGCCGTCGTCGACGTCGATCCGGCATCGGAGACCTACTCCACGATCGTCGGCACGACGCCCATGCCGAATGCCGGCGACGAACTGCACCACTTCGGCTGGAATGCCTGCTCGTCATGCCTGTGCCCCAACGCTCCGCATCCCCATGTCGAGCGCCGCTACCTGGTGGTGCCGGGATTAAGGTCGTCGCGAATCCATATCCTCGATACCAAGCCCAACACGAGGGCGCCGAAGATCGTGAAGGTGATCGAGCCGGACGAGGTCGCCGACAAGGCTGGCTATACGCGCCCGCATACCGTGCACTGCGGTCCTGAAGGCATCTATGTCGCAGCCCTCGGCAACCGCGAAGGCAAGGGACCGGGCGGAATCTTCCTCATGGATCACGAAACCTTCGACGTACGCGGCCAATGGGAGATGGATCGCGGACCGCAGTATTTCGCTTACGACGCCTGGTGGCACCTCGGCCACGACACGCTGGTCACCAGCGAATGGGGAACGCCTGACACATTCGAGAACGGTCTCATCCCCGAAGTCTTGCTCGGCGCCAGGTATGGCAGGCGGTTGCATTTCTGGGACCTGCAGAAGCGCAAGCATCTGCAGACGATCGATTTCGGTGACAAGTATCAGCTCGTATTCGAGCTCAGACCGGCGCACGACCCGACCAAGGCCTATGGCTTCGTCAATTGCGTGATCAGCCTGGAGAATCTCTCGTCGTCGATCTGGACCTGGTATGTCGACGGCGACAAGTGGGCCGTGCGGAAAGTGATCGAGATCCCGGCCGAGCCTGCAAGCGAAGATCAACTTCCGCCAGTGCTCAAGGGATTCAAGGCTTGCCCGCCGCTGGTCACCGACATCGATCTGTCGATGGACGACAAGTTCCTCTATGTCGCGTGCTGGGGCACGGGCGATCTGCAGCAATACGATGTCTCCGATCCATTCTCGCCGAAGCTGACCGGCAAGGTGCGCATCGGCGGCATCGTGTCGAAGGCGACGCATCCCACCGCAAAGAACGGCGCACTCAGCGGCGGCCCGCAGATGGTGGAGATCAGCCGCGACGGCCGGCGCGTCTACTTCACCAATTCGCTGTACGGTGCCATCGACCCACAGTTCTATCCCGATGGCATCGAGGGATGGATGGTCAAGCTCGACGCCGATCCGAACGGCGGCATCGCCTTCGATTCCAGATTCTTTGTGGAATGGCCGTCTCCGCACAGGCCGCACCAGGTGCGCCTCGAGGGCGGCGACTGCTCATCGGATTCCTATTGCTATCCGTGACCGAAAAAGAGCTGACCCGACTATTCAGAGCACGCGGGCTGCAAAGCACCACAAATGACGCAGCCAGATCGAGGCCGTCTGCAGCCAGCGCGCTCATCTGGAATCCGGAGCCGCAATAAGCCGGGATAGCGACATCCATGAGCCCCGCCGCCACCGAGTTCTGGCCATGGCTTGCGCTCGCCGGCCTCGGGGCATTTCATGGCCTCAACCCCGCGATGGGCTGGCTGTTCGCCGTCGCCCTGGGCCTTCATCGCCACAGCCGTCGCCTCGTATGGCTCTCACCTCTTCCTATTGCATTCGGGCACGCTCTCTCGATCGCTGTCGCGGCAGCTGCGTTCCTCTGGGCCGGTCTCGTCATCGATCTGCGGGCAGTCCGCATTGGCGCCGGCCTCGTCCTGATCGGCTGGGCTTTGTATCACTGGCGTTACGGACATCGGCATCGGGTGCGCGTCGGGATGCAGGCAGGATTGGCGGCGCTGGTCGTGTGGTCATTTCTCATGGCGACCACGCACGGCGCGGGTCTCATGCTGTGGCCGGTGCTGATGCCGCTTTGTTTTCCGGCAGCCCCGGTGCCAGCTTCGATCGGCCCTTTCCTCACCGCGCTTCTGGGTATCGGGATTCACACGCTGGCGATGGTGACCGTCACCATGGCCGTTGCGGTCGCCGTCTATGAGTGGATCGGACTCGAGATCCTGCGCCGCGCGTGGCTCAACGTCGATTTGATCTGGACGCTGGCGCTTCTCCTGGCTGGCGGGCTGTTACTACTCGGCTGAAGCGCGTCGCCAGGTCCGGCCGCGCTTCGCGGCCGGCTCTACGACCAGGGCGTGTACTCATAATCCGCTGGCGTAGAGATGTCCGCTTTGTCCTCGAAAGTGGACGTCAGCGGCGCTCATTGGCATGTCCGTTAAGGGCCAATAGCGGAAATCACCTTCCTTCGTGCACGCCCTTGGCTCTAATGTAGGGCAGTCAATTGATGGAGCCCCGGATGGCAGAGGAATTGACTTACAAGGATGAAGCAGCCGCAGGTTACGACCGTGGCTTTGCGCACGTCACAAACCATTTCCTGCCTTTTCTGCTGCGCGCTGCTCACATCGCGCCGGGAATGCGTGTCCTCGACATTGCCACGGGCACAGGGCTTTTTGCCGAAGCGGCCCTTAGTGTCGTCGGTCCGACAGGGCACATCACTGCCGCCGACATCTCGTCTGCAATGGTCGAAAGGGCGCGCACGCGCCTTCGCCACGCAAAGAACGCGTCGATTGCCGTCGAGGACGGGCAGGCGCTTTCATTCTTGGATGGAAGTTTCGATGCGGTCGTATGCAGCCTCGGACTAATGTTCTTTCCCGACCCGCGGTGCGGCCTCGCCGAATTCCATCGCGTGCTTCGCCCCGGCGGACGCGCGGCTGTTTCGGTGGCCACCGTCCCAGAACGATCGTACAATTTTCGCATCAACCATGCCATCGCACGCTACGTGCCGACGTTAGCGGAGGCCACTGCACGCGTATTTTCACTGGGCGACGAGACGAAACTTAGATCGCTATTCGAGGCTGCAGGCTTCCGCGACGTAGAGATAGCCACGGAAAACCACCGCTTCGTGCTACCTTCTTTTGACGCCTACTTCGAACCATTTGAGCAAGGTGCGGGCTCGGCTGGACAAGAGTTCGTCTCGCTACCTGAGCCAGCCCGCCGCGCAGTGCGCGAGGAAGTGCGGCGGGACCTCGGCGACACTGGTGGGCCAATCGAGGTGGAAGTGGAGTTCAGGTTCGGGAGCGGCCGACGGTAGCGCCGGGTTTGGATCACAAATAGGAGAAAAAATGTCCACTGGGCAGGCAGATGCCTGCCGATGTCCGCTTTGGGTCAAATGGCGACTTTCCCGCGTCTTCAGGCATGTCCGCCTTACCGCCGAAAGCGGACATTTTGTTTATGAGTACACGCCCTAGACAATCCGATCGATCCGACGAGAGCTGTCCCGAGGCGGCTCTGCGGTGTCCGCATAGCCAAGACGGGGCCTTGCAATCTTGATGGCCTGCCTGATGGCAAGTGTCCAAACCGCAACTATCTATGGTTTCTTCGTCGCTTCGTGCCGGCTTTACCGTGGCGCCATCAGGCAACGCCCGCTGAACCGGGGAAGTGGGAGTCCGCGGCATGACCAGAGACCGGCACGCAGACGAAACCCTCCCAGTGATCGCGCGCTTCGAAGTGCGCCACCGCAACTATATCGCGCCGGACGGCACGTTAAACCGGCAACTTCCTGCCTTCGCCTCCGATACCCGCCTGCTGGTCACGCTTTACCGGGCCATGGTGCTGGTGCGCGCCTTCGATCTGAAAGCAGTCGCGCTGCAGCGCACCGGCCGGCTCGGGACCTATGCCGCCTCGCTTGGCCAGGAGGCGGTGTCGGTCGGCATTGCCAGCGCCATGCGCGACGAAGACATTCTGCTCCCCTCCTATCGTGACAACGCTGCGTTGATTTGGCGCGGGGTCGGACCGGAAGACATCTTGCTGTTTTGGGGCGGTGATGAGCGGGGCAACCGCTTCGCCGGGCCGGTCCAGGATTTTCCGTTCTGCATCCCGGTCGGATCGCAGGCCCCCCACGCCGCCGGCGTCGCCTACGCCTTCAAGCTGCGCAGGGAGCCGCGCGTTGCCGTCTGTCTGTTCGGTGATGGCGCCACGTCGAAAGGTGACGTCTCGGAGGCGATGAACTTCGCAGGTGTCCACAAGCTGCCGGTCGTGTTCGTCGTCACGAACAATCAGTGGGCCATTTCCGTGCCGCTGCGACTCCAGACCGCGTGCGAAACGTTGGCGCAGAAAGCCATCGCAGCAGGCTTCATCGGCGAGCAGGTGGATGGCAATGACGTCGTGGCCATGCATGCGGCGGCCAGAGATGCGATCGAGGCAGCCAGAAATGGTCAAGGGCCGCGCTTCATCGAGGCGGTCACCTACCGGCTCGGCGATCATACCACCGCGGACGATGCGGCGCGCTACCGGTCGGCCGAGGAGGTGCAGGCGCGCTGGAAGGAGGAGCCGATCGCGCGGTTGAGAGCATTTCTCGCGGGCCGGAAGGCGTGGAGCAAGAAGGACGAGGAAGAGCTCGCCACCGAATGCCAGCAGCGCATCGATGCGGCGGTCGAGCGCTACCTGGCTACACAGCCGCGCGAACCCGGGACCATGTTCGATCACCTCTATGCCAGGCTGCCGACGGCCTACGCGTCGCAGCGCCGCGAACTCGAGGGAGAGACCGATGGTTGAGATGACGCTGGTCGAAGCCGTCAACATGGCGCTCGCCCGCGCGATGGATGACGATCCTTCTGTCGTCGTGCTCGGCGAAGATGTCGGCGTCAATGGCGGCGTCTTCCGCGCGACCGTCGGACTGCAGCAGCGTTTCGGACCGGAGCGCGTGGTTGACACACCCGTGTCCGAACTTCTCATCAGCGGACTTTGCGTCGGCATGGCCGCTCAAGGCTTGAAGCCGGTCGGCGAGATTCAATTCATGGGGTTCATTTATCCCTGTATCGATCAGTTGGTGAACCACGCAACGCGGCTGCGCAACCGCACACAAGGCCGACTCAGCTGTCCGATGGTCCTGCGCAGTCCGCTTGGCGCCGGCATTCGCGCCCCCGAGCATCACTCGGAGAGCACCGAGGCCATGCTCGCTCATATCCCCGGCCTGCGTGTGGTCATCTCATCGTCACCGGACCGCGCTTACGGCCTGCTGCTCGCCGCGATCCGCGACCCCGACCCGGTCGTGTTCCTGGAGCCGACGCGCCTCTACCGCGCAGCGAGAGGCGAAGTTGAAGACAACGGCGCCGCCTTGCCGCTCGACGTTGCCTTTGTTCTGAAGGAGGGCCGGGACGTAACGCTGATCAGCTGGGGCGCGATGGTCAAGGAGACGCTGGCGGCTGCCGACACGCTCGACGCCGAAGGAATCAGTGCAGAAGTCATAGATCTCGCGACCCTCAAGCCTTACGACGCGGAAACCCTGCTGAGCTCGGTGGCAAAGACCGGACGCTGTGTGATCGTGCACGAGGCGGCACGGACCGGCGGCTTCGGTGCCGAGATCGCTGCGCTCATTGCCGAACGTGGATTGATGTCGCTTCTTGCACCAGTCGTCCGCGTGACGGGTTACGATACGATAATCCCGCTGCCGCGGCTGGAGCAGCACTATATGCCCTCGGTCGATCGTATCGTGGCTGCAGGACGAAAAGTCTGCCAGTTCAATTGAACCAGCGGGATGCGCTCCATGCGACATTTCCTGTTGCCGGATCTCGGTGAAGGTCTCGAAGAAGCTGAGATCGTAAGCTGGCATGTGAACGAGGGCGACCATGTCGTTACGGATCAGCCGCTCGTGTCGGTCGAGACCGACAAGGCTGTGGTCGAGGTGCCCTCGCCATGCAGCGGCCGCATTGCGCGTGTGTTCGGCGCCAAAGGTGATCTGGTGAAAGTCGGTGCCCCTCTTGTCGAATTCGCCGAGGGCACCGAGCCGGATACCGGCACGGTGGTCGGCCAGCTCGACACCGGCGAGAAGCCGAACGCGGCGGCGAAGGCACATGCCGAGCCCACGCCAGATCGGGTGCTTCAAGTGCTTCCGGCGGTGCGCGCGCTGGCCCACAAGCTTGATGTGGATCTCAATGCCGTGCAGGCCAGTGGTCCTGGTGGCACCATCACGCGGGCCGATGTGGAGCGAGCCGCGAAGAGTCTCGCGGAGCTGGGTCCGGCCGAAGCCCTGCGCGGAATGCGGCGCGCGATGGCGCAGCGCATGGCCGCAGCACATGCTGAAGTGGTTGCAGCCACGGTCACTGACGACGCCGACATCAACAGTTGGCGAAAGGGCGAGGACACCAGCATCCGTTTGATCCGTGCGATTGCAACCGCCTGCGAAGCCGAACCCGCGCTCAATGCCTGGTACGATTCCAGGGCCGGCGCGCGACGTCTGGGCAAGCACATTGATATCGGGATCGCTATCGATACCGAGGGTGGTCTCATCGTGCCGGTCATGCGCAACGTTCGGGAGCGGGACGCACGGGATCTGCGCGCCGGCCTCGACAGGCTGCGGACCGATGCGGTCGCGCGCGCAATTCCTCCGGAGGAGCTGCGCGGCGCAACGATCACGCTATCGAACTTCGGCATGATCGGCGGCCGCTTCGCTAATCTCGTGGTTGTACCACCGCAGGTGGCGATTATCGGGGCCGGCCGAATTTCCGAGATGGTCGTGGCGCACGAGGGCAGCCCGTCGGTGCGGCGCGTTCTGCCGTTATCGCTCACCTTCGATCATCGGGTCGTGACGGGAGGCGAGGCCGCTCGCTTCATGGTGGCGCTGAAGTCGGATCTTGAGCTGGCTGCCTAGAGCATGATGAGTTCAGAATTGGCAAAGGCACCAGCCAACATACTCGGCGTCGTCCCTGCGAAGGCAGGGACCCATACGCCGTGTCGCCAATGAGGCGGCGGGCGCTAATTGCCTTAGGTAAAAGGCAACGGGCTCTCGTCGTCTAATAATCCTCACGGAGTATGGGTCCCTGCCTTCGCAGGGACGACACCGAATATAATGAGCTGCCACCGATCTAACCTGAACTCATCGTGCTCTAGATGCACCTCTCGGTGCGGTGAAACCATTCCTGTGAGGGATCTGACAGAATGCGGGCAATGGTGCTTACGGCGCCCGGCGCTCCTCTGCAAATGATGGAGATGGAAGATCCATCCCCCGGCGCCGACGAAATTCGTGTGAGGGTCCGCGCGTGCGGCGTATGCCGAACGGATTTGCACATCGTTGATTCCGAGTTGCCTGACATCAAGTATCCCGTCATTCCCGGTCACGAGATCATCGGCCAGGTCGATGCAGTCGGTGCGGGGGTCTTCGATATCAAGATCGGCGATCGTGTCGGCATCCCATGGCTCGGGTACACCTGCGGTTCATGCCGATACTGCAAGAGCGGCAGGGAGAATCTTTGCGATCGTCCGCTCTTTACCGGCTATACGCGGGCCGGCGGGTTTTGCAACGCACGCAATTGCCGATGCGCGATATGCCTTCCCTCTCGGCACAGGCGGTGACGATGTTTCGTCGGCCCCGTTGCTCTGCGCCGGCTTGATCGGTTGGCGCTCGCTGGTGATGGCGGGCGATGCCGAGCACCTCGGCATTTATGGGTTCGGCGCGGCGGGACACATCATCACCCAGGTCGCGCACTGGCAGGGCCGCCGGATATATGCATTTACCCGGCGCGATGACCCGGCCGCGCAGCATTTCGCAAGACAGCTCGGCGCGGTATGGGCTGGCGGTTCCGAAGACTTGCCCCCGGTGCCGCTGGACGCCGCCATCATCTACGCACCTGTCGGCGCACTGGTGCCGAAGGCCCTTCGCGCCGTCCGCAAGGGCGGACGGGTCGTCTGCGCCGGAATCCATATGAGCGAAATTCCAGCCTTTTCCTACGACCTGCTCTGGCAGGAACGGCAACTGGTCTCGGTGGCCAATCTAACGCGACAGGACGGTCTCGATTTCCTGAACATCGCGCCCCTTGTCGGACTACAGGTCCGAGCCACCGCATTTCCCTTGCATGAGGCCAACGACGTTCTCGCCAAACTGCGGACGGGTAAGCTGCTGGGCGCAGCGGTCCTGCAACCCTGAACAGGGCACGGCGACACCGAAAGCAACGTTGCGTCGGCATCGGCCTTGGAACCCCGGATGTCGCCATAGCCGATGCGAGGCTTCGGCGTTCGTAAGAACGGCGGCCGGAGGCCGCCTATGGCATCCGTGCTACGCTACGCCTGCTCAAGAGCAACCATGAAAGCTGACCCTTGCGGAATGCCTTTACCCTGTGCTTCGTTTTCGTCTTGGCGATCGTCGCCTATCCGATGTTTGCTTCGGGGCAGTCCGTGAACGAGGCAGAGCTGCATCGCGCGGCCGCAAATGACGATGTCACGGCGATCCGGGACGTATTGTCCAGGGGCGCAAACATCGAGGCGAAGGACCGCAACGGGCGTACCGCTCTGTTGATTGCGACCCATGGAAACAAGATCAACGCCGCCAGGGCGCTGATCGAGACCGGCGCCGATGTCAACGCCAAGGATGCGATCAATGACAGCCCTTATCTCTATGCGGGCGCGCGCGGCCATCTCGAAATCCTCAAGATGACGCTCGCGCACGGCGCCGATCTTAAGAGCACGAACCGCTTTGGCGGAACGGCGCTGATTCCGGCGGCCGAGCGCGGCCATGTTGAGACCGTCCGAACGCTGATCGAAGCCGGCGTCGACGTCGACCACGTCAACAATCTCGGTTGGACCGCCTTGCTCGAGGCGATTATCCTTGCCGACGGCGGGCCGCGTCACCAGCAAATCGTCGGCCTGCTGGTGGCGGCGGGGGCAAACGTCAATCTCGCGGACCGCGAAGGCATCACACCGCTGCGGCACGCGCGCAGCCGGGGCTATACGGCAATCGAGACGATGCTCGTCGCGGCGGACGCGCGATAAGAGGATGTCAGAACCATGAGCGATGAAAAACGCTTCCTGTGCGAAGCGATCGAGCTTGCTTACGCCAATCTCGAAAGAGGCGGCCGCCCCTTCGGTGCGGTTGTCGTCAGCAATGGTGAGGTCATCGCGACCGGCGTGAACGAGGTTCTCAGCACCAACGACCCGACCGCGCATGCGGAGCTCACGGCTATCCGCGCGGCGAGCAGGAAGCTTGCATCAGCCAACCTCGCCGGGTGCGCGGTCTATGCCAGCGGCCATCCTTGTCCGATGTGCATGGCGGCGATGCGGCTGGCGGGCGTCGGCGAGGTGGTCTACGCCTATTCCAACGACGACGGCGCACCGTTCGGGCTGTCGACCGCAGCGATCTACGCCGAGCTGGCCCGGCCCTTCTCCGAACAGTCGATGAAAATCCGCTACATCCCGGCGCGCCTGGAGCAGCGCGAGGACCTTTACGCGGACTGGAAGCGAAGGCAGGGCTGAAATCGCCGCGATCTCGGCGCGCCCCCTCTCCTGTCGGGAGAGGGTTGGGGTGAGGGGTACAGACTCTCGTGTGCCCGTGCCCCTCACCCTAGCCCTCTTCCCAACGGGGAGAGGGGACTTCACCGAGTCCGTCGCCGAGTCCACGTGACACAACGATCGCAGCGAGAAGAGCTCATTCTATCTCAGTCATAAGCGATAGCCCTGGCGCAGCGGGGGAGGGCTGCGGCACGCATGTAGGGCATGCCGCAGCGTTGGCGATTGATTGAAGGATCAATCAGCGCGCGCGCCGGACTTCTCAACCAGCGTCTTGAACTTGGCAATTTCGCTCTCGATGAAGCCGGGGAGCTCCTTGAGCCCGATGTGGGCAAGCGGAATGGAATCGTTGCTGTCGAAATAAGCGACGACGGCGGGATCCTCGAGCGCCTCGCGGAAGGCGTGACCTAGCTTTTCCACGACATCGGCCGGTGCGGCGGCGGGCAGCATGATGGCGGACCAGGCGGTCACCTGCACTTGGGCCCAGCCTTGCTCAGCGAAGGTTGGAATGTTCGCCACGTTCTTCAGCCGCTGCGCCGAGGTGATGCCGAGCGGCCGCAGCTTGCCGGCCTCGATATGCGGCCGCACCACAGATGGATATTCAAAGGATACGTCGATGCTGCCCCCGAGCAGGTCGGCCATCTGCGCTCCGCCGGCCTTGTAAGGAATATGCGTCATCTTGATATTGGCTGCCATCTGCAGCAGCTCGCCCGTCAGATGCTGGGTGGTTCCTGCGCCCGAGGTGCCGAAGTTGAGCTTCTCGGGATTCGCCTTGGCGTAGTCGACGAATTCCTTGAGCGTCTTGAACCGGCTGTTTGCGTTCACCACCATGATGAGCGGCGAGCCTGACATCGCGTTGACCGGCGTGAACGATTTGAGCGGGGAGTAGGAGAGCTTGGGATAGAGCGAGGGGTTGATCGCCATCGGTCCCGACGAGGCGTAGAGGAAGGTGTAGCCGTCGGGTTTGGCGTTCATCGCGTATTCGGTGCCGACGATACCGGCCGCACCCGGCTTGTTCTCGATGATCACCGGCTGGCCGATCTTCTCTCCAAGCGCCTTGGCGACGACGCGCGCGCTGTTGTCCGTCACCGTGCCGGGGCCGAAGGGGACGACCCAGGTGATCGGCCGATCCGGATAGGTTTGGGCCAGGGATGGACCACTTGCGATCCCGGTTCCAAGGCCCGACGCGATCAGGCCAACAGCGGCCAAGGCGGCACGCGTCAGTTTGCGGCTCATTTTCTTCTTCTCCTTGTTGTTCTTATTTACACAACACAACGGAACCCTTCGTGCCCCGCAGGTCGCTGATTGACGTGAATGGATGCCCGCGTCAATCGAGAGGCGCCCCCCTTTTTGGCCTTAGCGGCTGCGAAGAAAAACGCTGGACGTGGTGCCGAGACCTGGAAGGTGAGAGGCGAATTTCACGCCCCGAGGCGGCCTGTCCTTACGGCCAGTGGTGCTCCGGTCTCGCAGATGTCGATCGTCTTGCAAGGACGCCGCCATGTGCCGCGCATTGAGTGCATGCAAGTCGGCCAAATCCTGCTCAAGGGTCATGATGCCCTTTCATTCTTTGGTGTAAGGGCCGCAGGCAATCTGCCGACCTCGCAAGGTGCGCCGGTCGGAATCCATGTCGTAACGTTCTCGGCGAGATCGCAGCGCGCCATCTGCGCGCCTGCATGAGTTCTCATGCACACTGTCGTCCCGAAAGGCACCAGTTGCCCATTCAACCAACAGCGGCACGGGATAATCTGGCCGTTACCATCGAGCATGCGATGAAACGGAGATGCCGCCGGCCGGTCGTCGTCCGCTTTGAGCTGAGACGAGGACAGTGCCAGCACGACGGAAATCAAGACTGCGAGAGTTCCAAGCATGGGCGCTCTCCTTTATGTCGCTCCTTGGGGGCAGCATCACCCGCCTAAAGGTTCAAGTCTTGGGGAAAATTGCTATTGCCTTGCCGTGAACCGAGCCTTTCGTCGGGTTGAAGCCCCGGATGTCGCCGTAGCCGATGCGAAGCATCGGCGTTCTCACTTAAGAACGGCGGCCGAAGGCCGCCCATGCATCCGGGCTACGCTCTGAAGGGACGGGACGCAAGACGAGTGGCCACCGTGGCGCCCGGCGGTGTCGGCAAGGCCGACCGGAAACGCGAACAGGGTTCATCCGCCCCAGTGGGAACTGTCGCTTAACCGAGCTAAAACGGCTAGCTGCGCGCGATCCTCGTGATCGCGGCGCGGGACATCACGCTCTTGTAAAGGGAGAAACGCTATGGCCAACCCGGTGGACGAAGCCGCAAGCTCTGGGATAGCTGCCTTTGCGATTGCTCAATTATCGATGTGGGCACTCTTCAAAAGCGGCCTGCTAACCAAAGCGGAGGCTGAGCAGATGCTCAAGCAGGCTGTGGAAGCAAACAAAGCTGGCGGACCCGCCAACCAGCTGGCCGCTGCCAAGCTTGAAGCCGTGTTGCAGAGTATGTCTGCGGCCCCCGAAACCAAACATCATCACTAGCGTCCGATGTCGCCGGGCGGGCAGGCGTCGCCGCACGGCCCTCTTGATTGCGGCGCCTGACCCAGCAATCCATTGCCATCATTTAACTCGACACAAGCCCGATCGCGCTTGAAAAGCCCGTCGCGCGGTCGATCGCTGTGTTGCGTGATGACGCGGTCAATTGCGCCCACGCGACTGCGACCGGGGGAAGCAGTGGCGGTGGGCAAGGAATCCCGGTCTCCTAGGCACATCGGATCCTTGCCCTTGGCGCCTCGTCAATTGGGCTTCGGCCGCGCACCCCGTGTGGCTGGGCCGTCACCGCCGCCAACCGGCACACATCCCGGCGCGACCGGCGACCATTCATGAGCAGGCGGTCGCCGGCGAGAACGCCGCATCCGCTAGAGACACGGCCGCCGCCGGCAAAGCCAAACGGTTAACCCTGTCGGCAAACGCCCTGTACGTGGGTCGGGTTGTTACGTCAGCCGCCGCCAAGTTGCCTCATTGGATCGCAGAATTTTCACCGACACAAATTTTAAGTCGGAGGAGCATCATGCTGAGAATGGTGTTCCTGGGCGTCCTCATCGCATTGGGCGTAGGACTAACCTTGGAACTCAGAACTCCACCACGCAGTGCAGTACGGGTCGTCCAGCCCGTTGCCGAGACGACCGCAGGCATTTCCGATTCACCTGGTGGGTCGGCGAGGGGTGATCGACTTGAGATTACTGCTGCGAGCAGCGAGACGCCAGCTCAGCCTGCTTTAGTCGACGAACGGATTTCTCCGTTGGAAGGCATCACTGTCGGTTCTTCAACGCCCCCGACGGTGATCAAGCGCCTTCGGCACGATCCCAAATCAAAGACGGTCGCCGCTGCCCGTCCCAAGTCGAAGCCAAAGGCAACCGATATCAAGCGAACTACCATTTCCGAGCGCAAGGGCGCCAGCGACACCGAGACCTGTCGGCTGAGCGCGTTTGGCGGCTTGCGTAAGGCTTTGAATACAGTCGACTGCGCAATCTGACGATCAGTTGCACCGCGAGAAATAGTTGGATTATTTGGTGAGCGTGGAGGGACCCGAACCCTCGACCCCATGACCAAAAGTCACGGGGGCGAGCGTTGTTGTTACGAAGCGGTCGCGTCCGTCACGAACACCCTGTCGTCCCGCCGCACGTGTCGCACTTCATGCAGGTGCCATTCCGCACCAGCGTGAAATTTCCGCACTCGCCGCACATCTCGCCTTCATAGCCTCTGGCCTTTGCCTCGGCCCGGCGTTCCGCCTTTGACGGTGCGGCCTGCGCGGTGCCGGCCTTGCTCCAGGCCAGCGCCTCGAGCCTTTCGGTCGGCGACCGGTCGGTATCGACCTCGGCTTTCAGCGCGGTTGCGCCTTCGACCGTGTCGCCGACGCGTGAGCCGCCGGACAACGCGCTGACACGAGCGCCGCCGGTGTCGCCGCCGCCCTGGGAGGGCTGGGCCACGCTCCGCATCACCAAAAGGTTGTCGGTGCGCGAGCGGGTCAGGCCCTTCGACAGATACTTCGTCGCCTGCTGGCCTGCGCCATCCGGCGACTTGCCTTCGCCGACGCCCTTGCCGAGCGCGTCGAAGTTCGACTCGGTCGGATCGACGTGGGCGAGGTCGAACCGCGACATGTAGGAGACCGCCAGCTCGCGGAACACATAGTCGAGGATCGAGGTCGCGTACTTGATCGAGTAGTTGCCCTGCACCGGACCCGCGGGCTCGAAGCGGGTGAAGGTGAAGGCGTCGACATACTCTTCCAGCGGCACGCCGTATTGCAGGCCGAGCGACACGGCGATGGCGAAGTTTTGGTGGCGCCTGACGCTGGGCTTGCCTCGGTGGAAATCGCCGATCGAACCGGTCGATCATGGGTGACGATTGTGGATGCGAGCCGCCATCCGTGGCGGCTTGCAGTGGCGCCAACTACGATGCAAGCAGCACCGTTGCAGCGAGGTCTAAATTAACCGAATTCGAGCAGATTTTACCGCAGGAATGCGGACATCGTCCGTTTGTGCTTGATCCGGCAAGATCGCTGGCGAATGATGTTCCGAAAGGGGCAGCTATCATGGTCGCGGGCGCAAATACGGCTCGGAAGAAGGATTCGTCTGCGCGTAGGGCCGCGCCCACGCCTGCCAAGCCGCTTCTGAAGGGTTTGAAGGGGCGCAAGGAGAAGCGCTTCACGCTGATCGATCCGGAGAAGCTGAAGGACGCCAGCTACGGCTATTTCGACCGCAAGACCCCATGGATCATCAGCAACGACGATGCTCTCGCGGGCGTTTCGAAGTTGGCGGACAACTCGGTCGATTGCGTCATCTCGAGTCCGCCCTACTATTGGCAGCGCGACTACGGTGTCGAGGGGCAAACCGGCCAGGAGGAGACGCTCACTGAGTACGTCGAGAACATCTCCGCGGTTTTCCGCGAGGTGCTGCGGACGCTCAAGCGGACCGGTACGGCCTTCCTGGTCATCGGTGACACCTATTATTCGGGAAAGGGCCAACCCAAGGGTGGGGATCCCAAGCAGATCTGGCGCGGCGTCGCGCGGCAGAAGTACCGGGCCGTGGACCGGCCGGGCTTCGGCCTACCGAAGAAGTCGCTGCTTGGCGTGCCGTGGCGGGTCGCGCTCGCGCTGCAGGCCGACGGCTGGGCGATCCGCTCCGCTGTCGTCTGGCGCAAGCCGAAGGCCATGGCCGAGCCGAGCGTGCGCGACCGCCCCTGGACGACCACCGAGACAATATTCATCCTGACGAAATCCCGTCGGTACCATTTCGACCGCAAAGCGCTGGGCGGAGAAGAGGACGTCTGGAACATCCCAGCGCCCAGCGGTGCAAACCGCTACAAGCATGTGGCTCCTTTCCCGGAGGCGTTGGTCGATCGGTGCCTAGCCGCAGGATGCCCCCGTCGCGGGACGGTGCTCGATCCGTACGCCGGCTCGGGCACGACCCTGGCGGTCGCGGCGAAGCGCAGGTTGCCCTCGATCGGATTCGAGCTGAATCCGCGGTATTGGACTCTGGCGCGGCAGCGGATGGTCACAAAATCCGTTGCAAAGAAGCCGTGATTAGCGACATCACGCAGCGTCTCAATGAAATCCATGTCGCGATTTGCCAAGGCAGTCCGACTGCATCCCGCGATTTGTTTCTGACGGCGCTTTCGCCCCTGAGAGGCTTCCTCGCGCCGAGTTTTCCGGGCTTGAGCGAGGACGACCTGAACGATCTCGCTACCGACGCGATGATGACGTACCTGGAAAGCTATGAGGAATGCGATCTGAACAAAGGGTCGCTTTGGGGCTTTCTCTGCACGATCGCACGCAAAGACGCCCTGGATCTCGTCAGAAAGCGGGGGAACCGGGAACGGATCGAAGAAAATCTCGAAAACGATGTCGAGTTTTGGTCCGCTCGCGCGAATTATGTATTCGATGGCGACCAGGCGATCGATGCCCGAAAGATCATGCGGAAGTTCGGTCGCCGGCTGGTGACCGACGAGCAGGAGGCCCGATTCCTGCGTCTGATGCTTCTGGACGAGAAGAATACCGAAGCCTACGCGATCGTCCTCGGAGTCGAGGCCGGTTCCGAGGAAGCCGAAAGGGCGGTCAAGCAGGTGAAGGACAGGATGATGATCCGGATGAAGAGGCTGCGGGATGAGCTATCCGGTTAGTCGTGACGACGAATTGCTGTCCAAGGCCGTGCGCCGAGCGGCGCGTTCCGGCGCGGTGCTGCTCGCATCCGCCTTCGAAGAATGGGCGCGCGCGTTCGGAGCAGACCCCGGAGAAACGCTGGGTCTCGATCGCCGGCGCTTCGACGAACTGGCGCTCTGCCGTAGGCCGCGTCCTGACCATTGGCTGGTTGATGCCAAGGGCCTCGCGGGCGAATTCGGCGTCGAGCCCGAAAAGCTGATTTCCATGCTACGCGCCGCCGACGCGGCAGAGGGACTCCGTTACGCTCATCCCGTTGAGGTTCAGCAATCCGGACGACTGCTCGCCGCCCGCGATCGCGACGAAGAAGACTAGATATGAAGCTTTCGCGGATCGAGGAGATCGCGGAATCCTTCTGGCGGGATGCCGGCGGGCGGGAAGGGTATGGAGTCCCTGTGGATATCGCCGCAGCGGTTTCGGTCGCGCTGCCGGCATCGGTCGTGCGCATGGACGGGCTTCACACGGAAGCGGTGAAACGTCTAATTTTGCGGATCGGTGCATCTCCTTGGAACGACCTGTCTCCCAGACCGCTGCGCGGATGCCTGATCGCAGACGGCGGCCATGCCCTTATCCTCGTCGATGGCAACGACGAACCGGACGAGCAGCGGATGACCGTCGCGCACGAAACTGCACATCTCATCATGCACTATTTCGGCCCGCGTGCCCGCGCCGCGACTGCGCTAGGCGGAAGTATCCGGTCGGTCCTTGATCGGGCCCGGGCTCCGACCTCTGCCGAACGGCTGTCTTCCGCCCTGATCGGACTATCGATCGAGCCCTTCCGCCACGCCATGGATCGGAGCGACAGGCACGCCCTGCGCGTCCGCGCGATGGAGGACGAAGCAGATCAACTGGGAGTGGAGCTTTTGGCCCCGTGGCGCGAAATACGGGCGGCGGGTATCGTGGAGCCGGGAGCCGTCCGTCGCAGATTCGGACTGCCGCCCGTCGTAGCCGCCCGCATGGCCGGCGCGAGCGTGCCGACGCGAACGTCCATGGGAGTCCTTGGGATCTTCGACAGAAAATAATTTGTCGAACTTCGGGTCGCCCACGCGAATAATGGGAAACGATCGGAAGGCGACATGACACTCGACGAGGATCAGACCCAGGATGGCAAGGTGGCGCCGAAGGAGACTCCCTTCGTCGCCGACGCCGCCTCCATCTCGGACCAGCACGAAGCCGACGTAGGCGACGTGGAGTTTGACTCCATGGAAGCCGACTTCGAGTCCGCGCTTGATATCGGCACGTGGACCTCCGGCGAGCAGATGCACAAGCTCGCGGCCCGTCTCGAAAAGGATTTCGAGCAGGCCGCGCGCCACGAAGAGGGGATGGCGCCGCGGATTCTCCGTGCCCTCGAAGAGGGGCTTCCCAACGCCGCCGACGCCTCGAAGGAAAACGGCCTCTACACACTGCGTCCCGACGATATCACCGGCGCGCTATCGAACGTGTTGTTCAACGGCCTGGTCGAGGGCTGCGACGGCACTAGGGTGATGGTGCCGACGCTTCCGATGACCGTGATCCAGATCGGCGTGTGTCTGACCAGCTATCAGGGCACCGGGGACGGAGGTTCGATCGGCCACAGGCTCTACCGCCACGACATCATCCGCCGCAACGGTAACGCCGAGAATGCGGTCTACGACTTCTTGGCCAGGCGTGCGAGACGGAAGATGCGCCGCGGCGACGGCTTCGGCGACGACGGCCAGGAGACGTCTCTCAGCGACATGATGTGCCGCGCGCTGATGACTTACGGCGAACGCGCGATGCTCACCGATCGTTCGCAGAGGCCCTGGCGCATTGGTCACGGCGGCCCGATGCCGCACGAACTGATTGTCGGCTCCGGACGCAAGGAGCTTGCGTTCGCCAGCCTCCGGATGCTGCGGCGTCTGCTGCTGGAGCATAAGAAGTTCATCTTCGTGCCGTCTGAGATCAACGACGAGGTTGTAGTTACCATCGCGAACGCCCTGCTGCCGCTGCAGTATGCCGTGCTGCGCAACACCAAGGACATTATTCAGGGCTACATTGAGGGCAGCAGCTACGAGCGTCCTCACTACGAGCGCTCCGGACTGATCCAGGAGGTCCGTGCTTTCCAGGAGGACGCCGGCGCGAAAACCGTGCTCTGCGTGTACCGGTCGTCCTCGCTGGCGCCTGGCCGCATTTTCTACGCTCACGAAGACCACGTCCACGAAGCTGCGCAGATCGTGATGGCAGACAGCACGCTGCAGGAGACCCGCGGTTTTCCCAACCTCATCGACATTGCCGATCGTATGTGTCGCGGAATGTTCGAGCCTGGCGGGCTCACCGCACAGGTCCATGCAGCGCTCGCCCGGACCGGTTCGCCGTTCCGCTTCCTCAATGAGCGCGACACGCGCGCCTGACCGACAAGGAGTGAGATCATGAGTGGTAATCCGGAGAAGGTCGCGACCGCCGCCCGCCTGATCGAGCAGACGGGCAACGATAACGGCGGGCCGTTCGCTGAGCCGGAGGCCTATCGCGGCTCCGTGGCCCGCACGATGTTCGATCGGCCGGGTTCGGAGGACGGCACCGTCACCGTGTTGGTCCCCGAGCACAACACCGGCGCCGTCACGCGCGAAGCTTATGTGCGCATCCCCTCCATCAATCCGCGGTCGCAGAAGATGGAGGGCGAGTATCTGGGTGTCGTTTCGTCTGGACCGTTCGCCGAGCCGGACGCGTTGGGCGCCACGGCGCCGACCCTGGTTGTTGCGGCGGCCCACGGGGCGGTACTCACGCCCAAGTATCACGGCATCGCCCACGTCGACGTCTTCGGAGAGAAGGTCGATGGACAGTTGGTGCCACCGGTACGACGTCCGTGCCCCAACAGCCCTGTCTTCCTCCTGGCAGACGACGACATCAGGAAGATCCTCGGACTCGACATTGATCCGGGCGACAAGCCGGTCCGGCTGGGCCTGATGGACGGCGTCGCGAAGATCGTCGTCGAGGTTCCCGCCGCCAAGAAATCGGTGCTGTTCAAGCATACCGGCATCCTCGGCACCACCGGCGGCGGCAAGAGCACCACGGTCTCCGGCGCGATCGTCAGTCAGGCCGAAGCCGGCAACGCCGTGATCATTTTCGACGTCGAGGGCGAGTACACTACCATCGACGCCCCTGCAGAAAATGCTCAGATGTTGGCCGCCTTGAAGAAGCGCGGACTGCAGGCGCGGGGCGCCAAGGATACGGTGCTCTTCCATCTGGCAGGGTGCGATCCGGCAAACCCGCGGCATCCGAAGAAGCGGAAGTTCAAGCTTGCCTTCGATGAGATCTCGATCGCACTTCTGATGGAGATCCTCGAACTGAGTGATGCTCAGGAGCGGCGCCTTGAGGACGCTTACGAAACCTGTCGCGTCGCCATGGAGCGTGCCGAAATCTATCCCAAGACCGAAGCTGAGAAGCGCGACGCGCTCGAAATCGACGAGCAGGATCGTGGTTGGCCGCGCATGACGATCGAAATGCTACTCGACGTCGTTTGGGCCGGCCTCGCTCACAGCGAAGGGTCGACCGATTTCAAATGCCGGTTCTCGGCCGAATTCCGCGGCAAAGAGGATCTGCTGACGCAGATCCTGAAGGCGAGGAAGGCCGAGAAGGATCCGCGTTCGTGGAAGGCCATCGTCAAGCAGCTCAATCGCATGCGTAAGGCCGAGGTCTTCACGGACAAGCATGCCGAGCGCATCGATCTGGACGAGATGATCTATCCTGGGCGCATCTCCATCGTCGATTTGAGTGACATGGAGGGTCCGTACTTGCGCAACCTCGTCATCGCCCAGATCCTGCGCCTTCTTCAGCGGCGTCAGGACGAACTCTACGAGGCCCGCGAGGCGGACGGCGGCGTGTTGACGCGCGTCATGGTGTTCATTGAGGAGGCGCACGAATTCCTCTCCGCCAAGCGTATCAAGCAGATGCCCAATCTGTTCGATCAGATGGCCACGATCGCCCGGCGCGGTCGCAAGCGTTATCTCGGTCTGGTGTTCGTCACCCAGCTTCCGATGCATCTGCCCGACGAGGTTCTCGGCCTGATCAACAACTGGGTCTTGCACAAGCTGACCGACAGTAGCGTCGTGCAGCGGCTCCGGAAGGTCGTCCCGGGGGTTAGCGAAGCGACTTGGTCGACTCTGCCGAACCTCGCGCCAGGGCAGGCGCTGTGCTCCTTCACCCATCTGAAGCGGCCGATCACCGTTGCCATCGACCCGTCGCCCTGCAAGCTGCGGATGGTCGAGTGACACTCTGCTCCGCAATTCGCCGGGGTTGCGAATATCGTCCGGACGGCTTGGGCCGGCGGATGGCGTCGGACCTGCCGCCGGAAGGGGGCAAGCCGGTCTCAATCGAGGTTGAGCGGCTGCGCTACATATGCTCGTCCTGCGAGTCGACCTCGTTGCAGCCGCTGCCGTATATGGATGACAGGCACCGGATGACCCTGCGGCTTCCTCAGTTCGTCGAAGCGGAATCCGTTCGTTGGCCGTTCAGGGCCGTCGCCGCCGAGATCGGCTTGCACGAGAGGACCGTACGGAGGGTCGTCGAGGACCGACTCCGAACCTGATTGGCCGTCGATAGGGCGGCCGTTGGACAGACCGCCGTACGATCGGGCCTCACAGAGCGGGAGGTCGTTTGGCGCGTTCATGCCGGAACGTGCGGTCGAAGAAATCACGCTTCGACAGCTCACGGCGCAGCCGACGGATACTGGTGCTTTTCAGCGGTACGCGACCGATCGTGATTTTCTGGGCTCGCACCACCTGATTTCGATCATGGGCCGACAACTGGTGCCAGAGATATTCGACGAGGTGCTCGGAAAGCCCTACCCGCCAATCGAGCAGCAGCCTCAATGTACGTGCCACGGCGCCCAAGGGATTGGGGTTGGGCTCGAGATTGATGGTCACGACACCGCTGCGCAGGCGATCGAGGTAGTCGTCCGGGCAATGGAGAATGTTGGAGCAGGGGAGGTAAACGGCCGCGTCCCAGTCGAAGAAGGTCGTCTTCGTCAGATCGGCCAAGGACGACGCCGAGACTAGGCCCTGTTTGATGGCCCATGTGTCCTGAAGCGACCAAACGTCGAACTGCGCATGTCGGCAGTAGACGCGGTATCCGCCGAAGCGATTGCGCTCTGCCGTCTGGCCGGCCAACGCATCCGCGAGCAACGCCGAGGGGCCATCGACCACCAGATCGATATCCGACACGAAGCCTTCACGGCCCATCCGCGCTATGTCGCGCAGCATTCCGCCAAAGATGCCGACTGGTCCTATGACACTCAGACGGTCGATCATCGCGCGAGCTTCCGCGCCACGTTCGCCTTCGGCTAGAAAGCCATCGACGCGCGTCTTGAGTTCTTCGGCGCTGTTGACTAGGCCTTCCATCAGTTGTCTCGGGGGCGGAATTCGCGGAGATCGCGCAATTCCCTGCGAAGATTTACGGCGAAGGAATCGGTCATGCCGGAAATCATGTCCGTCATGAGCTGCAGCTCGCGGTACCTCATGGGCATATCCGAGCGTTGTGCCACACGTCGGTAGTTCTCCGAGATCCGGGAATACACGTACGAATCGTAGGGCGGGGCGTCTTTCGTTCGGGTGAAGTCCGCGCTTCCGCGATTGACGATGGCGCGCCACAGGTCATCCATCAGCGCGTGGATCGTACGGTGCCCTTCCAACTCGACCTCGATCACGCTCCGGTGCGAATACACATGCTTTCGTGCGAAAGTCTTGAAAGCTGCCCAAAGCTTGTTGGACCTCGACACCGCCATCAGTTCGCCTTGGAAATCGCCCGCCATTATTGCGTCGCTATGGGCTGCATAGGCTTCGATGACATCGTTGACCATGATGCCGATGGCTTGGACACGCAGCATCTGCATGCAGATATCCGATAGCTCGGAACCGGACAGATCGAAGCCACGGTACTCGGCCTCGCGCTGACTAGACTTGTCACAGATCTCTTGGATGCGCGGGTCGACGGTCTGTTTCGGATCCTTCGCGTATTTCAACGAGGCGATCAGGTCGTGGACGGAAATCAGCCCTTTTTTGGCGGCGTCTTCTAGGTCGAGCACCGAATAGGCGATGTCGTCGCAGGCCTCCATCACCAGGGTAAGCGGGTGACGTACGCCTTCCCGCAGGCCGGTCGCCGTCCAAATTTCCTGGACGATGCTGGCCTCGGACTGGAAGAAGTTGAACTTCTTCCGCGACTGGACCGACTTGTCCGTCTTGTCGGATGGCACGGGGTACTTCATCAGGGCGGCCAGCGTCGCGTACGTGATGTTGAGGCCGTAATCGTCGCTAATGATCTGAAGCCTTGTGAGCAGCCGGAGAGCCTGAGCGTTCCCCTCGAACTTGAGAAAGTCGTTTCGGTGGGCTGCCGTGAGCTCCGAAGCTCCGTCGAAGATCCCGAAGCTACTCGAGTCCACGGTCTTGCTGGACGAATGCTGGGCCATCCAGGACTGGATCGCATACTCCCCCTGATGGCCAAAGGGTGGGTTCCCGAGGTCGTGGGCGAGGCCGACTGATGCGAGGACAGCCGGTACCTTGCGATGAAGGTCCGGGGTGCCCGATAAGCCGATCTTTTCCATAAACGGAGCGGATGCCAGCGTCGTCCCGATGCTCCGCGCTAGGTTCGCAACCTCGTGGCTGTGGGTGAGCCGCGTCCGGACGCTGTCATTGCGCTCGAGTGGAAAGACCTGGGTCTTGTCGGCAAGGCGCCGGACTGGGGTCGAAAAGAGCAGCCGGTCGTAATCTCGCTCGAACGCGTCACGGTGCTCAATCGGCTTATCTGCCGACGACTGCCGCCGGCGATTGCCATTCAGCAACTTTTCCCAATTCAGCCCGCTCGGCGCACCACTCGTCTTCATGGACTACCTGCAACCTAAAGCAACATTCTATCGCCGTGTGGCGCGAAGCGTGATTCGCAGCAAGCGAAGCCTTTGGAGCGGGCGCGCGTCGGGCGCCGTCGGCAGATTGGAGATCCAAGTGAAGAAAGACATAACCGGCGGCCGGGTGGGCCGCCGGTTATCAGATCGAGCTAGGCAACGGTCACGTTAATCTAGCCAAAATGGACATTCAAACCGTCTGGATGGCCAACTTTGGCTAACTTTCGTATAAGTCGCGCGCGTCCGTCACGAACACCCCGTCGTGCCGCCGCACGTGTCGCACTTCATGCAGGTGCCATTCCGCACCAGCGTGAAATTTCCGCACTCGCCGCACATCTCGCCTTCGTAGCCTCTGGCCTTGGCTTCGGCCCGGCGTTCGGCCTTTGACGGTGCCGCCTGCGCAGTGCCGGCCTTGCTCCAGGCCAGCGCCTCGAGCCTTTCGGTCGGCGACCGGTCGGTATCGACCTCGGCTTTCAGCGCGGTTGCGCCTTCGACCGTGTCGCCGACGCGTGAGCCGCCGGACAACGCGCTGACACGAGCGCCGCCGGTGTCGCCGCCGCCCTGGGAGGGCTGGGCCACGCTCCGCATCACCAAGAGATTGTCGGTGCGCGAGCGGGTCAGGCCCTTCGACAGATACTTCGTCGCCTGCTGGCCTGCGCCATCCGGCGACTTGCCTTCGCCGACGCCTTTGCCGAGCGCGTCGAAGTTCGACTCGGTCGGATCGACATGGGCGAGGTCGAACCGCGACATGTAGGAGACCGCAAGCTCGCGGAACACATAGTCGAGGATCGAGGTTGCGTACTTGATCGAGTCGTTGCCCTGCACCGGGCCCGCGGGCTCGAAGCGGGTGAAGGTGAAGGCGTCGACATACTCTTCCAGCGGCACGCCGTATTGCAGGCCGAGCGACACGGCGATGGCGAAGTTGTTGATGAAGGAGCGGAGCGCCGCGCCTTCCTTGTGCATGTCGATGAAGATCTCGCCGAGGCGGCCGTCATCGTATTCGCCGGTGCGCAGATACACCTTGTGGCCGCCGACCACCGCCTTCTGGGTATAGCCCTTGCGGCGATCCGGCATCTTCTCGCGCTCGCGCAGCACGGTGACGCGCTCGACGATCTTCTCGACCACGCGCTCGGTCAGTTGCGCGGCGCGCGCCGCCATCGGCTTCTCGAGGAAGGCGTCGATGCCGTCATCCTCGTCGTCCTCGTCGGAGATCAGCTGCGAGTTCAGCGGCTGGGAGAGTTTTGAGCCATCGCGGTAGAGCGCGTTGGCCTTCAATGCCAGCTTCCACGACAGCAGGTAGGCGGACTTGCAGTCCTCCACCGTGGCATCGTTCGGCATGTTGATGGTCTTGGAGATCGCGCCCGAGATGAACGGCTGCGACGCCGCCATCATGCGGATGTGGCTCTCGACCGACAGATAACGCTTGCCGACCTTGCCGCACGGGTTGGCGCAATCGAACACGGCATAGTGCTCGGCCTTCAGGTGCGGCGCACCTTCAACCGTCATCGCGCCGCAGACGTGCACGTTGGCGGCCTCGATCTCGCGCTTGCCAAAGCCGATCGCGGCGAGCAGGTCGAAGTTCGGCGCCGCCGAGACCTCAGGAGCGATGCCGAGCACGTTCTGGATCACGTCCTCGCCGAGCGTCCACTTGTTGAAGGCGAACTTGATGTCGAACGCGGTCGGCAGGGCCTGCTCGATCTTGGCGATCAGCTCGTCGGAGAAGCCCTTGGCCTTCAGCGTCGAGTGGTTGATGCCGGGCGACTGCGCCAGCGAACCGTGGCCGACGGCATAGGCCTCGATCTCGGCGATCTCGCTCTCGCGATAACCGAGACGGCGCAGCGCCGCGGGCACGGCGCGGTTGATGATCTTCCAGTAGCCGCCGCCGGCGAGCTTCTTGAACTTGACCAGGGCGAAGTCCGGCTCGATGCCGGTGGTGTCGCAATCCATGACCAGGCCGATGGTGCCGGTCGGCGCCACCACCGTGGTCTGGGCATTGCGGTAGCCGTGCTGCTGGCCGAGCTCCAGCGCCTTGTCCCAGGCCGCCTTGGCGTGCGGGATCAGGTCCTGCTGCGGGCAGCTGGCGTGGTCGAGCGGCACCGGGCTGACGGCGAGCGCCTCATAGCCGGTGGCGTTGCCATGCGCAGCGCGGCGGTGATTGCGGATCACGCGCAGCATGTGGTTGGCGTTCTTCTTGTGGCCGGGGAAGGGGCCGAGCTCCTTCGCCATCTCCGCCGACGTGGCGTAGGCGGTGCCGGTCATGATCGCCGTCAGGGCGCCGCAGAGCGCGCGGCCTTCCTTGGAGTCGTAGGGCAGGCCCATGGTCATCAGCAGGCCGCCGATGTTGGCGTAGCCGAGGCCCAGCGTGCGGAACTCGTAGGAGAGTTCGGCAATCGCCTTCGACGGGAACTGCGCCATCATGACCGAGATTTCGAGCACGACGGTCCACAGCCGGCAGAGATGCTCGTAGGCCTCGGCGTCGAACTTGCGCGTGCCGGTGTCGTAGAAGGTGAGCAGGTTGGCGGAGGCGAGATTGCACGCCGTGTCGTCCAGGAACATGTATTCCGAGCACGGGTTCGACGCGCGGATGTCGCCGGACGACTTGCAGGTGTGCCAGTCGTTCATGGTCGTGTTGAAGTGCAGGCCGGGATCGGCGGACGCCCAGGCGGCGTGACCGATTTTCTCCCACAGGTCGCGGGCCTTCAGCGTCTTGGCGATCTTCTTGTTGGTGCGGTTGATCAGGTTCCAGTCGCCGTCGGTCTCGACTGCGCGCAGGAAATCGTCCTTCAGCGACACCGAGTTGTTGGAGTTCTGGCCGGAGACGGTCAGGTACGCGTCGCTATCCCAGTCGGTGTCGTAGACCGGGAAGTCGATCTCCTTGTAGCCCTGCTTGGCGAACTGGATCACCCGCTTGATCATGTTGTCGGTGACCAGCGCGCGGCGCGCCAGCTTGATCTCGCGGCGGAGCGCCGGGTTCTTCTCGGGATCGAAGCAGTCGTCGCCCGAGCCTTCGCAGTTCACGCAGGCCTTGAGGATGGCTTTCAGGTGCTTCTGGTTCAGCTTCGAGCCGGTGACGAGGGCGGCGACCTTCTGCTCCTCCTTCACCTTCCAGTCGATGTAGGTCTCGATATCCGGGTGGTCGGCGTCGACCACCACCATCTTGGCCGCGCGGCGGGTGGTGCCGCCGGACTTGATCGCGCCCGCGGCACGGTCGCCGATCTTCAGGAAGCTCATCAGGCCGGAGGAGCGGCCGCCGCCGGACAGGCGCTCGCCCTCGCCGCGCAGCCGCGAGAAGTTCGAGCCGGTGCCCGAGCCGTACTTGAACAGGCGCGCCTCGCGCACCCACAGGTCCATGATGCCGCCCTCGTTGACGAGGTCGTCCTCGATGCCCTGGATGAAGCAGGCGTGCGGCTGCGGATGCTCGTAAGACGACTTCGACTTGGTGAGCTTTCCGGTCTTCCAGTCGACATAATAGTGACCCTGGCCCGGGCCATCGATGCCGTAGGCCCAATGAAGCCCGGTGTTGAACCACTGCGGCGAGTTCGGCGCGACCATCTGCATCGCGAGCATGTAGCGCAGCTCGTCATAGAAGGCGGATGCGTCGTCTTCGGAGGTGAAGTAGCCGCCCTTCCAGCCCCAATAGGTCCAGCAGCCCGCGAGGCGATCGAACACCTGCTGGGAGGTGCGCTCGCCGCCGATGCGCTCGGCTTCGGGCAGGGACGCAAGCGCGGCCTCGTCGGCGACGGAGCGCCACAGGAACGAGGGAACCGTCTCTTCCTCAACCTTCTTCAGCGCGGCGGGCACGCCGGCCTTACGGAAATACTTCTGGGCCAGCACGTCGGAGGCGACCTGCGACCAGAAGTCGGGCACTTCGACATTGTCGAGACGGAACACGATGGAGCCATCGGGATTCCTGATCTCGCTGGTCGCCAGCCGGAATTGAATTCCCGCGTAGGGTGACTGTCCTTGTTTGGTGTAGCGCCGCTCGATCCGCATGGTAGTGCCCCGTCCTAAGATCCGGCGACCCATCCCCCAGGAGGATAGCCGGAGATTTTTTCATTCACGATCCACTTTCCGACGGTGTTGTGCACCGTTCGGTCAGGAGATCGCGGCTCTGCCGGGTGGCCCCGGCCTGTCCTTGCAAGGTTTCTTCAGAAGAACGGAACCCCGTTCGTCCGCGACCCTGCTCAGTCAACGCCCCAAACTGTTTTTTGCGCCCTGAAAGCTTGCCGGTTTCGACCGTTGAGCCTGTGGGCTTTGTCCTGCGAGACCGGGGAGCCCGGGTCCAAAAAGAGGCAGACAAGCCCATGCCCGCTGCCTCAACCGGCACAACGGAGTGGTGGGTGCAGACCCGTTTCGGGAGGGCGCCCGGCGAAACCAAAAACCACTCGCGCCGAACAGGTCGAACCCTACGACTATCCGTTTACGCACGTCAAGCAGTAGTACGAGTTCCTGAATCAAATACTAAATATGGTGGGAAGTGGGGAAAACCAAGGGGGCAAGCCGCGCCCTGATCTGTCCCAAGTATCAGTGAGTCCTCATGGATTCGGAAGCGGAAAATCTTTGTTGGCAGCGTGGATATTTCGACTGCACCCGCTCTTCACAGGGCAAGTTTTTATTCTCGCTTAGGACTTGTCTTCAGGGCGACTCATGCGCGCTCGCGATGGGCCTCGCCAAACCACGGTTCGATATCGTCGAGGACGTCCTCCATCCGCGGGTTCCCGCTTTCCTTGCGTGTCAACAAGGGTGGCTAAAGCCCTGTACCGCGAAAGGATCACCGTCCATACATGACGGGAGACGAAGTGCTTTGCATAAACTATTGTCTTCACTGCCTTTTCCCCCTCGCACAATTGTTGATGGCCGAATGCCCAATTTGGCGGCATGGTGCCCTTCGATTCCCTCCAACGCTTCCCGCAAATGACCGCCGATATAAGTAAGAGCGCGCCGCAACGAGTCGCGCCGACCGGTTTCATTTTCCTCGGCATCGTAACGCTGGGCGGCGGCATCAACTGGCCGGTGCAGAAGCTGCTGCTGGCCGAATGGCCGCCGATGGCCGCGCGCGGCTTCTCCGGCCTTGCGGGCGCGATCGTGCTTGTGCTGATCGCCGTCGCATTTCGCCAGAGCATGCGGGTGCCGCGCAATGTGTGGCCGCGGATCATTGGCTCCGGGTTCCTCAACATCACCTTGTGGGTGATCATGATGGGCTACGCGCTGACGATCCTGCCCGCGAGCGAAGCCGCGATCCTCGCCTACACCATGCCGGTATGGACCGTGCTGCTCGCCTGGCCGGTCCTGGGCGAACGGCTGACGCTCATGCGCGTCGGCGCGATGGTGATGGCGCTGGCCGGCATCGCCGTGCTGGCTGGCGCCTCGCCGCCGGAGGCCAGCGCGGCGAAGCTGCCGGCCTACGCGCTCGCACTGGCAAGTGCCGTCGCCTACGCGCTCGGCACCATCTTCCTGAAGCGGTTTCCGATTGCGATGCCACCGCTTGCGTCGGCGTCCTGGCAGCTCGCGGCAGGCTGCCTGCCGGTGGCGATCCTTGGGCTCGTGTTCGAGCGGCCGGACATCGCTGCGCTGACCGTGATCGGCTGGGGCGCGCTCGCCTACAACGCCCTCATTCAGCAAAGCCTCGGCTTCGTCTGCTGGCTCGCGGCGCTGCATCGCCTGCCGGCATCCGTTGCCGCCATCGGCACGCTGTTCGTGCCGATCGTCGGCGTGCTTGCCTCGGCCTACGTCCTCGGTGAGCCGCTGGGAGCGCCGCAGATCGCCGCGCTCGCGCTGACGGTCGGTGGCGTCATCCTCGCGGTGCGCTCATGACCGGCAAGATCTCAGCAACCGGGCTGATGTTCCTGCTCGGCACCTCGATCGGCTGGGGCCTCACCTGGCCGGCCGTGAAGTACGTCCTTGCGCAGTGGCCGCCGCTGTCGGCGCGGGGGTGGCCTGGTGTCGTGGGCGCGCTGGCGCTGGCGCTTTATGCGGTCGCGATGGGCACCAGCCTCAAGGTCCCGCGCGATCAGTGGCTGCGGCTGTCCGTTTCCGCCTTCCTCAACGTCACGCTCTGGATGGCGGTGATGGGCTACGCGCTGTTGTTCCTGCCGGCGAGCGAAGCGATCGTGATCGCCTACACCATGCCGGTGTGGACCGCGCTGCTGGCCTGGCCGCTGCTCGGCGAACGGATGACTCTGATGCGCGTCGTCGCGCTGATCATGGCGTTCGCCGGATTGACGGCGCTGTTCGGTGGCAGCGAGATATCGGCCAGCATGGCGAAGCTTCCGGGCGTGGTGCTGGCGCTCGGCGGCGCGGTCGGCTTCGCGCTCGGCACAATCTTCCTGAAGAAGTGGCCCATTCAATTGCCCGGGGCGACCTCGGCGGCGTGGCAGATCGGCATCGGCTCCCTGCCGCTGGTCGTCGCAGGCGTGATCATCGAGCGTCCCGAGCTCTCGGCACTCAATGCGGGCGGCTGGGTGGCGCTGGCCTACATGACCTTCGTCCAGTTCTGCTTCGCCTATGTCTGCTGGTTTGCCGCGCTCGAGCGCCTGCCGGCGTCGATAGCCGCCATCGGCACCATGCTGGTGCCGGTGATCGGCGTCGCCGTGGCGGCGATTGCGCTGCACGAGCCGCTTGGCCCGGCGAAGGTCGCAGCGCTCGTGCTGACGATCGGCGGCGTGGCGCTGGCGGCGCGGTCATGAGGGCCCCTGACGACCGCAGGTCGCCGACGGCCGCGAGCTCATTCGCGGCGGGCTTCATGTTCCTCACCGTCACATCGGTCGGCTGGGGTTTGAACTGGCCGGTGATGAAGCACCTGCTGACCGAGCTGCCGCCCTTGTCGGCGCGCGGCTGGAGCGGCCTGGTCGGCGCGGTGTCGCTCGCGGCATTGGCGCTGGCGCGGCGGGAGAACATGAAGGTGCCGCGCGCGCTCTGGCCGCGGCTGGTGCTGATCTCGCTGCTCACGGTTGGTACCTGGGCGTCATTGATTGCGGTGTCGCTGCTGTGGCTCCGGGCAGGGGAGGCCGCGGTCATTGCCGCCTCGATGCCGGTATGGGTCTCGCTGCTGGCGCTACTGATCCTGAACGAGAACTTTTCGCTGCTGCGCGCGCTGGCGCTCGCGATCGCGCTCACCGGCCTCGCCATCCTGTTCGGTGCGGACGGGTTTGAGGCGAGCGTCGACAAGCTGCCGGGGGCGCTGCTCGCCATCATGGCGACGCTCTGCGTTGCACTCGGTACCGTGCTGACCAAGCGGTTTCCGTTCGGCTTGCCGGCGATCTCGCTTGCGTCCTGGCAGATCGCGATCGGCTGCGTACCGATCCTGCTGGCGGGATTGTGGTTCGAGCGGGCGAACTTCGCAGAGCTGTCGACGACGGGCTGGCTGCTGATGGCCTACATGACCTTCGTGCAGTTCTGCGTCTGCTACGCGTGCTGGTTCGCAGCGCTCGCGCGGCTGCCGGCCTCGACCGCCTCGATCGGCTCGCTGCTCATTCCGGTCGTGGGCGTGCTGGCCTCCGCCGCCGCACTCGGCGAGCCGCTCGGCGTCCGCGAGTTCCTGGCGCTCGGCCTGACCCTCGGCGGCGTCATGCTGGCTGCGAGGTCCTGACGGCCTTGCGAGTCTGACTCACGGTGCGTCGTTTGCGGCCTCACCTCTCCCATAGGCGAGCGAAGCGACGCCGTTCTTCGAACGGCTATGGGGAGAGGCCGCACGCTGTCGCTCGAAGAGCGAGAGCGGGCGGGTGAGGGGTTACTGTCTCTCGATAGCTTGGTGCCCCTCACCCCAGCCCTCTCCCGATGGGAGAGGGGGCAGGTCCGTCGTGCTGCGTGCGCAGCATCTAAACAAAAGCCGGCGCTGCGAAAGTGCCGGCTTCCTTCACACTCTTAGGCGAGCGTTACGGGCAAGGATACCGGTTGCCGTCGTTGTTCAGATACGTGCCGCTGGCCGGGTCGTACGAACGATAGCGCCGGCGGCAGTAGGCTTCATCTTCGGCCGACGAACCTACGCTCCCGACCACTGGCGGCGGGGCGTCGTAATAGTACGGCTCATAGTCGTCGTAATAGTAAGGCGAGGCGGCGTAGGCCCCGCCGAGCAGCAGGCCGGTTCCGAAACCGAAACTCGGGCCGATGAAGCGTCGTCCGTGATGGTGTCCGTGATGACGGTGGTGCTGGTGCCCGTGCCAGCCCGGCCGTGGTCCGCCGCCGCTCCAGCCGGGGCGCTGACCACTCCATCCAGCTCCGGCTTGCGGGCCGGGGCCGACGCGCGGGCCTGCGCCGACTGCTCCGCCGCCTCCGGCTCCACCGCCTATCATGACGCCACCTTGGCTGACCCGACCACCTCCACCGCCTGCAGGCGCGGCCGGTGCCGCTACGGCGCCTCCGCCCTGGGTGGCCTTGCTTTGCGCCATGGCGCCGGTGGCGATTGTGAGGGGTATTGCCGCCGCAACAAGCGCGGCAGCGGCGGTCAATCCAAGTTTATGCATTGAAGTCTCCAGTGATCAGCCTTCCAAGTCGTGAGAGCCCAAGCCACGAAAGCTTTGGACGTTCCAGGGTCTCACAGGCTTGTCATCCCCTCATAGAGATAGGCCTGCGAGCATGTCCCGCAACTGAACGGAATGTGCCGGTTTCGCGGCAAAACCATGCGGCGCAGGTGCTGGACAAGGCCAGTCGCGAATGCCATCAACGGTCCACATTCGACCCCGGATTCCTGCGCAATGATGCAATTCATCCTCAAGATATTCACCTGGTGGAACGGCCAGACGTTCGGCACCCAGGTCTGGACCTCGCTCTATGGCGAATTCGTCGGCGAGGATGAAGGCGGCAACCGCTATTATCGGACCAAAGACGGCAAGATCGATCCCTCGCTCGGCTTCGAGCGGCGCTGGGTGATCTACAACGGTTATGCAGAAGCCTCGAAGATCCCGCCGTCATGGCACGGCTGGATCCATCATACGGTGGACGTGCCGCCGACCGACGAAAACTACCAGCCGCGCGAGTGGGAGAAGCCACATCTGCCGAACATGACCGGCACGGCCGGCGCCTATCGTCCCTCCGGCTCGACGCTCGCCTCCGGCCGCCGCCCGAAAGCCACCGGCGACTACCAGGCCTGGACGCCCGGCCAGTAAGGGCCTCGCGGGCGCTTCAATTCAGCAAGATTTGCAAAGCCGCTTCGTGCTTCGGTAGCCTCGCTCGCAACCGAACGAATGGCAGGCCATGAACAAGCTGAAGGACCGGATCGACTACCAGGAACGCCTGAGCCGGGTGATCACCTTCATCCATGATCACCTCGACGACGAGATTGATCTCAATCGCCTGGCCGATGTCGCCTGCCTGTCGCCGTATCACTGGCATCGCATCTATCACGCGATCAACGGCGAGACGATCGCTGCGACCGTGCGTCGGCTGCGGCTGCATCGCGCGGCGGGCTTCCTCGCCAACACGGCCATGCCGATCGACGCGATCGCCGAGAAATCCGGCTACGGCAGCGCCGCCGCCTTCACCCGCGCATTCACCGCCGACTACGGCATGCCACCGGCGCAGTATCGCAAAGAAGGCGCACACGCGAAATTCCTCGCGCAGATGAGCGCCGATCACGGCGCCGCGTTCGACGTCACGATCAAGACGCTGCCGCCGTTGCGTCTTGCGACGATCGACCATACCGGCTCCTACATGCAGATCGGCAGGGCGTTCGAGCCGCTGTTCGGCTCGTTCGCGGCGCGCGGGCTGCTGGGGCCGCAGACGCGTTCGATCGGCGTCTACTACGACGATCCGTTTTCGGTGCCGGAGGAGGATTTGCGATCGCGCGCCGGCCTGGTGGTGGACGATGCATTTCAGTGCGAGCCGCCGCTGATCGAAACCACCATCCCGGGCGGCCGGCATGCGGTGCTGCGCCACAAGGGGCCGTATGCGACGATGCGCTCGGCGTATCAGTGGCTGTTCGGCGCCTGGCTTGCGCAATCCGGCGAGGAAGTCGAGGATGCGCCGGTGTACGAGGAATACCTCAACAACCCGCGCGACACCGCGCCGGCGGATCTGTTGACGGACATCTATCTACCGCTGCGATAGCAAGAGCCTGCCATGCCGAAAACCTGGACCGAAAAGTTCAACTCGCAGCAGACGCATCAGGTCAAGCCGGCACCGATGGACATCGCCGGCATGAAGAAGGGCGAGATCATGCTGATCCCGACCCCGAAGATCATCGACGCGTTCATCGCCAGGATCCCGCGCGGCGCCAGCATGGACGTGAAGACGCTGCGGACGAAGCTTGCGAAGAACTACAAGGCCGAGGTGACGTGCCCGATCACCACCGGCTTTCACCTGCGCGCCGTCGCCGAAGTCGCGCTGGAGAAGCTGAAGGGCGGCGCAAAGCTCACCGAGATCACGCCGTTCTGGCGCGTGCTCGATGAACACGCGCCGACAACGGCAAAGCTGTCGTGTGGCGCAGCCTTCGTGAAGAAGCAGAGGAAGGCGGAGGGGATTTAGGTGGCCCGTCATCCCGCGCGGTGGGTGAGCTTGCGGTGGAGCGCCAGCCCCGCGATCACAGCCAGCAGGCCGATCGCGGCTGAGGTTGCAAAGACCGTAATGGAAGCCGACTTGACGGCGTCGATGTCGGCGACGGTGTAACCGGCCGCGTTGGCAACGAGTCCGGCGACTGCTGCCCCGACGGCGTAGCCTGCGGACTGCAGCGTCGGAAGCGATGCCGACGCCCGGTCGCGCTCACCGTCGCGCGCACCTTCCATGACAGCCTGGCTGAGAAAGCTCCAGGCGATGCCGTAGCCGGCGCCGATAGCGATCTGGCCGATCAGCACCACTTCCGGTCGATCGAGCACGAGGCCGGCCACGATGGTCGAAAGGCCGGCAACGAGGAGCACGGGTCCCAGCGCGATGAAGCCTGCGCGGTTCGTTCTGGGCCCGAGACTCGCGACGACGATGGCGAAGAAGCTCCAGGCGAGTGCAAGACACGCATTGAAGAGGCCGGCGAACGTGGCGCCGATGCCCCACAGCGTCTGAAGCGTCAGCACCAGATAGACCGCGGTCGATGCCTGGGCGAGCGGCATGAGAAACACGATCCAGAGACCGACGCCGACGCGGGTGTGGAGCGAGAAGGCATCCGACGGAAGAAGCGGTGTGGGGCTGGTCCGGTCCTGGGCGACCATCGCGATCAGCAGCGCGGCGGCGAGCAGCACGAGTACAGCTTTTGCAACTGGAGAGGGTGCTGCGGCGCTGAACGTCACCAGCAAAATTGCGCCACCGATCACCGCGAGGCGCAGCAGCGGCATCGGCTCACGCGCCTTGTCGGTTGAGCGACGTGGAACGACCATCAGAACGAGCGCGATGAAGATTGCGATGACCGGCACGTTGATCAGGAAGGCTGCGCGCCACGATATGGTGTCGGTGACGAAACCGGCCAGCAACGGTCCGCCGAAAGCGGCTGCCGCCCACACCACCGCCTCGGCGCCAAAGACTTTCGCGATCAGCCGTCCGGGGAACAACTCCGGGATCAGTGCGTAGCAGAGCGCCGCGATGATGCCTTCGCCGATGCCCTGCAGGGCGCGCCCCACTAGAATCTCGGTCATCGATGATGCTGTCGCAGCGAGCAGCGTGCCGGCCAGAAAGAGCAGGGCGGCGACGATCAGCGCGGCCCGCGCGCCATGACGCGCCTTGAGGCGTGCGGCCGCCGCGCCGCCGACGATCGAGAGGACGAGGTAGATGCTCGTCGCCCAGGCAATCACCGCGACGCCGCCGATCTCGCGCACTGCCGTGGGGAGCGTCGTCGAGACCAGGAAGGCGTTGAATGCAAACAGCGCGACGCCAAGGCACAGCGTTACGGTCGCAGCCCAGTGACGCTGGGTGAAGAGTTCACCCCAGCACGCGGTCGCGGCAGTGTCGGTCTCTGCAGTCTCATCTGACAACATTGTGCTTTTCTAAAGCGGCTTAATTTGATAAGCAATAGCTTTCCAAATTCTTTGAGCCGAGCCGGAGGAACACGAGGCGCGATGCAGGATCGGACCCAGAATCGAACCGTGGAGCGTCTGCTTTACACATTGAAGGCGCGCGGGCCGCAGACGGCCGCGCTGCTTGCGCAGAAACTCAAGATCACGCCGGTCGCCGTGCGGCAGTTGCTCGCGCGCCTTGCGTCAGACGGGCTCGTGCACAACGAAGATCGCCGCGAGGGTGTTGGCCGGCCAAAGCGGCACTGGCGGCTGACTGCGGCGGGCCACGCGCGCTTTCCCGATAATCACGCGGGCCTGACGGCCGAATTGCTGGAGTCCGTCGGCGCGATTTTCGGCGAAGCGGGGCTCGAGCAACTCATCAGCCATCGCGAAGCGGCAACGCTGGCGCAGTACCGCGAGGCATTGCGGCCGGCGAACGGGCTCGCCGCGCGCGTCAGGAAGCTCGCGAAAGTCCGATCGGACGAGGGCTACATGGCAGAGGTCGTCGCCGCGGGCGACGCGATCCTTCTGGTCGAGAACCATTGCCCGATCTGCGTGGCGGCCAGCAAATGCCAGGCCTTTTGCCGTTCGGAGCTCGCGATCTTCCGCGAGGTTCTCGGTCCTCACGTGACGGTGGAGCGGCTTGAGCACCTGATCGAGGGCGCCCGGCGTTGCGTTTACCGGATCACCGAGCGCCGCTAGACTAGTCGCGAGGTCTACGCCGTTGCCTTCACTCGCCCCGCTGCGCGGGCGACGAGCTTCTCACGTTCGCTGGCGGCCCCGCCAGCATATCGCGCCTTCATCGCCTCCATCACCTCGGCCGGCGCCGTATCCGGCGATCCTGAATTGAACGGCGGCGCGGGATTGTATTCGAGCATCAACTGGATCATCTGCGCCCTGGTGCGGTCCGAGAGCTTCTCGGCCAGCGTCAGGCCGAAGTCGATGCCCGCGGTGACGCCGCCGCCGGTGATGCGGTTGCGGTCGGTACAGACCCGGGTCTTCTCCGGCGTGGCGCCGAGCTGGCCGAGATAACCCATCGCCGACCAGTGCGTCGTCGCGCGATAGCCGTCGAGCAGTCCTGCGGCGGCCAGCACCAGCGAGCCGGTGCAGACCGAGGTGACATAGCGCGCGGCCTTCGCCTGCTTGCGCAGGAACGCCAGAGTTTCCTCGTCATTCAACAGCGCATCGGTGCCGAACCCGCCCGGCACGCAGATCACGTCGAGCTGCGGACAATCGGCAAACGTCGTGGTCGGCGCGATGGTCAGCACCGTATCGCTTGCGACCGGCTCATTGGTCTTCGCCACAAGGTGTGTTTCCGCGCCGGGCACGCGGCTCAGCACCTGCAGCGGTCCCGTAAAATCGAGCTGGGTGACCTTTGGAAAAATCACGAATCCGATGTGAATGGTGTCGGCCATGGGACCTCCCGGGTGTGCGTGCTTGACGGCGCTTGGATCGCATGATTGCCTGATGGCGCAAATGACATATTTCCCTCAATTCAGGACATGCGCCCAGCGAGGTCACAGATGATCGGCGTCCTGGTGTTCGACGATTTTCAATTGCTCGATGCGACCGGTCCGGTTGCCGCCTTCGAGATCGCCTATCGCCTGCAGCGCAAGCGCGCGCCCATCGCCATGCTGGCGCTGAAGGCCGGCGCGGTGCGCTCCTCATCCGGCGTTGAACTGAACGTGCGCAGTTTTCGGCGCGCTCAGCCAGAGACGCTGATCATTGCCGGCGGCGAGGGTGTGCGCGCGGCCGCGGCCTGCAAGGCGACGCTGGCGTTCGTGCGCTCGGTGGCGCGCCGCGGCAGTCGGGTCGCCAGCGTCTGCTCCGGCACCTACGTGCTGGCCGAGGCGGGATTGCTGGAAGGCAAGCGCGCCACCACCCACTGGCGGCAGACGCGGGATTTCATCGCGCGCTATCCGAAGGTGCGGCTCGAGGCGGATCGCATCTATGTGCAGGACGGCAACATCTGGAGCTCGGCCGGCATCACGGCGGGCATCGATCTGGCGCTGGCGATGATCGCCGACGAGTTCGGCGAGGAGATCGCGCAGGCGACCGCGCGGCAGCTTGTGCTCTATCACCGCCGCTCGGGCGGGCAGTCGCAGTTCTCGGCACTGCTCGAATTGAAATCGCCGAGCGGCCGCTTCAAGCCGCTGCTCGCCTGGGCGCGCGAGCATCTCGACACCGATCTCACGGTGGAGCGTCTTGCCGATCAGGCCAACATGAGCCCGCGGCATTTTTCCCGCAGCTTCACTGCGGAGACCGGCATTTCGCCGTCGAAGGCCGTGGAACGCCTGCGGATCGAGGTGGCGCGCACGCGCGTGCAATCGGGCAGCGAGCCGATCGAGCAGATCGCAAAAGGCGCAGGCTTCGGCGACACCGAACGCATGCGCCGCGCCTTCATGCGCACCTTCGGCCACCCGCCGCAGTCGCTGCGCAGGGCCGCGCGGGTGGGGTGAGGGGAGTCGCTATGCCCTGGCCTTCAGCCACTGCGCGATTTCACTCGTCAGCGTGTTCGATTCCGGGATCAGCTTGCCCATGGTCCAGAAGCCGTGGAACTGGCCCGCATAGTTCTTGTAGGTGACCTCGACGCCTGCGGCCTTCAGCCGGTCCCCATATTCCACGCCTTCGTCATGCAACGGATCGGCGGCGGCGGTCACCAGGTAGGCGCGCGGTAATCCCTTCAGGTCTTTCGCGCGTGAGGGTGACGCGCGCCAGTCGTCAATGTCGGCCTTGCCGTTGAGGTAGTGATCGATGAACCAGCGCATCAGCGAGCGCGTGAGCAGGATGTCGGTGTCGGGGTTCGAACACGAAGGATGCGTCATCGCCATGTCGGTGGCGGGATAGACCAGCACCTGGCCCGCGAGCTTCGGTCCGCCGTTCTCGCGCGCGGTCAGCGTGACGACTGCGGTGAGATTGCCGCCGGCGCTGTCGCCGCCGACGAATACGCGGTTCGTGTCGATGCCGAATTTTGCCGCGTTGTCGACGATCCACTGCGTTGCCGCGATGGCGTCGACCGCCGCAGCCGGGAACTTGTGCTCCGGCGCCAGGCGATAATCCACCGAGAACACGACGAAGCCTGCATCGTTGGCGATCTGCCGGCACACCACGTCGTAGCCGTCGAGATCGCCTATCACCCAGCCGCCGCCATGGTAGAAGATGAAGGCCGGCGCGCCGCTCCTCGGCGCTGTCGCAGGCCTGTAGATGCGGAGCGGGATTTGCCCGTTCGGACCGGGGGCCGTGATGTTCTCGACCGATTCCACGTCCGGCGGATCGGGCAGGATGACTTCGCGTCCGAGCCTTGAGGCGGCGCGCGCTTCCGGCGCCGACATCGTCTCGTATTTGGGCCGGTTCGCTGCGCGGAAGGCCTCGATGACGAAGGCTGCTGCGGGTTCGAGTACGATGGGCATCCTGAATGTTCCTCCGTGTCGACTTCTTGATGTGGTGCTTGGCCGGCCTGCGGGCGGTTCCGACTATCTCATTGGACCGGTTTCGTGACCAGCCCGCACCGATTTGTTCTTTGTCCGCAAGGCGATGCGGCTGGAGCGGGGCGGATGCCCTTTCCCCGCCGTATTCGGCGTGTTAACCGGTCGTTTGAGCGGCCTTGCGATCCTGCGAGCCCGATTCGCCTTTTGGTTGATGCCGCGCGCAATGCCTCGACCCATCCAGTTCACCTTGCAGTTCGCCTTGGCTCTGGTGCTTGCCACTGCGGCGATGCCCGTCATCGTCGGGCCTGCGCATGCGCAGTTCGGCAACATCTTTGGCAATCAGCCGCCGCGGCCGCCAGGCAATGTCGGCTCGCAGGCCCAGGATCCGGACGCGGAAGAAGTGCCTGATATCCCGCAGGGGCGCATCCTGCCGGCGCCGATCCGCCCGCCGCCAGGTGCGGCCATGCCGCCGCCAGGCTCGGTGCAGACCCAGCCGCTGGCGCCGCCGCCCGGCAGCACCGCGGCCCCGCTGCCGCCGCCGGGTTCGCCAGGCTCGACCACCGCGACTGCGCCCAATCCACTGCCAGGCCTGGCGCCCGGACAGCGTCAGCCGAAGGGACCGCCCGGCGGCAGCCCGAACGCTGTTCAGCCGGGCGACGAAGTGGTCACCACGCCGCCGGCGCAGAAGATCGTCAACAAGCAGGCGGTGTTCTCCGGCCTCGACAAGATCACCGGCCGCATCATCAAGTTCGACGTGGACATGGCCGAGACCGTGCAGTTCGGCGCACTGCGGGTGAAGCCGCAGGCCTGCTACACGCGACCGGCCACCGAAGCCGCCAACACCGACGCCTTCGTCGAAGTCGACGAGATCACGCTGCAGGGCGAGGTGAAGCGGATCTTCTCGGGCTGGATGTTTGCAGCAAGCCCCGGGCTTTCCGGCGTCGAGCACCCGATCTACGACGTCTGGCTGACCGACTGTAAAGGCCCCGAGGCGACTGTCGCCTCGGCCGAGCCGGCCCCCCCGCCGCGTGTGGCGCCGCCCGCCCAGCAAAAGAAGCAGCAGCCGGTCAAGCGCCAGTCGCCGCCACCTCCGCCGCCGCAACAATTCCAGCCGCTGCCGGGCTTCAGGTAAGCCGTTTCAGGCTACTCGAACGTCGCCGCGAACTTCTGCTCGCCGCCGGGTGAAAAGCGCACGACGCGGCCGTCGGCTTCGCGGCGCGCCCACTTCAGGTCGAATACGCGATCGAGGAACGCCGCACCGAGCGAGCCGGCGAGATGGCTGCGCCGTTCGCTCCAGTCGAGGCATTTCTTGCAGAGCGGACGGCGCGAGGTCTGCACCTTTTCGAGATCGACGCCGAACTCGGCGACGAATTTCGCACCACGCGGGGTGATCTCGACGCGATCCTTCTCGACGAGGAGCATCTTGCGCCCGACCAGCGAGTCGAACATGCGCACGCCGAGCTCGCCAGCGAGATGGTCGTAGCACATGCGTGCACGGCGCATCGCCGGGTCCTTCGGGCCCGGTCGCACGCGCAGATGGCCGGCGCGGGCGGCGAGCGCGCCAAGCCCTTCGAGCACGTCGGCGACGTCACTGCCGGCGAGGCGGAAATAGCGGTGGCGGCCCTGCTGCTCCTGCTCGATCAGGCGCGCCTGCTGCAGCTTGGACAGGTGTGAGCTTGCCGTTTGCAGCGTCACGCCAGCTTCGCCGGCAAGCTCGCTGGCGGTGAGCGCCGCGCCGCCCAGCAGCGCATTGAGCATGTTGGCGCGCGCAGGATCGCCCACGAGCGCGGCGATGATGGCGATGTTCGGTCCTTCCTTCATACTTCGATCATAGTCGAAGCATCGAAGACAGGCAACGGGATACTGAACCGTCATCTCACGACGGAGACATGTCATGACGCTCACGGTTTTCATTCGCTATCAGCTCGACCCGTTCAAGCGGAACCAGTTCGAGGAATATGCAAAACGCTGGCTGACGATCATTCCCGCGTGCGGCGGGAACTGTCTCGGCTACTGGATGCCGCATGAAGGCACCAACAACGTCGCCTTCGGCCTGATTTCGTTTCCAAGCCTTGCCGCCTACGAGTCCTATCGCGCGCGCATCAAGGCCGACGATGACGGTTCTGCGAATTTTCAATTCGCGGAACAGAACAAGTTTATTCTCGCCGAGGAACGGACATTCCTGCGGCAGGTGGAGTAAGCTTTGTCAGTGAAGCATGCTGACAAAATTTGGCAACGCGCTGATCTAGTGAGAGCCTGAGGAGATATCACCATGACCGTTTCCGTCGCGCAAAAGCGCAAGGACTTCTTCAAGCTGCACGAGTCCGGCTGCTTCGTGCTGCCGAATCCTTTCGATGTCGGCAGCGCGCGGATGCTGCAATCGCTGGGCTACAAGGCGCTGGCTTCCACGAGCGCAGGCTTCGCCTGGACCATGGGGCGCACCGATTACGGCTTGAAGCTCGACGAGCTGCTTGATCACCTGACGCTGCTGTCAGCGGCGACGGACCTGCCGGTGAATGCGGATTTTGAATCCGGCTTTGCCGACGATCCGGCGGGCGTCGCAGAAAACGTGCGCAAATGCGCCGCGACCGGCGTCGCCGGGCTGTCGGTCGAGAACCGCAGCAGCGATCCGAGACAGCCGCTCTACGAGTTTTCGCTGTCGGTGGAACGCATTCGCGCCGCGCGCGCAGCCCTCGACGATGACGAAAGCGGCGTGTTCCTGGTGGCGCGCTGCGAAGGGTTCCTCACTGGCGAAGCCGACCTCAGCATGACGATCAAGCGTCTGGTTGCGTTCGCAGAAGCCGGCGCCGACTGCCTCTATGCGCCGGGCATCCGTACGCCGGAGCAGATCTCCGCGGTCGTCAAGGCGGTCGCACCCAAGCCCGTGAACGTGCTGGTGGTGTCGCCGGACTTCAAGGTGGCGGAGCTGGCAGAACTCGGCGTGCGCCGGGTCAGCCTCGGCGGCCAGCTCGCCGCAGCCGCCTGGGGCGGTTTTATGCGCGCAGCCCAGGAGATCGCCGACAAGGGGACGTTCTCCGAGTTGAAGAACAGCTATTCCGGCCGCGAGCTGGCAAAGGTCTTTACGAAGTAGTGCGGCTCGTCAGCCGCGCGACGCAAGGACGGCCAGCGCATCCGCGCCGCTGACCGGCCTGTCCATCGGCATGGCGTCGAAGTGGCCCTCGTGCAGCAACGCAAGGTCGAGCTGGCTGCGATAGCGGCGGCGCGAGATTTCGATCGCGCCGAGGCTGCGCAGGTGCTCGGTGACGTACTGCGTGTCGAGCAGGGTGAAGCCGCCGGCGATCAGCCGCGCCACCAGGTGCACCAGGGCGACCTTCGAGGCGTCGCGGGCGCGGTGGAACATGCTCTCGCCGAAAAACGCGCCGCCGAGGCTGACGCCGTAGAGCCCGCCGGCCAGCGCGTCGCCGTCCCAGACCTCCACGCTGTGGCAATGGCCGATGGCGTGCAGGCCGGTATAGAGGGTGCGGATGCGGCGGTTGATCCAGGTGTTGTCGCGCCCGGGTTTTGCCTCGGCGCAGCCGTCGATCACCTCGCCGAACGCCTTGTCGACGGTCACCCGGAAGCGGTCCGACCGCACCGTGCGGGCGAGACGGGAGGGGACCTTCAGCCCGTCGAGGGGAATGACGCCGCGCTCTTCCGGCTCGACCCAGAACAGTGTCGGGTCGTCGGCGCTTTCCGCCATCGGAAAGATACCGCAGGCGTAGGCACGGAGCAGGACCTCCGGCGTGATCTCGGCATGCATGTTGTCGCGGGAGGCCATCACCTCTCTATAGCAAAGCTCGCGCCGACATGCACCGGCACCTTCTTGTGAAGAAGTCTAAGCGGCCGTTGCCGCCGTCGCCTTCGATTGCGGCTTGTATGGCAGGCTCAAGGCCACCCGTGTGCCGGCCGAAGCGCCCCGGCCGAGCTTGATCCTGGCCTCCAGCTTGGCCGCCATGGCGTCGACGATGCGGCGGCCCATCCCGGTCGATCCCGGGGCGGGCGTATCGGTGAGGCCAACGCCCTGATCCTCGACGGACAGGTTGATCTGGTCGCCGATGCGGGTCAATTCCACATGAATGGGCCCGGAGCCGTCGGGGTAGGCGTACTTGACGGCGTTGATGACGAGTTCACTGACGATGATGCCGACCGCAACCGCGCGGTCGGGATCGATCTCGATCGGCTCGCCCTTCAGCGTCAGCTGAGTCAGCTTCTCGCCTTCGGCCGACCGGCGGAGATCCTCCAGCAGTGCCTCCAGATACTGGTCGAGCATCACGCTCTGCAGATCATGCGAGGTGTAGAGGCGCCGATGCACCTGGGCGACGGCGGCGACGCGGCCCATGGCGTTGGTGAGCGCGGCCTTGACGCCATCGTCGTCCGATGACGACGCCTGCAGGTGCAACAGCGAGGCGATGATCTGCAGGCTGTTGCCGACGCGATGGTTGACCTCGCGCAGCAGCAGCTCGCGCTCGGCGGCGAGCGCCGCGTAGCGGTCGCGCGCGGCCCGCACCTCCGCCTCCGCGGCCTCCTTGGCCTGGCGCATGCGCGCGCCGTTCAGGGCGCCGGCAATCGCGACTGCGAGCAGGGGAATGAAGTCACCCTTGGCGTCCTTGACGAGGTAGTCCGCCGCGCCCGCCTTCAGTGCGGTGACGGCGATGCGACTGTCCAGCGAGGCGGTCACGAACACCACGGGCGGCGCGTTGTCGATGGCGCGAATGCGGGCGAGCGTCTCCAGGCCGTCCAGTCCCGGCATCTGCTGATCGAGCGCGATCACGTCGATGCCGCCCTGGCGAATGCGCGCAAGACCCGCCTCGCCGTCGGCGGCGTGCTCTATGACGAACCCCCGCCGCTTCAGCCCGCGCTGAACCAGCCGCGCGAGATCGGCGTCGTCGTCGATATAGAGCGCGGTTGGGGTTTCGATGGTCATGCGGCGGCCGGCGGAACCTGGATAACCGAGAAGAACAGGCCGAGTTGCCGGATCGCGTTGGCGAAGCTCTCGTAGTTGACCGGCTTGGTGATGTAGACGTTGCAGCCGAGCTCGTAGCAGCGCTTGATCTCCTGCGCATCATCGGTGGTGGTCAGCACGACCACGGGCGTGCACTTCAGCTGCGGTGTCTCCTTCACCCGCCGCAGGATCTCGATCCCGGTCATGTCGGGCAGGTTGAGGTCGAGCAAAATCAAGAGCTGCTCGCCCTTGCGGGCTGTGCCGGAGGCGTCGTTGCCGAGCAGATAGGCCATGGCGTTGGTTCCGTTGGCGAACGGGACGATCTCGTTGTTGACGCCGGAGCGGCGAATGTTGCGCTCGATCAGTCGCGCGTGGCCCTCGTCGTCCTCGATCATGACGATGGTGACGGGGTTGCTCGAGCTCATGCTGCTTTCCCTTCTGCAGGCAGGGTCCACCTGGTGGGCAGCATCACTGTAAAGGTGCTGCCTTCACCAGGCTCCGATGAAACCGAAAGCGTCCCGCCCATCCGCCGCACCAGCGCGCGGACATGGGCCAGCCCAATGCCCTGGCCCGGACGATCCTGTGCGCCGGCCCGGCGAAACAGGTCGAAAATCCGCTGGTGATCCTTCTCGTCAATCCCGCGGCCGTTGTCTGTTACTTCGTAGACAATGTAGCCGGTTTTTCTGCGGCCGCTGATGCGAATGTCGCCGGGAATGCCCGGCTTCAAGTATTTCAGCGCGTTGTCGAGCAGGTTCGAGAACACCTGCTCGAGCGCCAGCCGGTCGCTGACGACCTCCGGCAATGGTTCGATCCTGATCTCGGCGTTAGCCTCCTCCGCCTGATGGGCGACGGTCCTGGCGATGTTCTCGATCAATTCGTGTACATCGATGCGCTCGGGCTTGAATTCGCGGCGGCCCTCGCGGGTCAGCGTCAGGATAGCCGCGATCAGCCGGTCCATCTTGCCGATCGACGACTTGATGAAGTTCAACGACTCGTCGAACTCCTGCGCCAACGCCTTGTCCTCGTCCATCAACATGACGTCTGTGGCGGCGGCGCCAGCGTCGGCCGCTACGGCCTGTGGGGCCGACAGTTTTTCGATCCGCTGAAAGATGCTGGCGCGCAGCTCCTCCAGCTCGCTGGTAAAGCCCATGATGTTGACCAGCGGCGAGCGCAGGTCGTGGCTGACGATGTAGGCGAACCGCTGGATCTCCTCGTTCGCCTCCTTCAAATCGGCGGTCCGATCGTCGACGGCGGCCTCGAGATTGGTGTTCATATCGCGCAGCTGCCGCGCGGCTTCGTCACGCTGGCGCTGCGAGCGCCGCACCAGCAGAACCGAGACGAAAGCCAGCGCCAGCACCGCGCCGGAGCCTGCTATGGTCGCGGCCGCCGAGAGCATTTGCGTGCGATTGGTGTCGGCGGTGCGGATGCTCAACAGCCGCTCTTCCTCGGTGTGCATCGCGTCGACGATCTCACGGATGCGCGCGGTGGTCCGCCGGGTGGCATTTTCCTGCACGATCTGCCTGGCTTCTGCCTGCTGGCCGCGGCTTGCGAACGCCACCACCGCATTGAATTCCTTCAGCCGCTGTTCGATCAGCGGCAGCGCTTCGTTCAGGTGGCGGACCTGAACGGGGTTGTCGGCGGCGAGCGTCTTCAGACGCGCGAATGCAGGGAGGATCTCGGCCTCGGCCTCCTTGAAGTCGGTGAGAAACTCCGGCTGGGAGGTGAGCAGGTAACCGCGCTCGGCGCTCTCCGCACGGCGAACCTGCAGCAGCGCCGCGTAGATCTGGTTCTCGACTTCGAGCGTGCGCGCGACCTCGTCGGCGTCCTGGCGCAGCGTTGTGACGAGATAGATCGAGCTTGCGCTGATCCCGAGCAGGATCAAGAGCCCTGCGGACAGAAGCACGATCTGCACGATCGGCCGTCGCTTGCGCTGGCTATCGGTCGTGGCAATGTCGGTCATGGCAATATCGGTCATGGCAATATCGGTCATTCAATCCGCATAGACTCTGATCAAGCTTCGCTTGATCAGAGTCGTCGTTTGTTCATTTGTTCGGGCATGATCTAATCCGAAAACCGGCGTCCACTTTTCGGGATCATGCCCCCGAGAAATTTCGCGGAGCGCATATTCGCGACGCGGACTAACGCCCGCAGCGCGGCAGAGTTCCGCGCAGCATGGAGAGAATGGCTCTAAATGGGAAGAGAAACAGCCCGTCAGGTCTTCACATCGCCGGCAGCCAGATACTGCTCCAGCCAGTGAATGTGATAGTCGCCGTCGATGATGGCAGCTTCGCGCACAAGTGCACGGAACAGCGGTAGCGTGGTCTCGATGCCGTCGACCACCATCTCGTCGAGCGCGCGGCGCAGCCGCATCAGGCATTCGGCGCGGGTCTTGCCGTGCACGATCAGTTTGCCCACCAGCGAGTCGTAGTAGGGCGGGATCACGTAGCCCTGGTAGGCCGCTGAATCGATCCGCACGCCCATGCCGCCGGGTGGATGGTAGTGCAGGATTTTTCCGGGCGACGGCCGGAATGTCACCGGGTTCTCCGCATTCACGCGGCATTCGATGGCATGGCCGTTGATGACGATGTCGGCCTGGGTCGCGGGCAGCTCGCCGCCGGCAGCGACGCGGATCTGCTCCAGCACGAGATCGATGCCGGTGATCATCTCGGTGACCGGATGCTCGACCTGGATGCGCGTGTTCATCTCGATGAAGTAGAACTCGCCGTCCTCGTACAGGAATTCGATGGTGCCGACGCCGAGATACTGCAGGTCGCGCATCGCGGCTGCCACGGTCTCGCCGATCCTGGCGCGCGCTGTCGCGTCGAGCGCAGGCGAGGGACCTTCCTCCCACACCTTCTGATGCCGCCGCTGCAGCGAGCAGTCGCGCTCGCCGAGGTGGATCGCCCCGCCACGGCCGTCGCCGAGGATCTGGATTTCGATGTGGCGCGGCTTCTCGAGATATTTTTCCAGATAGACCGCGTCGTCGCCGAACGCAGCCTTGGCCTCGTTGCGCGCGGTCGAGAGCGCCAGCATGAGATCGTCGGCCGTGCGCGCCACCTTCATGCCGCGCCCGCCACCGCCGGCCGCAGCCTTGACAAGCACCGGGAAGCCGATCTCCGTGGCGATCGCCATCGCGTCGTCGTCGGCACCGACGCCGCCGTCGGAGCCGGGTACCACCGGGATGCCGAGGCGTTTGGCGGTCTTCTTGGCCTCGATCTTGTCGCCCATGATGCGGATGTGCTCCGCCTTCGGGCCAATAAAATGCAGATTGTGGTCGGCGAGGATCTCGGCAAAGCGCGCATTCTCGGAGAGAAAGCCGTAGCCGGGATGGACGGCGTCGGCGCCGGTGATCTCGCACGCCGCCAGCAGTGCCGGAATGTTGAGGTAGCTGTCCTTCGACGGCGGCGGGCCGATGCAGACGCTTTCATCCGCGAGCCGCACATGCATCGCATCCGCGTCCGCAGTGGAATGCACGGCGACGGTGGCGATGCCGAGTTCCTTGCAGGCGCGCAGCACGCGCAGCGCGATCTCTCCGCGATTGGCTATCAGGATTTTATCGAACATCGCGGGGACCTAACAGTCTTCTTATTCGATGATCATCAGAGGCTCGCCGAATTCGACCGGCTGGCCGTCCTCGAACAGGATCTGCGTGACGGTCCCCGCCCGCGGCGCCGGGATCTGGTTCATCGTCTTCATCGCCTCGATGATCAGTAGCGTTTCGCCGGCCGCAACCTTGCTGCCGACATCGACGAACGGCCGCGCGCCGGGCTCAGACGCCATGTAGGCGGTGCCGACCATCGGCGAGGGGACGATGCCGGGATGTTTTGTAATGTCAGCGACAGGTGCCGCTGCTGCCGCAGGTGTGGCGTAGCCTTGCGCGGGCGCTGCCACCATGTGCGCAGCCGTCATCGTGATGTTGCGCGCGACCCGTACGCGCAGTCCTTCACGCTCCACCTCGATCTCGGTGAGGTTGGTACTGTCGAGCAAAGCCGCGAGCTCGCGGATCAGTTCGCGTTCGTCGGTGGGTTTGGCAGTTGCGCTTTTTGCCTTCGCGGCCATGCGTTTTGGTCCAGACGTTTCGTTGTGGTGCGCGTCAGGCTTTCGCCTTCGCGCCGATCTTTGCGGCGAGGCCGGCGATTGCCAGCCGGTAGCCTTCGATGCCGAAGCCCGTCAGCGATGCAAACGTGGCCTTGGCGATGAACGAGTGATGACGGAAGTCCTCGCGTGCATAGACGTTGCTGACATGCACTTCCACCGAGGGCAGGCTGACCGCCTTCAGCGCGTCGTGGATGGCGATCGAGGTGTGCGAATAGCCACCGCCGTTGATGACGATGCCGGCCGCCTTCTTCGCGCCCGCCTCGTGAATGAACTCGATCAGCTCGCCTTCGCGATTGGACTGGCGGCAGTCGGCATCGAGCCCGTAGGTGCCCGCAGCCTTGCGGCACAGCGCTTCGACGTCGGCAAGGGTATCCGAGCCGTACGTCGCCGGCTCGCGCGTCCCGAGGAGATTCAGGTTGGGGCCGTTCAGGACATAGATGGTTTTGGCAGCGGTCTTGGCCATCCGGCGCTCGGGCCCTTTGCGTGAGGTCGGCAATCGCCCGGAATGGCGGCCGCGGGGCCGTTATAGGTAACACGCTGCGTGAGGGGAAGCCTGATCGGCGTCCCAAACCCCTGCAAAAGCTTCAACCAGTTTGTGAAAAATACCCGGCAAACCTAACGATTCGGCCGGTTAACCAATCCGGCCGAAGCGGCCCTCAAGGCTGTGTACGCCTTGCGGCGGCGATCTTTTCCTTGAGCTGATCGAGGCCGACGGCGCCGACGACCACCTGCTGGCCGATGACATAGCTCGGCGTGCCGTTGAGGCCGATGTCCTCGGCCATCCTAAAGTTCTCCTCCAGCGTCGCCTTGACCTCCGGGCTCGCCATGTCCTTCTCCAGCCGGGCCATGTCCAGTCCCGACTCCTTGGCCGCGGAGATGGCCTTGGCCTTGTCGATCTGGCCGCGTGAATTCAGGAGCTTCTGGTGGAAGTCGAGATACTTCTTGCCGCTGGGATCCTGCATGCGGACGGCGACGCCGACCTGGGCTGCTTCGACCGAGCCCTGGCCGAGCACCGGAAACTCCTTCAGCACCACGCGCACCTTCGGATCGGCCTTCATCAGGTCCATCATGTCGGTCATCGCGCGCTTGCAGTAGCCGCAGTTGTAGTCGAAGAATTCGACGAAGTTCACGTCGCCCTCGCGATTGCCGACCACCACACCGCGCGGCGAGTTGAACAGCGCATCCGAATGCTTCTTCACTGCCGACGCCTGCTTGGCGGCCTCTGCCACCGCCTGACGCTTGTTGAGCTCAGCCGAGACTTCTTCGAGCACATCCGGGTTGGCCAGGAGGTATTCGCGGATGATCTTCTGGATTTCGGTGCGCTGCTGGTCCGAGAAGCTCTGCGCGGAGGCCGGTGCCGGCGCGACGAATGCCGCCGCGACAAGGGCAGGGGCGAGGAAGCGGAGCGAAAGCATCGTGCGGTCCTTTGGGGCTAGGGCATGATCCCGAAAAGTGGATACCGATTTTCGGCTTAGATCATGTCCAAAACAAATAGATAACTTGAACGAAAAGCGTCAAGTCGGTCGCAAACTAGCGTTTCTCGCTGAGTTTTGTGTTCACAATGTCGTCGGCCTTGACCCATCCCGGCGAGCCGACCGCAAAACGGGTCTTGGCGCGGGAGGCGAGGTCGCGCGCCGTTTTCATGTCACCGCGCAGGTACGCCGCCTGCGCCGAGGCGAGGTCGGCCTCCGCAAAATTGCCCTTGCGGCCATAGGCCATCGCAAGCTGCATGTAGCCGATCGGCGCTTCCGGCTCGCGCGCCAGCGCACTCTTGAGGATACCGATCGCCTCTTCTGCGTAGGCCGGGTTGTTCGACGCCACCAGCGCCTGGCCGAGCATCATCGCGATCAGCGGCGAGTTGTTGGAGATTTGCTGCGCCTTTCGCAAAGGCGCGATCGCCTCGTTCGGCCGCCCGCCTTCGAGCAGCGCCTGTCCGCGCAATTCGTGGAAGTACGGATTGTTGGGCTGGACCTGCAACAGGGCGTCGATCTGGGCGATGGCGTTGCGCAGGTCGCCGTGCTTGTAGCCGGCGATGGCGCGGGCATATCGCGCCGGCAGGCTGTCGTTCGACATCGGATAGCGCCGCAGCACGGTGTCGGGCCGCTCCATGAAGCCGGAAATCTTCGCGCGCATCAGGTCGTGCCGTAGCTGCAGCGACGCATCGTCCTTCTTGTCCCAGTACGGGCTCGTCCTGGCGAACTCGGCGAGTGCTGCGACACGTTCGGCCGGCATCGGATGCGATTGCGCATAAGGATCGGCGTTGCGCGCCACGAACAGGATCTGTTCCGAGAAGCGGCGGAACGTCTCGTACATGCCTTTCGGCGACTGACCGGTCTCGTTCAGGTAGCGCACAGCCGAACGATCGGCGTTCTCCTCCTGCTGCCGCTGGTAGGAGAGGATGTTGCGGCGAATGACCTCTTGCGGCGCGCTCAGCGCCGCGGCGCCCGCACTGCCCAGGCCGTTGTTCGAGCCGCCGCGATTGGTGGAGGCACCGGCGACGATGGCGCCGACGCCGAGGATCGTCGCCAGGATCGCCTGGGTCTGCGCCCGCGCAAGCTGCTCACGCAGCTTGGCCAGGTGTCCGCCGGCAATATGGCCGGCCTCATGCGCGAGCACGCCGATGATCTGGTTCGGCGTCTGCGATTCCATCAGTGCGCCGGAATTGACGAAGATGCGGCGGCCGTCGATGACGAAGGCGTTGAAAGTCGTCTCGTTGATGATGACGACCTGTACGTTCTGCTTGGTAAGCCCGGCAACCCGCAACAACGGTGCGGTGTAGTCGCGCAGCAACTGCTCGATCTCGGCGTCGCGGATGATCGGCGGGCCCCTGGATGCCTGTGCCAGTGACGGGATCGGCGCCAGCGTCAGGGCGGCCGCGGTGACCAGCGCGGTTGCACGGCGGAAACGTGCGCGAAGGGAGAGGCGCGGAGTATCGGATGCCGAAACAGCCATGTCGGTCTTTTGAATGCCTTTCGCCCACGATTTGCGCCCGCAGGCCGGCCAGCGCGGACCGATACATTGCAGGATTTGGCAGTCGCGCCAACACCTTGAATCTGCTTGAATCGCATCTCTAACAAGCCGCCGAATACGGCAACATGGCGGCGTGTGGGCCGGCCCCTTCAAGCGCCCGGCACATTGTGTTCTAAGGGACACGCACCTGGTCACTGAACTCACGGCAATGCTCGACAACACCCTCCGCGATCGCGCCCGCAAGCTGCTGGTTCCCTCGCAGCGGAGCGAAGTTCCGCCGTTCATGGTGATGGACGTGATGGCGGCCGCCGCACGGATCGAGGCGGCGGGCGGCCACGTGGTCCACCTGGAGGTCGGTCAGCCCGCAGAACCCGCGCCAGGCACCGCCATCGCCGCGGCCCGTTTGGCGCTCGGCGCCGCCCGGATCGACTACACCGCGGCGCTCGGCATTCCGTCCTTGCGTGCGCGGATTGCGCGCCACTACCGCGAAACCTACGGCTGCGAGATCGATCCGGAGCGGATCATCGTCACCACCGGCTCGTCCGGCGGGTTCATCCTGGCGTTCCTGTCGATGTTCGAGCCGGGCGATCGCGTCGCCGTCACGGTGCCCGGCTATCCGCCATACCGGCACATCCTCACGGCGCTCGGCTGTGAGCCGGTGCTGATCGAGACCACCGGCGAGACGCGGCATGCGCTCTCGGCCGATGCGCTGTTGGCCGAGCACCGCCGGAAGCCGCTGCAGGGCGTCCTGGTCGCAAGCCCGGCCAATCCGACCGGCACCATGATGACGCGCGACGCGCTGACAGCGCTGATCGCAGCAGCCGAAAGCGAAGGCATCCGCTTCATCTCCGACGAAATCTATCACGGTCTGGACTACGCCTTTCCGGCCGTGACCGCGGCGGCGTTGTCCGAACAGGCGCTCGTCATCAATTCGTTCTCGAAATACTTCTGCATGACCGGCTGGCGCGTCGGCTGGATCGTCGCGCCGGAGCCGCTGGTGCGCCCGATCGAGCGATTGCAGCAGAACCTGTCGATCTCGGTGCCGACGCTGTCGCAGATCGCGGCGGAAGCGGCCTTCGACGGCCGCGCCGAGATGGAAGGCGTCAAGCACGGCTATCAGGAAAACCGGCGGATCCTGATCGAGGGGTTGCCGCAGGCCGGCCTCGATACGTTCCTGCCGGCTGACGGCGCGTTCTATCTCTACGCCGACGTCTCGAAGTTCACCTCCGACAGCTTTGCGTTCACCAGGCAAATGCTGGAGGAGGCGCATGTCGCGGCGACCTCCGGGATCGACTTCGATCCCGTCCACGGCCGCTCGTTCGTGCGATTTTCCTATGCGCGCTCCGCCGATGACATGCGCGAGGCGGTGGCACGCATCACGCGATGGCTGAAGCGTTAGCATTCAAGTGGAGCCGAACCGATGTTCTTCCCGGGCTTTTCGCTGGAGCACATCGAGGTCACGGACGGGCCGATGCGCCTGCGGCGGGGTGGCTCCGGCCCGCCGCTGCTGCTGTTGCACGGCAACCCGCAGACCCACGCCATGTGGAACGCGGTGGCGCCGGAGCTGGCAAAACAGTTCACGGTGATCTGTCCCGACCTGCGCGGCTATGGCGGTTCGCTGAAGCCGCCCGCGACCGACGATCACGCGCCGTACGCGAAGAAGGCGATGGCACGGGACATGGCAGAGGTGATGGCCCACTTCGGGCATACGCGCTTTCTCGTCGGCAGCCACGACCGCGGTGCGCGCGTCGCCCATCGCCTTGCCATCGATTATCCGGACCGCGTCGAGAAGCTTGCCGTGCTCGACATCGTGCCGACGATCGAGCATTTCGAGCGCGCCGACATGGCGTTTGCGATGGGCTATTACCATTGGTTCTGGTTTGCCCAGCCGCATCCGTTCCCTGAGGTGCTGATCGACGCCGCGCCGGAGACCTGGTTCAGGGCGCACACCTCGCGCGGGGGACGATCGCCGGACTTCTTCCATGCCGACGCCTTTGCCGACTACCTCGCCTGCGCCCGCAATCCCGAGATGATCCGTGGCATGTGCGAGGACTATCGCGCGGCGGCGAGCATCGACCTCGATCATGATCGCGCCTCGCGCGCGGAGGGCGCGAAGATTCAGTGCCCGGTGCTGGTGCTGTGGGGCTCGAAGGGCGCGATCGGCCGCTGGTACGATCCGCTGGCGATCTGGCGCCAATACTGTGCCGTTGAAGTCAGCGGCAGCGCGGTCAACAGCGGCCACTATCTCGCCGAGGAAACACCGGCGGAAGTGCTCGCGCACTTCCGGGCGTTCTTCGGCTGAGTTCCAAGCCTTCGTAGTTCCTTAGCCGCCGCCGAAGCGGCGCGACCACCAGCCGGCCTTGCGCGGCTGATCGCCCGCGGATTCCACCGCGGCCGGCTCGGGCGCAGCGCTGGCAGGAGGCGTGGCCGACGCAGGCTCGGCGTGAGCTTGCGCGACGGACGTTTCGCTTCCAGCGATGGCAAACGAGACCTTCTCGCGCACCGTCGAACGCCGACGCTTCGATTCCGCGGCCTCGGCAGCCGTCTCATGCCCAGGCTCCGGTGCGGCACTTGCCGCGGCTACGGCATGGGGTTCGGGGGCGGTGTCGGCGGGAGTAGAAATTTCGATCTGGCGCGTGGCGATCGGCTGATCGAGGTCCGCGACTGCGTCCGTGGCCTCGGGTTCGGCTGCCTCGCCGAGATCATCGGAAATCGCTGCGACCGAGCCTTCTTCCTGCGCCTCGCCGCCGCGCCGACGCCGACCACCGCGCCGTCCGCGCCGGCGGCGACGTCCGGCGTCGCCTTCACCGCGTTCGCCGTCACTGCGTTCGCCGTCGAATTCAGCCGCGTCTTCGCTCTCGCGCGCGGGCTCGCCGGCCTCAGGCTCGTCGGCGGCAAGCGATGGCGAGATTGCTTCATCGGAGGCGGTCTGCTCGCGCGGCTCGCCGCCACGTCCGCCGCGCCGGCGTCGGCGACGCTTGCGGCGGTGCCCGTCGCCGGTCTGCTCGCTGCCGTCGTCAGCCTGCCCGAACGCGGGCTCCTCGGCGGCTTCCTCGCCGTCCGCCGTCTCGATTTCATCCTCGAACTCGTCGTCGTCCTCGGCTTCGGCGATCGGCTGCTTTGCGGCGCTGGCTTGGGCTGCCAGCAGCGCCTTGGCCGCCTCCAGCGTGTGCACCTGCTCGCCGTGGTCGATCACGAACGCCTGCTGGTTCGCGTCGGCGATAACGGCGATGGCGACCTTGAAGCCGTTCTCCAGATCGCGCAGATGGCCGCGCTTGTGGTTCAGCACATAGAGCGCGACCTCGGTCCGGGTGCGGACGGTGAGGTTGTGGGTTGCCCCCTTCATCAGGTTTTCTTCGACGCTGCGCAGCAGCTGCAGCGCGACCGAGGACACCGAGCGCACATGGCCGGTGCCGCCGCAATGCGGGCAGGGCTCTGTGGAGCTCTCCAGCACGCTGGCGCGGATGCGCTGGCGTGACATCTCCAGCAGGCCGAAATGCGAGATGCGGCCGACCTGGATGCGGGCGCGGTCGTGCCGCAGGCAATCGCTCAGCTTGCGTTCGACGGCGCGGTTGTTGCGCTTCTCGTCCATGTCGATGAAGTCGATCACGATCAGGCCGGCGAGATCGCGCAGGCGCAGCTGCCGCGCGACTTCTTCAGCCGCCTCGAGATTGGTCTTCAGCGCGGTGTCTTCGATGTGATGCTCGCGTGTCGAGCGGCCCGAGTTGACGTCGATCGAAACCAGCGCTTCGGTCTGGTTGATGACGATGTAGCCGCCGGAACGCAGTTGCACGGTCGGCGAGAACATCGCGTCGAGCTGGCTCTCGATACCCATGCGCGAGAACAGCGGCTGGCCCTCGCGATAGGGCTTCACCGCCCGCGTCGCGTTCGGCATCAGCATCTTCATGAAGTCGCGCGCTTCCTGATAGCCGGTGTCGCCAGCAACGATGACTTCGTCGATCTCCTTGTTGAACAAGTCGCGGATCGACCGCTTGATCAGCGAGCCTTCCTCGTAGACCAGCGTCGGTGCGGTCGACTTCAGCGTCAGGTCGCGCACCAGCTCCCACGCGCGCAGAAGGTATTCAAAGTCGCGCTTGATTTCCGGCTGGGTGCGCGCTGCGCCTGCGGTGCGCAGGATGACGCCCATGCCCTCCGGCACTTCGAGGTCCTGCACCACCTCCTTCAGGCGGTTGCGGTCCTGCGCCGAGGTGATCTTGCGGCTGATGCCGCCGCCGCGCGCGGTGTTCGGCATCAACACTGCGTAGCGTCCGGCGAGCGACAGGTAGGTCGTGAGCGCTGCGCCCTTGTTGCCGCGCTCCTCCTTGACCACCTGGATCAGCATCACCTGGCGACGCTTGATGACTTCCTGGATCTTGTACTGGCGGCGCGGACGGAACTGCCGCTCCGGCACTTCCTCCATGGCATCGTCGCCGCCGACGGATTCGACCTGTTCTTCGGCCTCCTCGTCGTCATCGTCTTCGTCATCATCGGCGTGCGCCTCGCCCGCCTGCTGCTGTGGGGCGCTTTCGTCGTGGGTCGTTTCGCTCGCAGGCGCCTCAAGACCCTCGACCACCGTCACGACGTCGGCGGCATGTTCTTCGCTAGGCAGGACCTGGCCCGATGCCGTCGCCGGATCCGACACTGCGTCGATGCTGGTCTCGTGCGCCGAGGACAGTTCCGGCGCTTCGCCAGGTTCCGCCTGGTCGAGGGCCTGCACGGGTTGCGCGGTCGCTGCGACGTCCGCTTCGGTATCATCGTGCGCGGCCGGCGGCGTATAGCGATAGTAGTCGAACTCGACCTGCGCCCGCGCGACCGGGTCGAGCGGTTGCGCCTCGTCGGATGTTTCGATCACACGGCTGCGTACGCGGTCGCGGTCGCCGCCGCGCCGCCTTGAGCTGCGGTGGCGCCGCCGCCGGTGCTGGCGGTTTTCGACTTCCTCTTCCGCCTCGCGCTGCGCGCGTTCCTCGTCCTCGATCAGCGCCTGACGGTCGGCGACCGGGATCTGGTAATAGTCGGGATGGATTTCGCTAAAGGCCAGGAAGCCGTGGCGGTTGCCGCCGTATTCGACGAATGCGGCCTGCAGCGACGGTTCGACCCGTGTGACTTTGGCGAGGTAGATGTTGCCGCGAAGCTGTTTGCGCTGCGCCGACTCGAAATCAAATTCTTCGACGCGGTTGCCGCGGATGACGACGACCCTGGTCTCTTCCGGATGGGTCGCATCGATAAGCATTTTGTTGGGCATTTGAGCACTCTTGCCGGCGGACCCTGCGCAAAGCGCCGCGCGCTGGTCGCGCGGAAGGGTGGCGGAACGGTCTGCCTGATTCGGGGGTGATGGGAAGGCCGAAGGTGTTTCGAACGCGCCGCAGCCCCGACCATTCGCATGCCGAGCCGGGCGCGCTGTTTCTGCGTCCCGGCTGCGAGATCGTCGAATGGAGATTGGGCTTGTTAGCGAGGCGCATTCAGCGTCGGCCCGTCTTTACAGTCTTGGCGGCCGGTAAGGGCCACGAAACAATCGGATGCGGCGCGGGCGCCGCGGGAAGCTTCGCCAATGGCCGGTTGCATCTTGCCTCGGAGCCCGTTGGGAAAAGGCGTCCGCCCCGGCCTTTGAGTCGGCCAACAGATCGACCGCGCTTGGCGCTAGGTCCTGATCGGAAGGCCGGAACGCGGCAACTTTAAGGGATGTAGAGCAATTTTTGTTCGCAAAACTTGCTCAACTATGCCCCGATACCGCACCGGGAGGCTGTACACTGCAACTTTAAGTTTTAGCCATCAACACCAATTACATACGTTGATTGGGGGAGGGTTGCAAGTAAACCGTCACGCGGCTGCAACAGGTGGCGCCAAACATGCTTTCGGCGCTTAAGCGGTGATTAACCGTGCGGTCCTATTGCGATAAACAGGCGCTCGAATGCTGGGGATTCGTTGAAATTCCATCCGAACCATAAGCTGTTGCGGCCGGTCGCCGGAGCCTGCGCCATGCTGGGCGTTTGCCTGGGCGCGTCCTCCGTTACCGCTACCGAGAAAGTCGAGCTTCGTCCGGCGGTTGCATCCCATTACCCATTAGCGTCAGACGTCCGGCTGGCCGGCGACGACAAGCGCACCCGCTTCATCCTGGAGCTCGACCGCAAGATCGATCTCAAGGCCTTCGCGCTCGCCAATCCGAACCGGGTGGTGGTCGATATTCCACAGGTCACCTTCCAGCTGCCGGCAGGCGTCGGCGAGGCGAGCCGCGGTCTGGTCAAGGCGTTTCGCTATGGCCTGGTCATGCCCGGCGGCTCGCGCATCGTCATGGACCTCAAGCGTCCGGCGAAGATCGACAAGGCCTACGTGCTGGAAGCAGAGAACGGTCAGCCGCCCAAGCTGATCGTCGAGTTGACCGCGATCGACCGCGCGGCGTTCATGCAAGGTATCGCTGCCGAAAATCGCAAGGCGATGGCGGCTGCGACCCCCGAAACCACGGCGACGACGCCGGCTCCTAACGCGGACGCCAACGACATGCGCCCGGTGGTGGTGATCGATCCCGGTCACGGCGGCATCGATCAGGGCGCCCAGACGGAAAGCGGCGAGAACGAGAAGGCGATCGTCCTCGATTTCGCCATGGCGCTGCGTGCGCGCATCGAGAAGGGTGGCAAGTATCGCGTGGTGATGACCCGCGACACCGACACCTTCATTCCGCTCGCCGAGCGCGTGAAGATCGCGCAAAAGCACAAGGCGGCGCTGTTTCTGTCGATCCACGCCGATGCCTTGCCGCGCGGCGAGGGCGATGCCCAGGGTGCCACGGTCTACACACTATCCGACACTGCGTCGGACGCAGAAGCCGCGAAGCTGGCCGAAGCCGAAAACCGCGCCGACCTGATCGCAGGCATCGACCTTACCGAGGAACCGGCCGAAGTCGCGGACATTCTGATCGACCTCGCCAGACGAGAAACCAAAACATTTTCAAACCGTTTTGCGCGGAATCTGGTCAAGGAGATGAAGACCGTCGCGCGCCTGCACAAGAATCCGCTGAAGTCGGCGGGCTTTCGTGTGCTGAAGGCGCCGGATGTTCCGTCGGTGCTTCTGGAACTCGGCTATGTGTCCAACAAGGCCGATCTGCAGCTCCTCGTTTCGGATAGCTGGCGCTCGCGGACGGTCGGTTCGGTGGCGCAGGCGGTGGAATTGTTTTTCGGCAAGCGCGTGGTGGCCACAGAACCGAAAAAAGATGCGCGGTAAATACTGAAAGCGCGCCGCTAAGTTATTGTAAGCCCTAGTTTAGCCACAGCCGGGGTCGTATAGATCGGATAGAATCGTCCCAATGGCTGCAGTGCGTGCGGTCGCGGGCTCCATGGGCAGGGTGGACGCATAAGAGATGCGGTTGCTGTTGCGATTTATGGGCTTCCTGTTCGCCGCCGGAACGATCCTGTTCCTGGTCGGTGTCGGTGCCGTCGCTGGTCTCGTCTGGCACTTCTCGCGGGACCTGCCCGACTATTCTCAGTTGCAGGACTACGAGCCGCCGGTGATGACGCGCGTGCACGCGTCGGACGGATCGCTGCTCGGCGAATATGCCAAGGAGCGGCGCCTCTATCTGCCGATCCAGGCGGTGCCGAAATCGGTGATCAACGCCTTCCTCGCTGCTGAAGACAAAAGCTTCTACGAGCACGGCGGGCTGGATTTCTACGGCATGGCGCGCGCCGGCATTCTCTATGCACAGAACTACGGCTCGAACCGTCGTCCGCAGGGCGCGTCCACGATCACGCAGCAGGTCGCCAAGAACTTCCTTTTGACCAACGAGGTGTCCTTCGCCCGCAAGATCAAGGAAGCGCTGCTGGCGATGCGGATCGAGCGCACCTATTCGAAGGACAAGATCCTCGAGCTCTATCTGAACGAAATCTTCCTGGGTCTCGGCGCCTACGGCATTGCCGCGGCATCGCTGGTCTATTTCGACAAGTCGGTGAACGAGCTGACCCTGTCGGAGGCGGCCTATCTCGCCGCCTTGCCGAAGGCGCCGTCGTCGCTGCATCCGGTCCGCAACCGCGACCGCGCGATCGAGCGCCGCAACTACGTCATCGACCGTCTTCTGGAAAACGGCTGGGTCAAGCAGGCCGACGCCGACAAGGCGCGCAAGGACCCGCTGATCGTCACCGGCAAGCAGAACGCCGCGCACACCTTCGCGGGCGAATACTTCGCCGAGGAAGTGCGCCGCGAAATCTTCGAGCGCTACGGCGAGAAGAAGCTCTATGAAGGCGGCCTCTCGGTCCGCACCACGCTCGATCCGAAACTGCAGGTGGTCGCGCGCAAGGCCCTGTCGGACGGCCTCCTCAGGTACGACGAGAACCAGGGTTATCGCGGCGCGATCCAAAAGCTCGAAATGTCGGGCGACTGGGGCGTGAAACTCGCCGACGTGAAGTCGCTGTCCGACATCGGCTGGAAGATGGCCGTGGTGCTGGAGAGCAACGACCAGTCGGCGCGGATCGGCTTCCAGCCGCCGCGCGAGCTTGGCGGCGCGGTGTCGAAGGAACGGCAGACCGGCATCATCACGCTGGACGGTGTGCGCTGGGCGAAGGCCGCAGCCGGACCGGCGCGCGGGCGCGTGCCTGCCAAGGTCAATCAGGTGCTGGAGCCCGGCGACGTTATCTATGCGGAGCCGCTAACCAAGGACGGCAACAAGGTCGAAGGCCAGTTCCGCCTGCGGCAGATTCCTGAAGTCTCCGGCGGCCTCGTCGTCATGGATCCGTGGACCGGACGCGTGCTGGCGATGTCCGGCGGCTTCTCGTTCGACCAGAGCCAGTTCAACCGCGCGACCCAGGCCTGGCGTCAGCCGGGATCGTCGTTCAAGCCGCTGGTCTATTCGGCCGCGCTCGACAACGGCTACACGCCGTCGACCGTGGTCATCGACGCGCCGATCGAAATCGCGATGGGCAACGGCCAGGTCTGGCGGCCGGAGAACTATTCGACCGGCAAGTATTCCGGTCCCTCGACGCTGCGTTACGGCATCGAGAAGTCGCGTAACACCATGACGGTCCGCCTTGCCGAGGATATCGGCATGCCGCTGATCGGCGAATACGCCAAGCGCTTCGGCGTCTATGACGACCTGCCGAATTACCTGTCCTATTCGCTCGGCGCCGGCGAGACGACGGTGATGCGCATGGTCACCGCCTATTCGATGTTCGCCAACGGCGGCCGCCGCATCAAGTCGACGCTGATCGATCGCATCCAGGACCGCTACGGCCACACCATCTTCAGGCACGACCAGCGCGAGTGCCGCGGTTGCAACGCTGCGGAAGGCTGGAAGAAGCAGGCCGAGCCGACGCTGGTCGACCGCCGCGAGCAGGTGATGGACCCGATGACGGCCTACCAGATCACCTCGATGATGGAGGGCGTGATCCAGCGCGGCACCGCGCCGGTCCTCAAGGAGGTCGGCAAGCCGATCGCCGGCAAGACCGGCACCACCAACGACGAAAAGGATGTCTGGTTCGTCGGCTTCTCGCCGGACATCGCCTTCGGCGTCTACATTGGCTACGACAAGCCGCGCAATCTCGGCCGCGGCGTTGCCGGCGGCAACCTTGCTGCGCCGATCGCGCGCGACTTCATGAAGTTTGCGCTGGCCGACAAGCCGGCAGTGCCGTTCCGCGTGCCCGCCGGCATCAAGCTCATTCGTGTCGATGCCAGGTCCGGCATGCGCGCAGGACCGGGCGAGGGCGGGGCAACCATTCTCGAGGCCTTCAAGCCGGGTACCGCGCCGCCGGACAACTATTCGGTGATCGGCGTTGCCGATGCCGATGGACGCGGCGGCGGCTTCTGGGGCGGTGGCGGCGACAACGGCATGAACTCGCAGCAGCCGGACATGGGCCGCTCGATCCTGCGGCCCGGCACCGGCGGGCTGTACTGAGGCCCTTAAAGGCTCCGACAACGATCGCGCCCAACATCGGTTGGGTAACCGGCGCGCTTCAAAAAACGTCGATGGTGGGAAATCGCGGTTCGGCCGCGAGGCAATCCCAAAGATAGACAGCCAGACCGACATCGCCGGTCCACAATGAATAGCGACCGCGTCCAAGTTCGCTGCGTGCGTCCCGGCATTGCCTGATCGCCGTCATCGCGAAGGCTCTCGCCCGTTCGATCCAGATCTGATCCTGGGTTCTGCGATATAGTTTCAGGAACGCGTACCCATTGCCGCCCGTTCCGTGACACAGGTTGGACCCTTTCGCGAGCGGTCCCGCCGTCCAGGTGAAATGCCCGCCATCAACAAGCATCGTCTCCAGCTCCGGCGAGGAGAAGGGGGCGTCGGCAAATGTCGTGACCATGCCTGGCGCGCCATGGCAGTGCTGACATAGCCATGGTGGCCTCTCGCGACCGACGGTGCTGCCCCAGGACACGCCGAGATCAGTGCGCCAGGCATTCATTGCGAGTGTTTTCGGAACAGCGCCAGCGATGCGATCGCGTTGCACGGTGCTCAGCCAATTCCAGCCGCGCAGGAGCGGGATCATGTTCCCCGCATAGCCGTGGACCGGCCCCAACCATTGCTGGTGGGAGCCGTAGAGATCCTGCGTCCACAGCGGACCGTTGTCGGTTTCTTCCAACTCGTGAAGGAGGCGCACCGCCTGGACGTGGAAGAGTTGTTGCCAGCGGGGTTCGGCCGTCATCTCGGCCATATGAATGCAAGCGAGCATCGAGCCCGGCATCCCCCTCATGAGCTCGCGTATCGGCAAATGAGTGTTGGCGTCGGCGCGCGCCTCGATCAGGTCGGCGAGTGAGGAGGTCGGCGCAATGCGCATTGCCAGAAGGGCTGTGCCCATGTCGCCAAACAGCAGCGAACCGTGTTGGACATACCCGTAAGTGGCAAATTGTGCCTTGCTGGCCTCGATCAGCCGAGACAGGACGGGACGAAAATCGATCGCGGCACGTGTGGCGCCAACTCGCTGCAGATAATCGAGTGCCCAAATGACGCCGGTCGCCCCAAAGTAGAAACTCGCGTTGCCATCCTTCACCCCATCTTCCTGGGGATGCGCCGGCCAAAAGTTCTCATCGTCGAAATGAAGGAGCGCGTCGTCCACGATCTCCTCGATCGCGGATCGCGCGCTCTCGACACTCCAGGACAGCGCTTCCAGTGGAACGTGACGCGCCGGGTCGATCATCTGACCTGTATCCATCATGATTTCGCTTGAGCCTGTAGCAAGTTGCACGCACGCGAGCGAGGCCATGCGGCGCGGCGTGCCGATTTTGAATCACACCTCATCGGAACGGAGGACGCGTCAACCTTCGAACCTTTCTAGAACGCATCGCATCGGCGGTACTCGGCCCGCGTCTACCGCGACAATCACCGCTGACTGTTGCTGCAATCTCACATTGTTAGGGAGGAAACATGCGCGCGCGTTATCATGGCGAACACATCTCGACGTCGGAAGCCAGATCACTCCGCAGGGCGGTGGCCGGCGTCGTCGTCAAGCCCAGCGTGGGATTCATGTTTGGCAAGCTTGCCAGCCATCCCGCCAATCGGCTGCCGGAGGGGACGGCCACCATCGAGGCGCTTTCCGCACTGGGAATTGCGATGGCCGAGGATCCCTCGAATGCGGAAAGCGGAATTCCGGCGGCCTACACCTATTTCGGCCAGTTCATCGATCACGACATCACCAAGACGGTGTTCGATTCATCCATTCAGCCTGCGGATGGTAGCGACATCATTCAGTCGCCGTCCTTCCAGCCGCTCAGCCAATCCGATGTGGCGTCAAAGGTCACCAACGCACGCAGTCCGGTGCTTGAGCTCGACAGTGTGTATGACGGCTTGGCAGAAGATGCCACGCAGGCCAACGGGGCGATGGATCTTGGAACGCTTTCGCCCGCTCCGTTCGGTACGATCACGACGGCGGATCGCCTGCATGACCTCCCACGCCGGCCATTGATTGCGAATCCGGCAACTCCCGAAGAACAGGAGTTGGATCGACAGGCGCTCATCGGCGATCCTCGCAACGATGAGAACCTGCTCGTTGCGCAGCTCCACGTCGGTTTCCTGCGTTCGCACAATGCACTGATGGCGCGCGGGATGACCGGGCCGCAGGCCAAGACAGCCATTCGCCGTCGCTATCAGTGGGCGGTCCTGCACGATTTCCTGCCGCGCGTATGCGACAAGGCGGTGGTCAAGGAGGTGATCGACTACGGACCGAAGTTCTGGAAAGTCGCCAACGCCGCCGACCTGTACATGCCCGTCGAGTTCTCGGCAGCGGCATATCGCTTCGGGCATTCGATGGTGCGCGGCGGCTATTCGCACAACGTGACGTTCGATCCCGCACCGTTCAATTTCTTCTTCACCTTCACCGCCTTGTCCGGCGACATCGCCCCGAATCCTGGTCCAAACATTCAATCTCCGACGCTGCCGGACAACTGGGTTATCGACTGGCCGCGTTTCTTCGGCACCGCGGGGAACGAAGCGTCGATCAATCCCGCCCGGCGCATTGACGCCAATCTGACGCCCGAGCTCGGCAACCTGCGCGATTTTCAAGGCATTCCGATCGCCAGTCTGATGGCGAAGCTTGCCGCCCGAAACCTGCTTCGCGGCTATCTGCTCGGACTGCCGACGGGGCAGGCGGTCGCAAAACATCTCGAGGTGGCGCCGCTACCGCACGCCGTCCTCAAGAGCGCGACCCCGTCGGGGCTCAGTCAGATGATCGAGGACGCCGGCCTGCTCGATAGGACTCCGTTGTGGTTCTACATCCTGGCGGAAGCGGGCGATCCGAACGGACCGGATGGACAACATCTGGGTCCGGTCGGCAGCCGGATCGTCGCCGAAACGCTCTGGAATCTCGCAAAGTTTGCGCCCGACAGCGTGATCGGCACACCGCCCTCGCACACCGAGCTCGACTCCGGCGAGTTTACGCTCAAGGGCCTGATCAAGATTGGCCAGGATACCGGCATGCCGCAGCTCGCGTGAGCGGCCGCGTGACGTGAGTTCGGTCAATTTGGGATGTGACCGGGCGGCGGCGATGCCGCCGCCCAGGACATGCTTCCGAAACAAATGGCGCGCCAACGAGTGAGGCGCTGGTATCTGCCTTTACGGCGCGCCTTCCGGAAACTGCGGCAGCCCGTCGGCAATCTTCACCCAGTCGATCTTCTCGCTGATCCAGATGTGATCGGTTGGTGAGAACGCATTGCGGTCGTCGAACAGCACCAGCGCGATGCCCGCCGCCGTGCCGTTTGTCCGCCGAGAACCGATCCGCGTCCCGCAAGCCGGGCAAAACACCCGCTCGAGCCGTTCGGATGTCGGATAGCGGCTGGTCGGTCCTGTAATCGTCAGCGCCCGCTGATCGAACAACGCGCGGGCGAAGAACGGCGCGCCCATCGCCTTCTGGCACAGCCGGCAATGGCAGATACGGACGTTCAGCGGTTCGCCTTCCGCCTTGAATCGCACCGCGCCGCAGAGGCAGCCGCCTTCATGGATCATTGTGGTCTGCTCCGGTGAATGTTGTTTCACCGGAGCAGACAATGTTTCAGCGGCGCCGTCTATGCGGGAACAGCATCATTGAACTTGATATTGATGATCTATACCATCATCTGAACTAATGTAGCGCGGATCCGTCCGATGAATCTCAACGCGATCGACCTCAACCTCTTCGTTGCGTTCGACGTCATCTATGCCGAACGCAACCTGACGCGGGCGAGCGAGGTGCTGAACGTCACCCAGCCGGCGGTGAGCAACACGCTGGCGCGGCTGCGAATGACCTTCGGCGATCGCCTGTTCGTGCGCACCGGCAACGCGATGGTGCCGACCCCGGTCGCGCAAAGCCTGATCGGCCCGGTGCGGCAGGCCTTGCGGCAGCTTCGCGCCAGCGTCGATCAGGTCAGGACGTTCGATCCGGCGACGTCGGAGAAGATCTTCAACTTCAGCATCGGCGACGGAGCCGCGACGATCCTGATGCCGGAAATCGTCACTGCGCTGCGCAAGGAAGCGCCGCACATCAAGGTGCATTGCAGCCAGGTGGATCGCCGTGAGATTGCCAGCGAGCTTGCCTCCGGGAATCTCGACTTCGCCCTCGACATCCCGGAGCTGGAAAAGCCGGACCTGAACGGCGTCGAAATCCTGCAGGATCGCTACGTGTGCGTGCTTCGGCAGGGACATCCTTTTGCAAAGCGGGCGATGACGCTTGCCGACTATCTGAAGCTGCAGCACGTGATGGTCTCGAGCCGCCGCCGCGGCCGCGGCCTGGTCGACATGGCGCTGTCCCGGATCGGCCGTCAGGCCCATACGACCCTTCGGGTCATGCATTTCCAGCCGGCGTTGCATGTGGTGATGGGCAGCGACATGGCCGTGACGGCGCCGCTGTCGCTCGCCTCGCGCTATGAGGTTGCGCGCAAGGAGCTGCCGTTCGATGTGCCGACGCTGCGCACCGTGCTTTACTGGCACCGCAACGCAGACCATGATCCCGCCAATATCTGGATGCGGCGTCAGATCATCGAGGCCAGCCGGCATCTAAGGCCCAACTCACCGGCGAAACGCGAGCGCGGCCGTGTCAAGGTTCGTGGAGCCGAGACCAGCGCGGCTTTGGCAGAAGGCAGCGCGGAATGACGGCGACGGTTGCATTTGCAGATATTCGCGAAGCGGAGCAGCGGATCGCCTCCAGCGTCGTGCGCACGCCGTTCATTCATTCGCAAACGCTGTCGGAGATTGCGGGCGCGGACATCTGGATTAAGCTCGAGAACCTGCAGTTCACCGCATCGTTCAAGGAGCGAGGTGCTGCGAACAAGTTGCGGCTGCTGTCGCCCGACGAGGCCAAACGTGGGGTCATCGCGGTATCTGCCGGCAACCATGCGCAGGCCGTGGCCTATCACGCGCAACGGCTGGGGATCGCTGCGACCATCGTCATGCCGAAGCCGACGCCGTTCGTGAAGGTCTCACGCACCCGTCATCACGGCGCGCACGTTGTTCTCGAAGGCGAAACGCTCAGCGACGCGGCCACCTTTGCGCATGCTCTCGCCGCACGCGAAAACCTGGTCTTCGTTCATCCCTATGACGATCCTGCAATCATTGCCGGGCAGGGAACGCTTGGCCTCGAAATGCTGACCGATCGGCCCGCGCTCGATTGCATCGTCGTGCCGGTTGGCGGTGGAGGGCTTGCGGCCGGCATTGCCGTAGCGGCAGAGGGGCTTGGCCGGTCGGTCGAGATCGTCGGCGTCGAGGTCGAATCCTATGCCGCTGCGGCGCAGACGCTGGCGGGCGTTGCGGTTTCGGTCGGCGGCGCGACGATTGCCGAAGGCATTGCGGTGCGCGACGTCGGCGAGATGGCGATGTCGATCCTTCGGGACAGCAACGTGAATGTCGTGACGGTCTCCGAGCGCCAGATCGAACGGGCGGTCATTCTGCTGGTCGAGATCGAGAAGACCATTGCGGAGGGCGCGGGTGCCGCGCCGCTCGCGGCCGTGCTCGCGCATCGTGCACGCTTCGCCGGCAAGTCGGTCGGGGTCATCGTCTCCGGCGGCAATATCGACACGCGCATCCTGGCCAACGTGCTGATGCGGGGGCTCGTTCGCGACGGCCGGCTGATCCGCCTGACCGTCGAAGTTCAGGACCGGCCGGGCGCGCTGGCGAAAATCACCGAGTCGGTCGCGCGGACCGGCGGCAACATCGTCGAAGTCCAGCACCAGCGCTTCTTCGGGGCGCTGTCGGCGAATATTGCCGAGATCGAGCTGCTGATCGAGGCACAGGATGCCGCACATGCCGAGGCGATCGTCGAAGGCTTGAGGGCCGGCGGCGCCCAGGTGCGCCCCCGCGATTTCGTCGGGGATCCGCCGCCGCTGCATGCTCCGGACTGATTCCGGTCAATTATCATGCCTTGCGCGAAGCGCGCGGCGCGGTTACATCCGGCCGGTCATCACGCGGACGTGGAACCAGGCATGCGCGCGGAAATCGAAAGACTTGTCGAAGAGATCGAGCAGTCAGTCGGGCTGCTGAGGAGGCATCTTTGACGTCGAGACATCGACGGCGCGGCTGGCTGAGCTGAACAAGCTCGCCGAGGATCCCGATCTCTGGAACGATCCCCAGAAGGCACAGAAGCTGATGCAGGAGCGCACCTCGCTGGAGGAGCAGCTCTCGGGCATCGGCAAGGTCGAGCGCGAGCTGGAAGACCAGATCGGCATGATCGAGCTCGGCGAGGCCGAGAACGACACCGGTGTGGTGGCGGAAGCCGAGCAGGCGCTGCGCGCCCTGAAGAAAGAGGTTTCACGCCGCGAGCTTGAGGCACTGCTGTCCGGCGAGGCCGACGCCAACGACAGCTATCTCGAGGTCCACGCGGGCGCCGGCGGCACCGAAAGCCAGGACTGGGCATCGATGCTGCTGCGCATGTATTCGCGCTGGGCCGAGCAGCACGGCTACAAGATCGAACTTCTGGAAGAGACCGAGGGCGAAGAGGCCGGCATCAAGTCGGCGACCTTGCAGATCAAGGGCCACAACGCCTATGGCTGGCTGAAGACCGAGGGCGGCGTGCATCGCCTCGTGCGCATCTCGCCGTTCGACTCCAACGCGCGGCGGCACACGTCGTTTTCGTCCGTGGCGGTGTTTCCGGTGGTCGACGATCGCATCCAGATCGACATCAAGGAGAGCGACGTCCGCACCGACACCATGCGTTCGGGCGGTGCCGGCGGCCAGCACGTCAACAAGACCGAATCCGCGGTGCGGCTGACGCATATTCCAACCGGCATCGCCGTGGTCTGTCAGGCGGGCCGCTCGCAGCACAAGAATCGCGCGCAGGCCTGGGACATGCTGCGCTCACGGCTCTACGAGCTCGAGCTGAAGAAGCGCGAAGCACAGGCCGCCGCCGACCAGGCCGCCAAGACCGACATCGGCTGGGGCCACCAGATCAGGTCGTATGTGCTGCAGCCGTATCAGATGGTGAAGGATCTGCGCACCGGCGTGCAGACGTCGGATACGCAAGGCGTGCTCGACGGCGACCTCGACGAGTTCATGGCGGCAACGCTCGCACACAAGGCGTTTGGCGGCCTGCCGGAGCCGATCGAGGACGTAGACTAGTGGAACGTCGGCGGTCGAAGAGCGCCTTTCCGCAATTGCTGTGTCGGCGTAAGCTTCTCCAAAATAGGAGGACGCCATGAAGCTTGAAGGCAGGTGCTATTGCGGTGAAGTACGCTACGTGGCCGAGGGCGAGGCGTTGATGAAGGCGCAATGTCACTGCCGCGAATGCCAGTATATCACCGGCGGCGCACCGAACATGTTCATGGCAGTGCCCGTCGACGGCTTCAGCTACACCAAGGGCACGCCGAAGAAATTCTCGCGCAGCGATCTCGAAAAGCCGGTGACCCGCGAGTTCTGCGGCGAATGCGGCACGCACCTGATCACCCGGCCGCAGCGCCCGGTGGTGATCGTCAAGGTCGGAACGCTGGACGATCCCTCCCAGTTCACACCGCAGATGGCGATCTACACCATCGACAAGCAGGCGTTTCACGAGATCCCGAGCGGCATTCCGACGTTCGAGCGGCTGCCGACGAGGCGGTAAGCGCCTCTAGACCAATTGTGATCTGCCGGTTCGCTTTGTTGCAGCCTGGGCCCGCGGAGGGGCCGGCGGGATTCGTCCGCAGAACGTCACGTCGGTTTCCCGCTCGAACTGCCGCACGATGGTCTGCCGCTGAAAGCTGCCTTCGGGGCTCACGAGTTGCAGCGAGGCGAGGATGTGCGAGACGGCTTCGCCGTCGTTCCTGAACGGCAGCAGAAGGCGCTCGCATTCGATCCGGTGGCCGGATGGATCGGACGTCGCGATCGACATGTAGATGATGCTGGCCGAGGTCACGCATGCATCCAGCCCGGTCTCGAAGGGCTCGCGAAGCCGTTCAGGCACTGACGCGACCGAGGCATCGGGACCGAAAGCCTCGAAAACATATGAGCCGCCATAGAGGTGACGGTACCGGCGCTTGCCGTTCTGCTCGTCGACCGTCCAGACCAGCATTTGGCGCGGATCGTGCGCGCGATTGCCGGGAGAGAAATCGGCAAAGCGCGGCAAGCCGAGCTTCGCGTGCAGCGATTGCCAGTGAACCGCGAGGTTTCGCTGGCTGATCGATTTCACCGCGTGGACGGGAATGATGTCAAATTGCATGACCGCCGCTCAACGGCACGAAGGGCAGGGTATGTATAAAGGGAGCAGGTGAAGAGAATCGGTCGCCGGAAAATTATAGCGAATGTTGGGCGTGTCCACATTCCTTGCAGGTGAACTTCACGCGGACTTCGTCCTTCGGCGCCGACAAGCGGTTTGGTGCGCCGCACTTGCCGCACTTCGCCTCGATCCGCGTCTTGCCCTGCTTGATCGCTAAGTTCTTGCGTTCCATCGCCTCGCGCACGAGCCGCTCGGCCTCTTCGCGCAATGCCTGCTTGGACATGAAGCCAACCTGCCTGACCTGATGAGGGACGGACGATTGCTACGTGGCCGAACCGTCCGCGTCCAGAGCGAAATGGAGCTGCGGATATATTGATTAAAGCATATCGCCTTGACGCGACCGCGCCGTGACGGCTGTTCAGGTCATTGATCCTGCACAACGAAATTGATCGGCAGGCGCCGTCGGCCTGATTTTGGGGGCGCAAAATTGCATCCCGCGCGGCATGCCGCGTGAGGTGTTCCATTTCGCGGTCAGTTCGGTCAGCGCGATCTCCGATTTCGGCAGATCGCAAATCGGGTGGCCGCGCGGGACCCATTGCTGCTTCGCTTCGCGTTGAGCGGAGCATGCAATGTCCCCTTCCTCATCTCTCGATGCCGGCGCGTGGTGGCGGCTTGTTGCGCTGTCCGTGCTGTGGGGCGGCTCGTTCTTTTTCGTCGGGGTGGCGCTGCGCGACCTGCCACCGCTGACCATCGTCTCGGCGCGAGTCATGCTGGGCGCGGTCATGCTCGCACCCGTACTGATCTTGTCCGGACTGACGCTGCCGCAGCGTCTGGCCGACTGGGCGCCGCTGGCGGGGATGGGTCCGCTCAACAACGTCGTGCCGATGTCACTGATCGTATTCGGTCAGACGACGATCTCTTCCGGCCTGGCGTCTGTGCTGAACGCAACCACTCCGTTCTTCACGACGTTGGTGCTGGCCGCTGCCGGCGACGAGCGATTGACATCGCGCCGTCTCGCCGGCGTGTTGTGCGGCGTTCTCGGCGTAGCCGTACTGCAGGCGCCGGACATGCTTCGCCCTGCGGCCTCGTCGTTCGGTGTGTTGCTGTGCCTCGGCGCCGCATTCAGCTACGGCCTCGCAGCGCTCTGGGCGCGCAGAAATCTGTCCGGTACACCGCCACTCGTTGCCGCTACGGGGCAACTGATGGCGTCGTCCGTCGCGATGGCCATTCTCGCGGCCGCATTGGATCGCCCATGGTCGTTGCCAATGCCCGGGGCGGCGACCTGGCTGGCGCTGCTCGGCATCGGGCTGCTGTCGACGGCGGTCGCCTACATCCTGTTCTTCCAGATCATCGCCCGATCCGGCGCATCGAACGTCATGCTGGTGACGCTGATGATTCCAGTGCCGGCGATCCTGCTGGGACACACGCTGCTTGGCGAGAGTTTCGAGGCGCACCAGATCGTTGGCGCTGCGATCATTGCCGTTGCGCTTGTCGTCGTCGACGGACGCGTCTTCGCGTGGCTGCAGCACCGATTGCGCGCGGCTTGAGGCGATCCTGCTCGGACGTGGCCTTCTGAAACGAAGAGGCCGCAACACCGATGCGGTGCTGCGGCCTCGATCGCCGAAAATCTCGGATCAGCTTAGAAGTGGTAGTTGATGGCCGCGCGCAGCACGTGGTCGGTGACATCCGAGCTGTAGTTCGCGCCGATCGGCGCGAACGGCACAAGCGACGCCGAGCCGCCGAAGTTGCCGAGATCCATGTAGAGGTACTCGAGGCGAGCGCTCCAGTTCCGATTGAACTTGCCTTCGATGCCGGCGCCCACGGTCCAGCCTGCGTTGGTGGAGCTGCTGGACGAGGAGGCCGCGACGAGCGGGCCGGCCGGGAAGCCGAACGTGGCCAGCGTCGCGGTGGTCTTCACCGAGCCGTAGGCGAGACCGCCGGTCGCGTAGAGCAGGACCTCAGGCGTGACCAGGAAGCCGCCGCGGGCGCGCACCGTGCCGAACCATTCGATCTGCTGATCGAGCGTCAGCGTTGTTCCGCCGGCTGCGCCGGGCGGCAGGAAGGTGAAGCCCGGCAGGCAGGGGCCTGCCAGAACAGCCACTGCGGCGCAAGAGAAGCCGCCGCTGCCCTTCTCGCCCGACCACTGCAGGTCGGCTTCGAGGCCCCACACCCAGCCGCCGGTTTGCCAGTTGTAACCGATCTGACCACCGGCGACGCCGCCGTCGAGATCGAACCTGCCGCCGAGGGTCGAATTGGCCGGCGGCACGATTGCAACGCCCGTCAGCGGATTGAAATAGTTCACGTCGGTGTCGGAACGACCCCAGCTGTAGCCGCCGTTCACGCCGATGTAGAAGCCCGTCCAGGTCATGACCGGAATTGGCGGAGGTGCGGCCTTGACCGGCATCCGCATATCGGCGGCGTGCGCGCCTGCGGAAAATCCAATTGCTGCGGCGGCGATGAGGATCTTCTTCAGCATGTTACCCCCCAAGGTCACTTTCGAGTCGCTTTGCTGCCTTGTTTTTAGCATCAGCGACGATGCCGCCCCACCGGAAATCCACGCGCGAGATGCGTTCCTCCTAGAGTGTTGTAGCGCGGCAACAACGCAACCGACTGAGTTGCGTCTTCCGGTATTGGGGCCCGGAAATATGCCACGCGGGAGCTTGTTGCGCCGCAGCTATCCTGCCGCGATCCCCACCAGCGGCGACGGCGTGACGCCGAGCTCTTCCAGGAACGGCGCGGCATTGTCGACGCGGCCGGTCATCTTCTTCGGATCGCCGGTGACGAGGATGTAGACGGCTTCCGCAATGTTCTCGATCGGCGAGACGCGATGCTTGGTCTTCTCGGTGATCAGGCCGTGCACGGCGACGCCCGGCGTGGCAACGAGCCCCGGCGCGATGACGTTGACCGAGATGTTGTCGTTGTAGACTTCCGAGGCGAGCCCGGTGGAGAAACGTTCGAGCGCCGCCTTGCACATGCCGTAGACCGTCCCGCCGGCGCGCAGGTTCTCGTATGGTTGTTTTGGATGCCATGCCGCGCCTGACGAGATCGTGACGATCGCGCCCTGCTTGCGTTCGCGCATCGACGGCAGCACCATCTGCGACAGATGCAGCGCGGCCCAGACCTGCACTTCGATCATCAGCTTGAAGCGCTTCTCCGGAAAATTCTCGATCGGATAGTAGAAAGTCACCGCGCCATTGTTGATCAGGATATCGATCGGGCCGTAGAGGCCGGTCGCATCCTTCACCAGCTGTTCGCGCTCGGAAGCCTGCGACAGGTCGCAGGTGAGGTAGTTCGCTTCGCCGCCGGCCTCACGGATGCGCTTTACGGTGTGCTTCAGCGTGCCGGGCAGGGTGCTTTGCCCGTCGTCTGCGGTGCGCGCGGTGCAGACCACTTTTGCGCCTTCCATCGCAAGGCGTGTGGAAATCGCTTCGCCAATGCCGCGGCTCGCACCGGTGACGAGCGCGACCCTGCCTTTCAGTTTGCCGTTGGGGTTGACCTTTGCGTCCGCCATGACTGCTCCTCCCGAAAACGTTTCCATTTATGCAGGCGCACTTTAGGTCGCGGGGCAGAAGAGGCAACGGGAGAAGGCAAGCATCGCCGCACAAGAGGTCTTCGGGGAGCGCATTGCCATAGCTGATGCGAAGCATCGGCGTTCTAAAGAACGGCGGCCGGTTTACTGCAACATCGCCGCAACCTCGCGCACCTTTGCGCGCACGGTTGCGTCCTTGAAGTAGTCGACGGTTTGCAGCGCAAGGTCGCGCACCGTCCGCGCGTCGTCCCTGGTCAGGAATTTCGCAGCCACCGGCGCGGTGCGGCCAAGTGCCGTCAGGCGGGCCATCCGCCAGCTGTCGTTGTGGCCGTCATAGACAAGCGCGATGAGGTTGCCCTTCATCGCCTGCGACAGCAGCGCCCTGACTTCGTCGGTTCGCGCCTGCGCGCTCGTCTTGCCCGCGGCTGGAGCAGTTGTCGCGCGGGCCTGCGCGTTGGCGATGGCCGCGAGCAGGATCATCTGGAAGTCCGCGTAACGGCCGAACTCGTCGGCGAACGCTGTGACGTTGCCGCGGATGCGTTTGCGGATCGTGTCGGCGGGCGGCACGTTTGCGATATCGTCAAAGCCTGTGCCGGCCAGAATGTACACCGCGCCGATCCGGTCGGCGGTCTTCAGCCAGTCGAGCGCCTTGTCGATCTCGTCGGTCGTCAGCGGTTCGGCCGCAAGATCCGAGGCGCCAAGGACGGTGGCCAGCGCGGAGTCGATCGCAGGTTCGATCTGGCGCGGCGGCTTGCCGGTCAGGTGCGAGTTGCGGCTTGCCGCGAGGAATGTCTCGGCTGCCTTGGCGATCGCATCGGTTCTGGCGGCATCGAGCTTTGCGGTGACGATCTCACCGGTCAGCCGCACCTTTGGCGTCCAGCCGTCGAAATAGTTGCGGTAGCTGACGCTGGCGACCCTGCCGTCGCGCCGGGCAACGGCGCCGCAAAGCCGCTCGCCGCCGCTTTGCCCGCGTTCGGTGATGGCGTCGAGCACAGTGCCGCCGCCAAGGCGGTCGCGCGCGAGTTCCAGGATGGCATCGCGGCTTGCCGGTGCATCGCAGCCGGGCAGGAGCAACGCGGTCTGCACGCGTCCGGTGGCGTTGGCGATCGAGGCGCTCGCCTTGCTGGCCGCGCCGACCGCGAAGCCGCCAAGCATCACGACCAGCCAGACCGCGGCAGCGGCTGTGGCCGTGACGGCTGCAGCCGTCGCAGCGCGCCCGCCCCAGTGCGACAGCGGTGAGGCTGCGCGCGTCACATGCGCGCCTTCCGTGCGCTCGAGCCCGACGAACAGGCGCATGCGCTCGGCGGCGCTGCGCGCATAGCCGGCCTCGCCGGCAAGCCTGTGCTGGATGTTCGACGTCGTCGTCAGCACGATGGTCTCGGTCACTGCGCTGCCGCGGGCAATCGTCTGCGTGCCGATCGAGGCGATGTCCTTGAAGCGAAGCTCCAGCGTCCGCTCCGGCCAGAAGCGCCGCCGCCGCTCGAACCACGCGCAGGCGGCATCCTTGTCGAGGATGAATTTGGTCCAGCGCGACTTTCGGTCGCCGAGCGTCATCACCAGACGCCGGTCGCTGTCCTTCAGAATCTCGAGCATGCGTAGAGCGTGATCGCGCTTCTTCGAACCGCCATCACGCTCAACCCCCTTGTTTGGGGCGTGATCCTTTCGGAAAACCGGTATCCACTTTTCCGGATCATGCCCATGCCGCCGATTGCCGTTCGCGACCTCTTATCAGAGTCGCGGCATGCGCGATGGCGTCGAAGGCGCTAGCTCGCGCCGAGCCGAACGCCCGCGCGCAGGAATTTCTGCGGGTCCACCGCATCGCCGTCGATGCGGGTCTCGTAATGCAGGTGCGGCCCGGTCGAGCGGCCGGTCGAGCCGACCGCGCCGATCACCTGGCCGATGCGGACGATGTCGCCGACCTTGACGTTGATCTCCGACAGGTGGCCGTAGCGCGTCGTCAGCGTGTTGCCGTGGTCGATCTCGACCATCTTGCCGTAGCCACCCTGCCAGCCGGCGGCGATCACCTTGCCGTAGGCGGTAGCGCGTACCGGATCGCCACTGGATCCGCGAAAGTCGAGCCCCGTATGCATCGCCGGACGGCCGAGGAACGGATCGGAGCGGATGCCGAAGCCGGAGGTGAATTCGACCTGGCCAATCACCGGCTTGCGGTAGGGCACCACGGCCAGCGTCCGGTTCAGCCGGTCGATCTGCGCCCGCGTGAGACTGATGCGGTGAAGCTGGCGCTCAAACGGGCCGGCGTTGCTCGGAAGCTTGGCCGGCACGAACGGGCCGCCGACTGCGCCGACCGCCGACTGCGGCGCGGTCTCCATGCCTGCGAGGTCGAGACCAAGGTCGGTGAACAGCCCGCGCATTCGCCGCATCCGCGACTCGAAACTCTCCTCCATCGAATTCAGCGCCGCCATCTGCCGGCCTTCGATGCCGTCGAGCGAGAGCTGCAGCCGGGTCAGGACATTGCCGAGGCCCGCGGTCTTGGCGAGTTCGCCCGGCTTCAAGAGGCTTGCAAAGGCCGTGGTGCGCGACTCCAGCCGCGCCTCGCGATCGGGCGGTGCGACGAAGACGACGGTGTCGCTCACGGCGGAGGGCTTGATCGATCCGGTGACAATGGGGTCGGCGAGTGCCGCGCCGCGGCCGGGCGTGCGGCCCGATCCGCCCTGTGCGTCGCTGGGGACGCCGCCGAGCGCGCTCGTGCGCTGCTCCAGCGTCATCTGCCGGCGCTGGATCTGGTCGAGCTTCTGTTCGAACTGCTCCTGGTCGAGCAGTTGCCGGCTGGTCGTCCGGTCGATCTGCGCGCGCAGTTCGGCGATGCGATCCTCGTAGGCGTATTGCATCTCGGCCTGGCGCGCGACCAGCCGCGTCAGCACGTCGTCACGGAAGGCGAAATAGGTCGCGGTCGCCGCCGACCAGGCGCCCATGATCACGATCGAGCCGACCACGATCCAGAACACCACCGGCCCGACGCGAACCCGCTTGCCTGCGTGGACCAGCGTGTAGCCGTTCTCGCGGGCTGCGGCGGCTGGCCGCTGCGGCGCCGGGCGCGCGGCGGCGCGGCTGTTATCCTGCCCGTGGGTACGGGGCTGCTCTGAGAATTGCCCAGGCCGGTACGACATTCAAACTCCACGCCGGCAGCTGGAACGATCGACCGGCACCTAACCCGGTCGATTTGAGCCACTTATGGTTAATTTTCGGAAAATGAGTCCTTCTCGTTCAGGATTGGTCTGGAGGCTGTCAGAGCGCCTTGTTGTCAAAGCGCCTTGGCCGCGGCCAGCACGTCGGCGGCGTGACCGTTGACCTTCACGTTGCGCCAGATGCGGGCGATCCGGCCATCGGCGCCGACCAGAACCGTCGTGCGAACAATGCCAAGGAAGGTCCTGCCATACATGGATTTTTCGCCCCAAACGCCATAGGCCTTCACGGTCTCCAGATCGGGATCGGCGCCGAGCGGCACGCCGAGACTGTGCTTGTCGCGGAACTTCGTCTGGGCGCCGACTTCGTCGGCGGAAATGCCGACCACGCTGGTGCCAACCTGCTCGAACTGCTTCGCGTGACGCGTGAAGTCGATGGCCTCAAGTGTACAGCCCGGCGTGTCTGCGCGCGGGTAGAAGAAGATCACGAGCTTCCGGCCTGCGAAGTCGGCGAGGCGCACGGTCGAATCGCCGTCGCGTTTCAACGTGAAATCCGGCGCCCGATCACCCTCGTTGAGCTGCATTGTCCTGCCCTTTGCTGCCGCCGGCTTTGCGGATTTCTTGACGGTTTTGCGCGATGCTGACGGCCGCGAAGTCGCGGCTTTCTTGGCTGTTTTCTTGGAAGCCTTCTTCGGCGGCGACGTCTTCGCACCCCTGGAGGGGGACTTTGATGCTGATTTCTTTGGTGATTTCCGTGCCATACGCCTTCCTTTCGTCGCTTTCCGCCGGTCAAAGGAATGATACTCTAGTGCTCTCATGTGTTGCGGCACTAGGCCTTGCCGTCGCCAACGATCGGGGCCGTCGATGCTGTGGAAATCTACGGTCCGGGGCGTATGGTGATTCTGGATTCGCTTGCTGCGGAGCGCCCGTAACTGAATGACGGGAAACGGAAACCGGGGATCGGCGGCCATGCCGTCGAACGGGCGGGCGGCGCATGACAGCGTCCGGACAGGTGCGAGACAACCGGTTGCCCCACACCCCGCCGCGCAAGGGCGGGCGGCGCAGGGTTCGTCCGACTGGTGCTGGCAGGACGACCAGGATGAGGCCGCCCATCGCGCCCAGCGGCTGCTGAGCGGGCCGCGCGCTTATGTTTCGCCTGCGTTTTTCTATCGACTCGGCGACGGTTTCCGCCGGCTGCTGAACCAGATCCGCGCCCACCGCTGGGCCGGCCGGCTGGTCGCTCTCACGCTCATTCTGACGGTCCTGTCGGGCAGCGCCTTCGGCCTTTTGTGGTGGCGTCTCGGCGAGGGGCCGATCGGCTTCGATGTCGCGACGCCCTGGCTCACCGCCGCAATCAGGGACAACGTCTCCAGCGACTATGCGGTCGAGATCGGCGGGACGCAGATCGAGCGGGCCGGGCGGGCGCGTATCGCCGTGCGCGTGCTCGACATCGTGGTTCGCGACCGCGACAAGCAGATCGTGGCGACGGCGCCCAAGGCCGAAGTCCGCATTTCCGGAATGTCGTTGCTGCTCGGGCAGCTTCGCGCCGAAAGCCTGAGCCTCGTCGATGCCGAGCTGTCGGTGCTGATCGAGCAGGACGGCCGGGTCAGTGTCTCCACCGGTGCAACCACCCGCCCGCTCGTGACGGCAACGCCGACCGATCTCGCATTGCCGTCGTCTCCTGCGCCGCAGGCGGCGCGCCCGAACGCGCCGGCCGCTGCACAGCCGTCAGGCTCGGGTATCGACGCCCTGCTTGCTGCGCTCGCCCGCCTCGACGGCATGAGCGCATCCGGTCTCAACAGCTATGACCTCAGCGAGGTCGGCATCAAGAACGGCAACATCGTCGTCGACGACCGGCAGAGCGGCAATCACTGGAGCTTCGAAAACATCACGCTCAGCATTCGCCGTCCGAGCGGCGGCGGCATTGCGCTCAGCGTCGGCGAGGAGAATACGACGCGGCCATGGTCGTTCCGCTCAGCCATTGGGCCGATGGTCAATGGTGTGCGCAGCGTCGACATCAGCGCCGAGCGGGTGCTCATCAAGGATCTCCTGTTCGCGCTTCGGCTGAAGGATGCGTCCTATACCGCAGACCTGCCGATCACCGGCCGCCTGCGCGGCGAGATCGGACGCGATGGCCTGCCGAGCTACTTCACCGGCAAAATTGGCGTCGACGCCGGCAGCATCGTCGACCGGCGCGCTCCCGAATATCCGATGAACATCGAGCGGGCCGACATCAGCGTCGACTGGGATTCGACACGACGGGTGCTGGTCGCGCCGTTCCAGGTCGTGTCCGGACAGAACCGCATCACCTTGCTCGCGCATCTCGAGCCGCCGAGCGACAGCGTTCCGCACTGGCAGCTCGGCTTCTCCGGCGGCACGATCGTCCTGCCTGGCACCGAGGGCGAAACGCCGCTGATCTTCAACCGCATTGCCGTGCGCATGCGCTTCGATATCGAGGGCCAGCGGATCGTTCTGACCCAGGGCGATATTTCGAATGGCACGATCGGCGTCGCTGGCACCGGCACGTTCGACTATTCGGTTGCCGAGCCGCGGCTGACGGCGGGCATCGCCGGCACGCCGATGTCGGCCTCCGAGCTGAAACGCATGTGGCCGGTGATCATCAATCCGGAAGTGCGCGAGTGGGTGCTGGAGCGGGTCGACGGCGGCACGCTGCAGCGGGCGGAAGTGGCGATCAATGCGCCGACGCACACGCTCGCCCGCGGCGGACCGCCGATTCCGGACGATGGGCTTTCGATCAACTTCGTCGCCAGTGGCGTGAAGCTGCGTCCGGTCGACGGACTGCCGGCGGTCACTGACGCCGGCATGCGCGTGCGTATCAGCGGCCGTACCGCAAACGTCAGCATCGCCCAGGCAGCGATGGAAACCGCTGGTGGCCGCAGGGTCGGCGTCACCGATTTCGTGTTCGAGATTCCGGATCTCGCGCCGAAGCCGATGCAGACGCGCGTGCGCTTCCGCGTCGATGCGCCGGTGCCGGCGGTTGCCGAGATCCTCGCGTCCGATCGCTGGAACGAATTCTCCGGCGTGCCGATCGATCCGGCCACCAGCCGCGGAACGACCGCCGCGACAGTCACGCTGGCGATGCCGCTGAAGAAAGAGCTCACCAAGCAGGACACGACCTACACGGTCACCGCCGACCTGAACAACGTCGCCGTCGACAAACTGGTGATGAATCAGAAGCTTGAAAGCAGCAATCTGAAGCTGGTTGCGAACAACCAGGGATTCCAGATCAAGGGCGAGGTCAAGATCAACGGCCAGTCGGCGGCGCTCGACTATCGCAAGCCCACGGGCGACGTGGACGCCGACGTGCGCCTCACCGCGACCCTCGACGACGCGAGCCGTGCGCGGCTCGGCATCGATCTCGGTCCTTCCGCCACCGGCAACATCCCGCTCAAGCTGAACGGCAAGATCGCCACTGGCGATCGCGACAGCCGCTTCGGCGTCGAGGCCGATCTCTCCGGCTTGCGGATCGACAACCTGCTGCCGGGCTGGATCAAGACGCCGGGTCGGGCTGCGAAGGCGACATTCAACGTCGTGCGCAAGGAGCAGTCGACCCGCTTCGAGGATGTGGTGATCGAAGGCGGCGGCGCCTCGATCAAGGGCAATCTGGAAGTCGACGACAAGGGCGACCTGATCGCAGCCATCTTCCCGACCTATCAACCCTCCGAAGGCGACCGTGCGTCGCTGCGCGCCGAGCGCGCCCAGGATGGAATGCTCAAGGTGGCGATGCGCGGCGACGTGTTCGACGGCCGCAGCTTCATCAAGGCGTCCGTCGGCGGCAGCGGCCAGGACAAGAACAAGCAGAAGGTCGGCGATTTCGAGCTCGACCTGAAGTTCGGTGCGGTGGCGGGCCACAACGGCGAAGCGATGCGTGCCGTGGATCTGAAGCTCGCGCGGCGCAACGGTGTCATCCGCACTTTCTCGCTCAACGGCAAGATCGGCAAAGACACCCAGGTGCTCGGCGACATTCGCGGCCGCGCCGCCGGCCGCGTCGTGATGTATCTGGAGACGGCCGACGCCGGCGCGATGTTCCGCTTCACCGACACCTATCCCAAGATGTATGGCGGGCGGATGTGGATCGCGATGGATCCGCCGACGGCGGATTCGACGCCGCAGGAGGGCCTGCTCAACGTCAGCGACTTCTCCGTCCGCGACGAGCGTCTGCAGCAGATGACCCAGAACCAGGGCAATGGGCCGCAGAGCGGAGTGTCATTCTCGCGCATGCGCGCGGAATTCACCCGCGCAACCGGCGCGCTGTCGATCCGCGAAGGCATCGTCGCAGGCCCCACCATGGGCGCGACCATCGAGGGACAGATCAACTACGGCGCCAACCAGGTGCGCATGAGCGGCACGTTCCTGCCGGCCTACGGGCTGAACAACATCTTCGGGCAGATCCCGATCGTCGGCCTGTTCCTCGGTGGCGGCAGCAATGAAGGCCTGATCGGCATCACCTACGAGGTGGTGGGATCGCCGGGCTCGCCGACTCTGCGCGTCAATCCGCTCTCCGCCGTGGCCCCCGGCGTGCTGCGCAAGATCTTCGACTTCGGCACCGGCCGCCAGCCGCAGACCCCGCTCGACAGTTTTTCCACGACGCAGCAGAATTAGAGCGTGATGCGCTCACGCTGAAAAGACGCCGAGTAAGGTGGCTGCCGCCCTTTAGACGGGCCGCAACAACACGTGCCGCTTGCGGCCCATCGACAGCTTGATGACGCCTTCGCCGGTCAGATGCGCGGGCGTCAGCATCATCTTCTCGTCCGACACCGGCTGATCGTTGACACGCAGGCCGCCGGATTTGATCTGGCGCCGTGCTTCGCCGTTTGACGCAACCAGCCCCGCCTTCACGAACCCGGTCAACACGCCGAGCCCGCCGTCCAGCTCACCGCGGGCCACGTCGATCGACGGAAGGTCCTCGGCGATCGCGCCTTCTTCAAACGTGCGGCGCGCAGTCTCGGCGGCAGCAAGTGCAGTCTCGCGGCCATGCATCAGCGCGGTCGCTTCCGTCGCGAGAATCTTCTTCGCTTCGTTGACCTCCGAGCCGCCGAGCGCTGCGAGGCGCTCGATCTCATCGAGCGGCAGCAAGGTGAACACCTTGAGGAAGCGCTCGACGTCCGCGTCCTCGGCATTGCGCCAGAATTGCCAATAATCGTAGGGGGCAAGCATGTCCGCATTCAGCCACACTGCGCCTGCGACCGACTTGCCCATCTTCGCGCCCGAGGAGGATGCGAGCAGCGGGCAGGTGAGGGCGTAAAGCTGGTGCGTGCCCATGCGCCGGCCGAGATCGATGCCGTTGACGATGTTGCCCCACTGATCGGAACCGCCCATCTGCAGGTTGCAGCCGTAGCGGCGCGCGAGCTCGACGAAGTCGTAGGACTGCAGGATCATGTAGTTGAACTCGATGAACGACAGCTCCTGCTCGCGATCGAGGCGAAGCTTCACCGAGTCCATCGACAGCATGCGGTTGATCGAGAAATGCCGGCCGACGTCGCGCAGCATCTCGATGTAGTTGAGCTTCGTCAGCCACTCGGCGTTGTCGGCCATGACCGCGTCGGTCTTGCCGGAACCAAAGCGGAGCAGCTTGGCGAAGGTGGTCTTCATCGAGTCTTTGTTCGCGTCGATCTGCTCGTAGGTGAGCAGCTTGCGGGTTTCGTCGCGGCCGGACGGGTCGCCGACCCGGGTGGTGCCGCCGCCCATCAGCGTGATCGGCTTGTTGCCGGTCTCCTGCAGCCAGTGCAGCATCATGATCGACAACAGGTGCCCGACATGCAGCGACGCGGCCGTGCAGTCGTAGCCGACATAGGCGACGGCCTGGCCCTTTGCCGCCAGGTCGTCGAGCCCTTGCGGGTCGGAGGCCTGGTGGATGAAGCCACGGCTTTGCAGCACGTTAAGAAAATCGGACTTAAAGCTAGACATCGTTTCTTCCGAGCATCGCGGGAAGCGCGTGGTGTAACAGTTTTGGCCTCGGATTCAACCGACGCGGACGCGAATTAGGAGCTGTTTGGCATGGATGGACTGACCTGGTTCGGGCTGATCGCGGTGACGGCGATGCTGGTCACTTACGCGCTGGAGGACCGCAGCGCATGGTTCGTGCTGGCCTTTGCCGGCGCCTGTGCGCTCGCCTCGATCTACGGGTTCCTGCAGGGCGCATGGCCGTTCGGCGTGGTGGAGGGGGTCTGGACCATCGTGGCGCTGCGCCGGTTCATGCTACGCACAAGGGCTGCGAGTCCTGCGTAGTCGTTGGCGATGGAGGAGAAGCAGTTGCGCGCAATCGGCTTGATGAGCGGGACGTCGATGGACGGCGTCGACGTGGCCCTGATCGAATCCGACGGCGAGACCGTTTCGTCGTTCGGCCCGTCGGGCTACCGGCCCTACAGCGACGCGGAACGGACGCTGCTGCGCAAGGGACTGGCTGATGCGCTGGCGATCGCCAACCGCGGCGAGCGGCCGGGCGTTCTCGCCGACGCCGAACGTCTGGTCACGCAAGCCCATGCGGAGGCCGTCGAGGATTTTCTGAAAGCGCACGACATCGCCCGCGAAGGCGTCGACGTCATCGGCTTCCACGGCCAGACGGTGCTGCATCGGCCGGAGCAGCGTCTGACCGTGCAGATCGGCGACGGCGCTTCGCTGGCGAAGGCCACGCGAATTCCGGTGGTCTACGACCTGCGCGCGGCCGATGTTGCGACGGGCGGGCAGGGGGCGCCGCTGGTGCCCGTCTATCACAGCGCGCTGGTGCGCTCGCTTGATCTCGATGGGCCGATATGTGTCGTGAATATCGGCGGCGTTTCGAACATTTCCTACGTGGACGGTGACGTGCTGATCGCCTGCGACACGGGACCCGGCAACGCACTGCTCGATGACTTCATGCTGAAGGCCACCGGCGAAGCGGTGGATCGTGACGGCGCGCTCGGCGCACGCGGGCGCGCAGACGAAGCATGGATCGCGGCATCGTTGCAGCTGCCGTTCTTCGCGCTGCCGCCGCCAAAATCCCTCGACCGCAACGCCTTTGCGTCGTTGACTTTGCCGGACCTCGCCGCCGCCGACGGTGCGGCGACGCTGACCGCGTTCACGGCTGCGGCGATCGCCAACATCGTGCCGCACTTGCCCAAGGCTCCGAAGACCTGGATCGTCGCCGGCGGGGGGGCGAACAATCCGACTTTGATGCGGATGCTGTCCGAGCGGCTTGCGCCGGCGCGCATCAGCACCGCTGCGTCGCGCGGCTGGCAGGGCGACGCGATCGAGGCGCAGGCGTTCGCGTTCCTGGGCGTCCGCAGCCTCAAGGGACTGCCACTGACGTTTCCGCGGACCACCGGTGTGCCGGCACCGCTGACCGGCGGGGTTCTCGCGAAACCGTGATCTGCATGCACTTGCATGTAACTTGACCTGAGAATGCAACTGCATCTATTTCCATGCATCTGCATTCAACGGGAGAGATCGATGCCGCCGGCCCAGGATCACGTTCAGTTCGCCGCCTTTCTGCTTCGCGTTGCGCTTGGCGCAATGTTCCTGGCCCACAGCGTTATCCTCAAGCTGTTCGTGTTCACGCTTCCTGGCACCGCCGGCTTCTTCCAGAGCCTCGGCCTGCCGGCCTGGACCGCGTACGCGACGTTCGCCGCCGAAGCCATCGGTGGCGTGCTGCTGATCCTCGGCGTGCAGGCGCGCTGGGTCGCGCTGCTGCTGTTGCCGATCCTGCTCGGTGCAACCTGGGTGCATGCCGGCAACGGCTGGGTGTTCAGCGCGGCGAAGGGCGGCTGGGAATATCCGCTGTATCTCAGCTTGCTTGGTGTCGTGCAGGTGCTGCTCGGCGATGGTGCCTTTGCGCTGTCGCCCTCGCGTCCGCTGCCGTCGCTCGCAGCGCAGGCTCCCGCCGCGCGCAACGCCTGACCGGAGGCCGTCATGACCGCGCAGTTGAAACTCATCAGCCACAAGCTCTGCCCGTATGTGCAGCGCGCAGTCATCGCGCTGACCGAGAAGGGCGTGGCGTTCGAGCGCGTCGATATCGACCTCGACAACAAGCCCGCGTGGTTTTTGCAGATCTCGCCGCTCGGCAAGACGCCGGTGCTGGTCGTCGGCGACAAGGCGATCTTCGAATCCGCCGTGATCCTCGAATATCTGGAAGAGACCCAGCCAGGCCCACTGCATCCGCACGATCCGCTTCAGCGCGCTGAGCATCGCGGTTGGATCGAGTTCAACTCGGCGGTGTTGGGCGACATCTGGGGCCTCGAGGTCGCGACCGACCAGGCGACGTTTGCGGTCAAGGCGAAGCAACTCGAGGCGAAGTTTGCCTTGCTGGAGACGCGCCTCGTCGGCCAGCCGTGGTTCGATGGCGATAAATTCTCGCTGGTCGACGCGGTGTTCGGCCCCGCCTTCCGCTATTTCGACGTCATCGATGCGATTGGCGACTTCGGCATCTTCGCCAACAAGCCGAAGCTCGTGCAGTGGCGCAAGAACCTCAGCACGCGCGCCTCGATCCGCACCGCGGTCAGCGCTGACTACAACGACCTGCTGCGCGCCTTCCTGAAGAAGAAGGGATCGTACCTGTCGCAGCTCGAGGCGCGGCAAGCTGCCTAACACGACGGCAATTTGTCAGACGAGATATGCGTGATGGTGCCGGCCGTTGTCACGCAGCGTCGATAGTGCTCGAAAGGCTTGCCTTTTCGAGCACCCGTATTGATGCAACGTTCCGAGCATAGTCTTCTTCCCACACTTATTGTCCTGGCAGTCGGTCAGCTCATCGGCTGGGGGACGGTCAGCCTGCCGGCCGTCATCGGTGAGCAGCTTGCCCGCGATCTCGGCCTTGGTCTGCCCGCCGTGTTCGCCGGCACGACGGTGATGCTGGTCGTCTCAGGCCTCACGGCATCGCTGATCGCAAACACATTCGTGGCCTATGGCGCGCGCAACGTCATGGCGGCGGGTTCGCTGATCGCGGCGCCGGGCTTCGTTCTGCTCGCGTCCGCCACCGGCCCGGTTCTTTATTATGCAGGCTGGATCGCCCTCGGCGTTGCCGCCGCCGCGATGCTTTCGACCGCGACCTACATCCTGCTCAATGAGCTGGTCGGCGCCGGCGCCAAGCGGTCGATCGGCGGACTCATGCTTGTCACCGGACTGTCATCGAGCGTGTTCTGGCCGATCACGGCTGCGCTGAGCGGTGCGGTGGGATGGCGTGCGACGTTGCTGGTGTATGGCGCAGCGATGGTCCTGATCTGCTTTCCGCTGCATGTCTTCGGCCTGCCGCAGCGGCGACGGCCGCCGGCTGGCGCGGAACGCCGCGAGACGAGCGGAAGGGCGAACAGCGGGCTGGGGCGTCTGCCGTTTGTGCTGCTCGCCGCGGCCATCGCGCTCACGTCGTTCGTCTCATGGGGTGTCGGCTCGATCATCATTCAGTTGCTCAAGTCGATGGGCGTCGGCGATGTATGGGCGCCGCGTCGGCTCGCTGCTGGGCGTCATTCAGGTCAGCGCGCGTGCGCTCGACTTCTTCGGCGCGCGCTGGAGCGGCCTGACCACTGGTCTCGTCGCCGGGACCGTGATGCCGGTCGCCTTCGTGCTTCTGCTGCTGGGAGGGCCGGCCGACTGGGCCATCGCCGCCTTCATGCTGCTCTATGGCGGCTCGACCGGCGCGATGGCGGTCGCGCGCGCGACCATGCCGCTGGTGTTCTACGACGCCGCCGCGTTTGCGCGCGCGTCGTCGCACATCGCACTGCCGATGAATCTTGCCGCGGCAGCGGCGCCACCGCTGCTGGTTGCCGTGCTGACAAATTTTGGAAGCAACACCGTGCTCGGCTTCACGCTGGCATGCAGCCTGATCGCGCTCGCGCTGCTATTGGCGCTCGCGCGCATGCATCGCAAGACGCTCGCGTCCGCACTCGAAAGCTAGCGGACGTTCGCCAGTCGCATATCCAGATACGACGTCACCGACTCCATCAGCGGCTCGAGCCTGTCCGCAAAGAAGTGGTTGGCGCCGGGGATGATCTGCTGGTCGATGACGATGCCTTTTTGCGTCTTCAGCTTCTCAACCAGCGTCGTCACGTCCTTGGCCGGCGCGACGATGTCTTTCTCGCCGTGCACGATCAGGCCCGACGACGGGCAGGGCGCCAGGAAAGAGAAGTCGTAGCGGTTCGGTTCCGGCGCGATCGAAATAAAACCTTCGACCTCGGGCCGGCGCATCAACAGCTGCATGCCGATCCAGGCGCCAAATGAGAAGCCCGCGATCCAGCAGGCGCGCGCTTCCGGATTGATGGTCTGCGCCCAGTCGAGCGCCGACGCCGCGTCCGACAGTTCGCCCGCGCCATGATCGAACGAACCTTGACTGCGGCCGACGCCGCGAAAATTGAAGCGCAGCACCGAGAAGCCGCGATGCACGAAGGCGTAGTACACTTGGTAGACGATCGGATTGTTCATGTTGCCGCCGAACTGCGGGTGCGGGTGCAGCACCATGGCGATCGGCGCGTTCTTCTGTTTCGCCGGGTGATAGCGGCCTTCGAGGCGGCCTGCGGGACCGGTGAAAATGACTTCGGGCATCGTGACCTCGGATGAGGGGGATGATTCTGGCGGCGCGAAGCCATCCAGCATGGAAATCGGCAATATCCGCAGCGAGTTGCTCGCCTGAATGGACCGCCGTTCCGCTCGAGAAACGGAGCCGCGTTCTAGCATGAGGCGAGGGGCCAAAAGCAAGCATTGCGAACACGCCTGGAGGCGAGACGGCCTCGATTCCATCAGAGGTAGTATATAACCTGTTTAATTTTGCCGGATCGCCGCCCGGTCGACGAGCTCCACGGACGCCCGATACCGCCTGCTGCCGCCAACGGTCTGCCCGGTATCGAAGGTCAGCTCGAAATCGCCGCTTGGGCGGTTTTCGACCCCGGTCACGCGGTCCAGGTTGGCCAAGCGTGTCCGGTGCACCCGGACGATGTTGAAGCGCTTGAGCTGCGTCTCGGTCGAAGCCAGCGTGCCGCGGATGAGGTGAACCTCGCCGCTGGCCATGGCGTATTCGACATAGTTGCCGGCTGAGGCGATCCAGACGATGTCGCGCGGCTCGATGCGAATGCGGGTCGAGCCGTCGCGCAGCCAGACCATGTGCGGTCCGCCGGGCGCGGTTGTCTCAGCTTGCGGCGCGCTGGCGATGAGCCTTGCCTGCGCATCCTCCCTGCGGCTTTCCAGCAGCCAGAACGGTCCGCCGATCATGAAGCAGGTCACGATGTCTTTCCGGAACTCGTACAGCACCGTCTCGGCCGAGAAGCCGAAGTCGTAGGTGCCGCCGGCAAGCGCCAGCAAAAGCTTGCGCAGCAGCACCATGCCGACGACGTGCAGCGCCGAGAAGGCGACGATGCCCGCGAGACCAAGCCCCAGACGCATCGGCCAGGTGGTCGCCGCGCGTATCCGTCGAACGGTCATGAAGATAACGGGTGTGGCCAGCACCACGATGGCGACGCTCGACATCTCCCAGACGAACGGCATCCGCAGGTCGTAGACGGCGCCGCGCCGCGCGATGTCGTAGGCCATGGAGAAGGCGTTGACGGTTCCGATGGCCAACGCCACCGCGGCGACCGCGCCATAGGCGAGCCAGTCGCCACCGCTTATCCCGCGACCGCCGCCAGTCGTCCCTGACGCGCCCGTTTCATCCCCTCGAACAGCGCTCTGATCCCAAACAGGCTCGACGTCCGGGCCACTGCGCGCATTTTTGACGTCGCTTTTGATATCCATCGCCAACCCGAGAGCTTAATCATGCGCCAGCAAATCATAGCACAATCGCAGCGGCTGACGGCCGCGGATGCGGATCGCCGCATCGATCTGGACTGGGTCCGGATCGGCGCCTTTGGCCTGTTGATCCTCTACCACGTGGGCATGCTGTACGTGTCCTGGGGCTTCCACATCAAAAGCGAGCACCGGATCACGGCGCTGGAGCCGTTGATGCTGATGCTCAATCCGTGGCGGCTGGCGTTGCTGTTTCTGGTCGCCGGCTTCGCGACGCGCTTCATGCTGCGCAAATACGCCACCGGCGCGCTGCTGCAGTCGCGCACAGTCCGGCTGCTGGTTCCGCTGGCCTTCGGCATGCTCGTGATCGTGCCGCCCCAAGCCTATCTGCAGATCGTCGAGAGCCTCGGCTATCCGGCGGGCTTCCTCGATTTCTACCGGAACCACTATTTCGCCTTCGGCGAGCAGTTCTGTCGCCCGGGACCGTGCATCCTGCTGCCGACCTGGAACCACCTCTGGTTCGTCGCTTACCTGTGGGTCTACACCATGGCGCTGGGCGGCGTGTTGCTGGTCGCTCCGCGATTGTTCGACCGGGTGGAACAGCCGTTGGGTAGGGCGCTGTCGGGAAGCCTGCTGCTGGTGCTGCCGTCACTGGTGCTCGGCCTCTACCGCCTGATCCTGCAGCCGATGTTTCCGTCAACCCATGCGCTGTTCGGCGACTGGTACAACCACGCGCTGTTTGGCACGATCTTCCTGATCGGCTTTCTGCTAGCCCGCGCGGACGGCTTCTGGGTTGCGGTCGAACGGCAGCGCTGGCTGGCGCTGTCGCTCGCAGTGGCGATCTTCCTGACCATCCTCGGTGTCCGCTGGTGGCGCCTGTCGGGCCATCCGGTGCCGGAACTGCTGCGGATCTACGCTGCGATGGCCTACGGCACCTTCCAGTGGCTGTGCATGGTGGCCGTGCTCGGTTTCACCAAACGCTGGCTCACCGCGGATTCTGCAGCGCGCAGATACCTTACCGATGCGGTGTTCCCATGTTACATCGTGCACCAGACTGCGATCATCATCATCGCCCACGCGCTCCATGGCTCGGGTCTGCCGGCCTGGCTTGAAGCGACCATCGTGATCGCCGGCACGGCCGCCGCCTGCGTGGTGACGTTCGAAATAGTCCGGCGCGTTGCAATCCTGCGCCCGCTGTTCGGACTGCAAATGAGCCCGCTTCCGCGCCGAGTGATGATGGCGACGTGAACTCTCCTTCACCCTCCTCCCGCTCGCGCAGCGAGTGGCGGGGAGGGTGGCTCGGATGAGCGAAGCGAATTCGAGCCGGGTGGGGGGCCTGCTGAGTCTCGTCATGGACTCGGCATGCTCCACATGAAAGATGCTATGACGCCGTGATGTCTGACCGTGTTTATCTCGACTGGAATGCGACCGCGCTGCTGCGCCCCGAGGGGCGGGCGGCGATGGCCGCTGCCTTCGAAATCCCGGGCAATCCGTCCTCCGTGCACACCGAAGGCCGTGCCGCGCGCCGCCTGGTCGAGGACGCGCGGGCGCATGTGGCCGCTGCTGCCGGCGCAAAACTCGATCATGTGGTCTTCACCTCCGGCGGCACCGAGGCCAACGCGCAGGCGCTGACGCCGGGATGGCGCCGTGCCGGCCACGCTGTCTCCCGCCTGATCGTCTCGGCGATCGAGCATCCGTCGGTGCTGTCTGGTGGGCGTTTTGCGACGGCCGAGGTCGAGCAGGCGCCCGTCACGCGCGACGGCGTCCTCGATCTCGAGCGACTGCGGACCATGCTGACGCCCGGCGCCCCCGCGTTCGTCTCCGTCATGCTGGCCAACAACGAGACCGGTGCGCTGCAGCCGGTCGCGGAGGCTGCCAGGCTGGTCCACGCCGCGGGCGGCATTTTGCATGTCGATGCCGTGCAGGCGCTGGGACGCGTTCCGCTGGATGTCGCAGCCCTTGGCGCGGACCTTGTCACTCTGTCGGCGCACAAGATCGGCGGACCAAAAGGCATCGGCGCGCTGGTGATCGCCAATCCTGACCTGCAGGTGCCGGCCGCCCTGATCCGCGGTGGCGGTCAGGAGCGGAACCGCCGCGCGGGAACCGAGAATGTCGCCGGTATTGCCGGGTTCGGCATGGCCGCGGCCGCCGCACGCATCAAGATGGCCGCGGAGGCCGCGCACATGCTGCGCCTGCGCGACCGGCTCGAGGCCGGTCTGGCATCGATCGAAGGGGTGACGGTGTTCGCAAAAGCCGTCACGCGCCTGCCGAACACCACCCTGTTCGCCAGTCAGGGCGTGCGTGCGGAAACCGCGGTCATTGCCCTCGATCTGGAGGGATTTGCCGTGTCCTCAGGCGCGGCCTGTTCCTCCGGCAAGGTCCAGGCGTCGCATGTTCTGGCCGCCATGGGCGTCGACAAGGAACTCGCCCAGGGCGCCATCCGGGTTTCCACCGGCTATGCGACCAAGGAAGGTGATATCGATCGCGCTCTAGAGGCTTGGAGAAAGCTCTCAGGTGTATTACGTAAGCCCTGACGAAACAGTGGTTGAATGGTTCTAATCTACACGGGATGCTTGTGTAGACTGAAGCGCTCAACTTGCGTAATCCACCGCGGTCCTTGAAACCGCGACCCGGAGTAGAGAATGCCTGCTGTCCAGGAGACGGTCGATCGGGTCCGCCGTATCGACGTCGATCAATATCGCTACGGCTTTGAGACGATCATCGAAACCGAGAAGGCGCCGAAAGGCCTCTCGGAAGATACCGTCCGTTTCATCTCGGCCAAGAAGAACGAGCCGGCATGGATGCTGGAGTGGCGGCTGGAGGCGTATCGCCGCTGGCTGACCATGACCGAGCCGACGTGGGCGCGCGTCAACTATCCGAAGATTGATTATCAGGACCTTTATTACTACGCGGCGCCGAAGCCGAAGAAGGAGCTCTCGTCGATCGACGAGATCGATCCGGAGATCCTGAAAACCTACGAGAAGCTCGGCATCCCGTTGCGCGAAGTCGAGATGCTGGAAGGCGTCGTTCGTCCCGCGGGCGAGCGGCGCGTCGCGGTCGATGCCGTGTTCGACTCGGTGTCGGTTGCCACCACCTTCAAGGAAGAGCTGAAGAAGGCCGGCGTGATCTTCATGCCGATCTCGGAAGCCATCCGCGAGCATCCCGAGTTGGTGCAGAAGTATCTCGGCACGGTCGTGCCGACCTCCGACAACTATTTCGCGACGCTGAATTCGGCGGTGTTCTCCGACGGCTCGTTCGTCTACGTGCCCGAGGGCGTGCACTGCCCGATGGAGCTGTCCACGTATTTCCGCATCAACGAGCGCAACACCGGCCAGTTCGAGCGCACGCTGATCATCGCCGACAAGCGCTCCTACGTCAGCTACCTCGAAGGCTGCACCGCGCCGCAGCGCGACGAGAACCAGCTGCATGCCGCGGTGGTCGAGCTCATCGCCCACGACGATGCCGAGATCAAATATTCGACGGTGCAGAACTGGTATCCGGGCGACGCAGAAGGCAAGGGCGGCATCTTCAACTTCGTCACCAAGCGCGGCGACTGCCGCGGCAAGAACTCGAAGATCTCGTGGACGCAGGTCGAGACCGGCTCTGCCATCACCTGGAAGTATCCGAGCTGCATCCTGCGCGGCGACAACTCGCGCGGCGAGTTCTACTCGATCGCGATCTCCAACGGCCGCCAGCAGGTCGACAGCGGCACCAAGATGCTGCACCTCGGCAAGAACACCTCGAGCCGCATCATCTCCAAGGGCATCGCCGCGGGCCGGTCCGAGAACACCTATCGCGGTCTCGTCTCGGCGCATCGCAAGGCGACCGGCGCACGCAATTTCACCGCCTGCGACTCGCTGTTGATCGGCGACAAGTGCGGCGCGCACACGGTGCCCTATATCGAGGCCAAGAATTCATCGGCGATCTTCGAGCACGAGGCGACCACCTCGAAGATCTCCGAAGACATGCTGTTCTACTGCGTCCAGCGCGGACTTTCCCAGGAAGAGGCGGTGGCGCTGGTCGTCAACGGCTTCGTCAAGGACGTGCTGCAGCAGCTGCCGATGGAGTTCGCAGTCGAGGCGCAGAAGCTGATCTCGATCAGCCTCGAGGGCAGCGTCGGATAATCACCGAACCTCATTCTGAGGAGGCCGCGTTAGCGGCCGTCTCCAAGGATGAGTTGATAGTCACCGGCCTCGCCCTTCGAGACGCGCCTTCGGCGCTCCGTAAGGGCTAAGGGTTTGAAGAAGACGGAAGAACAAAATGCCATTGCTTGAAGTGAAAAATCTCCACGTCCGCGTCGAGGACGACGGCAACGAGATCCTGCATGGACTGTCGCTGACCATCAACAAGGGCGAAGTGCACGCGATCATGGGGCCGAACGGCTCCGGCAAGTCGACGCTGAGCCACGTGCTCGCGGGCAAGCCGGGCTATGAGGTCACGAGCGGCGAGGTGCTGTTCGAGGGCGAGGACATCTTCGAGCTGGCGCCGAACGAGCGTGCCGCCAAGGGCCTGTTCCTGGCGTTCCAGTATCCGGTGGAAATCCCCGGCGTCGCCACCATGAACTTCCTGCGCACGGCGCTGAATGCGCAGCGCAAGGCGCGCGGCGAGGAAGAGTTCTCCACGCCCGACTTCCTGAAGAAGGTGCGCAAAGTCGCCGACAGCCTCAACATCCCGCAGGACATGCTGCGCCGTGGCGTCAACGTCGGCTTCTCCGGTGGCGAGAAGAAGCGCAACGAAGTGCTGCAGATGGCGCTGTTCGAGCCGAAACTCTGCATCCTCGACGAGATGGATTCCGGCCTCGACATCGACGCACTGAGGATTGCCGCCGACGGCGTCAACGCGCTGCGCTCGAACGACCGGGCAATGATCGTCATCACCCACTATCAGCGGCTTTTGAACTACATCGTCCCGGACCATGTGCACGTGATGTCGAAGGGCCGCGTGGTGAAGAGCGGCGGTAAGGAGCTGGCGCTGGAGCTGGAAGCGAACGGCTACACGCAGTTCGAAGAGCAGGCGGCTTAACCAATGAACGTCGTGGTCAAGACAGCCGGTGTGGAAAGCGCGTTGGCGGAGCAATTCGCTACCGCGCTGCCGCGCCTGCCGGGCGGCAAGGCGGTCGCCGCCATGCGCACGCGCGCGCTCGATACATTCGCGCGCGACGGGCTGCCGCACCGCAGGATCGAAGACTGGAAATACACGGACCTGCGTGCCCTGATGCGCGACGTGCTGCCGCCGGCGGCCCCTCCCGACAAGGCCGCACTGGACCGCGCCAAAAAGACGCTGAAGGCACGCCGCGCCGACGGCACCCGCCGGTTGGTGCTGGTCGATGGCGCCTTCGTGCCGGCGCTGTCGGACGTCGCAGCGCTCGAGGGCGGGCTGACGATCCGCTCGCTCGCAAGCGTCCTGGCGGACGAAACCGTGCATGACCTGCTGCTGAGCGACGACGCCGGTGCAGGCCCGATGTTCGCGCTGAACTCGGCGCTGATGGCCGACGGCGTGGTGATCGATATCGCCAAGGAAGCGTCGCCCGCAAAGCCGCTGCATATCGTCCATATCGCGAGTGGCCAGCCTGCGGCCGCCTACACCCGCTCGCTGCTGCGTGTCGGCGCCAATGTCAGCGCGACGCTGGTCGAGAGCTTCTTCTGTGCGGATGGCGCGCAGGCCTACCAGGTCAACGATGCGACCATGATCGCGATCGGTGACGGCACCCAGCTCGATCATGTGCGGCTGATGGAGGATGGGGCTGAGGCCTTCAACATCTCCACCCTGAAGACCGTGCTCGGGCGCAACACGATCTACAAGGTCTTCAACCTCACCAGCGGCGCGGCGGTGAGCCGCTATCAGGGTTTGCTGCGTTTCGACGGCGAGGGCTCGCGCGCCGAGACCTATGGCGTCAACCTGTTGAACGGGACCCAGCACGGCGACACCACGCTGGTGATCGATCACGCGGTGCCGCATTGCGCCAGCCGCGAGGTTTTTCGCGCGGTGATCGACGACCGCGGCCGCTCGGTGTTCCAGGGCAAGATCATCGTCCGCCCCGATGCGCAGAAGACCGAAGGCAAAATGGAGACGCGGGCGCTGCTGCTCTCCGACGACGCCGAGATCGACAACAAGCCGGAACTCGAGATTTTCGCCGACGACGTGACCTGCGGTCACGGCGCGACTGCAGGTGCCCTGGACGAGACGCTGCTGTTCTATCTGCGCGCGCGCGGCCTGCCGGAGAAGGAAGCGCAGGCGCTTCTGATCCAGGCATTCGTCGGCGAGGCGATCGAGGCGATTGCGGACGACCGGCTGCGCGAAGCGGCCACCAGCGCAGCGGTGCGATGGCTGGAGACGAGGACTGCATGACCCACCCGGCGGTGAAGAACGGAGCCTACGACGTCGCCAGAGTGCGCGAGGATTTCCCCGCGCTGGCGCTGCAGGTCTACGGCAAGCCGCTGGTCTATCTCGACAACGCGGCCTCCGCGCAGAAGCCTGTCGCCGTGCTCGATCGCATGCAGAAGGCGTTCACGAGCGAATATGCTAACGTCCATCGCGGCCTGCATTATCTCGCCAATGCCGCCACCGAGGCCTACGAAGGCGCGCGCGAAAAGGTGGCGAAGTTCCTCAATTCGGAGCGGCATGAGGAGATTTCCTTCACCCGCAACGCCACCGAGGCGATTAACCTGGTCGCGTCGTCGTTTGCAGCGCCGATGATCAAGGAAGGCGACGAGATCGTCCTTTCGATCATGGAGCACCATTCCAACATCGTGCCGTGGCATTTCCTGCGCGAACGGCAGGGCGCGGTGCTGAAGTGGGCGCCGGTCGACGATGAAGGCAACTTCCTCATCGACGAGTTCGAGAAGCTGCTCGGCCCGCGCACGAAGATGGTCGCGATCACCCACATGTCGAATGCGCTCGGCACCATCGTTCCGGTCAAGGACGTCGTGAAGCTCGCGCACGCGCGCGGCATTCCGGTGCTGGTCGACGGCAGCCAGGCTGCGGTGCATATGCAGGTCGACGTCCGCGACATCGATTGCGATTTCTACGTCTTCACCGGCCACAAGCTGTACGGCCCGACCGGCATCGGCGCCCTTTACGGCAAGCACGCGCTGCTCAGCGGCATGCGGCCCTACATGGGCGGCGGCGAGATGATCCGCGAAGTCGCCCGCGACGTCGTCACCTACGGCGATCCGCCGCACAAGTTCGAGGCCGGCACGCCGCCGATCGTCGAAGCCATCGGCCTGGGGGCCGCCATCGACTACGTCAATTCCATCGGCAAGGAGCGGATCGCCGCGCACGAGCACGAGCTCGTCACCTACGCCCAGGACCGGCTGCGCGAGATCAACTCGCTGCGCATCTTCGGCACCGCCCGGAACAAGGGCGCCATCGTCTCGTTCGACATGGCGGGCGCGCACCCGCACGATATCGCCACGGTGATCGACCGCTCCGGCATTGCGGTCCGCGCCGGAACCCATTGCGTGATGCCGCTTTTGGACCGGTTTGGCATCACGGCCACGTGCCGAGCGTCGTTTGGCATGTATAATACCAAGGCCGAGGTGGACAGCCTCGCCCAGGCGTTGATCAAGGCTCGGGATTTGTTTGCATGATGACCCAGGATGGCCCCACCGCCACGACGGAAGCGCCCGCTGACGTGGGCGGGATCCGCGCCAATGTCGCAAGAGCCTCGGCGCTGCCGGCGGAGGAAACCGAGCGGCTGACCCACGACATCGTCGCCGCGCTGAAGACCGTGTTCGACCCGGAAATCCCGGCGGACATCTACGAGCTCGGGCTAATCTACAAGGTCGACATCAAGGACGACCGCAGCGTCGCCGTCGAGATGACGCTGACGACGCCGAACTGTCCGGCGGCCGAAGAGCTGCCGACCATGGTCGAGAACGCCGTCGCCAGCATCCCCGGCGTCGGCAAGGTCGACATCAGCATCGTCTGGGAGCCGGCCTGGACGCCGGACCGGATGTCCGACGAAGCAAGGCTTGTCCTGAACATGTGGTGATGCGATGCCGCAGTTGGATCGGGTAGTCGAAACGGCAATCTACGTCGACGATCTCGCCCGGGCGGCGACGTTTTACGAGCAGGTGATGGAATTGCCGGTCATGGTCTCCGACGACCGGTTCCGCGCCTACGACATCGGCGGCGAGAGCGTCTTCCTCGTCTTCAAGCGCGGCGCCACCCTCGACACGGTGCACCTGCCTGGCGGCACCATCCCGCCCCATGACGGCCACGGGCCCCTCCATTTAGCCTTCGGCGTCACCGCCGATGAACTCCCGCACTGGGAGGGCCGACTAACCCGCAAAGGCATCCCCATCGAGGCCCGCACCGAATGGCCCCGCGGCGGCCACAGCATCTACTTCCGCGACCCCGACAACCACCTGCTGGAGCTGGTCACCCGGGGCACGTGGAAGATCTACTGAGTTTCAGGGATGCCATGGCGTAGAGGAAATCCAGCAAAACAGGGCTTCCCTTAGGAAATTTCGTTGTTATTTTAAGCGTATAACCAGTCTTGCCGGGCCTTGAACCCGGTTGAGGAAAACGACAATGGCGACTGTGCGACCAAGGCCCCAGGTGATGCGTCTGACCGACGCCGCGGCGGACCGTATCCGTCACTTGACCGAGCGCGCCGAGAAGCCGATCGCGGGCCTGCGCGTCGGCGTCAAGAACGGCGGCTGCGCCGGCATGTCGTACACGGTCGAATATGCCGACGAGATCAAGAAGAGCGACGAGATCGTCGAGGACAAGGGCGTGAAGGTGCTGGTCGATCCGAAGGCCGTGCTGTTCCTGCTCGGCACCGAGATGGACTTCAAGGTCGACAAAATGGCCGCGACCTTCGTCTTCAAAAACCCAAACCAAACCGGCGCCTGCGGCTGCGGCGAGTCCGTCGCGATCACGCCTGCGAAGCTTCCTGCCTGAATCTGTCCAGTTGAGTTGGCAAGCTCGCCTCCACAATTTCAGCGTCATCCCCGCGAAGGCGGGGATCCAGTATTCCAGAGCTTCAGAGTTTTTGTCGCTGACGCTGCGGCGTACTGGATGCCCGCTGGAGCCTGTCATCGGGCTCGCCGAAGGCGAGACCCGTTGGCGGGCATCACGGCAGAGCTTCGATCTAAGCTCATCACCCGTTAGTTAGGAGCCCTCGCATGGATCAGGACGCGATCGCCGAACTGTTCTCGGCGTACGGTCCGATCCAGCTGAAGCGCATGTTCTCCGGATTCGGGCTTTACTCCGAAGGCGTCTGCTTCTGCATGGTGCTGCGCGGCGGCGAGTTCTACTTCAAGGCCGACGAGACCAACATCCCGCGCTTCGAAGCCGAAGGCTGCAAACCCTTCAGCTACAGCCAACGCCGCAGTGGCAAGGTCATCAGCGTCAACTCCTTCTGGAAACTCCCCGAGCGCCTCTACGACGACCCCGACGAGCTCGCCGACTGGACACGCCAGGCCGTGGTCGTGGCCCATCGCGCGCAGTTGAAGAAGGCGGGGCGAGGGAAGGGGGCGGCGAAGAAGAAGCCTGTGAAGGCTGTGGCGAAGAAGCCAGTCAAGAAGGCGCTGAAGAAGCCTCTGAAGAGAGCGAAGCCCGCGGCCAAGAAGAAGCGGGCGCAGCGCTAACGCCAATCTCCGCCGTCATGCCCGCGCACGCGGGCATCCAGTACGCCGCAGCATCGGCGATCCGAGCTCTGGCGCTCCGGGTTAATCCGCAAGCCGAGTTCGCGAGCCGTCGATTTTTCGGAAACACCGCGGACTTTAGATCAATTTCACTCAGCACGGCTTGCCAGGAGAGCGCGAAAGCCGGGAATTGGCCAATCAAAGACTTGCAAAGTTTTTCGACAGATTCGTTGACAGGCTTCTTTGATTTTCGCCATTTCAGAAATTGATTTTCCCCAACCGCCAGGAATATTCTTCACCCGTCCCGCCCCGGTGAGAGGGTGAGTCTAGATCGCCACGGCTTGTGGGGCGGGATGCGATGGTTGCTTGCGCTGGTGAGGCCTGGACCGAGGGCGGGTGTGGTTCGATCCCGTGGCGGATGAGGCCGGCGAACCCAGTGCAGGCGATCGGGTCCAAGTGCATCCCCACGCGGACGGCTCCGCGTGGTTGCTTCGTCAACAAGGTGCCGGCGCTACGAGCCCACCAGAGGCGTGATGCAGCAAGCCCGAATAAACTCATCGCGTGCGGAACGCAGGCGTGGAGCTGCGTTCGACAGGAGCTCGTGTGCGTCTTTTCTACCCCTTTTGCACACGGGGCCGCGGGTGCGGTGAAACGCCCAAGCGTTCCGCACGCCCTCTCGGGGGCTAGGGAAGGCAACAGAAGACCGGCAGCCCCAGGCCGGACAAAGAACCGGGGCGATGACGCATGTCTGGAGACAGGCGCGCGTGCCCGGCGTAGCTCGAAGAGCGAAGCCGGGGGCTGTTTGACAGAAGGCGCCAAGCAAAGCTGGCGTGATCGGCCGGTGCAAGTCCGGCCCGGGTAAGGCCTAGCAAGCCGCCCGGAAGCGAGTGTTGCGTGAGGCGGCGGTGACGCCGAACACGAAGCGTACACAGTGGTTGCGTGGGGTGTGTGATCGAGCCACGTAATAGCGCGTCGTAGGGGCAGAGATCGTTGTCAAGGTCGAATGCAACATGAGCAATGCCGTCAAGCGAGGCACTGCCGCCCTACCGGGGTCTAAGAGCACACCACGCGTAAAAGGATCGCGTCGGAACTTGGGATGTCTCGTGTCCGGCCGTCATGTACTGCGTCCGGCGGTCCGCATCGGGAAGGCGAGGAGCCGTAGCCGATGATGCACGGACACAAGAGGTCGGACGAGGCCATAGTAGCTGGGAAGCAGGTGAACGAAGCGGAGAGATCTGCGGAGGAGCCAGTGGAGCGAAGGGCCGAGGCCAAGGGGAATGCGAGCCAGACCGACACGTGCCGGACACTGAGCCGGGCAAGCGTGAACCATGGGCTGGAGCGCATACGGCGAACAAACTTCGCCGTCACTCACCCAAGGTGGGAGCCGTATGCGGAAAGCCGCACGTACGGATCTGTGCGGGGGCGAGGAGCAATCCTCGTCCCTACCGCGACATTGAATAGAACGAAGCGCTTCCGCCGCCATTGCGAGGAGCGAAGCGACCGAAGCAATCCAGCTGCGCGCGTAGCGCGCCACAAAGACAGCGGTGCCTACACCGAGCTCAGACTGGATTGCTTCGCTTCGCTCGCAATGACGTTCCGAAGGCCGTGGCTGGCCCCGCCGTTTCGCGGAGCAGCGCAACCGCAACAACGAACGCCGGAATGATGAACAACGGCCCAAGCGCCAGCCCGGTCGCAAGGCCCAGTGGCGCGGCCATCACCGGGCCGATCAGCAGCGCCGCGATGGCGATCCTGCACTTGGTCCGGGCCGGATGGTTCTCGAACAGGTCGCTCAGCCAGACCGCGACGAAGGCCGTGAAGACCAGATCATAGTCTTGCAGGTAAGGCGTCGCGAGGCAGGTGCCCAGCAGCACCAGCGCATTGCGCAGCGCCGGCGGACAGGATGCCGTCCACCAGCTCCACGCAACGGCGGCCGCGGCGATGGCTGCGAACAACGCCTGAATGACGTAGGCCAGCGGGACGTCGGCGCCGAGACGGCGTGCGGCGACGAAGATCGACATCATGCGATGCCAGACGCCGGTGCCATCTTCGAGAATGACGGTGCGAAGCTGCGGAAGGTTGAACAGGTAGGCGCGCCACACGTCCACGCCAAACACCGCGACGCTGAGTGCAACGAGGGCGATCACCGTGATAGCCGCAAAAATGAAGGCCTGCCAGCGGCGGCCCGCAATCAGCGCGATCGGCAGCAGCAGGCCGAAATGCGGCTTGTAGACCGTGAGCCCCAACAGCACGCCTGCAAGCCGCGGGTTTCGATCGATCAGTGCAAGTCCGCCGCCCAGCAGCGCCGCGGTCCATGTGCCGTTCTGTCCGCAGACGGTGTTGGAGAAGATGGCGGGCGTCGCCAGCGCCAGCAGCACGACATGGCGTCCGGCGGCCAGAACAAGCGCGCGATAGAACGCGAGCCAGCCGAGCAGCGTCCACGCGAACCAGCCCCAGAGGTACGGCAACAGGCCGAGCGGCGCAGTCAGCAGGATGAGGACCGGGGGATAGCTGTAGTGGTAGTTGCCGAGCACAGGCCCGGTCGCGCTCTGCTGGAAGACGTGGAAAGCGTCCCAGTTGTAGATCCGGTCGGCAAGCCCGTGGATGGCGAGATACGCCGCCGACCAATAGTTGACGTAGTCGTCACCGAACGGGCGGCCGGCACCGTCGGTATAGCCGTCGGCGAGTTGTCGCGGAAAATCGAAACAGCAGAACAGAAACGCTAAAACGATCCAGCATCGCGCAAAGGCGATGACGAGATCGTCGTCCAGAAGACTGCGGCGGCGAACCGGTACCACCGTCATGCCCGCCATAGCCGTTCGAAGAACGGCGTCGCTACGCTCGCGCCTATGGGCGGGCAGCCAGTACGCCGCAGCGTTGGCGGCCAAATCGCTGCCGCTCTGGGATACTGGATCCCCGCTTTCGCGGGGATGACCTTGAACTTACGGATAGAACTCATCGCGCCTTACGCCACCTGGATCTGCGTCTCCGCCGAATACTCCGGATCGGCTTCGCAGATCACGCGGTTGCGGCCGCTGCGCTTGGCGGCGTAGAGGCAGGCGTCGGCGCGCTCGATCAGCGTGTCGGCGTCGTCGGACGGCACCAGCATCGACACGCCGGCCGAGATGGTCACCCGGCCGAGGATCTCGCCGGTGGACTTCTTCTTCAGTTCCTTCGACATCACCGCGCGGCGGATGTGGTCGGCGACGGTGAGCGCCTGGCGCAGCACCGTGTTCGGCAGCACCACGGCGAACTCCTCGCCGCCATAGCGTGCCGTGATGTCCTGGCCCTTGATGTTCTGCTTCAGCGACATCGCCACCAGCCGCAGCACCTGGTCGCCGGTGAGATGGCCGTAATTGTCGTTGAACGACTTGAAGTAGTCGATGTCGAACATGATCAGCGACAGCGGCTCGCCGCGCTCGCGCGCATTGCGTACCGCTTCCATGAGCGCGCGGTCGAAGTATTTGCGGTTGCCGAGCGAGGTCAGGGGATCGGTCAGGCTCTCGGCGCGAATCGCCTCGAGGCTTGTCTGCAGGTTGTTGATCTCGACCCTGGAGGCTGCCAGCCGCGCTTCGAGCGAGCGGTTGCGCTCCTCCATCTCGCGCGTCGACTTGATCAGGCTGTCCGCCACCGCGCGCACCGAGGCGCTGTCGTTTGCAACCGCGAGCTTCTCCGTGGCGCCGGCCAGGTTCTGGCCGTAGCTCGCGGTCGAGCCCACCGCCTCGTTGATCAGCGTCATCACGTCGTCGATTTCGCTGATGACGCGCGAGCCGACCTTGTCGATTCGGTCGCTGGCGCGAAGCTGGGAGAGATAGGTGTCGTAGATCTGTTCGAGATCGGTTTCGGACAGCCTGCCGGCGCGACTCAGCGTCTCGTTGATGATCTTGTTCAGCGCCGGATTGTAGCCGGTGGCGTAGACGTACCAGATCTCGTAATTGCGCGGCACTGCGGTTTGCCGCAGCGATTTGATCTGCCCCAGCGCGACCTCGGCAAACGCCATGGTCCGTTCGTGTTCGTTGAGCAGCCCGATCACAATTCTATCTTCCCCGCGCCCGGACTACGCTGCCCGAGCCGCCGCCTAAAATCAGAACTGAAAGCTAGAGGCGACGTTAAGGGACGAGAGTGAATCAGGCGTTAAACGGGGAACCGAAGCCCCGTTGCCGAAAGGACTGCATTCAGCGTTCAGGCCTTAGGCGCGGGCCCGAACCGGACGCAGCAGGAAGGCGGGAAGGTGGGAGTGGTCCGCAGGCTCGGACCGGTCTTCACGCGGGGGCGAACGGGACGGGTTCTTTGCCGATGACGCCATTGCCGCGGAAGCCGTCACCGAGGGCGACTTCGCCGGTGGAGACTTGGCCGGGTGAGGCTTGGCTGGATGAGACCTGGCTGGGTGAGATTTGGCCGGCGAAGATTTGGCCGGAGAAGCATGTGCGGGGGAAGCCTGTGGCAGCGAGGAGTGCTTTGCCGGCGCGTCGCTGTTTCGGGGTTTTGACGACGATCCGCGGCGTCCGCCGCGTCGCTCGCGGCTGGGCCGCTCGTCCTGGACACCGTCGTCGGGCGCGCGTGCGGCCCTCGTATGCTCCTTGGAGCGCGGGATATCCTGGCCGGTGAGCTTTTCGATCGCGGTCAGGGACTTTTCGTCCGCCGGGGACACCAGCGAAATGGCGGTGCCGGAGCGTCCGGCGCGGCCGGTGCGACCGACGCGATGGACGTAGTCGTCGGGGTGATGCGGCACGTCGAAATTGAAGACGTGGCTGACGTCGGGAATATCGAGACCGCGGGCGGCGACATCGGAAGCAACAAGAAGGGGCATCTCGCCCTTCCTGAACTGCTCCAGCGCCGCGGTACGGGCCGACTGGTCCATGTCGCCGTGCAGCGCCACCGCGCCGAAGCCGTGCTTGACCAGCGATTTGTGAAGGACCGCGACCTCGCGCTTGCGATTGCAGAAGATGATGGCGTTCTTGAAGTCCGGAGCGGAGCGGATCAGCTGGCGCAGCAGGTCCCGCTTCTCGTGGGTTTCGCGCCCTGCGCTGACGGCCAGCTGGCTCACGGTCGCCGCGGTGGTCGCGGGCCTGGAGACTTCGACCCGCTGCGGATTGTGCAGGAAGGCTTCGGTGATGCGGCGGATTTCCGTCGGCATGGTCGCCGTGAAGAACAGTGTCTGGCGCGTGAACGGCACCAGCTTGCAGATGCGCTCGATGTCCGGGATGAAGCCCATGTCGAGCATCCGGTCGGCCTCGTCGATGACGAGCAGCTCGACGCCGGTAAGCAAAAGGCCGCCGCGTTCGGTGTGATCCAGCAGGCGGCCCGGGGTGGCGATCAGGACATCGACGCCGCGCGTCAGCTTGGTGTCCTGGTCACCGAACGAGACGCCGCCGATCAGCAGCGCGACGTTGAGTTTCTGGCCGGCGCCGTATTTGTCGAAGTTCTCCTTCACCTGCGCAGCAAGCTCGCGCGTCGGTTCGAGAATCAGCGTGCGCGGCATCCGCGCCCGGGCGCGGCCCTTTTCGAGCAGGGTCAGCATCGGCAGCACGAATGCCGCCGTCTTGCCGGTGCCGGTCTGGGCTATTCCCAGCACGTCTCGCCGCGCGAGCACGTGGGGGATCGCCTGTTCCTGGATGGGGGTGGGGATCGTGTAGCCGGAAGCGGCAACGGCCGCGAGGACCTTGTCGGACAGGCCTAGATTGGAAAAGGACATCAAACCTCTAGTCGGAACCGCCGTTCGGATTCTTAAAATCCATGACTGTCAGGCTGAACCCCGGAACGGCACGCTTCTTCGGGCACGGGGAGCAAAAATGTTGCCGACAGGCGGCTCACGCGATTCGATCTAGAATCCGGCCGCGTTCGTGCCCGGAACATAGGGTCGAATTGGCCAAAGTCAATCAAATAGGCCTGCGCGACCTGTAAAAGCTTAATGTTTACGCGGGGAAACGGGCCTTTTTCGTGCCAGAAACCAGTCGCGGAAGGCTCCCGCCGGCATCGGCCGGCCGGAGAAATAGCCCTGCGAGACGTTGCAGCCGAGCTGTTTGAGCATCTGGAATTGCTTGTCGGTTTCCACCCCTTCGGCCACCACCGTCATGCCGAGGCTGCGGCCGATGCCGATCACGGCCGTGACGATGGCGCTGGTGCCGGCGTCGTGCTCGATGCGGTTGATGAAGCTGCGGTCGATCTTCAGCTCGGACAGCGGCCGCGTCGCCAGCGCGCTGAGGCTGGAATAGCCCTTGCCGAAATCGTCCATCGACAGGCCGACGCCGAGCGCATGCACGGACTTCAGCGTCTCGCTGGTGGTCGGGCCGTCGTCCATCATGACGCTTTCGGTAATCTCCAGCGTCAGCATCTGCGGGCTGAGCCGATGTTTGCGCAGCACGCCGGCGATCGTCTGCGCGAGCGTCGCGTTGCGGAAATGGAGCGCCGAGAGATTGACCGATATTGCCGGTACGCTGAGGCCAGCCGCACGCCATTCCGACAGCTGCCCGCACGCCTCGTCGAGCGACCACATGCCGAGCGTCTCGATCAGTCCAGTCTCCTCGGCGACCGGGATGAAACTGTCGGGCGGAATGTTGCCAAGCGCTGGATGCGACCAGCGGGTGAGTGCCTCCACGCCACAGACGACGCCGTCACCGATCCGCACCTGCGGCTGATAGTGGAGATCGAGTTCGCCGCGCGCGAGCGCGTCCTTCAGTTCGGTCCCGAGCAGCATGCGCTCCTCGGCGCGCGCATTCATCTCGGGTCGGAAGACCTTGCAGATGCCGCGTCCCGATCGCTTGGCGCCATAGAGCGCCACGTCGGCATTCATCAACAGCTCGTCGATGTCGGCGCTGTCGTCGGGATAGATGCTGATGCCGATGCTGACCGAAAGCGGGAGCGAGAGGCCGTCGACCATCACCGGCTGGCAGAGCGATTCCTGCAGCGCGTCGGCCGCGGTGACGGCCTGATCGACGTTGCAGCCCGGCAGCGCCATCACGAACTCGTCGCCGCCCATCCGCCCGACGATGCCGGTTTCGCCGGCGTGAACGGCAAGCCGCCGCGCCACCTCGACCAGCAGCAGGTCGCCGCTCGAATGGCCGAGCGTGTCATTGACGTATTTGAAATGATCGATGTCGATGCACAATAGCGCAACGCGCCGCGGATTGGCGCTGGAGGCCGCAAGCACGCTGGCGATCTCGCTCTGCAGCCGGCCGCGGTTGGGCAGACCGGTCAGGTGGTCGAAATAGGCAAGGTGATTGATGTTCGCTTCGCTCTCGTGCCGCTCGATCGCGAGCGTGCACAGGTGCACGCAGGTCTCGACGATCTTGCGATGCAAATCGGTCGGGCCGCGCCCGCCACGGAAATAGAAGGCGAAGGTGCCGGCGACGCGGCCGTTCTTCAACTTGACCGGGATCGACCAGCAGGCGCGAAGTCCCGGCGGCAGCGGCAGATCGCGGTAGGGCTCCCACAGCGGGTCGGTGTTGATGTCGGCGACGAAAACCGGCTCGCCGCGCCAGGCGGCTGTGCCGCAGGAGCCGACGGTCGGGCCGATCTTCAGCCCCTCGATTGCCTGGGAATAGATCGGCGGGAGGCTCGGTGCGCCGAGCGGATGCAGGTAGCCGGCCTCGTCGACGCGCAGGATCGAGCAGATCACATCCGGCGTGAGGCCTTCAGCGCGGCGGCAGATCAGCTCGGCCAGTTCATTCAGCGTCACGCCGCCGGCAATGGCCTCCAGCGCGTCGCGCTGCAGGGCCAGCAAGCGGCCCTCGGTGACGTCCTGTAGCAGCACCGCAGTCGCCAGCACCTCGCCGGTCGCATCGAACACCCGGCGGAACAAGCCGGAGAGCCACATCGGCTCGCCGGCCTTGGTCCTGGCGAAGAATTCTTCCTGGAAACGCTCCTGCGTCAGGCCTGCGCCGAAGGTGCGAAGCGCGCGCAGATCGTCGTCGGTCAGCAACTTGCCGAGCGGCTGGCCCGCGGCCTCGGTACGCTCGAAGCCGAGCATCTTGGTGAAGCCGGAGTTGCTGTAGACGATCCGGTCCTGCTTGCCGAGCACAGTGAGGCAAAGGTCCGCCTCGTCGGCCAACCGCGACAGCAGCGACGCACCATCCCGCGCCGGTGCGCTGGCGGATGACGTCTCGTCGCTCGTTGCCTTCGGTGCCCGTACGGCCATGATTGCTCGCTCGTTGTCGAAGCGACCAAGATACCAGCCACCGGCCGTTGCGGCCGCGAGTGCCTGCAATCACGGTTACTGGTGGGTTTAGGCAGGGGGAGGGACGAACCTGCACATGGAACCGGCTCGCCCCGGGTCAGGCAAACGCCTGTCGATGACGGCAAAATCGGCCGTGAACCGCGTTCCGGGGTCACGCGACTATGACATAATAGCCGGCGTTGCAGCCGGGCTCTGGCAGGGGATGGCAATGAGCGGAACCTTGATGCGGGCGGTCTTCGCCGCCGTATTTGCTGCGGCGGTGCAGCTGGCGCTGGCAGGCTCGGCCACTGCTGCCAAGCGCGTGGCGCTGGTGATCGGCAACGACCAGTATTCGAACATTCCCCAGCTGCGGAAAGCGGTCAACGACGCCCGCACCATGAACGACACGCTGCGGAAGCTCGGCTTCACCGTGCTCGTCGCCGAGAACCAGAACCGCAAGGGCCTGAGCGAGACGATGCTCGCCTTCGACCGCATGATCGAAAAGGGCGACACGGCGTTCTTCTTCTTTGCCGGCCACGGCTTCGAGATCGGCGGCGAAAACTACCTGCTGCCGACCGACGTCCCCTCAGCGACCGTCGGCCAGGAGGAGCTGATCCGCGACGGCGCGATCGCCGCCGAACGCATCATCACCCGCATCCAGAACCGCGGCGCCGCCACCGCGATCTTCGTGTTCGATGCCTGCCGCAACAATCCGTTCGAACGTGCCGGCACCCGCGCGCTGTCGGGCAGCGGCGGCCTTGCGGCGATGACGCCGCCGGAGGGCGTATTCGTGATCTACTCGGCCGGCGCCAAGCAGACCGCGCTCGACCGCCTGTCGAACGAGGATAGCAATCCGAACTCGGTGTTCACCCGCAACTTCTCCAAGACCCTCGGCGAGCCGGGCCTCAATCTCGTGCAGATCGCCAAGCGCACGCAGTCGGAAGTGCGCGACCTCGCGCAAGGCATCCGTCACGTGCAGACGCCCGCCTACTATGACCAGATCGTCGGCGACGTGGTGCTCGTGCCGGCCGACCCGAACCGCAAGATCGACGTGGTGGCCACGCCGACGCAGCAGGTCGCGGCCTTGCCGCCGGTGATGACGTCGCCAAAACTGGTCGAGCCGGCGGACAGCGGCAATGCGCCGATCGCGAGTTTCTCGCGCCACAATGGCGGCTGGACCGTGGTGTTCTCGATCGCCGATCCGACGCTCGGCATTTCCTGGCGGCTCGGCGAGGCCGGCGACTTCAAGGAAACCGGCTTCATGGATGCGCTCGATCCGCGCACCCGCAAGCGCATTCCGAACTCGTCGGCGCAGCTCGATGCGGATACGCCGGCCCAGACCCTCTATGTTCGCTATGTCGACACCAACGGCGACCTGAAGGGGCCGTATCCGATCCGTTTCGATCCCGAAGCAGCGCTGCTGCGCGACCAGCGGAAGATCCTCGACATGACCGCCTCGAGCTGGATGTCGTTCCGCGAGTTCAACGGGCTGATGATCTACTACACGCACCTCGTCTCGTACCGCTGCGCCATCCGCCAGGTGCGCATCGGCATCGACAGCACGGTGCCCGACAAGGTGGTGCAGCTGCCGCCCTGCGATATGAAGGAACCGCACGCGATCCCGCACAACGTGTCGCCGTATCTGCGCCTGCCGCCGAACACGAAATCCGTCTCGGTCGAGCTGACCTTCAAGGACGGAAGCCTGTCGGAGCTGCGCAACTACCGGCGCTGATGGCGCCCGAACTGCAAAGCGCGGTCGATAACGCCAGGCGCGTGTTTGCGCGCTATTCGCTGAACGGACGGATCATCGTCTGCAACTGTCCAGTTTGTGTTGCGCCGGAAATCGAACGGCAGCTGATCCGCACGCCCTTGCACGCGATTTCGTGCGGCCTGCTGACGGAATACACCCACTCGGCCCATGGCTGGGACGGCAAGATCGCCAACGACTTCCGCTATTTCCTGCCGCGCTATTTCGAGCTGATCGCCGCGGGCGAGATACCGTGCAACAACGGTCTCGAGACGTGCCTCGGCCGGATGCTTCACGCCGCGTACGGAAAGCATTGGCCGCAGGAGGAAGCCGATGCGATCGACGCCTTCTTCGTCGCGCTGTTTCGCGCCGAGCTCGGCAAGCCGCTTGGTCCGGCCGACTACAGCCTGTTCGACGCGGGCGAGGGCGCAGAAGCCGTTCTCTGCTGCATGGCGCATGCCGGCGGAGACGTTCGGCTGTTGCTCGACGTCTGGGAAAGGACCGCCGGTCGCGAGGCCGACGTGCGGATCGCGCGCACCATCGTCGCGGCGGACTGGCGGACCCGGGATCTCAGCAACACCTGGTGGGGCGTCACGGACCGCAAGCCGGTCCAGCAGGCCATGAACGCGATTATCGCCTGGTTGCTGCGAACGGAAACATGGGAGCGGCTGGAGACCGCGTGCCTGAATGAAATCGACAGCATGACGGCGGAGCTGTTCTCGCAGGCCCAGAGCATGATCGCGCGATATTCGTGATGCCATCGAGGCGGTTCCGAGAAAGATCATCTCGCAGCTCTGCCGGCTTGCGAAAGCGCTGCGTGACGCAGCTCCCGCAGATCAGTGAGGCTCCTACGTCGGTAACAGGCCGGCGCGTCGTCCGACGTGCAGGGTGGCAGCGATGCCGAGAAACACGGCGACGCCGAACACCCAGCCGGACAGCGCTCCGGCCATGATGCCCGAGAGCAGCGTGCCGATGGTACAGCCGAGGCCCGTCATGGCTCCCCAGCCAAGCAGGATGCCGCCGGTCAACCCGCGGATGGCCTGACCGCCGGTCGGCCGCGCGGGCTTGAACTGGCCTGCCGCCAGCGCTGCGGCGAAGGAGGCAACGACCAATGCCGCAACGAATGCGCCGTTGGTGGTGAACAGAGCATCGCGAATGATCGTCACACAGCCCCGCAGCGTGTCGAGCCCTTCGAGCCGGGTGGGCGAGATGCCAAGCGCCGATGCGAACTGGCGGGCCCGTCCGCCGATCTCGGCCGTGACGCCGAGCGGTGCGACGCGCAAGTAAGCCACCATGCCGATGACGCCGACAATGGCGCCGCCGACCCACGCCGGCCAGCGATGGACCAGTACGCGTCGCCACAGGTCATCGTCAGCAGGCGGCGGACGGCGCGGAGCGCGGCGCGACAGGATGGTCGCGACGATTGCCAGCACGATCAGGCTCGCAACCAGGGTGCCGGCGTAGCCGAGCCAGCGCGGCAGCCACACGATCGGCGCGCCGACGATCCATATGAGATACAGCGCATTCCAGCTCAGAAAGGCGAGCATGAAGCCGATTGCCGTGCCGATCAGTGCGAACGGTGCGGTCGCCGAGCCTTCGCCGAGGCGATAGAGGTGCGCGCTGACGCAGGACCCGGAGATCGCCATACCGGCACCGAAGGCGAGGCCGGCAATCGGCAGCGCCAGGCTCACAGGACCAATGAAAGCGTCCGGCGGCAGACGACCGGTCGATGGATCGGGCAGCCAGGCACCGAAGACGATGGCGTAGCCGATGGCGCCTACGGCAAGCGCGACGAGGATGCCGATCATGCCACGTGGGTCGCCGGTATCGAACCAGTCTCGAAAATTGCAGAAGAAGCAGAAGCGCGCGCGCTGCAGGACAATGCCGAAAGCCGCGCCGAAGAGGATGGAGAGCGAAAGGTTCGCCTTGCCGTTCAGGTGTAGCGCGTAGGCGAGGGCGGCGAGCGCCAGCAGCAACGCCGCCGAGATGGACAGACGCGCAGGGGAGGGCGCAAACGCAAACGACGCCGGGTCCACCGGCGCCGCTGCGGTCGAAGGCGCATCAATGCGATGCGCGCTCGGCTTGTCTTGCGATGTCAGCGCTTCACTTGCCACCCCAAACGGTCCCCGCCAGGTTCACGACGGGCAGGCCGACCGTGTTGCCATATTCGGTCCACGAGCCGTCGTAGTTGCGGACATCATATCCGAGAATCTGCGAGAGCACGAACCAGGAGTGGCTCGAACGCTCGCCGATGCGGCAATAGACGATGATCGGCTTCGATCCGTCGATGCCAGCCGCAGTGTAGAGCCGCTTCAGCTCATCCGGCGACTTGATGGTGCCGTCTTCGTTGACCGCGCGACCCCAGGGTACGTTGATCGCGCTGGGAACATGACCCGCACGCACTGCGAGCTCCTGCGAGCCCGGAGGTGCGAAGATCTTGCCGGAAAATTCGTCCGGCGAACGGATGTCGACGATGATCGCGTTCGTCTTCTTCGACACTGCGTCGTTCACGTCGGTAAGCCGCGCACGGAGTTTGGCGTTGGCCGCCGCGACTGAAACCTTGCTCGGCGCAACCGACGCGACACGGGTGTCGAGCGGGCGCTTGTCGGCCTCCCACTTCTTGCGGCCGCCGTCGAGCAGCTTGACGTTGTCAAAGCCGTAGCTCTTGAAGATCCAGGCGCCCCAGGCGGCGAACCAGTTGTTGTTGTCGCCATAGAGAACGACGGTGGTGTCTTTCTCGATGCCAAGCTTGCGCACGAGATCCTGGAACTTCTCCTGCGTGGCGACGTCGCGCCGCACCGTGTCCACGAGGTCGGTGTGCCAGACGATGTTCTGGGCATTCGGGACGTGGCCGCGCTCGAACACGCCGGGCTCGACGCTGACTTCAGCGATCCGCACCTTCGGATCGTTGAGGTTCTTTTCGAGCCATTCGCCGGTGACCAGCGGGCCAGACGGCGCCTGTGCTTGCGCGGGGACGACAAAGGCCACGGCGATCGCCGCCGCGGCGAGCAGTGCTGTGAATCTCATAGGAAGCTCCTGATGCTCGGGCCGGGTTGCAGCATGAACTGCTTCAAGCGCGAGCGCGCCGCCGGCAACGGTAGCGCGAGCACGCCACCTCAAGTACATCCAGTCAATGTGCGCGTTTTGACGCGGGAAACGAAATTCCGTGCGCGTCAGCAGGGCGAGAATAACTCAAGCAATGCCCGTCTTCATACGCCAACAAATCTCCACGCCGTGGCAACCTGTCGCGGATTGCGGGTGCCCAGGTAATTGAATGCGGGCCTCGCGGCGGGTGAATGGCAGGCCCGCGTCACGATCGGTGGCTGGTCCATCATCGATCTATTGTATTATGATTATAATATCATAAGTTGCGGCGACCTGGCGGTTTCCGAAACGCCATCGAGCAACGACGAGGACCTCACATGAGCGCAAAATCGAAGTACGGCACCGCCCTTGTCACCGGTGCTTCGGCAGGGATCGGCGCCACCTACGCGGATCGGCTGGCGAGGCGCGGGTACGACCTCATTCTGGTCGCCAGGGATCAGGCGCGCCTTGACGGGCTCGCGTCGCGGCTGCGCGCGGAAGCCGGAATAAATGTCGAGACGGTGAAAGCCGATTTGACGCTGCAGGCAGACGTCCTGCGCATCGAGCAGCGCATTCGGCAGGACGAGAGCATCACGATGCTCGTCAACAATGCCGGCATCGGACCGGACGGTCCGCTGGTCAATGGCAATGCGGACTATCTCGACCGGATGATCCTGATCAACGTGGTCGCGGTCAATCGATTGGCTGTGTCTGCGGCGTCCGAATTCGCCAGGCGAGGCAAGGGCACGATCGTCAACCTGGCATCGGTGGTCGCGCTTATCCCCGAGATGTTCAACGGCACCTACAGCGCAACGAAGGCGTTCGTGCTGAATTTAACTCAAGGGTTGAACAGCGAGGTCTCCGGCAAAGGCGTTCGCGTGCAGGCCGTGCTTCCCGGCCTGACGCGAACGGAGATCTTCGAACGCGCAGGCCAGGATATCGGCAAGCTCGATCAGAGCAGGATCATGGACGCGGGCGAGATGGTCGATGCCGCGCTGGCAGGCCTGGACCAGGGCGAACTGGTGACGATCCCGTCATTGCCCGATCCCGCGGGCTGGAATGCCGTCATCGCGGCGCGCATGGCGCTTGGTCCGAACCTCTCCAGCAACCACGCGGCCGAACGCTATGGAGTAGGACGCGCCTAGCCCAGCGACGAAAAACCGCCGTCGACCGGGATCGCTGTTCCGGTGACGAAGTCGGACGCGGGGCTTGCGAGGAACACCGCGACACCGGCCATGTCGTCGATCGTGCCCCAGCGCTTCGCGGGCGTGCGTCGCAGCACATTGTCGTGCAGTTCCGGCAGTTGCTGACGGGCGCGGCGCGTCAGGTCGGTGTCGATCCAGCCGGGCAGCACGGCGTTGGCCTGGATGTTGTCTGCGGCCCAGGCGGCGGCAATCGACTTCGTGAGCTGGACGATGCCGCCCTTGCTGGCGCCATAAGCCGGCGCAAAGCCGGTGCCGAAGATCGACAGCATCGAGCCGATGTTGATGATCTTGCCGCCGCCGGCCTTCTTCATCTCCGGGTAGACCGCCTGCGCGCACAGGAAGGCGCTGGTGAGGTTGGTCTCGAGCACCTTGTGCCAATCCGCCAGTGGCAGCTCGTGCACCGGCTTGCGGATGTTGGTGCCGGCGTTGTTGATCAGGATGTCGATGCGGCCGAAGTCCTTGGCGACTGCTGCGACAAGCGCGCCGACGCTGGCTGCATCGGTAACGTCGGTTGCAACGGCGATGGCGCGGGCGCCGCGCTGGCCGAGTTCGGTGACCGCGGCCTTCGATTTCTCAGCGTCCCTTGCCGCGACGACAATGCTCGCGCCGGCGTCGGCCAGGCCGCGTGCCATGCCGAGCCCGATGCCGCCGTTGCCGCCGGTGACGATGGCAACCTTGCCCTTGAGGTTGAAGCTGGTCATGGTCATGGCCTCCTTGAATGCCGCGCCGGTTCTACCGCAGGCGGTGCCGTGCACTCAATTCTTCAAGTCGTCAGCGCCGGCAGAAACTGGCGCCCGATTTCGCCGTGTGCAAGAATGCGCAATTCCGCGACGTAGTTGCAGGGAAACGATGGCCGTAAGCGCCCAGTCCGACCGGCAGAGCATCAAGATCGCGATCGGTATGGTCGTGCTGGCGGCTGTTCTCTTCGCGGTCATTCCGCGCAACGCCGACCTGCGGGCATTCGATCCGCAACGGATGGCCGAACGCGAAACGAAGATGTGGCGCCACTACTACGACAAGCAGTATCTGCGCCTGTTCTGGGATCTCTACAGATCATCGCGCGCCGAGTTCAGATTTTCGCCGCTCGACAGTTTCCGGATCGCGCTTTCAGCCACGCACGCGGCGCGCCTGTTTCAGCCGACGACGTCGCGCGAGGAGGCGGGCGTCGCGCTGGCGCCGCTGGAGTCCTATTACAGCCTGCTGCGCAAGGGCGCTCGCGCCAATTTCGATCCGGAGAAGGCGGCGGAGCTCGAGCTCGACTGGTGGCAGGCGCGGCGAGAGAAGGCTGCCCCTCGCGACTATGGCAAGACCATCGCTGCCACGACGTCGATGATCTACGGGACGGAGAACCCATCGATGACTGAATCGGGTCTGCTGCGTGCCGAAGCGATGGCCTTCCGCGACACCCGCAACGGCAAGATGACGGACAACGACTGGCGCGCGATCTCCGACCAGCTCAAGGTGTCCTACGGCAAGCTCAAGGAAGGCATTGCCAGCCGATAGGGCTAAAGCCGCCGCGAGAACCAGATCGCGATCAGGCCCGCAGCCAGCACCGCCAAGCCATACCAGGCCCATGGCGTGGCCCGCACCATGAAGCTCTTCTCGGGATACGGGAAGTAGCCGGTGCCCTGGCCGATCCAGACGAGGCCGGTGAGGGCGGCGATGACGCCGATGACGAGCACTGTCTGACGCATCCGTTCTCCTCAAGCCGCCCGTGCGATGATCTCGATCGGCGCGATCAGGCCCTGCTGCAGCGCGCCCATCACGTTGCCGAGCCGCTGCGGCGTCGCGGGGCCCATCAGGAGATGCAGCCCGAGCGGCGGCGCGCCGTGCTTTGCCGCGCTCTCGCGCATCTCGCGACCGAGAGTGAGCGCGAGCTCCCTGCGGTTGTGCTCCTGCGTCACTTCGAAGCCAGATGCGATGAGCAGTTGGTGATAGGTCTCCGGCGGGACGACGAAGCTGGTCGCTGCCGTCTCGGCCCACGGCATCGGAAACGGCAGATCGGCGGCAGTGGTTCTCATGACGTCGTACACGGCGAAGTGGCCGTCCTGACGCAGCACACGGCGCACCTCCTTGAACAGCCGCGCCTTGTCCTCGATGTTCATCCCGACATGGATCATGGTCGCGACGTCGAAGGTGTTTTCGGCGAATGGCAGCGCCAGCGCGCTGCCTTGGCGGAAGTGCACCTTGTCGGCAAGGCCACACCGGCGGGTGAGGGCGGTTGCGGTCTTGACGTATTCCTCGGTGAGATCGATGCCGGTCACCCGGCAATCGCCGACTTCCGCGAAGTAGCGGGCGGGACCGCCCAGACCTGAGCCGATGTCGAGCAGCTCGACGCCCTGCGCGAGGCCGAGATTGCGCGCGAGCTCGACCGTCGCCTGCCGCCAGCCGAGATGGAATTCGTCGGCGCCTGATAGATCGGCTGCGACCAGGCGATCGATATTCTTGCCGCTCTTCGCCAAGGCCTCGAGGATTGCCTGCTCAAGCCCCGGCCGGGCGTAGTGCTTTGCGACGAGCTGTTCGGTCTGCATGCGTCGGCTCCTGTCAGCGAGTTACAAAGGAGCGTGGGCCGCCTCGCGTCAGCAGAGGCGGTGGCAGAGCTTATACATCCAGCAGATCGTCGTCGGCAAACTCCGCCTTGTCCTGGATGAAGGCGAAACGCGGCTCGGCCTTCACGCCCATCAGCCGCTCGACGGAATCCGCAGTGCCTTCGCGGTCGTCCGGCAAAAGCACGACGCGAAGCAGCGCACGCTTCTTCGGGTCCATGGTGGTTTCCTTCAATTGCGCCGGCATCATCTCGCCGAGGCCCTTGAAGCGACTGACCTCGACGTTGGCGTTGGCGCGGAACTCGCGTCCCAGGATTTCCGCCTTGTGCTTCTCGTCGCGCGCATAAAACGTCTTGCCGCCGTGGCTCAGCCGGAAGAGCGGCGGCACCGCCAGATAGAGGTGCTTCTCGTCGATCAGCCGCGGCATCTGCCGGTAGAAGAACGTGATCAGCAGCGAAGCGATGTGCGCGCCGTCGACGTCGGCGTCGGTCATGATGATGACTCGCGAGTAGCGCAGGTCTTCCTGGCGATAATGCGCGCCGGTACCGCAGCCGAGCGCCTGCATCAGGTCGGCTAGCTGCTGGTTCGCCGTCAGCTTGTCCTTGCCGGCCGAGGCAACGTTGAGGATTTTTCCACGCAGGGGGAGGATCGCCTGCGTCGCACGATCGCGCGCCTGCTTTGCACTGCCGCCGGCCGAGTCACCCTCGACGATGAAGATTTCGGAGCCTTCGTGCGCGCTGTTGGTGCAGTCGGCAAGTTTGCCCGGCAGGCGCAGCTTCTTCACCGCGCTCTTGCGCGAGATTTCCTTCTCCTGCCGCCGACGCAGCCGCTCCTCGGCGCGCTCGATGACGAATTCGAGCAGCTTGTTCGCCTGCACCGGGTTGCCGGCGAGCCAGTGATCGAACGGGTCCTTGATGGCCTGCTCGACGATCTTCTGCGCCTCGGCGGTGGCCAGGCGGTCCTTGGTCTGGCCCTGGAATTCCGGCTCACGCACGAACACCGAGAGCATTACGGCGGCGCCCACCATCACGTCTTCGGAGGTCATCGCGGCCGCACGCTTGCTTTGGCCTGCGCGCTCGGCGTGGTCCTTCAGGCCGCGCAGCATCGCTGCGCGCATGCCGGATTCATGCGTGCCGCCATCGGGCGTCGGAATGGTGTTGGTATAGGAGGACAGGAAGCCGTCGGCGTCCGCCGTCCACGCCACCGCCCATTCGCAGGCGCCGTGCGTGCCGGTGCGGCCGGATTTGCCGGAGAAGATGTCGGGATGCACAAGCGTGTCGGCGTGGATCGCGGCCGCCAGATAGTCCTTCAGACCGCCGGGGAAGTGAAACTTGTCCTCCGCCGGCACGTCCTCGATGCCGCGCAACAGCTCCTTGTCGCAAGTCCAGCGGATTTCGACGCCGCCGAACAGATAGGCCTTCGAGCGCGTCATCTTGAACAGCCGCTGCGGCTTGAACGTCGCCTTGGCGCCGAAGATGTCGGTATCGGGCTTGAACCGCACGCGCGTGCCGCGCCGGTTGTGCACCTTGCCGAGGTCCTCGAGCTTGCCCTTCGGCAGGCCGCGCTCGAACGTCATCTTGTAAAGATTCTGGTTGCGCGCGACCTCGACCTCGAGCCGCGAGGAGAGGGCGTTGACCACCGAGATGCCGACGCCGTGCAGACCGCCCGAAGTTTCGTAGGATTTTGAATCGAACTTGCCGCCCGAGTGTAGCGTGCACATGATGATTTCAAGCGCGGACTTTTTCGGGAATTTCGGATGCGGGTCGACCGGAATACCGCGGCCGTTGTCGCTGACGGTTACATACCCGTCGGCGCTCACCTCCACTTCGATGAAGGTTGCATGACCGGCCAACGCCTCGTCCATCGAGTTGTCGATCACCTCCGCAAAAAGGTGGTGCAGCGCCTTTTCATCGGTGCCGCCGATATACATGCCGGGCCGCAGCCGAACCGGCTCCAGGCCCTCCAGAACCCTGATGGACGAAGCGTCATAAACGCCATCGCTGCCGGCTGACTTGGGCGTAGCTCGCGACGATGCGGCTGTGGATCGTCCCTTTTGTGCAGGCGCAGCAAAAAGGTCATCGTCTTGTGTTTTCTTCACTGATTTCAACGCTTTGGGCATGTATCTTCGAGTCGTTTTGGCGCGACGGAGCGCGCGAATCATTGATTCTGACTATGACATGGATGCGGATATATATGTGACCAAGGCCGGGCAGTTCCATCGTCCTGATCAGGATTTGCTCCCGCTTTGAGCAAGAAGTCCGCGACACCGGCGGACAAGGGAGCCGAATGGGTTTTGAAGACATCGTTCGTAGTGTGATCGACTTCGTGCGCGATCATCAGGCGTGGGCCGCGCCGGTCGTATTCCTGTTGGCCTTTGGAGAATCGCTCGCATTCCTCTCGCTGATGGTCCCAGGGTGGGCCGCGCTGGTCGGCATCGGCGCGCTGATGGGCGCAAGCGGCATCAATTTCTGGCCGGTGTGGGTCGCCGGCGCGATGGGCGCTGCGCTGGGCGACTGGATCTCCTACTGGATCGGCTACAAGTTCAAGGACGACGTGCAGCGGATGTGGCCGCTGTCGCGCTACCCGCATCTGCTGCCGAGCGCGGAGAACTTCGTCAGCACCTGGGGCGTACCGAGCATCTTCATCGGCCGCTTCTTCGGACCGCTGCGCGCCTTCGTGCCGCTTGCGGCCGGCATCTTCGAGATGCCGTACTGGCGATTTCAGTTCGCCAACTTCAGCTCGGCCTTCGTCTGGGCGGCCGTCGTGCTGGCACCCGGAACGTTCGGCGTGAAGATGATGATGTAACGGAAGCGGCTCTCGCGAATCGTTCGCAACAATGGCGGGTTCACGATTGCTGCGCTGATCGACCGCGCCTTATCGCGGAATATGCCCTTACCGTTGGTGTTACCGTTGCAGGCCACGCCAATCGTCATCGCGCGGCCACGACACTCCGGCAGCCTCCAATAGCTGTCTATCACCGGGAGAGACTCTCATGACCGTTTTGACACGCCGTTCGGCACTGGTTGGTGCCGCCGCGATCGCTGCCACACCGCTTCTGCCTGCAGGCCGCGCCGCGGCCGCGGCGCCGCCGGTCGCCAAGCAGGCGCCGGGCATCTACCGCTACAAGGTCGGGGACATCGAGGTGACGGTGGTGACCGACGGCGGCCGCGTCGGCCCATTTCCTGAGACGCTGGTCAAGAATGCCCCGAAGGAGCAGGTCGACGCCGTGATCCAGGCGGCCTTCATCGACAAGTCAAAGTTCCCGTTCTTCTTTAATCCGGTGGTCGTCAACACGGGCTCAAAGCTGGTCGCGATCGACTCCGGCAACGGTCTCGCCGCGTTCGAGCAGAGCAAAGGCGGTGTGGGCCAGTACCAGGGCAATCTCGCTGCCGCCGGCATCGACGCGAAGAACATCGATGTTGTTGCGATCACGCACTTCCATGGCGACCACATCAACGGTCTCGTGACCGCTGACGGCAAGCCGTCCTTCGCCAATGCCGAAGTGATGGTTCCTGCCGCCGAATGGGCGTTCTGGATGGACGACGGCAACATGAGCCGCGCACCCGATGCGATGAAGCCCGCATTCCAGAATGTGCGCCGCGTGTTCGGTGCGCTGCAGGGCAAGGTGACCCAGCATGAGCCCAACAAGGACATCGTTCCGGGCATCAAGAGCATCCCGACGCCGGGCCACACGCCTGGTCACACGTCGCACATCATCAACTCCGGCTCGCAAAGCGTGGTGGTTCAGGGCGACGTGACGAACCTGCCGCAGCTGTTCGTTCGTAATCCGGGCTGGCACGCGTCGTTCGACATGGATGGCGCGAAGGCGGAAGAGACGCGGCGCAAGCTGTATGATCAGCTCGTCGCCGATCGGATGATCGTGCAGGGCTATCACTACGCATTTCCGGCCGCTGCCTATATCGAAAAGGACGGCAACGGCTACCGTCACAATCCGATCGCGTGGCAGCCTGTGCTTTAAGGTCGTCGCACGTGATGCTAGCAAAGGCCGCCGAAAGGCGGCCTTTGTCGTTTGCGTCCGCGAACCAGACAGGAGCGGTGATGCCGACCGTCGACATGCAGGTGGCGCGTCCGCAGGACAAGGGCACGCTCGCAAATCTGATGCAGCTCTACATGCATGATTTCTCCGAGCACTGGTCCGGAACGTCGGATGGCGACCTCCTCGACGACGGACGATTTGCCCCTTACCCGTACCTCGACGCCTACTGGCAGGAGGCGAGCCGCGTGCCTCTGCTACTCAGGCGCGATGGCCGACTGGCAGGTTTCGCGCTGATCAATGGCGTTTCCGCCGACAGCCCCCACCGCAGCGTGGCCGAATTCTTCATCGTCCGGAAACACCGCCGAATTGGCCTCGGCACTGCTGCCGCGCATGCGATCTTCAGCCGCTATCCCGGCCAGTGGCAGATGGCGGTTGCCCGCCGCAATGTCGGCGCGTTGACGTTCTGGCGGAATGCGGTCAGCCGACATCCCGATGTTGAAGATATCGAAACACTCGATCTCAACAACGCGGAATGGAACGGTCCGGTCATTCGCTTTCGGATCAAACCATCTGCACCTTGATTCCGGGTGGCAGCGTTGCCTTGACCCGCAGATGCGGAGACCCTATACGCTGCGGCCCATGACGAAGCTGTTCGCCCGTGCCCGCCGTATCCGCCGCCGCATCACCGCGGCATGGGCGTACGATCGCGCGTGAACTGATCGTCCCTCGTGCCGCCGGTTATCGTCCGCGGCACGTCATATTTTCCAGACAGCAGCGGTTCGGTGACAGGCGGCTCCTCAAACGCCTTAGGGGTTGCAATGCATATTCCTCCACCGTTTCGAACCAGCCGGTCCGATTGTCTCGCGCTCGCCGAGCAGCGCGGCTTCGGTCTGGTCTGTGCTCATGACGGGAAAATGCCGGTGGTCTCGTGGCTGCCGTTTCACTTAGGTTATGCCGGTGACGGCACGCCCTGTGCGACATTTCATATGGCGAAACCCAACCCGCTCGCTTCCCCCGCGCTGCATAACCAGAGCTGGCTGCTCGCCGTCAGCGACGCGGACGCCTATGTCTCGCCGCGCTGGTATGCTTCACCGCAACAGGTGCCGACCTGGCTCTACAAGGCCGTCAACCTGTCCGGCCCCGTGCGCGTGCTGAGCGACGCCGAACTGCTGCAACATCTCGACATGCTGGCGGCTCGTTTTGAGACGCCGAGCGCGACGCAGCCGGCATGGACGCTGGAGGAGATCGCCGCCGGCCGCCGTGCCGCACTGATGGGGGCCATCGTCGGCCTGACCATGACCGTCGAGCATGTCGAAGGCAGCTTCAAGCTGAACCAGCACAAGTCCGATGCGGACTATCTGGCCGTCGCCACGGCGCTCGCCGGGCAGGACGACGCCGGTGCACAGAAGATCGCCTCCGACATGCGCGCCCTGCGGCCGCAGATCTTTGCTGAACGTCCGCCGCACGACAGTGATACCCAATCTCCGGAAGGGATTACCCGCTGACGCACTGTGCAATGCAAACTTGATAGCCGGCCTCGGCGAGAGTACGGGTAGGGCTCTTCCGGCCATGCTCCCGAGGCGAACATGTCAGATGCGGCAGAGCTGAAGATCCAGGCCTTCTTCGATGAACCCACCCACACGGTGAGCTATCTCGTCTGGGACCGCGCCAGCTTGCGCGGTGCGGTGATCGACCCGGTGCTCGAATACGATGCAGCGTCCGGCCTGGCCAAGACCCACGGCGCCGAAGAGATTCTCGCGTTCGCCAGACGTGAAGGCGTCACGATCGACACGGTGCTGGAGACACATGTGCATGCCGATCACTTGTCGGCCGCGCCGTACTTCAAGGAGAAGATCGGCGCCAAGGTCGCCATCGGCGAGCACATCCGCGACGTGCAGAAGATCTTCCGCGTCGTCTTCAATGCCGACGACGTGTCGGGCAGCGGTGCCGAGTTCGACGTCCTGTTCAAGGACGGCGACAGTTTCTCGATCGGCGGATTGAAGGGCGAGGTGATGTACACGCCGGGGCACACGCCCGCCTGCGTCACCTATCGCATCGGCGACGCGCTGTTCGTCGGCGACACCCTGTTCATGCCTGACTACGGCACCGCGCGGGCGGATTTCCCCGGCGGTGACGCGCGCGAGCTCTATCGCTCGATCAAGCGCGTGCTGGCGCTGCCCGAGGCGACCCGTATCTTCGTCTGTCACGATTACAAGGCGCCCGGGCGCGACTGCTATGCGTGGGAAACCACGGTCGGCGAGCAGCGCCGCAAGAACCCGCATGTGCGCGATGGCATCGACGAGGACGCGTTCGTGAAGCAGCGCACCGCGCGCGATGCGACGCTGTCGGCGCCGATGCTGCTGATGCCGTCGATCCAGGTGAACATGCGCGCCGGCCAGTTCCCGCCCTCCGACGCCAACGGCGTCCACTACCTGAAGATCCCGGTCAAGCTCGCAAGCTGAAGCGGTGGTTGCGTCCGCGCTCCGGGCGCCCGCCGCTAGCCTTCGACTGAAACTCCCGCAGCGGCTTCGCCGTAGCTGTCAGCTGGGAGGGCCAGTTCATGAATGCGAGCCTCGAATTAGCTCAGCGCAAGGGCACACCGAGCGACGGTCAGGCGTGGAACGGGATCGACGGCAGGGCGGAGACGCGCTTGCGGACCCGCATCGCTTCCATCGATTTTGTGCGGGGGCTGGTTATGGTGCTGATGGCGCTGGACCATGTGCGCGATTTCTTCGCCTCCGGCGGCTTCAACCCGCGCGATGTGACCGACCCGGCGCTGTTCATGACACGCTGGATCACGCATTTTTGCGCGCCGCTCTTCGTCTTCCTCGCAGGCGTGTCGGCATTCCTCCACGGCGAGCGCGGTGGCCGGCGGGAACTCAGCCGCTTCCTGCTCACCCGCGGGGCCTGGCTCATCCTGATCGAGCTCACGCTCGTCCGCTTCGCCTGGACCTTCAGCTTTGACCTCAGCTATTTTTTCAGCCAGGTCATCTTCGCAATCGGCGCGTCGATGATCGCGCTTTCGGCATTGGTCTTTCTGCCACGCGCTGCGATCGCGGCCACAGCACTCGTCCTCATCGTAGGGCACAATGCGCTTGATGCCATCAAAGCAGAGGCATTCGGTGCCGCCGCGCCGGTCTGGAATTTCCTGCACGAACCGGCCATGCTGCAGCTCGGCGCTGTGAAATGGTTTGCGGTGTATCCGCTGATCCCCTGGATCGGCGTGATAGCAGCGGGCTATGCGCTTGGCCCCGTCTTCTTGGCGGACCGCGCGACGCGCATGCGCTCACTCGTGGGATGGGGTAGCGCGGCGGTGATCGGGTTCGTGCTGCTGCGCGCGACCAATGTCTATGGCGATCCCGCGTCCTGGAGTGTGCAGGCCGGCGCAGCCGCGACGTTCCTGTCCTTTATCAACTGCGAAAAATATCCGCCATCGCTGCTGTATCTGGCCATGACGATCGGGCCGGCATTGCTGTTGCTGGCTGCGGTCGAGAAGGCGCGCGGCCGGTTCGCGGAATGGGTTACGACTTTCGGCCGTGTTCCATTCTTCTATTATGTCGTTCATGTCATCGTTATCCACGCGTTGGCGGTGGTGTTCGCGTGGGCGAGCGGCGCGGAGATCGGTTGGTTATTCGGCCCATTTCCTGCCGACAAGCCAAGCGAATACGGCCTCGGCCTGATGGGCGTTTATGCCATCTGGCTCGCGGTGGTGGTGCTGCTCTATCCGCTCTGCAAGTGGTTTGCCGGCGTCAAGAAACACCGCAGCGATTGGTGGCTATCCTATATCTAGCTACACCAGCTTGAAGATCGCCAGCGCCAGGGCCGCCTGGGCGAAGAAGCCGACAAGCCACACCAGCGTCCGGAACACCGGAAGGCCGGCCGTGTAGACGATGAGGTGGGCGAGCCGCGACCAGAAATAGACGTTGCAGGCGATCACGGTGGTCGTGCTGGAATAGTCGATGGCGTTGAGGATCAGCACCAACGGCGCGAAGATGATGAGATTCTCCACCGCATTGTCGTGGGCGAACATCATCCGGTTGGCCCATTCCGCTTGCGGCTTGTCGTGGCGCGAGGGATTGGCCAGTGCGCCCATGACGCCGCGCACCTGGGCGCGGTTCAGGATGTAGGGCACCCACATCAGACCGGTCAGAATGACGGTCAGCGTGAGCCAGAAGAGTTCGCGCGTCATGGTGTTCCCCCGACTTTCAGAGTTGCATATCCGATCTCGAATTTAGCGATTCACCGTGCCGATGTCTCGTACGGAAAACGGACCACTGTCTTGCGCATGATCTTGCTAGGCGCGAACCCGCACATAGCTGCCGGGTGCGTCCTCGATCGGCGGCAGCGGCGTCGCTTCGAGCTTGCGCGCAGGGACTTCCTCAGGGTCGAGGGAGCCGAGCCATTCGCGCCAGTCCGGCCACCACGAGCCCTTGTGCTCCTCCGCACCCTTCATCCATTCGGCAAGGTTCTCGGCAGCGAGGTTGTCGTTGGTCCAGTACTGATACTTCTTCAGTGCCGGTGGATTGACGACGCCGGCGATGTGACCGGAGCCCGACAGCACATACTTCACCGGCCCGCCAAAGAACTTTGAGCCGAACAGCACCGACTCCGCCGGCGCGATGTGGTCCTCGCGGGTGGCAAGATTGTAGACCGGGACCTTGACCTTGGAGAGGTCGAGCTGGGTGTTGTCGAGCACCATCGTGCCCTTCGACAGCCGGTTTTCCAGATAGCAGTTGCGCAGATAGTAGGAATGGTTCGCGGCCGGCATGCGCGTCGCGTCCGAATTCCAGTGCAGCAGGTCGAATGCGTTGGGTTGCTGGCCCTTCAGATAGTTGCTGACGACATAGGACCAGATCAGATCGTTCGAGCGCAGCATGTTGAAGGCGTTCGCCATCTTCGAGCCCTCGAGCACGCCGTTCTGCCGCATGTCGCGCTCGAGCGTGGAAATCTGCTCCTCGTCCACGAACACCAGGAGGTCGCCGGCATGGGTGAAGTCGACCTGGGCTGCGAAGAACGTCGCCGACGTCGCGCGTACGCGGCGCTTATCGGCAAGCCATGCCAGCGTCGAGGCGAGCAGGGTGCCGCCAACGCAATAGCCGGCGGTATGCACCTTCATCTCGCCGGTGATCTGTTCGATCACATCCATCGCGGCGAGCGGACCCTGCTTCATGTAATCGGCGAAGGTCTTTTCACCGAGCCGCTTGTCCGGGTTGACCCAGGAAATCACGAACACGGTGATGCCCTGATCGACGCACCATTTGACGTACGACTTCTCCGGGCCGAGATCGAGAATGTAAAACTTGTTGATCCACGGCGGCACGATCAGCAGCGGGGTGCGCAGCACGGTTTCCGTCGTCGGCTCGTACTGGATGAGCTGCATCAACTCGTTCTGGTAGATCACCTTGCCCGGCGTGATCGCCATGTCGCGGCCGACCTCGAGGTTGGCCGCGGACTGGCGGATGCGCAGCGTACCGCCTCCGGCCTCGATGTCCTCGGCGAACATCTGCATGCCGCGCGCCAGGTTGTCGGCGTTCGAGGACATGGTTTCGCGCAGCACTTCCGGGTTGGTCAGCACGAAGTTCGACGGCGACAGCGCGTTGCTGATCTGCTGGACGTAGAAGTGCGCCTTCTTGCGGGTGTGTTCGTCGACGCCCTCTGCTTCCTGCACGAACTCGTAGGCGCACTTGCTGGTCAGCAGATAGGCCTGCTTCAGGAAATCGAAAAACTGGTTCGAGTTCCATTCGGGGTCCCTGAAGCGCTTGTCGCGCGGCGAGGCCTCGATGGTCGGCGCGACTGCGTCGCCCGCGAGCCGGCGCGCGGCATTCTCCCACAGGCCGAGATAGGCCTTGCCCAATCTCGACTGCAGTTCGGAAGCGCGGCTGGCATCGGTGAGCCAGTAATTGGCGACGGCGTGGAATGTCTTGACGACCTGCGCGAGATCATCCGCGGTCTGATCTTTCATCTCGCCAGTCTGGCGGGGTGTGAGATAGGCCGAGAGCGCCTTGCTTGCATTGTCCAGCACCCGCGCGAGGTTCTTCGCGAAGGCGTCGGGGTCGAAGCTCTTGCCAGCTTCTGCGCGGGGAAGTTCGTCGCTCATGCGAATTGAATACTAGATTGCGGACGTGTCGCGTTGACACATTTTTGTTCAGCATATCGCCGAGAAAGAGGGCGCTGTCGACAACGACCGCTGTTGCGGCGCAACAAGTCCTTCCTTTTGTCATATTAGCGCGGTAGCGCCGTCATAAGCGGGACAGTCGTTGTCGGACCTTTAATTCTTCCGTTGGATTTTGAGGGCACTGCAACAATCCGCGGTGCCGTTGTTTTGTTCAATTCCAAGCGAGGGAATGTGCGTCTCGTTGTGTCAGCATTTGCGGTTCTCGCAATCGCGTTAGGTGGCTGCGCCTCGGTCGCCGACGTGCCGCTGGTTGGCGTGCCGTCGAACGCGCCGGCGCGTCCCACCACGCCGGGAACGTATCTGCCGGTGCATGACGTTCCGCCCGCCCGGCAGGAAGAGATACTGTCGGTCAATGATCAGACCCGGATCGAGAAGGAGCTGTCCGAGGCGCGCAGCAGAGGCAAGGCAACGGCTGCGAGTGACGCAGCCGCCATCGCCGCGACCGCCCCGGCGACACCGACACCGCCCCCAGCCAGGCAGCCGGCAAAGAAGAAAGCCTCCAATGCTGCCGCCGAGCCCGCCACGAACCCTCGCTGACCTCGCTGGCCTTCGAACGGGGGCATGCTAAAAGGGGCGCGAAATTGCCGCACTGCCCGATTCAGTTCTTGATTCGCGGAAAAGCGGCTCCCGGAGCCCGAGATCGATGGAAGATTTCTACCGCATTCGCCGACTGCCGCCTTACGTGTTCGAACAAGTGAACCGGGCCAAGGCGGCCGCGCGCAATGCCGGAGCCGATATCATCGATTTCGGCATGGGCAACCCGGATCTGCCGACCCCGGCGCATGTCCTGGAAAAGCTGAAAGAGACCCTCGGCAAGCCGCGGACCGACCGCTATTCGGCCTCGCGCGGCATCACCGGCCTGCGCAAGGCCCAGGCCGGCTACTACGAGCGGCGGTTCGGGGTGAAGCTCAATCCAGACACGCAGATCGTCGCCACGCTGGGCTCGAAGGAGGGCTTCGCCAACGTTGCCCAGGCGATCACCGCCCCGGGCGATGTCGTGCTCGTGCCCAATCCAAGCTACCCGATCCATGCCTTCGGCTTCCTGATGGCGGGCGGCGTCGTGCGTTCGGTGCCCGCAGAGCCGACGCCGGAGCTGTTCGAAGCGTTGGAACGCGCGATCATTCATTCGATCCCGAAGCCGATCGCGCTGATCTGCTGCTATCCATCGAACCCGACCGCCTATGTGGCCACGCTCGACTTCTACAAGGACCTGGTCGCGTTCGCGAAGAAGCACGAGATCTTCATCCTCTCCGATCTCGCCTATGCAGAGCTTTACTTCGACAGCAATCCGCCGCCGTCGGTCCTGCAGGTGCCGGGCGCGATCGACGTGACCGTCGAATTCACGTCGATGTCGAAAACCTTCTCGATGGCCGGCTGGCGCATGGGCTTTGCTGTCGGCAACGAGCGCATCATCGCCGCACTTGCGCGGGTGAAGTCCTATCTCGACTACGGCGCCTTCACGCCGGTGCAGGTCGCAGCCACCGCAGCGCTGAACGGCCCCGAGGACTGCATCCGCGAAATGCGCGAGACCTACAAGAAGCGTCGCGACGTGCTGGTCGAATCCTTTGCCCGCGCCGGCTGGGAGATCCCGCCGCCGGCCGCGTCGATGTTCGCCTGGGCGCCGCTGCCGGAGGCGTTCCGCGGCATGGGCAGCATGCAGTTCGCAACGCTGATGGTGGAGAAATCCGGCGTCGTCGTCTCGCCGGGCGTGGCCTTTGGCGAACATGGCGAGGGGTTTGTGCGTATTGCCATGGTCGAGAACGAGCAGCGCATTCGCCAGGCGGCGCGCAATATGCGCCGCTTCCTTGAAAGCGGCGTCGAAACGTTGCACAACGTGATCCCTCTCGCCACCCGCCGCTAGCGTTCTCATTCAACAGGCTTCATTTCTTCATGGTCGCACCCCTGAAAGTGGGTATTGCGGGTCTCGGCACCGTGGGTACCGAGGTCGTCCGTCAAATTGAAAACCAGGCCCGGCTGCTTGCAACGCGCACGGGCCGCTCCGTGCGTGTCGTCGCAGTGACCGCGCGCTCCAAGACCAAGAAGCGCGACGTGGATTTGCGCGGCGTAAGCTGGGCCGCGAACTCGCTGGCGCTTGCCAAGGATCCGGGGATCGACTGCTTTGTCGAACTGATGGGCGGCGCGGGCGATCCGGCGCTCACGGCGGTCGAGACCGCACTGCGCAGCGGCAAGTCGGTTGTCACCGCCAACAAGGCCTTGCTCGCAAAGCACGGCGTGCGGCTGGCGACGCTTGCGGAGAAACACGGCGGCGCGCTGAATTTCGAAGCGGCGGTTGGCGCCGCGATCCCGGCGATCAAGACGTTGCGCGAGGGGCTCGCCGGAACCGAGATCCACCGCGTCTACGGCATCCTGAACGGAACCTGCAATTACATCCTGACGCGGATGGAGCAGGAGGGTTTGTCGTTCGATGAATGCCTGAAGGACGCGCAGCGTCTCGGCTATGCGGAGGCCAATCCGTCGTTCGACGTGGACGGGCACGACACCGCGCAAAAGCTTGCGATCCTGGCCAGCCTCGCCTTCGGCACCAAGGTTGCTCAGAGCGCCGTCTATGTCGAAGGCATTTCGTCGATCAAGCCAGAGGATCTGCTCGCGGCGGAGGAGCTCGGCTACCGCGTCAAGCTGCTCGGTGTTGCAGTGCGCACCAAGACCGGCATCGAGCAACGCGTGCATCCGACCATGGTGCCGCGCTCATCCTCGATCGCGCAGGTGATGGGTGTGACCAACGCGCTGACCATCGACGGCGAGGGCGTGCCGCCGATCACGCTGGTCGGGCCGGGCGCGGGTGGCGCAGCGACCGCATCGGCGGTCGTGTCGGACATCGCCGACGTGGCGCGCGGCTTGCGGATTCCACCGTTCGGCCGGCCGGTGCAGCGGCTGCGCAAGACCAAAAAGGCGCCGATGATGCGGCATGAGGGCGGCTACTACATCCGCCTGATGGCACGCGATCTGCCGGGAACTGCGGCAACCATTGCCAAGCGGCTCGCGGAACAGAATATCTCGATCGAATCCATTGTGCAGCGCCACCCCAATGGTGCGCCTGAGCCGCCACAAGGGCGTGGAAAACGCAACGCAAAGGCCGCAAGCACGTTGGTACCGGTGATATTGATCACCTACGCCACCAGTGAGGACGGCGTGCGCCAGGCCCTCGCTGCAGTGCAGAACGACAAAGTGATCACCGGACGGCCGCAGGTCATCCGGATCGAGAAGAATTAGGGCATGATCAGATCGCAGCGCTGCAGCTGCAGCTGCAAGTTTGGCATCAATCGTGCCTGCACAAGACAACGAACGCGTGTCGCAGACGCGCTGTGTGATCTACCTGTTTCTGAGGAGTTGACCCGATGTCCATGACGATTTCCGTCCCGCCGCAGCAATTGCTCGAGCGCATCCTGACGCTCGAGATCGTGCGCGTGACGGAGCGCGCGGCGGTGTCCGCGGCGCGCCTGCGCGGCCATGGCAACGAGAAAGCGGCCGATCAGGCCGCCGTTGATGCGATGCGCCGCGAGCTCAACAAGCTGCCGATCGAAGGCATCGTCGTGATCGGCGAGGGCGAGCGTGACGAGGCGCCGATGCTGTTCATCGGCGAGAAGGTCGGCATCCAGGCTGGCCCCAAGGTCGATATCGCCGTCGATCCGCTCGAAGGCACCACGCTGTGCGCGAAGAATATGCCCGGCGCGATCGCCACCATGGCGATGGCCGAGGGCGGTACGCTCTTGAATGCGCCGGACGTCTACATGCAGAAGATCGCCGTCGGTCCGGGCTACACGAAAGGCGTCGTCGAGCTCGATGCGTCGCCGGCCGACAACATTCGACGTCTTGCCAAGGCAAAGGGCGTCGAGCCTTCGGCCATCACTGCGCTGGTGCTCGACCGCCCGCGTCACGCCGACATCATCAGCGGCGTGCGCTCGACGGGTGCGGCGGTACGGCTGATCACCGACGGTGATGTGGCCGGCGTGATCCACTGCGCCGACCCGGATAACACCGGCGTCGACATCTACATCGGCACCGGCGGCGCGCCGGAAGGCGTGCTCGCCGCGGCAGCGCTTCGCTGCATCGGCGGCCAGATGCAGTGCCGGCTGATCCTCGACACCGAAGAAACGCGCGAGCGCGCGTTGAAGATGGGCGTGAAGGATCCGCACATGATCTACGGCATCGAAGACATGGTGAAGGGCGACTGCCTGTTTGCAGCAACCGGTGTGACGGACGGCTCGCTGCTCACCGGCGTGAAGTTCAAGAAGGATGTGATCCAGACCGAGACGGTGGTGATGCGCTCGGTCACCGGCACGGTGCGATTGATCCGCGCCGAGCACCGCCAGCTCGATAAATTCTATCTGGACTGACGGCGATGGCATCACGGCCCCAGGTCGTCGTTCGTCCGGTCGGCCATGATGAGCGCGCGGCCTGGGAACTTCTCTGGGACGGTTACCTGAAGTTCTACAAGGCCGACCTGCCGCCCGAGAATTCCGACATCACCTGGATCAGGCTGCACGACGCGGCCGAGCCGATGCATGTGCTCGGCGCCTATGTCGACGGCAAGCTGACCGGCATCGTCCACTACCTCTTCCATCGCTCGACCTGGATGCCGGACGACTACTGCTATCTGCAGGACCTGTTCGTGGACGACAGCGCGCGCGGCCTCGGGCTCGGCCGCGCGCTGATCGAGGCGGTCTATGAGAAGGCCAGAGAAGCCGGCTCAACCCGCGTCTACTGGCTGACCCACGAGACCAACGCGCAGGCGCGCGTGCTCTACGACAAGGTCGCGGAGAATTTGGGGTTCGTTCAGTATCGCAAGACGCTGTAGGGCAATCGGGACCTTTGCCAAAATTCTCGGCGTCATCCCCGCGGAAGCGGGGATCCAGTATTCCGGAGCGTCAGCGATCGTGCACTGGAGCCGCGGAGTACTGGATGCCCGCTTTCGCGGGGCATGACGGCAAAAGGCCGGCTTTGACTCATCAGAAGACAACGCCTCACAACGGCTTCGGCAGATCCGGAAAATTCGCCGGCCGCTTCTCGACGAAGTGGGCGACGCCTTCCTTGTAGTCGGGATAAGGATAGTTCGCGACGAGCTGCTTGTCGGCCTCGACCAGATTCTCCGCGTAGGTCTCGAACATCCCCTTCCAGATCTGCGCCTTGATCACCGCCATCGAGTGCGGCGACACCGTATCGGTGAGCACGCGCACGTAAGTGCGCACATCGTCCATGAAGGTTTCTTGCGGATAGATGCGATTGACGAGGCCCATATCGAGCGCCTCCTTCGCGGTCACCCGGCGTGCCGACAACAGGAGGTCGACGGCGTTCGAGGGACCGACGAGACGCGGCAGCAGCCAGGCGATACCGTGCTCAGCGATCAGGCCGCGCTGGGCGAAAGCGGTGGTGAAGATCATCCGATCGGACGCCATCCGCATGTCGCAGCACAGCGCCATGATCATGCCGAGTCCCGCGGTTGCGCCGTTGAGCGCGCCGATGACCGGCTTGCCGATGCGCATGAAGTAGGAGTAGCGCCGCACGTCGGCGAATTCCTTGCCAAGGTCGGGGCCGTGGCCGGTGGTGATCGCCGGAATGATGGTCGGATCGTCCGCCGGTGGGGCGGGCCGCGCACCGCCGGCGCGGCGCTGCAACCGGCCGATGTCGGCACCGGCGCAGAAGGCACGGCCGGCGCCGGTCAGGATGATCGCGCGGACGCCGGGATCGCTGCCGGCTTTCGCCATCGCCTTGGCGATGTTGATCGGCATCGAGTCGTCGATCGAGTTCATTCGCTCGGGACGGTTGAGCGTGACCGTGGCGATGCGGTCCTTCACATCGTACAGGACTTCATTTTCTTCTGACATTTTGCTTCCCTGCGCCTCCCTTTGACGTTGACCGAACGATAGCTCTCCGCCTGAACCGGTCAATGTCGTCAGCGGCACTAGTGCCGTGCGTTACTCGGATGGGTCGGGAAAGTCCGCCTTCCGCTTCTCCAGGAAGTGGGTGACGCCTTCGATATAGTCCTTGGATTTAACGCTGAGCTCGAGCTCGATGTCGGCGATGCCGAGCGCTTCGCTGAAAGTCTGGGACATGGCCTTCCAGACCTGCGCCTTCATCACCGCGAGCGAGCGTGGCGAGACCGTCTCGGCGATGCTGGCCGCGTATGCCTGCACGTCGTCGCGGAGCGAGCTTTGCGGAAACACCTTGTTGACGAGGCCCATCTCGAACGCCTCCTGCGCCGGAACGCGACGCGCGGTCATCAGCAGTTCGAGCGCGCGCGAGGGACCCACGAGACGCGGCAGCAGCCAGGAAATGCCGTGCTCGGCGATCAGCCCGCGCTGGGCGAACGATGTCGTGAAGAACATGTTGTCCGAGGCCAAGCGGATGTCGGCGCACAGTGCCGGGATCATGCCGCCGCCTGCGACCGCTCCATTGAGGCCGGCGATCACCGGCTTGCCGATGCGCATGAAGTAGGAGTAGCGGCGGATGTCCATGAACTCGTTACCCAGGTCGGGTCCCTTGCCCGAAGGGATCGCCTTGAAGAATTCCGGATCGTCCGGTGGATAGACGGGACGCGCAGCGCCCACTCGCCCGGCTTCCAGCCGCTGCCGGTCGGCGCCGGCGCAGAAGGCGCGGCCCGCGCCGGTGATGACGATGACGCGGACGGATGGGTCGTTGGCGGCCATCAGCATCGCCTTCGAGACGCTGTAGGGCAGGGTGAGGTTGGTGGCGTTCAGCCGCTCGGGGCGGTTCAGCATCACGGTCGCGACGCGATCCTTGATGGTGTAGAGCACCTCGTTCTCGGGAACGTCGAGCGCGATGCTCCGGCTGGCTGAATTTTGCGGATTTTCGCCGGTCATTGGGGCCGATCCTTTTCTTTATTGACGCCGCATTCGTTGATAAACAAATGCCGGCATGTGGCAACCATCAAAAAAGCACACGCAGCGGGTGATTTCATGAGCGACGATATTGCAAGGCGGGACGTGAAGGCGCTCGTGTTCGATGTGTTCGGCACGGTCGTCGACTGGCGAACCAGCCTGATCGACGAGCTGTCGCAATGGGCGAAGGCAAAGAAGATCGAAGCCGATTGGACGGCGCTGGTCGATGCCTGGCGCGAAGCCTACGTGCCCTCGATGAACGAGGTGCGCAACAATCCGGCGAAGGGATTTGTCAAACTCGACCTCTTGCATCGGCAGTCGCTCGACACGCTGATCGAGCGCTTCAACATCAAGGGTCTGAGCGAAGCCGATCGCGATCACATCAATCGTGGCTGGCATCGACTAAAGCCATGGCCGGACAGCGTGTCGGGCCTGACGCGGCTGAAGACGAAGTTCATCATCAGCCCGCTGTCGAATGGCAACGTCCTCTTGCTTACTAGCATGGGCAAGAACGCCGGCCTGCCGTGGGACCTGATCCTGGGCGCAGAAGTCTTCGAGCATTACAAGCCCGACCCCGAAACCTATCTCGGCGCGGCACGGCTGCTCAGCATGCAGCCTGCCGAGGTGATGATGGTGGCCGCCCACAACAACGACCTGAAGGCCGCCCAGGCGTGCGGCCTGAGGACCGCCTTTGTGCCCAGGCCAACGGAATATGGTCCGAATCAGAAGCGGGATACCGAGGCGACCGGCGACTGGACCATGGTGGTGAAGGATTTTGGCGACCTGGCCACAAGGCTTGGTTGTTAAAGGCTTGGCTGTTAATCGCGGGTACAACGTGCACCATTGGCAGGCGTAGCCCGGGCAACTATGTCATCATCGTTGGTATGATGACTGCATTCCCAGCGCTTTCCGTGATGGACGACCGGCTGCCGTTCCTTGGCGTCGCACGCTCGGCCACGGGAAAGGTCTGGCGCGACCGGCTTGATGTGCGCGCGACCGCGCGTGCGCTGGCGATCACGCAGCGGCATCAGCTGCCGGAAATGCTCGCGCGTGTTCTCGCCGGACGTGGCGTCGAACTCGATGCGGTCGAGGACTTCCTCGATCCGACCGTGCGCAAGCTGATGCCCGATCCGTTCACGCTGACGGACATGGAAGCGGCGACGAAGCGCATCGCTGACGCAGCGATCAAGGGCGAGCGTATTGCGATCTTCGGCGACTACGATGTCGATGGCGCTACGTCCGCCGCATTGCTCGCCTGGCACTTGCGCCATGCCGGTCTCGATCCGCTGATCCACATTCCCGATCGCATCTTCGAAGGTTATGGGCCGAACGTGGAGGCAGTGCGTGCGCTCGCGGCCAGAGGTGCGACGCTGCTGATCACGGTTGATTGCGGCACCACCAGCATCGAGCCGCTGGCTGAGGCAAAAAGGCTCGGTCTCGACGTGCTGGTGATCGACCATCATCAAACCGGGGATGAGTTACCGGTCGTCGACGCATTGGTGAATCCGAACCGGCCCGATGACTTGTCCGGCCTCGGCCAGCTTGCGGCAGTCGGGTTGGTGTTCGTGACGCTGGTCGCGGTCAATCGCGAGCTGCGGCAGCGCGGTTTCTGGACCGACGAGCGGCCGGAGCCCGATCTGCTCGGGGCGCTGCATCATGTCGCGCTCGGCACCGTGGCCGACGTCGCGCCGCTGACCGGTCTCAATCGCGCGCTGGTGGCAAAGGGCCTGATCGCGATGCGGCGGCGCGATCACGTCGGTCACACCGCGCTGATGGACGTGTCACGCCTGAGCGGACCGCCTGAGGCCTGGCACCTCGGCTTCATGCTGGGGCCTCGCATCAACGCGGGCGGGCGCATAGGACGCGCCGATCTCGGCGTACGGTTGCTGCTGGAAGGCGATCCAACGGAAGCCGCGCGCATTGCCGGCGAGCTCGATCGGCTCAACATCGAACGACGCCTGATCGAACAGGCGGCCGAAGCGCAGGCCGAAGCCGAGGCGCTGGCTGCGCTCGGCCTCGAGGACAAGGGCGCGGTTATCGTCACCGCATCGGAAGGCTGGCATCCCGGCGTCGTGGGGCTGGTCGCGTCGCGGCTCAGGGAGAAGTTTTCGCGGCCGGTCTTTGCCATCGCGCTGGAGCCGGGCGGGACCGGGACGGGCTCCGGCCGGTCGATCTCCGGCGTCGACTTGGGCAGGGCGGTTCGCCAGGCGGTGCATGACGGCCTCCTCGTCAAGGGCGGCGGCCACGCGATGGCCGCAGGCGTGACGCTGCGCAAGGAGCGACTGGCCGAGTTTCGCGCGTACATGGAAAGCACTCTCGCCGACAGCGTTGCGAAATCCCGCAACGTCGACGATCTGTTCATCGACGGCGCCGCGACGGCGCGGGCGCTGACACCGGAGTTCGTCAAGACCCTGGAGCGTGCCGGACCGTTCGGCAGCGGCAATGCCGAGCCGTTGATCGCCTTGCCGGCGCATCAACTGGTCTATGCCGATGAAGTCGGGCAGGCGCACCTGCGCGTCCGCCTGAAGGCTGGTGATGGCGCAATCGTTAACGGCGTCGCCTTCCGCTCCGTCGGCCAGAAGCTCGGCCGTGCGCTGACCGAAAATCGCGGCCAGCTGCTGCATGTGGCCGGATATCTGGCGATAGACCGCTGGCAGGGCGCGGAAAGAGTGCAGTTCCGCATTGCGGACGTGGCGGTTCCCAACGTCAATTAAGTAAGTTTTTCGTTAACGCTCGTCAGCAAACCTCAATTGGCTATGGTGCCGACCAGGCGTGATCTCCGAAAAGTGGGTACCGGTTTTCGGACAAAGATCACGCCCAGACGACGAGGGGCAAAAGCTCCCGACAGGTGGGCGTTCATGATTACGGCATTCTACACCGCCGCGCGTATCGTCTTGATGGTGTCAGGCTGGCTCGTCGCGTTGGCGCTGGGGCTGGCGGCCGACTACATGCTGACCGGTGCGAAGTGGCCGATCTTCATCGCCCTCGGCTCGTGGTGGACGCTGACCTGCATCATCTATGTGCGTAACGAGGCAGAGCGCTCACGGCTGCACACGACGCGCCGCTTCCTGTGGCGGCGCGCGCTCGACTAACCTCCCTGCCGCAAGCGCGCGAGCACCTTGAGCCCGGCATAGCCGTCTGCCGGCGTGATGCCGGCCTTGATCTGAAAATTCTTCACCGCCTGCATGGTCTGGTTGCCGACGCGCCCGTCAGCGCCGCCGGTGTCGAATCCGGCCTTCGTGAGCCGCGTCTGCAATTCCTGAAGCTCGGCGAGTGTCGGCGTGCGTTCGCTGCCCGGGAACGGTTGCACGAACGGCCCGGCGCCCAGAAGCCGGTCGCCCAGGTGAACGATCGCCAGCGCGTAATTCATCGACGGATTGTAGCTGCGCACGGCATAGAAGTTCGGGCCTAGCAGGAAGCTTGGTCCGCCCGGGACCGGCGTCCACATCTGCGCGGTCGCCTTTGGCTGCGTGAAGGCCTGACCATCAGCGCGTTTGACGCCGGCCGCCGCCCATTTCTCGTAGGTGCGGCTGCCGCTGACCGGACCGCCGCTGGTCTTGACCTCATAGCCCCAATGCTGGTTCGGCCGGTATTTGCCGCGATTGATCAGGTAGCGCGCGCTGGAGGCCAGTGCGTCGTCGGGCTTGCCGAACGGAGAGACCCGGCCGTCGCCATCGTAATCGATGCCGACGTTGAGCCAGACCTCCGGCATCCATTGCGTGTGGCCCATCGCACCGGCCCAGGAGCCGCGCATTTCATCCGGTGTGCTCCAGCCGCGCTCGACGATGCGCAGCGCGTTGATGAGCTCGGTCTCCCAATAAGCGCGGCGGCGCGGCTCGTTCCATGCGAGCGCTGCGAGGGACGGAAACACCGGCCGCATGTAGTTCTTCTGCACCAGCGGATCGCCATAGGCTGTCTCAACGCCCCACAGCGCGAGCAGAGTGCCGCGCTCAACGCCGAAATCCTTTTCGATGCGATCGAACAGACGGACGTGCTCCTTCAGCGTCTCCTTGCCGGTGCTCAGGCGCCAGTCGGATACGCGGCGATTGATGTACTGCCAGAGTTGTTCGCTGAATTCCGGCTGGCTGCGAACTTGCGCGAACACGCGCATGTCCGGCTCGATCTTGCCCATCACGCGCGTGTAGGTCTGATCCGAGACGCCGCGTGCCAGCGCCCTGGCGCGAAACCGGTCTCGCCACTGGTCGAAGCCGGGGGGTGCCGCAGCCTGTGCAGGCAGCGAAGGCAAGAAGCCTGCCCCGGCAAAACCAAATCCGGCGAGCAGCGCATGCCGCCGCGTGAGCCCACCGATCGGATCAGATTCGCGTGTCATGGGGCCATTCTTAGTGGGTCCTATGAATAGGACAACCGCCTATGCAGGATCTCAATGACCTCCGGTTCCTTGTCGAGGTGGTGGAGCAGAATGGCTTCGCCGCTGCCGCCCGCAAACTCGGCATGCCGCGCTCGCGGCTCCAGTCGGCGGATCGAGATTCTGGAAGAACGACTTGAGGTTCGCCTGGTGCAACGCTCGGCGGGGCGTTTTGCGATCACCGAAATCGGCCGGGAATATTGCCGCCACTGCGTGGCGACGATGGTGGAAGCTGAATCGGGCAGGAAGTGATCGACCGCATGGACCACTTCAGCGTGCGGCCCTAAGCAACCGAAATGACCTATTGCTATGTCTTTATGATGAGATACGCTGGCGATTGAAGCAGGGGTGCTGGGGCAAGAGGCCGTTGGGGTGGATGGTGGCAGAGAATTTTGTCAAACCGGCTTCGACCTTCGGGGAAACCGTCTCGTGGCTGGCGCGTGGCACCACCCTGCCGCCCGAGATCGAGGCCGCGGCACGGTTACTCCTGCTCGACACCATTGGTTGCTTGCTGGCAGGTTTGCGCCATCCCGAGGCGCAGCTGTTTGGTCGTGCGTTACAGCCGGCATTTCCAGGAGATATGACTTGGCCCGGATCGGATATCCAGCTCGGACCCGCCGCCAGCGCCGCTTTGGGCGCGGCCGCGGCCTGTTGGGATGAGGCCTGCGAGGGCCACGCGTCGGCGCATGGTCGCCCGGGGCTCCCGGTGGTGCCCGCGCTGCTCGTACTGACGGCCACGCGCGACGTTAGTCTTGGCGACCTCCTGCTTGCACTTGTCACTGGCTATGAGATTGGAGTGCGGGCGGGGCAGGCATGGCGTATCCCTCCAGGGCTGCACGTAGACGGAAGCTGGCATTCGCTCGCGGTTGCGGCGGGCGCGGCACGCCTGATGTCCGGGCCGGACAGAATTCAGGCGGCGATCGAAACGGCCGCGTGCCAAATACCGGCGAGTCTTTATCTACCGATCACTGCCGGCTCGGTCGTACGCAACACCTATGCGTCGCATGCCGTATTGCTTGGATTCTTGTCGGCCGCCGCGGCGCAGGCCGGCTTCGACGCGCCTGTTGGCGCATTGGAGGAAGGCCGCCGACGCGTGCTTCAGGCGCTGCAATCGGCGCAGGTCGCACCGCCCGGCGAATGGACCATCCGCGAGGGCTACTTGAAACCGTTTGCCGGCGTACGTCATACGCACTACGGCGTGGAAGCTGCGCTGCGGATTCGCCGCAATCCCAAGTTTTCGTTGAAGAACGTTCTCGCTGTCACGCTGAAGACTTACGACGAAGCCGCGCGCTATTGCGGCAATCGCGCGCCGCGCACCGCGATCCAGGCGCAGTTCAGCCTATCCTATGCGATCGCCGCCGCATTGGTGCTTGGGGATCTCGGGCCTGACGCTTACACGAACATGGGGGCAGCTGGCGCCATCATGCAATTGGAAAGAAAGATCGTCATTGAGGTCGATGAACACCGCGTTCGCCGCGGCGCAGACCTGACGGTTGATACCGGCGCAGCACTCTTTTCGGAAACGGTGGATGTTGTCGCCGGCGATCCGAAGCAACCGATGACGAGCGAAGACGTCTGGCAGAAATTCAGCCGCTACGTCGAGCCAGCAATCGGTGCACAGCGCGCCGCTGCGCTCACATCTTTTTTCCTCGAAGGAGATCTGCAGGAGCCGGTACGAAAATGCTTTGCGATGGCAGGCTGAGCGGCACCTCAGTGACATTCGGAATTCACCAAGATCACGCGATGCAACAAGGGAATAGGTCATGAACGACGATGCAGGGCGCAACGGATTCGATCGCAGGGCAATCCTGAAGGCGGCGGCCGGAGCGACTGCACTGACGTTGTGCGGACGCGCCGCGATTGCGTTTCCCAACCAACCGATCACTGTAATCGTTCCCTATGCACCGGGTACCACCGATCAACTTGCGCGCGCCCTCGGCGGGCAGATGGAAAAGATTCTCGGAAAACCTGTCGTTGCGGAGACGCGGCCGGGCGGCGGCGGAACGGTGGGCGCAAACTTCGTCGCGAAAAGTGCGAAACCGGACGGCCACGTCTTGCTCTTCAGTTTCACCGCGCCCCTCACGATCGCACCGCATCAGAATCCGTTGCCTTACAATTTTGGCGATCTGAAAGCTGTTTCCCGCGTGACGCTTGGACCGAACATGGTTGCGGCGCGGGTCGGCGCGCCCTTCAAGGATGCGAAGGAGCTGGTGGCCTATGCCAAAGCCAATCCGGAGCGGGTAAGCTTCGGCAGCGCGGGAGCGGGAAGCACGACCCATCTTGCGGGAGAAGGGTTGGCGCGCGCCGCCGGGATCAAGCTCAATCACATCCCGTTTCAAGGCGTAACCCCCGCGGTGACCGCTGCGGTGGGCGGCACCGTCGATCTGGTCATCGGACTCGCGCAAGCGCTTTGGCCGCAAATCGAAGGCAAAAAGCTTGTGCCGATCGCACAGCTTGGCAGCTCGCGCGCCAAGGTTATTCCCGATGTGCCGACCTTCAAGGAGCTGGGAATCGATTTCGCAATGCCGGCCATCGTTGGATTCTGGGCGCCGACCGCGACACCTGACGACGTGATCAAGCAGATTGCGGGGGCGGTCGAGAAAGCTGCCGCGTCTTCGGAATTTCTCGATTTCGCCAAACGCACCTTGACGGAAGTGGAGTTCGCAGGACCGTCGACCTTTCAGAGTGAACTTGAAGCGGAGAGCAAGTTCTACCAGATCCTTCTGACCGATCTCGGAATGACGAAGAAATAGACGTGAAACCCGGGTTCTCCCCTGCGTTCGTCGGTGCGACTCTATTTTTCGTTATGGGCGGTCTCATTGCCGGCGCGGCAACGCAACTGCCTATGGGAAGCGTGCGGCTCCCAGGCCCCGGCGCTTTTCCGGTCGCAATCGGTATCTTCTTGATGGCGCTTGCCGTCGCACTGTTGTTTCAGGTGAAACGCGCTGCGGAGACGGAACCACCGCCTGCCGATACAGATGAGCCCGAGCCGTGGGGCCATGCCCGCGTCGCGCTGGTCTGCGCGTTGGTCACGGGTTTCGTATTCGCCTTGCCATTTGTCGGTTTCCTCACATCGAGCATCGTCCTGATGACAGCGCTCTATGTGATCGGCACCGGCCGCCTCGGCGTCGGACCTGTCGCAGCCGGTGTTGGCACGGCGCTGGCCGCTTACGTGCTTTTTGTCTCGGTCCTTGATGTGCCGCTGCCCGGCGGTTCGCTCTGGGGGGGCTGATGGAAGGGCTTCTCACAGGCTTTGTCACCATCCTGCAGCCGCACAATATTCTGTTCTGCTTCCTCGGCACACTGATCGGCACGCTCATCGGTGTCCTTCCGGGACTCGGCCCGACAGCGACTATCGCGATGCTGCTGCCGCTCACTATCGGGCTCGATCCGGTCACGGCCATCATCATGATAGCCGGCATCTATTACGGCGCGAGCTACGGCGGATCGACGACGGCTATTCTCGTCAACATTCCGGGAGAAGCGCAGAGCGTCGTGACCTGCATTGACGGCTATCGCATGGCGCAGCAGGGCCGAGCAGGCCCGGCGCTCGGCATCGCGGCGATTGGCTCGTTCATTGCCGGTACACTCGGTGCGATCGCCATCGCTTTCATCAGCATGCCCCTGGTCGATATCGCTGTCCGATTTGGCCCGCCGGAATATTTCGCGCTGATGCTGATGGGCTTTGTGATTCTGCTTATTCTCTCCAAGGGATCGGCCGTCAAGTCGCTGATCATGATTTTGGCCGGGTTGTTCATTGCGACGATCGGGCAAGATGTCATTACTGGCCAGCCGCGCTTTACTCTCGGTATTCCCCAGCTGACCGACGGCGTCGGTGTCGTCATTGTGGCGATGGGTATTTTCGGCATGGGCGAGGTGCTGACCAATCTCGAGCGGCTGAAGCAGCGAAGCATCGCACCGGTTGCGATCAAACACTTGCTTCCAACCCGTGATGATTGGCGGGCGTCCGCAGGTCCCATCGCACGCGGCTCCGTGCTTGGCTTTCTTGTTGGTTTGCTGCCGGGAGGTGGTGCGACGCTCGCATCGTTCGTTTCCTATACATTGGAAAGGCGGATTTCTCCGACGCCGGAACGGTTCGGCAGGGGCGCCATCGAAGGCGTCGCCGGCCCCGAGGCCGCCAACAATGCCGGCACTGCAGGGTCGTTCATTCCGTTGTTGACGCTCGGGCTTCCGGGCAATCCCGTCACTGCGATTCTGCTCGGCGCTTTCATTATGTATGGCGTTTCGCCGGGCCCTCTGATGATCCAGAGCCGGCCGGAAATCTTCTGGGGAGTGGTTGCGTCGATGTATATCGGCAACGTGATGCTGCTGCTGCTCAATTTGCCGCTGATCGGAATGTGGGTGCAGCTTCTGCGGATTCCCTATCGTCTGCTCTATGCCTCGCTCATCCTGTTCATGATTGTCGGTGCATTTTCGCTGAGCAACAGCGTGTTCGATGTTGGCCTTCTGCTCGTTTTCGGCATGATCGGTTACGGCTTGCGCAAGCTCGATTTTGACACCGCGCCGTTGATCCTGGCTTACGTCCTGGGCGGGCCGATGGAATTCAACTTGCGGCAGACCCTGATGCTCGGACGGGGCTCTTGGGAGTTTTTGCTCGAAAGGCCGATCGCGCTCGGCATTCTCACCGCAACGATGCTGGTCGCCATTCTCCCCCTATTCGCGGCGATACGCCGTCTGTTGCACCCGGCGCGCGCGGCAAATGAGCTTTGACCTCACCCGAATGAAGGTTGGACAACAATGATGATCGAGGACCGCGACGAAGCCATCCGCTTTGCGAGTTCCTATCTTTCCGCGATGGAAGCGCGCGATCTCAAAACTGCGGCAAAGCATCTTGCGGATCGAGTCATTTTGACCTTCCCCGGGGGAACGGTTTTTCGCAGCATCACCGAGATCGTCAACAATTCCGGTAGCCGGTACGCGCGTGTCGGCAAGACTATCGAGAGCTGGGATGCCTTCGAAGACCGCGATTGCTGGATCGTGTATTGCCGCGGCTCGCTGCATGGCGAATGGCGCGATGGACAGGCATTCTCCGGCATTCGTTTCATCGATCGTTTTGAAATCGGCGAGGCCGGCATTCGGCGACAGGACGTCTGGAATGACTCAGGTGAGTATCGGCTCGCCCGCGCCGACGCCGAAAAATCGCGCGAGGATGATGTGAGGTCAGATTGAAGAGGGCGTGGGTTCTGCTACCCCTGCTGAGCGGCTTCAGTTCGGGTCTTCTGCGCCTTCGGAGTTGGGCGGTTCCGGCTGCGGCGTCTGTGAAACGGTGGTGATTGCCGGCGCTGTCAGGTCCGGACCGATCTCGCGACCGCGCGCGCCGAGCAGGCGCTCATAGGACGTGATCAGCGTCGAGTACGGATTGACCCAGATCCAGCCGTCGCGTGTGAACACCTGCAGGTCGAAGTGCAGGTGCGTGGTAGTGCCGCCCTGGAAGCCCTGATAGTTCGACACCACGCCGATGCGTTCGCCCTCGATCACCTGCCGGCCGTGCACCATGCCGTCGGCGTCGAGCCTTTCCGGCGACATGTGCATGTAGCGGAAGCGGACGTGCTCGGTGCGGCTGTTCACCAGCAGCAGCATCGCCTGCTGCTTCGGCGTCCGGATCACGACGGCGTCGCGCACGGCCACCACGCCATAACGATTCGGCACGCAGCGGTCCGCTTCGCCATTTTTCAGCGTGCAGGTGGCGGGGCGGATATCCTGCCCCTGATGGCCGAATCCGCCGGGACATTGGCCGGCCTGGAAATCCCGAGTCTCGCAGAAATTGTCCTGCCAGGGGTAGGAGTAATTCTCGGTCGCCGACTCGTCGAACACGAGCTTCTTGTCGTTCAGCCGGCAGCGGTAGGCATCGCCCTTGTCATGGGGACGCGGAAAACGGCCCTTCAGGTAGCAGTCGCCCCAGTTCATGAAGGACTGCGAATTCGCATACGCGGGCGCCTGTTCGATCGGAAAGCGGATTTGCGCATACACGGTCCGGTCGGGATGTCCGCCGGCGCGGCGATAGCCCGAGTTGGCGATCAATTCGCCCGGCGGCCGATAGGTGAAGTCGGGTGAAATTTCTGCGGGCCGCTCGACGGCGGTCGATGCGATCACCGGCCGGGGCGGGAACGGCCTGCCGCCGACGATCCGCAAGCTCTTCAGAAAATGCTCGGCGACGTGGGCGGCTTCGCGACAGGACAGGCGGTTCGACCGCGCGGCGCTGTCGAGGCACTGGATCGACGCCACATAGGGAATGCCGAAGCGCGTGAAGGCGTAGCGGACAAACCCTTCGCGGATGGTGCGGCGGAGGTCCGGATATTGCGCACTCAGCGATTTGACGAGCTCTCCCTTGCCGAGCAGCGGATCGGTGACGGTGTAGGTCAGGAGCGAGCCGGTGATATGGATTTCAACCGGCCGTGCGAACACGCGGGAGGGCAGGTCGGAGTTGCCGCCGGGGGCCGCCGTGACGACGGCACTGTAGCCGGCGGGGCCACCCTCGAAGAGATCGACGCCGCGGAAGCCCGACAAATAGCGGCTGGTGACCGGGCTGGTGGGGGTGCCGGCCATCCGGTCGGCCAGATAGCCGGGCATGTCGAACGGCAGCAGGACCGGGACCGCGCTTTGGTTCACGCCCGGGAAAAGCGACGTGCTGATCGCGTTGAGCTGCATCAGCACCGGTGCGCGTCGCTGGTCGAACGGCCGGTGACGCCGCCCGCGTGCGAAGGTCAGCGAACCTGCGGCACCCGGACGAGCCGATGTCTCCGATCGCAACTGGTCGATGGCGGCGCGCCAGTCGACCCGGGAGGAGGAAATGACCGGGGTGACGAAGTCGTCGGCGGCGAGCGGGGAGGGCAGCAGGAACAGGGCGACGAGTGACAGGCGGCTGAATATGCGGCCGCAGATCCCGATCTGACTTCGCTGCGCGCAGGCCCCCGCCGTCACGACGCCCTCAATACGCTGTTAGTCCTTCGCCCGCTCCACATAGGAACCGTCTTCGGTCATCACCACGATGCGGGTCCCAGCACCGACGTGCGGCGGCACGCTGGTTCGAACGCCATTGGAGAGTATCGCGGGTTTGTAGGAGGAGGAAGCGGTTTGGCCCTTGGTAACCGGTTCCGTTTCCGCGACCTCGAGCGTCACGCGCTGGGGCAACGTGATCGCGACCGGATTGGCGTCGTGCATCGACAGCTTGACGGTCATGTTCTCTTGCAGATAGGGCGCGTAGTCGCCGATGATGTCCATTGAGACCTGGATCTGGTCGTAGGTCTCGTTGTTCATGAAATGGAAGCCGTCGCCGTCCTGGTAGAGGTAGTTGAAATCGCGGTCCTCGACGAAGGCACGCTCGACCTGGTCGGTGGTCTTGTAGCGCTCCGAGGTCTTTACGCCGTCGCTGATCCGGCGCATTTCGATCTGGCTGACCGGCGTTCCCTTGCCCGGATGGATGTTCTCGGCGGTCAGCACGACGTATAGCTTGCCGTCGACTTCCAGGATGTTGCCCTTGCGGACCGAACTCGCGATGACTTTCACGGAGGCTTTTCCTAACGTTCAATTGGGGGGCGGCGGCCAGCCTGCACCGGCGGCCAGCGGCGACGCAGTTTCGGGCCGGAACATACTGATTTGGCTCGCAAACGCCAGCGCTTTGCTGCACTTTTCGGCAGTGTCGTAATGGCAACAACATCGAACGGCACGCCGTGGTGGGACCGGAACCGCCATGCCGACAAGCGGCCCTTTCTGGAGAAGCGCGCAGCGATCACCGATCGGGTGCGGGGTTTCTTTCGGTCTCAGGGCTTTGTCGAGGTCGAAACCCCGATTCTGCAGGTTTCACCGGGCAACGAGACGCATCTGCATGCGCCGCGGACCGAATTGATGGATCGCGACGGCAACCGGCAGACACGCTACCTGCGGACGTCCCCGGAATTCGCAGCCAAAAAGCTGCTGGCGGCCGGGGAGGGCAAGATTTTCGAGCTGGCGCGGGTGTTTCGTGATCGCGAGCGCGGCGACCTGCATCTGCCGGAGTTCACGATGCTGGAATGGTATCGGGCGGCAAGCCCCTATGGCACGATCATGGCCGATGCTTGCGCCGTGGCCGTTGCCGCCGCCGAGGCCGCGGAGACCAAGGTGTTCGCGTTCCGCGGCCGGGAGGCCGATCCATTTGCGGTGCCCGAAGGCTTGACGGTCGCTGAGGCGTTCCTGGGCTACGCCGGCATCGATCTGTTGCCGACCATCGAAGGCGGCGAGGGCAATCGCGAGGCGCTCGCCAAGGCCGCGCGCTCGCTCGTTCGGATTGCGGAAGACGACACCTGGTCCGATATCTTCTCAAAAATCCTGGTCGAGCACGTCGAACCGAAGCTGGGGCAGGAGCGCATGACGCTGCTGTACGAGTATCCCAGCCCGGAGTCGGCGCTGGCGCGGGTCAGCGAGAGCGATGCGCGGGTGGCGGAGCGGTTCGAGCTTTACGCGTGCGGCGTCGAGCTTGCGAACGGCTTTGGCGAATTGACCGATGCGGTCGAGCAGCGGCGGCGATTTGAGATGTCGATGGACGAGAAGCAGCGCCGATATGGCGAGCGATATCCGCTCGACGAGGACTTTCTCGCAGCGCTTGCCGAGATGCCGCAGGCGTCGGGCGTCGCGATGGGATTTGACAGGCTGGTGATGCTCGCGGCCGGTGCAACGAAGATCGATCAGGTGGTGTGGATGCCGCCGGCAGGTGACCAATGACCCGTCAATCCGCGCAGCGCATCGATGCGACGCTGCGGACACCCCAAGACCTTGTCGCGCGTGGCCTTGCGCCGGAGTCGGCGCTGACTGCGCTGGAGCAGGTCGCCTCGCGCTATGCAGTGGCGATCACGCCCCACGTTGCAGAGTTGATCGATCCGAACGATCCGCGCGATCCGATCGCGCGGCAATACGTTCCCTCCGCTGCGGAGCTCGATATGCAGCCGATCGAGCGTGCCGATCCGATCGGCGATCATACCCACTCGCCGGTCGCCGGCATCGTCCATCGCTATCCGGATCGCGTGCTGTTCAAGCTCGTGCACGTCTGCGCCGTGTATTGCCGCTTCTGCTTCCGTCGCGAGATGGTCGGACCGGGCAAGGACACCGCGTTGAGCGACGACGCATACGCGAACGCACTCGCCTACATCCGCTCGCACAGCGAAATCTGGGAAGTGATCCTGACCGGTGGTGATCCGCTGATGCTGTCCGCGCGCCGCCTGCGCGCGATCATGCGCGATCTTGCAAGCATCCCGCACGTGAAGATCATCCGCATCCACACGCGCATTCCGGTCGCCGATCCTTCGCGCGTCACCGGTGCACTGGTCGAAGCGCTGCAGGTCAAGGACGCCACCACATGGGTGGCGCTGCATGCCAATCATCCACGCGAGCTGACGGGTGGGGCGCGCGCGGCCTGCGCCAGGCTGGCGGACGCCGGCATTCCGCTGGTCAGCCAGTCGGTGCTGCTTGCAGGCGTCAACGACGACGCGGCGACGCTGGAAGCCTTGATGCGCGCCTTCGTCGAGTGCCGCATCAAGCCGTACTACCTGCATCACGGCGATCTTGCGCCCGGCACCGCGCATCTGCGCACGACGCTTGAAGCGGGGCAGGCGCTGATGCGCAGCCTGCGCGGCCGTGTGTCGGGCCTGTGCCAGCCCGAATACGTGCTGGATATTCCCGGCGGCCACGGCAAGTCGCCAGTCGGCCCGAACTATCTCGAGGGAAACCGCATCGCCGACTACTGCGGCGACGTGCATCTCTATCCACCGGCGGAAGGCTGACGGCTGGCTATTTCGGTTTGGCCGCGAGCGCCATGCCGATCAGCGACGAGCCGCCGAACACCATGTTGATCCCGACCAGCAGGCCGATGGCCCAGGCCGCCGATCCGGGCAGGCCTGCAAAGATCATCCCGGCGATCAGCAGATCGAAGACGCCGGCAACGACCACCCAGCCCCAGCGGCCGGAAAGCTCGCGCTTGTGTGCGAGCGCGAACATGATGCTGGCGATGCCTTCCATGATGAAGAAGGCGGTCAGCACGACCGTCAGCGTCAGCAGACCCTCCATCGGACGGGCGATCAGGATGAGGCCGGCCAGCACGGCCAGCGCTGCCGAGACCAGCGACCACCAGAAGCCCGGCATATCGCGTCCCCAGTAGGTGACGATGAGGCCGAAGATGCCGCCGACGAGGAACAGCCAGCCGAGCAACAACGTGACGGCAATGCCTGCAATCATCGGCGCGATGATGGCGCCGACACCGAGCAACGCCAGTACGATGCCTTCGGCCAGAAACAGCTTCCAGTGCTTGGTGACGATCGACTGCATGTCGGGCATCGCTGGCGTCGTTTGCTGATCGGTCATCGCAATCTCTCCCTTGAATCATGCGCGAAAAATCAAACGGCCCGGCAGAGTTGACCTGCCGGGCCGTCAAAGCAAGTCGCAATCAAGTAGAATTAGTTGCGATAGGAGGTGTCGACCCGGTCGAGCTTGCGCAGCAATGCGCCCCAGGCGAGGCTGCCATTGCGGTTTGCGGCCTCGGGCCGCGGCTGCATCTTGGCGTAGGTCTCCTCGAGAATCTCCTTCGACGGCAGCACCAGCTTGGTGTTGGCCGCCATCGCCATGACCTGCACCTCGCAGGCCCGCTCCAGGCGGTACAGCACATTGAACGCCGCCGGAACATCGCGGCCGCAGACGAGCAGACCGTGGTTGCGCAGGATCATGGCTTCGTGATTGCCGAGATGCTGCACAAGACGCTCACGCTCATCGACGTCATCGGCGATGCCTTCGAAGTCGTGATAGGCGATGTGCACGAAGCGCATCGAGGTCTGGGCGAGCGGAAGAAGTCCGCACTCCATCGCTGAGACGGCCATGCCGGCCGGGGTGTGGGTGTGGGCGACGCAGGCGGCGTCATGGCGCGCCATGTGGACCGCGCTGTGAATGACGAAGCCCGCCTTGTTCACACCGTAGTCGGTCGCGTTGAAGAGCACATTGCCGTCGACGTCGATCTTGATCAGGCTCGATGCATCGACCTCTTCGTACAGCATGCCGTACGGGTTGAGCAGGAACTGGTCCTTGGTGCCGGGGACGCGAACCGAGATGTGGTTGGCGATCATCTCGGTGTAGCCGTACATCGCCACCAGACGGTAGCACGCCGCAAGATCGACGCGGACCTGCCACTCTTCCGGAGAGACCTGTTCGCGGACCGATTTGACGATCTTGATGGCGGGAGAGCTGATCGGCGGATTCATCTGGCGTCCTCTATATTTCCTTTAAGGTCGGCGGCGCTGTTGCTGCCGGTTGATCGCAGGATAAATGTTTCGGCCGCACAGCGGCAAGGCGAGAACGGAGACACCGCTGCAGGTCTGCCATCGCAAAACCCGCGCAGGGTACCCGCGAGGCGGAACGAGCTAGATGGCCTCGCCGGATTTCACGAATGCCAGCCGCGTCCAGCTGACGCCGGCGAGCCGGTTCGCCGGCTGCATCGACGCGGTTTGCGTATGAAGGACGGCATCAAGCCGCTGCGCCCGGGCAAGCGCGATCGTCTCGTCCGCTCCAACATCAAACATGCGCCATCCTGCAGGGAGGGGACCGTGGCGCAGCGACATGATCATCGTCCCGCCGATCCGCAACATGGACGCAAGCTTCGGCATCGCATGCTGCCGCTGCTGCGCGTCGAGATGCATCCACACCGCAGTCAGCATGATGAGATCGAACGTCTGGCGACGGCGGGTCAAGGTTGCGAGTTCCGGCAGGCTGTCGTCGAGCCATTCGATCAGGGGTGACTGATGCCGCGTGACCGCGGCCGTCCGCAACTCGTCGGTCGGCTCGACCGCGACGACACGATGACCCATCGCCGCGAGATGGGCTGCATCGCGCCCCGTGCCGGCGCCGATATCCAGAATGCTGCCGGGCGTTGCCGGAATCAAATGCAGCACTGGACGATGAAGCTCGGTGAACGAGATGCTCTCCCATCGTGCGACAACTGCATCGGCCGCGCGCGCATATCCCTCGAGAGCGCCCTTCGGATTTGCGGTCACGTGATGTCACCCATGGCCTCAAACTAGCGAGCCCGCCGGGAGAGTCGCAACGGATTTGGGGCGGTTCGCCTCTGCGTCGGTTGTGGTTGGCGGGCGCAGCCCGTATATGCCGGCGATGACCAAAGATACGCCGCTCGAAGCGGAGGCTCCTGAAGCCGAGTGCCCGCGCTGCGGCAAGCCGCTGTCACTCTGCGTTTGCGAGGCAGTCGTCCCGATCGAGAACCAGATCGCGCTTCTGATCCTTCAGCATCCGCAGGAGCAGGACAAGATGCTTGGCACCGCGCGGCTGACGGCGCTGCATTTCACTGACGCGACACTGAAGATCGGCCTCTCCTGGGCGAGCCTCGCCAAGGCGCTGGGGCGGACCGTCGACCCGCAGCGCTGGGCGATCCTCTACCTGGGCTCGGCGCGGGCGGCGGCGGTTCTTCCCGACGCGGAGGTTGTCGCCGTCAATCGCAAGGGCGAGGCCGAGGATCGCCAGCAGACGATCCTGAAAAGCCTTCAGGGCGTGATCCTGCTCGACGGCACCTGGAGCCAGGCCAAGGCGCTGTGGTGGCGTAATCCATGGATGTTGAAATGCCAGCGCGTGCTGCTCAACCCGTCGCGGCCATCGCGCTATGGCAAGCTCAGGCGCGAGCCACGCAGCGACGGGCTGTCGACGCTCGAGTCGGCGGCGATGCTGATAAGCCGGCTTGAAAGGCGCGGGGAGATTGAAACGAGCCTGCTTGCAAGTTTCGATCGCTTGCTTGAGCGCTATCGCGAGCTACAAAAAACCTCGCCGGCATTCGACCGCGCGCAGACATCCAAGCCTCGACCACGCAAGGACTATAGACGTGCAAAAGCGATGCACAGGCGGCGCGAACGTTCCTGAGCATCGTTTTATTTGCGAGAGGCAGAGCCGGGCGGCGACCGTTAATAATTGCTGCCCGAAATTCGTGTCAGTCTAGTGGGATCAAATCCGAAGACGATAATCGATCGTTCTTCGCAATGGCCTTACCGGACCTTCAGGTTTTCCGCCGATTCCTTGCCGCGGTTAGCGACAACTTCGTATTCGATCTGCTGGCCCTCATTGAGGGTGCTCAGGCCAGCGCGCTCAACCGCGGAGATGTGCACGAACACATCCTTGCCGCCTGCTTGCGGTTGGATGAATCCGTAGCCCTTCGTCGGGTTGAACCACTTCACAGTACCGGTAGCCATTAACGTCGTCTCCAATCGAGTCAGCGGCAAGTCCGCCGCGCGCCTATTATTACACTGATTTTGCTGGCGCGCCCAAGGGGAATCGAACCCCTGTTTTCGCCGTGAAAGGGCGACGTCCTGGACCGCTAGACGATGGGCGCGGGCTAATCAGCGAAGGGGCGTGCGGTTTTTTTGCCGAACGTCCGCAGCAAACGAACGTCCGAAGGAGCAAGTTTGTCGCGAAGCGGGGCCACCTATAAGGGCGTTTGTCCGGACCGGCAAGCAGCGAAGACGGATAAAAAGCACGCCAAATTGTCCGAAATTCGCGCCAGGGCGGCCCCGGACGGGGCCCCGATCACCAGTGGCCGGTGTTCGGCATCGACGCCCAAGGCTCCTTGGGCGGCAGAGCGTCACCCTTCTGCAACAGCTCGATCGACTGGTGGTCGGGCGAACGTACGAACGCCATCTGTCCATCGCGGGGCGGGCGATTGATGACGATGCCCATGTCCTGGAGTCGGGCGCAGGTGGCGTAAATGTCGTCGACCTCGTAGGCGAGATGACCGAAATAGCGTGCCTCGCCATAGTTCTCCTCGTCATAGTTATAGGTCAGTTCCACGAGCGGCTGGCCGCGCCCCTTCGATTGAGCGAGCAACCCCTCGTCGTCGGGCGCGCAGAGGAACACCAGCGTGAAGCGACCCTTCTCGTTGTTGACGCGGCGAACCTCCTTCAGTCCCAGTGCGTCGCAATAAAACTTGAGCGCGACATCAAGATTTCGGACGCGTAGCATCGTGTGAAGGTATCGCATTGTTTGCACTCCCAAAGCGGACGTTGAGACAAAACCAGAGACTAGCGGCGACATGACAATGATAGCAAAAGATCTGCAAAGCGGCGTCGAACGGCTCCGCGATATGCTCGCCGCTGCGAAAAAAATTGTTCCCTTCACCGGCGCCGGCATCTCCACCGAGTGTGGCATACCGGACTTTCGATCACCCGGCGGCATTTGGACCAAATTTCGCCCGATCATGTACGATGAGTTCGTGGCGAGCCAGGAGGCGCGCAACGAAGCCTGGAAGCGGCGCTTCGCCATGCAGGACACCTTTGGCGCAGCGAAGCCGGGGCGCGGTCATCGCGCGCTTGCCTCGCTCTACCGCGCCGGCAAGGTGCCCGGCGTCATCACGCAAAATATTGACAATCTTCATCAAACATCAGGCGTCGCATCGGACGACGTGATCGAACTGCACGGCAACACGACGTACGCGCGCTGCATCGGCTGCGGTAAACGCTTCGAAATCGAATGGGTGAAGGAGAAATTCGAAGCCGACGGCGGCATCGCGCCCGCATGTTCGGCCTGCGACGACCCGATCAAGACCGCAACCATTTCGTTTGGCGAAGCAATGCCCGAGCCGCAAATGCAGCGCGCGACGGAACTTTCTCAAGACTGCGATCTTATGCTTGCGATCGGATCGTCGCTGGTGGTCTGGCCGGCGGCGGGCTTTCCGCTGCTCGCAAAACGCTGCGGCGCGAAGCTCGTGATCATCAATATTCAGCCGACCGATCAAGACGATCAGGCAGATCTGGTGATCCGCTACGACATTGGAGAGACGCTTGGGCCATTCGTAGGCAATTGATTCGCAATTGTGCAAGACTGTTTATAGCTCACGGCGAATCGGTTTTTTGTCTTTGCGGCTTTCGCCGGAGTGTTATCTTCGAATGAACAAGATTCGCTTGTTGCACCGATGGTTTCCAGTTCGGCGCTGTAGGCAAGACGGGGCTTGCGTTGGGGCTTGCGATTGGGTCGTAGGCCTCCGTTACCGAGGTACGGGGTCATGGGGTCGGACGGATTCGAGTCGAAAAGACTCGGCGGGCTGGGACCGGCGGAATTATCCGGCGCTCGCGGACATGATCGCCAAATGCAGCCAGATGCGATCGCTGATATCGGCGAGGTTGCCGCTGCAAATCTGATCGAGATCAGCGGCGTCATCAAATGGTTCGATGCATCAAAGGGCTACGGCTTCATCGTGCCGGATAACGGCGCGCCGGATGTGCTGCTGCACGTGACCGTGCTGCGTCGTGACGGGTACCAGACTGCCTATGAAGGCGCGCGGCTCGTCTGCGAAGTGCTGCAGCGTCCAAAAGGGTACCAGGCGTTCCGCATCGTCTCGATGGACGAGTCGACCGCCATCCATCCGGCGCAGATGCTGCCACCACGGACCCATGTCAGCGTCACGCCGACCAGCGGGCTCGAGCGGGCGCAGGTGAAGTGGTTCAACCGCTTGCGAGGCTTCGGCTTCCTGACGCGCGGTGACGGCACGCCGGACATCTTCGTGCACATGGAGACCCTGCGCCGCTACGGCATGACCGAGCTGCGCCCGGGCCAGTATGTGCTGGTGCGCTATGGACCCGGCTCAAAGGGGCTGATGGCGGCCGAAATCCAGCCCGAAGCCGGGGCGCCGGGCCTGTCGTCGCACTGAATCGACGATCTTCCGTACTGAATCAGCCTCCTTGCGGTCGCTTGCCCGCGCTTCACGCCCGTTTGTTCCCCTGAGCCGTTGACCGGTCCCTGCGCGGTATGCTCATGCAGTCGCGGTCGCGAGTGCATGCGAGGCAGGGTGTCGCAGATGGCGTTATTTCACTTCGTTTCCCGGAGCCGGTCGTTGCGGCCGTCCTGGTTTCTCCTCGCACTTGTCTTCTTCTATGTGCCGGGGCCAGCCCGCGCTGCGAACCTCGAGTCCCTCGAGATCGTCTCGAAGTCGGGGGTGCAGGTGTTCTCCGTGGAGGTAATGCGGACGCCAGAGGAGCGCGCCAAGGGGCTGATGTACCGGCGGGAGCTGCCGGAAGGGCGCGGCATGCTGTTCGATTTCTCGCCTGAGCAGCCTGTGTCGATGTGGATGAAGAACACCTACATCTCGCTCGACATGATCTTCATCAGCGCCGATGGCCGCATCGTGCGCATTGCCGAGAACACCACGCCGGAGTCGGAGACGATCATCCCGGCGGGCCGGCCGGTCCGCGGTGTGCTCGAAGTGATCGGCGGCACGTCGAAGAAGTACGGGATTGCGCCCGGCGATCGTGTTGCGCATCCGCTGTTTGGGCGCTGACGAACTGAAGCGCGCGTCGCCAGCTACAGGCGGCTGCGACATGGCGTGGAGAGTCGCATGAAGCGGATGATCGCCGGTCTGGCGCTGATCATGTTGGGCACCACGTATGCGGCGGCGGCTGACATCAAGGTGCTGTCGGCAGGTGCGGTCGAGCCCGGCCTGCACAAGGCGGTCGAGCAGTTCAAGCGCGCGACCGGCCACGACGTGGCGATCCAGTTCAACACCGCGCCGCAGATCGCGCAGCGGATGCAGGACGGCTACGTCGCCGACGTGCTGATCGCGCGCCGCCACCAGCTCTCAAGCAGCAACTCGATGCGGGCAGGGTGCTCGCTGACGGACAGGTCGTACTCGGCAAGGTCGGCGTCGGCGTGACGGTTCGCAAGGATGCGCCTGCACCGAACATCGCCAGCACCGATGACTTGAAGGCGACGCTGCTCGCCGCCGACACGCTGGTCTACAACACCGCGTCGACCGGCCTTTATCTCGAACGGCTGTTCGAGCGGCTCGGCATTGCCGAACAGCTCAAGCCAAAGACAACGCGTCATGCCAATGGCGAGGCGGTGATGCTGCACGTCATCAACGGAACCGGCCGACAGATCGGCTTCGGCGCCATCACCGAGATCAAGCTGTTCGAGGCGAAAGGCCTGAGACTGGTCGGACCGCTCCCGGCCGACGTTCAGAATTTTACGAGCTACGGAGCGGCCCTGATGGCGAATGCGCCGCAAGCCGAGGCTGCGAAGGCGTTCATCACCTATCTTGCGACGCCGGAGGCCAAGCAGGCCTTCAACGCCGCGGGTATTGAATGAACGCGTTTGATTGATTGGTCGGGGCGGCAGGATTCGAACCTGCGACCCTCTGCTCCCAAAGCAGATGCGCTACCGGACTGCGCTACACCCCGATGATTGGCCGTTCGATACACGTTGAGCGTCGTACCGGCAAGCAATTGATCGGCTGACTGGCCCTTCGGGTGGCTCGACGTGGCAACCCCCTCAATGGTCTGCCGACTAGTCGCCCAGCCGCTGCTCCACCGCGTGCGCGGCGGCGGCGACCTTCTCGCCAAAGAACGGCATCTTGTCGAGCGGCAGGCGCGATGCCGGGCACGAGATCGACATCGCGGCGATCGGGCGGCCTTCCTGGTTCATCACCGGCGCGGCGACTGCGTGAACGTGCAGGTCGAGTTCGCCGACGTTGGTCGCGTAGCCGAGCTTTCGGATCTGTGCGATTTCCTTGCGGATGGCGTCGGGGTCGGTCTTCGAGTTCTCCGTCAGCTGCGACAGCTTGCCGGTGAGATACTCCTCCTGCTCACGCGCGGTCAGGTAGGCGAGATAGGCCTTGCCGTTCGCAGACGTATGCAGCGGCGAGCGCGAACCGAGGTCGCGCACGGTGCGCAGCGCCAGCGGCGAGTCGACGCGCTCGATCAGTACGAGGTGACGTTCCTCGCGCACCATCAGGTGCGTCGTCTCCTGCGTCTCGTCGCGCAATGACTGCATGACCGGCAACGCCGCGCGCCGCAGCCGCGCCTCGGTCTCGGCCGAGCGGCTCAGCATGAAAAGTTTCGATGTGATCTTCCAGCGTCGGCGCGGCTCGTTGGTCGGCCGGATCCATCCGGCTTCATGCAGCGTCATCAGTCCGCGCTGCACGGTGGTCTTCGGTTGTCGCAGTTGTCGCGAGAGATCGGATACGCCGATCTCCGGTGAGGTTGCGACGGCTTCGATGATGCGAAGGACGGATTTCACGCTGTCCATGGTGGTTCTTGCTTTTGCTTGTCTTTGCGAGAGACGCCACGCGGCCATGCGACGGCGCGGCGCTTTACATCGCGGGCGGGCTTGGTTTAGCGTGCCGTTATAAAGAACAACTTGTTCCACATCAAGGAACAAGATTGGAAATTTTGGAGGCTCGATGTCAGGCGCCCAAACCGCAGCAAAGCTCGATAGCGCGGTGGAGGCGACGCCTCCGGTGGTCTCCCTCAACGACGGCGTCATGACGATCAGGCTCAACCGGCCGGCGGTCGCCAACCGCATCGAGCCGGCCGACGTCGCTGCGCTGTCGGACACTTTCGATCGCATCGAGCGCGACGGCGCCGTCCGCGTATTGGTGCTGACCGGCACGGGCCGGATCTTTTCATCCGGCTATCATCTCGGCGACTTGCAGGACCGCGCGTCAGCGCAGGAGCCGCAGGCTTCACCGGCACCCCGCGCCAGCGCGTTCGGGGACATGGTCGACAAGCTCGAGAACCTGCGCCTGCCGACGATCTGCAGGCTCAACGGCGGTGTCTATGGCGGCGCGACTGACCTGGCGCTCGCTTGCGATTTTCGCATCGGCGACGCCAATGCGCAGATGTTCATGCCGGCCGCCCGGCTGGGCCTGCATTATTACGAGAGCGGCATGGTCCGCTACGTAACGCGGCTCGGCGTCAATGCCGCCAAAACGCTGTTTCTGACCGCGCGCCGGATCGAGGCGCAGGAGATGTTCCGGATCGGCTACCTGACGTCGCTGTGCGAGGCCGGCGCGTTGGACGCGACCGTCGATGCGCTGGTCAAGGACCTGTCGAACATGGCGCCGCTGTCGGTCGCCGGCATGAAGCGGGCGATCAACGAGATCGCGCGCGACGAGCTCGATCGCGCTGCGTTTGAGAAGCGCGCGCAAGCCTGTTTCCAGAGTGAAGATATCAAGGAGGGCCTTCGCGCCTTCCATGAGAAACGACCGCCGCGCTTTTCGGGCCGGTAGAGCCGCCAACGACAAAACAAAAACTTGAAATTTCGGGAGGACGTCATGGGCATCGATCGCAGAACCTTTGTGGCCGCCGGACTTGCCGCAACGCTGACCCCGCGTGGCGCTCTTGCGCAAATGAGCGACGTGGAGAAGTCGCTCTACGAGGCGGCGAAGAAGGAAGGCGAGCTCACCTGGTACATCGCCCACTACACGTCCGAGACCTCCGAACGTTTCGGGCGGACGTTCACCGAGAAATATCCGGGCATCAAGGTCAATGTCGTCCGCACCACGGCGCAGGTCGCCTATCAGCGGCTGAGCCAGGACATTCAGGCGAATGTGCCGAACTGCGACGTCTTCGCCACCACCGACATCGGCCACTGCGTGTCGCTGAAGCAGCGCGGGCTGTTGCTGAGCTACAAGCCGAAGGGCGCGGAACAAATCGCACCGGTTTTCCGCAATGTGGACAAGGACGATCAGTTCCACACCACGTCGGCAACCTTCGTCTCGGTGCTGCACAATACAAACAAGGTGAAGGTCGAGGACGCGCCAAAGACCTGGAAGCAGTTGCTCGATCCGAAATGGGTCAATCAGGTCGCTGTCGGCCATCCCGGTTTCTCCGGCTTCGTCGGCATCTGGACCGTGCAGATGAAGAAGCTCTACGGCTGGAGCTATTTTGAAACGCTTGCCAAGCACAAGCCGCAGATCGGCCGCTCGATCATCGACACGGTGACGATGCTCACGTCGGGTGAGCGCATCGTTGCGGCCGGCCCTGGCGGGCTCGCCTATCTGCAGGCCTCGCGCGGCAACCCGGTCGGTGTGATCATCCCGGAGGAGGGCGCGGTGCTGATGGCCTCGCCGACGTCAATCATGAAGAACGCACGGCATCCGAATGCGTCGAAGCTGTTCCTTGAGTTCATGCACGGCAAGGAGGCCGCCGAGATCGTCCGCGACGAATACGGCAGCCCGTTGCGCGCCGATGTCGATCCGCGGCCCGGCGTGCTCAAGGTCACCGAGATGAAGCTGATCCAGCCGAGCGTCGATGAAATCGTCAAGGGTATTCCCGAAGTCATCGAACAATGGCGGGATACCTTCGGCATCTGACGGCGCAGGGCGGGCGGTCTCGACATGGTAGACATCAGAGCTGACAACGCGGCGGCCATCCCGTCCGAGGCGTCGCCGCGCGACCGCAACCTGCGGCCGAAGCGGACGTTCGATCCGATGATGATCCTCTGGGTCATCCTGGCGCTGCTGCTGCTGTTCCTGATCGTCAACCCGCTGCTGCGGCTGATCATCGACAGTTTCAGGCAGGTCAACGGCAGCGACATCACCCTCGCCAACTACGTCTCGGCCTTCAGCCGCGCGCGTCACATCCAGGCGCTGATCAACACGCTGTGGATGTCGAGCTTTGCCTCGTTGATTGCGGCGGCGATGGCGGTGCCGCTTGCCTGGGCGGTGTCGCGCACCGACATGCCCGGCCGCGACTGGGCGCATGCCAGCGTCATTGCTGCCTTCATCATTCCGACCTTCCTCGGCGCGATCGGCTGGATACTGCTGGCCGGCCCCAACGCCGGTTGGCTCAACCGGATGTGGGTCGGGGTATTCGGTACGGCGACCGGCCCCTTCAACGTGTTCAGCTTCTGGGGTCTGTGCTTCGTCATCGGCATCTATGCGTTTCCGTTGATCTACGTGTTCACCCGTTCGGCGCTCGACCTGATCTCCACCGAGATGGAGGAGGCAGCAGCCGTTCACGGCGCCGGCACGCTACGCACGATGATGAAGGTGACGCTGCCCCTGGCGATGCCGGCCATCCTCGGCGCGTTCATCCTGGTGTTTCTGGAAACGATCGCGCTCTACGGCACGCCGGCGCTGATCGCGATCCCCGCGCGCTACAACGTCGCCACCACCCAGCTCGCGACCTTCTTCGAGCATCCATTGCGGGTGGAGGTGGCGGCCGCGTTCTCGATGCCGCTGATCCTGGTGACGATCCTGTTGCTGTGGATCCAGCGGTTGCTGCTTTCCAACCGCAGCTACGTGTCGGTCAGCGGCAAGGGCGGCGACCGGCGGATCATCCGCCTCGGTCCGTGGAAGTGGCTGCTGGCCGCTTATGCGCTGCTGATCTCACTGGTCACCGTGCTGATGCCGCTCGTCGTGCTGCTGCACTGCGCGTTCGCAAAAGCCTGGGGCAGGGGCGCCTCGATCGACAACCTCACCCTCTACAATTTCTACCACATCTTCTTCGAGCAACTGACGGTGCGGCAGTCGATGTGGAACACCTTCTCCTATGCCGCGGTGACGGCGACCTTCTGCTGTGCCTTCGGCTTCGGCGTCGCCTACATCGTGCAGCGGCGGCTGTTGCCGTTCACGCCGCTGCTGTCGTTCCTGACGCTGAGCCCGGTGATCATTCCGGGTATCGTGCTGGCGATCTGCTTCTACGCAGCCTATGCCGGCGCACCGTTCTATCTCTACGGCACCAGCGCCATCATCATGGTCGCCTTCATCACCCGCTTCCTGCCGATCGCCTTCGTCACCGTCGGCTCCGGCATCCGCAGCATCAATCCCGAGCTCGAGGAGGCGGTACGCATCCTCGGCGGCAACCGGCTGATGGTGTTGCGGCGGGTGGTGGCGCCGCTCCTGAAGAAGACGTTGCTGGGCGCCTGGATCCTCACCTTCGTGCTGTCGACGCGCGAGCTCTCGACGGCGGTGTTCCTGTCCGGTCCGGAAACGCGCGTGATCTCCGTGCTGACGCTCGATCTGAGCGAGCAGGGGCGTTACGAAATCCTGGCGGCCATGGGCGTGGTGCTGCTGTTCGTCACCACCGCGGTGGTGCTGGCGGGCATGCGCGTTCTCGGTCGCGACTTCATGTTGAGGCGAACCTGATGCAGAAACTGAACCTCAAGGGCCTGACCAAGCGCTACGGCACGATCGCCGTCGTCGACCACATCGATCTTTCGCTGCAGGAAGGCGAGTTCGTCTCACTGCTTGGCCCGTCCGGCTGCGGCAAGACGACGACGCTGCGGATGATCGCCGGCTTCATCGATCCGTCCGAAGGCACCATCGAAATGAACGACCGGCTGATGTCGTCGCCGGCCGCCTCGGTGCCGCCGGAACGGCGCAACATGTCGATGATCTTCCAGTCCTACGCCATCTGGCCGAACATGACCGTGTTCGAGAACGTCGCCTTCGGCCTGCGCGCGCGGCGGCTGCCGAACGAGGAGGTGCGCCGCCGCACCACGCAGATGCTCGAAATCGTCAAGCTCGAACAACTGAGCGGACGCTATCCGAACGAATTGTCGGGCGGCCAGCAGCAGCGTGTGGCGCTGGCGCGGGCCATCGTCGTCAAGCCGGAGGTGCTGCTGCTCGACGAGCCGCTGTCCAACCTCGACGCGAACCTGCGCGAGGAAATGCGCGGCGAGATCCGCCGGCTGCACGACGAGTTCAGGATGACCACCGTCTACGTGACCCACGATCAGTCGGAGGCGATGGCGATCTCGGATCGCATTGCGGTGATGAACAAGGGCAAGGTCGACCAGCTTGATGCGCCGGTGAACATCTATCGCAAGCCGAAGACGCGGTTTGTCGCGGGCTTCATCGGCCGGACCAACTTCATCGAGGGCCGTCCGAACGGTGACCTGGTCGACTTCTCAGGATTCAATGTCGCCAAATCGAGCCTCGGCACCACGGCCATTCCCGCCGGCGTCTCGACCTTTTCCGTACGGCCGCAGAGCATGGAAGTGCTCGCAAGCAGGCCGGCGGAAGCGAGCCAGCCGGTGATCGCCGGCAAGATCGCCAACCGCACCTTCCTGGGCGAGACCTGGGATTACACGTTCGCCGCCGAGTCAGGCCTGCGCCTGCGCGTCGTCTCCTCGCCGGCCAACGCGCTGGAGATGCATCAACCGGTCTGGCTGCGGATCGATCCATCGCAGATCGTCAGGGTCGAGGACACGCCCGCAAGCGCGTGACACTTTCCGGGTCTGGTGGCGCCGGCGCCCCTAAACGGCGGGCTGCCGGCCAAGCCAGTCAGCGGTGTTGCTGGATGCGATAGCGACGGCCTCGGCGATCGGTGCCCCGTCGAGAAGCGCCAGCAGCAAGGCGCCACAGAAGCGATCACCCGCACCGATGCTGCTGCGCAGTCCGTCGATCGGAATCGTGTCGACTGTGAAGAACATCGCGCCGTCGTAGACCGTGACAGGGCGGGGCCCGTCGGTGATGACCAGCGCCTTGAGCCGCCCACCGGCCAGCGTGCGAGCACGCGTCCAGGTCGCGGCGATATCCGGGCCTGCATCGGCGCGCGAGGAGACAACGTAATCGGCCGGCCTTGCGGTCGCCGGCCACAAGGGCAATTGCGAGATCACGAGCGGAATCCGGGCGAGCTCCTGCAGCAGGCCATCGTCGAGGTTCAGCGCGTTGAGATAGGCGGCTGCCGTCGCCGACGCCCCTGGCAGACGCAGCGGCTCGTGGCCGGCGCGGATGGGCTTGAGGATCGTGCGCTCGCCGTTCGGATCAAGCAGGATGTCGAGCGGCTCGGTCTCGCCCTCCAGCAACTCGACATGCTGCGTCTCGAATCCAATCTCGTTCAGCGCCTTCAGCGCCGACAGGCCGAGCACGTCGCGTTTCAGGCGAGAGACCAGCACCACTCGGGCTCCAAGATCGTGGAGCGCGCGGCCGGTGTGAAAGCCACCGCCGCCGAGCACCAGGGTCTTGTCGCAGACCCGTTGCCGCCCGCCGGGAGCCAGCGGCGCGTCGAGCCGCCAAATCCGGTCGTAGTTGACGCTGCCGATGACGAGGACGCGGTGCACTCAGGCGCTCAGCGGTCGTCGATGCCAAGGGCGGGCGCATCGACCATGAAACGCTGTGACGGCATCCACATCGAGGGCAAGCCTTTCGGAATCAGGCCCGTCGCTCATCTATTTGTTCGGGCATGACCTTCGGCGGCCGCGTCAGGATGCTCGGGCCCACCTTTCGCGCCGGCGTCACGCCGTCTTCGGCCATGCGCGGCGGCTTCTTGTCCAGCGCCGAAGACCAATCCTTGAGGTAGGCCACGGCGCACAGGAGGCCGATGCCGCCGAAGCTGACCAGGAACTGCACCCACAGGGCGGGGTTCAGGATCAGCAGGAAGTGCCCGACGAACGCAAGGAAGACACCGATACAGAACACTTCCAGTGAATGCTGGCCGCACAGGATCGCCGGACGGAAGCCGTCCCATTCCAGCCCCTTCCAGTTGCGCGGCACGAAACGCGTGACGAAGAAGGCGATGATGACGAAGTGAATGACGCGATAGGGCGCGAGATTCGTCTTGTCGTTCGGGTTGAAGGCCTTGAACACCTGCTCGGGGAACAGCGACGCGAGTTGCGGGAAGGTGCCCGCCAACGTCATGATCATGGCGAACAACAGATACGCTGTGCCGAGCCAGAGCAGCAGCCTCGAGCGTATCAGCCTGCGCGAATCCATCGCGCCGCCGAGTGCGAACCAGGCACCGAACATGAACAGCAGTTGCCAGGTGAAGGGGTTGAAGTACCAGTAGCCCGACGGAAACGCCGGCAAATTCCAGCCGAAGGCGCGGGCGGCGAAGTAGAGCGCGATCGAGGCGACCAGCGTCAGGTCCGGTTTGCGCAGCATGCACCACAGCGCGAGCGGGAACACCGCCATCAGCACGATATAGAGCGGCAGCACGTCGAGATTGACGGGCTTGAAGCGCAGCAGCAGGCCATTGAAAATCGTCTGGATAGGGTTGTCGATCAGGCCGGCGACGTTGAATTCGTAAATGATCTGCGGTTCGTCGTAGCGCTGCGCCAGATAGCCGATCGCGGCGATATAAATGACGAACAGCAGAATGTGCGCGACATAGAGCTGCCACACCCGCTTCATCAGCTTCGCTGCGCCGATCAGGAAGCCGCGCTCCAGCATGACCTTCGCGTAGACGAACGATGCGGTGTAACCGGAGATGAAGACGAACAGGTCGGCCGCGTCGCTGAAGCCGTAGTTGCGGGTCGTCACCCAGGCGACGATGTTGTGCGGGATGTGATCGAGGAAGATCGCCCAGTTGGCGATCCCGCGAAACAGGTCGAGGCGCAGATCGCGCCCACTGGGCGGGAGAACGGCTTGGATATTGCTCATGCGGTCCGATCGACTTCAACAGTTGGCTTAGGGTACGAAGCTTTGGGCTACGAAACTTCGGTACGAAACGGGCGCGAAAGCCGGAAAACGTCAATATGGTAGGGTTGGACGCCCGGATTGTAAGCCCGAGCCGAACCGATTATACCGATTCTGGGGCCGGATGACCCCGATCTGCTTCGCAGATCGGTCAAATCATCTCAAATTGAGTTCAGCCGCAAGGCGTGTTTGCGGCTTTTTGACAGGGAATAGCTCGTCCGACCATGACAGCTCGCATTTTCAAGCCGGCCAAGAACGCCATGCAGTCCGGCGCCGCCACCAGCCGCGAATGGCAGCTCCACTTCGAAGCCGAGCAGCCGCAAGTGATCGAACCGCTGATGGGCTGGACCTCGTCCGGCGACACGAAGCAGCAGTTGACCTTGCGGTTCGACACCAAGGAGGAGGCGATCGCCTACTGCGAGCGCCATGGCATTCCTTACCAGGTGATCGAGCCCAAAGCCCAGGCCCGCAGGATCGCGGCCTATGCGGACAACTTCGCCTTCAAGCGGCGCGAGCCCTGGACGCACTAAGGACTCGGGACGCGCTAAGAATCTGGCCGCAATAACAACCTGTCGACCTTTGGGCGGTTGCAGTCCGGCCAAATGACGTTACCGTCGAGGCCATGACCGTCCTTCATTCCGAAATCGACCGCGGGTCGGAAGCGTTTGCCCAGAACACCGCGCAGATGCGCGCGCTGGTCGCAGACCTGCAACAACAGCTCCAGATCGTATCCGGCGGCGGCGGCGAGGCCGCGCGCAGCCGTCACACCGGACGCGGCAAGATGCTCGCGCGGGAACGCGTCGACCTGCTGGTCGATCCGGGAACCGCATTCCTCGAGCTGTCGCCGCTGGCTGCCTACGGCCTCTATGGCGGCGACGTGCATTCGGCGAGCATCGTCACCGGCGTCGGCCGCGTTGCGGGACGCGAATGCGTGATCGTCGCCAACGATGCGACCATCAAGGGCGGCACTTACTATCCGCTGACGGTGAAGAAGCACCTGCGCGCGCAGGACATCGCGCGCCAGAACCGGCTGCCATGCATCTACATGGTCGACTCCGGCGGCGCGTTCCTGCCGCAGCAGGACGAGATCTTTCCCGACGAGCGCAACTTCGGACGCATTTTCTACAATCAGGCGCAATTGTCGTCGCAAGGCATCCCGCAGATTGCCATCGTGATGGGATCGTGTACGGCCGGCGGCGCCTACGTGCCGGCGATGTGCGACGAGAGCATAATCGTGCGCAATCAGGGCACCATCTTCCTCGGCGGTCCGCCGCTGGTGAAGGCTGCAACCGGTGAGGTCGTCAGCGCCGAAGATCTCGGCGGCGCCGATGTGCACAGCCGCCAATCCGGCGTCACCGATCACATGGCGCAGAACGACGCCCACGCCATCGGGCTCGCCCGGCGCATCGTCGGCAATCTCAACGCGCCGGCGCGCAACCTCGCCGGCTGGCACGAACCGCGCGAGCCTCTCTATGCCCGCGACGACATCTATGGCGTCGTGCCGATGGATACGCGAAAGCCCTACGACATCCGCGAGATCATCGCCCGACTGGTCGACGGCTCCGAGTTCGATGAATTCAAGAAGCTCTACGGCCAGACGCTGGTCTGCGGCTTCGCTCACATTTGGGGATACCCGGTTGGCATCCTCGGCAACAACGGCATCCTGTTTTCGGAAAGCGCGCAGAAGGGCGCCCACTTCATCGAGCTGTGCTGCCAGCGCCAGATCCCGTTGCTGTTCCTGCAGAATATCACCGGCTTCATGGTCGGCCGGAAGTATGAAGCCGGCGGTATTGCCAAGGACGGCGCCAAGCTCGTGACCGCGGTCGCGACCGCCGGCGTGCCGAAATTCACCGTGGTGGTCGGCGGCTCCTACGGCGCCGGCAACTACGGCATGTGCGGCCGCGCCTACAGCCCGCGCTTCCTCTGGATGTGGCCGAATGCCCGCATCTCGGTGATGGGCGGCGAGCAGGCGGCCATGGTGCTGAGCCAGTTGCGACGTGACAACATCGAGGCCTCCGGCGGCAAATGGTCCGCGGAGGAGGAGGAGAAGTTCCGCGCGCCGATCCGCGCGCAATACGAGGATCAGGGCCACCCTTACTATGCGACCGCGAGGCTTTGGGACGATGGCGTGATCGATCCGGCGGATACGCGCCAGGTGCTCGGTCTCGCGCTGTCCGCCGCGGCCAATGCACCCGCCGAACCGACCAAGTTCGGCATCTTCAGGATGTGATGATGAGCGCGCCAGTCTACCGCCGCTTCCGCACCCTGCTGATCGCCAATCGCGGCGAGATCGCCTGCCGCATCATCCGCACGGCGCGCGCGCTCGGTTTGCGGACAGTTGCCGTCTATTCCGAAGCCGATCGCGATGCGCTGCATGTGGCACTCGCCGATGCCGCGGTCTTGCTCGGACCCGCGCGGGCGCGCGACAGCTACCTCAACATCGAACGGATCCTTGCAGCAGCCCGCGAAACCGGCGCGGAAGCGGTCCATCCGGGCTACGGCTTTCTGTCGGAGAGCGACGAGTTCGCGAAGGCCTGCGCGGATGCAGGTCTCGTGTTCGTCGGCCCGTCCGCCGAGATGATCGAGGCGATGGGCTCGAAGTCCGGCGCCAAGGCGCTGATGGAAAAGGCCGGCGTTCCGCTGGTGCCCGGCTACCATGGCGAAGCGCAGGACGAGGCGACGCTGGCGCGCGCGGCGGAGAAGATCGGCTTTCCGGTACTGGTGAAGGCGTCCGCAGGCGGTGGCGGGCGCGGCATGCGCGTGGTGCGCGCCGCAGGCGAGCTGGCCGCAGCGATCGTCAGCGCCAAGCGCGAGGCAAAGGCGGCGTTCGGCGACGATCGCATGCTGATCGAGAAGTATGTCGACAACCCGCGCCACATCGAGGTGCAGGTGGTGGGCGACAGCCACGGCAATCTCGTGTCGCTGTTCGAGCGCGAATGCACGCTGCAGCGACGACACCAGAAGGTGATCGAGGAAGCGCCGTCGCCGACACTGAACGACAAGCAGCGCGCGGCGATTTCCCTTGCTGCGCGCAAAGCCGCGGGCGCGGTGAGCTATGTCGGCGCCGGCACCATCGAGTTCGTCTCGGACGGGCGCGACTTCTTCTTCATCGAAATGAACACGCGGCTGCAGGTCGAGCATCCGGTGACCGAACTGATCACCGGCGTCGACCTGGTCGAATGGCAACTGCGGGTCGCGTTCGGCGAGGCGTTGCCGCTGAAGCAGGACGAGATCCGCCTGAAAGGCCATGCCGTCGAGGCGCGCGTCTATGCGGAGAATCCGGCGAAGAACTTCATGCCGTCGGTCGGCCGCATTCGCGCCTGGCGGATGCCGGAGGAAACCGGCGGCCTGCGTATCGATGCCGGCTATGCCGACGGCAGCAACGTGTCGCCGCATTACGACGCGATGCTCGCCAAGGTGATTGCCTTTGGCGGAACGCGCGATGCGGCGCTGGATCGGATCGTTGCCGCGCTGGACGACACGGACGTGCGCGGCATCGTCACCAATGTCGCCTTCCTGTCGGCGCTGCTGTCGCATGCCGACGTGCGTGCCAACCGGATCGATACGGGTTTCATCGAGCGACATCTTGCAAGCCTGACGCAGCCGCCGCACGGCATTTCCAGATCCGACATCGCTGCCGCCGTCGCCTCGCTGCTCGCGCGGGAGGTGGCGCAGCATGATCCGCGCTCGCCCTGGAGCAAGGCCGGCTGGATGCCGGGCGGCGAACGCCGCCGCACGCTGACGTTTCGCGATGGCGAAGGCAACGAGCACAAGGCCGTGCTTGGCTATGGCGGCAACGGCAAGACGCTCAGGGTTGGCGAAGCCGATCACGCGTTCGCCTATCAGACCGGAAGCAGCGGCATCGTCGACTGCTTCCTCGATGGCGCGAAGACCCGCGCGGTCGCTCTGTGGGAGGATCGCAGCGTTTATGTGCGGACCTCGAACGGGCGTTTCGAGCTGAGCCTGGTCGATCCGTTCGGCGTCGATGACGACGAGCACGCGGGCGAGGACAGGATCGTCGCGCCGCTGCCGGGAACTGTGGTGGCGTTGCTGGCCGAGGAGGGCGCCGTGCTGGAGAAGGGCGCGCCGGTCCTCACGCTCGAAGTGATGAAGATGGAGCAGACCCTGCGCGCACCGTTCGCCGGCACCTTGAAGCGGTTGAAATGCAAGGTCGGCGATATCGTGCAGGAAGGCGTCGAGCTCGCCGAGATCGAGGCGACGTAAGAGGCGAATTCGCCATGCGGCCGATCGAGACGGATGTGAAGGCCGAGGTTCGCGACCTGCTTCCGGGCGCGGATTTTGCCGACGCATTCTCGCTCGTGGTGGACGATCCCGAGCTCGATGCCGTCACCGCCGCACACCGGGCGATCGATCGTCCGCCACCCTGGGTCCTGAGATTGATGGGGCTGAGAGATTTTCTGGTCCGACCGTTCGGCCTGCTGACCCGCCACGACCAGGAACTCGTGCGCAAGCAGCGCATTGGCGCGTTCCCGGTGCTCAGCCAGACGGCGGAGCGCGTCGTCATGGGCCTCGATGACCGGCATCTCGACTTCCGTCTCTCCGTCGACGTCACGCACCTGGACGAGCGCCGCCGCGAGGTCGTCGCAACCACATTGGTCAAGACCCACAACCGGCTCGGCCGCACCTATCTCGCGGCAATCCTGCCGTTCCACCGCCGTATCGTGCCCGGCATCATGGCCCAGGTGGCCCGGCGGGCCTGAAAGCGGGCGATTTTCCGGCTACCGCTCCTTCACCTTGTTCTGGTATCTGGGGAGCACGGTCCCGTAGCTCAGTTGGATAGAGCGACAGCCTTCTAAGCTGTAGGTCTTTGGTTCGAATCCAAACGGGATCGCCAGTGAAATCAGTAGCTTAAGAGCAGTTGCTGCTGAATTCCCGTGCTGCTCGACGTGTTCGAGAAAACCGTTTGATTTCAGTGCGTCCCGGCTGGTCCCTTTGAGTCCCAGCAGCACGGCAGCAGCACGAAGTCTGTTTTTGTTCTCAGCCCATCAGCCCGGCGGCAATGTCATCCATCGCGCGCTGGTGATCCTCAGATTTGAACAGGTGCCCATATAGATCCATCGTCATTGCCAGCGACGCATGGCCGATGAAGGTCTGCACTGTTTTGGGTTTCAGGTCGGCCTCGATCCAGCACGACGCCGCGAAGCCCGAAGCGCTATCGACCTTCAACTACGTGCTGATCATCCTGGCGCTTGCGTTGAGCATTGCGCTGGCGCTGCTCGGAGCGCCGTGACGGCAGGCAAACGCGCCCCGGCCCTCGCCGCAGGGGAGCTGCGTCTTGCCGCTATCGAATGGAGCAGGATGTATTGCCGATGGTGACTCTCGAGAATTCGACCATCTTCGCGTCGCTCGCGCGCGGGAAGGTGTAGGTCGTAAATCCTGACTTGAGCCTGTCAACGACCTGCAATCGGCACGTTCTGCCCGTGATCGTGACCGTCATAATTCGATCATTGTGAGGAAGCGAACCCGTCCGCATCAGGACGTCTTGCGAAACGACGCGCCACGCTCGACCTAGCCTTGTGTCATCCTTCCAAGTTCTTTGGTTTACGTACGAACGGGCAGATCCTGAGCGCGCAGTCGACTTTTCGGAAATCGAACCGTCGTCCTTAATAACAAGAGTGACATGATCTCGAGCGTGTATGTTTAGAATGGTGTTCGGACGTGTCATGTCCAGAGTTGAATCATAACTTAGCTCGACAACGGCTTCTGCCCTGGCGAATGAATAAGACATCGCCACGAGAGCAATAGAAACCGCCCCTGCCTTCAAAAGAAAGCACATCGTGCGCTTTTGGGCCATGTCAATGCCTCCTTGCTGTCGAGGACACGTGCCACTTCGCAAAGCCGAATGCCAAGACGGCGAGGACGAGACCCAGGCCAATCGCTTCCAACATTTGCGCCAAGCCTCACTTCGTCCGATCTTTCCGCACCTCGCGAAATGCGCTCGGACCCTTCACAAGCCTCTCTTTGCGCGTTTGCCGTTCCTCCGTCGTTGCATCCAACGTGACAATGGGGCATGCAGCAATAAGGCTAGATGCACCTGCACCTTGCCCGAATGAACCTAGAGCTCGGCAACGTTCTCAAATTTCCCCCGTGAAGAAGTGCCGCGAATCTAGGAGCAGGACTAGCGTGGCTCCCAGTCCGACCTTCACTGCGTGTCGCCGCCAACTTTTGCGCAGAGCTAAGTGGCGGGCCCCGCTGCGCAAATGCTTCGCTTCAGATCACCAAGGCTTAGAGGATCGGGCTCATCCTGAATCGGCGGTGTGGGCTTAGTTGGCATCTCAAAACCCCATTTTCTTCAAAAGAAGAAGACACAGAAGACCGATAGCAACAGCTGCCGGAATAGCACTCAAAGTCAACTGAAGCGCGCGATTTATGCGAGCGGCGTTCTTCTGAAGGACGGCTTTGTTTTCGGAGATCTGCTCCTCGTAAACAACAGCTTGTGAAAGCAATGCATCGGCAAGATTGCCGCGCAGCTCCTCATCCGACCAGTTGCTTCGCACGTTGCCAAGAACATGAAATGGCCTTGGCTGAACGCTCTTAATTGCGCTGAACAAGGCGAACAGGAAAATAGCGCCGCTTGTTAGCGCTCCGATAGCTAACGACACCTTTTGCGGGTCGACGGGAGAGATTGAAGAGAATAGCGTTGCCGAACCGTACCCGATCAATAGCGTCGAAGCAGCCGCGAGCATGCTGGACATGGAAAGTGCTCGGCTGTCCGCTGCTATGGACAATCGTAGCGTCCCATCCAGGTAAATCTCGCTTAGCCTTAGGACTTCCTTCGCAGTATCGTTTGAAACGCCGATAGTCTGTGTCTCAGTCATCCCCGTCGACCATGTTGGATCGGGAAATTCAACCAGCGGTTCCGTTTCTGCGCAAGAGCAATCTGATCATGGAAACGGTGTAAGCGCTGTAATCAAGGCTGTCGCAAAGTTCATTGGCGACCTCGCGCGAAAAAGAGTGCGACTGACCCAAATGAAACTGGGACGGTTATCTCTAGGATCTTGCGCACTCGCCTTAACGTGCGTGGAAGACGTCGCAAATCGATTCTATCTTGCGCTCGATATACCGCAGAATCCGAGCTTTCCTTATCTGATGTTCTGCTCGATCCAGTCGCTCAGCTTGCGACCCGGTGGCGGGATCAGCGCGCTAAGGGCTTTACGGCGGACAGCAGCAAGTGCAGTCATGCGCGTATAACGACAGTCGACGTGTCGTTCAGCGGTTTAGAATGGCCGTGCAAAGACTCATCTCGCAGCCCACTTGGCTACGGCGCATCCAAACGGGATCGCCAGAAATCCCCGAGGCTATCAGGCGGCAGAGCGAGAGCGCGATCGGGCTTGCATGCGCGCGCCACCTTGAACGCATAGGCGCCCGCACGCTTGACGCTTCGTGTGGGGCGGGGTCGCCCGTCATGGGCGCGTCGAGCGACCCCTGACCGCACATGGATAAGGGAGGGCTTCGTACGCAGGGGTACTGTTTTGAAGCCCTTTGCGCGGCTGCCGCTAGCCTGCATGCGCGGATACGCGACGCAACTTGAGTCACGTCTTAACGCTACCGATAAAGGTTAAGCGGGCCGACCGCCCAGAGAACCATATGTGCCGCGGGCCTCGTGATCGCGGCGCTGGTCGGTCCAGTACCGTCCCAACCTTTTTCGAAAGTGAGCTATTTTGCTCAGATTGGCACAAACTGCACATTGTATGTGACGGCCGGGTCGTGTGTTTGGGAGGCCAAATTGAGTTCTCTTCAGCATCAGATTGCCAGCGTGTCAAAGCTACTCGATCAGCTTCGAAACTTAAGTCAGCTGCGAGATCAGGTCAGGAGAGCAACACTGTCGGCTCGGCGACCGAGGCAGACCGGCCGACGAAAACGACGGTTGCCGCGCCCGTTGGCCCTAGTTTGCGACAGAAGAATTCGTCACCGCGCTATCGCGGTTGCTGATCGAGGGTTGGCGGCCGAATTGCGAGGACTCGCCGCCGCGTTCGAGGAAGCCGCGCCGGGATCACCATTTCAAATCGTGTCGATCTGAAGACGAACACCCCGCCATTGTCGGCGGGGTGCGCGCAGGACACGCGAAGGAGTACATCCGTCCTTCGAAACATAACAGGGCGGTACGCAATACAAACCCGCCTCGGAGGAATCATCGACCACACGGCTTAATTTTCCGTGAGGATTTTCTGCGCGCGCAGTTGCACGATGAAGACAGACAACTCTTCGCGCAGGAATGATTCCTGTTCGCGCGTGAGCGGACGCTTCGAGATGTAGGCCTTCACGATCCTGTCGAGCGCTCTTTGCATGTACGTTCTCTGTCTGATTCAGTTTTGTTCTCAAAGAACGAATCGAGGTGAGGCAAATCAGTGCAGGCAAAGTGTTGATGAAAGCTTTCGCACGCAATGCATCAACGCAGATGGTCCGTCTCGCGAAGTGAAAACGCACGACGGATGCCGTGCGTTTTCTCGTTATCGATCTCTGAGCTTCTTGGCGATGAAATCGATATCGCCCGGGCAAAGACCGATGTCCTTCAACTCTCGCGTGTTCAGGCTCTCGAGAAACGCGATATCCGCATGACGCCGGCGCCACGCAAGGTAGAGTCTGCCCCAGTTAGCGATGACGTCGACGACTTTAAGGACAAAAGGTGTCGTTTCGACGTTCCGGAAAAAGTAAACGCTCTCATTCGTACTACGCATGACGGCTCCATTGATGACCGGCCGTCGACAACCGTCGGCCGTTTCCGTCGCGTATTGCGCGTATGGTGAGCTCGCGGCTGTTCCGAGGGAGACACCATCGTCGGCAAGAGTGACACGCGTCACATGCTGGAAGCGCTCATGCATCCGGAACCGATCAGCGCCGATCGTGTTGATGTCCGTTGGATCAACAACGGGAAATCCTACATGCGAAAACTAGCGATCTGCACAGCGGCCCTTGTTCTCTCCACCGGCGTTGCCCTGGCACAGGGTTCGGGCGCGGCCGGCGATATCGGCGGCGCCAACATGAGAGCCGGCACGAGCCCGCCGGCCGCCGAGCAGGGCACCGTTGGACAGACTGGCGCGGCCAAAACCGCGACGCCGAGTCCCAAGGCTGCAAAGAAAACCGCCAAGAAGAAGAGCGCGGCGCCGGAGTGAACTGCGTCACCAAGAGAGCCAGAGCAGAAAGCCCCGCTTCAGCGGGGCTTTTTTGTGCCGCAATGACTCGAATTTTTTCACGCCTGCGGTGTTTGCAGATGAGAAGCAGCATCCTGGCACGGAATCTTGATTTCGTACCGGAGGTCGGCGGGGCTATCCAATGCCGCCCGCTCGGATTCCGCAGTCGGAAGAGGAGACTATGATGAAGCTCCTGTCAGCGTTCCTCGTTCTAAGCGCCAGTGTCGGCGCCCTGCTGTCGGTCTCCTCCGCAAGCGCTGAGATGGCGCCTTTTCGCTACTGCATGATCGGCACGCCGAACATGGGTAGGGACTGCACCTTCTCGACGCTGCAGCAATGCCAGCTTGCGGCGTCCGCCGGCGTCGGCTTCTGTGAGGAGAACTCCGCCTACATTGCCAGCGCCAGACAGGTTGCGCCGCCGCCAAAGCGACGCTGACGATGTCACCGCTAACCAGACTTGCCTGGTTTTCCCTGTTGAGCCTTGCGTCGATTGTCGTTGCCGCACGAGCTTCGGCAGAGATCGAATATCCCTGGTGCATGATGCAAGGCAAGCACTCGCCGCAGAGCTGTTCATTCACGACGAAGGAGCAATGCCGGGCCTCGCTCTCCGGAGGCGGATACTGTGACACGAACCCGCGCTATGTCGCATCGCCGCGGCCGAAGCAGCGAAGATAGGAGGTCGCCATGCGATTGTCCGGGATGGCCGTGCTGGCGCTCTGCGCGCTCGGCTCTGCGACCGAGGCCCGCGCCGATGTCGAATATCCGTGGTGTCTGACGCCGAGCAGGTTCACCGTCGGCACCTGCTACTACACGACGTTCGATCAGTGCATGGCCGCTGCGTCCGGCAATGTCGGAAGCTGTTCGCGAAACCCGCGCCATGTGGCCGCGACAACTATCCGACCGGCGCGCGGCCGCAACTGACGTCAGAACTGAACCTTGCTGAGAACCGCCGAGACGGCGTTGAGCTTCTCGGCCACTTTCTTGCTCGTCGTTTCGACGATCATCAGCGTGACGATCGCGGTCGCTGACGCGACGATCGCATATTGCATCGGCACCGATCCCAGCCGCTCATCGCGCAGGCGGCGCAGTTTTGCGAGGAGCCGCGTCATATCGTGCCCTCGCTCAACTGGGCGATGCGTTGCCTGAGCGCCTTGTTCTGCGCTTCGACCGTCTTGAGCTTGCGCGCCCAGTCGAGCGGAATGACGTCGCTTGCCCGGTCGTCGATGAAGACGACGCCGGCGGTATCCTCGCTGCGCCAGACCGTGCGCACCCGAAACGTCGCTTCCTTGCGCGCGATCGTCAGATCGAACTCGTCGGGCAGGATCGCGGTGTTGGTGAATTCGACGCGCGCGCCGTGCACCGAGAGGTTGCGCACGTTGCAGTCCAGCGTCGAACGTCGCTTGTTGAACGAGATCACACCACCCAGGATGGTGCGCGCGCGAGGCGTCTTGCGTCGTTCGTTCATTTCGCCATTCCCTGTTAACGCATTGCTAACCACACGTTGGTGGTAACAGGGTGGGCAGCTCGCGCATAGGTTGGGCGCAGCTCCAACTGCAATTAACCTGAATAGCCCCGACTTTTTGCGTTTCGTTGCAGAGCGCAGCGCGTGATCCCGAGAAAAGTGGCTGCCGCACCGGTCAGCGGGGCGGGAAGTTCACCGCTTCGATCTTGTTGCCGTCGAAGTCGAAAATGAACGCGCCAAAGTAGGTCGTCATCGCCGCCTGCCGTGGCCCCGGGTCGCCGGCGCTCGTGCAGCCAAGCGCAATCGCGTCGTCGAAGAACTGACGGACCGCGGCCTCGCTCGGGGCGCGGAGGCAGATGTGCGTTCCGGTATCGTCCGGCGCGCGCGCGAGGTTGCCACGCAGGTTGAGCCAGAACTCCGGATAGCGTTTGCCGAAACCGACGGTCGCGGGCCGGTTGACCAGGCGCGTAAGCTCCAGAGGCGCCAGCAGTCGCTCATAGAGGGCGGCGCTGCGGGCGAGGTCGCGGACTGGTATAGAGACGTGGTCGATCATCGCGTCCTCCCCAGAGGTTCGATCACTTGAACATCACTTGGGCTTGAACCCATTAGCGCGCCGTGACGACCTAACCCAAGAGCCATGAGAACTTGGCGGCCATGCGCGACCGTTCGCGTCTGTCGCAGGCAGCCGTTAGTATCCAGCTCGGGATGTGGGAAGGGACTGTCGCACGCGCGATGCTGTTGTCTGGTCATACGAGCCGGCTGCGCAGCAATTTCGGAACGCGACGTTCCGTCGGCCATCAGCCTGTCACCTTTTTCACGCCTCATCTGCCATACAGGCGTCGATTTCGCGCCTTCGAAGGAGTCTCCCCATGATTGGATTGGTCCGCGCCCTGACGGTGGCAGCATCGCTGGCGGTTGGCCTCACGTCAGCACAGGCGGCCGACAAGGCCTTCAAACGCGACGATCTGGCGGACGCAGCAATCCGCCTGGAGACCCAGATCAAGACCGAGGCCGGAGCGGTCGCAAAGACCGCCCAGCAGCTCAGGACCGACATCGATTCCGCTTTCCGGCGCAATGACTTCCGAACCGGGCTGCAACTGATAGGTCAGGTCACGGCCGTCGCCCCGAACGACAGCGGCAACTGGCTGCGCCTGGCCCGGACGATCTTCCAGATCCGCCCCGCCGACAACCGCGAGCAGACCTTCCTGCTCGAACGCGCCTCGACCGCCGCCTACATCGCCTACCAGCGCGCCGGCAATGGCGGCGAGGAGGCGGAAGCGTTGGCCGTGCTCGGCCGCGCCATGAACGACCGCAAGCTGTGGCGTCCGGCGCTGGATGCGCTGCGCATGTCGCTTGACCTGCGCGAGGTCGCCGACATCCGCGGCCAGTATGAGAAGCTGCGCGACGAGCGCGGTTTCCGTCTGCTCGATTACTCGGTGGATTCCGACTCGGCGACGCCGCGGGTCTGCTTCCAGTTCTCGGAAGATCTCGCCAAGCGCACCGACTTCTCGCCGTTCATCAGCAGGGCCGGAACCGACAAGCCGGCGCTGTCGTCGGAAGACAAGCAGCTCTGCGTCGAGGGGCTGAAGCACGGCGACCGCTACAGCGTCAATTTGCGCGCAGGCCTGCCGTCCACCGTGAAGGAAACGCTGCCGAAGTCGGCGGAGTTCAACATCTATGTGCGCGACCGCAAGCCGCTCGTGCGCTTCACCAGCCGCGCCTATGTGCTGCCGCGCACCGGCCAGCGTGGCATCCCGGTGGTCAGCGTCAACACGCCTGCGGTGAACGTGAAGGTCTTCCGCATCGGTGACCGCAATCTGATCAACACGGTGCTCGGCAGCGATTTCCAGCGCACCCTTTCCAGCTACGAGCTTTCCGAGCTCGGCGACGAGAAGGGCGTCCGGGTCTGGTCCGGTGAGCTTGCCACCGGCAACACCCTCAATGCCGATGTGACGACCGCTTTCCCGGTCGACCAGGCAATCGGCGAGATGCAGCCGGGCGTCTATGTGATGACGGCCGCACCGAAGGGCTCATCGTCCGGCGACGACGAGTACGGCCAGCTTGCGACCCAGTGGTTCATCGTTTCTGATCTCGGCCTGACCGCGTTCTCCGGCAACGACGGCATCCATGTCTTCGTCAATTCGCTGACCTCGACCGAGCCGGTGGCGAAGACCGAAGTGCGGCTGGTTGCGCGCAACAACGAGATCCTGTCGACCAAACGAACGGACGATGCGGGCCATGTGCTGTTCGAGGCGGGCCTCGCGCGCGGTGAGGGCGGGCTGTCCCCGGCGCTGCTCTCGGTGTCCGGCGAGAAGAACGACTACGCGTTCGTGAGCCTGAAGGGCTCGGCGTTCGACTTGACCGACCGCGGCGTCGCCGGCCGCCGCGTGCCGGCCGGTGCGGACGCCTTCGTCTATGCCGAGCGCGGCGTCTACCGCTCCAACGAAACCGTGTTCCTGACCGCGCTGCTGCGCGACGCGCAGGGCAACGCCATCACCGGCGCACCGATGACCCTCGTGGTCGAGCGGCCGGACAGCGTCGAATTCCGCCGCGCGGTGGTCGCCGACCAGGGTGCGGGCGGACGCTCGCTCTCGCTTGCCCTGAACTCGGCCGTGCCGACCGGCACCTGGCGTGTCCGCGCCTTCACCGATCCGAAGGCGCCGTCGATCGGCGAGACGACCTTCATGGTCGAGGACTACATCCCCGAGCGGATCGAGTTCTCGCTGACGACCAAAGCCCCACAGATCGAGGCCGAGAAACCGGTCGACCTGCAGGTCGACGGCCGCTTCCTCTACGGTGCGCCGGCATCGGCGCTGCAGCTCGAGGGTGATCTGCTGGTGAAACCAGCGGACGCGCGGCCGGGCTACGCCGGCTACAAGTTCGGCACCGCCGACGACGAGGAGACCAGCAACGAACGCACGCCACTGGAAAATCTCCCGGAAACCGACGCCAGCGGCAAGGCGACCTTCGCGGTCAGCCTGCCGAAGCCGCCGACCTCCACGCGGCCGCAGGAGGCACAGGTCTTCATCCGCATGGCCGAGAGTGGTGGCCGCGCGGTGGAACGCAACCTGACGATCCCGGTTGCGCCGAAAGCGGCGATGATCGGCGTCAAGCCGCTGTTCAACGACAAGAGCGTGGCCGAAGGCGATCCGGCGAATTTCGACATCGCGTTCGTTGCGCCGGACGGCAAGGCGCTGACGCGGAATGGTCTGCGTTACGAGCTGCTCAAGCTTGAGTCCCGTTACCAGTGGTACCGACAGGGCTCGTCGTGGGAGTATGAGCCGGTCAAATCAACCAAACGCGTCGCCGACGGCGACCTCAGCGTTGCGCCCGACAAGCCGGGACGCATTCAGGTGTCGCCGCAGCCCGGCCGCTACCGCCTCGACGTGAAGGAAGCGGAAGCCGACGGCGCGCTGACGTCGGTCACCTTCGATGTCGGCTGGTATTCGGAAGGTTCGGCCGACACGCCTGACCTGCTCGAGACATCGGTCGACAAGGCCGAGTATCAATCCGGCGACACTATGGTGGTGAACGTCACCGCGCGCACCGCCGGCAAGCTGACCATCAACGTCGTCGGCGACCGTCTGCTGACGACGCAGTCGTCGAACGTCAAGGAAGGCGCGCAGCAGGTGCGCATCCCGGTCGGCAAGGACTGGGGCACCGGCGCCTACGTGGTTGCGACCTTGCGCCGGCCGCTGGACACGGCCGCCCAGCGCATGCCGGGACGCGCCATCGGACTGAAGTGGTTCGGCATCGACAAGAAGGCGCGCACGCTCGATGTGGCGCTGTCGCCCCCGAACCTCATCCGGCCCAGCACCTTGCTCAAGCTGCCCGTCAAGATTGGAGGCCTAAACCCCGGAGAAGACGCGAAAATCGTCGTCGCTGCGGTGGACGTCGGCATCCTCAACCTGACCAACTACAAGCCGCCCGCGCCGAACGAGCACTATCTCGGCCAACGCCGGTTGACGACGGAGATCCGCGACCTTTATGGCCAGTTGATCGACGGCATGCAGGGTACTCGCGGACAGATCCGCACTGGCGGCGATCTAGCGAGCGCGGAGCTGCAAGGCAGTCCACCGACACAGAAGCCGCTCGCGCTTTATTCCGGCATCGTCACGGTCGGCGCGGATGGTACGGCGGAAATCCCGTTCGCCATCCCCGAGTTCGCCGGCACCGCCCGCGTGATGGCGGTGGCGTGGAGCGCGACGAAAGTCGGCAAGGCAGTCAGCGATGTGGTGATCCGCGATCCGGTCGTGCTGACCACGACGCTGCCGCGCTTCCTGTTGAACGGCGACCGCGGCACCATGACCATGGACCTCGACAATGTCGAAGGCGCCGCCGGTGATTTTGCCATCACCGTGCGTCCGACCGGACCGGTGCGCATGACCGGAAATCCGTCGACGACGCTGCGGCTTGCCGCCAAGCAACGCAACACAGTCGCGGTCAGTCTCGATGCGACCGGGGCAGGGCCGGCACAGCTCGAGGTCAACATCCGCGGTCCCAACGGGCTGACGCTTCAGCGCAACTACGCGCTCGACGTGAAGCCCGCGACGCAGATCCTGGCCCGGCGCACCGTGCGGACGCTGGCGAAGGGCGAAAGCCTGACGCTGTCGCCGGACATGTTCGCCGACCTGGTCGCGGGCACCGGTGCAGTGTCGGCGTCGGTCAGTCTCTCGACCGCGCTCGATGCGGCGTCGATCCTGAAGGCACTGGATCGCTATCCGTTCGGCTGCTCCGAGCAGATCACCAGCCGCGCGATGCCGTTGCTCTATGTCAACGACCTCGCTGCTGAAGCGCATCTGGCGATGGACACGGCGGTCGACCAGCGCATCAAGGATGCGATCGACCGTCTGCTGGCGCGGCAGGGCTCGAACGGCTCGTTCGGGCTGTGGTCGAGCGGCGGTGATGACGTCTGGCTCGATGCCTACGTCACCGACTTCCTGACCCGGGCGCGCGAGAAGGGTTTTGCGGTTCCTGACGTGGTGTTCCGCCAGGCCATCGACCATCTGCGCAACTCGGTCGCCAACGCCGAGGAGCCGGAGAAGGACGGCGGCCGTGAGCTCGCCTATGCGCTCTATGTGCTGGCGAAAAACGGCGCCGCGCCGATCGGTGACCTGCGCTACCTGTCGGACATCAAGCTTTCGAACCTCGCTACGCCGATTGCCAAGTCGCAGCTTGCTGCGGCGCTGGCGCTGGTCGGCGACCGGACGCGGGCGGAGAAGGTCTATGCAGCGGCGCTGCAGGACCTGGAGCCGAAGCCGGTGCTGGTGTTCGGCCGCACCGACTACGGCTCGACGTTGCGCGATGCGGCTGCGCTGGTTTCGCTTGCAAGCGAAGGCAACGCGCCGCGAGCGACGCTGGTGTCGGCCGTGCAGAGGGTAGAGGCCGCGCGCGGCCTGACACCGTTCACCTCGACCCAGGAGAATGCGTGGCTGGTGCTGGCAGCCCGCGCCATCGCCAAGGAGGCCAACACGGTCTCGCTCGATGTCGACGGCAGCCCGGTCAAGACCGCACTGTTCCGCAGCTACAAGCAGAGCGAGGTGACGGCGGCTAAACCTGTGAAGATCACCAACACCGGTGACGCGCCGGTGCAGGCGGTCCTCTCAGTCAGCGGCGCGCCAGTGACGCCCGAGCCCGCGGCCGAGAACGGCTTCAAGATCGAGCGCACCTATCACACGCTCGACGGCAAGCCGGCCGACATCACCAAGGCCAAGCAGAACGACCGGTTCGCGGTGGTGCTGAAGATCACCGAGGCCAAGCCGGAGTACGGCCGGATCATGATCGCCGACTACCTGCCGGCGGGCTTCGAGATCGACAATCCGCGCCTGGTCTCGTCGGGCGATACCGGTACCCTCGACTGGATCGAGGATGCCGAGGAGCCCGAGCACTCCGAATTCCGTGACGACCGCTTCAACACGGCGCTCGAGCGGGCCAGCGACGACAGCCCGGTGTTCACCGTCGCGTACGTCGTGCGCGCCGTCTCGCCCGGCAAGTACGTGCTGCCGCAGGCGTTCGTCGAGGACATGTACAACCCCTCGCGCTACGGCCGCACCGCGACCGGAACGCTGGAGATCCGTGCGCTGCGATGAGTGACGCTGTGCGAGCGAAGACCATCCCAGGCGGCCGGCGGCGATTGAAGATCGCCGCTGCGGTGGCCGGCAGCGCGATCGCGCTGCTGGCGGTGGCCGCCACCGGATGGATCGTCTCGCTCGGCCCGGTTCCGCTTGACGGTGTGAAAGAGATCTCGACGACGGTTGTCGACCGCAACAGCAGACTGTTGCGCGCCTATGCGATGGACGACGGTCGCTGGCGGCTTCCCGTGAAGGCAAGCGAGGTTGATCCGACCTATATCGACGTGCTGCTCGCGTTCGAGGACAAGCGCTTTCGCCAGCATGGCGGCGTCGATCCGCTGGCGCTCGGACGCGCCGCTTGGCAATTCGCCACCCATGGCCGGATCGTCTCCGGCGGCTCGACCATCACCATGCAGGTCGCTCGGCTGATCGAGCCGCGTCGCGATCGTTCGATCGCGGCAAAGCTGCGGCAGATCGTGCGCGCCGTTCAGTTGGAACGGACGCTGTCAAAGGACGAGATCCTCGATCTCTACCTGACGCTTGCGCCCTTCGGCGGCAACCTCGAAGGCGTGCGCGCGGCTGCGATCGCCTACTTCGGCAAGGAGCCGAAGCGGCTGTCGCTGGCCGAAGCGGCGCTGCTTGCGGCGCTGCCGCAGTCTCCCGAGACCCGACGTCTGGATCGTCATCCCGACACCGCCCACAAGGCGCGCGACCGCGTGCTGGATCGCATGGCCGACACCGGCCGCGTGTCGGCGGAGGACGTGACTCATGCCAAGGCGGAAGCGGTGCCGCGCCAGCGCAAGGCCATGCCGATCCTGGCTCCGCATGTCACCGACCATGTGGTCGCGCGTAGCGATAGCCTCTCGCATATCGCGCTGACGCTGGATGCCAATCTGCAGAAGTCCTTCGAAGCGCTCGCGCGCGATCGCGCCAACGCGCTCGGCCCCGATATTTCCATCGGCATTCTTGCGATCGACAATGCCAGCGGCGACATCCTCGCCCGCGTCGGCTCACCGGACTATTTCGATGTACGCCGGGCCGGGCAGGTCGATATGACGCGCGCCATCCGCTCGCCGGGGTCGACACTGAAGCCATTCATCTATGGCCTCGCGATCGAGGACGGCTTCGTCCATCCGGAAAGCCTGATCGACGATCGGCCGATCCGCTACGGCAGCTACGCGCCGGAGAACTTCGACATGACCTTTCAGGGCACCGTGACGGTGCGCAAGGCGCTGCAGCTGTCGCTCAACGTGCCGGCGGTTGCGCTGCTCGACCGTGTTGGCCCGCATCGTCTCACGTCACGGATCAAGCAGGCGGGCGGCGATCTGGTGCTGCCGAAGGACGAGACGCCGGGTCTTGCCATGGGATTAGGCGGCGTCGGCGTGACACTCACCGATCTCGTACAACTCTACGCAGGCTTTCCGCGGCTTGGAAACACGATGCCGCTCCGCGAGCGTCTTGACGACCCGCGCGATGAGACCGCGCAGCGGCGGCTGCTCGATCCCGTTGCGGCCTGGCATATCGGCAACGTCCTGATGGGAACGCCACCGCCCGAGAACGGCGTGCATAACCGCATCGCCTTCAAGACCGGCACGAGCTACGGCTATCGCGATGCATGGTCGGTCGGTTTCGACGGGCGCTACACCATTGGCGTCTGGGTCGGGCGGCCCGACGGCGCACCGGTTCCGGGACTGCTGGGGCGAAGCGCGGCCGCGCCGATCCTGTTCGACGCCTTTGCCCGCACCGGAAAGATGCCGCTCGGGCTGCCTGCAGCGCCCCGCGGCACCCTGGTCGCTGCCACCGCAAAGCTGCCGGTGCCGCTGCGCCGTTTCCGGCCGGCGGGAGAGCTCGTGCGCATCGGCGACGAGCGCGCGCCGCGTATCCAGTTTCCGTTGAACGGCTCGCGGCTCGACGTCATGGCCGACGGCGAAACGAAGATGTCGCCGGTCGCAGTCAAGGTGGCCGGTGGCGTTCCGCCGATGACCGTGCTCGTCAACGGCCTCTCGGCCGGTGAGCTCGACAGCCGCCGCCAGAAGCTGGTCGAACCGCCGGGGCCCGGTTTTGTTCGCCTGACCGTGATGGATGCGACCGGAGCGGTGGATACCGTCGTCGTACGGCTCCAATAGATGGGCTGTGCCAGATCGGCACCACCTGATTGGCAAATCACAAATCCTTTCCCGACGATGTCGACAACCGGTCATGACTTCGTCGTAACCGGTTGTCGCACCGATGGTTTCGTCGTATGCGAGGCCCATGGCGGAGGCATTGGGGCAACGGCGGTTTGGCGCGGGGGGCGAGCCTGCGAAGCGGGCTAATCCCGGTCGCGGACTCGTGACCGTTCTCGATTTTGCGTCTGCCACGCACACGCGCGCGATTGCCCTTCTGATCATCTGCGGCGCGCTGTTCTTTCTGCCCGGCTTTTTCAACATCCCACCGATCGATCGCGACGAGGCGCGCTTTGCGCAGGCGACCAAGCAGATGGTCGAGAGCGGCGACTTCGTCGACATCCGCTTCCAGGACGAGGTCCGCTACAAGAAGCCGGTCGGCATCTACTGGCTGCAGGCGGCGACTGTCGAGGCCGCGTCAGCGCTCGGTCTGCCGAATGCGCAGGTGCGCATCTGGCTCTACCGCGTGCCCTCGCTGATCGGCGCCATCGGCGCCGTGCTTCTCACATATTGGGCGGCGCTTGCCTTCGTGTCGCGGCGCGGCGCCATCCTCGCCGCGCTGATGATATGCAGCTCCATCCTGCTCGGCGTAGAGGCGCGGCTTGCCAAGACCGACGCGATGCTGCTGCTGGCGACGACGGCGGCCCTGGGCGCGCTGGCGCGTGTCTATCTTGGCTGGCAGCGCGGCGACGATCCCCCGCGGCCGGGCTGGGCCAACCCAGCCATCTTCTGGACGGCGATCGCCGGCGGCATCCTGTTGAAGGGGCCGCTGATCCTGATGCTGGTCGGGCTCTGCATCGTTGCGCTGGCGATCCTCGATCGGTCCGGCGCATGGCTTTGGCGGCTGCGGCCGCTGTGGGGCGCGATGTGGACGCTGGCGCTGGTGCTGCCGTGGTTCGTCGCCATCATACTGCGCTCGGGCGAGGGGTTCTTTGCCGACTCCCTTGGCGGGGATCTGCTCAGCAAGGTAGCCTCGCCGCAGGAATCCCATGGCGCGCCGCCCGGCTACTACTTCGTGATCTTCTGGCTCACCTTCTGGCCGGGCGCGGTGCTGGCGGGCCTTGCGGTTGCGCCGGTTTGGCGGGCCCGGCGCGAGCCTGCGGCGCAGTTTCTGCTCGCCTTCCTCGTGCCGTCCTGGATCGTGTTCGAGCTGGTGATCACCAAGCTGCCGCACTACGTGCTGCCGCTCTATCCGGCGATCGCCATCCTGATCGCGGGCGTGCTCGAGCAGCGGATGCTGACGCGCAAGGCCTGGCTGATGCCCGGCCTCTCATGGTGGTTCTTCGCGCCCGTCATTCTTGCCGTGCTGGCGATCGTGGGTTCGATCATGCTGATACGGCAACTTGAATTCGTCGCCTGGCCGTTCGCGGCTGCAGCAGCGATCTTCGGACTGATCGCGTGGTGGATGTATGATGAGAACCGCGCCGAACGTTCGTTGCTGAACGCGTTTGCGGCGTCCTTCTTCATCGGCCTGACTATCTACGGCATCGTGCTGCCGGCCCTGACGCCGCTGTTCCCGAGCGTCGAGCTTGCGCGCGCCTTGCGCAGCGTCGAATGCCGCCAGCCGCGCGCGGCAGCGGCCGGCTACCACGAGCCGAGCCTGGTCTTCATGGCAGGAACCTCGACACTCCTGACCGATGCGCCGGGCGCCGCGGAATTTCTGGCGCAGGGCTCGTGCCGCTTCGCGCTGATCGAGAGCCGCCACGAGCGCCAGTTTGCGCAGCGCGCGGACCGAGCCGGGCTGCGCTATGCAGTTGTGACCCGCTTCGAGGGCTACAACTATTCGCAGGGCCGTTCGATCGCGATGACGATCTTTCGTTCGGAAGGAACGCAGTAACGACCGCAATCGACGAAAAGCGAGGGGATTCAAGAGCTTTCCCTTGCATATTCAACCGAGATTATGGGGTTGCGGGCGCCGTTTCTGGCCCCTAAAAGGCTCCCGCAGTGGCCGCCGCGTCCAAGCTGGCCTTCTCGACGAGCACGCCGAATTGACACCATCATGAGCAGCGGTTCTCCGCAATTCGACAGCTCGTCTCCGGCTGTTTCCATCGTCGTGCCGGTCCGCAACGAGGCCGACAATGTCGCGCCGCTGATCGCCGAGATCGCCGCAGCGCTCGACGGGCGCTGGCTTTACGAGATCATCTACGTCAACGACGGCTCGGCCGACACGACCGACGCGGCCTTGCGCGCGCAGATGAAGCAGCGCGGCAACCTTCGCCAGCTTCAGCACGCGCAGTCCTGCGGGCAGTCGGCGGCAGTTCGCTCAGGCGTTCGCGCCGCACGCGGAAAGATCGTGGCGACGCTCGACGGCGACGGTCAGAACGACCCGTCCTTCCTGCCTGCGCTGATCTCGGCCGTCGAGAACGGAGCGGGGCGTGTCGGGCTTGTGGCGGGGCAGCGTGTCGGCCGCAAGGACACCGCGTTCAAGAAGCTGCAATCGCGGATCGCCAATGGCGTGCGTGGCTCGATCCTGCGCGACGGTACGCGCGACACCGGCTGCGGACTGAAGGCGTTCCAGCGCGATGCGTTCCTGCTGCTGCCGTATTTCGATGGCCTGCATCGGTTTCTGCCGGCGCTGTTCCGCCGCGAGGGTTTTGAGATCGGCTATGTCGACGTCAAGGACAGGCCACGGCGCTCCGGCGTGTCGAACTACGGTTTCTTCGACCGGCTCTGGATCGGGATCATGGATCTTGCCGGCGTGTGGTGGCTGATCCGCCGCAAGCGGAAGCAGGCGGTGGTAACCGAGGTGACGTCCGATGCTGGTTGACCTGTCCCAGGCTCTGGGCGCGTATTTTCACGAAGTCTTCGTCATCAACTTCGACGGCTGGGTGATCCTTGGATTCGTCGCGCAGGCGTTCTTCACGATGCGCTTCGTCGTGCAATGGATCGCGTCCGAACGCGCACGCGACAGCGTCATCCCGGTGGCATTCTGGTTCTTCTCGATCGGCGGCGGAATCCTGCTGCTGGTCTATGCACTCTATCGCAAGGACCCGGTGTTTATCGCCGGCCAGGCGTTCGGCCTGTTCGTCTACGCGCGCAACCTGTACTTCGTCCTGGCGAAGAAGAAGCAGGTCAAGGTCGAGGCCTGACGCTTACCGCGCCCGATTGAGCGCATCGAAGCCGCGCGCAAGGTCGGCCTTCAGGTCGTTGACGTCCTCGAGACCGATGTGCAGGCGCAACGCCGGTCCGCCGGGCGCCCACTTGGTGGCGGTGCGGTAATTCGTGCAATCAAACGGGACAATGAGGCTTTCATAGCCGCCCCAAGAGAATCCCATGCCGAACAGCGTCAACGCGTCGAGGAAGGCATTGACCGCCTTTTCCGGCACCGGCTTGAGAATGACGCTAAACAGGCCGCTCGCCCCGGTGAAGTCGCGCTTCCAGATTGCGTGCCCCGGATCGGTTTCGAGCGCGGGGTGCAGCACGCGCAGGACTTCGGGACGCTGGCCCAGCCATCGCGCGATCTCGAGCGCTGACCGATAATGGCGGTCGAGGCGGACGGCGAGGGTGCGCAGGCCCCGCAGCGCCAGGAACACGTCGTCCGGTCCCGCGCACTGGCCGAGATGATGCACGGCTTCCGCCACCGCCGGCCAGCCCCGGGCATTCGCCGAGACGTAGCCGAACATGATGTCGGAGTGGCCGCCGATGTACTTGGTCACGGCCTGAATCGAAACGTCGACGCCTTTGTCCAGTGAGCGGAAATAGAGCGGGGACGCCCAGGTGTTGTCGTTCAGAACGATCGCGCCATGCGCATGCGCCGCCGCCGCGATCGCGACCGTATCGGGCATCTCGAATGATTGCGAGCCGGGCGCTTCGATCAGGACGGCGCGCGTATTCGGCTTGAACAGCTTTGCGATACCTGCGCCGATCAGCGGATCGTAGTAGGTCGTCTCGACGCCGTAGCGCGTCAGCAGGCCGTTGCAGAACCGCCGTGTCGGGTTATAGGCGCTATCGGAAACCAGCAGATGATCGCCGCTCTTCAGCACCGCCAGCAGCGCGGTGGAGATCGCCGCGAGACCGGAGGGAAGCAGCGAGACGCCCGCGCAGTTCGGGCCTTCGAGCGCGACGATTGCATCCGACAGCGCCTTGGTCGTCGGCGTCCCTTCGCGGCCGTACTTGAATTCGCTGCGCTCCGTACGGATGTCCTCGGCGGTCGCGTAGAGCACTGTCGAGCCACGCACCACCGGCGTGTTAATGTAGCCGTGCGAAAAACGCGGGTCGCGGCCGCCGGTCACCAGGCGGGTTTCTTGTGTTTGTGCGGGCAGGTCGGCGGGGTTCTTCTGCTGGCTCATGTTTTTCCGGGGCTCTGGCGGACAGGCGATTTTGCCGCACCATGTCGCACAGTGCCGTAACAAAGGGCAAAACCGGCACGGGCCTTAAGGTAGATCATAAGTAGGTCGGGAAGTAACGCATCAACCCCTTGACCCGCCTCTCCAATCGTTCTGTGATAGGTACGTTCAATCCGGGCCATGCGCCCAACGAGTTTGGCCGTGCGTAGGAATAGCAGCCCCCTCCACAGGGTTATCGATAGGGCAGGGCGCGCTGCGATCTCGTTCGGACGAATGATCGATGGCGCAGTCCTTGCCAATCGCTCCGTGCCCGACCCGAATTTATCATGACCTCATCGAAAGGTTCCGCCATGAAACGTGCTTCTCTCGTACTGACGCTAGCGGTCGCAGCGACCCTTCCGGCAGGGGCGGTCTCCGCCCAGACCCTTAAGACCGTGAAGGATCGCGGGATACTGTCCTGTGGCGTCACGAGCGGACTGCCGGGCTTCTCGGCGCCGGACGACAAGGGCAACTGGACCGGTCTCGACGTCGATATGTGCCGCGGTCTTGCAGCGGCAATTCTGAACGACGCGACCAAGATCAAGTTCGTGCCGCTCTCCGCCAAGGACCGTTTCACTGCACTGCAGTCGGGCGAGATCGACGTACTGTCGCGCAATACCACCTGGACGCTGTCACGCGACAGCCAGCTCGGCCTGAACTTCGGTGCGGTCAACTACTATGACGGCCAGGGCTTCATGGTGCGCAAGTCGGCCAACATCGCTTCGACGTTGAAGCTCGACGGCGCATCGGCCTGCGTGCAGACCGGCACCACCAACGAGCAGAACCTCGCCGACTACTTCAAGGTCAACAAGATGAAGTATGAGGTGATCGCGTTTGCGACCGCCGACGAAACGCTGAAGGCCTATGAGTCCGGCCGCTGCGATACGTTCACGTCGGATATGTCGCAGGTCTATGCCGAGCGCCTGAAGCTCGCCAAGCCGGAAGACCACGTCGTGCTTCCGGAGGTGATCTCCAAGGAGCCGCTCGCGACCGTCGTTCGCCACGGCGACGACCAGTGGCTCGACATCATCAAGTGGACCCACTTCGCGATGCTCAACGCCGAAGAGCTCGGCATCACCCAGAAGAATGTCGATGAGATGCTGAAGTCCGACAAGCCGGAGATCAAGCGCTTGCTCGGCACCGACGGCAATCTCGGCGAGCAGCTCGGCCTCACCAAGGATTGGGCCGTGCGCATCACCAAGGCGGTCGGCAACTACGGCGAGTCATTCGACCGCAATGTCGGTCCGGGATCGAAGCTGAACATCCAGCGCGGTCTCAATCGCCTGTGGAACCAGGGCGGCATCCAGTACGCACCGCCGGCTCGGTAAGCGCTAGGTTCGGCGGGCGGGGGCTGGCCGATGGCAATCGAACCGAGAAGTCCACCTCGAAACATTGCCCTGCATCTGCGGCGCGCCCTTGGCGGGCGCGCCGGCTGGGGCGGCTTCGCAGCACAGCTGGCGTTCGTCGCCTTCATCATCTGGCTCGGCTACGAGATCTATTCGAACGCGCAGGCCAACCTGCAGGCCCAGCGGATCGCGACCGGCTTCGGCTTCATGCAGAATACGGCCGGCTTCGGCGTCAGCCAGAGCCTGATCCCGTACCAGGAATCCGACAGCTACACGCGTGTCTTCATTGTCGGTCTTTTGAACACGCTGCTGGTCTCGGTGATCGGCATCTTCCTTGCGACCGTCCTCGGCTTCATCGTCGGCCTCGGCCGGCTGTCTCCGAACTGGCTGGTTTCACGGTTGGCCGGCGGCTACGTCGAGCTCGTCCGCAACCTGCCGCTCCTCTTCCAGATCCTGTTCTGGTACCTGGCTGTGCTGGCCACGCTGCCGTCGCCCCGGCAGAGTGTGTCGGTGTGGGATATGTTCTTCCTCAACAATCGCGGCGTCATCGTTCCAAGACCGGTGGGTGAGCCGGGCTTCGAACCGTTCGTGTTCGCAATCCTCGTGGCCATTCTTGGGTGGATTGCCTTGCACGTCTATTCGCGACGGTTGCTGTTTGCGACCGGACGGCGGCTGAAGACCTGGCCCTATGTGCTCGGCCTGCTGATCGCGCTGCCGCTGGCTTCGGTGCTGGTCTTCGGCAAGCCTGTCACGTTCGAAATGCCGGTGCTGCGCGGCTTCAACTTCACAGGCGGCTCGCGCCTGATCCCTGAGTTCATCGCGCTGCTAGTGGCGCTTTCGATCTATACAGCGGCATTCATCGGCGAAATCGTGCGCGCGGGCGTGCAATCCGTGCACAAGGGCCAGATGGAAGCGGGGGCCTCGCTCGGCCTGTCGCGCGGCTTGGCGCTGCGGCTGATCGTGGTGCCGCAGGCAATGCGGGTGATCCTGCCGCCGCTGACCAACCAATATCTGAACCTGACGAAGAACTCCTCGCTCGCGGTCGCCATTGGCTATCCCGACCTCGTTTCGGTGTTTGCCGGCACGACGCTCAGCCAGACCGGTCAGGCGATCGAGATCATCGCGATCACCATGGGCGTCTATCTTTTGATCTCGCTGGTGACGAGCGCTATCATGAACTTCTACAACTGGCGGATCAGCCGGAGCCTCGCAAGATGACGGCCGAGGCACGCCTTTCTGATCGTACGCAGCCCTATGTCCGCGAGGTACTCGTCGGGCAACGCCCTGCGCCGGTGCCAACGACGGGCGTGGTCCCCTGGATCAGGCAGCGGCTGCTCAGCTCGCCGACCAACATCCTGTTGACCATCGTCAGTGCCCTGTTGCTCTGGTTCACGATTGTACCGTCGATCCAGTTCCTGGTGATCGATGCGGTCTGGCAGGGAAGCGATCGCAACGCCTGCCTTGCAGAGACCGTGGGGCGCGAGGTCGGCGCCTGCTGGCCGTTCGTCATGGCCAAGATGCAGCAGTTCATGTACGGCTTCTATCCACAGAACCAGCTGTGGCGCGTCAACCTCGTGTTCCTGATCGCGCTGGTGCTGCTGGTCCCGCTGCTGATCCCGCGTATTCCCGGCAAGACGCTGAACGCGACGTTGTTCTTTATCGCATTTCCGGTTGTCGCGTTCTTCCTGTTGCATGGCGGCGGCATCAAGGGCTTCGGCATGAGCTGGATTGCCGACCTGCTGGAAGCCATTTCCGTCAGCATCGCCGATGGCGGGCGACGGCTGCGCGTGACCGGTGGCGGCCTCGGCTGGCCCGGCATCTCCCAGTTGCTGGCCCTGCTCGGACTGATGGTTTCGTTGATCGGCGACGGCCTGCTGTTGCTGCTGACGCCGTTGACCTGGCTGCGCGACACGCTCAAGGCCTCTGCGCAACCGCTCTGGTATGATTTCACGCTGACAGCGGTCGCGATCACGGCGCTGGTCTACGGACTCAGCCGCTCGGCGCGCGCCCTTGTCATCTGCCTTGCGACGTTCGCAGCCATTGCGCTGGTGATCGCCGTCATGGGCCTGCATCGCGGCGGCCTGCCGATCGTCGGTACACGCGAATGGGGCGGCATGCTGGTGACGCTGGTGGTGTCGGTCACCGGCATCGTCGCGTCGATGCCGGTCGGCATGGCGCTGGCGCTCGGCCGCCGCTCGCAGATCCCGTTGATCCGCGCATGCTCGGTGATCTTCATCGAGTTCTGGCGCGGCGTGCCGCTGATCACGGTGTTGTTCTTCGCGACCTACATGCTGCCGCTGTTCATGCCGCAGGGCTTTGGCGTCGACGGCATGGTGCGCGTGCTGGTCGGCGTGGCGCTGTTCTCCGGCGCCTACAACGCCGAGGTCATTCGCGGCGGGCTCGCCGCCATTCCGCGCGGGCAGGGGGAAGCTGCAAACGCGCTCGGGCTGTCGTACTGGAAGACCACCGGCCTCATCGTCATGCCGCAGGCGCTGCGGCACGTCATTCCGGGCCTGGTGAACAGCTTCATCGCGCTGTTCAAGGACACCACGCTGGTGCAGATCGTCGCCATGTTCGACCTGCTCGGCCAGCTGCGTGCGTCGTTTGCCGATCCCGTGTGGGCGACGCCGACCACCCTGTTCACCGGCTTTGCCTTCGCCGGAATCATCTACTTCGTGTTCTGCTTCGCGATGTCGCGCTATTCGCTGTTCGTCGAAGGCCGGCTTAATGCGCATCGCCGTACGTAAATGAGGACCGCATGGCAGAGATAGTCAAGATCGCCGGTCTGAACAAATGGTTCGGCGAATTCCACGTGCTCCGTGACATCGACCTGTCTGTCAATAAGGGCGAACGTATCGTCATCTGCGGGCCTTCCGGCTCGGGCAAGTCGACGGCGATCCGCTGCATCAACGCCCTGGAGGAGTTTCAGGAAGGCCAGGTGGTTGTCGACGGCATCGAGCTCGGTCCCAACCTCAAGCGCGTCGACGACGTGCGGCGCGAGGTCGGCATGGTGTTCCAGAGCTTCAACCTGTTTCCGCATCTGTCCGTACTGGACAACTGCACGCTGGCGCCGATCTGGGTGCGCGGCATGCCAAAGAAGGACGCCGAGGCGGCGGCCATGAAATATCTGGAACGCGTGCGCATTCCGGAGAAGGCCAACATGTATCCCGGCCAGTTGTCCGGCGGCCAGCAGCAGCGCGTCGCGATCGCCCGTGCGCTCACCATGAACCCGAAGGTCATGCTGTTCGACGAGCCGACCTCCGCGCTCGATCCGGAAATGGTCAAGGAAGTGCTCGAGACCATGGTCGATCTCGCCAATGACGGCATGACCATGCTGGTCGTGACCCACGAAATGGGATTCGCCAGCCAGGTCGCCAACCGCGTCGTCTTCATGGACGCAGGCCAGATCATCGAGTCGAACACGCCGAAGGAATTCTTCGCCAACCCGCAGCACGCCCGGACGAAGCTGTTCCTGAGCCAGATCCTGCGGCACTGAGGCCGCCAGGCGTCCTACGCGGCCTTGCCGAAATATGGCCGAAGGTTCTCGCGAACCCGCGTCAGCGGTGGCACCGACGGATCGGGGAGGGGAAAGCGCGAGCCGGTGATCTTTTCATACGCGCTGACGTAGATCGCAGCGGCCTTGAGGATCACGTCCTCCGGGATCGCCGGGATGGGGTCCTTGTAAGGGTCACATTGGCTGACGACCCAGCGGCGGATGAAATCCTTGTCGAAGGTATCAGGCGCTTCGCCCTTTTCGAATTTGGCGGCATAGCTATTGGCCAGCCAGTAGCGGCTTGAATCGGGCGTGTGCACCTCGTCGGCCAGGATAATTGCGCCGCTCTCGTCGAAGCCGAACTCATACTTCGTGTCGACGAGGATCAGGCCGCGCCGGGCGGACAATTCGCGGCCGCGCTCGAACAGCCGCAGCGCGATCGACGAGACCTCGTTCCATTGCGTCTCGGTGAGCAGTTGTCGCGCGACCACCTCATCGCCGCTCAGTGGCGCATCGTGGTCGCCCTGGTCGGCCTTGGTCGTCGGCGTCAGGATGGTGCGGGGCAGTTTTTGGTTGTCGCGCAGGCCGTTCGGGAAATCGTGGCCGTACATGCTGCGCTTGCCCTGCTTGTACATCTGCAGGATCGACGTGCTGGTAGTGCCGGCCAGATAATCGCGCACGACGATCTCGACCGGCATCATCCGCAGGCGGCGGCTGACCAGCACGTTCGGATCGGGATAGGCGATCACGTGGTTTGGGCAGATGTCGCGCGTTTCGTTGAACCAGTAGCGCGCCACGCCTGTCAGCACCTGGCCCTTCAGCGGGATCACGGCGAGATTGACGTCGAACGCACTGATGCGGTCCGACGCGATCAGGATACGCTTGCCGTCTGGCAAATCGTAATTCTCGCGCACCTTGCCGCGATAACAGTTCGGAAGCTCAGGCAAGCTGGCTTCGGCCAAGGTGTAATGGACGAAAGGTTTCAGATCGGTGGCGTCGGTCATTCGTGCTGTGGCCGCTTACTTCTTCTCGAACGGAATCTGGATGTTCGATCGCTTCTCAAGCCATTCGGGCACCGGCAGGTTCTTCGAGCGCATGAAGTCCGGATTGAACAGCTTCGACTGATAGCGGTTGCCGTAATCGCAAAGGATCGTGACGATGGTCTTGCCGGGGCCGAGCTCCTTCGCAAGGCGGACGGCGCCGGCCATGTTGATCGCCGTCGATCCGCCCATGCACAGTCCCTCATGCTCGAGCAGGTCGTAGATCAGCGGGATCGCTTCCTCGTCCGGGATCAGGAAGGCCTTGTCGATCTTCATGTCCTTGATCACCGGCGTGACGCGGCCAAGGCCGATGCCTTCGGAGATCGAGCCGCCGGGCGACATCTTTGCTTCGCCGGTGGTGTAGAGATTGTACATCGCCGCGCCATGCGGATCGGCGACGCCGATCACGATGTCCTTCTTCTTTTCCTGAAGGAACGCGCTGGTGCCCGCGAGCGTGCCGCCGGTGCCGACCGAGCAGATGAAGCCGTCGATCTTGCCGCCGGTCTGCTCCCAGATTTCCGGACCCGTACCGACGTAGTGCGCCTTCGGGTTGTCGAGGTTGTTCCACTGGTCGGCGAACAGCACGCCGTTCGGCTCGGTCTTGCGAAGCTGGTCGGCAAGGCGTCGCGCGACGTGCTGGTAGCTGTTCGGATCGCTGTAGGGCAGCTGCGGCACCTCGACCAATTCTGCGCCGCACAGGCGCAGCATGTCCTTCTTCTCCTGGCTCTGCGTGTCCGGAATCACGATCACGGTGCGATAACCGCGCGCGCTCGCTACCACGGCCAGGCCGATGCCGGTGTTTCCCGCGGTGCCTTCGACGACGAGCCCGCTGGGCTTCAGGTCACCGCGCTTTTCGGCCTCGATGATCATCTGCTTGCCCGGGCGATCCTTCACCGACTGGCCGGGATTCATGAACTCCGCCTTGCCGAGGATCTCGCACCCGGTGATTTCGGAAAGCCGCCTGAGTTTGATCAGGGGTGTGTTGCCGATCGCTGCGACGACGTCTTTGTGAATGGTCATTTTTCAGGGACACTTGCTTATTCGGGAGGCAGGCGAGGGACCCTAGTTGACGGGTCCGCGCGGCACAAGGGTGGGCCTCGCATGGCCCGCAGTCGCCTCCTCGTCACGCACCGAAGCGGTCACGGCGCCTTGGCGAAGATCACCTGGCGAACGTCGATGTTGCCGGAGAGGAATCCGGCCTCGCAATAGGCGAGGTAGTATTCCCACAACCTTCGGAAACGCTCATCGAAGCCAAGCGGTTTCAAGTTTGGCCACGCCTGGCGAAAATTATTCCGCCAGGTGGCAAGCGTCCTGGCATAATCTTGTCCGAAGATTCTTTCCCTGATCACTGGAACGCCGAAGCGATCGCCCAGCGACTTCAGGACCGCAGGCGAAGGCAGCATGCCGCCGGGGAAGACGTAGCGCTGGATGAAGTCGACCTCGCGGCGATATTTCTGAAACATGCTGTCACGGATCGTGATCGCCTGGATGCCGGCGAGCCCGCCCGGCAGCAGCCGGTCGCGCAACTGTGAGAAGTAATTCGGCCAGAACTGCTCGCCGACCGCTTCGATCATCTCGATCGAGGCGATCCGATCGTACTGATCGCGCTCGTCACGGTAATCCTGGAAACGGATCTCCACGCGCTCGCTCAAGCCCGCATCGAAGATGCGCTTGAGCGCGAAGTCGCGCTGTTCCTGCGAGATCGTCAGCCCGACCACCTTGACGCCATAGGTCTTCGCGGCGAACTCGGCAAAGCCGCCCCAGCCGCAGCCGATCTCCAGCACCTTCTGCTCCGGCTGTAAGTTGATGGCTTCGGCGAGGCGCCGGTACTTGTTCACTTGCGCGGCGGTCAGGTCGCTCGCGTCGTCCTCGAACAGCGCCGACGAATAGGTCATGCTGGAATCGAGCCACGACCGGTAGAACGCGTTGCCGATGTCGTAGTGCGCGAAGATATTCCGTTTCGCCTGCGTCCGCGTGTTGCGCTTGAACCAGTGCTGCATGGCCTGCACGAAGCGCGCCGCCGTCTGCTGCTCGAACAGCGGCGAGATCAGGTCGTGGTTGATGCAGAAGATGTAGAGGAACTGCGTCAGATCGGGCGTGTCCCATTCGCCGCGCAGGTAGGCCTCGGCGATGCCGATGTCGCCGGCCTTCATCAGCCGCCAGGCGAAATCGTAGCTGTTGATCGTCATGATCGCGGCGGGGCCGGCCTCGGCGCCGCCGAACCGCACCTGCCGTCCATCAGGCAAAGTCACGTCGAGCGTGCCGCGCCGGATGCGCGCTGCATAGGTGAAGACAATCTGTACAAGGCGCGGCACCCCGGTGAGGGCCGTGCTGACATTGCCAGGTTCAAGCACAATCGGGCTTTGCATCGTTCCGACCCATCAATCTGGAACGGCGCTCAGTCCGGATGTTGTCCCCGTCCGGACGAGAGCCGGCTCACTCGACTCCAAGCTGGGACGCGGCAGAATTTTTGCGCCTTTGAGCCACAGACGCAAGGCTTGCCAATGGATGGCGCCCATAATTTTGAATGTGACCAGTGGTAGCAGCAGGGACGCGCGGACGAGGGCCCGGCCGGTGAGCGCGTGGCGCTTGCCGTTGAAGGTGGCGGCGAGCAGCGGTCCGCCCCGGTCAGTCTCAAGGATGCGGATTTTCACAGAATCCGAGGGCGGACTAACGCGGAAGTGATAGCGCATGGCGTCGCCGATGAAGGGCGATACGCGGAACAGCTTGTCCTGCTGCTGGCGGATCAATGCTGCACTGCGCTCGTTTTCGTCGACGGCGAGGGAATAGTGATGCATCTCGCCGAAGGTGTTGCGGACCTCGTAGATGATCAGCGCCAGTTCGCCGTTCGCCCGCCAGCAGAAGTAGACCGAGAGCGGATTGAACGCGTAGCCGAGCAGTCGGGGATAGCACAGCAGCAGGACCTTGCCGTTCGCGAGATCGATGCCCTGTCCGGCCGCGAGGCTTTGGGCGAACATGCGCAGGGAGCTGCCATCGCGAGCCCCGAAATCCTTTTCATGGAAGCTGTAGAGCGCCCGACGATTGACCCCAAACAGCTTTGATAGGCGGTTTGCCTGGTCCAGCCGATCGAGGTCGATCAGGAGGTTCATCACGCGATAGGTGAAGCGATGACCCATCGGCTTCAGCCGGGCATGCATCACCTTGCCGAAGTAGAGCGCCGCAGGAGCGGAGTGCTGGTCGCCGCGCGACATCGGCTACTCCGCGGCCTGCGCCAGCGCGGTCGGCGCGGACTTCCATGGCGGCGACGCACCGAGTGCTTCTGCGACCGTCAGCGCCGAGCGCAGGCCATCCTCGTGGAAGCCGTAGCCGTGCCATGCGCCGCAGAACCAGGTGTGCCGCCGGCCCTGGATTTCGCCCAGCCGCTTCTGCGCGGCGAACGCTGCGGCGTCGTACTGCGGATGGTCGTAGTCGTAGCGTCCGAACGTCAGCTCCGGCGCCGGCGCGAACGGCGGGTTGAGGCTGACGAACAGCGGGCGCGACGGGTCGATGCCCTGCAGGCGGTTCATCCAGTAGGTGACCGCCACGTCGTTGACGGGCGAGCCCTCGCGCGGCCACCGCAGGAAGTTCCACGAGGCCCAGGCACGCCTGCGGTGGGGCATCAGCTTCGGATCGCGATGCAGATAGGCGACGTTCGGTGCGTAGCGGATGGCGCCGAGGATCGAGCGTTCCTGCGGGCTGGCGTCGCTGAGCATCGCCAGCGCCTGGTCGCTGTGGGCTGCGATCACGACGTGATCGTAGGTCTCGGAGTGACCATGGCTGTCGTGGACGATCACGCCCTGCGGCGTCCGCCGGATCGCGGTCACGGCGCAACCCAGCCACAGACGCTTTCGGAAAGCGGGAAGCAATCGCTCGACGTAATTCCGGCTGCCACCCTTGACCGTGCGCCAGACCGGCCGTCCGTAATCCAGCAGGCGATGGTTGTCGAAGAAGGCGACGAAGTTTTCCGCCGGAAAGCTCAGCATGGTCTCGGCGGAGGTCGACCAGATCGCGCCGCCCATCGGCGCGAGATAGTCGGACAGCAGCCGCGGCGAGCAGCTGGTGCTTGCGAAGTATTCGCCGAGCGTCAGTCCGGCGAGACGGCCCGCGCGAAGATCGCGTACGCTGAGCTCGTTGAAGCGCAGGATGTCGCGCAGCATTTTGAGATACGACGGCGATAGCAGGTTCGACGGCTGCGCGAACAGACCGCCGAGCAGGCTCACGAGATTTCCACCGCCGCCTTTCCATTCGAAGCGGCCGTTGTCGGCGGACAGCGCGAAGCTCATGCAGCTCGCAACGGTCTCGACGCCAAGATGCGCGAGCAGCTGCGTGAAGTCCGGATAGTTCTGCTCGTTGTAGACGATGAAGCCGGTATCGACGGTGATTCTCTCGCCATCGTAGTCGACCGTCACTGTGTGGCTGTGTCCGCCGGGGCGAATCTCCCGTTCATAGACCGTCACCGGGTATCGTTGGGAGAGGGTCCATGCGGCGGCATTGCCCGCGATTCCCGACCCCACCACCGCAATCCGCATTCCTCGCCCCTGTCAATAACTTGGCAGTCAAACTACGAGACCACCGGACAGGGAGTTTCAGCGGCCGTTCACAATCGACCCGGCCGGCCGCCGAACATGAAATCTTGTTAAGTATCGTACCTTGCGCCGAGCCCGTATGAATCGGAACCGTTGGGGGACCGACCCGACGCCGCCAGCGTATTTTATGTGCGTAAACGGCAACGGGCAGATGGATTGGACGGCTATGGCTGTTGGGGATCGGGGTGGCCGGTTAGGATGGATGCACTTCCGTACAGTTCAACGTAAGTGAGCGCATCCTTGCTAGCGTCCGACCACCGCTGTCACCGGTTTTCAGCCGCCCGTCCGCTGGGACTGATTGCGCGCGCACTGATGATTCCGATGTTGCTGGGCGGCTGCCTTCTCCAGAGCGACCTGCCGGATCCGGCGCTGACCGTGCCCGGCGGCTACCGGTCGGCCGGCGCCGATGCAAAGGCAGCGCCGCCCAAGCTCGACTGGTGGCGCGGGTTTCGTTCTGCGGAACTGACGACGCTGATGGAGGAGGCGCAGACCGTCAACCTCGACATCGCGGCCGCGACGGCGCGCTTCCGCCAGGCCGACGCGCTCGCGCGCCAGGCCGGCGCGCCGCTGTTTCCCTTCATCGACGCCGACGCCTCGGCGTCGCAATCGCGATCATCGGGCGCCACCTCGTCCAGCATCACCGCGAGCGGGCGCACCAGCAACCAGTTCTCCGTGTCGCTCAGCGCAAGCTACGAGATCGACTTCTGGGGCAAGCATCGCGCAGCGGCGCTGGCCGCGGACGAGACCGCCATCGCCAGCCGCTTCGATCGCGACGTGGTCGCACTCACGACGCTGGCCGGCGTCGCCAATGCCTATTTCCAGGTGCTCGCGGCGCAGGATCGCATCCGCATCGCCAACAACAACATCGCCAGCGCCCAGCGCATCTACGATGCGTTCAAGCAGCGCGTCGAGGTCGGCACCGCGACCGATCTCGACCTGGCGCAGCAGGAGAGCGCGCTCGCGAACCAGCGCGCGACGCTGCCGCTGCTGCGACAGACATTGGCGCAGAACGTTCACGCGCTGGCGGTGCTGCTCGCGCGCCCGGCCGAAAGCATTCGCGTCCAGGGCGGAAGCCTGCGGCAGATCGCGCTGCCGCGGGTGACGCCCGGGCTTCCCTCCGAATTGCTGACACAGCGGCCGGACATCCGCCGCGCCGAGGCACAGCTTGCGTCGGCGACCGCGAATGTCGGCAACGCCCGCGCCCAGTTCTTTCCCAGCATCACGCTGACGGCGCAGGGCGGCTATCAGAGTGCGGCCCTGTCGGCGCTCTTCACCCCGCAGGCCGCATTCTACAACGTGGCTGCGGGATTAACGCAGCCAATCTTCGACGGCTTTCGCATCCAGAGCAATTTCGAGCTGCAGAAGGCGCGTCAGGACGAACTGATCCAGCTGTATCGCCTGGCCGTGGTTTCGTCGTTTGCCGACGTGAATGACGCCTTGGTGGCGATCCGGCAGTCGAACGAGCGCCTGCGCGCGCTGAACCAGGTTGTGACGAGTTCCCGGCGGGCATTTGAGCTGGCAGAACAAAGGCTTCGGGCCGGCACCGCAGACACCACAACTGTGCTAAATACGCAGCAGACGCTGTTTCAAGCTGAGGATTCGCTGGCGCTGGCACGGTTGGCGCGGCTGCAGGCGATCGTCAGTCTCTATCAGGCGCTGGGGGGCGGCTGGGCTTTGACGGCGGAAGGACCGTTGGATGCTATTTAAGCCGGACGCAGACAAGACCGCCGAGCAGCAGGAGGACGCACCGAAAAGTAGCGGCCGGCGCTGGCGTGCGCGCATTGTCTCCACCACGCTGGTGCTGCTCATTCTCGGGGGGCTCGCTTACGTCGTCTGGATGTCGTTCAACCGGCAGCCGAATCAGGGGCCCAATCTCCGCAATCTGCCAGTGCCGGTGCTGGCGGCGACGCCGCAGATCAAGGACGTGCCCGTCTATCTCGAAGGTGTCGGCACCATGCGCGCACTCAACACGGTGACGGTCCGCGCCCAAGTCGAAGGTAAGTTGATCGCCGTTCTGTTCAAGGAAGGCGAGGACGTCGAACGTGGCGACGTGCTGGCGGAGATCGACCCTGCGATCTACCGCGCGCAGCTCGATCAGGCGCTGGCGAAGAAGGCGCAGGACGAGGCGACGCTGGCGAACGCCAAGCTCGACCTCGCGCGCTATCAGCAGCTCGCGCAATCCAATGCGGGCTCCAAGCAGCAGTCCGACACGCAGCGCGCGATGGTGGCCCAGCTCGAGGCGCTGGTGCGCTCGGACCAGGCGCAGATCGACAATGCGCAGACGATGCTGAGCTACACCAAGATCGTCGCGCCGATTTCAGGCCGGACCGGATTGCGGCTGGTCGATCAGGGCAACATCATCAAGCCGGGCGACACCACCGGGCTTGTCATCATCACGCAGGTGAAGCCGGTCGCCGCCCAGTTCAGCCTGCCGCAGCAGCAACTCGCGCGCGTGAACGCGGCGTTCGAGAAAGGACCGCTGCAGGTCGACGTGTTCGGCAATGATGGCCGCACGATCGTCGAGACCGGCACGCTGGAGGGGATCGACAACCAGGTCGATCAGACCACCGGCACGGTCAAGCTGAAGGCGCAGTTTCCGAACGCCAATCTGGCCCTGTGGCCGGGCCAGTTCGTCAACGTCCGCGTCAAGGTCGATACGCTGTCGCAGGCGATCGTCGTTCCGACCTCGAGCGTGCAGCGCGGACCCGCGGGCACTTACGCTTTCGTGATCGGCCAGGGCGACATCGTGTCGGCGAAACCGATTACCGTCGTGCAGCAGAGCGACGTCGAGGCGGTGATCGGCACTGGCCTCACCACCAGCGACCGCGTCGTCACGACGGGCTTCGCCAACCTCGCCGAGGGCTCGCGCGTCATTATTGGGCGCGACGACAGTGCGCCGACGCCGGACCTCGCGCCGCGGCGGCGGCAAGGTCAGGGCAAAGGTGGCGGCCCGGGCGGCGGCCAGAAGGGTGCGGGCGGAGGGCAGGGCTCGCAATCGCAGCCGGCTCCGGCGCCCGCCGGCGGCGCACCAACGAAGTAAGTCCGTTTAAGGACTCTTGAGGATGCGATGAGCGTCTCAGAACCATTCATCCGGCGGCCGATCGCAACCTCGTTGCTCGGCATCGCGCTGATGATCGGCGGTGCGCTCGGCTATTGGGCGCTGCCGGTCTCGGCATTGCCGCAGGTCGACTTCCCGACGGTGCAGGTGACCACGCGCCTGCCGGGCGCGAGCCCCGACGTGACAGCGTCGCTGATCACCGCGCCGCTGGAGCGGCAGCTCGGGCAGATCCCCGCGCTGTCACTGATGACGTCGACCAGCTCGTATGGCCTGAGCCAGATCTCGCTGCAGTTCGACCTCAACCGCGACATCGACGGCGCCACCCAGGACGTGCAGGCCGCGATCAACGCTGCCGCCGGCATCCTGCCGCGTACGCTGCCCTATCCGCCGACCTACGCGAAGGTGAACCCGGCCGACGCGCCGGTGATGACGCTGGCGCTGACGTCGGAGACGACGTCGATCCGCGCCATGAGCGACATCGCCGATACGCTGCTGGCGCAACGCCTCAGCCAGATCACCGGCGTCGGCCGCGTCACCATTCAGGGCAGCCTGAAGCCCGCCGTGCGCATCCAGGCCGATCTCGCGCGGATGGCCGCGTACGGCATCTCGATGGAGGACCTGCGCGCCGCCATCGCCGGCGCCAACGTCTCGGGGCCGAAGGGCTCGCTCGACGGCGCGTTGCAGGCCTACAGCATCGCTTCCAACGACCAGATCACCACGGCCGACGCCTACCGGCCGATCATCGTCGCCTACCGCAACGGCGCGCCCATCAAGGTGGGCGACATCGCCCAGATCATCGACGGGCTGGAGAACGACAAAACCGCGGCGACCTACCAGGGCACGCCTGCGGTGGTGCTCGATATCCAGCGCCAGCCAGGCGCAAACGTCATCGAGGTCGTGCGCCAGATCAAGGCCGAGATCCCGAAGCTGCAGCGCGCGCTACCGGCGGCGGTCAAGGTGACGGTGGTCGCGGACCGCACCGACACGATCCGCGCCTCGGTGCGCGACGTGCAGTTCACGCTCATTCTCAGCGTCGTCCTGGTCGTGCTGGTGGTGCTGATGTTCCTGCGCTCGGTGCGCGCGACCATCATCGCCGGCGTTGCGCTGCCGCTGTCGCTGGTGACGAGCTTTGGCGTGATGTGGTTTGCCGGCTTCAGCCTCGACAACCTCTCATTGATGGCGCTGACCATCGGCACGGGCTTCGTGGTGGACGATGCCATCGTCATGATCGAGAACATCGTTCGCCACATGGAGAGGGGCGAGAGCGCCATGGAAGCCGCTTCCAAGGGCGCCCGGGAAATCGGCTTCACGGTCATTTCGCTGACGCTGTCGCTGATCGCGGTGTTCATTCCGCTCCTGTTCATGACCGGCCTCGTCGGCCGCATGTTCCGTGAATTCGCGCTGACGCTGACCATTGCCGTCATCACCTCGGCCATCGTCTCGCTGACGCTGACGCCGATGATGTGCTCGCGCATCCTGCGCCATGGCGAGCACGACCGGCCGCTGCGGCTGCCCGGCATGGCCACGGTCGCAGGCTGGATCGACTGGACGGTCGACGCCTACCACCGCTCGCTGTTGTGGGTGCTGGATCGCCAGCGCGCCACGCTGTGGGTGACGTTCGCGACCATCGCCGCCACCGTCGCGCTCTACGTCGTCGCCCCGAAGGGCTTCCTGCCGCTGCAGGATTCGGGATCCATCGTCGCGGTTACCGAGGCCGGTCCGGATGTCTCGTTCGTCGAGATGCAGAACCGGCAGCAACAGATCGTCGACGCGTTGAAGCAGGACGCTGACGTGGAGGGCGTGGTCTCGGTGGTCGGCGCAGGACCGCTCAATCCGACCCCGAATACGGGCCGCATCGTCGTCACCCTGAAGCCACGCAATCACCGGACCGATCCGATCGAGGACGTCGTCGCCCGCTTCAAACAGCATGTGGCCGACGTGCCGGGCATGCGGGTCTATTTCCAGCCGGTGCAGGACATCCAGATCTCGACGCGCTTCAGCCGCTCGCAGTACCAATACACGCTGACCAGCGCCAACCGCGCCGAGGTGACCGAGTGGTCGGAGCGGCTGATTGCCGAGTTGCAGAACGACCCCTTGTTCCGCGACGTCTCGTCGGAACAGCAGGAAGGCGGTTTGCGCGCATCCATCACCGTCAACCGCGAGCGTGCCGGGCAGCTCGGCGTGTCGGTGCAGGCTGTCAACGACACGCTGAACGATGCGTTCGGCCAGCGCCAGATTTCCACCATCTATGGCCAGGCGAACCAGTATCGCGTGGTGCTGGAGGCGCTGCCGGAGTTCCAGCGCGACCCGTCGGTGCTCGCGAAACTCTACGTGCCGGGCGCTGCGGGCGCACAGGTGCCGATCGCAGCAGTCGCGACGCTCGAACGCACCACGGCACCGCTGGCGATCTCCAACCAGTCGCAGTTTCCGGCGATTACGCTGAGCTTCAACCTCGCGCCGGACGCTTCGCTGGGGCAGGCGGTGGACGCCGTCGAACGAGCCGAGAAGCGGATCGGCCTGCCGGGCTCGATCGTCGGCCTCTATTCGGGTGACGCGGCCGAATTCTCGCGCTCGCTTAGCGGCCAGCCTTGGCTCATCCTGGCTGCCATCATCACCATCTACATCGTGCTCGGCGTGCTCTACGAGAGCTACATCCATCCGATCACCATCCTCTCGACGCTGCCGTCCGCAGGCGTCGGCGCCATCCTGGCGCTGATGCTGTTCGGGCAGGACTTGTCGGTGATCGGGCTGATCGGCATCATCCTGCTGATGGGCATCGTCAAGAAGAACGCGATCATGATGATCGACTTCGCGCTCGAGGCCGAGCGGCACCAAGGCATGAGCCCGGTGGAGGCGATCACGCAGGCCGCGATCCTGCGGTTTCGCCCGATCATGATGACGACCATGGCCGCGCTGTTCGGCGCGCTTCCGCTGGCGGTTGAAAGCGGCACCGGATCGGAGCTGCGCTTTCCGCTCGGCATCTCGATCATCGGCGGCCTGCTGCTGAGCCAGTTGCTGACGCTCTACACCACGCCGGTGATCTATCTGGCGCTCGACCGCTTCAACCGCAGGCTCGAGCCGAAGGTCTCGCCGTTGATCGCCGCCAAGCCTGCACCACAGGCGGGCGGGTCGGACGGCGCGCCATGAAATCGTTCTCCGAACCGTTCATCCTGCGGCCGGTCGGCACCATCCTGCTGGCGATCGGACTGCTGCTGACCGGCGTCGTCGCCTATCTGTCGCTGCCGGTGGCGAGCGTGCCGAACATCGACTTCCCGGTCATTCGGGTGTCCGCATCGCGCCCAGGCGCCGATCCGACCGTGATGGCGTCAACGGTGGCCGCGCCGCTGGAGCGCAGGCTCGGCGAAATCTCCGGCATCGACCAGATGACGTCGACCAGCACGCTCGGCAACACCTCGATCTCGCTGCAGTTCTCGCTCGGCCGCGATATCGATCGCGCCGCGCGCGACGTGCAGGCGGCGATAAACGCCTCGGTCACCGATCTGCCGAGCGACCTGCCGTCGATGCCGCGGTTCCGCAAGGCCAATCCTTCGGCGTCGCCCATTCTCGTCGTCGCCCTGACCTCGAAGACGCTGCTGCCAAGCGCGCTCTACGATGTCGCCGACACGGTGCTGATCCAGCGCATCTCGCAAATCCCAGGTGTCGGCGAGGTGACGGTCAGCGGCGCCGAGCAACCGGCGGTGCGGGTGCGGCTCAATCCGGGCGCGCTCGCAAGCGCCGGCATCTCCAGCGAGACGGTTCGCGCGGCAATCGTCAACGCCAACTCCCTTGCGCCGGTTGGCGCCTTCGAGAGCGGCCGGCAGAGCGAGACGATTTCCACCAACCGGCAAATGCGGACGGCGGAGGAATTCCGCGACATCGTTATCAAGAACGCCAACGGCAACGTGGTGCGGCTGTCCGACATTGCCGAGGTGGACGACGCCGTGCGCAACACCCGCTCGTCCGCCTGGTTCAACAAGGAGCCGTCCGTCCTGCTGACGATCACCAAGCAGAGCGACGCCAACGTCATTGACACCGTCGACCGCGTGAAGGCGCTGCTGCCGGAGCTGAAGCAGTGGATCCCGGCCGGCGTCGACTTCACCATCTTCTCCGACCGCACCGGCACCATCCGCGCCAGCGTGGTCGACATGCAGTTCACGCTGATCGCCGCAGCGATGCTGGTGATGATGGTGGTGTTCGTGTTCGTGCGGCGCGTGACGCCGACCATCGCCGCCGGCGTCTCGGTGCCGCTGGCGCTGGCCGGCACGTTCGCCGGCATGTGGATCGCCGGATTTTCGATCAACAACCTGTCGCTGATGGCGCTGGTCATCTCGGTCGGCTTCGTGGTCGACGACGCCATCGTCATGATCGAGAACATGTACCGCAACCTCGAAGAGGGCATGGAGCCGTTTGAGGCGGCGCGGGAGGGCGCCAAGCAGATCGGTTTCACGGTGGTCGCCATCAGCCTCTCGCTGATCGCAGCGTTCGCTCCGCTGATGTTCATGGAAGGCGTGGTCGGGCGACTGTTCCGGGAATTCTCGGTGACGCTCGCCTTCGCCATTATCGTCTCGACCGTGGTGTCGCTGTCGGTGACGCCGATGATCTGCGCCCATCACATCCGCGAAGGCCTGTCGGACCGGGCGACGTGGTTCGACCGGGTGGTCGAAGGCGTGCTGCGACCGACCGTCAACGCCTACGGGCGAACGCTTCGCGCCGTGCTCGGGTATCCCTTGCTCACCATGCTGGTGTTTGCTGCGACCATCGCGGCCACCGTCACGCTCTACGTGAAAGTCCAGAAGGGCTATTTCCCGACCGATGACTCTGGCCTGATCATCGGCGGGACGCAGGCATCGTCCGACGTGTCGTTCAGCGGCATGGTAGCGCTGCAGCAGAAGGTGGCCGACATCGTGCTGAGCGATCCGGCGGTGTCGGCGATCGGCTCCTCGGTCGGCGGTGGCGGCGGCTGGGGCGGCGGACAGAACCGCGGCTCGATGTTCATCGCGCTGAAGCCGATTGGCGAACGCGACGGCGGCGTCAGCACGCAGCAGGTGATCGAACGCCTGCGGCGCAAACTGTTTCCGCTGCCCGGCATGCGGCTGTTCATGTTCGCGGCCCAGGACGTCCGCACCGGCGGTCGGCAGGGCGACTCCGACTACCAGCTTTCGCTGATCAGCCCGGATCTCGATCTGATCAGCAAATGGGCGCCGATCGTGCAGAAGCGGCTGGAATCGGTCGAAGGTCTCACCGACGTGACCAGCAACCGCGATCCCGGCGGACTTCAATTGTCATTGAAGATCGACCGGCAGGCGGCCTCGAGCCTCGGCGTGCGGGTGCAGGACATCGACAACGCCTTGTACAACGCGTTCGCGCAGCGGCAGATCTCCACCATCTACACCCAGCGCAACTACTATCGGGTCGTGATCGAGGTCGATCCCGAGCTGCAGCGCGATCCGTCCAACCTGGCACGCATCTACGTCAATGGTGCAGGCGGCGCGCAGGTGCCGCTGTCGGCGGTGGTGCGCTACGAGCGGGGACTGTCGCCGCTCGCCGTCTACCATCAGGGGCAATTCCCGATGGTGTCGATCTCCTTCGCCACCGAAGAGGGTGTGACGCTGCAGACGGCGACGCAGAACATCATGCAGGCGGTGGCCGAGCTGCACATGCCGGAAGGCATCCGCGCCGGCTTCGAGGGCAATGCGCGCGACTTCGGCTCGGCCTCGGCGCGCCAGCCGCTGTTGATCCTCGGCGCCCTGATTGCCGTCTACATCGTGCTCGGCGTTCTCTATGAGAGCCTGCTGCACCCACTGACGATCATCTCGACGCTGCCGTCGGCGGGCCTCGGCGCGCTGCTGGCCCTGCAGCTCACCAACACGCCGCTGACGGTGATCGCCTTCATCGGCATCATTCTGCTGATCGGCATCGTCAAGAAGAACGGCATCATGATCGTCGACTTCGCGCTGGAGCGCGAGCGCAAGCACGGGCTTGATCCCGCAAGTGCGATCTTCGAGGCGAGCATCGTGCGCTTCCGCCCTATCCTGATGACGACGCTGGCAGCGCTGCTCGCCGCCGTGCCGCTGGTGATCGCTGTCGGACCGGGCACCGAGCTGCGGCGCCCGCTCGGCATCACCATCATCGGCGGGCTGATCGTGTCGCAGATTCTCACGCTCTACACGACGCCGGTGATCTATCTGTTGATGGATCGGCTGAAGCGGCGGCGCCAGGGACTGCCGATCGCACCGCTGGTGCCCGCCGAGTAGCGCAACACATTTCCGGAACCCTGTGGAACCTTAACGTTCCATTGCAGTTTTCGCTGCATGAGCGACCAGCCGAAGCCGCAACCCGTCACCGAAGGCGGCGAGAATCTTCCCGATCCGCCCCCCGAAACGCCTGAGGTCACTGACGAGGACGAGCAGGTCGAGCTGGAGCAGGTGCGCCGCCGCTATCTGCTAGGCCGGTTCTGGCTGAGCGCCAAGAGCTTTTGGGGCCGAAACGGAAGCAGGCTCGCCTGGCCGCTGACGCTTGGTCTGCTGGCGCTGATCGTCATGCACGTCAGCGTCCAGTACGGCATCAACCTCTGGAACCGAAAGATCTTCGATGCGCTCGAGGTGAAGGACTCGGCCACCGTCTTCGGCCTGATTGCGATCTTCATTCCGCTGGCCGCCTGCAGCGTCATCCTCGGCGTGATCATGGTGTACACCCGGATGAACATCCAGCGCCGCTGGCGGGCCTGGCTGAACGACGCGGTGATCGACCGCTGGCTCGCCAGCGGGCGCTACTATCAGCTCAACCTGGTCAGCGGCGACCACAAGAATCCGGAATTCCGGATCGCCGACGATTTGCGTGTAGCGACCGATGCGCCGGTCGATTTCGCAGCCGGCGTCACCTCTGCGCTTCTGTCCGCTACGACCTTCATCATCGTGCTGTGGACGATCGGCGGCGCGTTGACGGTCACCATCGGCGGCACCGAGATCACCATTCCGGGCTTCCTGGTGATCGCCGCGGTGATCTACGCAGCGATCGCCTCGACCTCGATGCTCTGGATCGGCAAGAATTTCGTCGTCGTTTCCGAAGGCAAGAACCAGGCAGAGGCGGAATACCGCTACGCGCTGACGCGCATCCGCGAGAACGGCGAAAGCATCGCGCTGCTTGGCGGCGAGGAGGAAGAGCGCTCGGGCATGGACCGCTCGTTCGGCAACGTCGTACAGCAATGGGTGCGCATCTGCGGCCAGCACATGCGCACGACGGTCGTGTCGCATGGATCGAGCATGATCGCGCCGGTGATCCCGATCCTGCTCGCGGCGCCGAAGTATCTCGACGGTTCGATGTCACTCGGCCAGGTGATGCAGGCGGCCTCCGCCTTCACCATCGTGCAGAGCGCGTTCGGCTGGCTGGTCGACAACTATCCGCGGCTTGCGGAATGGACCGCCGGTGCACGGCGCATCGCCTCGCTGATGGTTTCGCTCGATGCGCTGGAGCGGGCGGAAGCGGGCGAAGGCACCGGGCGGATCGAGCGCGGCGAGACCGACTATGCGCTCAAGCTGAACGACCTGTCGGTGACGCTCGATGACGGCACCGCGGTCGTCAGCGACGCTGAAGTGGCGATCGAGCGTGGCGAGCGGGTGCTGGTCGCAGGCGAATCCGGCACGGGCAAAAGCACGCTGGTGCGCGCCATCGCCGGCCTCTGGCCGTGGGGCGAGGGCAGCGTCGAGTTCCGCAAGGACGGTCGCGTGTTCATGCTGCCGCAAAAACCCTACATCCCGGCCGGCACGCTGCGGCGCGCGATCACCTATCCGGCGCCGGCGGAGGATTGGGATGTCGAGCAGATCGGCCGGGCGCTCGACAAGGTCGGGCTCACGCATCTGAAAGAGCAGATCGAGGAGGACGAGCCTTGGGACCAGACCCTGTCCGGCGGCGAAAAGCAGCGGCTCGCCTTCGCGCGCATTCTCTTGCACAAGCCGGACATCGTCGTGCTTGATGAAGCGACCTCAGCGCTCGATCCGCCGGGCCAGGACAAGATCATGGAGCTGCTCAACGAGGAGCTGAAGGACGCCACAGTCATCAGCGTCGCGCACCGGCCGGAGCTGGAGGCGTTCCACAGCCGCAAGATCATCCTCGAACGGCGCAAGGGCGGCGCGCGGCTGGTCAGCGACGTCGACCTGATCAAGCGGCCGGGCAAGAAGCGACTGCTCAATCGCTGGCTGCGGCGTGGGCGGAAGCAGCAGCGCGCGGCGGCGGAGAAGAAGAAGTCGGCGTAGCCGTCATTGCGAGCGAAGCGAAGCAATCCAGCTGCGCGCGTCAGCGCGCCACTAAAAGCGCCTGAGCTTGCAGCTACTGTCGCGCTTTTTCATTTGCGCGCTACGCGCGCGACTGGATTGCTTCGTCGCTTCGCTCCTCGCAATGACGGCACGCAACCATCGCATCCCGCCCCACAAGCCGTGGCGATCTAGACTCACCCTCTCACCGGGGGCGGGACGGGTGAAGAATATTCCTAGCCGCTGGTAAAAATCAATTTCTGAAAGGGCGAAAGTCGAAGAAGCCTGTCAACGAATCTGTCGAAAACTTTGTAAGCCGCTGACGCTGATCGCGAAATTTGGGCGAGGCACAGAGGCGGCAACACCCCGCCGGGGAGTGGGGAAGCAGCGCCTAGGTCGCGTCCTTTGTCCGCGTCAAATCCTTGATCAAATCCGTCAGCACCGGACGGGGCAGGGTGGCGAAGGGGAGGGGGCGGATGACGTCTAGCGCGGCGAGGCCGAGGCGGGCGGTGAGGAAGCCGTTGAGGACGCCTTCGCCAAGTTTTGCCGAGAGGCGTGAGGCGAGGCCGTGGCCCAGCGCCTGCTGGATCAGGCCGTCGCCGATGGCGACGCTGCCGGTGACGGCGAGATGCGTCACCGCCTGCCGGAACAGCTTTGCCAGGCCGAGCCAGCCGGGCCGGCCGCCATAGAGCCTTGCGATCTGGCGGATCAGCCGCAGCGCGGAGATCAGCACGAAGATCATGTCGATCGCCGCGCGCGGGCTGACCGCGGTCACCACCGATACGCGTTGGGCTGCCTGCGAGATCAGCCGGCGGGCTTCCTCATCCAGCGGCGCCATTAATTCTCGTTCGGCGAGGCGGATGAGGTCCGCGCCGTCGATGATGTCATCGACATGCTGGGTCAGTACCGTCCGCCCACGCGCGAGCCGCGGATTCTCCTTCGCCAGCCGAATGAGCTCGGCCGCGACGGCGCGGCCTTCGTCGCGATCGTCGCTGAGGAGCACGGCGGCCGCGCGCGCGTGCAGCTTCTCGATCCGCTCGAGCCGCAGCAGGCTGAACAGCTCGCGCCCGACAATGACCAGCAGCGCCAGCACGGTGAGCGCAGCCAGTGCGGCACCGACGTAGCCGAGGGTCGCCGAGCGCGCGAACAGATCCTCGATCAGGCGGGTGACGGCCAAGCCCAGGCCGAGCGAGACAAGGCCGCCGAACGCCGACCAGAACAGCGCGCCCCAGCGAAAGCCCTTTCGTGCAGGGGGGGCAGGCGGGTCGAGCGGCGCCGGCACCGCGAATGCGTCGTCCTCGGTGAGCACGCGAATGCCGCTCTTCGGCGACTTGTCCTCCGGCGAGGCGGTGACGGTCACCGCCGGATCGTCGAGCCGGAACGCAGCCGGCCTGCGGCGTTCGTGGTCGGTCATTCGAGCTTGTCTCCGATCAGGAATTGCAACGCACGATCCAAGCGGATGTGCGGCAAGGCCGGCTCGCCGTTCGATCCCCGCTCCAGCAGCGGCGGGCGGAAGCGCAGGAAGCGGTAGTCCGTGTTGTCGAGGCCGGTCGATGACAGGCCCTTGAACGTGCTGTCCGCGGCGAACAAGCTCGCCGGATCGTCCGGCAGATCGCCCGGGAATGTCGCGGCTTCCGTGTTGCCATCAAAAGTCGCGCCGCCCGCACGCTCGCCGGCAATGGGCGTGCCGACGATCGACGGCAGCTCCTCGCGGCCGCGCTGCACCCGTGCCTCGCGGGTCGCGCGCACCGCGGCAAGCGCAACGACGTCGATCGCAGCGCCCGAGGATTCCGAGCGCTCGGTCGCCTGCTTCACCATGTGCGCGACGATCGCCTCCAGCCGGTCGTGGTTGAGGTGGTGCAGGTGGTCGGCCTTGGTCGCCGCAAACAGGATCCGGTCGATGCGCGGGCGAAACAGCGACGAGAAGAACGAGCGCCGGCCGACGTTGAAGCAATCGTGGATCGACGTCAGCGCCGCCTGCAGGTCGTGCAGCGCGTCAGGTCCGGCATTGAGCGCCGCCAGCGCGTCGACCAGCACGATCTGGCGGTCGAGCCGGGCGAAATGATCGCGGAAGAACGGCCGCACCAGCGCCGACACATAGGAGTCGTAGCGCCGCTGCATCATCGCCCAGAGCGAGCCGGACGGCGCCTCGCCATCCAGCGGCAGGTCGAGCGGCGCGAAGGTCAGCGCCGGCGAACCGGCGACACTGCCGGGCAGCAGGAAGCGGCCGGGCGGCAGCAGGCTCATGGCGTAGCGTTCGTCGCGGCAGGCTCTCAGGTAGGCCGTGAACAGTTTTGCGGCGGTGAGCGCCGCCTGTTCGTCCGCCTTCGCGTCCGGCGCGAGCGTCGCCAGATGCGCATGCCATTCGCCGGCAAGTTTCTGCCGCGGCCCTTCGCGCGACAGCGCCAGACTTTCCGCGGACCACTGGGTGTAACTCTTGTCGAGCAGCGGCAGGTCGAGCAGCCACTCGCCGGGGTAATCGGCGATGTCGAGGGTCAGCGAACGCGAGGCGCCATTGCGGCGCTGATAGTCGATGACAAGGCGCAGCTCGCTGATGTCGACGGTGGACGACGGCCAGCGCCGCTCCTCGATGAGTGCGCGCAGGTGATTTTCGTAGTCGAAGCGCGCGACCGTGTCGTCCGGCTGCGGCTCGAGCCGGGCGCTGCCGATGCGCCCGTCGGCCAGCGCCTCGAACACCGGAAAGCGGCCACCGCGAAGCAGTCCGTGCACCAGTGCGGTGATGAACACCGTCTTGCCGGCGCGAGACAGCCCGGTCACGCCGAGCCGAACGGTCGGGTTGATCAGGCCGTCGCCATAGTCGAGCAGCGAGCGCGCGGCGAGCTGGGCTTCCTCGAGCAGGTCCGAGAGGGGAGGAGACATCGGCGTTCAGACCACCATCAACGCCGGATACAGTCCGCCGAGCCGTGCGTCTCTTTCAGGAGCTTCACGCCGCCCGACGTTTTCGTGCACATCTCGATGTCCTTGGCGCGGGCCGGAACCATATGCGCGCACATGATCTGCGATTCGCCGCCCCAGTGTGGCGTCGCGAACCGGCAGCTGACGAGGCAGGAGCGGGCGGTGCCGGCGGGATTGGAGACGGTGATGCGGACCGACATGCTGTCCTCGAGGATGGTGCAGGTGAAGGGCACGGATTCGGCGACAGCCGGGCCCGCCGCCAGGCAGGCAGCAGCGGCAAAAGCGATCGTACGCAGGCAGCCCAACGTCCAGCCCATGTCCCAGCCCAGCTCAACTCCAGGCCGCAGCCCACGGCCATCCGCGTTTACGCGCGGTTTACGGAACAGCTAGGAAGTCGAATTTCATTGGCAAGGGAAGGAATAAAGCAGCGTTGCCGCATCCGTCCCCGTCCTGTATACGCCTCCAGCGGCTCATAATATGCCCCCGGCGGATCATGGGCCGCAAATGGCCACGTGGCGGAGTGGTTACGCAACGGTCTGCAAAACCGTGTACACCAGTTCAATTCTGGTCGTGGCCTCCACTCACCTTCTTTTTTCCCCAAAACATTCAATTGCACAGCGGGCGGACCAAAGGACATTTCGTCCTTTGCAACCCCGGGACGCTTTGTTATAGCGGCGCATTGCTGAGGCTGCTTCGCACCGTTCCCCGGTAGCTCAGTGGTAGAGCAACCGGCTGTTAACCGGTTGGTCGCTGGTTCGAATCCGGCCCGGGGAGCCAGCAAATTCAATCACTTGATGGCTAGACGCGCGACTTGTGCGCTGCTTATCCCAAGCCCGTGATTTCTCGGAGAAAGAAGCCTGTTGCAAAATGCCTCCTTAAGAACGCCGGGGGCTCGATGGCGAGGACCTTGTTGAGTTTCTTTTTGAGCAAGCCGCGATGCTCCGGCTTGCCGCATCGGAACTCGTGGACGATCCTGAGATGGCTCGAAAGCTTAGCGACCTGGCAGACCTCTATGAAGTCCGCGCGGTGGCGGAGGCCAACGGAATCATAATCACGCTCTTCAATCTCGTCTCTTGAGCGCCCAACGAGACGTTCGATCACGGCGGGGACTACACCGGCGGCCGGGCAGCGGAGGTAGCTGCCAAGACTTTTCCGTAACGTCTTCCTCTGGATCGATGATCCAGGCCGATCGGAGGGAATGAGCTTCGCCATTTGGGCCGTGGTGCCGTCGCGTAGATTTGCAAATATATCCAAACCGATATTCGGTTAGTGATGCGCCGAACTTCGGCTTTAGAAGCCCATGCCGATCTCCACTCACAAATGATGCGGGTAAGCAAAAGGCACGGCTTGCAGATGAATGGAAAGAGCCGCCGGGCGGTGCACCCGTGCGCCATTTTTCCCGCGGGAGCTTTCGTGACTAACTCAACTTGCAAGGCGTCTGAGTCTGCCTCATCCTCGCGTCGGGAAGGGATGTACCGCAACTTGAATTGACGCTGGCCACACACGGCCTCGTCGCCAATCTAGAATCATTCCGCCGCGCTCGGAGGGACAAGCGCAATGAACGTGCTCAGGGGAACGTTCAGACTCTCGATTCTGCTGACGGCTATCGCCGTCGGCTACGTGACCTGGATCAGTTTCCAGCAAGTGTCCGAGTCCGGATCGAGAGATCGCGAGATGTGGCGTGTACTACGCTGCAGCGAGAAGTTTTTGGGCCGGGATATGAGTCGGTTCACGAACCCATACGGCCTGATCGATGTAGGAAAGGCTGGATGCGCCCCGACCCAGTTCCTTGCTTCCATCGATGAAATCGAAAATGCATCCTTGCAGCCCGAACCGTCGACCTTCAATGGCAAGGCTTTCTGGAAGGCATTTCTAGCCAACATCCCGAACGTAATTTTTGCCTTCTTGCTGGTGAATGCGCTTGGACTTCTTTTCATCGTCTTCAGAAGCGTGGGGCGCTGGGTGTTGGCGGGCTTCAGAAACAGCTGACATGGTCGGACACAGATTGGCGGCTCGCTCAATGGAAGAGTGTCGAGAGCGCCAAAAGCATAACCGCGACACCAACGACCCAGACGGTGTCGAGCGCCAGTATCGCGAGAAGGCTTCGGGTCCGGTCAGAGACTTTCACGCAGCATCCCTGGCTTCGAGGCGGCTATTTCCACACTGAGGTCGTCGGCCGTCGGCCTCGGTCGCCCGGCCAGATTTCGGAAGACCTCGCGCTTTCTCTCCATCACAGGCCAGATTGGCCTTGCAGGACCGCGCTCCTCTTGCGACGCGCATTCACAACCTCGCCAGCGCGAACACGACAAGAAGCGAGAAGGCGGCCATAACTCCCAACCGGAAAAAGACGGGTTCTGCCATTTGCGTTTTCTCCCCCAAAATTTGGACGCAAGCGTCCATCGGCAAAAGCGCCGACCTTCAGAACAATCGTTTGATTAGTCACCCCCACGCACAGCGCGATCAGTCCCGACTCAGCTGTGCGAGTTATTGAGTTTGAGGCGCAATGCGGCGGGATTAAGAGCGCGGCCGAAGCACGTTGCGCTTGCGAGGAATTTTGTCAGTGCGACACGCGAGCCATAACTGCACGAACACCCCGCCATTGCTGACGGGGTGCCCAATACGCGCGCAGGGGCGGTACTCAAATACAATCCGTCCCAAACACATGATGCCTGGCGCAAGTTAATATCTCACTGAAGACGCGCTCGAACAGTCAGGGTTCGCTCGAGTGGTCACACGTCGAGGCGCCCCGCCCCTTAAATCAACCTACGCGAATGTTCTCCGCAGATTCCTTGCCGCGGTTGGATTGGACTTCGTAGCTGACCTTGGCGCCTTCGTTCAGCGAACTCAGTCCGGCTCGTTCTACCGCGGAGATGTGCACGAACACATCCTTGCCGCCCCCATCCGGTTGAATAAATCCATATCCCTTGGTCGCGTTAAACCACTTCACCGTTCCTGTAGCCACGTTGTTGATCCCCAATTTCCGTAGACGATAATTTTCCCAACCCGCCACGATAGGACGAGAGTCGCGGCAACAATGGGGCACGGTAAATACCCGCTGCAATGGTTGTGGCCTTCTACCGCCAATAGCCTAGGCTCGCGGCTACGATCGCTTCGGCCGGGCACTAAACGGGGTCTCAGGCGTTGGTCCGACACCGGAGCCTGGGTCTACGTCAATACGTCGGCGCTGTTGGCGACAAAAATCACCGCCGGCGCGCCGTGAGCCAAGGAGGCAGCATGCACAAGGCTTTGATCATCTTGGCGCTTGCCCTCGTAGCGGCGCCTGCGGGGGCACAGGTCGCGCAGCGCGACCGCCTGGGCGCGCGGTTCGACAACGACATTCGCGCCAACAACGAGGCGATGAGCCGCAGGTTCAGCGGACCCAACCACCAGATCGACGCGCAAAATACCAGGATGCGCGAACGGCTGAATTCCTCGAAGGATAGCGGTTTGCGCCGGCGTTAGCCGAGGCTCTCGCCGGCCACTTGGCAAGGCAGCGCCGCGATCAGAAGGACCGCGGCGCCAATGATGCACGAGCGCTGTGGTGACCGCTTGAACTATCCGCGGCGCGCGTTCTCCGACAGAGGCGAGAGCGGGACTCGAAGGATTTTGAGGCCTTGGACTCCGGTCCACATCTTCGCCTCGTCCGGAGACGCCAAACTCACAACCGCAGCCGGCACTTCTCCGTCGACCACCCGGGTTAACGCCAGCGCGTCACCCGTGCTCAATTGAACTTCGGCTGCTCCCGCAGCAACAATCGCGGTCCTTACGCTCGGGACAGACTCGGATCGCGAGAGGTCGATCGCAACAACCTTGTTGGCCAGATCGGATACCGACTTGATCTCGGGGCGAACCAGAAGAATGGCAATCAGTTGCTCCGCGACGTTTGGCGACGCAAGCGCGGTCGTCGTTTCGACATCAGCAGGCGAGGTGGCTTCCGCGGGAGCAGAGGGGGCCGGATTGCTTTCCGCTTTCTGGTCCACTGCCGGACCGGCCGTGGCGGTCGTCGGCTCCGCCGCCGCCGGGACGGGCGCGATCTGCTCCGGCGGTGCGCCGGCATCCGCTCGCTCCGCGATGCCTTGCGACGCAAGCGCGGTCGTCTCGGCCTCAGCAGGCGGAATGACTTCCGACGGACCAGAGAATTCCGTGTTGCTTTCCGATTTCTGATCTAGCGCCGGACCGGCCGTGGCCGTCGTCAGATCCGCCGCCGCTGGCGCGATCGCGATCTGCTCCGGTGTTGTGCCGCCGTCCGGACCAGAAGCGGGATTTGATATCGACGGCGACTCCGTGATCTTTTCAGGAGGGACGGACGCCACTTCTCCACCAGCCGCGGGCTGCAGGTCGACAGTCCTTGCCGGCGGCACTTCAACGGGTTTCGGTGCGGCCTTCCGCGCCGCACGTATTGGCGGCGCGCTGGTCGGCTTGTCCTGGCGTGCCTTCGTTATCTTGCGTTCGGCTCTGGCCTTCGATGGCTGCTCGATCAGTTGCAGAGGCTGCATAGGCAGCGGCTGCGCAGCAACGGGAGCCGTCTGCCGAGGTTTCGACGCCCGGCCGAACCAGGCCATATAGGATTGGCAAGCGCGGTTACACGGCAGTCCGTCAATATAAACAATGTCGCGTGAATCAAGCGGCGTGGCTTGGGAGCTTCCAATCGAGCCCATGAACAGGATGCAGGTCACCATCGTGCGTAGCTTCAACATGCCCATGACTCCGACTGTTAGTCCTTCTGCCTCGCTCTAGTACGAGACATGGCCTGTTGAAGTTTCACTGCGCAGATCGATTTGCCGCCTGGTTCGTTTGGCTCACGCTCCTGATTTTCGTACGCGTATGTAGCCGTGAAACCGGTTAGCCGCGGCGTGATCCTGGTCCTCGCAAGGGCAGTGAACGCGACGAGAGCCAGGGTAAGAGGCCTTGGCGGTGCGGACTTCGCCAGCACCGCAGTTCAACCAAAGCCTAATAGTGTCGAAGACATTATCGCGGCCTTCGCAATTCTGGCGCGCCCCTGGTTTCTACGACGGATGGATGCCCAGATCAGTGCCAGGGATGCCGGCGATGCCGATGTGGTGCGCCGGCTGCGGCGGCTGCATTGGGCCGGCATGCTGTGCAACGCGATCCAGGTTGGCGCTGCCCTGGCCAGCATCCCTTATATCTTTGCCTCGCTGACTTGATCAGGTCCGCTATCGGAGCTTCCCTCCTAGTTTGTGAGCGCGCTCCCGGGGCGTCGGCCTGGCCGCAATAGTGCGCCGGCCATGAGTTTGGACGCCGCCTTCACAGGCCCGCCGCCGATCGTTCTCGCCGATGGCCGCGCGCTGGAGTTGCTGGCCGACTGCCGGGCTGCCGCTGCGGGAATGCGAGCCGACCGTCGGACGCCTCCGGGTCACCGTTGCTGCTGCGCGCGAGTTGCGACAGCAGCGCGTCGAGTTGCCGTGAGCGCTTCGCTATTCGGACGACAAGCAGATCGGCGAGCGTTTTATGGAGCATCCACAGATCGTCCAACGATAATTTCGCGACATCATCGCTGTTCAGCATGCTTTACCTCGCTGGGATATCTGAATGTTCCCTATCCACGCTTGTCGCGCAGTGACGATGAGTCGTTCCTGGATGCCCTTTGGATGTTGATCCAGACGCCATATTCCTTTGCAGGAACGCCGGAGGCGGTTCCAAATCGACAATTCATGCGCCTAACAGCCCAGTTTCCGAGTTTTCGGCAGAGCCCCGGCTTGGCTTTTCTTCACCGCCGTACACGCGTTCTTAACTGCGCTCTGGTCTCCTTTTTGGTTTCAGGGAGGTGCCAGTGCGTAAAGTTCCGCCCCCCGTGCATGAGTCAGGCGACGAGATCGAGGTGCTGATTGCCCTGCGTCAGCACAAGGCCTCAACACTTCCGCCCGGCGCAGCACGCCAATCGGTTATCGACGAGATTGCCCGGCTACGCGCCGAAGTCGATCTAAAGCGCCGATATAACGTCATCGCGCTTGAATCCAGACGCAGCGCTAGCCGCCGACACGTTCGCGCGAAGCGCTAACACGCGACGATCAACCATCGACAATGATTGGCTGGGTGACCGAGCGCCGATGCTCGACAGTCAGGGAAACGAAAGCCGGGACGGCCTACGCTGCCTTCCGTTGTCGAGTATCGGTCGGAGGGGGCGATCCAGGTTGGAGTTCGGCAAGACAGGCGTCAAGCTCCAGGGAGCGCTTTATCATTCGCGCAACGAGCACCTCAACAATCCTGTTGTGAAGCACCCAGAGCTCATCCGCCGACAAGGCCGAGAGCTCATTGCTGTTCAGCATGATCCATTCCCCGTCGTTGGGGTGAGGCGACCTTAGCCGAGATGAAGTTACAATTCTGTTCGATTTCGGACCTAAGACGTGAAAATGCGCACCGACGACCGGGCAATCGCAACGCGAGCGCCATCCAATACCGTGCGGCTTTGCTCACCGCCAAGAAGGGGCACTTTTTCCCATTCAGGATGAGATTCTCGGCCAGATGCACGGCCGATGTTTCATGTTGCAGCCGCGAAGGAAACATTCCTGAAACGCGATTGGCATTGCGAAGACACATGGTTGGAACATTCGTGGTCTTGACTGCAAGCGGTAATCGGGGAAGGGACGAAAATGAGTATCGTCGCGTTGGACACAGCATCACTTAGAAAGCGTGCGCGCCAGTGTCGGCAGCTCGCTGACGAAGTAAGAAGCAAAAGAACTCGGGTTAGCCTTCTGTCGATCGCCTCATACTATGATGCGATAGCTGCGCAGTTTGAAACGGCCACCATTCGCAGAGGGCCGGCAACCACTGCAAGACGGTTGCGGCGCGCCCGGCTCACGCGAAGGCGCTCGGCGACTGTGCAACACTATCCGGGGCGTCAGTTTCTTCAGGAGCTCGATAGATGATTTTCAGTCGCCCTGGAGTTGGCAGGCCATTGTGATCGGAAGAGGCGCCAGCCTCTTGGTTGGAGCATGATCCCCCGATCAAGTCCGGGGACAGGTCTATTCGGAAAACCGGTATCCACCCCCGATCACGTCGAGGGCAAGCTTTTCCGGATCATGCTCTAACGCGGTCTGCGTGCGGTTTCCGCGAGCTCGGCGGCGAGCCTCTGCAAATCGGCCATCAACTCGTGATCAGCAACGGCAGTCGCGAGTTGGCGACACTTCTCTGCTTCCCTGAGCAAGAACAACCTGTCCGGTGTTTGGCGCTGCAGTTGCTGGATTGCTTTCTGAAGGTCCAGGGCGGCCAGCAGCTCGACCTCGGACGCCTTGGTCTGCAAGTCCACGATATACTTTTGAAGATTGGTCATTACCCCGCCGCCCCCGCTTGCAGGTCAAGGGGCATCATGCGCGACGGCAATGACGGTGGCGAGTCTTTCGTTCTAAAATTCAGGGTTGCTCGCAAAAATGCGAGCAACCCGTTCATTCAGGGGGTCCCGCTACCCCGCGGTGCCGGTTGCCCTCGACGTGATCGGAGGTGGCGACCGGTTTTCCGAAAAGATCATGCTCCAAACAAGAGGTTAGAGCGTGATAGCGAACTGCTTTCTGAACCGGACAGGTCGTCAACGCAGGAGGTGTTCTTTCAGCGTCGCTTTCGTCGGCTAGTCCGCCGAGACCTCCGAGCCGACGGGGTTGCTCGCCTGACCCGATCGCGTAGCTCCCTCAGTTCTCTCAGCTGGTCTAGTAGCTCTGAAATGATGCGGATGTGCCGCTGGATATAATTCATCTCGAACTCCAAATAACAATCGAAGAAGCAAAAATGCGCGTGGGTATTCAAGGCCTTTGCTAACGTGGATGACGAGCCCGAAAGGACGATCTCAGAAAATGTGAAAGAACCACTCATCCGTTCGGATGAGGGCCAGCAACTGAGGGTCAGCTTCCGTTCACCATCCAAGCGGCCTCCTTCCGCGCTTTCCCACCCTTTACCCAGGGGCGTGACAGCTCAATGACGGGGCTTGGTCGCTCCAAAAAGGCAGCCGCACCGCGCGAAGCCGTCCATTATTGGACGGCTCTCTTTTTTGCGCTGGACGCCGTGCACAGGTCGGCGGTCTGCGGGTGTCAAAATAGAGAGCCGGGCGCTCCAGCCGGGGACGAAACACTGCCACGGCCCGCGAAGCCCGATTCCCGGGGGCGAGCAACACTCCCGCAATCCTCCTGAAACAATCCGCGCGGATACTGGGTGTTAGCCTCTTGACGGGAGCTACGCCCATGCTGGCCGAAAAATTCTGCCTGGTGCTGGAAATGCGGTTGGAGCTGAACAGCGAGATGCGCGTGCAAAGCACCTCGCCACATGTGCCCGTCGTACTGCCCGCCAAGGCCGTGCAGCGGCCCCCCAAGGCGGCCTAGTCGCAACCTCCGAGGAACTCGCACTCCACGCGCGGACAACCACAGGAGCTGGCAATGATGCTGATGCTGCTGTCGCTTATCGCAATTGGAATTGGCGTCGACATCTTCCTGCACGTCCGGCTGATTGTCGGAAAATAAAAGGCCTGACGGGAAAGGGTAGGGCGTCGTAGCCGCCCGATCCGCGGTGGCGGCGGTGTTCCCGTCCACCTTCTTCGCTAGTGCTCGTCACTCAGCCGCTTCGCGATTGCCTCGTCGATCCAGGCTGCTCAGCCGGTCGATATAGCTCTGCGCGTCAGCGCTGCTGTTGAACCCAGCCCCCAGCATCCGGGTCGCGCGTGACGCTAGTCACTCCCGCGGGTCGGCGAGACCGTGCGCGTCGGACGGGACGACGCCGAGATCATTTCGATCGGATGAGTCTGGCGCTTAGCTCAGAACCATCAAGGCCGCCGCAAACGCAACAATCGCGAAGCCAACGAAAGTAAGCCCGCCCAAGGTTGCTCGCGACAGATCCGACATGGTGATTCCTCCCGTTCCTGTGACGGCACCGCGACAACGGGGCAGCACTGCGGCAAGCACAGATGGAAGTTGTGGATTGAGGAAAAGTGTTTTCAATCCAGACAAAGGATCTGGCTCAAAACGCGCGACGCGGATCATCTGGTCAGCACGACCGAAACGCGCCGCGGTCCACGTTAGCATCGCACCTATTCGCCGATGATGTTGCGCAAGCAACCCGCCTGCGGCAAGCGGTGACCCATCATCTTCTCGGAGACGGCAATGGACGCGGTGTGGACCTGGGGCGGCAAATACTTCGGCTGGATCGAGCAGGGCGGGCTGTTCGCCCGCGACGGACGGCATGTCGGCGAGTTTCGGAAGGAGAATGTTTTCGGCGAGAACGGCAACTATCTCGGCGAGCTGCGTGAGGGGCGGCTGATCACCAGCGAGATCAAGAAAGAGACTCACAGCTCGGTTGGGTTCTGGCCGAACCACAATGCCGAGGGCGCTCCGGCGTCCGCGCCCGCCGACGAGGCGCCGCGGGAGTTCTCGGACGGCTACGAGGATTTTCCTCAGCTGTAAGGCCCTTCGTTCGTGCTGGTGCGCCCCGCTTCGCTGTCGCCGCTCCAGCTACGGTCCTTATGTGATCAACCGCACAGAGGTTCCCTACCGCCTGCGCTAATCCAGGCGCATGACGAACGACAACCACCCGTTTGATGCCTTCGCGCTCGATTGCTTCGGCAATCGCGTTCGCGTCGGCCTGACCTACGCCGAGACGATCGAATTCGAACGGCTCGATGCGCTGGAACCTCTCGATAGGCAGGGGAACCCGTTGCCTTGGGACGCGCAAAGCGAGGCGGTGCGCCGCTCCGAGGACCGCTGGTTCGAGCTCTATCGCAAGCATGAAGCGGCGAGGTTACAGCTTCCGGAGGCACCCAGGCACCGCGCCGGCACCCGCGATCGATCGCGGCGCTAGAGGTCTGACCCAACTCCGTCGAATCTTATCTATTTGTTTAGCCGTGGCGGCTAGGCTCTCAACGTGGGGACATGCCCCAGCGGGACGCTCGCGACGAACACAATTCTGCCGCGAGCCTGAGCAGAAGCCAAATTGTCCCGCAATTAAAACATGATGCGGCAAGTTGCTGCGACAGCCACAATCCGGCGCCATTCCAGGTGTGACTTCAATGTCTCAGCCTGCCAAGTTTCGAAGCAGGGGCCCGCCGAGGGGTTTCGCCAACGTGTATCGATGCTTATCGTAACCATCGCGCTTGGGCTTGGTGTTTGAGTCGGGGCGTTGGTCAGCACCCAGGTCATGATAATAGACCGGGGCGGGGCAGGCCGGCGGAGTGGATGGAATGGGTTTGATCGACGGTCGGAAAGCGATCGCGGGTGTAGCCGCGTTGGCGATCGCTTTGGGATTCGCCGGGACTAGCCGTGCCGACACCATCGAAGCTGCGCTGGTACGCGCCTATCAGAGCAATCCGCAACTGAACGCGCAGCGCGCGTCGGTGCGCGCGACCGACGAGAGTGTTCCGCAAGCGCTGTCGGGCTATCGGCCGCGGGTCGCGGTGACCGCCAGCGTCGGTTCGCAATTCAACGAGACACTGCAGGTCACGCGCCCGCCGAACGACGCGCCGCCAACATATACGGGCCTTCGCGGCAACAACGCGCCGCGCAGCGTCGGCGCTACCGTCACGCAACCCCTCTTCAACGGCTTTCAGACCGCGAACCGGACACGCGCGGCGGAGAGCCAGGTGTCGTCCGCCCGCGAAGGCTTGCGCGTGCTGGAACAGACGATCCTGTTGGCCGCCGCGACGATCTACATGGATTACCTGCGCGATGCGGCCATCGTCGAGGTTCAGCGCAGCAACGTCCGCGTGCTCGAGCAGACGCTCAAGCAGGTGCAGGATCGCTTCAGCGTCGGCGAAGTCACCCGCACCGACGTCGCGCAATCGGAGGCGCAACTCGCCGCCGGCCGATCCCAGCTGCTGACCGCGGAATCCAACCTGAATACGACACGGGCGAACTTCCGCCGCATCATCGGCAACGAGCCGGTTGCACTCGCGCCGGGCACCCCGGTGGACAAGTTCCTGCCGGCGACGCTGCCGGCGGCGATCGAACTCGGCATGATTCAGAACCCGAACGTCACCGCGGCGATGTACGGCATCGATGTGAGCTTCCTCAATGTGAAGGTCGCCGAGGGCGCGCTGTTCCCGACCGTCAATCTAGTGGCGTCCATCCAGCAGTCCTATGAGAGCAGCCTTGTGCTGTTGAAATCATTGAACGCCTCGGTCGCAGCGCAAGTTTCGGTGCCGGTCTATCAGGGCGGCTCGGAGTATTCGCTGATCCGCCAGAGCAAAGAAACGCTGGCGCAGCAGCGTCTGGTGCTCGACCAGACCCGTGACCAGACCCGCGCCACGGTGGTGCAGAACTGGGGACAACTGCAGGCCGCGAAGGCGCAGATCCAATCGGCGCAGGCGCAGGTCACCGCATCCGAGACCGCGCTGAACGGCGTGCGTGAGGAAGCCCGGGTCGGCCAGCGCACCACGCTCGACGTGCTCAACGCGCAGCAGGCGCTGGTGAACGCCCGCGTCAACATCGTCACCGCCCAGCACGACCGGGTCGTCGCATCCTACTCGTTGCTCTCGGCGGTCGGCCGCCTGTCGCCGCAGGTGCTCCGCCTGCCGACGACGACCTACGATCCGAGCGTCCACTATCATCAGGTCCGCGACGCCTGGACCGGCGTGCGCACGCCGGACGGCCACTAACACCTTCGGACCCTCGCCAATCGTTTGCCGTTGTCGCGTGCGATTGTAATTTCGCCATGTCCACAGCCGTTTGCTTGCATTCGCTTGTCTGCGTGAGCTAGCTTTTTCAGAAGCATCGGCGCGATTCGCGGGACGCTGTGCCGACTTGCGCCGATCAAGTATGCGCCGATGAAGTGGATGTTTGAATGAACCAGCCGGCGAAAGCGCAAGAACCCTCCATGGAGGAGATTCTTGCGTCGATCAGGCGCATCATCGCCGACGACGAGGCGAAGCCGGAAGCGGCTGCGCCGGCTCCGGCACCGCAGCCTGTTGCCAGAGCCGCTGCTCCCGAACCACCGCCGAGAGTCCCGCCGCGTCCGGCGCCCGCGCCGCCACCGCGAGCTGCTCCGCCGCCCAAGCCGGTCGAGGCCAAGCCCGCACCGGCGCCTGCGCCACCTCCGGCCGCCGCCAAGAACAGCCAGGACGAGATCGACGCGATGCTCGCCGGCCTCGATGCGGAGACGACGGCAGAGGAAGTTCGCCCGGCACCTGGTGCAGCCGCACCGCCGGCGCCGGCTGACGACGTCTTCGAGTTGACCGAGCAGATGGCGGTCGAGGACGAGAAAGATGCGTTCCAAACGATCGAGCCGCAGAATGACATCGAGTTCGCCGAACCGCCGCCGGAGCCACCGCGACCGGCGGCACGCGCTTTCGAGGAACGGGTGAGGCAGAGGGTCGTGGAAGAGGTCCCCGCCCCGATCGGCCGGCCGCTGATGTCGCAAAACACCGTGGCCGCGGTCGACTCCGCTTTCAATGCGCTCGCGCAGACGGTGCTGAGCAACAACGCGCGCACGCTGGAAGACCTGGTGAAGGAAATGCTGCGGCCGATGCTGAAGACCTGGCTGGACGATAACCTGCCGAACCTGGTGGACAAAATCGTCCGCGCCGAGATCGAGCGGGTTTCCCGCGGCCGCTGATCCTGGCCGCCTTCTTTCAGCCAAATGCTGGTAAGCATTTGATCAGCAATTGATCTTTGAATGTGTTGACTCGACACCCCGGCCGGGCCTTTTAAGCCGGCCCCTGACCTGTTACTTGCCCGGATATGATCGAAAAGAACTATCAGCCTGCGGATATCGAAGGCCGCATGTCGCAACTTTGGGAAGAGGCCGGTGCGTTCCGCGCCGGGCGCGCCGACGTGCGTGGCGCAGAGCCCTACACCATCGTCATTCCGCCGCCGAACGTCACCGGCTCCCTGCATATGGGCCACGCGCTCAACAATACCCTGCAGGACATCCTGTGCCGGTTCGAGCGAATGCGCGGGCGCGACGTTCTCTGGCAGCCCGGCACCGACCATGCCGGCATCGCCACGCAGATGGTGGTCGAGCGGCAGCTGATGGAACGGCAGCAGCCCGGCCGCCGCGCCATGGGTCGCGAAAAATTTCTCGAGCGGGTGTGGGAGTGGAAGGCCGAGAGCGGCGGCACCATCACCAACCAGTTGAAGCGGCTTGGCGCGTCCTGCGACTGGTCGCGCGAACGCTTCACCATGGACGAGGGGCTTTCGCGCGCGGTGCTGAAGGTGTTCGTCCAGCTTTACCGCGAGGGCCTGATCTACAAGGACAAGCGGCTGGTCAACTGGGATCCGGAGCTTTTGACCGCGATCTCCGACCTCGAGGTGGAGCAGACCGAGGTAAAGGGCCATATGTGGCACTTCCGCTATCCGCTTGCCGACGATCCGTCGCTGTACCTTTGCATCGCCACCACGCGGCCGGAGACGATGCTCGGCGACGGCGCCGTGGCTGTGCACCCCGACGACGAGCGCTACAAGCATCTGGTCGGCAAGCTGGTGCGGCTGCCGCTCGCCGAGCGCCTGATCCCGGTGATCGCCGACGAGTATCCAGACCCGGAGAAGGGCTCCGGCGCGGTGAAAATCACGGCCGCACACGACTTCAACGATTTTGAGGTCTGGCGGCGGCATCGCGAACGGGACTACTTCAAGAAGCAGCTCAACGGCGGCCTGATCAACCTGTTCACGCCGGAAGCTGCGCTGAACGAGAACTGCCCGCCGCAGTATCGCGGCCTCGACCGCTACGCCGCGCGCAAACAGATCGTCGCCGACCTCGAGGCGCTGGGCCTCGTCGAGAAGATCGAGCCGCATGTGCACGCGGTGCCGCACGGCGACCGCTCGGGCGTCGTGATCGAGCCGTACCTGATGGACCAGTGGTACGTGGACGCCAAGACGCTGGCGCGGCCGGCGATCACGGCCGTCCAGAACGGCTCGACGACGTTCGTGCCGAAGAACTGGGAGAAGACCTACTTCGAGTGGATGGAGAACATCCAGCCGTGGTGCATCTCGCGCCAGCTCTGGTGGGGGCATCAGATCCCGGCCTGGTACGGGCCTGACGGGAAGGTGTTCGTTGCCGAGACCGAGGAAGAGGCGGTCGGCAATGCGCTCGGCTACTACGCCGAGCAGGAAGTCATCACGCCGGAGCAGGGGCGCGAGATGGCGCTCGATCCGGCCAAGCGTGAAGGCTTCATCACCCGCGACGAGGACGTGCTCGACACCTGGTTCTCGTCCGGCCTGTGGCCGTTCTCGACGCTCGGATGGCCCGATGACACACCAGAGGTCAAGCGCTACTACCCGACCAACACGCTGGTCACCGGCTTCGACATCATCTTCTTCTGGGTCGCCCGGATGATGATGATGGGCCTGCACTTCATGAAGGAGGTGCCGTTCAAGGACGTCTACATCCATGCGCTCGTCCGCGACGAGAAGGGCGCTAAGATGTCGAAGTCGAAGGGCAACGTCATCGATCCGCTGAACCTGATCGACAAGTTCGGCGCCGACGCGCTGCGCTTCACGCTGGCCGCGATGGCCGCGCAAGGGCGCGACATCAAGCTGTCGACGCAGCGGGTCGAGGGCTATCGCAATTTCGCGACCAAACTCTGGAACGCGGCGCGTTTCGCGGAGATGAACACTTGCGTGCTGCCGGCGGGGTTCGACCCGAAAGGCACGAGCGAAACGCTGAACCGCTGGATCGCGCACGAGACTGCGCGCGCGGCGCGCGAGGTGACCGAGGCGATCCAGTCCTATCGGTTCAACGAGGCGGCCGGCGCCGTCTATCGCTTCGTCTGGAACATCTATTGCGACTGGTATCTCGAACTGGCGAAACCCGTGCTGACCGGACCGGACGGCGCGGCGAAGGCCGAGACTCGCGCGATGGTCGCCTGGGCGCGCGACGAAATTCTGAAGATGCTGCATCCGTTCATGCCGTTCATCACCGAGGAGCTCTGGGAGGTGACGGCGGAGGCAAAGCGAAGCGGCATGCTGACGCTGACGCATTGGCCCTCGCACGAAGGCCTGGCGGACGAGAAGGCCGAAGGCGAGATCGGCTGGGTGGTCGATCTTGTCACCGCGGTGCGCTCGCTGCGCTCGGAGATGAACGTCCCGCCGGCGACACTCATTTCGCTGGCGTTGGTGGGCGCTTCCGCTGAAACCCAGGCGCGCGCGCAACGCTGGACCGACGTGGTCAAACGGCTGGCGCGGCTGTCGGAGATCTCCTTCGCGCCTGCGATGCCGCAGGGCGCGGTGCAGCTGCTGGTGCGCGGCGAGGTCGCGGCGCTACCGCTGAAGGGCGTGATCGATCTTGCGGCCGAGAAATCGCGGCTGGAGAAGGAAGTCGCCAAGGCGGATGCCGACATCAAGCGCGTCGATGCCAAACTCGGCAACGCCGACTTCATGGCGCGTGCGCCGGAAGAGGTGGTCGAGGAGCAGCGCGAACGTCGCGAGGAAGCGGAAGCCCGCCGGGCGAAGACGCTCGAGGCACTGGAACGACTGAAGAGCGCGGCCTAGCTCTCGCTCGTGAGGCAGGGCGCTGTCACGCGCGCCCTGCAGATTGTCCCGGAAACCGCTTGCTCACGAACGGCGAGCCCTTCAGGCCGTAGCGCCAGGGGAGGTCGGCTGCCTTGGTGATGCCGATGCGGACGTCGATCATCAGCTCGGGCTTTGACGTCGCGGCGTGCAGTGCATACGGAGCGGCATCCAGCGGCAGGGCGTTGTGGGCATCGGTGATGCCCAGCGCCTGACACAGTTTGCCGGGGCCGGAGCACAGCGAGCGCTCGTCCTGCAGGCCGCGGCGGCGGCGCATCGAGGCAAGTCCCTGCGTCGGCTGCAGCGCGCGAATGAGCACAGCGCTGGCGGAGCCTTCTTCCTCGCAGACGAAGTTTGCACACCAGTGGATGCCGTAGGAGCGGTAGACATAGGCGAAACCCGCCGGGCCGAACATCACGCGGTTGCGTGGGGTCGGACCGTTGTAGGAGTGCGCGGCCGGATCGGTGTGATGGTAGGCCTCGACCTCGACGATGAGGCCACCGATCCCGCCGAACAAAAGCGTCGCCCCGATCAGGTCAGGTGCAACCTTGTGCACGCTGCGATCGAAGAATTTTTTGGTCAGGCGCTTGCCTAGCCTGGGGACGGGGTTCTCTTGCAGCATTGCTCAAACTGGGGCTTAAGCCGGTTGCGGCGCAGCGTAAGGCGGATTAGGTATCAATATCACGGACGGGTCATTTCATGGTCGTCGTCATCGACACAGTTTCCTCTACGCCTTTGCGCCCCCGGCACCCGGAGAAGGCGCACCGGCCGGACATGCCGTCGCCGCCGAAGCCGGACTGGATCCGCGTGCGCGCGCCGAACACGCGCGGCTATTCCGATACGCGCAAGATCGTCCGCGACAACGGCCTTGTCACCGTGTGCGAGGAGGCGGGTTGCCCCAACATCGGCGAATGCTGGGACAAGAAGCACGCGACCTTCATGATCATGGGGGACACCTGCACGCGGGCCTGCTCGTTCTGCAACGTGAAGACCGGCATTCCCGAAGCGCTGGAGACAGCCGAGCCGGAGCGGGTGGCCGATGCGATTGCGAAGCTTGGCCTCGCGCATGTGGTCATCACCTCGGTCGATCGTGACGATCTCGCCGACGGCGGCGCCGAGCATTTTGCGCGCACCGTGCGCGCGATCCGCGCGGGATGCCCGTCGACCACGATCGAAATCCTGACGCCTGACTTCCTGCGCAAGGACGGCGCGCTGGAAAAGGTGGTCGCTTCGAAGCCGGACGTGTTCAACCACAACCTCGAGACGGTACCGTCACGCTATCTGTCGGTGCGGCCGGGCGCGCGCTACTTCCACTCGATCCGCCTGCTGCAGCGGGTGAAGGAGATCGATCCGCAGATCTTTACCAAGTCCGGCATCATGGTCGGTCTCGGCGAGGAGCGGCACGAGGTGCTGCAGGTGATGGACGACCTGCGCTCGGCCGACGTGGACTTCCTCACCATCGGCCAGTACCTGCAGCCGACGCGCAAACACCACGCGGTCGCGCGTTATGTCCCGCCGGACGAGTTCGGCGCTTTCGAGAAGGTCGCCTACACCAAGGGATTCCTGATGGTGTCGGCAAGTCCGCTGACGCGCTCATCGCATCACGCCGGCGACGATTTCGCCAAGCTGCAAGCGGCGAGGGCGGCCGCACGGCGGTAGAGCGTGATGGCTTGACCCAACCTCCGGCTGCCGTTCGCGCGCCAAAAGCTGAATGCCGGGTGAATGAACGCCACATCCGTTGACAAGCTTCGCCGTTGCAGTTCGTTTTTCGCTTCGATAGCCTCGCCCAATTCACCCCGGATCATGGTCGAGCCGAAGAGATCGCAGCGTAGTGAGTAGCGAAGCCAAGACTGTGCCGGTCACCACGGCCCCCCGCCAGCTGACGGTGGTGGTCGCCACCTACACCGCAGCGATCTTCCTCAGCGCCGCATTGCTGTTCGCGGTGCAGCCGATGTTCACCAAAATCGTGCTGCCGCGGTTCGGCGGCTCGCCGTCGGTCTGGGCGGTGGCGATGGTGTTCTTCCAGGGCATCCTGCTGTTCGGCTACGCCTATGCGGATGCGCTGACGCGCTTTGCCGGCCGGCGGCTGGCGCTGCCGATCCATCTCGGCGTGATGATGGGCGGGGCGATGTTCCTGCCGTTGTCGATCGCGGACGGGTGGGGCATGCCGACGCCCGGGCGCGAGGAGATGTTCCTGCTCGGGCTGTTCGCAGCATCGATCGGCTTCCCGTTCTTTGCCCTGTCAGCCAACGGGCCGCTGCTGCAGGCGTGGTTCGCGCGGAGCGGCCACCCGGATGCGCAGAACCCTTACTTTCTCTATGCGGCCAGCAATGTCGGCAGCCTGCTGGCGCTGTTCGCCTACCCGGTGATCGCCGAGCCACTGTCGACGCTGAGCTTTCAGGTCAACCTCTGGCGCTACGGCTATTATCTGCTGATCGTCCTGATCACGGTCTGCGGCGCACTGGTATTCACGCGCAACGTCAAGGGCGACCTGCGCGCGACGACCATGGAAGCAGCGCCCGCCATGGGCCGCATGGTGGCGTGGGTCGCGCTTGCGTTCGTGCCCTCGGCACTGATGGTCGCGGTGACGACCCATGTCACGACCGATGTGGCCGCCGCGCCGTTCCTGTGGGTGCTGCCGCTCTCGCTCTATCTCATCACCTTCATCCTGGTGTTCAGCGAGCGCACCTGGATCCCGCAAGCGTTGCTGTTGAAGAGCCAGCCGGTGCTGATGGCGCTGGTGGTGCTGACGCTCGCGCTCGACATCAGGACCTGGCTGACGGTCGATGTGGCGCTGCATCTGTTGTTCTTCTTCGTCACGGCGATGATCTGTCACGGGCAGTTGTCGGCGACGCGCCCGGCAGCCGCCTACCTGACCCGCTTCTATTTCTGCATGTCGCTCGGCGGCGTGCTCGGCGGCATCTTCTCAGGACTGCTGGCGCCGAACGTGTTCTCCTGGATCGCCGAGTATCCGATCCTGATCGTGGCGGCCGCGCTGGCGCGCCCTGACATTGCCCGGCCGGAACGACGCGAGGCGCTGATCTATGCGGCACTGGCCGCGCTGATCGTGATCGCGGCGTTGCCCGGGCTGCGCCAGGGATTTGCGGTGGTGCCGCCGTACAACTGGCTGGTCTGGAGCTGCGCGCTCGCGCTCGCCGCCGCCGTCCTACTGTTCCGCAGCTTCCCGTTGCGGATTGCGCTCGCCGTCGCCGCCGTGTTCGTGATCACGCGCGTCTATCCGCCGAACGTGCGCCAGCTCGAAACTGTGCGCAGCTTCTTCGGCGTGCACAAGATCGAGGTCACCCCGGACGGACGCTTCCGCACGCTCCGGCACGGCATGGAGCTGCATGGCGCGCAGCGGCTGACAACGGACGACGGAAAGCCTGTGACCGGCAAGCCGGAGCTCTCGACCTACTACCACCGCGAGTCGCCGATCGCGGAGGTGATCGAAGCGGTGCAGGACAAGAAGGGCGGTCCGGTCAGCATGGCGGTGATCGGCCTCGGGGCAGGGCTCGTCGCCTGTCTGGCGCGGCCGCAGGACAAGCTCGACTACTACGAGATCGATGCGGACGTAATCCGCATCGCCAACGACCCGAAGCGCTTCACCTTCATCCGCGACTGCAAGCCGGACACGGAGATCGTGCTCGGCGACGCGCGGCTGACACTCTCCGCCAACGCCGACGCCCGCTACGACGTGATCCACGTCGACGCGTTCTCCTCCGATTCCATTCCCGTGCACCTTCTCACGCGCGAGGCGCTGCGGGTCTATCAATCGCGGCTCAATCCGGGCGGCATCATCCTCACCCACATCTCCAACAATCACCTCGACCTGACCGACGTGGTGGCTGCGACCGCCGCCAGCGAAGGGCTGATCGCGCGGCTCTACGATGAGGACGTGGTTCCCGACCGCGATCCGATGATCAAGTTCTCCACGGTGATGATCCTGGCCAAGACCAACCCGGATTTCGGCAGCCTGGTCGACTGGGACCTGCACAAGGCGCCGTCGGGCCAGGCGCCGTGGAGCGACGAATACTCGAACCTGCTCGGCCCGCTGATCAAGAAGCTGCAGGAAGGCGACTGAACACCCCTTTCGGTAGTCTAGGGTAGCGGCAAGGCCGGTTGCGCGGCGGCTGGCGGCTGTCTAGATGGGAACGCATCAGATGTGAGTCCCTTCAAGCCAATGCCCCGATTCTCCAACAAGCGGCGCGTCAATCACTCGGCCGAACGGATGTTCGACCTCGTCGCCGACGTCGAGCGGTACCCGCAATTCGTGCCGATGTGCCACGCGCTGAAGGTGCGGCAGCGGACGGCGGGGCCAGACGGGACCGAAACAATCGTTGCCGACATGACGGTGTCGTTCAAGCTGGTCCGCGAAACCTTTACCAGCCGCGTCACGCTGGACCGCCCCAACCTTAAGATCCTGGTGGAATATCTGCGCGGGCCGTTCAGCAACATGGAGAACCGCTGGACGTTCGAAACGCGCGGCGAGGCGGCCTGCGACGTGACGTTCTTCATCGCCTACGAGTTTCGCAACCGGATGCTGGCGCTGCTCATGGGCGGGATGTTCGACGTCGCGTTCCACCGCTTTGCCGAAGCGTTCGAGAAGCGCGCGGACGCGATCTATCCGCGCCCGGCGCCGGCCGTTTGACCTTGACCGCCTTGCCCGGCCCACGGGCGAGCTCGGTGAGCATCTTCAGCGCTTCGACCACCGACCGCATCCGCACCTGCGTGCGCCCGATCGCGCCGAAACGCTTTTCGCGCGCGACGACACGGCCATCGCGTGCAGCGACGGCGAGGTGAACAAGGCCGACCGGCTTGCCGGGGGTCGCGCCGCCGGGGCCGGCGATGCCGGTGACGGCAACGGTGAGATCTGATTTCGCGATCTTCAGCGCGCCGGCCGCCATGCTGACGGCGGCCTCCTTGCTGACGGCGCCGAACGCCTCCAGCGTCTCCGTGCTGACACCGAGCATCTCGTGCTTGGCTTCGTTCGAGTAGGTGATGAAGCCCGAGGTGACGACCGCGGACGAGCCGGGGATATCCACAAGCGAGGCGCAGACGAGACCGCCGGTGCAGGATTCGGCGGTCGCAATTGTCAGCTTCTTCATCTTGCAGAGGTCGAGGAGCGCGCGAGCCAGGGACCGAATTTCACTCGCGCTCACGTCGCTTGCTCCGGATCAGGCGGTCCCATCCCACGGCAGGCGGATGGTCGCGCTGGCCGTCGCCGCCATGCCTTCCTCGCGGCCCGTAAAACCGAGCCGCTCGCTGGTGGTCGCCTTCACCGATACACGGGATACGGGCACCTTCGCAATCTCCGCGATGCGGCTGCGCATGGCATCGCGGTGCGGACCGATCTTCGGCCGCTCGCAGATCATCGTGACCTCGAGGCTGGCGATGCGGCCGCCGCGCGCACGCACGCGCTCGACCGCGTAGTCCAGGAAGCGGTCGGACGAGGCGCCCTTCCACTTCTGATCGGTCGGCGGGAAATGCGAGCCGATATCGCCATCCGCCAGCGCGCCGAGGATGGCATCGACCAGCGCATGCAGGCCGACGTCGCCGTCGGAATGGGCCAGGAAGCCGCGGTTGTGCGGCACGCGCACGCCGCAGATCATCAGATGGTCGCCATCGCCGAAGGCGTGGACGTCGTAGCCGGTTCCGGTGCGGATATCGCCGAGTGCTGCGCCAAGACGCGCTTCCTCGCGGGCAAAATCCTCGGGCGTGGTCAGTTTCATGTTCAAATGATCGCCTTCAAACGTCGCAACGGTCAATCCGGCCCATTCGGCCAGCGCCGCATCGTCGGTGAAATCGTCGCGGCCATCGCGGGCCGCGCGCTCATGCGCAGCAAGGATCTTGTCGAACACGAACGACTGCGGGGTCTGCGCGATGCGTAAATCTGCGCGCGCAGGCGTGCCGACGACATGACCCGAGGCATCGACCTGCTTGATGGTGTCGGCGACCGCGACGGTCGGGATCGCAGCGCCGGTCTTGCCCGCGGCTTCGATGGCGCGGCTGATCACGGCGGCGGAGACGAACGGACGGGCGGCGTCGTGGATCAGTACGATGTCGGGGGCGAGCTTCGCCAGCGCCCGCAAGCCGGCACAGACCGAAGCCTGCCGGCTCGCTCCGCCGGGGACAGGCGGCAGGTAGCTCAGGCCTTCAGTCGCGGCCGCAAACGGCTCGCTGTCGTCGGCATGGCACACCGGCTGGACCCAGCCGACGTCCGGGTGCCGGCAGAAGGCATCCAGCGCGTGGGCAACCACGGTGCGCCCGCCGAGCGAGCGGAATTGCTTGGGTCCGCCGGGTCCGGCGCGGAGGCCGCGGCCGGCGGCGACGATGATGGCGGCTGTGCGAGGGGACATGCGGCTTTGGGACGGCGAGGGTGAATATTTGGTTCGAGCATGTGTTCGTATCGGGCAAGCCCTTAACATGAGCCGCGTCACAGAACTGATGATTCTGTGAGGTTTGTAAGGGCTGTGCGTAGCTTTAGAACTTTTGCTGCGCTGCACTTGCATCGGCCGCAAAAATGTCTAAAGTGTAGGCAATTGACGTCTTTGCCTAATTTTTGCGCCGCGGACCTTCCGCAGGGCGAGATCAGGCCCGGAAAACACGAACGGAAGCATGGTGACCAGTCCGGCGCCGTTAAATTGCAGGCCTTTGGCGATCGACGGCATTGCCGTCAGCGTGCCGGTGGTGCTTGCGCCGATGTCGGGGGTCACCGACGCGCCGTTCAGGAAGCTCGCGGCCGAGCTCGGCGCGGGCCTTGTCGTCTCCGAAATGACCGCAAGCGACGACCTTGCGAAGGGCCGTCCGATCGCGCGGCTCCGATGCGAGGCGACGGGCGCGGGGCCGCATGTGGTGCAGCTTGCGGGCTGCGAGGCGCAGTGGATGGCCGAAGGCGCGCGGATCGCGGAGGCCGCGGGCGCCGACATCATCGACATCAACATGGGCTGTCCGGCCCGTCATGTGACCAACGGCGAAGCGGGATCGGCGCTGATGCGCGATCTCGATCACGCGCTGCGCCTGATCGAGGCAACCGTGGGCGCCGTATCGGTGCCGGTTACGCTGAAGATGCGGCTCGGCTGGGATCATGGTTCGATCAATGCGCCAGAACTCGCGCATCGCGCGGAAGCTGCTGGCATCAAGCTGATCACCGTGCATGGGCGCACGCGATGCCAGTTCTACAAGGGAAGCGCAGACTGGGCGGCGGTTCGCGCCGTACGCGACGCGACCGCGCTGCCGCTGGTCGTCAACGGCGACATCCTGTCGTTTGCGGATGCACAGGCCGCGCTGAAGCAATCCGGCGCCGATGCGGTGATGATCGGCCGCGGCGCGCAGGGCCAGCCCTGGCTGCCGGGGCAGATCGGCCGCCGCTTCACGCACGGAACGATCGAGGAGGCGCCGCCGCTGCCGCGCCAGCTCAGCCATCTTCTGGCGCTCTATGACGGCGTTCTGCAGCACTACGGCACGCGCGTCGGTCTGCGTCATGCGCGAAAACATCTCGGCTGGGCGCTCAATGTCGCAGCCGATGCTGCCGGCGTGTCGCTGGAGATTTTGACGCGCTGGCGTCAGGCGGTGCTGACGGCGGAGCAGCCTTCGGATGTGCGGAAATCGCTCACTGAGGCCTACGACGATTTCGGCTGGAGAGCCGCGGCATGAACGTGCGGGCCGAACAGCGTGCGCGGCTGCCGAGCGACGGCGATGCGATTCTCAACGCGCTGCCCAATCCGGTGCTGCTGGTGGCGCCGGACGGCAAGATCGTCGATGCGAATATTGCTGCCGAATCCTTCTTCGAGACGTCCATCCAGCTGCTGCGGCGTCAGCTGCTAAAGGAGCTGATCCCGTTTGGCAGCCCGCTGCTGTCGCTGGTCGATCAGGTCCGCGCGAAAAACGCGCCGGTCAACGAATACAAGGTCGATCTCGGCACGCCGAAGATCGGCGGCGACCGTCAGGTCGACCTGCATGTGGCACCGCTGTCCGAGCGTCCCGGCCACATCGTCATCATGCTGCAGGAGCGGACCATCGCCGACAAGATGGACCGGCAGCTGACCCATCGCAGCGCCGCGCGCTCGGTGATCGCGCTCGCCGCCATGCTTGCGCACGAGATCAAGAACCCGCTGTCGGGCATCCGCGGCGCAGCGCAGCTGCTGGAGCAATCGGCGCCGCCCGAAGACCGGCAACTGACGCGGCTGATCTGCGACGAGGCTGACCGCATCGTCACGCTGGTCGACCGCATGGAAGTGTTCGGCGACGAGCGGCCGGTGGCACGCGGCCCGGTGAACATCCATTCGGTGCTCGATCACGTCAAACGGCTGGCGCAATCGGGCTTCGCGCGCAACATCAAGATCGTCGAAGACTACGATCCGTCGCTGCCGCCGGTGCTCGCCAATCAGGATCAACTGATCCAGGTGTTCCTGAATCTGGTGAAGAACGCAGCCGAAGCGGTCGCCGACCTGGATTCTGACGCGGAGATCCAGCTCACCACCGCGTTTCGTCCCGGCGTGCGGCTGTCGCTGCCGGGCACCAAGTCGCGCGTGTCGCTGCCGCTGGAATTCTGCGTCAAGGACAACGGCCCCGGCGTGCCGGACGATCTGTTGCCGAACCTGTTCGACCCATTCGTCACCACCAAACCGACAGGCTCGGGCCTCGGTCTTGCGCTGGTCGCCAAGATCATCGGCGACCATGGCGGCATCATCGAGTGCGACTCGCAGCCGCGTAAAACCATTTTTCGTGTCCTAATGCCGATCTACACAAACACGGCGAAGGACCTAACCAAGAGCGTCGGCGAACCGGGAGCGCTGCCGCAAACCTCACAGGTTAAGCGATGAGGACGCAGTGATGCCCGCAGGAAGTATTCTGGTCGCCGACGACGATACGGCGATCCGTACGGTTCTCAACCAGGCGCTGTCGCGCGCAGGCTACGAGGTGCGGCTGACCGGCAACGCCGCCACGCTGTGGCGATGGGTCAGCCAGGGGGAGGGCGATCTCGTCATCACCGACGTGGTGATGCCGGACGAAAACGCATTCGACCTGTTGCCGCGCATCAAGAAGATGCGGCCGAATCTGCCGGTCATCGTCATGAGCGCGCAGAACACGTTCATGACCGCGATCCGCGCCTCCGAGCGCGGCGCTTATGAATACCTGCCAAAGCCGTTCGATCTGAAGGAGCTGATCGCCATCGTCGGACGCGCGCTGTCCGAACCGAAGGAACGAACGGTTCGCGCCAACGACGAAACCGAGTTCGACTCCATTCCGCTGGTCGGCCGCTCGCCGGCGATGCAGGAAATCTACCGCGTGCTGGCGCGGCTGATGCAGACCGACCTCACGGTGATGATCTCCGGCGAGTCCGGCACCGGCAAGGAATTGGTGGCACGCGCGCTGCACGACTACGGCAAGCGCCGCAACGGTCCGTTCGTGGCCGTGAACATGGCGGCGATCCCGCGCGACCTGATCGAGTCCGAGCTGTTCGGCCACGAGCGCGGCGCGTTCACCGGCGCCAACACGCGCGCCTCCGGCCGCTTCGAGCAGGCCGAGGGCGGCACCCTGTTCCTCGACGAAATCGGCGATATGCCGATGGAAGCGCAGACCCGGCTGCTGCGCGTGCTGCAGCAGGGCGAATACACGACCGTCGGCGGCCGTACACCTATCAAGACCGACGTGCGCATCATCGCTGCGACCAACAAGGACCTGCGCATCCTGATCCAGCAGGGACTTTTCAGAGAGGATCTGTTCTTCCGCCTCAACGTCGTGCCGCTGCGGCTGCCGCCGTTGCGCGAGCGCATCGAGGACCTGCCGGACCTGATCCGGCACTTCTTCGCGCTGGCCGAGAAGGACGGCCTGCCGCCTAAGAAGCTCGACACCCAGGCGGTGGAGCGAATGAAGCAGCATCGCTGGCCGGGCAACGTGCGCGAGCTGGAGAACCTCGCGCGGCGGCTCGCGGCACTTTATCCACAGGAAGTGATCACCGGTTCGGTGATCGAGGGCGAGCTTGCACCGCCGGCCGTCATGACCAGCGGCAGCGCGCCGCAGACCATCGACAACCTTGGCGGCGCGGTCGAGGTCTATCTTGCCTCGCACTTCTCGGGCTTCCCGAACGGCCTGCCGCCGCCAGGGCTTTATCACCGCATCTTGCGGGAGATCGAAGTGCCGCTGCTGACGGCGGCGCTGGCGGCGACGCGCGGCAACCAGATTCGCGCCGCCGACCTTTTGGGCGTCAACCGCAACACGCTCCGAAAGAAGATCCGCGACCTCGATATCCAGGTGTTCCGGTCCGGCGGCTAACGACCGCCTGTCTCTGGAAAGCGACAGCGAGAATCGATTAAAGGGATCCGGCCGGCGTTGAAATCGGCCGGGGCGCCGCGGAATTGTCGCAATTTGGCAACAATTGTTGTACGATTGCATCAGTAAGCATTCCGCGACCCGGTTGCTGCCAACAGCACACGTAAATCTCGCCCCATGACCACTGCCGAAGCGGCAACAGAGTTACTGGAGTCTCCAGAGCCGCGCCGCTGGTCGCCGCGGCTGTTGCTGGCCGGCATCGCCGTGGTGCTGGCGCTGCTCTCGGCCTTCCTCACCTTCGTCGTGCTGACCGGCCTGACGCCGATCGTCCCGACCCACGAGGTGGTCGTCAGCGCGCTCGGCATCAACTCGGCGACGATCCTGCTGCTGCTGGCGATCATCGGCTTCGAGCTCTGGAAGGTCGTCCAGGCCCGGCGGGAGGGAAGGGCAGCAGCGCGGCTGCACGTGCAGGTCGTCGGGCTGTTTTCCGTCATCGCGGTGCTTCCTGCCGTGCTGGTGGCGTTCATCGCTTACGTGACGCTCGACCGCGGCCTGGACCGGTTCTTTTCGACCCGTACGCGGGCTGTGATCGAGACCGCCGCGACGATCGCCAACGTCTATCTCAACGACCATGCGCAACTGATCCAGTCCGACATCATCGCGATGGCCAACGACCTGGCACGCGCACGTCCGCTGTTCGATCAGGATCGCGACACCTTCCGCCGCTTGCTGACGTCGGGCGCACAGGCCCGCAACTTGCCGGGCGCGATGCTGATCGACAAGGATCGCAACGTGCTGGAGAGCGCGGCGACAGGCATCCGCCAGGGCTTCACGACGCCGCCGCCGGAATTCCTGAGCAACATCACCGAAGACAAGCCGCAGATGGCGGTGTTCCCGGAGCAGAATTACGTCGCCGCCGTGATCCGGCTGCGCGCCTACACCGACACGTTCCTCTACGTCGCGCGGCTGCTCGATCCGCGCGTGGTGGCGCAGGTGCGGATGACCGAAGCCAGCGTCGCCGAATATGCCGACCTGGAAGCGCGCCGGCTGGGCATCCAGGTCGCGTTCGCGCTGATGTTCACCGTCATCGCGCTGACGCTCTTGATGTCGTCGGTGCTGATCGGACTGAATTTCGCCAACTGGCTGGTGGCGCCGATCCGGCGGCTGATGGCCGCGGCCAACCTGGTGTCGACCGGCGACCTGAAGGTGCAGGTTCCGATCAACAAGTCGGAAGGCGACCTGGCGCGTCTCGGCGAGACGTTCAACAAGATGACCGGCGAACTGCGCTCGCAGCGCGACGACCTGGTGCGCGCCAGCGACGTGATCGACAGCCGCCGACGCTTTATCGAGGCGGTGCTGTCATCGGCCAGCGCCGGCATCATCGGCGTGAACGAGGAGGGCAAGATCGGCATCCTCAACCGCTCCGCGGAAAAACTGATCGGCCATCCGGAATCCGAAGCGCTCGGCCATCCGCTGCCGGAGATCGTGCCCGAATTGAACGAGATGATGGCGGCCGCGCGCGAAGGGATGCAGCGGCTGGTGCAGGGGCAGATCACCATCAGCCGCGGCGGCAAGGACCGGAATCTGTCGGTGCGCGTCAGCGCCGAGCAGAGCGGACATACGCAGGACAGCTACATCATTACACTCGACGACATCACGGAGCTTGTGTCGGCGCAGCGCACGTCCGCCTGGGCCGACGTCGCAAGGCGCATCGCCCACGAGATCAAGAATCCGCTGACGCCGATCCAGCTTTCAGCCGAGCGAATCCGCCGGAAATACGGAAAAGTGATTGTCGAGGATCGAGCCGTATTCGACCAATGTACCGACACAATCGTGCGTCAGGTCGATGATATCCGACGTATGGTGGACGAGTTCTCTCGCTTCGCGCGCATGCCCAAACCGGTGATCGAAAACGAAGACGTAGCCGACACGGTGCGTCAGGTCGTGTTCCTGATGCGTGTCGGGCATCCCGACATCGATATCGAGACCGAGATCAAGGAGGACCCGATGCCCGCGCGGTTTGACCGACGGCTGATTTCGCAGGGTCTTCAAAACATTATCAAGAATGCTTCAGAAGCGATCGCAGCTGTGCCGGCCGAGACGCTCGGCAAGGGCCGGATCGACGTGCGTGCGACGCGCGACGGCGACGACATCGTCATCGACGTGATCGACAACGGCATCGGCCTGCCGAAGGAGAGCAGGTCGCGGCTGCTGGAGCCCTATGTGACGACGCGGGAGAAGGGCACCGGCCTCGGCCTCGCGATCGTCGGCCGCATTCTCGAGGATCACGGCGGCCGCATCGAGCTTAATGACGCCTCCGCAATCGTTCCGGATCAGCGGGGCGCGTGGATGCAGTTGCGGTTTGCCGCTACTGGAGCCGCGGCCACGCCCGACGCCAAGACCCCCACTGCCGCTCCCGAAGCTGCGGCTGCAAAGTAACCAAGCGAAGTACAGATCATGCCCCACGATATTCTGATCGTCGATGATGAGACTGACATTCGCGAACTCGTCGCAGGAATCCTGGAAGATGAGGGATTCGGCACGCGCACCGCCCGTGACAGCGACTCGGCGATCGCCGAGATCAGCAACCGCCGTCCCAGCATGGTGTTCCTCGACATCTGGCTGCAGGGCAGCAAGCTCGACGGCCTGCAGCTGCTCGAAGTGATCAAGCAGCACCACGCCGAAGTGCCAGTGGTGATGATCTCCGGCCATGGCAACATCGAAACCGCGGTCGCCGCCATCAAGAAGGGCGCCTATGACTTCATCGAGAAGCCGTTCAAGGCCGACCGGCTGATCCTGGTCGCCAACCGGGCACTGGAGACCTCGCGGCTGAAGCGCGAGGTCAAGGAGCTGAAGCAACTGGCGCCGGTGTCGTCGACGATGATCGGCCACTCGCCAAGCATGAACCAGCTGCGCCAGACGGTGGAGCGCGCGGCCAAGGCCAACAGCCGGATCATGATCGTCGGCCCCTCGGGCGGCGGCAAGGAGCTCGCGGCGCGCACGCTGCACACCATGTCGAGCCGCGCGGAAGGTCCGTTCGTGGTCATCAACGCCGCCGCGATCGTGCCCGAGCGGATGGAGGTCGAGCTGTTCGGGGTCGAGCAGTCGAACGGCGAGTACCAGCGCAAGGCCGGCGCGCTCGAGGAGGCGCACGGCGGCACCCTGTTCATCGACGAAGTCGCCGATATGCCGCGCGAGACGCAGAGCAAGATCCTGCGGGTACTGGTCGACCAGACATTCCTGCGCGTCGGCGGCATGACCAAGGTCAATGTCGACGTGCGCATCGTGTCGTCGACCACGCGCAATCTCGAAGCCGAGATCGCCGAAGGCCGCTTCCGCGAAGACCTCTATCACCGCCTGTCGGTGGTGCCGATCCGCGTGCCGCCGCTGTCGGATCGCCGCGAGGACATCCCGGAGCTGGTCGAGCACTTCATGGACCAGATCTCGCTCTCCACTGGTCTACCGAAGCGGAAAATCGGCGCCGACGCGATGGCGGTGCTGCAATCGCATATCTGGCCGGGCAACGTGCGGCAGCTTCGCAACAACGTCGAACGGCTGATGATCCTCGCTGGCGGCGATCCGGACGCGACGATCACCGCCGATATGCTGCCGCAGGACGTGGGCTCGATGGTCCCCGCCATGCCGACCGGCCACAACGGCGAGCACATCATGGGGCTTCCGTTGCGCGAGGCGCGCGAGGTGTTCGAACGCGATTATCTGATTGCGCAGATCAGCCGCTTCTCCGGCAACATCTCGCGCACCGCGGAGTTCGTCGGCATGGAACGATCGGCGCTGCATCGCAAGCTGAAGGCGCTTGGCGTCGGATAGCGAGGAAGTCCGGGGGACGGGGGTTCATGTCACGTATTGCCTATGTCAACGGCCGCTATCTGCCGTCGCGCGAAGCCTGCGTGAACGTGGAGGATCGCGGCTACCAGTTCGCCGACGGCGTCTATGAAGTCTGCGAGGTTCGCGGCGGCCGGCTGGTCGACGCACCGCGGCACCTGGCCCGCCTGCAGCGATCGCTTGGCGAACTGCGGATCGCGCAGCCGATGCCGCTTTCCTCGCTCGAATTCGTCCTGCACGAGACGGTGCGGCGTAACCGCGTCAGCTACGGGCTGGTCTACCTGCAGATCACCCGCGGGGTCGCGCGGCGCGACCATGCCTTTCCGCTGCAATCGATCGCGCCGAGCGTGGTCGTGACGGCCAAAAACCTGAGCTATGAGAAGAACCAGGAGAACGCGAGGAAAGGCATCGCGGTCATCACCACGCCGGAAAATCGCTGGCCTCGGGTCGATATCAAATCGGTCTCGTTGCTGCCCAACGTGCTCGCGAAACAGGCAGCCCGGGATCGCGGCGCCTACGAGGCGTGGTTCGTCGATGCGGAGGGTTTCATCACCGAGGGCGCGTCCAGCAATGCATGGATCGTCACCGGCGACGGACGGGTGGTGACGCGTCCGACCGACAATCGCATCCTGTCGGGTATCACCCGCGCGGTACTGGTGAATGTGCTTGAAGCATTACAGCTGCGCCTGGAGGAGCGGCCGTTCACGGCCGCCGAAGCGTACGGAGCCGCAGAGGCCTTCGTGACATCCGCCGGTCAGGTGGTGATGCCCGTGGTCAGGATAGACGACCGCGAGATTGGTGATGCGACCCCGGGTTCCGTCGCAAAACGCTTAAGAGAAGAATTTCATCGCTTCGCCCACTTCTCGTGAAAGCTTTGAATTATTTCCGCCTCGTCCGGGGTATCGGCCTTGCCTAAGAACTCGGCCTGCCATCTAATCGGGCTTGTCGGGCCGCCGGACGGGACATTCGGGGGCGCGACGATCGGCTATTTCGTCGTGCGAAACACGGCGGGAGGCCGTTCGAAATAGAAAAAACGACAAAAGGCAATCACGGGACAACAACGATGGCGGCCGAACGCGCACAAAATCTACAAGACACCTTCCTCAACCACGTCAGAAAAACCAAGACGCCACTCACGATCTTCCTGGTCAACGGAGTAAAGCTTCAAGGCATCGTCACCTGGTTCGACAACTTCTGCCTTCTGCTCCGGCGCGACGGTCACTCGCAGCTCGTCTACAAGCATGCGATCTCGACCATCATGCCGGGCGCTCCAATCCAGTTGTTCGAAGGAAGCGAGGACGCCCCAGCTTGAGAAAGAACTGATTGGAACCCCATCGAAAACAAGAAGGGGGAGCCGACCGTCCGGGGTCGGCCGGGGGCACGACTGGTCGGGTCATTGTCATCGGCCCGTATCTGCGACAGCGGCCTGGCGATGGGGGCGCGGCATCTGATGCCGCGCTCACGCGCAGCGTCAATGCGCGTCTTGAAGAAGCCACGGGCCTGGCCCAGGCGATCGATCTCGACGTGCAGGAGGCGCTTGTCGCGCCGCTCAGCCAGATCCGGCCCGCAACCTATCTCGGCAAAGGCAAGGTCGAAGAGATCGTCGGCCTTGTGAGCGCACACAAGGCCGGGCTGGTGGTGATGGACTGCGCGCTGTCACCTGTGCAGCAGCGCAACCTCGAACAGGCATGGAACACCAAGGTGCTGGACCGCACCGGGCTGATCCTGGAGATTTTCGGACGGCGGGCGAAGACGCGCGAGGGCGCGCTGCAGGTCGAACTCGCGCATCTCAACTATCAGCGCAGCCGGCTGGTGCGATCCTGGACCCACCTCGAGCGGCAGCGTGGTGGCTTCGGCTTCCTCGGCGGCCCCGGCGAAACCCAGATCGAGGCCGACCGCCGCATGATCGGCGATCGCATCGTGCGGATCGAGAACGAATTGAAGAAAGTGCAGGCGACGCGGCGGCTGCACCGCGCCGGACGCCAGCGCGTGCCGTACCGGATCGCTGCGCTGGTCGGCTACACCAACGCCGGCAAGTCGACGCTGTTCAACCGCCTGACCCGCGCCGACGTGCAGTCGGCAGACATGCTGTTTGCAACGCTCGACCCGACCCTACGGGCGCTGACGCTGCCGCACGGCGGCAAGGCGATGCTGTCCGATACGGTCGGGTTCATTTCGGAATTGCCGACCATGCTGGTTGCGGCGTTTCGGGCGACACTGGAAGAGGTGCTCGAAGCCGACGTGATCGTCCACGTCCGCGACATCTCGCAAGCCGACAGCGATGCGCAGAAGCAGGATGTCGAGGCGGTGCTCCGGCAGCTCGACATCGATGCGGACGGCGATCACATCATCGAGGTGTGGAACAAGATCGATCGCTTCGACGAGGCTGCACGCGAGCGCCTCGCCAACATGGCAGCGCTGCGGCCGGAGCACGCGCGGCCGTATCTGGTTTCGGCCGTGACAGGCGAGGGGCTGGATGCGCTGCTGGCCGCGATCGAAGAGCGGCTCGCGGCCACGAAGGTGACGATGCGCCTCGTCGTCGATGCCGGTGATGGTGCTGCGATCAGCTGGCTGCATCGACATACCGAGGTGCTCGACAAACACCTCGACGAAGGCCGCTACACGGTGACGGTGCGTGTCGACGAAGATCGCCGCGATGCCGTCGCGCGACGGTTCACCGACGCGAGCCACGCGCATCAGCATTGATCGCGTAGCGTCTTACGCCTGTTCCGTGCCCTTCGCCTCGGTCCAGAGGCGGTCCATCTCTTCGAGCGAGGTTTCCTCGAGCCTCGCGCCGCGTGCGGTGATCGCTTTTTCCACGTAGCCAAAGCGGCGTTCGAATTTTGCGTTGGTGGCGCGTAGCGCGGTTTCTGGATCGATGCCCGCCACTCGCGCCAGATTGATGGCCGTGAACATAAGGTCGCCGATCTCTGCTTCGATCTCGCCTCGGTCGCCGGAGGCGAGGGCGGTCTCGATCTCTTCGGTCTCCTCGCGGATCTTGTCGAGCACCGGGCCCGGCTCGCGCCAGTCGAAGCCGACCGTCGCCACTTTCTTCTGCAGCTCGAACGCACGGGTCAGCGCCGGCACGCCGGCCTTCACGGATGCGAGCAGCGATGACTCCGTGTGCACGCGTTCGGGTTTGCGGGCAGCCCGCTCGGCCTTCTCCTCGGCCTTGATCACCGCCCAGGTGCCCTTGATCTGCTCTTGCGTTGCGGGACCTGCGGTATCGCCGAACACATGCGGATGCCGCCGCACCAGCTTGCGGGTGATCGCCTCGACCACATCGCCGAAATCGAAGACCTTCTCCTCCTCGGCCATGCGGGCGTGGAACACCACCTGCAGCAAGAGGTCGCCAAGCTCCTCGCGCAGGTCGTCGAGATCGTTGCGGGCGATCGCGTCGGTGACCTCATAGGCCTCCTCGATCGTGTAAGGCGCGATGGTCGCGAAGGTTTGCTCGACGTCCCATGGGCAGCCGGTGACCGGCGTGCGCAGCGCGGCCATGATGTCGAGCAGACGGCTGATATCGCGGGACGGGGTCATTGAGCACCTGTCGGTTATTTGCCCGCGATTTATGCACCAGCAGAGGCCCTCCGGACACCCGCCAACCGGTCATTGGCCTCGTTGCGCACAGGTGCTAGTCCGCCCTCGCAAAAGGAGAAAAAGGCGTGGATCGGCAGGCGGCACTGGTACTGTTTTCGGGCGGGCAGGACTCGGCCACGTGTCTTGCGTGGGCGCTGGACCGGTTCGACCACATCGAGACGATCGGCTACGCCTATGGCCAGCGCCATGCGGTGGAACTGGCGTGCCGCGAGCCGCTGCTTGACGGGCTCAAGGCGCTTGACGCTGGGTGGGCCGGCAAGCTCGGCGAGCATCATACGCTCGATATTCCGACACTTGCCGCGGTCTCGGAGACGGCGCTGACGCGCGACGTCGCGATTGCGATGGGCGAGGGCGGCTTGCCGAATACGTTCGTACCCGGCCGCAACCTGATCTTCCTGACCTTCGCAGCGGCGCTCGCCTATCGGCGCGGCATCAAACACATCGTCACCGGCGTCTGCGAGACCGACTACTCCGGCTATCCGGACTGCCGCGACGACACCATCAAGGCGCTGCAGGTGGCGATCAATCTCGGCATGGAGCGGCGCTTCGTGCTGCATACGCCGCTGATGTGGCGCGACAAGGCGGCGACCTGGGCGCTCGCCCATGACCTCGGCGGCGACGCGCTGATCGACCTCATTCGCGAGCGCTCGCACTCCTGCTATCTGGGAGTGCGGAATACCAGCCATAATTGGGGTTTTGGCTGCGGCGAATGCCCCGCCTGCCGCTTGCGCGCCGACGGCTGGAACCGCTATGCAGCACGAGAAGCGACGTAAGGGCACTTTTGCAATGAACGAACGGCAACACCGCGACGTGGAAGGTTTTGTATTCCTCGCCGCCTACATCGCCTGCATTCCGCTGGCGAACTGGTTGATTGGCAACGTAGGAACCGTGTGCGTTCCACAGGGGCCATGCCTCGTGCCGGTCGCGCCGGGGCTGATGGCACCGAGCGGTGTGCTTATGGTCGGCCTGGCGCTGGTGCTGCGCGATCTCGTGCAGCGGCGGCTCGGCATCGGCTACGCGTTGGGCGCGATCGCAGCCGGCGCGGCGCTGTCCGGCATCCTGGCCCCGCTGCCGCTGGTGGTCGCGTCAACGACTGCATTCCTGCTGTCCGAGCTCGCCGACTTCGCAGTCTATACGCCGCTTCAGAAGCGCGGCCTGACCATCGCGGTGCTCGCGAGCAGCTTCGTCGGCCTGGTCGCCGACTCGATCATCTTCCTCTGGCTCGCTTTCGGCAGCTTCGACTTCCTGCTCGGGCAAATCGTCGGCAAGGCGTGGATGGTGCTGCTGACGTTGCCCGCGATCGAATGGCTGCGCCGGCGCGACCGGCGTCTGGGCCCAGCCTGGCCAAAAACGATGAGAAGTCCTCACGAGGGGTGAGCAAACTTCGTTGGCGGAGCCCTAGCCTGATCTGAAAGGCGGATGCTAGCCTTCCTTGAAGCAAGGGAGGCTTTCCAATGAGCGAACAATCGCCTGTGCTCGTCGAGCGTGACGGACCCGTCACTATCGTTTCCATCAATCGTCCCGAGCGACGCAACGCCGTCAATGGCGCGACGGCGAAGCTGCTGTTCGACGCCTTCCGCGCCTTCGATGCGGACGAGAGCGCATCGGTCGCGGTGTTCACCGGGACGGGCGGCTATTTCTGCGCCGGCGCCGACCTGAAGATGGTCGCAACCGGTGATCCGGAAAAGAAGCGCGAGCTCGGCGGCCACACGACCCTCGCGCCGATGGGACCGAGCCGGCTGCGGCTGACCAAGCCAGTAATTGCTGCAGTCGAAGGGCACGCCGTCGCCGGCGGCATGGAGCTGGCGTTGTGGGCGGACATGCGTGTGGTGGGGGAGGGCGCCGTCTTCGGCATCTTCTGCCGCCGGTTCGGCGTGCCGCTGATCGACCTCGGCACCATCCGGCTGCCACGGCTGATCGGGCATTCGCGCGCCATGGACCTGATCCTCACCGGCCGCCCGGTCGAGGCGAAGGAGGCACTGGACATGGGCATCGCCAACCGCCTGGTGCCGAAGGGAGAGGCACGGGCGCATGCGATCGCGATTGCCAAGGACATCGCCGCGTTCCCGCAACTCTGCCTGCGCAACGACAAGCGCTCGGCCCTGGCGCAGTGGGACCTCGACGAGGAAGCGGCGATCATGGACGAGATGGCCGGCGGCCTGAAAGTCATCGCCTCAGGCGAGACCGTCGCCGGCGCCACGCGCTTCGCCAGCGGAGCAGGGCGCCATGGCAGCTTCAAGGGGTGAGGCGCCCGATACGCAACGAGGCGTCGTCCCCGCGAAGGCGGGGACCCAGTATTCCAGAGCGTCAGAGGTCTTACTGCTAATGCTGCGGCGTACTGGATGCCCGCCTGCGCGGGCATGACGGCGGAGGTTGTTCAGAGTCATCACGCCTCACCTGGCTGCGGTGAGAAAATCGAAGTCACAGCCTTCCGTCGCCTGCAGCACCGTGCGTCGATAGAGCGCCTGGTAGCCGCGGGAAGGGACGGGCGGCGGCTGGAAATTCTCAAGCCGCTTGCGGATCTCGCTCTCGTCCACCAAGAGATCGATCGCCTTGTTATTGATCGAGAGCCGGATGCGATCGCCATTCCTGACCACTGCCAGCGGCCCGCCGATGGCGGCCTCGGGCGTGACGTGCAGAACGATGGTGCCGAAGGCCGTTCCCGACATGCGCGCGTCTGAAATCCGCACCATGTCCTTCACGCCCGCCTGCGCGAGCTTCTTCGGGATCGGCAGGTAGCCAGCCTCGGGCATGCCGGCAGCGTGCGGGCCGGCGTTCTTCAGCACCAGCACGTCGTTCGGAGTCACGTCGAGATTTGGGTCGTCGATGCGATTGCTCAAATCTTCGAGGCCTTCGAACACGACCGCACGGCCCTCGGTTTCGAACAGGGAAGGCGTCGCCGCCGCGCGCTTGAAGATCGCGCCGTCTGGCGCGAGCGAGCCCTTCAATGCAATCAGGCCGCCGACGCTCGACACCGGATCGTTGAACGGACGGATCACCGCGCGGTCGATCCAGTCGAGCGGCTCCTCGAGACGATCGGCGAGCGTGCGGCCTTCGATGTCGATGGTGTCGAGATGGAGCAGGGGCTTCAGCTCGCGCAGCACCGCACCGACGCCACCGGCGGCGTAAAAGTCCTCCATGTAACCTTCGCCGACCGGCTTCAGATCGACCAGCACCGGCGTCTCGTCCGAGATCGCGTTCAGCCGGTCCATCGAGATGCGAACGCCGACGCGGCCGGCGATCGCGGTCAGGTGGATGATCGCGTTGGTCGAGCCGCCGAGCGACATCAGCACGCGAAAGGCGTTCTCGACGGATTTCTGCGTGATGATCTGGTCCGGCCGCACCTTCCTGGTGATCAACGCAACGGCGGCCTTGCCGCTCTCCTCGGCCGCAAGCAGCCGCGCCGAATGCACCGCGGGGATCGCCGCAGTGCCGGGCAGGGACATACCGAGCGTTTCGGCGATGCAGGCCATGGTGCTGGCCGTGCCCATTACCGCACAGGTTCCGGTTGTCACCGCAAGGCGCTGTTCGACGACGGAGATTTCGTCCGCGCTGACGCCGCCGCCGCGGTACCGCGCCCAAAAGCTCCGGCAGTCCGTGCAAGCACCGAGGCGCTGGCCGCGGTGGCGGCCGGTCATCATCGGTCCAACGGCCAGTTGAATGGCCGGCACATTCGCCGAGGCTGCGCCCATCAGTTGTGCCGGGATGGTCTTGTCGCAACCGCCGATCAGCACCACCGCATCCATCGGCTGCGCGCGCACCATCTCTTCGGTGTCGATCGCCATCAGGTTGCGGAACATCATGCTGGTCGGGCTCAGGAAGATCTCGCCGAGCGACGTGGTCGGGAACGCCCGAGGTAGCGCGCCCGCGGCCAGCACGCCGCGCGAAACCGCTTCAACGAGTTCCGGCATATGCCTGTGGCAATTGTTGAATTCCGATGGTGTCATGGCGATGCCGACCACCGGCTTGCCGAGCAGCTCCGAGGAGAGGCCCATCGAGCGCGCAAACGAGCGGCGCAGGAAACGCGAGAAATCGCGGTCGCCGTAGTTGGTGAGGCCGCGGTCGAAACCGTGCGGATCGGTCATTGGTGCGTTTCCTTGGCGGCTGCTAGAAATTGGCGAACCGAGGCCTGCTCGGAACGACAATCAAGAACGAGAGGTAAGACCTTGGCGGATTTTGTAAAAATTGAGAAGGGGCTGGGCGAGGGTGGCCGCATTGCGGTCGTGCGGTTCGACCGCGGCGACGGCATCAACGCGCTTTCACCCGATGCAATGCGCCAGTTGACGGCCGCCGCGGAAAGCTTCGACGACGACGCCGAGACCTCGGTCGTGATCCTGACCGGCGCAAAGGCTTTCAGCGCCGGCGCCGACCTGAAGAGCCCGGAAAACCGCTCGCGGGCGACCATGGACATGGGCGCGCTGCGCCGACAGCTGCGGCTCGGGCCGCGCCTGACGCGCGCCTGGTACGAGATGGACCAGGTGACGATTGCCGCGATCGAGGGCTTTTGCATCGGCGGCGGCATTGCGCTCGCCGTGGCGCTCGACTTTCGCATCATGGCCCGCGACGCACATATTCGCGTGCCTGAGATCGGCCTTGGCATGAACATGAGCTGGCAGAGCGTGCCGCGCATGCTGCAGTTGATCGGCCCCGCGCGCACCAAGCAGGCCGTGATCCTGGCCGACCAGCGCATCTCGGCGGCGGACGCTTACGACTGGGGCCTGGTCGAGCAGGTGACCGAGCCCGGGGCGAGCTTCTACGCGGCGATGGAGTTTGCGGAAAAGATCGCGGCGCAGCCGCCGATGCCGGTCGCCATGACCAAGCACACGGTCAATCGCCTTGCCGGCGCGCTCGACGATCTGGCAAGCCACATGGATCTCGATCAATACGCGCTCGCCAGCCTGAGCGAGGATCACAAGGAAGGCGTCGCGGCCTTTTTGAACAAGCGCAAGCCGCGTTTCAAAGGCCGATAAAGCAAGCCGAGGAGGGAGCAGCCATGCGCACTTATCATCACTTCATCAATGGCGCCGAAGTCGAGCCGGTCGGTCGCGCGTGGCTGGACAGCGTCGACCCGTATCAGGGCAAGCCTTGGGCGCGGATTGCCAAAGGCACTGCGGCGGACGTCGATCACGCCGTGACCGCCGCCGCGCGCGCCATGCGCGAAGGCCCATGGGCCAAGATGACCGCAACCGAACGCGGCAAGCTGATGCTGCGGCTCGCCGACCTGGTCGCGAAGAACGCCGAACGGCTGGCGGAGATCGAGGTCCGCGACAACGGCAAGCTGCTGGCCGAGATGCGCGGCCAGGTGAACTACCATCCCGAATGGTGGCGCTACTTCGGAGGCCTCGCGGACAAGATCGAAGGCGCGGTGATGCCGATCGACAAGCCGGATGTCATGGCGTTCACCCGGCACGAGCCAGTGGGCGTCGTCGCAGCTTTGACCGCATGGAATTCGCCGCTGCTGTTCGTCGCATGGAAGTGCGCGGCGGCGATCGCCGCGGGCTGCAGCGTCGTGGTGAAGCCGTCGGAGTTCGCCTCCGTCTCGACGCTGGAGTTTGCGCAGTTGACGCGCGAGGCGGGATTTCCGGACGGCGTGTTCAACGTCATCACGGGGCTGGGCGAGGAGGTGGGGGCCGCCCTCGTCGATCACCCGGATGTCGCCAAGATCACCTTCACCGGATCGGACGTCACCGGCGCGCGCATCTACGCACAGGCTGCCAAGACCATGAAGCGGGTGACCCTTGAGCTCGGCGGCAAGTCGCCCAACATCGTGTTCGATGACTGCGACCTGGACGCCGCGGCCGCAGGCGCCATCTCCGGGATCTTTGCAGCCACCGGCCAGACCTGCATCGCAGGTTCGCGGCTGCTCGTGCAGAACTCGATCCGCGACGCGTTCGCTGAACGCGTCGTCAAGCTCGGCGCCTCGGCGCGCAAAGGCAATCCGATGCTGCCGGACACCAACATCGGCCCGGTAACCACGCCGCCGCAATACAAGAAGATCCTGGACTACATCGGCATCGCCAAGGCCGAAGGCGCGCGATGCGTGCTGGGCGGCGGCCCTGCCACCTCAGCCGAGTTGCCCGGCGGCCAGTTCGTCGAGCCGACCATCTTCGTCGACGTCAAACCGGAGATGAGGATTGCGCGGGAGGAGGTGTTCGGTCCGGTGCTGTCGATCATCGGCTTCGATGACGAAGCCGACGCCGTGCAGATCGCCAATGACACGGTCTACGGACTCGCGGCCGGCGTCTGGACCGGCGATATCGGCCGGGCCGTACGGATGTCGTCGGCGCTGAAAGCCGGCACGGTCTGGGTCAACACCTACCGTGCCATCAGCTACATGATGCCGTTCGGCGGCATGAAGCGCTCCGGCATCGGCCGCGAGAGCGGCATCGAGGCGATCAAGGATTATCTCGAGACCAAGAGCGTCTGGCTGTCCTACGCCAAGGGCGCGCCGGCCAATCCTTTCATCATGAGGTAGACCGCCTCAGGAAGTCGCGCACCAGTTCGTCCCATTCCGCGTCCAGCGTCATCGTCGAAGGCTGGACGCCGCAGCGACGATACCAGTAGGCGGCGTTCGACGGATCGCCTTCCGTTGGCCCAAGCCCTGATCCACGATTCGCATAAGACATATTATGGAATATTTTATTGTGGGCGAATTTCGTTAAAGTGCAGAGGTTTACGGCCCGAAGCCGCGACGGCCGGTGAGCCGCAGCGGCTTTCGAAGCCCTCAGCACGGCGCTCATTTGCAAGCGCTGGCGAGCGTCAGGCTTCGCGCTTATAGCTTACGCCAACGCCCAAGAAGATCTCCGAGGACGCCCATGGATAAACCCGTCAGCCAGTACGACATCGGGCTCGACAAGACACAGGCGAACTACGTGCCGCTGTCGCCGGTCAGCTTTCTGCAGCGATCGGCGCACGTCTATCCGAAGCTCACCAGCGTCGTTCACGAAGGCCGCAGCTTCACCTGGGCTGAGACCTACAGCCGGTGCCGCCGGTTTGCGTTCTGGCTCGCGCGCCAAGGCATCAGCCGTGGCGATACGGTCGCGGCGATGCTGCCGAACATCCCGGCGATGTATGAGGCTCACTTTGCCGTGCCGATGGCCGGCGGCGTTTTGAACGCGCTGAACACGCGGCTCGATGCCGGCGCGATCGCATTCATGCTGGAGCATGGCGGCGCAAAGATCCTGCTGGTCGACCCGGAATTTTCCGCGGTGATGGCGGACGCGCTCAGCCGCATGAACGGGCCGAAGCCGCTGGTGGTCGACGTCGACGACGCGGCGTTTTCCGGCGGCCAGCGCATCGGACAAATCGAGTACGAGGCCATGCTGGCGTCCGGCGATCCGGATTTCGAATGGTCGCTGCCGCGCGACGAATGGGACGCGATTGCGCTCGGCTACACCTCCGGCACCACCGGCAATCCCAAAGGCGTGGTCACGCATCACCGCGGCGCGTATCTCAACGCCGTCAGCAACATTCTCTCGGGCGGCCTCGGCCAGCATCCGGTCTATCTCTGGACGCTGCCGATGTTTCATTGCAACGGCTGGTGCTTTCCGTGGACGATCGCGGCGGCGTCCGGCGTTAACGTCTGCCTGCGCAAGGTCGATCCTGTAAAAATCTTCGAATTGATTAAAAAGCACGGCGTCACGCACATGTGCGGCGCGCCGATCGTCTACACGACGCTGATCAATGCGCCGTCGGCGCCGCGCGGCGACAAGGTCGGGGCGGTGGCCGGCCTTGTGGCGGGCGCGTCGCCGCCGGTGGCGATGATCCAGGGCGCCGAGGAAGTCGGCATCCGGCTGACCCACGTCTACGGCCTCACAGAAGTCTATGGCCCCGCCTCCGTCTGCGCCGAGCAGCCCGGCTGGGACGACCTGCCAGTGGCCGAACGGGCAAAGCTCAAGCGCCGCCAGGGCGTCGCCTATCACCTGCAGGACAACGTCACCGTGCTCGATCCGCAGACGATGAAGGAAGTGCCGCGCGATGGCGAGACCATCGGCGAGGTCATGTTCCGCGGCAACATCGTCATGAAAGGCTATCTGAAGAACGAGGCGGCGACGCGCGAAGCCTTTGCCGGCGGCTGGTTTCACACCGGCGATCTCGGCGTGCTCGATGCCGAAGGCTACGTGATGATCAAGGACCGCTCCAAAGACATCATCATCTCCGGCGGCGAGAACGTCTCATCCGTCGAGGTCGAGGACGTGCTCTGCAAACATCCGGCGGTGCTGTTTGCGGCGGTGGTCGCCAAACCGGACGAAAAATGGGGCGAGGTCCCCTGCGCTTTCGTCGAGCTCAAGGACGGTGCCAAGGCGACCGAGGCCGAGATCATGGCCTTCTGCCGCAACGAATTGCCGGGCTTCAAGTCGCCGAAGGCCGTCGTGTTTGGCGTACTGCCGAAGACATCGACGGGCAAGATCCAGAAGTTCGAGCTGCGCAATCAGGTGAAGTCGGCGAAAGCGATTGGTGAGGTGTGAGGAAGAGGCGAATAGCGAATAGGGAAGCAGGCTCTCGGCCCACTATTCGCTATTCGCTACTCCCTATTCGCCCTCTTCCACTTCAATCCGCATCCCGTCATACGCCGGCACGACTCCGTCCGGCAGCTTCGCCCGCAGCACCTCGTAATCGAGATCGACGTGCATGTTGGTGATGATCGCCCTGCGCGGCTTCATCAGCTCGATCCAGGATAGCGCTTGATCGACACTGGTGTGGGTCGGATGCGGCGCGTAGCGCAGCCCGTCGATGATCCACAGATCGAGGTCCTGCAGGAGGCCCAGGCTCTGTCGCGGGATGTCGTTCATGTCCGGTGAATAGGCGATCCCGCCGAAGCGATAGCCGAAAGCCGGCATCTTGCCGTGGTCGACCAGGAACGGCCTCAGGGTGAGGGGACCGCCCTTCCCTTCGATCGTCCGCTCCTCGCCGGCTTCGACATATCGCAGGTTAAGGATCGGCGGATAGTCGCTTCCCGGCGGCTGGGTGAAGCAATAACCGAAGCGCACGAGGATGTCGCGCGAGGCGGCCTGGCTCATGTAAACCGGGATGCGCGCGCGCATGTGCAGGACGACGGGGCGAAGGTCGTCCATGCCGTGCAGTTGATCGGCGTGCTCATGTGTCATGAAGACCGCGTCGAGATGATCGACATTGGCATCGATGAGCTGCTCGCGCAGGTCCGGCGAGGTGTCGACCAGCACGCGGGTGATGCCACGCTCGGACTTGCGCTCGATCAGAAGCGAGCAGCGGCGACGACGGTTCTTTGGATTGTTGGGATCGCAAGCGCCCCAACCGGATGCCGGGCGCGGGACACCGCCCGACGAGCCGCAGCCGAGAATTGTCACGGTCAGGCTCATGCGGCGGCAGCGCTCGACGCTGGAACCTTGCTGAACAGGCGGAAGAAGTTTTCCGTCGTCTGCCGGGAAATCTCCTCCAGCGAGACGCCACGGGTTTCCGCCAGCACGCGCGCGGTCTCGACCACGAACGACGGCTCATTGCGCTTGCCGCGGTGTTTTCCCGCCGCCAGATATGGCGCGTCCGTTTCGACCATGATGCGGTCGGGTGGAAGCTCGGCAGCGATGTCGCGCAGGCTTTGCGAATTCTTGAAGGTCAGGATGCCGGTGAACGAGATCGACAGCCCGAGCTCGATCGCGCGCAGCGCAAGCTCGCGCCCCCCTGTGTAACAGTGCAGGACGGCCTTGAACGGCCCCTGCGCGATTTCCTCTTCCAGGATGCGTTTGCAGTCGTCGTCCGCATCCCGGGTGTGGATCACGAGCGGCAGTCCCGTGGCGCGCGCAGCCGCGATATGCTGGCGAAAGCCCCGCTCCTGCGCCTGCGGCAAACCCTTCTTGTAGAAGTAGTCGAGCCCCGCCTCCCCCAGCGCCACGACCTTCGGATGCTTCGTCAGGCCGATCAGCTCTTCCGCGGCAATGCCGTCTTCCTCGTCGGCGTGGTGCGGATGCGTGCCGACCGAGCAGTAGACATTCGGAAAACGCGCTGTGATGTCGAGCAGGCCGTCCAGCTTGCGCACGCGGGTCGAGATCGTGACGATACGGCCGATGCCGGCGGCCTCGGCGCGCGCAACGATGGCGTCGAGGTCGTCGGCAAAGTCCGGAAAGTCGAGGTGGCAGTGGCTGTCGACCAGCATCACGCCTCCTCCTTCGGCTCGATATAGCGCGGGAACACCGGCGCCGGCGGCGGCAGCTGGCTGCCGGACTGCAGCCGAACGCCAAGCGACGCAAAGTCGCGCGCGTCCTGCGGCAGCGCCAGCAGGTCGAGCAGCCTCGCCGATGCCTCCGGCATGAACGGCTGGCTCAGGATGCCGAGCTGGCGGATGACCTCCGCCGTCACATACAGCACCGTCTTCTGCCGCACCGGGTCGGTTTTCGCGAGCGCCCACGGTGCCTCGCCCGCGAAATAGCGGTTGGCCTCGGCGACGACGGCGAAGACCGCATTCAGCGCCTGATGGATCTGCTGCGTCTTCATCGCCTCCCGCGCCAGCGCCAGCATGCCATCGGCTTGCGCCAGGATGGCCGTGTCGCTGTCGCTGAACGCGGCCGGCTCCGGCACCACGCCGCCCAGCTGCTTGCCGATCATCGACAGCGAGCGCTGCGCCAGGTTGCCAAGGTCGTTGGCGAGATCGGCATTGATCCGCGCGACGATCGCTTCGTGGTTATAGTTGCCGTCCTGCCCGAACGGAACTTCACGCAGGAAGAAGTAGCGAAGCTGGTCGACACCGTACTGATCGGCGAGATTGAAGGGGTCGACAACATTGCCGACCGATTTCGACATTTTCTCTCCGCGGTTGAACAGGAAGCCATGCGCGAAAACCCGCTTCGGCACGGGAATGGCTGCCGACATCAGGAACGCCGGCCAGTACACCGCATGAAAGCGGATGATGTCCTTGCCGATGATGTGCACGTCGGCCGGCCAATACTTCCAGGTCGCCTCGGTCTCGTCGGGAAAGCCGGCGCCGGTGATATAGTTGGTCAGCGCGTCGAACCAGACATACATCACATGCTCAGGGTCGTTCGGAACCTTCACGCCCCAGTCGAAGGTGGTGCGCGAGACCGAAAGATCCTTCAGGCCTGACTTGACGAAACTGATGATCTCATTGCGCCGTGCGTCGGGTCCGATGAAGTCGGGCCGCTCCTCGTAAAGCTTCAGCAGGCGGTCCTGGTAGGCCGACAGGCGGAAGAAATAGCTCCGCTCGTCCACCCACTCGACCGGCGAGCCTTGCGGGCCGCGGCGAACGTTGTCCTCGCCGACGGTGATTTCCGCCTCGTCGTAATAGGCTTCGTCGCGCACCGAGTACCAGCCCGAATAGACACTCGGATAAATGTCACCCGCCTGCTGCACGCGATTCCAGAGCAACTGGCTCGAATGATGGTGCTGCTCCTCGGTGGTGCGAATGAAGCGGTCGAACGAGACGTTCAGCCGCTCGTCCATGGCCTTGAAGCGGCCAGCGTTGCGCGCGGCAAAATCCTGCACTGTCAAATTCTCGCGCGCGGCCGTCTGCACCATCTTAAGGCCGTGCTCGTCGGTGCCGGTCAGGAAGAACACGTCCTTGCCGTCGAGGCGCTGGAAGCGCGCCAGCGCGTCGGCCGCGATCGCCTCATAGGCGTGGCCGATATGCGGCAAACCGTTCGGGTAGGAGATCGCGGTGGTGACGTAATAGGTCGAACGCGTTGCCGCCTGGGGCGCCGCAGGCGCCGGCGTTGGTGCGGGCGCCTTGTTTGCGACACGGGGCGTGACAGGCTTGCTGCGGACGGCCTCGACCGTCTTCTCCAAGGTCTTGTTCGTCTTGGCCGCTTTCTTCCCTGCGGGCTTCTTGGTTGCAGACCCGCTATTTGCCGATTTGGCCGCGTTCGCCTTCACGGCGGGCTTACTCTTCTTTGCCGTTGTCTTTGCTTTGGCAGCCTTCTTCGCTTGCTTCTTCGCCTTCCCGGCGGGAGCGGCCTTTGTCTTTGCCTTTGTCTTTGTTTCGGCAACCTTCTTTTTCTTGCGAACAGGCGCCTTGGAGGCTGCTCGCGACGCCTTCTTGCCGGCGGCGCCAGCGACCTTGCTCTTGCGGCTCTTGCTGGGCTTCTTTCTGCTCGCGGCCATAGCGCTTTCCTTCGTACCTAATTTTACGCGAGATGGTCAGCGGTGCCGACTCATTCGGTAGTTTTCACATTTTGAGGGGCAAAAAGTCTGGGACGTGCTGGATGCGCTTAGCGCATGGCCTCAGCAAGCATTCCGAACACCGAAAAAACCAGCGGTTTGCGTTCCAAGTTGAATTCCTGGGTCTCGCGGACGGCGCGGCTGATCTTTTCCCACACCTCGGACAGCCGCGCAAGACGGGGTAAATCCGCCTTGGGCCCGCCTGCCCGCAATTGGGCCATCATCCAACGCTCCAGCGTGTCGGTGAAGGCCAGCAATGCCGCGCGATCATTGCCCATCAGTGAATCGCCAAGGCCGTGCAATCCCTTGGGATCGATCTGCGGCAGGGCCTGCAACAGTGCCTCCGTTTTGTGCTGCAGCCCAAGCGCTTCCCCGCCCAGCAGCATCAGCGCGCGCGCAACACTGCCCTCCGCCCGGCCGGCGGCCTCGTTCAACGCGCGGTCATCCGGATCCGTCCCCGTGGCATCGGCCGCCGCCCTGACGACATCACCAGCCTCAAGTGCGCGCAGGCTCAGCTTCCGGCAGCGGGACTGGATGGTGGGAAGCACGCGCGCCGGGGCATTGCTGACCAGCAGGAACAGCGAGCGGGCCGGCGGCTCCTCCAGAACCTTCAGCAGCGCGTTCGCCGAATTCGCATTCAGTTCGTCCACCGTGTCGACGATGCAGACCCGCCAGCCATCGGCCGCCGAGGTGGAGCCGAAAAACGACACGGTCTCGCGCACGTTCTCGACGGAGATCTCGGTTCGCAGCACGCCGCGATCGTTCAAGGTCCGCTCGAGGATCAGCAGGCCGCCATGAGTGCCCGCGGTGATATGGCGGGCGGTCGGATGCGCAGCGTCGATCGCAAGCGATGTCGCCTTCTGTACGGCCGGCGCCGACGGAAGCGGCTGCGCCAGCACGAAACGCGCGAACCGAAACGCCAGCGTGGCCTTACCGATGCCATGCGGTCCGCCGATCAGCCAGGCATGCGGACATTGACCGCCGCGATAGGCATCGAGCAGCACCGCTTCCGCCTCGGCATGACCGTACAGCGACACGGTCTCACGCGGCGGCTGCACTGCAGCTTGCGGCTCCTCGCCCCGCTTGCTCATGCGCCGTTTGTCTCGAGCTTTTGCTCAAGCCCATCTTCTTCAAGCGACTGGGTTTCGTGCAATTCGGTAAACCGCGAGCCGACCACGCTCCAGATGCGCTGTGCCGTCACCGCGACGTCCGCGGTGGCATCGACCAGGACGCAGCGCTCAGGCTCGTCGATCGCCACCTGTCGGTAGGCCTCGCGCAGCCGCCGGTGAAAATCGGCGTCCTCCGCCTCGAAACGGTCGGGCGCCTCCTGCCCTCGCCGCTTGGCCGCGCGGGCAAGCCCGACCTCGGCCGGAACATCGAGAATGATGGTCAGGTCCGGCGCCAGCTCACCGATCGTCACGCGCTCCATGGCGCGGATCAGCTTGAGGTCGGCCGAGCCGAGTTTGCCCTGATAGACCCGGGTAGAGTCCGTGAAGCGGTCGCACAGCACCCACCGCCCCTGCCCCAACGCCGGCGCAATGACGTTGTGCACATGGTCGTCGCGCGCAGCCGCAAACAGCAGCGCTTCACCGCTCGCGCCCAAAACTTTGCCGACGCCGGACAAGACCAGATGCCGCACGATCTCCGCTCCAGGCGAGCCGCCGGGCTCGCGGGTCACCACCGTGCGAACGCCTCTCCCCTCCAGCTTCTCGGCCAGGAGCCTGATCTGGGTCGACTTGCCGGATCCTTCGCCGCCTTCGAAGCTGATGAAGCGGCCGCGTTCTGACATGGACATCATTGCGCTTTGGGCGCCTTCGGTTCCCGGGCGAGCGCCTTCTCGGCGCCGGCGCGGAACAGGCCGATCATCATCTCGCCGGCGGTGTCGAAGGCCTTTTGTGTGATCGAACCCTTGGCAATCGATGCCTCGGCGTAGAGCGGCGCCTCGAGCGCAACGGTCTGGCCGCGCCAGACTTTTACGACGCCGATCTTTTGTCCGGCTTCCACCGGTGCACGCACCGGCCCTATGTAAACGATCCGGGCGATGATCTTGTCAGCTCCGCTGCGCTGAACCATCAGCCGGATCGGCGTCGGGCTCTTCAGCCCGATCGACGAGCTCTCCCCGCCGAACACCTTGGCGTAGCCCACCACCTGGTCGGCGCCGAACAAGGGCCGCGCCTCGAAATTTCGGAAGCCCCAGTCGAGGATCTTCTTGGTCTCGGTCAGCCGGTCGTCCGGATCGGTCATGCCGTTGACGACGGCGATCAGCCGCAAGCCGCTTTGCAGCACGGAGGCGACCATGCCGAACTGGCCTTCCTTGGTGTGGCCGGTCTTGAACCCGTCCGCGCCCGGCATGATGTTCAGAAGCGGATTGCGGTTCTGCTGCCTGATCTTGTTCCAGGTGAACTCGCGCTCGGAGAACAGCGGATAGAACTCCGGGTGGTTCTTGATGATGTGCCGCCCCAACGTGGCGAGCTCGCGTACCGTCATCTTGTTGTCGGGATCGGAGATGCCGCTGGAGTTGCCGAAGGTGGCCTGGGTGAGGCCCAGCTCGCGCGCACGCTTGGTCATCATTTCAGTGAAGGCGCGCTCGTTGCCGGCAATGCCTTCGGCAAGAATGATGCAGGAGTCGTTGCCGCTCTGGATCGCAAGGCCGCGCAGCAGGTCCTCGACCTTGATCTGGCTGCGCAGCGCGGCGAACATGGTCGAGCCGCCGGCCGGCGCCCCGCCCCGCCGCCACGCATACTCACTCACTTTATATTCGTCCGTGAGCTTGATGGTTCCCTTCTTCAATTCGTTGAAGACGACTTCGGCGGTCATCAGTTTCAGCATGCTCGAGGGCGCAGACAATTGGTCGGCGTTCTTTTCGTAGAGCACGCTGCCGCTTTCGGCCTCGATCAGGATGGCGTAAGGCGCCGCGCTTTCGAACCCGCCCGCCGGCTTCTGCCCGCCGCCCTGAACGCTGTTGTTGGCGGCCGAAGCGCCGTCGATACCGGCCATAAACAGGCCAAACGCCGTCAGCGTCGCGCAAACCCTGCGGAGGATATTATAGCGGGCACGAGCGCCGCCGCTGCGACCTGACTTTATGGAATCCATGGACTGTTATCCCGACCGTCGGATTTTAACAGTTCATACAAGTACGAACAACAAAGAGACGGGTTTTGGAACAGTTGTCCCGTTCCAAGCGACGCGTTCTGACGTCAGTGTGAGGAGTCCCTGCCGCGAGAGGCCGGATCAGTAGAGGCCGCGGCCGGAGATCGGATCGGAGGCAAAGCCGCTGCGAACGGGCGCATAGGCCGACACCGGGCGGGAGACCGACATCACCTCGCCGCCGTCATGGTCTGCTATCATACGTGCGTTCGCTGCCACCGCCGGCCGCCGCGACGCCGACATGGACGACGTCGCGTTGATCGACGCCACATCGGCGCTGGTATGGCCGAGAGTATAGGGCCGGCCCTCGGGCATGGGGATGTCGCCGCGCATCGCTCCGCGTGTCGGCGACGGGATACTCGGCACGAACGGTCTGGCCGACGCGACCATCACGGCAGATGGCGGCGGCGCCGGCTGCCCTGACCGCAGCGTCGCCATCAGTTGGCGGTCGTCGGAACCGTCGAGCGAGGCGCGCCCGACATATTCGACGCGCACGCGCGCGGTTCCGTGCCGCTCGAATTCGAGCAGGCTGGCCGCGCGATAGGACACATCGATCACGCGATTGGCGTGGAACGGGCCGCGGTCGTTGACGCGCACGATCAGCGACTTGCCGTTGCGCAGGTTTGTGACGCGGGCGTAGCTCGGCATCGGCATGGTCGGATGCGCGGCCGAGATCGACGTCATGTCGAAGACTTCGCCGTTCGCCGTCTGCCGGCCGTGGAAGTCGTCGCCGTACCAGGACGCCAGACCTTCGGCGCTATAGTCGCGGTCTTCTTCCGGCACGTACATGCGTCCGGCGACGGTATAGGGCCGGCCGACCCGGAACGTTCCGCCGCCCTTCGGCACGGCTTCGCCGGACTGGACCACGCGTGGGCTGGCCGAGACGCCGTATTTCGGATCGAGCTTGTTGGTCAGCTTGCTGGCGGAGCCGCACTGGGCGAGCGTCAGGCACGCGGTCGCGACAGCCGCCAAGCGCGCCGCACGGCAGAGCGTGTCGCCCGAAATCGTCCCCATCGTCCCCAAGTACTCACTACCACGTTTGGCGATCAGCCTGACGGCATTCTTGCCAAAACCGCCAGGCCACCCACATAGCCGCCTAAGAACGGCGTCGCTTTGCTCGCCTGCCCAAACGATACACCGTTATCGTCCGCGGAAGGCGGCAGAAATGCGGCATACCCTACGGTGGTGAACAGGACGTTGCCAAAGCGAGTTGCCAGGGCAACACCAGCGCCCATAATTCCTTTTGCGCTTGAATTTTCCTGAGCTTTTCTTGGGCAACTTGCGAAAGGCCAAAACCATGAGCATTGCCGAAGTCCTCGACACCCCGCCTCACCGCTCGCCTGTTGTACCGCCCCGCCCGGACTACGCCCCTCCCGGCATGTCCAGCCTTGGCCGAATCGCTGCCATGCGCCGGAGCGCCATCGGCACCTGGGGCGAGCGCGCCTACCGCGAGGATATCGTCAAGGGCAACTTCCTCGGCCGGAACAGTTTTACGGTCAACGCGCCCGACGCGATCAAGCATGTGCTGATCGACAACTACGAGAATTACAGCCGCACCCATGTCGGCATCCGCGTGCTGCGGCCGATCCTCGGCGAGGAAGGCCTGCTGCTAGCGCACGGCAAGGCGTGGAAACATCAGCGGCGCACGCTGGCGCCGGCTTTCGCACCGCGCGCCGTCGGGATGCTGGTGCCACACATGCTTAGCGCCACCGATGCGATGATCACGGAACTCGCCGGCAAGTGCGGCCCGCCGGCGGACGTGCGCGAGGCCATGCAGCGGCTGGCGCTGGATATTGCCGGGCGAACGATGTTCTCGTTCTCGCTCGAGAAGCATGGCGCGGCGCTCCGCCAGTTCGTCAACGACTATGCCCATCGGCTTGCGCAGCCGCACTTTCTCGACGTGCTGCTGCCGCTCAACTGGCCAAGCCCGCGCGATTTTTCCCGCCGGGCCTTCCGCCGGGAGTGGACCCAGTTCCTGGGCGTGCTGATCGCCGAACGGCGTGCGCTTGGCACAAGCGAAGGCGCGCCGCGCGACCTGTTCGACCTGATGGTGGCAGCGCGCGACCCCGAAACCGGCGACGCGTTTTCCGATGCGCAGCTCGCCGATCAAGTCGCAACCATGATTCTTGCCGGCCATGAGACGACGGCGACGGCGCTGTTCTGGTCGCTCTACCTGCTCTCGCTCGACCAATCCGCGCAGGATGAGCTAGCGGCCGAGGCGCAGGCCCAGGGCGCGCGCCAGCCGGGCGAGCTCGACACCACGCGGCTGAAGTTTACGCGCGCCGTGCTGGATGAGACGCTGCGGTTGTACCCGCCCGCGTTTCTCATCGCGCGTGCCGCCATCGGCCCGGATGCGATCGCGGGCCAGCGGATCGGCAAGCGCGACGTCATCCTGATTGCGCCATGGCTTTTGCACCGGCACGAGCGGCTGTGGGAGAATCCGAATGCGTTCATGCCGCAGCGTCGCGAACTATCGGTTCGAGCTGGTGAGCACGCGGCCGGTCATGCCGCTCGGAGTCGTGACGACGCAGCCGGATCACTCGCCGGAGTTTCGCCTCACGCGGCGGTGAATCAACGGGAGATCGGCTTAGGCGAGCTCTAGATAGGTGGGAGCAGCGCGCCGGGAACGGCTCGCCGTCGCGGCGTGGCCGTGCAGCTGGGCCATCAGGCCTGCGGGAACCCAGATACCCCGGCAGATGTCGTCCGCGCGCAGCTCCTCGACATCATCCATTGCATCGACAAGGGCCGACAGCCACTTGTCATTGCAGAGATTTTTATCTTCCAAGAATGCGCGCATCGGGTCCACCGTGATGCTTGAATAACGCGCCTTGCGCCTGCCTGTTCCGGGTGTGTCTTTTTAAACCCGGGAAGGTTCAAAAGTGCGGCGGAAATTTCTCGCCGCACGCGATTTTTTGCGCTTCACCGAAATGGGATGGGCTTAGCCCCCGAGGTCGTGCCGTTGAGCGCCACTGCTCGGCAGCCCGAACCCGCCCAAAAGCCGGGGTGTGCACATCGAGCACCACGGGGGCGACATAGGTGTTCAGCGGAAGCGAGCCGTAAGAGGTGACGATCGGATCGCCGACATATCCGCCCGAACCGATCAACGCGGTTCCAGCCGACAGCGCCAACGGCGCCATGGCGGCAATGCCAGCCATCCCGGCCATACCCACTGCTCCACGCTTGGAGCGAGCAAAGGCATCGTCTGAAATCATGCTTGAACCAGCGAGCGCAATCGAAGCGGCGATCAGAAATGACTTCATCGGCATCTCCCGTGTCCGGAACGGCAAAGCCGTCACTGATCGCATCTTGCCGATGCGGACATGGAGAAAAGTGACTTAGATCACGGAGGAGACCGCTTTTGTACGGCGCCGCTCCCAACGTTCTGCAAACTCAGGCGGCAGAACGAACGTCGATCCTGACCTTGAGACCCGCGCGCGTTGCCAGGGTCATCAGGGTGTCGAGAGAGAACTTGCTGATCTTTCCGCGCAACAGGTCGTTGAGACGGGGCTGGGTAATGCCGAGCCGTCGCGCGGCCTGCGCCTGCGTCGTGCTCCAGCCCTGCACCTGGTCCTTGATCGCAATCATGACATTCGATCGCATCGTCATGGTTGACGCGTCTTCGGGACTGTCCTCGATAGCGTCCCACACGTTGGCGAAGGTTCGAGCCTTTGTCATTTCGGTCCTCGCTTCAACTGCCGCAGCCGCGCCGTCGCAAGCTCGAGATCGCGCCGCGTGGTTTTCTGCGTCTTCTTCTCAAAGGCGTGCAACACATGAACAGCGTCGGCGAAGGTCGCAACGTAAATCACGCGGTACGCTCCGACATCGTCGCGAATTCTGATCTCGCGAACGCCCGCGCCGATCGTTGACATCGGCTTCCAGTCGCTGGGATCGCGACCGCTCTGGACCTGGTAAAGTTCGTGGCCTGCCTCCTGCCGTGCCCCGCCAGGGAAATCGCGTATGCGATCGAGTGAGTCACCGTGAAACCTCACTCGCTTGAGCGCCATCGGATGATTATATCATAACTGATATAGAGCGCAAGTGCGCCTCGTCTTATGGTTCGGTCTAAACTTCAAGACCCCTACTCATTACTCTTCGTCGGCGCCGCGGCGGCCGGCACTGGTTCTGACGGCGTTGACCGGGACAATGCCGCCACCGCCGGCAGTGGGCGCGCCCGGCCCAGACTGGAACGAGCCGGAGAACGTCGTGCCGCCGGTCCGGAACGAGAAGGGGCCTGGGCTGCTGAACGCGCCCGGCACGATCGACACGAACTGGCTGGGCGAGCTGGTCGACGGCAGGGCCCTGATCTCGAACGTCGATCCGACGAAGGTCAACGCGTAGTTGGCGGAGGCGGCGAGCGTGCCCTGCTCGATCGCGTAGAAGCCCGGAGCGCTGCCCGATGCTCGGGTCAGGGCGCCGGAGAACCGATCGCTGTTAAAAAACGCTCCCGACGTGATGCGGTACGTCAGCAACGGATCGGTTTCGCTGAACAACCGGCTTTGCGGGTCCGCCGTCACGGTGATCGGAGCCCGCGCGACCGTCCAGATGCTTCCGCCACTGCTGGTGACGACGTAGTTCGGGTTGGTCAGTGTGCCAACAACGGCGAGCGCGTGTTGGGCCGCGCCCGTCGAAGCGTTGATGCGGAACGAAAACGAGTTGGACAGACCGGTCAGCACTGCAACGCTTTCGCCGTTCACCAGGCCTGTTGCCGACAGGCCCGGATTGACCGGCGACTGCCCGTAGACCGAGTTGCCGCCAAGCGCGGTCACGATGATCTGCGCCGGATTGACCGTCCAGATGCCGTCGTTGCGCGCGACGACGTAGTTCGGGTTGCCGAACGTGCCGTTGACGCTCAGCGTATGGCTGCCGGCACCGGTTAGATTGGTGATGCCGAACGAGTTGGAAAGCCCGCTCAGCACATCACCATTCAGCAGGCCGGTCACCGACAGGCCCGGATTGACCGGCGACTGTCCGTAGACCGAGTTGCCGCCAAGCGCCGTGACGGTGATCTGCGCGGGATCGACCGTCCAGACGCCATCGTTACGCGTGACCACGTAGTTCGAATTGCTGAACGTGCCGAGGACGTTGAGCGTGTAGCTGCCCGCGTTGGTTTGACCGTCAATACCGAACGAGTTGGACAGGCCGCTCAACGTGTCGCCGTTGCGCAAGCCCGTTGCCGACACACCCGGATTGACCGGCGATTGCCCGTAGGTCGAGGTGCCGCCCGTCGCCGTCACGGTGACCTGCGCGGCATTGACCGTCCAAGTTCCGGTGTTGCGCGTGCCGATCACATAGTTCGGATTGCCCGAGGTGCCATTGACGTTGAGCGTGTAGTTGCCTGCGTCGGTGAGATTGGTGATGCCGAACGAGTTGGAGAGACCGCTCAGGACCGAGGCGCCCTCCCCGTTCCGCAAGCCGCTCACCGAGAATCCTGGATTGGTCGGCGAGTCGCCGTAAACCGAGTTGCCGCTATTGGCCGTCACTGTGATCTGCGCCGGGTTCACGGTCCAGGTGCCGATGTTGCGGTTTGTGATCGTGTAGTTCGGGTTGCTGAACGTGCCGTTGACGTTGAGCGTGTAGCTGCCGGCGCCGGTGAGATTGCCGATGCCGAACGAGTTGGACAGGCCGCTCAGGGTGTCCCCGTTCACCAGGCCGGTCGCCGACAGGCCCGGATTGGCCGGCGCGTCGCCGTAGCTTGAGCTGCCGCCGTTCGCCGTCACCTCGATCGGGCGCGGCGTGACCGTCAGCGTGCCGGGCAGGTTGAGGATCCGATATGCGGTGCCGTCGGTGCTGACCGCCTGAAGTTGCCGCGGCGCGACCGTCATCGTCGTTGCGAACGCGCTCGGCAGGCCAAGCCACGCGGCCGCATCGCCGACGGTCACGCCCATGCCGATGTAGGTGAATGTGTTTGCGCTCGTCAGCGTGAACCCGCCCTCGGGACGGATCGCCGCCGTCACGCCGGTGCGCCAGGTTTGCGCATTGAACCGGTCGACGACCTCCTGCAGCGTCGCCGTCCGCGGGAACAGGACGTCGATGCCGTTGACCCTCATCCCCATCGTCGTGTGCGAGCCAGAACTGCACGGACCGCATCCGATCGCGAGCGGCGGCAGGATGGTGACATTCGCGCTGGTCTGATAGGTGCCGACGTTCGACGACGCGGTCGCGTTGGTGGTGACGGTGACCGGCACTGCAGTCGGCGTGTCGTAGCTGCGCAGGCCATAGATCGACGCCAGCAGGGCCGAATTCGCATCGCCATAGACGCGCGTGGCATTGCCGCTGTCGACCACGGCCACGTGATTGGCCCAGTAGAATTCCGGGTAACGCGCGACGCTCTCGCCGGACTGGCCGACCTGGTTCGGCGGGATCCAGACGTTGCGGAAATCAAAACCCTGATAGACCGTGCGGAAGGTGTTGAGGTTCTGCATCTGCGCCGTGGTCAGGCCTGTACCGGCCCATTCGAAAGTGCCGACGTCCCACACACCGGTCATGCCCGTATTGTAGTAGGAATTGTACACCGGGAAGAATGTCTCGCCGACGATCGGTCCGGCCCTTCTGATGCCATAGCCCGAATAAGCCTTACCAAGCTCGCCCGCAGCGTAGGTGTTCCTGATGGTGCCCCAGTTGGCGCCGACGAGCCCACCGATGATGCCGTTGCCGAGCGTCCGGCCGGTTGCATAGGCGTTCTCGATGGTGCCGCCATTCTGGCCGACGAGCCCGCCGAGCGTGGCGTAGAACTGATAATCCGTCATGGACTGCCCGACGCCGTAGACATTCACGCTGGCATAGGACTGCGAGACGAGACCTCCATCGTTGTATCCGACCAGACCGCCGCCGACGTGATCGGACACGACGTTGTTGTCGAAGGTGCCTGCGCCGCGCGTCGCGTACGACCGCTCGATCACACCCCCGGTCCAATTGAGGCCTGCGATCGAACCGGCGTAGCCGGTCGACGTGATGAACTGGCTGTTGACGATCCCGACATCGCGGACTCTGCCACCGCTGCCAATCGTGTCGAACAGGCCGGCGTTGTTGCCTGCGCCGGTCGAATACGGATTCGTGAAGCCGAGAGTTCGATTGACGTAAAGATTCCTGATCGTGTGACCCTGGCCATCAAACGTGCCCGTAAAGGTCGAAACGGCTGTCGGCTCCGGAATGTAAAGCTGATCGACTTGAATCGTCGGGGAGCCCGGAGCAGGAGTGACATAGATCGGAAGGTCGATGTCCGTCCACGTCACCGGCCTGATCGGTGAGAACGATCCTCCCTTCCACATGCCGGTCGCGAGTTCGGCGCTCGCGTCGATGTTGCGCGCGAGGCGATAATTCGCCGTGCCGTTCATGTCGATCAGTTGAAGCTGATGCAGGTTCTGGATGTTGGTCGAATATTCGGCGCGAAGGAACGGCCGCGTTTCGCCTTCAATGATGTACCAATGGTCATTGAAGCGCGCATCGTCCCAACCATGGCGTTGGGCGGGATCCTGCTGATTGCCCCAGCGCGGATCAACGTAGACCTGATCTCTGAAATATTGGTAGGCGTCGACCGCGTACGCCGACGGCGCGCCGGCGGCGCTGCCGACCTGGCCGATATACATGATCTGCTCGGACGACCAGCCGCCCGGCATGTCGTGATAGGACCAGCCGAACGCCCTGGTCGTGCCGGTCGTGGCCACGTCAAAGTACGAATGCCAGACCCGCGCGGACATGCTGTGCTGCTGGTTGAAGCTGTCCATCGTGTCGTTGTCGCGGAATTCGTTGCGGCCGACGATGCCGCCGGCGACCGCCCCCGTCACGCGTCCCGCGGCATAGGAGTCGCGGATCGAGCCGTATGACCAGACATCAAAATGCCGGTTGTTGCCGACCAGTCCGCCGGTGTAGTTCGTGCCGTTCACCGCGCCCAGCGCGTAGGTCCAGCGGATGTTGCCGCTGTTTTCGCCGACGAGACCGCCGGCAACAGCGCCGCTGACCGCGCCGGTGGCGTAGGAATCGTTGATGATCCCGCGGTTTTCGCCGACCAGGCCGCCGACGATGTAACCCGTCACCGCGCCGGTCGCATAGGATCCGCCGTTGATCGTGCCGTGGTTCAGTCCGACGAGGCCGCCGATCCGGCTGCTGCCGAGGAAGCCGGTCACCGTCGCCGTCGAATAGGAGTTCGAGATCACGCCGCGGTTGACCGAAGCGATCGCGCCGCCTTCGGTGTTCGATGCGTAAAGCGTGCCGCCGACAATCCCGAGATTCCTGATCGTGCCGTCGTTGGCGTAGAACAAGCCGACGGGCCCCACATCGCCGAACGAACCGTCCCGGCGCTGCGTGAGGTTCGTGATGACGTGCCCGCGGCCGTCGAATATGCCGGTGAAAGGCCCTCCACCGGTGTAGCCGATCGCATCAAAGCCCCGGCAATTGCAGGTCATCGAGGCGGATGCGTCGATGTCGTTGCCAAGCGCATAGGTTCCGCTGCGATTGTTGCGGACCTGGTTCAGCTGATCGTAATTGTTGACCAGCATGTAGGCCGTGACGCTGCCGTTGCCGACGCCGCTCGTCAGACCCGCATAGGTGCTGACGTTGGTGTAGCTACCCGTGGCGACGTAGGGATTGTAGAAGATGTCCACCGGCCCGGATGTGTACACCTGCTTGCCCGCGCGGAATGACACGAGGCCATTGTCCGAACGCAGCGTGACCGATGCGATCGGCGCGTTGAAGGTGTCGGAGATGTTCTGGTCGACATAGATATTGCCGGCGGCGCGGACGGAGACGTTGCCGGAGGTCGTGAAGGCGCCGCCGAATGTGGCAGCTCCGCCCGACCTGATGTTGGCGCTCGCGCCATAGAAGTTGGCGAGGCTGATATCGCCCGCGGTCACGATCGACGTTGTCGTCCCGTAATTGATGATGCTGCTGTTGGCATTGGCGGCGGTCAGCGAGCCGCCCACATTCAGGGTGAGATTCCGGGCGTAGAGCACGTCCGCGACGGTCAGATTGCCGTTGTTGGTGAACGACACCGAGCCGGGATTGATGACCGGGCTGTCGTCATTCGGGTCGACGCTGGACATGTCGGTCGATATGCGGCTGACGGCGTTGCCAGCGTTGTTCAGCGTGACCGATGAGAAGTTCAGCGGCAGCACGAGGTTCGAGACCGAGATCGGCGCGCTCTGCGCGACCACGCCGGGCGCCGTCAGCCAGAGCGTCGAGCCTGCGCCGCCGACGATCGCGGCGTCGATATAGATGCTGTAGTAGGCGTTCAGCCTCAGCGTATTGGCGCTGGTCCAGGTGATCGGCGCGCCGATGAAGATGGTACCGTCGCCGTTCCACTGGCTGCCGGGGCCGCTGGCGCCCGTCGCAGTGGTCAGGAGCGTCACGTTGGCCGTCGCAAGATTCGCCGAGATGGTTGCTGCCGCGGCGGAATCCACCGCCAGGCTGACCGGGTCGAGCAGCCAGTCGCCGGTCTTGCCCTGCGGCGCGGACACATCGACGCGCGCGCCGGTGAACGCCAGCAGATGGCCGGAGGTTTCGACCAGGCCACCATTGCCGTCGTTCGCCCCGCCGCGCGCCGAGAACACGCCGCTGACGCTGGTCGATCCGTCCGACCACACGATGACAGTGCCGCCATTGCCGGTCTCGGTCGCATCGGCGCGGATCACGCTCGCGGAATCGATCGAAACGTTCTGCGCACGCTGGAAATCGCCCCTGCCCTGATAATCGCCGCCGATGCGGATGTTGCCGCCGCCGGTCGCGCCCGACGCGTTCAGCCGCGCACCATTGAGCGCGATCTCCGCGCCGCTGATGTCGATCTTGCCGCCCGGGCCCTTTTGCGTCGGACGACGCGTTGTCGGCGTGCCGCTGGCGCTGAGCCGCCCCGAAACGGTGACGCGCCCGCCCTCCCCGCCGCCGAGCACGATGCGTCCGCCACGCGTGCCGACCGAATTGGCGCGGATCGAGCCCGGCACATGCACGGCGTCGCGCAGGATGGTGTTCGCAGTCGCCGCCGACAGGAACACCGTGCCGCCGTCGGCGCGAATCTTGCCGCGGTTGGTCACCAGCGCCTGCCCCGTGCCGTCATGCAGATTGCCGAGCTGATTGGAGGGCACCGCGACCGACAGGAAGCCGTCGCCCGACAGATCGAGCGTAATCATTTCGCCGCTGCCGAGGCCGACCTTGCCCAGCCGCGCCGAGATGACGCCGTCGTTGGCAACGCGGCCACCGAGCAGCGCGGCAAACCCGCCGTCAGAGACGTTGATGCGGCCCGCATTGGTGACGGTCGCGGACGAGCCATTGCCGGTGAACTTGTAGTTGCCGGCGAGGAAGTCGCTGTTCTTGATATCGAGCGTCGAGGCGGCGAACGAGCCGGTGTTGACCGTGCCGGTCGGCGTGATGGCGATGCCGTTCGGATTGACCAGCAGCACCGTGCCGGGCGCATTGATAGCGCCGGCGATGCTCGAGGGCGTGGCGCCGGTGACGCGATTGAGCGTAGCTGCCGACGCGCTCGGCTGATTGAAGTTCACCGTGCCGCCGGCACCGACCGAGAACGAATTCCAGTTGATGATCGCGCGGTTCGACGCCTGATTGATGTTGAGCGTGCCGCCTTGCGGCGCACCGATGGTGGCGGTGCCGTGGGTGACGCTGCCGCCGGTCGGCAACTGCTGCGGCAGCGCCGCGCTCGCCGTCAGCGTCACACATCCGAAAACCAGCGGCGCCAGCGCCGGCCGCGCAATCGTCCGATTAGACATTTCGTTCTGCCCTGTTGCCGTACCTGTCAGTTCGGCGCCGTTGACCGGCTGCTCGACCTCTTGGTGGTCTCGTTTGGTGCTCTAGAATTTTCCGCGTTCGATCTTTGCAATGTCCGGATCGTCGCGATCGGCGATGTAGTTGAGGATCAGCTTCGGCGGGCCCTTCGGGTCCGGCGACGTCGTCTGGTTGCCCTCGCGCTGCATCTGATATTTCACGCCGTCGGCGATCAGGCGCACGGCGCCCTTCTTGTCGTCTTCGCCGGTGAACAGCATCACGGTGTTTTCGCCGACGGGGATGCCGGCGCGCGCCGCATCCTTCTTCCAGGCGAACCCCGCAAAGTAGCGTTCGAGCCGCGAGCCCGCGGTCATCATCGCCGCCGGATCGGAGGATGGCGTCGTGCCCTCCTCGCCCCAGATGACGTTCACCTGGATGAGCTTCTTCGACCTGTTGCCGAGGATATAGGCGACTCGGGCGGCGCCGGGCGCCGGATCGAGCGCGGCCAGCCGCACCGTCAGCACCGTCGTGCCTTCGATCGAATTCGAGCTCGCAACGATATCAGACGGCTTGACCGCGAACGTCTTAATGACGCTCGCCTTCACCTCGGCCTCCGTCATGCCGAAGCGGGCATCGCGGAAGCCCGTAACCTCATATTTCGCGAGGTCTTGCGCGGCTGCGGTCGCCGCGTACACGGCGGCAAATGCCAGCAGCAAAACGGCCTTGATTGTCCTCAAACCCAGCATCGGCGTCGTCACCCGTATCTCCGGCTAGTTGCGGCACGGCAACAGATTTGCCCGACATCCGCGATTCCATCTTTTCCCATATTGCACATATCCGATATTAATGAGAAGTGGGTCACAGCGAATTTACCCACTTGGTTACCGCCCCGCGGGCCGGGCCTAAGTGGTACGGCCGGGGGTCTTGAGGGTGGCGCGGTCTCGTCTTGTCATTGTGGTCGGCGCGCTTTGGTGCTCGGCGTTGCCGGCGCTTGCCCAGACGGCGCCCGCCCCCAGCCAGGTCGCGCCGCCGGTGATCGCGCCGGTCGCGCCAGCCGCGCGCATTTCACTACCTCACGTGCCGGCGGGTGGAGCGACGCCCGAGCAAGCCAAAACGCTGTTCTTCGTGCTGACCGGCCTCGACATCGAAGGCGAGTTTCCGGATCTGATCGCCATTCGCACCGAACTGGCCGCGGCGCTGACCGGCAAACGCATCAGTGTCGCCGAGCTGTTCGAGTTCGCCAACAAGCTGCAGCAGGCCTATGTGAATGCCGGCTACCCGCTGGCGCGTGTCGTCACCCTGCCGCAGGAGATCGGCAAACAGGCGCGTGTAAAACTGAAGATCATCGACGGCTTCGTCGAACGCATCGATGTCGAGGCATTGCCGCGTCAGGTCCGGAGCCGCGTGCTCGATGTCGTTTCGCCGCTGATCCGCAAGCCGCGTTTGACCCAAGGCGAGCTCGAGCGGCAGCTACTGGTTGCCGGCGACACGCCGGGCCTGGTCCTGAATGCGACGTTCGGCGCGGGCAAGGAAATCGGCGGATCGCTGCTGGTCCTGACCGGCAGGTATCGCCCCGTCTCAGCCAGTCTCTATGTGGACAATGCGGTGCCGGCGAGCTTCCGCACCTGGCAGGCGGTGTCGTCATTCTCGCTGAACAGCGTCGCCGGATTCGGCGAGCAGTTTTCCGTCTCGGCGGCCGGCTATCCGAACGGCGACATCATCACCGCCCATCCGACGCGCCGCTATCTCAGCGCGACGCTTGTCGTACCGCTCGGCATTCACGGTTTCAGAGCGGAGCTCGGCGCTACCAACGGACGCACGACGCCGGATGTCGAGCAACTGCTTTCGACGCAAGGCCTGCTCGACAAGGCTTACGTCAAGGTCGCCTTCGACGCCGTCAAGCGGCGCGACGAGGTTTTGACGTTCAATGCGCGCTATGAGGCGACCGACGAGCGGATCGACACGCTGGCGCTGATACCACCGCTTCCGATCAGCCTCGACCGGACGCGCGTGGTCCGCGGCGGCGTCGAAGGACTGACGCGCTGGCGCGAGGCCGGCATGACGTTCACCTACGGCGCAAATTTCTCCCGCGGCATGGACGCGCTCGGCGCGCGCACGATCGACCGGGCCGACGCGCTGCTGCCACTCTCGCGGCTCGGCGCTGACGCGGTGTTCCTGAAGTTCGACGGCCGTTTCGAAGCCTATCAGAGCCTGCCGATGGATTTCTTCTGGTCGCTTGCCGTATCGGGTCAAACACCGCTCAACAAGCCGATGCTGACATCGGAACAGTTCGACATCACCGGATCGCGTGCGCTGTCCGGCTTCACTTCCGGTGCATTGCCCGGCGACCGGGGCTGGGTCGCGCGCGCCGAGTTCGGACAGACGTTCGCGCCCATCAACGCCTTCGTCGTCATCCCCTATGTTTTTGCTGCAGCCGGCGAACGGATTCTCGAAAATCCGACCATTCTCGAGTTCGAGCGTCTCGGCGCGCGAAACTACGGCGCAGGCCTGCGGTTCAACGTTGCCCCGCAAGACATGCCGGAAACCTACGGCTTCATCGAATGGAGCCACCGCGACGTCGACCGCGATGCGCGCCTCAACGGCGAGCGCATCTTTACCGGCATTGTCATGCGATATTAGGTTTACCGCGACTTGCGGCGTGCGAGCGCAGGCGGGCGCTGCGTGGCGGCCTTACCCTCGGTGGCGCTGCCATACAGGATGGCCTGACACATCAGTCGGTAGCGGCCGGGAAGCGCCGCTGCCGTCACCGGCGGCAGGCTCTGGTTGATGCCGCGAACGCCATCGGTCAGCATTTGCGCGAGCTGGGCGTAGGTAAAGCCCGCGGCCATTTGCAATCGCCCCGTCTTCTCCAGATCGACAATGACACCCTTCAATGCGCTTGCGAACGCGGCCGCGGAACGGATCATGATGTCATGGCAAAGACGGAAAGCCTCGGTGTTGATCTCGACCGCATGCGGAGAATTGTTCAGCCGGATGCGTACGGGCACAAAGCGCACGACGAGGACCTCGGTCAGGACATCGAGCGCACTGGCCCCCTGATCAAGCAGAACGCGTCCGGCCTCGATGCCGCGCCGCGCCTGGTCAGCGTTGGTGTACTGAATCAGCGCGCGAAACACCTCTTCCTTGTTGCTGAAGTAATTATAGAGGTTCCGCCGCGTATAGCCGCAGGCCGCAGCAAGTCCGCCCATCGACAGCTCGCGGAAGCCATGGGCGTAGAACGCCTGGCGCACGCGAGACATCATCTCGTCGCTCGGCTGCATCATCACGCGCGTCGTTTCGTTGTCGTTGGCCATGCAAGTCAGGTGCCGATTCGCCGTAGGGCGTTGATTCCGAAGAGTATCATAGCCGAATCGGTATCTGGCGACAGCCTTCGCTGCTTGCCGAAAACCGTGGCCGTGGCAAAGGGGTACCCGAGACGTTCCGAGCAAAAGACCCGCAGGCGCTGCCTTGCGGGTCGAATGTCCTGCCCTGGCGGCCACTCTGGCTGGCTGGCACAGCTTTCAGCAAAAGACTCAGTGCACCAAGCGGCGCTCAGCTTGAGTGTTCGCTTCAGCCTCTTGAAGTCCGCATTGCGCCGAGCCGTGTGCCGTACCCATCGGTCACACTTAAGATTGTCCATCGTGCTCCATGGCGATCGTAGAGGCCTCGGCTTGTTGCGGCTTTCTCGAAGCGACCGCCGCACTGCCTTCCATATTAGTAATGGGACCTTCGCCGGACGCTTCGACTTCAGGTGTGCCGTCGAAAATGAATTTCGATCGCGCTTGGTATGGTGGCGGCGACCATGTGCTGTAAGCGTTGCTGAACGCAGAGCTCAGAAGACCACTCGCAGCGATCGTTTTTTGCTGACTTCGTGCGGCTGCTCGCGAAATATCCGGATGGCGCAACACGCAAGTACCCGTAATCGACTTGAAGGCGAAATTGTGTGCGCCTTCGATACCGACGTATTCGTACTCTTGTTCGTGTGGAACTTTGCGTTCCAAGCACCCAAGATCACCTCGGCCGAGCCGTGATGTTGTCTCAAACCAGCCACTGACACGCCGCTGTGTTGCAAGAAGAGTGCGTCGGTGAAGAACCGATAAGGAAAATCATCTCGGCTATGCGATTCCCAACCAGTGGATGGTTGGATGCCAAGAATACGGGCGCGCATGCCGTGCTTTTTAACGTGAACACGGGGAAAATCTGAATGACTGGTACTATCGATCCTGCCCGCTTTGGCATGCCTGACGCGACGACTGCTGGCGTACAAGCTGGCGTGACGCTCACCGCCTACAAGGGGCCGATGACCATCACGACGCCGGGAACGGTGATCGAGAACGTTATCATCGACGGAACGATTACGGTTGCGGCAGATAACGTCACGTTCAAGAACTGCGTCATCCGGAATTTCGACAATTGGGGCATCCTGTCGGACAATGCGGACAACACCCGTGTGGAGTACTGCGACATTGATGGCAGCGGTTCAACCCGCACATCTGGTCTCGGTATCGGGGGCGGCACCAACTCTGCGATAATCGGCTGCGATATCAGCGGCATGGTGATCGGCGTCCAGCTGTTCGGCCGCGCCGAGGTCAAGGACAACTTTATCCACGACCTGGCTGACACGTCGAGCAACCCGGATGACCGTCACTTCGATGGCATAACCTTGTTTGGTGGCCAGAACGGTTCGGTGATCGAACACAATACGATCTCCATGCCCACCGGCTCCGGCGGCACTGCCGCCGTCTTCATCAAGACCGAGTTCGGGGCCATTGATAATGTTCAGGTTAGAAATAACCTGATGACCGGCGACCCTTCGTTCACGGTCTATGTGGAATCCACGACGCGCCCCATCACCAACGTCACTGTCGAAAACAACTACGTTGAGAAGGGGATTTACGGCTACTTCAATGTCGCGAATTCGACTCCGATTATCAGAAACAATGTTCAATGGAACAACAACACCGACCCGACGCCTTACCCGACCTCGACGCCGAACCCGCCTTCGACGCCTACCCCGCCTTCCGTGCCGACGATCGCATCGTTCTCGAACGACAGCGGTGTTGCTAACGACAAGGTGACCAACGACAGCACGCTGACCCTGACGGGCAGCGCGGCTGCGGGCAGCACCGTCAAGGTGCTCGACGGCGGAAACCAGATCGGCACCGCCACTGCCAACGCCAGCGGCTCGTGGACCTACACGACCGCAGCTTTGTCGGAAGGCAACCATAGCCTCACGGCGACGGCCACCACCTCTGCCGGCACCAGCGCGGCGTCGGCGGCGCTTGCGGTGCGGATCGACACGACCGCGCCCAACGCCCCGACGATCGCGACGCCGGCGAACAGCGCCAACGGCAGCCTGAACCTGACCGGTACGGCCGAGGCAAACAGCGTCGTGAAGGTGTTCGACGGCGCGACCGAAATCGGGACCGCGACGGCCAACGGCAGCGGCGTCTGGGGCTATACCACCGGCACCCTTGCGGCCGGTTCGCACAGCCTCACCGCGAAGGCGACCGATGCGGCAGGCAACACCGGCGCGGCGTCTGCGGTGGTCACGGCCAGCACCGGCACCGGCACCACGCCGCCCCCAACCACACCGGCAGCTCCGACGATCGCATCGTTCTCAAATGACAGTGGCGTCGCCGGCGACCGCATCACCAACGACAGCACGCTGACCCTCACAGGCACGGCGGCTGCGAACAGCACCGTGAAAGTGTTCGACGGCAACACCCAGCTCGGGACCGCGACCGCGAACGGCAGCGGCGTCTGGAGCTACACGACGGCGGCCATGACCGACGGAAACCACAGCCTCACGGCGAAGGTTACGAATTCGTACGGCAGCACGAGCACATCCCCGGCGCTTGCCGTGACGATCGATACGACTGCGCCGACCGCGCCGAAGATCGGTTTGTCCACGTCTGACGCCACGGCCCGTACCGCCAGCGCCGCAGTCGTCAGCGATGATGTGACCCTGACCGGCACCGCCGAGGCGAACAGCACGGTGAAGGTGTTTGACGGGACAAACCAGATCGGCACGACGAAGGCAGACGCCAGCGGGACCTGGAACTACACCGCAGGCGGCCTCGCCGATGGCAGCCACAGCATCACCTCGAAAGCAGTGGACGCGGCCGGCAATACCAGCGCTTCGTCGGCGGCCGTTAACGTCAACGTTAACGCGGATACGCAAGCACCCACTGCCGAGTTCACCAATGTCTGGCAGAAGTGGAACGACAAGGTCGTCTTCAAGGGCACGGCCGACCCGTACAGTCAGATCACGATCTATGACAACGACGGCACCAAGGCCGTCGGCACGGTCAAGGCCGGCGGAGACGGGACCTGGTCGGTCACCACGTCATCTGCAGTCTCGGATAGCGTGGTGCATCGCTTCACGGCGACCGTCACCGACAGCAGCGGACATACCAGTCCGGGTTCGGGCAGCGCTGTGATGGGCACGCATGGCGACAATCGGCTGATGGGCACGTCAGGTGACGACCTATTCAGAGGCAACGGCGGTCATGACACCTTTAACTTCGCGGCCAATTTCGGCAACGACGTCATCACCGATTTCGGGGCAGGCAGGCGCAGCTCCGATGTCGTGCAGTTCAGCAAGAGCGTGTTCGACGACTTCGCGGATGTCATGGCCCACGCCGCACAGAGCGGACAGCACGTCGTCATCGACGCCGGCGCGGGCAATTCGCTGACGTTGAAGAACACCAGCCTGTCGTCACTGGACAAGGGTGACTTTCACTTTGTTTAACGCTGACCCCGGTTCGGTACCGACTTCAGCGTAGCAACGGCACTCAAGAGCGGCGAAAGCCGCTCTTGAGTAAATCGGATGGACAAGCATTGGGGCGGCTGCCTGGGCGGGGCCGCTCGACGTGTGACCAATCGAGCGCCCCCTGACCGCAAATTCTAATGCTGCCCACAGCGGTCCGACGGACTCCTCACATTCTTTACAGCGGCAGCGCGACAGTCGGCCAGCGTCACGCGCTATCCTTGCGTTCATCGATCCGCACAATCAGAAAAACCGGGAGATGGCGCTAGCTTAAGGCATCTACCATTGCGTGCAGAGCCCTGAAGCTTCATCCAGCTATCGGCGAATAGACACTCCAACCATCACTTTTTCAGGTCGGTTCGAACGCGCCCGACGACGCCTTAGCTTTCAGTCTACACCGAAAGGCGGATGCCCTTGGGTCGAAAGGGGTAGAGACATTTTCGGGAGAAGCCGGAAAGGTATCAGGATCAGCGGCGCACATTCCTCTGGTATTGGAGGCTTGAAATGAGTGCTCTTCAGGACCACGTCGCCACCCTGTCAAAGCTGATTGATGAGTTGCAGGAATTGCGCCAGCTGCGCGATCGGGTGAGGAGAGCAACGCTGTCGGCTCGGAAAGCGCGGCAGATTGACCGACGAGCGAAAAGAAGGCGACCTCGATCTCCGGCCTCTCCATTTCAACCCGCCGGGTAGCAGCACCACACGAACGAGCCTGCAAATTCTGCGCGCCGCTCTGCAAGCGGCGGGCTCGCCGACCATCATTGGCGGCACGCATGATGGCCCGACCTGCAAGGGACGGCGGGCATGCACGCCGAACTCCCCTCGCCCGCGCCTCCGAAGCGATGGCCATTCTGGAGACGCGAGCATTCTTTGGAAAGATCGTGATTGAGCCGTGACGACGGCAGCCGCTGTGGCCTGAAGAGCGTGATGAGATTAGCTCGGTAAAGACGTATCCACAATTTCAGCGTCATCCCCGCCATAGCCGTTCGAAGAACGGCTATGGGCATGACGGCGGAGAGTCGATCTGAACTCATCACGCTCTATAGGCCGCTGTCTGGGTTATCTCGACGTCGAGTGCGGCGCGCGCACACAAACCAACGGCGGACGCCATTCAACTGTTTCCGGACGCTCCAACCGACAATCGATCGCTGCTTGCGGAGCCTTTGCGACTCGCGCCTTTTGATCACGCAGCGGTACCGGATGGGACCGATCGGCTTTTGCTTGATCGGACATTGTCGCGTTTCGCCGCTTGTCTCCTGAGGTTTTCTCACTCATTCAGGTTGGAAAATGGATCATGCGGACCAGTGACACACTAGCGAACTTATCGACGGACGATCTCTGGGTGCTTCATCGGTCGGTTATTGAGAAGCTCGTAGCCCGAATGACGGACCGCTCCCGGGAAATCGACGTCTTCCTTCAAGTCCGCCCTGGACCGCACAGTGCCACCGCAGCGATCGAAGGCATCGCGGCGTTGGTTCGAGAGTCAAGCTTAAAGAGCTTGACGCGATGAAGCGCTTTCAACGGATGCGTCGAGGTAGGCCTCGCCGCAGCCTTCGCGCCCGTTGAGCAGGAACCAGGCGTCTCGCCGTCCGTTCGACGCGAGCAGCAATGGCGTCGTAGTACGACGCAACCGACAACAGGCTATTCCTGGTTTCCTCATCCCTCGAGCGTTGAGCGATCTGTCGGCACTGTCTCGCTCGTATTTTTATTAAGGCCAAATCTTCAGCGGCAATACGCATGACGCACCCCCTACCCGGTCGCATCTCACTCAACATAACTTCTGTTTCAGTTGTTTGTCTTCGCAACGCGAAATGGTTTCCGGAGTGTTTCTTCGCAATGCAATATTGGCAACTGGTCCGTTAGCTTCGACCGAAAATTCAAACTTCAACAATATTTCGCCGCGTTATCGGGAAACGATCCTCAATAGTCCATGGGGGTGGATCATGCAGTTAAGCGAAATCGTCGAATTATCCACGGATAAGCTAGAGGTGCTTTACGACACGGTTCGTGAGGCGCTGGTTGAGCGGATAACGCAGCGCAATCAAGAGTTGGACGCGCTACTTGCTCAACTTGGCCCGACCAAGTCGCCAAACGCCAATGCGCGACGCCGCAGGGTTGCGAGGGTTGTCGTGGTAAGCCGCAAAATTCCTGCCGCAAGTTCAACCCAGCCCGATGTGGTTACGGCCGTCTAGGGTTGCTCTTGCGTTTTGCTGACGGCGAAACCTGGCATCACTCCAGCGTGGCCGGCTCAGTTCGCGCTGCGAACGATGAAGGTGACGATCTCCGGGAAGGCGGTCAGCACCGCGATGGTGATGATGTCGGCTATGATGAACGGCCCGATGCCGCGGAAGATGTCGCGGACAGGAATGTCGGGCCGCACGCCGTTGACGACGAACACCACCAGGCCAACCGGCGGCGACAGGGTCGCAATGCCGTTCAGCTTCACCAGGATGATACCGAACCAGATCGGATCGAAGCCGAGCGCCACCACCACCGGGAAGATCACCGGCAGGGTCAGCAGGAACATGCCGATGCCTTCAATGATCGTGCCCAGCAGCAGATACAGGCAATAGATGGCGATCATGATCACCATCGGCGACATGTTGAGCTCGACCACCCACTCCGCAATGGCTTTCGGCAGCCCGACGAAACCGAGAAAGCGGGTGAAGATCAGAACGCACCAGACGACGGTGAAGATCATCGCCGTCAGCTTGGCGGTTTCGAGCAGCGCCTGATTCAGCTCCGTCCGCCGCATGCCGTGGAACAGCGCGATGACGAAGATGCAGAATGCACCGAGCGCGCCCGCTTCGGTCGGCGTCGCCCAGCCGAACAGCATGCTGTAGAAGATGATGCCTATCACGAGCACGATCGGGAACGTGCCGGGCAGCGACGCGAAGCGCTGGCCCCAGGTGAAGCCGCGGATCGGCCGGCCGAGATCGGGGTTGCGGCGGCACATGAAGGTGATGATCGCGGTGTAGACGAACGCCGAGAAGATGCCGGGCACGAAGCCTGCAATCAGCAGCTTGCCGATCGATTCCTCGACGATGATGCCATAGACGACGAGCAGCGCGCTCGGCGGAATCAGGCTGTCGAGCGTTGCGCCGGCCGCGACGACGCCGGCGGCAAGCCGCTTGTTGTAGCCGGCCTTCAGCATCTCGGGGATGGCGACCTTGGCGAACACCGCTGCTGCTGCCGTGTTCGCACCGGAAACCGCCGAGAAGCCGGCCACGGCATAGACGGTGGCGACGGCAAGGCCACCCGGCATCCAGCCGAACCAGCGGCGCGCTGCCTCGAAGGCGGCCTCCGTGATGCGTGCGTAGTAAGCGAGATAGCCGATGAGAATGAACATCGGCAGCACGCTGAGGGTATAGTTCGATGTCGTCGCATACGGGATGGTGCCGATCGCGCTGATGCCTCTGCTCCAGCCCAGCAAGGTGACGAGACCCAGCGTTCCGACGATCGCCGCGGCGAAGGCGATCCGCACGCCGATCATGCACAGTCCGACCAGCAGGCCGCAGCCCAGCACGCCGAGTTGCAGCGGTTCCAGATCGATCATGCGCCGGTCCTGCCTTCGCGCCCCAGCGCTTCCTCGATTTCCGCTTTCGCCTGCTCCTGCGGCGTCTCGAGCATCGGCACGGCGATCGGCGCGGCGTCCGGATGGGCGACAAGGCGTGCATAGTCGAAGGTCTGGATCAGCAGCCGGACCCAGAGCACCGCGAGAGCCACCGGCACCATCAGCTTGGACGGCCAGACCGGAAGGCGGATATCCATGGTGGAATCGCCGCGCCGCCAGGCGCGCAGGAAGTTGTCGAAGGTGCTGTCGACCAGAACGGTGACGACAAGCAGCGCCAGCACCACGGCCAGCCCTTCCATCGCCCAAAGCAAACGCTTCGGAAAGCCGCGCAGGATCAGGTCCATGCGCACATGGGCGCCGAGCCGCTGGCAATAGGCTACACCGAGCAGCGCGAAGATCGGGCTCGCCTGCTCGATATAGTCGATGTAGCCGTAGATCGCGGTGCCGAACACGGTCCGGCTCACGATCTGGAAGACGCCGACGAACATCAGGAAGAAGATCGCCGCCGCTGCACACAGGTTGAGGGCGTTCTCCAGCCAGGCGAGCCAGCGATTGACGTTGAACAGTATCGGCGCTGGCGGCGCCGTGCCCGAATGCAGGGCCATCCTATCCCCTTCCCCAAACCCGGATCAGCGTTTAGCGGCGGCTGCAGCAATATTTACGACTTGGGCGCTGCCGCTTTCGCGGTGTCGAGGATCAGGTCCAGCAACTCCTGGGCCGGGACACCTTGTTTGGACTTCTCTGCAATCCACTCGTCCCAAACAGGTTTGCCGGCGATCTTCTGGAACTCAGCGAGATCCTCCTTGGAGAAGGTGATGAACTCGAGGTTCTTCTTCTTGAACTCCGCGAGATACTTTTCGTCCGCGTCCCCGTAGGCCTTCTTCTGCTCCACATAGGCGATCTGCTTACCCTTCTCGAGCAGCTCCTGATACTGCTTGGGCAGCTTGTTCCAGGCCTCGATGCTGATCACCACCGGGCACGATTGCGTGCCCGGTGAAAGATTGGTGGTGAACCACTTGCCGACCTCGTAAGTCCGGTACGATCCGTGAGCATAGGTCGAGGGGAACGAGGCCGCGTCGACTGTGCCACGCTCGATCAGGTTATAGACTTCGGTCGCGTCGACCGAGGTGGGTATGGCGCCAATCTTGGCCATCGCCGCGCCGAGGCCGCCGATCGCGCGCACCCTGAGCCCCTTCCAATCCGAGACCTTCTTCGGCGCCGGACTGCTGCGGCCGATGAACTCATATTGCGGCAGCAGGGTCGACATGAAGGGGAAGGCCTTCCACTTCGCCAGCTCCTGCTTGACGTAGGGGTGCTGATGAAACTTCTCGTGCACCTTCTCCTGCACGTCGGCATTGGGGAAAGGCAGGAAGGGAAGATCGAGGGCGGTATAACCGGGGTGTTTCTCCGGATGATAGGAGGAGCACATGTTCGTCGCCTCGAGGACGCCGGCTGAAACCAGGTCCAGCAACTCCTTCGGCTCACCATAGGCGCCGTAGCCGACGTTTATGACGAACTTGCCGCCGGTCTGCTCCTTGACGTACTTGGCCAGTGTATCGAGGCCCTGGCTGGCCGCTCTCGGCTTGCCCCAGGCGCCGACCTTCCAGGTGACCCTTGGCCCGTCGACCGTCTGCGCATCTGCGCTTCCGACCATGGCGAATGCCGGGGCAACGATCAGTGCGGCCACCAACGTGAGAACACGCATGGAATCACTCCTCCCTGTTGCAGCACGTCGGGTACACCGACTGATAGTTGTTTTTGATTTTGTCGGAGCATAACAGCGCGGAATCTGCGCTACAAGCGCGGGTGGCCCCCGCTTAAGGGTCTCTCGCACTGCGGTCGGACCCGTGCGAGGTCCGCGTGACGGAATATGGCGGGACGTTGCGGGAAGATTCGAACCAGCCCGCCTTCGCTCTTCGAGCTTCGGGCGTGGTGCCGTTTGCCCGGTTCGCGGCGGTTGGCGATGTCTCGTTGCGCGCCGGTGCCGATCAGCCGAGCGCATCACCAAACGTAACAGCGACTTCGGCAAGGTTGTGGTTACCTGCTGTATGATCCGCATCAGCTGCCACTAGAAATACAGTATCCGCTAAGGCAGCGCGTCCGCGTCAACGAACACTCGTCGGGTGTCGCGTGCACGACGCGGACGATGTCCATCAGGTTCTAGCCGGAATATCGGACGGCGCTGCGCCCAGTTACGAAGCCGTGCGAAGTTGTGCCAATGAATGGCCGCTAGAACAATGGGCTGCCGATCTTTTGCTGACTTGTCGCGCCGGACAGCAATTCGACAACAGCAAGGAAGAACAAGTTCGGTACTTCCTATCCTAGAACGAAGAACTGGCCCCATTGACCTGCCCGGTTTTTTCGGACCACGGATTTGTTGAGTCTGCCCGTCATGCCGGCCTCACCGCAAGACCGGCTTATTGAGAGCGCCCCGTCGTCTCGGCGGGAGCAATGGGCCGGACTGCGGAGACCGCACATATCGCAGCAGGCCGGCCCGTTGCGGGCCACGTGCGCTGACGCCTGGGCTGAGGCGTGATCTTGCCGCATACTCCGTCGGCGTCAGGTTGCCCAGAGACGAATGCGGACGATCGTCGTTGAAGTGCCTTCGCCATCTGCCGATCATCACACGCGCCTCCTCCCGGCTGCGGAACCACTCGACGCTCAGGCATTCGTCGCGGAACTTGCCGTTGAAGCTTTCGCACGTGCCGTTCTGCCACGGCTTGCCCGGCTCGATCAGGCCGGTCCGGATGCCTTCATCCGTGATCCACTTGAGCAGCGCGCGCGATACGAACTCCAAGCCATTGTCCGAACGCAGAACCTCGGGCGGGCGGGCGAGGCGCTGTTACTTTGCCGGAGCAACGATCGTCGAATCAATCCAGTCATAAGCCACGCTGGCTAATGCGCCGATGTTGCCGACCTGGCAATGTGCGTCCCCGCCACTGATCGCACTGAAACGATGCAAGCCGGCTGAGCCGGAGACACTCTGCGAGAAACGCCGAGCCTGCGCGATGAACTCCTCGCCCTCACCTTCGCCCACCAGCGCGAGGCTGGGGCATCTGATCTCGCGCAGGATTTGGTCGGTGATCCGATAATCCGCGATCGCGGCCAGCAACGCCTTGACGGATCGCACGCCGAATTTTCGGCAGTGGATGGCGACCGTCCGCCGGAAGATCCTGGTCATCCCGGGTATTTCGTCGAGGCGATCAATCGCGTAGTCGCGATCGAATTGCAGTTCTCCATTGCGTGTAATCAGATTGCCAAGGGTACGGCCGAGGTCCAGGAGCGGTGGAGATGCGATCAATCCATCGACACCCTCGACCCGCGCCGCCGAACGAACCGCAACATACCCGCCAAAGCTGAAGCCGAGAATGACGACGGGCGCCTTGGGAATCTCCGAGCGCTCCCGTAGGAATTGCACCAGCGCGCGGACCGGCACCTCCATGTCCGGCTGGAACGTCGATTGCGGCGCGGTACGCAGCATTCCAGTCTGGCCGGGGAGATCGGCCACAACAACGGCATATCCCCGCTCCAGCCCGGCTCGGCCGACCCAGAACCAAGCTTCCTCCCCCGTACCATCGGAGCCGTTGAGAACAATCAGCGTCGCTTTCGGCGGGGCAGCGGAGGCCGGCCGGAAAATCGTGACGGGAATGCCGCTATCTCGCCACGCCACATGCGCGGCCGTGACCGAGACGCCGCCGAGTTCGGTCCATATCTCGCAAGCCCTGCGAAAGCACTCGCTCGCTCGAAGGCCGACCGTGGACATGGCTTCCGGGGCCACCGACCAGAACTCGGCATTGCGCCATGCCTGGTTGGCTCGAAAATAAAGATCGCGCGCGGTATGCAGTTTGCCTTGAACATTCGCACCCGCGGCCTCGGCCTGCAGCCGCCGACCAAGGTCTCCCGAGGCCTTTACCCAGCCATCCGGATCATCGTCGCCGACGCCGGCGACGGCATGCAAGAACTCGGAAAGCGCGGCGCCGCCGCTAGCCATGGTACCGAGCGTGCGCATCAGCTGATAGTCCAGCTCGGCATCGGTAAAGCCTTTGATCCGAGTCAGACTACGTCCCGTTTCGGCCAAGGCCGTCCTCCCAACAATTGCCTCGGCATGCCTTCGGCCGCCACGAGGCGCCCGGCATAGTTTCACATCGCAGCACAACCTTCACCAGGAAGCATGCTGACCTGCCCGATTTTTTTCGGGCCACGGTTTTGTTGAGTCTGCCCGTCATGCCGGCCTCACCGCGAGACCGGCTGATTGAGAGTGCCCCGTACGACATATCCCCATTCAGTATCCTAGTCCCTGAACAGACAGCTTATCGAGCCAAGGATTTCCTGACTTCTAAATCCATCGGAACCGGCAGCAGCTCAAAAACCCAAACTACGCAGGAAAGCATCGCTCCTACCCCTTAAAGCCGCGTGACTAGGACCATCGCAAAACCCGGCTTTCACGAACGATCGAGCCAAGTAGCTCGCGAGGCGAGCAGCTAGCCCGCTGTCGCTGCTTCGCAGCAACGGCAGATGGTGACGCTCCGCACTTTCCCCTGGCGCCCCATCACAACCGCAACCTCACCACGACCGATCCGGCCTGGTTCAGATAACCGGATGGGCTCGCCTGCATGTCGTAATGTACGCCTAGCGTGACGGTCTCGGTCGCGGCGGAGACGAGCCCTGCCCCGGCGGTGAACAGCCAGGGCGAGAGCGCGAGGCCAGTGGTCATGAAAGAGGTGCCGCCGCCCGCGAAAGCAGCGGTGATCTGTGTCGCCGTGTCGAGTGTATTGTATCCGACGCTCCCTCGCGTCGTGAGCGCGACTTGTTCGGTCAGCTTGTAGCGTGCGCCCAACTCCGCGGTCAGCAATAGCTCTCGATAAGCCTGCTCCTGCACATTCAAGTTCAGCGCCCCGGCGCCATCCTCACGGTAACCGTCCGACTCGACTTGCAGGTGGTCCAGGCGCAGCGCCGGTACGAGCGACAAGGTCGGCGTGAGGGCAACGTTCTGGCGCAGCCCGGCGCTGATATGCGTCGCGAAACTCCGATAGCTTGCGGTTGCCGTACTGCCCATGAAGCCGATGGCCCGGGAGGTGTCATTCTCGGAGAGGCCGGCATTCACCTTCGCGGTGACGTGCAGAGTCGGCGTCAGCGCATATGCGCCATAGAGGCCCAGCACATAAGACTCCATGTTGACCGAGCCGGAGGCCATGCTGGCGCTGGCCCAGTCGGTGCTGGCTGTGACCGAGGTCGAGGCGTATGCGAAAAGGCCGCCCATGCTGAGGCGCGGCGCCACGGTGGCGTCCGCACCTGCCGCGAGGCCGCCACCGCCCATGCGATAGCCCGGCACGCCATTGTGGACATCCTGATTGGCAGCACCGCCAAGCGGCCGCAGCCAGAAGTGTCGATCGTGTTTGATCGCGGCGGTCTGGCTCGACAGCATGTCCAGCCGGTCGGATGCGATCTGGCCCAGCATACGTTGCGTGTTTGCTGCGGCCTGCGACGCCGCGCCGGCCAGCACAGGCACCGTTTGGCTGAGGGCCGCGGACAGGGCCGAGCCGCTCAGGTCGTTGAGTACGGCGATGGCCGGCGCCAACTCTCCGATGAGGCCCGCGGGCGTGCTCGCAATGGCATAGAGCGTTTGCGCCGCGCCGAGTGCCGACCTGCTGCCGGTGGCGGCCACCATCTCAGCGTAGGGTCGAACCAGGTAAGTGTAGGTGAGGTCGCCGGTGAAGAGAGCGCTGGCGTCATAGGTACCGAGCAGCATTTGCGCGGCGGTGGCGTCTCCCGTCACGTCGCCATAAAGGCTGGTGAGTTGACCTCGGGTCAGCGTGTTGAACAGCACCTTGCCCTCGGGCGTGATGGAGCCCAGGAGAGTAAAGGCGGGGCGGCCGCAGGGACCCACGCCATGGCCCCAGAAGTAGCCGTTCTTGTAGTCGGTGATGATGAAGGTGCCCGGCGCGCGGGTGCCGAAAGCCGAGGGGCTGACGATGCGCCAGGGCGTACCGGCGGTCCAGGCCCATTGCGGTGATGAATTGCTCGGCACCACCTGGGCCGCCGGCGGAGTGAAGGTGGCGGGGTTGTAGGGCACCATATACGCCCAGTGCGTCACCAGCAGGCTGCTGCCGGTGATCATCTGCATCTCCATCTGCGTGCTGCCGCCGCGCGACTGCATCTGGCCGAGGCCGATCGTGGTGGTGCCGCCGCCCACCGGAGTGAACACCATCGTGATCTGTCCGGATGGCGTCACCGTGCCCTGGATGGTGGAGACGGAGGTAGAGAGCACCGGGCCGATGGCGAGTTGAGCGTTGCTGGTTCCGGTGAACACGCCGTTGGTCGAGGTGCCGAGGGTCCAAAGCGTCTGGTCGCCAATGGGAATGGGATTGGCAAAGCTGGTGCTGGGCGACGCGTAGGCCAGCAGCTGAGGCACCGGCACAAACCAGTTGGTGTTGCTGATCACCGCGTCCCAGGGCGATTGCGCGGCCGCGGGCGCAGCGAGGAGCTGTGCCGTCGCCAACGCCAGGACGCCGAGCCCGGCGCTGCAACGGACGGAAACCGGCACCACGTCCCCCAGACGCTACGGAAATCGAGACAAGGGTCGCGAACCTTGGCTCGTGATCAACCTGATGAGTAATCTGGAAAGAGATATCAGATGGACACGAGCACTGCGGAGTGGACGCTGACGGATTGTCGCCGGTTCTCCACAGCCTGCGCGAGTACGGGATCGATCCGGCCTGCCGTCGCTGCTGCGCAGCTATGGGGTGTGGTAGCCTTCGCTTCGGAAGGGCCGCTGGCTCGCCAAGCCGTAGCTTGCGAAGTGAGCGCTGGCGGAAGGGGTGGGATTCGAACCCACGGTACCCTTGCGGGCACGCCGGTTTTCAAGACCGGTGCCTTAAACCACTCGGCCACCCTTCCCTGAGCCAGACGACGCTAGCACCCAAGTCTTACCAGGTAGCGGCGCTGCGCGGTCGCTGTGTATGGCACCGCGGCATGCGGCGTCAACGTGCAAGCGCCCGCTGTTTCGCGTGAAAAGACGGCCAGAACGCCGCATGGCTGTCGGAACTGGCGCGCGGGGCCGATGCCGGGATTTTCTGCTACTCTGACGAGAAGAAGAAAAGGCAGGGGAATGCTCAAATGACCAAATGCTTGCGCGCGCTGGCCGGCGCACTCGTTGCGCTGTCGCTCGTTATTTCAGGCGCAGCCACCGCACAAGAATACCCCACCCGGCCAATCACCCTGATCGTCCCCTGGCCCGCCGGCGGGCTGAACGACGTGGTGCTGCGCGTCATCGCCGAGCAGGCGGCAAAGCATCTCGGCCAGCCGATCGTGATCGACAACCGCGCGGGTGGCGGCGGATCGGTCGGACCCGCGACGATGGCGGCCACCGCAAAGCCCGACGGCTACACCTTCGCGCAGATGCCGGACGCCACCTATCGCGTGCCGCTGATGCAGAAATCGCCGTGGGATCCGGAGAAGGATTTCACCTACATCGTCGGCCTCTATGCCTACGCCTTCGGTCTCGTCGTTCCGGCGGACGCGCCCTTCAAGACCTGGAAAGACATCGTCGCGCACGCGAAGCAAAATCCCGGCAAGCTGACTTTCGCCACACCTGGCGCAGCCTCCTCGCTGCACATGGGCATGGAGAAGCTCATCCGCGAATCCGGCGTGAAGCTCGTGCATGTGCCGTTCAAGGGCTCGCTCGAGGCAAACACGGCGGTGGCCGGCGGTCACGTGAACATGGGCGCATCGGGCTCCAGCACCAAGCCGCTGGTCGACGCCGGCAAGATCCGCATCGTCCAGATGTGGACCAGGGCGCGGACAAAGAGTTTTCCGGACGTGCCAACGCTGCGCGAGGACGGCTACGCCTTCGACGTAGAAAGCCCGGTTGGCCTTGCAGGTCCGAAAGGCATGGACCCGAAGATCGTGGCGAAAATTCACGATGCCTTCCGCAAGGCGCTCGAACACCCGGCGTCGCTGGAGGTGCTGGCGAAGTTCGACATGACGGTCAGCTACAAGAGTACCGACGACTACCGGAACTACATTTCCGAGGCGATAAAGAGCGAGCGCGAGATTCTCGAAAGCATTGGTTTGGCGCGGAAGGACTGAAGGCCCATTGGAGGGAGACGCCCGTATGGAAATGCGTATCGTGAAGATGGTCCTGGCGGCGACGCTGTTCGCGCTGACGGGCACCGCACAGGCGCAGGAGTATCCGAGCCGCCCGGTTACGCTTATCATTCCCTGGGTCGCCGGTGGCCCGACCGACATCGTCGTCCGTGCCATGGCCGAGTCGGCGCAAAAGCACCTCGGGCAACCAATCGTCGTCGAGAACAAGGCGGGTGGCGGCGGCTCGGTCGGCCCGGCACAGATGGCAGCGACAGCAAAGCCTGACGGCTACACCATCTCGCAGATGCCGGACGCGGTCTACCGGATGCAGATCACGCAGAAGACCATGTACGACTCCCAATCCGACTTCGCCTACATCGTCGCGCTGACCGGCTACGCCTATGGCGTCACCGTGCCGATGGACTCGCCGTTCAAGAGCTGGCCCGATCTCGTCGCCTACGCCAGGGAGAATCCAGGCAAGGTGAACTTCGGCTCGCCGGGTGCGGCGAGCACACCGCACATCGGCATGGAGCGGATCCAGAAGCATCTGGGGCTGAAGCTCGTGCATGTGCCGTTCAAGGGCGCTGCCGAGGTCAATGTCGCCGTCGCCGGCAGCCATGTCATGGTCGGCGCATCCGGCACCAGCGCCAAGCCGCTCGCCGACGCAGGCAAGCTGCGCTTCCTGAACATCTGGACGCCGCAGCGGCTGAAGATGCTGCCCGACGTCCCCACCCTGCGCGAGGTCGGCATTCCCTTCGAGGTTGAAGGGCCGATCGGCCTTGCCGGTCCGAAGGGCATGGACCCGAAGATCGTGGCGAAGCTGCACGACGCATTCAAGAAGACGCTGGACGATCCGAAGGTGCAGGAGGTGATAGCCAAGCTCGAACTGGTCCCCGCCTACAAGAGCGGCGCCGACTACAAGAAGATGCTCGCCGCGACGATGGAGATGGAGCGAGTGATCCTCACCGACCTCGGCCTCGTGAAGAAGGATTAGAACTCTCCCGTCTCGGGCAACAAGAAGACTGACGCCGTAAACGGCGCTTCAAATTTCAAAGTGGTGCGCCAACGCACCCGACGGAGGAAATTGATGCGACGCCTAGGACTGCTCGCGGCAGCCGCTGTGCTTGCCGTCACGACGAACATCTCCCACGCCCAGGATTATCCCACCAAACCCATCACGCTGGTCGTACCCTTCCCCGCGGGCGGCGCCACCGACCAGTTGATGCGCGCACTGGGCGAAGCTGCATCGAAGCACCTCGGTCAGCCGGTGATCGTCGATAACCGCGCCGGCGGCGGTGGCGCCATCGGCCCGGGCACCATGGCGATCACGGCGAAGCCGGATGGCTACACCATCACGCAAGTTCCGATCCCGGTTTACCGCCTGCCGATGATGCAGAAGACATCCTGGAGCCATGAGGACTTCAGCTACATCATCCACCTCACCGGCTACACCTTCATGCTGGTCGCGGGCAGCCACACGCCGTTCAAGACGTGGCAGAACGCGGTCGACTACGCCAAGGCCAATCCCGGCAAGCTGACCTACGGCACGTCAGGCACCGGCGGCACGCCGCATCTCGGCACCGAGATGATCGCGGAAAAGGCCGGGATCAAGCTCACGCACGTGCCGTTCAAAGGTGCGGCGGAAGCCGACGTCGCCCTGCTCGGCGGCCACGTGATGATGATCGTCGGCGGCACCGGCAACAAGCAGCACGTGGACGCGGGCAAGGCGCAGTTCCTGAACATCTGGACCGAGAAGCGCGCGAAGCTCGCACCCGATATCCCGACACTGAAGGAGCTGGGCTACCCATACGTCATCGACTCGTCGTTCGGCCTGGCCGGCCCGAAGGGCATGGACCCGAAGATCGTCGCCAAGCTGCACGATGCGTTCAAGAAGGCGATGGAGGAACAGTCGGTGGTTGATGTCATGGACCGGCACCAGATGGTGCCGAACTACAAGGACACCGCCGATTATACAAAATACATCGCCGAGCAGGTGAAGTTCGAAGGCGATTTGCTGAAGCGGTTGGGGCTGTACAAGACGGAGTGATTTCGTCATTGCGGCGGCCGGCCGGATCGACGCTTCGTGCGAACCGGTCGCGTCGCGATGGACGGGATCGCTGGAACCACTGCCGAAATCGCAGGTCGACCAAATTCTGTCAGTAGTCTTTCGATTTCGCTGAATCAGAAATTGAATATCCTAACAAATAGGAATATACAGTTTTCGTCCGGCCCCGATGGGAGAGCGAGTGCGCTAATCGTCAGCGCCTCGGGGCGGGATGCGACGGGTCCGTCGCG